>MTKW01001099.1_pt1 | contig 221588 bp, 156 predicted proteins | sample 1042761 | NCBI WGS metagenome assembly MTKW01 (sample SAMN06205366, study PRJNA360243) | anaerobic digester metagenome | biome: Wastewater treatment plant; feature: Anaerobic digester sludge; material: sludge; isolation source: anaerobic digester fed with sludge from wastewater treatment plant ... | reverse complement strand
TCTCCCCCGTGCTCGCCGCAGATACCGCACTTGAGTGACGGCTTGGCTGCACGTCCTTTCTCGACGGCCATGCTTACCAGCGGGCCAACCCCTACCTCGTCGATCACCGCGAACGGGTCGTGCTTCAAGAAGCCCTTGTCGATGTACATCGGCAGGAACTTGGCCACGTCATCGCGGCTATACCCGAAGGTCATCTGGGTGAGGTCGTTCGTACCGAACGAGAAGAAGTCGGCCTCCTTCGCGATGCTGTCTGCCGTGAGGCAAGCGCGCGGGATCTCTATCATGGTACCAATCTGGTACTCGATAGTGTCGTTCTTCTCGGCGAACACCTTCTGGATGGTCTGCTCGATAATCTCTTTTTGTGCCTTGAACTCGTGCACGATACCGGTGAGCGGCACCATGATCTCGGGCATTGCCTTTACCCCTTCGGCCTTCAGCTCAAGGGCGGCTTCCATGATAGCGCGGGTCTGCATCTCGGTTATCTCGGGATAGAGGTTACCCAAACGACAACCGCGGAGTCCCAGCATCGGGTTCGACTCCATGAGTCCTTCCACCCGCTCGTGAACCTCCTTGAACGAGATACCCATCACCTCTGCCATCTCCTTCTGTCCCTTCTCATCGTGGGGAACGAACTCGTGCAAGGGCGGGTCTAGGAGACGTACCGTGACGGGCAGGCCATCCATCGCCCTGAAGATACCAACAAAGTCCTTCTTCTGGAGCGGGAGCAGCTTAGCCAACGCGACACGCCTGCCCTCCTCGTCCTTGGCAAGGATCATCTCCCGCATGGGGAGGATCTTATCGTCCTCGAAGAACATATGCTCCGTACGGCACAGTCCAATACCGGTGGCACCGAAGTCACGGGCCACCTTGGCCTCTCTCGGCGTATCGGCGTTGGTACGCACGTTCATACGGGTATGCTTGTCCGCTAGCTTCATCAGCTCGGTAAAGTCGGCATCCAGTTCGGCATCCTGCGTGGGGAGCGACCCTTCGTAAACGCTTCCCGTTGAGCCATCGAGGGAGATCCAATCCCCCTGTTTGATCAGCTTACCGTTCACGGTCATGCAGCGATCCTTGTAATCGATCACCACGTTGTTGGCAGCCGATACGCAGCACTTGCCCATACCCCGGGCAACAACGGCCGCGTGCGATGTCATCCCACCGCGAGCGGTCAGGATACCCTCGGCAGAAGCCATACCCCTCAGGTCTTCGGGCGATGTTTCAATGCGGCAGAGGATCACCTTCTTGCCCTCGTTGAACCACTGCTCCGCCTCATCGGCGTGGAAGACCACCTGTCCCGAAGCCGCCCCGGGCGATGCCGGCAAACCGGTAGTGATGGGTGTCACCTTGGCAAGCGCTTCCTTATCGAATATGGGGTGCAACAGCTCGTCCAACTTCTCGGCTTCGCACCGCATCAGGGCCGTTTTCTCGTCGATAAGCCCTTCGTGCAGCATATCCATGGCGATCTTAACCATCGCGGCACCCGTGCGCTTGCCGCCACGGGTTTGCAGTATCCACAGCTTACCGTCCTGTATGGTGAACTCGAGATCCTGCATATCTTTGAAGTAGTTCTCCAGGTTCTGTTGTATCTCGATGAGTTCTTTCGCGCACTCGGGCATCACCTCTTCGAGCGACGGGTACTTCTCAACCCGTTCCTCTTCCGATACACCCTGCAACTTGGCCCAACGGCGCGCCCCCTCGGTCGTGATCTGCTGGGGAGTCCGCACGCCGGCTACCACGTCTTCGCCTTGCGCGTTGACCAGGTACTCACCGTTAAATATATCTTCGCCCGTGGCTGAATCACGCGTGAACGCCACTCCGGTAGCGGAAGTCTCGCCCATGTTCCCGTAGACCATGGCCTGGACGTTCACCGCGGTACCCCACTCCTCGGGGAAGTCGTTCATCTTGCGGTAGAGCACAGCGCGCTCGTTCATCCAGCTGTCGAACACCGCGCAGATAGATCCCCAGAGCTGTTCCCACGGGTCGACCGGGAACTCGTGCCCCGTCTTCTCCTTAACGGCGACCTTGAAGCGCTTCACCAGCTCTTTCAAGTCGTCGGTAGTCAAGTCGGTATCCGACACAACTCCCTTGGCCTCTTTCATCTCGTCCATGATCTCCTCGAACGGATCGATGTCCTCCTTGCTGTGGGGCTTCATCCCCAGCACCACGTCACCGTACATCTGCACGAAGCGACGGTAGGAGTCCCACGCGAAGCGCTCGTTGCCCGATTTCTTAGCAATACCTTCCACGGCGCCATCGTTCAACCCCAGGTTCAGCACGGTGTCCATCATACCGGGCATCGATACCCTGGCACCGGAACGGACCGAGACCAGACATGGGTTCTCATTGTCACCAAACTTGGTACCCGTGAGTTCCTCGATTAGCTTGATCGCCTGCTCCACCTCGTCCTTCAGCACGCTGATCACGTACTCTTTGCCCTTCTCGTTATACTCCGAGCAAACCTCCGTGGTAATCGTGAACCCAGGAGGCACGGGTACCCCGATATGGTTCATTTCAGCGAGGTTCGCACCCTTGCCGCCAAGTAGATTCCTCATGTCGGCCCGCCCTTCGGCGGCACCGTTTCCGAACGTGTAAACTCTTTTCTTCTTCATCTGATGTTAAATAATGATATATTAATGATTACTTATTGATCGTTTCTTCCCAATGTTTAACCTTCCGCGAATATAACAATTTATCTTGAGATAAAGCACGTTATCGCTCACAAAAGCGTATCGGTTTGAATGACTTCGGGCTGAAGGCTATCGGGTTCCAACGGACTGGCCCTCACCGTATCCGCGGGGGCAATTTCGACCGTGAGAGAGTCGGCCGATTCAAAATGAGTTTTTAGAGAATCAACCACCAAAGAGTCGGCTGCCAGGGAGTCGGTTGCCAGGAAGTCGGTTGCCAGGAAGTCGGTTGCCAAAGAGTCTACCGGGGCAAGATCATGCCCAGGTCTTAAGTTCCCAAGGTATATATCGTGCAGCTGAATACTCGGGATCATCCCCGTTGGATTTTGCAGGTGAACGAAGCCACTAATCTCCTTGATTGTATCGTTATCGAACAGTTTCGAAGCGTCAATGCGGTAGCCCCTGTTCTCCGGCAATCGCAATGAGTGATAGAGCGTGGTGTCGCCATAGGTCAAAGCGAGGGCAGCCATTGGCGGTTTAGGGTAGACCGGGGGCACCCCAATCACGTGAAAGGTGAATAGGAACTTCTCATCGGGTATTTTAGAAGAGATTTCGACCGAATCCAGGCGAAAGCGAAACCCGCTTCGCGTACCGTACGACGTGAAAGAGTAGTAAGGGGGTATATACGACTCGGAGGTGAGCGATGGGTCATGAAAGGTGGGTTGCATGGACTCCAACGCTATCAGCGCATCGATCTCCTCCTGGGCTCGTTTGAGTCTCGCCTTCACGGAGTCGTTCATCCTCAAGTAGAGGTCAATCCGATCTGAATACCACGACAAGGAGGTATCCCATCGCGCTTGGTTTACGTTGTGTCGCTCAAAAACCCGGTGGATATAGGCCTCTTTTTTCTCGGGCGTGTCGAACTGCGAATAATCATTCTCCATGGTGGCTTCAGCGATGTAGACGTCATACATCAACCGCTCCATCTTCTTCCTGCTCAACACCTCCTTGGGCCTGAAGCAAGAGGTGATCAGCAGGCTCGCGGCAACGAGCAACAATGGGTATACCAATTTACTTTTCACTCGCTTTCACATTGGTGTTAGCGTTTCTGTTTTCATTTACCAGCACCTCGGAATTGGCCTGTGTATTGGCTTCAGCTTTGACCTTAACAGCCACCTGGGAATCGGCTTTCGCCTTGGCCATTTTTTCACTATCATGCTTCTCACGCTCCTTCTTGGATAACAACGAGTAAGCCAGTGTATTCCGATAGAAAAGCAGCAACAGGATCACCCCCACGGTAATGGCAGAATCGGCCACGTTAAAGATAAACCGGAAAAAAAGGAACTCCTTTCCCCCCACGAAGGGCAACCACTCGGGGTAGGTCCCGCTGAACAGCGGGAAGTAGAGCATATCCACCACCTTGCCGTGCAGCAAGGAGGAGTAGCCCTCATCCCAAGGCACCAGCGAGGCGACGTGACCCGGGTAGCTGGCATCGAATATAACACCGTAAAAGACGCAGTCGATAATATTGCCGAACGCTCCCGCCAGTATAAGCGAGACACACGCGATGAAGCCGGTCTTGAAGTTCTCCTTCACCAACTTGTAGATGAAGTACGCGATGAGGATAACAGCCGCGATGCGGAACAGCGATAAAAAAAGCTTACCTCCGGCCTCGATGCCGAAGGCCATCCCGTTATTCTCCACGAAGTAGATCTTGAACCAATTGGTGATATGGATCATCTCCCCAAGCTCCATGTGGGTTTTGACCCAAATCTTTGAGAGCTGATCGACGATTAGCACCAGGAGGACAACCGCGAGAGCAACTAACGACTTGCTTTTTCTGCTTTTCATCGGTTTTTCACCTCTTCTTCTTCCTCGTTTTGGCCTCAATGCTGAGGGTCGCGTGCGGCACGGCGCGGAGCCGCTCCTTAGGGATTAGCTTACCGGTTTCGCGACATATGCCGTAGGTGCCATTCTCAATACGCACCAGCGCCGCCTGCAGGTTCTGAATGAACTTCATCTGCCGCTGCGCCAGCCTTCCTGCCTCCTCTTTCGAGAGCGTAGAAGCCCCCTCTTCCAGCACCTTGTAGGTAGGTGATGTATCGACAATGTCGTTCCCATCAGTGTTGGTCACCGCGGCACGGTAATTCTCATACTCCTGCCGGGCTATCCGCAATTTCTCGTGTATGATGGCACGGAACTCTTCCAATTCCTCCTCTGAATACCTTGTTTTCTCTCTCATAACGACCGTTTTTTCTCAACTTTCGTGGTTTACCCCTGTTTTTGTGTGCCCTTTTGCTTAATAAGTAGAAATCACTATAAGGCAACCCACGGAAGTGAAGTTATTTTGCTGCAAAGATAGGTATAAAACGAATACTTCTCAACTGTTTTTTAGAATGGTGATGCCCAGGGAGAGATCCTCTATCTCCACCCGGTCTTCAAGCTCCTCGTTCACGATACGTATCGCGTCGGCCAGTACCTGACTTTTTATGTACTCGGCGTTCTCCCTAACTGCCTCATCGAGGGTTGGGGTGGAGCTCAGCCATACGGTTATCCGGTCGGTAATCTCGAACCCCTTCGCCTTCCGCAGGTTCTGAATCCGGTTGACCAGCTCACGGGCGAGGCCCTCTTTCTGGAGCTCGTCGGTGAGGGTGATATCCAGGGCCACCGTGAGTCGCCCCTCGTTACCCACCAGCCATCCCGGCACGTCCTCAGAAAAGATCTCCACGTCGTCCAACGCGATTACCGCCTCTTGCCCATCCACCATCAGGGTGTAGGTTCCTTCTCTCTCCAGCTCTTGAATCTCGCTGCCCTCCATAGCCTGTACCTGGGCGGCCAGCTTCTTCATGATCTTGCCGTAACGGGGACCCAGCTTCTTGAAGTCGGGCTTCACCCGCTTCACCAGCATCTCGTTCGCGGAATCCACGAACAGCATCTCCTTCACGTTCACCTCGCTAAGGATTAGCTGTTCCACCGCCTGCACGTTCCCCTTCTGCTCTTCATCGGCCACGGGGATCATCATCTTGGCTAAGGGTTGTCTCACCTTGATGTTCACCTTTCGGCGCAGCGACAACACTATGGAGGAGGCCGTTTGCGCGAGGTACATCCGCTCTTCAAGTTGTTTGTCGACAACACGTTCGTCCCACGCGGGAAAATCGGTCAAGTGTACCGACTCCCATCGTTCCACGTTAACCGCGGGGGCAGTTAGGTCGAGGTAGAGCCTGTCGGCGTAGAAGGGAGCGATGGGGGCCATCAATTTAGCCACCGTCATTAGGCACTCGTAAAGCGTTTGATAGGCTGACAGCTTATCCTCGGTCATCCCCCCGCCCCAGAAACGCTTTCTGCTCAACCGAACGTACCAGTTACTCAGCTGATCATTCACGAAATCGGTTATCGCCCGCCCCGCCTTGGTCGGTTCGTACGCATCCATCCCCTCGTCCACCTCCTTGACCAGCGAGTTGAGTGCCGAGATGATCCAGCGGTCGATTTCGGGCCGCTTCTCCAGATCGACAGGCGGGTATTGGTTCCTGAAATCGTCCACGTTGGCGTACAGCGCGAAAAACGAGTAGGTGTTGTAGAGTGTCCCGAAGAACTTCCTCTTCGCCTCCTCCACCCCGTCGATATCGAACTTGAGGTTATCCCAAGGCGACGCGTTGGTGATCATATACCAACGCAGCGGGTCGGAACCGTACTCTTTGATGGTCTTGAAGGGATCGACCGCGTTCCCCAGCCGCTTCGACATCTTGTTACCGTTCTTATCAAGCACCAGCCCATTAGAAACCACGTTCTTGAAAGCGACACTCCCCTTCACCATGGAGGCTATCGCGTGGAGCGTGTAGAACCACCCGCGGGTCTGGTCCACCCCCTCCGCGATGAAGTCGGCCGGGAAGACCTTTTGGAACTCATCTTCCGGGATATGCGGGTAGAAGACCTGGGCGAACGGCATCGCCCCGCTATCGAACCAGACGTCGATTAGGTCAAGTTCCCGATACATGGGTTTCCCGCTATCAGACAATAGCACGATCTCGTCCACGTAAGGACGGTGAAGGTCGATATCATCGTACTCCAGCTCTTTATAATCGTCCAGGTTCACCCCTTCCCAGGGAAGTTTTTCCATCACCCCGGCGTCCAATGCTTTTTTCATCTCTTGGTAGAGCTCTTTCACCGAGCCGATGCATCGCTCTTCCCGGCCATCCTCGGTGCGCCAAATGGGCAGGGGTGTCCCCCAGTAGCGGCTTCGGCTCAGGTTCCAATCCTGCAGGTTCTCCAGCCACTTACCGAAACGACCGGTGCCGGTTGACGCGGGCTTCCAGTTGATGGTGTTGTTGAGCTCGATCATCTTATCCCGGCAGGCGGTAGTCCGTATGAACCAGCTATCCAGCGGGTAGTAGAGTACCGGCATATCGGTACGCCAACAGTGCGGGTAGCTATGCTCGTACTTCTCGATGCGGAACGCCCGGTTTTGCAGTTTCAGCATCACCGCCAGGTCCACGTCGAGGGTCGCGTTGTCATCGGTCAGTGACTCGTCGAACTCGTTCTTCACGAAGCGTCCCGCGTACTCCTTATACAGCTCCACGTTCACCTTTTCACGGACGAACGCGGGCTCCAAGTCTTCCAGTCGAAAGAACTTACCGGTCAAGTCGACCATAGGCCGCACGTGCCCCTCCTTGTCGGTTAGCGTGAGACCCGGCACGTCGTTCTCTTTCCCCACCCTCGCGTCGTCCGCCCCGAACGTGGGCGCGATATGCACGATACCGGTTCCCTCCTCGGTGGTGACGAAGTCGCCGGTAACCACCTTGAAGGCATTATCCGAGGCCTTCACCCACGGGATCAACTGCTCGTATTCAATTCCAGCCAACTCGGCTCCGCTCCATGTCTTGTCGATTACCTTAAAGGGGATCTGCTTATCGCCGGGCTGGTAATCCTCAAGCTTTAATTCCCCATTTTTCGGGGGGAAGTATACCTCCAGCAAGCTCTTGGCGAGGACGGCTGTCATCGGATTGCCAGTGTAGGGGTTAAAGGTCTGTACCGCCGCGTACTCCACCTTAGGGCCTACCGCCAGCAGCACGTTCGACGGCAGCGTCCAGGGCGTGGTGGTCCACGCCAGGAAGAAGGGCTCGCCAAAGGCTGCCCACTCCGGTAGCGGGTTCTTGATCTTGAATTGGGCCGTGCAGGAGGTATCTTTCACGTCGCGGTAGCACCCCGGCTGGTTCAGCTCGTGCGTGCTGAGGCCGGTTCCCGCGGCGGGTGAATAGGGCTGTATGGTGTATCCCTTGTAAAGGTATCCCTCGTCGTACAACTCTTTAATCAGGTACCAAAGGGTCTCGATATAACGGTTGTCGAAGGTGATGTAGGGGTCGCTCATATCCACCCAGTAACCCATGATCCGGGTAAGTTCTTCCCACTCCTTGGTGTACCTCATCACCTCGGAGCGGCACGCCTCGTTGTACTCATCCACGGAGACCTTTTTGCCGATATCCTCCTTGGTGATGCCCAGCGTCTTTTCCACCGCCAGCTCCACGGGAAGCCCGTGTGTATCCCAACCGGCCTTCCGATGCACCAGGTACCCCTTCATCGTCTTGTAACGGCAAAAAATATCCTTGATGGCACGCGCTATCACGTGGTGAATCCCCGGCATGCCGTTGGCCGAGGGCGGCCCCTCGTAAAAAACGTATGGGGTATTGCCTTCACGTATCTCCAGGCTCTGCTTGAAAACACCCTTCTCGTCCCACTCCTTCAACATCTCCCGGTTAACCGCCGGGAGGTCTAACTGGCTGTACTCAGGAAATTTCTTGCTCATTATCTTTGATTTTACATCGAATACAACCCAACTCTCGCCCCTGCAACGGCTTAGGCTTCATGGCCACAAATGCCTAAACACCTTAACCGCCACAAAGTCACGTGCGGAAGCCGGGTGATACAAAAAGAATGTGCAAAGGTAATAATTTATTAGGAAACGAGGAAGCGTATGAAGCGTGGCAGTTTTGGATTAATCTTGGGTACACGCTAAAATGCATCAAGGCCGTTCGCAAACGAACGGCCTTGATGCATTATGGAAATGGTCGTAAGAAGTAGTATCGCCAAGTCTTGTCGTGCCATTCTTGTGGGGCTGATTTGCCTGTGTTTACAGCATACCAATTGCATAAACCAATAAGCGTCATAGTTGTTGTTGTATCAACGGTAAGCATCTGAAGTTGTTTCAACCCATGCATTACCGTCAGAAATATGGGGTATAGGTGTTCCTTCATTATAGTGTGTTGCTCGTAAGTTCTCAGCTATCTACGTTTGTAAACAAGCTATTATTATTCGCGAACACAGCGTACAATCCCTGAACCAAGATAATTACCGAAATTTCCTTCAAGGTCAATATAACAACCACTAAAGTCAAAAAATGCATAATAAGCACTTAAAGAATCTCCCCCCATCGTCGTTGATGACCAATAAGCACCGAATGAACGGGGATTCCCCGGCCGACTTTGGGCTGCAGGCAGTATGATGGATTTGGATTCTGCTGTGCGGGCTGCCCACCAAGTCTCGTCGCTGATGTCGGAAATGGTAGTTGACACATTGCTATTACCCAAATATACTGTGGTAATTTGTAAATGCGAATCTAAATCACCTGAGGAGAAATTACCTTTAGCCTCGTAGCGGTAAGCTGTACGATATTTATTGTTGTTATATAAATTATCTTTAAAGCGGATGGCGTACAGAATGCCATTGCCGGAAGAAGAACAGTCGCTATACAAGAGTTCAAGTTTGCCCTTAATATGTATATTTTCTGAAAAGTTCGTCATTTTTCGAGGCTCATCCCACCTAAAGACAATATGTGGAATCAATAAACGCAACTCTTCAACGGTGGGAACACGGTAGCCACGGGGACATGCTCCTTGCGCTTCTTCCCACTTGTAAGATCCACTTGCATAATTACTGTGGCTTGTGGCGAACGTGCCAGGGGTTATTCCTACATTGTACTCAGCGAATATGGCAAGAAGGTTGTTGGATACATTACTCTCTTTTACATAAAGTTCATTCCCATCCCATACCGCGTAAACGTGATAGGCATTTCCTTTCTCCATGCCAAAATCTTTAGCCTGCTTTTCATTGACGCTAATCTTGTCTAAACCATCGGCTTTCAGTAATAACTGGAGATCAGGCAAGTTCATATCCTTAGGCATGTACCATGAGACTACTGCTAAAGTTCTACCCGGAGAAATGATAAGCAAATCCCCGATATCGTCCGATGTGTTTCTCTGTTCTGTATGCATTTCCACCGTCCCGGAAATTGGTTTAAAATAGGGTACTTGGGTGGAGTTTTCCGCTTCCGGCAGTGAAAGATATGCCCACTCCTTGTTCCCCGTACTTTTTGCTACTAACCCGCACTCTTTAAAGAGAAACTCACCACTTGTGTTATTTTTTAAATGAACAATTTCATATGCTCCCAAATGGTCGAAATTTACAGCCAACTCTGTTGTAGTGACTGTAACACCTTTTTTCACAAACCAAACCGGAGCAGAAATATTGTTAATTTTCCGATTTAAATTAGGGGTTACATCCACCAAGATTTCCCCATCCTTGAGATGAGTTTCTGCCCCGGTGAACCCGTACAGGTCGAAACTCTTTTCACTATCTACTCCCTGAGGTATCGTTATGACGAGTGAGCACCTTTTGCCATCAACAGAAATGTCTGAAACCACTGTCTGCCCACCCATAATAACCGTGTTACCTTGGACAAAATAGAAGGTGACCAAATCCAAGGGATGCCATACGGCAGTCAAGTCGAGACTACCATCTTTTTGTGAAATAATTACTCGGGTGCCAGTTTTCTCACCGGGCATTACTCCCTTTATTGTAATGGTTTTACTAACCTCTGTGCTTTCCATTTCAAAAGCCTCATTCACGCAACCTGTAGTTACAATAAAAAACAGTAGCGTGATTATGCTGAATATGTTGTTTGTTATTTTCATTTTGATAGCTCTTGCTTATTATTTATCATAAATCTCTACCCGGCACATCAACCACTGACCCTGAGCCACCAATAGACGGAACCGTAACAGTTATAGTTTCCGTTCGTTTTGTTTCATTATCAGTAACCGTTATAACAGCCTTCCCATTAAAAACACCTTTCAATGTTATTATACTGTCGAGTAACGAAGCCAATACCACATTGTCATTATTATTCGATATTGAATAGTTACCACTACCTCCTGAAATTTCGACCGTTCTTTCATCCCCTACTGATAACTTAATCCAAGTAGTGTTTAGCTTAAGGATTTTGAAACGGAAATCGGTATCGGCGGGATAGGAGACTAAGTCAGGGTAGAGCTCTTCTCCCCCAAAAAAAACATAATGTTTTTTTTTCAGCTTACTACTTTCATATATATCATTATAACTCTTTCCTGATAAAAGTCCGTCCATTATTGAAACCCAATTAGCTATTCCAACATACTGCCATATAGTATTATTATATCCAACTATTTTCTTTGCTCCTTTTATCACAAAAACTTTAGACAAGCCATCATTTTCATCCATCATCCCTTGACAAGCCCCTAAGTATATAAAAGAATTATTAAAGTCACCGTACCTGTAATTTCGAGCCAAAAATATTTGAGAAATAGAAAAAAACCGTTTTGTTTGCCATTCACCATTCTTATCTTTTTCACGACATCCCATCACTGATATTTCATCATTTTTCCATTCCTCAATACGATCAAAAAGTTCTTCATTTATGATTTCACCTGTTGCTAACCATGTCAAACCTGATCCTTTTTTCTCTGTTTTGAATGAGCCATGCGTGTTTATAAATATAGCATCATAATTTTTCAATTCACTTGTAAAAAAGCTTAATGACATTTGGCTTCCTGAAACATAATTAACATTGAATCCTTTGTTTTTACATGCATTAACTACTGAATCTATTTTCAAATCCGATTCGGCTGATGTCAAGAATTGTTGTCCATCATGCCATCTGCTTGCACCATTATTTCTCAAATGGTCTAATACCAGGATTTTTGGATATTGATTCGCCCCAAAATCGCTTTTCAACTCCCACGTTGAATTAGACCGGAATCCCATCGTCTCCTTTGATGATTCTAAAAATTCAGGAATCATTAACCAAAACACCCATCCACCATTTTTATACTTAAGTGCCAGCTTATCTCTATCAAACTCAATGGTTGCAATTTCAGGATTATCTTTAAATTGCTCGGCAACTTTTTTCAGCTCTTCCTCTGGGTTATCAGAGAGAAGTGCTTCACTTGCTATTGGGTCAATAGCTTCGTGTACTTTAATGATTGCCGCCATTGTCGGATCAAACCCTTCAGGAAGACTGAAGTCATCATCCGTGATGGTCAGATGTTGTCCATCCCACACACCAAAAACGTAGTATGCTCTTCCGGCTCGCATACCAAAGTCTTTCGCCGGTTTAGTGTTAACGGACAATTTATCATCCAACTGAAGTTGGAACTCAGGAATATTAACAGCCTTGGGAACATACCACGATACGATGGCTTTCGATTGCCCCGCGGCAATTTTCAGGGTGTGATTACCAGGTGCGGAGTGCTGGGCTTGTAAATCCTCCACCTCCTTTGTCACGGGATTGAAAAAAGGACGATACCCCTCACTACGCGAGTGATACCATTTAACGGCATCATTTCCGAAAGGAGCAAGGCGGCATTTCGACATATCAACCTCTTCCGAGGAGTTATTTTGCACGTGAATGACTTCGTAACTACCCAGATGAGAGAAATCGGCGGATATCTCTTTACTAATTTCTCGCACTGAAGCGTTAAACCACACCGGGGCAGATAGTTGAGCAATCTCACGGCATTCTATGGGGGTTACATCGGCAAGTATCTTCCCATTATTGATGCACACGCCCAGCCCCTGGATACCACAAAAACCATATAAGTCAAACGGTGCGTACACGTTAACGCTTTGAGGAACCGTGATGTTAAAGGAACATCGCTTACCATCTTGAGATATATCGTACAACGTGGCCTCTTCACCCTCAAACACATTGCCCTCTTGTGCGAAAAACATTTTGATTTTATCATTTTCACTCCATTTGGCAATGAGGGCTAAGCTTTCGGATGATTTTTCGAGACTCACGCGAGAGGAAACGTTGTTGTCTGAAGGCATCCGCGCGGAGACAACGATCGTGTATTCGTTGTTGACATTTTGTTCGGGTACAAAGTGGCTATCGGCACACCCGGTTAGCAACAACAACATGAAAGTGGCAAATATGGTTGAAATGTATCTCATTTGTTTAAATTTTTTCACTTTTTGTTTTCCTGACTTTTAACTCTATTACAGCTTTTCACCTTCTACATCTCCTATGTTTCCATTACCTTTCCTTTTTTCCACTACAACCGTGCAGGTGGCCGTCTTGCCACCGTCCTGAGTGGTAGCCGTGATGATGGCCGTGCCAGCTTTCAAGGCGAGTACCTTCCCAGAAGCGTCAACGCTGGCCACACCGGCATCGGATGAACTCCAGCTTACCGACTTGTTATCGGCATCGGCGGGCTGAATCGTGGCAACAATGGTGAACGACTCGCCCTCGGTAAGGGTCTTGGACGTGGGGGTAACCGATACACCCGTGACGGGGATCACTTTCCTTTCCACCGTTACCGTGCAGGTGGCCGTCTTGCCACCGTCCTGAGTGGTAGCCGTGATGATTGCCGTGCCAGCTTTCAAGGCGAGTACCTTCCCAGAAGCGTCAACGCTGGCCACACCGGCATCGGAAGAGCTCCAGCTGACCGACTTGTTGTCGGCATCGGCGGGCTGAACAGTCGCCACCAGGGTGAACGACTCGCCCTCGGTGATTGTCTTTGAAGTGGGGGTAACCGAGACTCCCGTAACGGGAATCACCTTTCTTTCAACCGTTACCGTGCAGGTGGCCGTCTTGCCACCATCTCGCGTGGTAGCCATGATGATGGCCGTCCCTGGTTTCAGGGCAAGCACCTTCCCGGATGCGTCAACGCTGGCAACGCTCGCATTGGAAGAGCTCCAAGTCACCGACTTGTTGTCAGCATCAGCGGGCTGAACATTCGCCACCAGGGTGAACGACTCGCCCTCGGTAAGGGTCTTAGTCGTGGGGGTAACCGAGACGCCTGTAACGGGGATTACCTTCCTTTCAACCGTTACCGTGCAAGTGGCCGTCTTACCACCATCTCGCGTGGTAGCCGTGATGATGGCCGTGCCGGGCTTCAAGGCGAGAACCTTCCCGGAAGCGTCAACGCTAGCAACGCTGGTATTTGAGGAACCCCAGCTTACCGATTTATTGTCGGCATCGGCGGGCTGAACAGTGGCCACCAGGGTGAATGACTCGCCCTCGGTAAGGGTCTTAGTCGTGGGGGTAACCGAGACTCCCGTAACGGGAATCACCTTTCTTTCAACCGTTACCGTGCAGGTGGCCGTCTTGCCACCGTCCTGAGTGGTAGCCGTGATGATGGCCGTACCAGCTTTCAAGGCGAGTACCTTCCCAGAAGCGTCAACGCTGGCCACACCGGCATCGGATGAACTCCAGCTTACCGACTTGTTATCGGCATCGGCGGGCTGAACCGTGGCAACCAGGGTGAACGACTCACCCTCGGTAAGGGTCTTGGACGTGGGGGTAACCGATACACCCGTGACGGGGATCACTTTCCTTTCCACCGTTACCGTGCAGGTGGCCGTCTTGCCACCATCTCGCGTGGTAGCCGTGATGATGGCCGTCCCTGGTTTCAGGGCAAGCACCTTCCCGGATGCGTCAACGCTGGCAACGCTCGCATTGGAAGAGCTCCAAGTCACCGACTTGTTGTCAGCATCAGCGGGCTGAACATTCGCAACCAGGGTGAACGACTCACCCTCGGTAAGGGTCTTGGACGTGGGGGTAACCGATACACCCGTGACGGGGATCACTTTCCTTTCCACCGTTACCTCACAAACGACCTTTTTATCGGTAAGAACGTCAGTAACGGTGATAGTAGCGATTCCGGGGATCATGGCATTGATGGTGATTTCCTTCCCGTTGAGCGTTACGGTGGCCACTTCAGGGTTACCGGAGGAAACGGAGTAATTTTCACTTCCGCCGCTAACTACTATTTTCGCAGATTGTCCTTCGGTAATGGTTAACGCTTGAGTATTTAATGTTAAATCCGCCAAGGGTGGATAAAGCAAATTGATAAGCTCCAAGTCTTTTAGGGTAAGGTAATCGCGTTGAGGATTAAACGTGGAGCCATCCAACTTTGTCATTGTCGGCTTATTCCAGTCAGTGGTGAAACTCCATGAGTGGTAACACATCAGTGAATTAAAATCAAAGCCTTCTGAAAAATTAACAGGTCCTCGCCAAATGTCAAAGTTATGTTCCATACCCTGAATAATGTTTTCATGCAAGATTTTGATGTATTGGTCTCGGTCTGGCTTCGATTGCTCGTGTAGCAACCCAATGGCGTGCCCAATTTCATGAGCCACACTACCGGCTTCACCCCAAGTGTCAATCACGATCTCCTGCTCACCTCCAATCATACCCACGTACGAGTAACATCCCGCATCAGGAATGTATTTAAACAGAACGTAGTTGGGTTGATTCGTCCTCTCCTTAAATATTATGTTTGTACCGGCAAAAAAACTTAATGCTTCCGCCACCCTTTCTTTTCGAGGAAATCCCGGGTCTATTTTATAGTAAACCACATTGTTATCCCACCTCCAGGAAGCATGATCAACGCCCACGGCTTTGGTTATTTTTGGATTGATAAGGATATCTCCTTGATAAAACAGCTGGCCTTTAATTTGGGTACAGGTGATGGTGCTTCCCAAGTAATTGACAGTAACCGTCTCTCCTTTAACACCGGGATAAGCTTGCTCCGCTCCTCTTAGCGTCTCATATTTCAACACTTCTACCTTTTGAGCGTCTCCATAGCCAACACCCTCTGAATTTACGGCATAAGCTCTCAAAAAATAGGTTTTCCCGGCATCTAAGCCTGTTACAGTCCCTGAAAACGTTCCCACACCATTCCCGTTTTGTACTTTCACGTCGGCAACGGTAGGAGTGGCATGAGTGCTATAGCAAACACCACGCTCTGTAACATCATCCCCCCCATCGGCAACAACGTTTCCCTCGTAAGCAAAGGATGCAACGGTTACCTCTGAAATTTTCCCGGTAACTACTTCCGGGGTGGAAATAATTGCTTCTTCTTTACATGCAAACAACGCTATACCTACCAATAGTAGTAGAAGAATTTGTTTCATGTTTCTAGCCATACTTCCGTTATTCTTCATAAAAACGATGATTGAATATATGAACTAAATTGAAAAATCACTCCCTTTTGGCCGTAATCGTTGGGAGAGCATCCACGCTCCAACTTCGTGTTGAGGTCCATGTGGTTTTTGGAGAATGATAATCGCCATCAATTACTACCCTTGCATCACCCTTATTAATATACTTACCTTCAGGGTCATTTTTATCTACACAGATAAAAGACATCGCAAAATCCTTTATACTGCCATCACTGTTTAAAGTACCGGAATAAACACTAGCCGTCACAATATACACGCTAGGATTATCTATTTCAACCGCTTTTACCGTTCCATAAACGGTGAAGTTCGAGCCATCACCCGACGTAATGGCGGTTTGTATAGAAGATGTTTCCTGAGTGTCATATTTTTCCTTGACCTGTATTTCAAATGTCTCGTTATTTTGATTATAAAACCTCAATACTGCATCTGCAAACCTGTGTCCTATCGGGAAATCGCTCGTTTTATTGGTTGCCTTTAATATCAAGGGTGAAATATCATATGTCCCATTGATGATAGGTGGATTTTCTCCATCGTAAATGGGAAACTCTAAATCTTCCAGTACTTCTAAGTAAGTTTCAGGTATAATTTCCTCAATTTTGTGCTTTTGTTTGGTACGCACTACGACATCGAGCATTGAGGTCAACTGGGTATCCTTATCAGTAACGGTAATCCTTGCTTGACCTTCCGCGAGAGCTGTTATCGTGACTTTTTCAGAGGTTACGGATGCGGTTGCTACTTGGCTATCGCTGCTTACTACCTCGTAATTATTACTGCCCGACAATATGGCAATTTCTTTCACATGACCTACCGCAAGCGGCAAAGAGACATTCTCTTCAGCCAGTTTAAGGAAATGAAAGCGAAAATCGGTATCGGCGGGATAGGAGACCAAGTTCGTTTCATAATCTAAGGTCTTGCGATTAGATTTATAAATTTCCTGCCTCTTTACACCATTATTTCCATTATCAGGAGGAAGAATATCGAAAGAGTTTTCTTCTCCTTTTCTTCGCGCATAACATCCCAACTCATTTAATGACGCAAACGCATCATTGTATGACTCACCAACGAGTAATTTATTCAATATTGCATGTGCATTGTAAACATTCACTCTCGACATCGTAGAGTTATTGTATCCCACTATTTTACTTATTCCCTTTCTATGTAAAACAGAAGCAAATCTATTTTTAGAATCCATCATGGTTTGACATGCTCCTAAATAAATGAAAGAGTTTTTAGGAAAAACTGCGTCATTATAGTTGTCATCGAAAAATTTTTGTGAAATCATAATATCATACAAACCATCCTCTGACATTTCAAACGCAATTTTATTCCACTCTTTCAAACACTGAATTATATCTATTTTTGATCTTCTCTCGCCAGTAAGGATCCAAGTCAAATTAGTTATTTTATCAAATGTTCCATGTGAACCAATAAAGATTCCATCATAACTTGCTAAGCCTGAAGCTGCAAAATCTAAATCAAAATTTTCACCATATACAGGTGTTATGTTATATCCTAACTCAATTTTATTATTAATATAGTTACGGGTATAATCATTTAGTACTGCTCTATCTGGATCAAGAGTATGTCGATAAATGAATAAGATTTTCGGATATATTTTTTTTTCGAAACTCTTAGTCGTTTTTATTAACTCTGCATCACACCTAGATTGTAATGCTTTGGTTGATGTCGCTATATTCTCTTTTATCAACCAAAAAAAATAGCCGGCATTTTTAAATTTTAGCACCAATTTATCTCTCTCAAAGTAAATGTCTTCAATTTCAGGATTATCTTTAAATTGTTCGGCAACTTTTTGAAGCTCTTCAGCAGGATTATCCGATTTAAGGGCTTCATCTGCAATCGGGTCAACGGCGTCTAACACCTTGAAGATCGCCTCTATTTGCTGTTGCTCTATCTCCTCGGGCGTTAGTTCAGGGGGGAGATTTTCTTTACATCCAACAAAAAAGACAATGGTTAAAAATAACGCGATTAATTCATTTATTTTCATAAAAACCACATAAATAAACTATTACAAAATGCAATAAAAAACACCTGCAGTCATGCTTGAACATTAACATAACTGCATTAATTAGCAACAACGCTTTAATTTAAACCCTTATCGAATTATATTAATTTGCGGCTGAGTATTTCTTTTCGCGAACGCTATTCCCACGGCCCTGGCAGCCTCGATTTGAGCCATATATAAAGCATGTTGGTTCTTTTCCCGGTTAACCAACAATTGCCATTCTCTATTCTCGATCAAATCTGTTTTCCTACCAACTTCTTTTATGAAAGCTTTTACATCATTATAGCAGGAGGCTTTGGGGCTTATACCACCAATGAGTTCAACGATTTCACCCAAATTTGATCCGTGTTTGGAAGCTGCCCACAACGCCCTGGCTTGTAGCAAACGTTCACTGCACTCCCGATCAGACATTTGCTGAAAAATAGCGACCATAGCCTCAAGCGCCTTGGAGTAGCTTTTACTCTCTTCTGGGATTTCGTTTAGCTGAAACAGCGCTTCCTCTTCCTGATTCATTGACGCTAAAGTATAAGCTTGCTTAATTATTCTATCTGCTATCGAATCGTAATAATCAATTATTTTTTTACGGGCATCATTAATAAAGCGAGAGAGTTGAGCGTTTTCTTTTCTAAGCTGCCTGATAGACGCGGCCATAGCCCTTCCCTCCGAATTTCCAATCCCTTTGAAATCTGCCAAATAAGTGGCAAACACCTTGTTGCTGAAAGTATTAACCACTGATAGCCCTATGCTGACATCAATCACGAACTTGGGAGGAGAACTTTCTATTACCTCCTTACTTGCAATTTCATAGGTTGGTCTAATAATAAAGCGATTGTAATAGGATTCGCTACCAATGCCAACACTACTAAGTAAAGCGGAAAGCTGCTGATGCATTTGACTATTTATCGAAGAAGGGATATTAGATGTCGAGTAAATATCATCCGTGGCGATAGCTATCTGATTGCTTGGAGAAAGCTCTTGGGCATTCACAACAGTAATAATGCCCCAAAACAGTATAAATAAATTTAGATATCTCATTTTTTCTACCTTTTAGTTTTAAAGAAATCGAATTGGCACGTGCTGCTCTTGCCAAGATTATTTCTCGCCTAGTATTAATTGTGCTTCACCTAAACCCCTTGTTATAAGCTTGCTGTCTATCGAATAGGTGGACTTTAAATACTTTTGTAGCTCCCTTACAAACTTACGGGTATCCATCGCATTTTCCCTGGCATCATATAGGGGTATGCGCACCTGCTCAAAAATCATCATGTTTTCGGTAGCGTCGGTTATATTAAATCTCCCCTTTACAGTATTTTCCTCCATCCACTCTTCAATAATCACATTTAGCTCTTCACCTCCAAATTCACTTTCTAAATCTTCATCCCAATTGGCAAAACGTTTTATTGAAACACCCGTTTCTCTACCATTCTCAAACAAATCATCAAAGTAACTTTGAAGCTGTGACGTAAAACCATCCATATAATTAAGCACAGCCTCTTCTAAAAGTACCACCACGTCTGCCGAAAAGGAAGGAGCTCCCGTACCGGAAGCCGCCGCTATTTGTTTATTGGTATAAGGATCTTTCCCGGCTAATATATAACTAATGGTTTTTCGAGGTCCACTTTCATTCACAGTGTAAGTCAACTCCATGATTATATCGCATTTAGCCCGATTGATAATCTCCTCATAGGCGGTCACCGCTATAGGCGATCCCGAGGTTTTACTTTCTAATGCCTGCTCTTCAATAGTTTTTTGATTGATACTTTTGGTTGTTTGCTCCAAGTCTTTAAGAGGAAACCCCCTTTCGGCCATCAGCTCTCCTAGCTTAACAATCGCGAGTTTTAAATCTGAATTTAAAAGTGCCTTGCGAAAATTGGGTACGAAGTCCTCTTCCCCGTAATTGTCGTAAAACGTGACACAGTCGTTTTCATAACACCAAGTTGTAGATGGAACAACCATGATAGTTGGCTTTTTCGCCTGTGAAAAAAGGAATGAGCTACAACACAAGACAAGTGTTAAAGTAAGAATTTTCCTATTCATTTCGTTATCTGTTTGGTATTATATTATCTATAATTAACTTATCCCTTAAGTTATCAACGTATACCCTTAAAATGACCTCGTACACTATTTGAGAGTCCGCGAGCATCGCATTTTTAGCCCTGCCAAAACGTACGTCTTTTTTTGCAGATACATAAGATTTATATATTTTGGTCTTATCTGAAAAAAAGGTCGCGAAATACTTTGCATTCTTTTTTTTAACCTGCTCACTATAAATGAGAGGTGCCAAGTTACACTCACTCTCGTTACCTGCCCTTATTCCCTTGAACATCACAGCATCCAAAGCATTTTTCATAGCTTGATCAACAGCGTCTTTCCTGTTTTTCCCCATCCCGTAAGATTTAACGGTTATGGAACCATCCATTTCGCTGTTTATGCATATAACATCATACTTATAATAGCCTGCATTGGGATTTGGCGACACATTCTTGCATGAGCAAAAGAGAATGGCAAACACCAATGTAATAAGCAGTGAAAATATATTTCTCATTTTCATTTACAGTTTTATTACAACTTAAATCTAATGTGGTTGGGGGTTAAAAACCACTGCTCAACTTTTTTATTATCCCTGCATTCTCTAGGTCCCTGCGAAGAGAAGCGGTGTTAACAGATACAATCACCCCTATTTTATACTCCTTACCAACCTTTAATCGGTCCTTCGAATCGATAGAACCGTCACTTGACAGCGATACGTAACGGGAATAATTGCCGTTATCAGCAAAAAAGTTGTCGAAAAAACTTCTATTTTGCTCATACACCGCTGGTGTTACCAATGCCCTTTGAGCAGCACAGCCATTGGCTCCGGTAAAGCCTTTAAACAAAATGCCGTGCACGGCATTTTTCTTAGCACTCTCTATAGCTACAACCGGTTTTTTGGAATAGGAGTACACTTTTATCAAGTTAGAACCCTGAGTACCAACTCCCTCGCAAACGATTTCATATCTAAAGGCGTCGGTGTCCTTTGACGCCTGTTTGGATGATCCACAAGAAAGAACTACCAATAGGACACAACTCAACAGTACAGTTTTTTTCAATGATTTCATATACGTTTAAATTTAACAGGTGCAAACACCCCTGATGCAACAATACTAAAACCACACAAGATACATTAAAAATTCCTTATACATGCATCATTTCAACAAAAATTATAATGAAATTTGAAAGCCTACACCTAAAGAAAAACTAGAAATGCTCTTTTCAAGACTATAATACTCAGAAATAGTCGACTTCAAAGAGTTATAATCTGCCGTGATAAAAACATTCATTTTAGGGCTTATGTTGGCTCCCCCTTTAGCTCCCGCTATAAAGCCTACAAGCTGCTCTTGTACAACCACCCCATCTTTTTTAACTTCCGGTGCAGCCGCGTATCCCAAATAGGGTGAAAGTGTAAGGAAACGCATGAAGTTGAATTCTTTCAAAACACCAAAACCTACATATAGCCGTTGTTGATCTGATTCCTGTTTTTGACCAAAAGGATAACCACCTCTAATAAAGACACTTCCACCTAATATCGGATTGTTTGGGAAAAATTGAGATATCAGTTTCGTAATATTGTATTCAGCAAAAGCACCTGCTTCATTAAAGGTAAAATAGCCTCCAAAGGCGATTCCAAAGTCCGGGTTTTCCTGCATCAACATACCTTCATATATCTTTCCTCCTTGAATTTGATAAAAGCGTGTCAGCTCTGAATCTCCAGTTGCTATCGAATCATTCTTCGCTATCTTGTTTGAAGCACGCACAACTCCTCTTCTTTTAGCCAAGACGTCACCCTGTTCATCCGCTTCAAGCTGATAAATAAAATAACGTCTTTCAGGCCTTACACCCTCCTTTTCACCTAGTTTCGATGTTATTGGCCTTATGGAATAAACCGGTGCCTTCGCTTTGAAATCCTCTACAAACTGAGCAGCATAAATATCGGCGTTTTCGTATATTGATTCTGCCAATCGCTGCGCACGGGTTGTAATTATAACTCCCTCACTTGACCGTGATTCCGATCCCATTAAACCTTTTAATTGCTTAGCATCTTTAATCGCCGATACGAGTTCTACAGGAAAGTGAGTCTCTGATATCGCGTTAGGATTACCCCATTGCTGATAAAAGGTTTCACTTACCTCTTCACTCCAGTCTAATTTGTAAATGTACGCGTCACAATTGGCAATCCAATCCCCCTCTTTAGTTGTTTCAAGGGATGTAATATCGTAAATTAAAATATAAGACCGATCAATTAAGTTTAAACCAGCGTCTTTCAACATGGCTTCTTGACGTACGGAAGAGCGAGAGGCTATTACATCTGCGTCAGTGGCAGAAAACATTCCACGCTCTGCGATTACATCCATCGAATACCCCTCCTCTTCACTTATAAAACGAGGAAACCAGTTTGACACGATTTCCCTTGCAAAGTTTTCCTCTAAATACCTTTTCAACTCTAGAGTGTCGATTGGAGCCTCCATGTCAAACTCAATCAAATCAGTCGATGTCTCATTTACATCAAACTTGCGAGATATACCCTTAGCCCTGATCGCCTTTATTGTCTCCTTTATTTTGGAATCATCCCCTCTATAAATATAGAGTACCGATATAGAAGGTCGTAAATAATTACGTAAAGGATTGTTTTCACGAACTGTTGCCGTCCCGGTATCTTGCCCTAAAAGTGTATTTGGTAACAATAATAAAAACAACATAACTGCTGTTGCCAAACGAAATAGAATATTTTTTCTCATAAAAACGAAAATGTAAAAACCCCTACTCTTCTTCGGCTTTTCGGGATACGCCGTACGCACTACGCTACAAAGCAAACATTATTTTGAATAAAATCACACATATTTATAATTCGAAGGCATTGACATTTTTAAAAAATGTATAATCCACAAGAAAGGTGTAAAGTACAACACTCTGGTGTTGTCAATCATTTAACTTTATTTAAAAACCCAACCTTGCAAATGTATACAAAACCTTTTCGTAAACGATTAACAAATTATCAAAAAATTATCTGAATTGATCAATTCGGATAACTTTTAGATCGTTCACCAGCCATTTTTTTACTGTTTTTACTATTTTTTTTGTGTTTTCCGGTATTCGGTGGGGGTGAGTTGTACCACGTTTTTGAAAATTGAATAAAATGTTTGCGGACTACCGAAGCCAGACTCCGCTGAAATATAAGATACTTTGTTGTCAGTATCGCGCAATAGTTTTTTTGCTTCTTCCACCCGATAAAAATTCACATATTCGGTAAATCCTTTCTGCATGCGGCTATTAATCACGATGGAGAGATAGGAGCGGTTTGTTCCCAACTCTTCGGCTAAGGCATCAAGCGTGAGGGTTGGATTTTTAAACATCTTCTTATCCTCCATACACTCCCTCAGCCGAAGCAGTATCTCGTTCGTTTTCTCGTCAGACAGGCCGTTGGCATTATTGTCATTTCCACAGTTTGGCGTTAAAGTTCTGGATGTAAGGTTGGCGACTTTACTCCCCTGTTCCGCTAAAAGTATCTGGCTCTTAAGGTTTTTGCGGTAATGATAAAAATAGAGCGTGAAAAGTGATGATAACAGTATGAAAAACACGATTAGCCATCGGTTTTTTTGGTTTTGCGACTTGATGGTTAACGCGGCGGCTTGAAGTGCCAAATCCTTTTTCTCGGTTTCGTATTTGGTCCGAAGCTCATGTATCGTCCCGTATCTCTCCTTACTAAGCACCGAATCTCTGGCTACTGAAGATAGTTTGGCATACTTGAGCGCGTTGTGATAATCCCTGAGTTTTTCATAACTATTGGAGATGGTTCTGAAAATAGCCTCTTTCTTCATCCAGTCAGTGCTGTTTTCTCCCATGAAATTCAAGGCTGTTTGGGCATGATTTAAAGCAGCCGAGAAATCATCCATCATAAGATATGTTTGACTTAATACAGCATATGTCGCCGCCATTTGCATGGTATCTAACTGGGGGAAAGAAAGAGACTTTTCAGCGTTTTCAACAGCCTTCTCGTACTCTTGTGTATAATAATAGGTTTCAGCCATGTTGGCGTATATATAAGGCATTTTGCTCTCTGTTTTCATTTGCTCCGATTCAATTCGCAACGCTTCTTGGCAATACTCGATGCTTTTATCGTATTTCTCTTGTCCAATTGCCGTGCTGCTTAAGCTATACAACATAGAAGACATCGCATCGTAATTATTCGCCTTTTTACTCCATTCGTAAGCTTCCAATAAATACTTTTCGGCTGACGGAATGTCTGATAGTTGAAAATAGAAATAGCCCAAATAACTATACACGAATAAGATATTGTTTTCAACTTCCAACTCTCTCGCCAAGCTTAAGGCTTCGTCCATGTACCATTGCATGGAGTCGTTTTGGTGCAATCCAAAGAATGCAAATCCTTTAAGAAGCGAAACTTTATATTGAATCATCGTCGTTTTCGGGCTCCATTCTCGAATACATATTAAACTATCGGCTTTTTGAGCAAGTTGCAATGCAGCCGTGTAATCTCCTTGAATGTTATAATTATCGGCAAGAATGGTGTATGTCTCAGCATGAAGTAGCTCACTCCCTTCAAACTGAATAGCTAACGCGGCATGTAAACAGGAATCAAATGCGAAAGTATTTCCCAATTCAATATAAACTCCCCCTTTTTCTATTAACGCGGCAGATTTTAGTGAGTCGTCGTCCAACTCGATGGCTATCTTCAATATACTGTCCGACAATGCTATAACAGATTCGGGATCCTGAATTAAAAGATTACTTATACTATCCAACAGGGCTTCAGCTCTAAGTTTTTTCTCTTCATAGACAGGGGGTGCGTTTTTTTTACACGCACCCAACAACAAAACTACAGCAAAGACCAACCAATGTAATAACGCGACTCTTTGATTTTTCATAAAAATTTGTATAATTAGAAGCAGGGAGGAGCCAGAGAACCACTAAAAACATAAAACTTTAAGCTTCTTGATTTTTATTTACCTATTTTAGGCCACCAAGGTACAACATTTTTTACAATTTTCATACGATTATTTTATTCTTTTACATTTCAGTGTATGGAACTCACTTTAATCATTCACTAAAGTTAGACTATTTCTCGCCAAGGCATAATCCAAGTAAACTTGTCTTCTGCTCGTTTGGCTTAACGAAATAGTTCACTAAAGCCTTTTCTTGCAGCCCGCCATTAACATACATGCCCTGCTTATCACAAAACTTCATGAGATCTTTATCGCGGTTAATGAAACAAACGGCCGATTCTCACGAACCGGCTGTTTGAAGTAATTTATAAAAGTAGAGTGCAATTAGTTAATCTGTATCGATCTATTCCGGATAGAATATGATATCCACCACATCGGCTTTGCGTTTAAATTTCCTCAGCCATTTCCGGATATCTTTCACCGTTATTTTATCCACGATGTTTTCAAAGTTCTTGGGGTCATCGTTATTCACTCCCGTGCGGTAATAGTTGTAAATAACGTTCATCCAATACGCGTTGTGGGGTTTCGACTGCTCCCTGTTTTTACGTATATTCTCTAGGGTCTTGTCTAGCTCCTCTTGCTTGGGGCCTTTTTTGGCAATAGTCTCCAACTCACTATACAGTAAGGGCTTTAGCGCGTCTGCTCGTTCAGGCTCGCAATTAAACGACATCTCCAGCACGAAGTTCGGAGTCGGTTCCCGGGAGCTGCTTGCCCCTACCCTTACGCCGTAGGTACCTCCCTCCTCTTCACGAATGCTCTCCGTGTACCTCAACTGTAAGACACCCTGCAAAACTGAAAAACAGATTTGGTCGTAGGGGGTTACTTTAAGCTTGTTGTTGCTGAGGCGAACGAAAACCGTGCTCTTGGGCTCCTCCATCTTGATTCCAACCCGTTTCACCGTTTTCCCTTTGGGGCCTCTAACCTTGTTGTCTACCCATTTCTCATCGCGGTACTCACTCCGGATAGAGCCTATGTATTTCTGTGCCATAGCCTTTGCCGTTTCCTGCTCTATATTCCCAACGATGAAGAAAGTGAAGTCGGAAGCGTCCTTTATCCTATCGGTGTAGACCTGTTGTATCTTCTCTAAGCTGATATCGTTTAAATAGGACTCATCCAACAGGCGCGTCCGCGGATGGTAGTTGGACAGAATCAGGCTTAACGAGTCCTGAATAACATTTTGCGGGTTCTTATACCTGTTTTTTAGCGAGAGCCACGATCGTTCCATCGCGTTATCATATAGCGTTTGATCGAATCTCGGTTGCTCGAAAGTCATGTACACCAACTGCATCATGGTCTCAAAGTCCTTTGGCGCACAGGCACCGTTAACCGACTCGTATAGCGAGCCAACACCGGGGCTCACGTTGGCGATCTTCCCGGTCAACATTTTACTCAAGGTCACCGGATCGTAGTCGCCCTTACCGAACGAAGCCACAAAGCCCGAGGCGTTATTAGCCGCCGGGAGGAGATCCACATCGTACAACGAGGTACCTCCCGGGCTATAAGACGAGAGGGCAACGCGGTCTTTTTCATAATCGGCCTTTCGAAATACCACCTTCGCCCCATTGGACAGTGTCCACTCCACGGCATCGAATCGCGGGAGCGTTTTCTCTGCCGTGACGGTAGCACCCGGCAAATCCTCGTCGATCAAGCTTTCGGCCAGACTAACGGAATCTTCATAAGCCACGATAGAGGGATCGTTTAGCACCTCGGCTATAATTTCAAAAGCCTCTTCCTCGGTAAGGTGTTTATGGTTATTGGGGCCGGTAACTATAAACGTGCTGTTTTTGGAGGTAATCCACTCGTTCGCTTTAGCGGAAACCTCGGCCGCGGTGATAGTGGGTATAACCACCTTCGCGAACCCGTAGTAATCCACGAAATCGACTATCGGGCTCCCTTGCAGGAAGTTTGATTTCATGGGCGAGACGTATTGATCGTTCTTTGTTTTATCTCGCTGCTTGTAACTCGATTCAAGATTGGCCAGCGTGTTAACCTTGACCCGTTCCAGCTCACTATCCAGAAAACCGAATCGTTTCACCCGCTCGTTTTCCGTCAATATAGCCCGTAAGGCAACGTCTTCTTTATCGGGCATCGCGTTAGCGGTAATGGAATAGGCCTTATACCCTTTAACAAATCCACCGCAAGAGATGCTCGCACCCATGTAAGGGGGATTAGGCTTCGTCATCGTCTCAGACACCCTGTTGGCTATCATGGCGTTATAAAAACTCTCGATAAAGGCGTTGCGGAAGTACCCGTAGTTCATCTCCTCCGGCTTCACCTCGTTTCGGAATAGGGTAATCAACTGAATGGAAGAGTTGCGCAGCTCTTCATCCGTCGCCACCACGAAGCGGGGTTCATCGTGCTCGGGTATCTCGAAAAAGGGAACCGGCTCGGGATTATCAACGGCAGGTACATCCGAGAACATGGCTGTGAACTTTTCCTCCATCACCTTTGGGTCAAAGTCGCCCACCATGGCAATGGCCGTCAAGTCAGTGCGGTACCACTTGTGATAAAAATCACGTAGCGTCTTATAATCAAAGCTGGTGACCACATCCATAGAACCGATAACATCGCGCGTAACGTACTTTGAGCCTTTCATCAGCACGGGGTAAATTTTGTCCCGGGTACGGGTGTTCGCGTTTCGTCGTTGGCGTGCCTCTTCGACGATAACCCCCCGCTCGGCATCAATCTCCTCCTCTTCCAGTGACAGGTAATAGGTCCAATCCTTTAATATCAACAAGCAGGTATCCAGCAAGTTGGGAATATTGGTGGGCACATCGCTAATGTTGTACACTGTCTCGCTAAGCGATGTATACGCGTTCAGGTTGGCCCCGAACTTCACCCCGTACCGCTCCAACGTGCTAATAATGCCCTTTCCGGGGAAGTGCTTGGTGCCATTAAAAGCCATGTGCTCCAGAAAATGGGCCAACCCGTTTTCGTGATCCTCTTCCAACAACGCTCCCGCGTTGCGAATGATGTAAAAACTGGCTCTCTCTTTGGGCTCCTTATTCTTTTTAATGTAATAGGTGAGTCCATTATCCAACTTCCCTTTTAACACTGTTGTGTCACGCGGGAAATAATCGTTTGCATTGTACTGAGCGAACAGGCAAGTAAACGAAAAAAAGCTGATTACCAGCAGGGTGTATAGTCTTCTCATAACCGATTAATTTTGTGATTTCACATTTTATTCTTCTCCTTTAATGATCTCCAATATTTTCTCGTTGTTTATAATTATCATCCCGTGCCGATCATCAGTAATCCCTTCCTGCAGCTTGTAGGGATAGACGGGCACGTTACCTTTCATTACCGTGGGCAGGTAAAGAAACTGCATGTTATCACACCGCTCCTTTAACGTCTCACCCGCCTCCATGATATGGGTTGACACGATAAAGGCACCACGGTTCTTTTTGGAAAACGCTTCCGTGATGGCAACGGTAGCATCGTAGGCATCTTTCACGTTAGTGCCTTTAAACAGTTCGTCAAAAATAATCAACAGGTACTTATCTGACGCAACCGCTTTGGCCACCGTTTTAACGCGCAACACCTCCGCGTAAAAGTGACTATATCCCATTTCGAGGTTATCGGGCACGTTGATGGAGGTGTACATCCCCTCTTTCACAGAGAACCTCATTTCGCTTGCCGGAACAGGGAATCCCATGTGGGCGAGATAGGTTGCCACGCCGATGGATTTCATCAAGGTGGACTTCCCTGCCATATTCGCCCCGGTAAGGAAAACGACGTTCATATTCCCCTGAAATTGGATATCGTTACCCACGGCATCTTTTATGGCAGGATGAAACACGTTTTTAAACAACAGGTGATTCTTCTCTTTCGCCTCCGCGTGGGCGTAACAAAACCCCCTTTTTTCGGCCACGTTGGCCACCGCTATATTCATATCCAGATCGTAGATGATATCGAGCACTTGGCTCATCTCATCTTTCATTGAATAGCGCAGGACGTGATCATATTTGGCCAGTTTAATGAGCGAGCAATCTTTCTCCGGGGTAATGGTCTCTATCCATTCCAGTCGCTTGTCGTTGATAATCGTACGAAACAGCTGGCAATTATCCGCGTACAAGTTCTCGACCCCCACCTCTTTGGCCTTGTGCTCAATCCCGTTCAACAGATCGCGCAGCTGCTTCAACAGGCTTACTGAGGCTTTTAAGCCATTCCGAACCATGTTATACTCTTTATCAAGCCCTATGCGGTATAGCAGGTATATCCGCAGCATATTAGCCCAAGCGGTGACGGGGTTCGAGAAGTCGGCGTGACTCAAGTATTGCTCTGCAATGGAGAACCCCTCTCTGTTTATCGAGAACTGGTGATTGCCTTTCTGAAAGAAACAGAATAACCGACTCTTCCGGTTAATCGCCTCGGCATTATCCAGCGGCTCTTGAAAGCTCTTGCCCAAGAGTTTTTCCCCACCGAAGGTAACCACCTCGTTAAAGAGTGAAAAGATGGAATTGGGCGTGTATTTCCCTAGAATATTTAAATCGGCAAGTGTCTGTTTATCCGTTACGAAACTCATTATATCCCAACTTTTTAACCGTTCAATATATCCATAATCTTCTCGTTCTGTATAATGACCATTCCGTGACGATCGGCCGTGATTCCCGGCTGGATTGTATACGTGTAAACGGGCGTGTCGCCCCTCATCTCGGTAGGCAAAAATATGCACTGTATGTTTTCACACCGCTCCTGTAGTACCTCTCCCGCTTCGATAATGTGCGTGGAGATAACGAACGTGCTTTTGCCCCGTTTTGAAAAAGCCTCCGATATGGCCACCGTGGCATCATACGCGTCTTTCACGTTGGTACCCCGAAACAGTTCATCGAAAATCACGAAAAATTTTTTCTCTTTAGCTACTTCGTACGCCACTTTTTTTACCCGCATCACCTCCGTGTAAAAATGGCTATACCCCATATTGAGGTTGTCGGCAAGATTTATGGTGGTAAACATCCCATCTTGCACGCTAAAGGTCATGGATTGGGCCGGTACAGGGAATCCCACGTGCGCCAGAAAAACAGCTATCCCCAGCGATTTCATGAACGTGGATTTCCCTGCCATGTTTGCGCCGGTAAGGAAAACCAGGTTGCTGTTTTTATCTATAAAGAGGTCGTTGCTAACAGCGTTGGGCACGTAAGGGTGATAGACACCCTTTATGTCCAACATGTTATCTTCGCCATCAACCGCTTGTGCAAAAACAAACGACTGTTTCTTGGCGATCTTGCCTACCGATATGTAAATATCCAGGTAAGCGATCAAATGCAGCAATTTGCGCATCGCCGCGTTTTCATCGTAGCGCAATATTTTATCGTACGCGGCCGTTTTCGCGTAACTCAATCGCTTTTTACCCGTTTCATTTTCCGTCCACCCGATATTGGCTTCTTTGAAAATAGTTTCAAACTGATCGATATCCTTTTTATAGCACTCGTGACCGGGAATCGCCTTCACCTTTCTAATAAACTCCTTGGAGATGTTTATTATTTCAATGAGCGAAGTAAGCCCCTTGTGAATCTGCTCATACTCGTTTTCGGCACCGATAGCACTTCTGAACTTCCTGTTCAGGGTATCTTGCTCGGCCGCGAGTTTTTTCCTTGCATCGGTATTGTCCAAGTAAAAACCTACCGCGTCGAAAAGATGTCCCGGGTAGGGAAAGTCCATCTCCAGCCGCTGAAAAAACTGTATGATACCCGAACGGCTATTGATCTCCTCCGCGCTGCTAAGCGGGTAACGAAACATCTCTTCCAGCAACGTTGCCCCCTCTCGGCTATAGGTATGGCAAAAGAGCGTGTATATCGAATCGCGCCCGTGCCTACCGAACACGTTTAAATCATCAAGAGACTGTTTATCAACAAGAAAACTCATCTACCCCTTCTTCTAACCCAGATTAATAAGCCCACGACGAGCAAGATAGCCGGGAAACCCCAATTGATGATCGGTTTGCTAATCGCCCAGCCCGTCTTGCCCAATCGTATATCTCTATCCGAAGTTCTCGGTCGCCTGATATCGATAGGTACCTCCTCGTGCGAAAGCCAAAAGAACGCCGCGTTGATCAGCGAGTAGTTCGAAGCCTTTATTCGGTTGCGAGAAGTCCCCAACTCCTTATTACTGAGCCAGTCGGCATCACCCGTTATCATCACCCGTTGCTCTTTGCCGTTCACGTCGCGCGAGAAGGCGGCCACCAGTACCAAGCTGTCTAGTTTCTCTCCAGCCTCGGGATTTAACTTTACCGTATCATCCACGAAGTTGGTGGTTTCCACCTCAGACCAGCAGCTATCCACGCGGAACAGTGGAGCCACTTTATACTCTCCAATAGTGTCATATTGCAGGGCGGAAAAGGTGGGTGATGCCAAGACGAACTCGCGTTGCGCCATGGTTTTCAGGTGGTATGACCAAGCCGTGTCCAGAGGGGCCTCCACCATGAGTTCAGGATCAATGGTCACGGCAGGTATCGTGTCAATCTTATTCGTTCCCGACGAATGCACCACCTTGGTTTCCGGTTCGATAATCCTACCCGGCTTTACTACCACGCCCGGCATCATGGTCACACCAAACTTCTCGGTAATAGGATTGACGAATTCACGGCGGTCCGGTTCTCCCAAGATCATCAAATTATCTCCCCGCTCTATGTACTTATCAAGGTTCTCCATCTCTTGTTCGCTAAACGCTGCACGAGGTTCGGCGATAACCAGCATTTTTATCGCGGCGGGAACCTCCTCCCTCAGCGAAATATTCATGAAGTCGAAACCCTGATTAATCAACGAGTACCGAAAGGTTATCTCCTGTGCGAAAAACTGGTACCCCCGGTCCGATGCATCGTAGCAACTCCGCTCTCCGTGCCCCGTTACGAACCCCACGATGGGCAGGTCATCCATTACCAACCGCTTCATGGCTGCTGTAATTTCGGTTTCGAAGGGGAATTTATAAATGTCGTTGAAAATACGCAAAAACGTTCTTTCGCCGGTTTCTCTCTCCAGCAGGCGTACGAAACGGTATTTTTCAGGCTCTAAGTTCACCGTCTTGGCTACCTCCTCCGGTGGGGTGATTTTGAATTTCCAGTTATTTAGCTTACGCAGCGTATCTACCCGTTGCTCATCACTTAGGTCGGGATACCGCTTATCCAGATGGGGGTTATCCGCCCGGTGATAATAGTTCACATATTTCAGCTTGATGTCGGGTTTGAACCGGGTGTATTGTTTAAACCTGTCTATATCGCCTTTCACGCTTCTGGGCAACCCATACCAGTAATTCTCCTCCAGCAGGTTGTTATACGTGGTAATGGTAAGTCCTCCTTTTAACTTGGCAATCACGTCCTGGCTGTTTTGCGTGAGCGTGTTTTGCTTGGTTCTCGTGGAGTCGTGATAGAACATGAATTGTGGGCGAGCACTAAAGTAGCCAATGAACGCGACTACCAGGAACACCCCTATAAACTTGCCCGTGGTCCCGTACCACGTCCCTTTTTCCCGTCTCCCTTTCAAGCGAAGCACGGCAAAGCTTAAAAAGAGGCAAATGATAGCGAGGAAGTAGATCACATCTTCGCTACAAATCAAGCCGGAGATGAAATTATTGCTCCTCCCGGGCAGGGCAAGCCAATAGGTGATATCGCGAACAAACTCGATCTCCTGCCCCACTTGCCTTATGTAGTTCATCACGGCCAAAACAGCGATGGTGCCTATGGCGGCCACGATTTGATACGAGGTGAGGCTCGACATAAACAACCCGATGGCCGAGTAGGTGCATATAAGGAGGAAAATGCCCAAGAGACCCGTTAATATTAACGGGATGTCTGCATTTTCAATGGTCACGATGGAGAAAACAGAATAGACGCCCAGAACACCGATGATGGATAGACAAAAAACCACCAAAGCCATGTACTTACCCAATATTATCTGCGAATTTTTAATGGGCGATGAGTACAGCAGGTTGATAGAGCCACTGCTCAACTCGCGGCTCATCACGCCCATGGTCAACAGTGGTATATAGAGGTACAGGTAATTTTGAACAATCACGAACATCCCTCGCCAATTGCTAGCGAAATTGTAATAGGTCAAGTTACTAAGCTGGTACCCCAACAACTTATTACGTATGAACCCGTCAAACACGTTGGTATAAGCCAATCCCGCCTGAACGGCAAATATCACGAGAATCAACCATGCGACAGGTGAATAAAACAGGTATTTAAGTTCCGCTTTCGCTATTTTCCAAATTGCTTTCATACGATTATTTTATTTTTTTACATTTAGATGTATGGAACCTTTGATATTTAAAATAATCATTTTCAAGGGTGTTTAATGATTATTTTAATCATGTCGGTTTCATATAAATGTTTGAATTAAAGAGTTTCCCTTTATTTTTTACCGTTTTTCGAGAGTTCGGCGAAGACAGAATCCATGGAGATCTTCTCCACCCGTATTTCCCTCAAATGCCATCCGTTTTCCACGCTTTTCGTTACAATCGCTTCTGTTACTTCGCCCTCATCGCTGTAACGAACCCTAAATGTCTTGAAGCTGACCTCCTCAACGCCCTCCACGCCATGAATCGCTTCCAGCTTATCTGGAGCGGGGGGGGTTGCAAAGGATACAATTAAGCTATTGGGTGTAATGTAGCTGTCAAACTCATCAACGGTGCCGGAAAAAACCTGTTGTCCCTCATTAATCATCCAAATATAATCGCACATGGCCTGTACTTCTTGCAAGATATGGGTAGATAGCAACACCGTATGTTCTTGCGCGATGGCCTTTATCAAGTTGCGAACCTCCAGTATCTGGTTAGGGTCTAACCCGTTGGTAGGTTCGTCTAAGACGATAAACTCCGGGTTGTGAACAATGGCCTGCGCGATGCCCACCCGCTGCTTATACCCGCCTGAGAGGTTGCGAATCAACCGTTTCCTAAAATGAGACACCCCACACCTTTCCATGGTTTCCTCCACCGCGTTCGAGATACTTTTGCCATCCATCAAGCGCATATTGGCCGCGTGCGTCAAGTACTCTTCTACGGTTAAATCCGGATGCAGGGGAGCCTGTTGAGGCAAAAAGCCTATATGTTTTTTTGCCGCGATGGGATTTTCGCTCACGTTAATCCCCCGGATAAACACATCCCCCCGGCTCTGTTTTAAAATACCGCACATGATGTTCATGATCGTGGACTTCCCGGAGCCGTTAGCCCCGAGCAGTCCATAAACACCCTTACGGTTAATTTCAAAATCAATATCACGGATAGCCCACTGAATGGCGTATCGGTGTGATAGATTGCTCACCTTAACGATTGATTCATCCATAAATTAATCAGTTTTTATTTATTTCCATTATTAATTGATAGGGTATTTAAAAACCTTTCATTACTAATACCTTTCAAAGATGTAGTTGTAATAACCTCCGTATTTCCATATCATATCTACGATACGTCCCAACCCGGTTGCATGGTGTAATATACCTCCCTCCTGACCGGGATTGGATGCGCCAAGAACCGCCACACTCGCGCTACAGACATACATGTCACCATTATCAAACGCAACCCCGATTTCTGTTTCGGGTGCATCGGCATCGATTTTCACGATCCTGCCTGTTTGGAAGTCATGATACAGTTTCACGTTCCCTGTCGCTTGGTCGTAAAAATACAACTTGCTACCATTACTGAAAAACAGGTAGGCACTTCTGCGTAACTTGTGAAAAACCGATTCATCTGAGATAAAGGTACTCCCCGGGAAAAGCAACTGTTTGTGATTGGTTGCCCGCACATTAAAAGAGGACGTGCTCCCCTGGATGGAGAAAGTATAATAGTAATAATCCCCGGTACTGTTTTGCTTCAGGAGCATGATGAAACTGGGATGCTCACCACCCATGTATACAAGTTGGTAATCACCCATATTGTTGACATCAACAACGTCTGCAGGTTTCTCATTGTTAGTGATCTCGATTTTAGTTCCCATCCTATGGCCACCACCCGAGTTAAACGACGTGTAACACATCAGCAGCCTGTTGTTTAACGTGTCGTACATAGGTGCGAATTGAGACGAGGTAATCCGGATGTTGGGGAAAAAACCCACTTTTAGTCCTCCCGGCATGGTAAGCGGTACCGGTATGAATTGTGTCAGGTGCAATTTGCCGTAGAAGGAGGGGCTGATTTTCCAGTACACCACACCATCTTCCCCTGACACATAGGTACATTGTGCGGCATCGACAAAATCCGCGGGTTTATACCCTTGGGGATACTGCTTACCCGGAAACTCATCCTTTAGGTAAATGTACTTGGAAAAGTCATCCCCGGATAAGTAGACGCATTGATCCGGCTCCTGAAGCACCAATATTTCATCTTTGTCCCCCGTTATTTGCACGTATGATAGCTTTTTTGGGTTAGTGCCTAAAGTGGTCCCGGGGAATAGGGTGCTGTATAGATCTTTATACTCCACGTACTCATTATATTTCTCATTCTTATCATTGGTCTTGGTATCCCTCCTTATAAATGATAAGATTGAGTTACTCCCGCTCTCCGATAAAATGAGCCAACCGGTTTTAAACGGCGATGTTATCGTGATGTGTCCGGTGTGGATCGTTGTAATCCCAGTTGTTTTTTCAGTGACAAACAGGTAACAAGGGGCTTGATGCTGAATTTTCGTGGGCGTGAACCTCAAGTTACGCTCATTGGATACAACCGAATCATTAAACTCCCACCTAAATTCAAACGCGTTGGCAGTGGTGTCTCTATCGGGATACTTCCAGGTGATGGCCGGGGTTACCCTTACCTCCTGCCCCAATACAACCGTACGTGTCGTCTGAGCAGCAATATCACTTATCTGAAGAATTTTGTTGTTATCAATATAATCATAGTTGCCCAAATCTTTATAACAAGAAGAGAATAAAGAACTTATCGCGAGGGCAACGATAAAGCAAATGCTATTTTTCGTATTCATATACTCTAATATTTTTAATGAATTACCGTACATCCCATGTTAAACTAGCCCGGCAAGTAGGCAACGGTCATCTCCTTGCCATCATCTTCGTAAACGGTCCTGCCGGCCTCCTTCTCGGCCAAGAGGTGATACTTTAACAGTAACGTGTAATACCTTAACTCCTCTTCATTGGCAACATCTATCTCGGTTTTGCCGGTAACGGCGATAAACAGCCGGTATTTTTTATCTGAATAGTCGCCCAAGAAATAGCGGGTAACGTTACTATTCCACCACTGAGGTTTAGAGACCAGATCCGAAATATTAACGATGGCCGCGGAGTACTCGCTTTGCCCAACCTTGAAATCGCCAGACTCAACCAGCCGTAAAACAAGCCTCACCGGTTTCGTGGATATTCCAGGGGTCTTTTTTACCGTTATCCAGCATGAATCCACAACCAAACCCGCTCTAAAAGTTTGTTCGCTTTCCACCTGGAAATTCGCTGCCGTAGACGTCGTCAACGAATCAACTACTTCCACCCTGTACTTCCTGTCCGCTTGACCGGGAAATCCTATCAACTCCAACGATAACGGCACCCTTAACTCGGTTAAATCGGGAAATGCTAAAAAAGAACAGATGGTCGAGTCCTTGATATTTTTCGTGAATTGCACGTAATTAGCGTCATCATAGGTGAGAATCTTATCTTCCACGCAAGAGGATGCCATTACAAGCAAAACAACCGATATTAACAAGTATATTTTTCTCATAACTGCTTAAAGTTGATGGTTTGTATTCCATTTAAAAATTAGTTTCACTATAGGGTATAGGTACAATCCAATCTTCAGGTTTCATCTCGATGTCGGTTTCACCGTTAAAGATATTCCTGTTCAATCGTTTGTACATGAAGAATGTTTGACCTTCCGTTAACGTCTCCCGAATAATATCATTTACCAATCTGTCCATCAGTTCTACTGCCTCGATGTCATTGGTAATTTTGGTTTTCGCACCACGACTAAGGCGTAACGCGTTTAACATGGTTACGGCCTCCTCTAAATTACCCTTTCTGATATAACATTCAATCAAGATATGGTACATTTCAGAGAACCGGATGATGGGAATTAACGGACCCTGATTCTGAGCCACATTCTGAGCGGTATAAGATGTTCCCGCGGGCCTCTGCCATGTCAAGTAACGTTTTAGGCCGTACCGATTATACCACCCCGAAAACCTGAAGTCATCGAGGTCTCCCGCGAACAGCAACTCCATTTTCTTCATTCTAAACCTGCTCGTACCGTAATACGATTCCAACATGAACTTGTCGTAATTCTCGTAGTTCTTATGATTGGAAAGAACCAGCAACAGCTCATCCGGCCGCTTGGTATAGATGTAGTCAACATTACTGATATTTCCTTGATAACTTGAACTCGTCCACCTAAACCAGTTTCTCTTGTGAAATCTATAGACGAGGTCCGCATTTTCGAAGGCCTTGTCATAATCACCCATGTACAGATATATCCTGGCCAAAAGAGCGGTCGCGGCAAAAAAGTTCATCCTCTGACCCCGGTAATTAAAAAAATCACCTTCTGGTAAATTCCTCCAAGTGTTGGACTGTCTATATCGTCCGGCTGGTGATGAGATGACACTGCGAAATTTAATCGTGTCAATTGGAGCCAACATGGTTTTTGCCATCTCCATATCGTCAACGATATTTTTAAGCACCTCATCTGAAGACAGGTTGATGGGACGTTTATCCGGGTACGTTGTCACGTAAGGAATGGTCAACCCCGAGGCATTGGTTATGGGCGCCGGGGCGAAAAGGCGAAAAAGATCAAAGTGCAACATGGCTCTAACCCCGTACATTTCACCCAAAATCAACGTCTTTTCCAGCGCCTTTTCTTTAAAAAACATGGTGTCTTGCTCTTCCACCATCTGTATGATGTTGTTGCAATTAGCAATAATGTTATACGCTTTGGACCATATGTTATCGGTAATGCTCTCCACGTAACTATTATCCCAAGCGAAATTGGCCGCGTAATACAGGTTAGTGGTAAGTACACTCGTTGTTACCTCGTAGTTGTGCCCCACCGCGCTTATAAAACCCCATGACAAGTTCTGACCGTATAATGAGGTGGAAGACATCTCTTTGTAAACACCATTAACGGCCATTCTAATCCCCTGTGACTCTTTGAACAAATCTTTTTGCAGGATTTTTTCAGAAGAGGTTACATCCAAAAAGTCGTTACACGTGCAAAAACTCAGGACGCAGGAAAACAATATAAGATGGTGTAAATATTTCATGTTAAAATGCAATGTTAAAGGTGAATGTTACTGTTCGAGCAAACGGGTATGAAGTTCCCATCTCTCGCCTTATGGTAGAAAACAGGGCGATGTCGTTCATATTGCATTGAAGCTTCAGCATATTAACACCATACTTTTTAAGCTTCGCGTGATCAAAATCATACCCTAATGATAGCGAGTTAAACCGAACGAAATTGTTCTTTTGAACAAAGCGCGATGTTGACCGGGTAATTATCAGTCCCTCTCTGATATCTTTTAACGGGGTAACATCCCCTATCTTCACCCACCTGTCGGTAACTACCCGCCTATCGGCGTTGGAGTTTATAAGGTCAACGTTTTCAACCTCATTTACCAACGTCTGATTATACCGGTCGCCTCCAAATTCATATAGGAAGGTGGTGTAAAACGACCACCTCTTGTATTGGGTGTTTAACCCGAAACTTCCTTGTCCCCAAGGTTCCGTGTTACCTATAACTTGTTGTTCTGAAGAGGTCCAATCGTAGGTTATACTTCCATCCCTTTTACGGTATACCTCTTTCCCGTTGGCCGGGTTAATACCCAGCGACTCCATCCCGTAAATCGCGGTTACCGAAGCTCCCTCTTCAAACTTCTTGATTGGCGTGGAAAACTTCCGGTTTATAGAGTGATAGGACGTATAAAAAAATGGATCGGTTATTGTTGAATAGGCTTTGAAATACTCGTCTACCCGTTCGTTGTACCTTTTTAGCGATTCGGATATTTTTTCGATCCTATTCACGTTGTGGGCAATATTCCCGAACAGGTAAACACTGAGGTCCCTCGACCTTACAATGCCTAAGTTCGCTTTTACCTCGAAGCCGCGATTCGAGATTTCCCCCACGTTGTCCTTAAACACCTTGAACCCGGAGGAGGTTGGTAACGATACGTCGTTTATCAGGTTTTTCGTGATCTTGTTGTAGAGATCAAACCTAAAAAAGTAACGGTTCATTAACGTCAGGTCTGCCGCTAAGTTATTGGATTGTGTCTTTTCCCAAGCCAAGTTTTCATTCCCCAAGTAGATTAAACCTGTCCCTATACCGGTTGGGTACCAGTCATCCATGAATATTTCAAACATGTTGTTCGACATGTACGGTGAGAAATTGGCTTTCCCCAACACTCCTGAATTGGCGGTCACCCTCAATTGGGTAATGAAGTCGTTGTTTTTTAGCAACGGGTAATTGTGGAAGTTTATACCCAGACCAAAAGACCAGAACGGGGCCCATTTCCTTTTTGTACCGAATTCAGATGAGCCATCCACCCTAACAGAGGTATCAAGTAGGTATATGTTTTTATAGCTGTAGTTTGAAATGAAAAAAGAGCCCATCAGTCGTTGTACATTATCACTAAACGTTGGTTTGTCCACGATTTCAAACGCGAAAGCGGGGGAGGCAAAATGCTTGCTAGAAAAACCCCGATAATGGTAACCCACGTAATCATACGTAGAGGCTGTAACGTTTACACCCAACGACAAGTTGATGTAGTGCTCGTTAAACGCCTGGTTGTACGCGGCAAATAGATTAGCGTTATGGTTGAGCCTCTTCGTATTGCTGGTTTTTAAATCGCCTCTTTTCAGGTATTCAACCGACCTGTCAAACGTAGTAGATTCCGGATCCTTGAAAACTTGGGTATCGGCATCATTATAGGTGATAGCATACTGCCCCTTGAGCAACAGCTGTTGCGTAACAAACCAGTTGATAGACAAATTGTTAATCCACTCTTTGTACCCTCCCCTATCAAAATTCCCCAAAGATGATTCGTATAGAGGATTTACCGCACTTCTAGTAGCACCCCACATACTGGAATAAGTGCTGTTCAACTCTCCGCTCTCGGGATCGTATATTTCATAGTAGGGCTGCAAGCGAACGTATTGGTTGAAAGTACCGTAAGGAGAATTCTTATTCGACATGATGTTGAAGCTCACCTGGTTCCTGATTTGTATTTTTTTCGCGATGTACTCGGTCGTCAAACCTACACCTTTCCTGTTTCGGGAAGACTCTTTCATCACCCCGTTTTCAATATCGTACCTCGCTTCAACACCGATGCGAAAAGCATCTATTCCCCCCTCAACGAACAGGGTATGCTTGTTGTTAAAAGCCGACTCTAAAGGCTGTGACAGCCAATACGTATCGACCCCCCGTAGCAATTGGTTGTATTTGTTGATGTAATTGAGCCTTTTGATTCGTTTCGCAGTTTCAAATGTGCTGTTTCGATATTCCCACGGTTCAGGGTCTCCAAAAAAGTTGGCGTTCTCTTCGGCTTGAAGCTTCTCCCGGGTGTTCATAAGGTTATAACTGGTCAAATCCGGGGCAGTAAAGGTGTAATAGCCCGAATAGTTCACGTTTATGTCCCCGGCTTTGGGGGTAATGGTTTCAATAACGATAACGCCATTCGCGGCCCTGGAACCATAGATAGCCGTAGATGAAGCGTCTTTTAACAGGGTTACCGATTTGACCCTCGTGAGGTCAATATCGTAAATCTTTTCCACGCTTACCTCGAAACCGTCTAAAATGAATATGGGGGTATTCGGATTGGTTCTCAATGAAAACTGTGACACATCCGTTTTCTCGAGAATGTCCAACTCCCTTATATCCGACAACCCCGATTGCCCCCTCATGTAGAATTCAGGAAGCGCATTCGGGTCAGAGCCCAGCTCGATGTTTTCCATTATCCTGAACGATGGGTCAAATGTTTGGATGGAACTGATCAAGTTGCCCGAAGAAACCTTGAAAATATCGTCTTTGCTAATCTGGGTGACCGAACCAGTAAAACTCTCTTTCCTAATATTGGCGTACCCCGTTATCACCACCTCGTCTATATGAGCCTCGTCCTCAACAAGTTGTATGCTCAACGTGGTTTGATCGGTGATTTTAATCTCCTGCGTTACGTACCCTATAAACGAAATACGTATCGTCGCACCTGGGGGTACCGATAAACTAAATTGTCCATTGTCATTGGTAATTGTTCCCGTTTTCTCTTTCACCACGACCACGTTAGCTCCTATCACGGGAAGCCCATCTTTCTTATCGGTCACCAAACCGGTTATCGTGCGCTTCGCGGGTTGTTGTTCAGGTTCAGACTCAGCCTCCACATCCTCAACACTGTTTGAATGACTTTCCGGCGCGGACTGCTTGTCATAGATAACAACCTGCTTGTCCACCACCTCGTACTGCAAGTTGGCTCGGGAGACGATCAACTCCAACACCTCCTCTAAAGAGTCCGAGTCGATGGTGATATCAATTTTCTTGTTCAGCTTGTTTTCAATGTTTTCCGACAATAAAAACAGGTAGCTGCTCTGCTCCTCTATCTTGGTAAACACATCCTTAACGCGCGTATTTTTCACGTTAAGCTGAATGTCTTTCCCTTGTGAGTAAGTATTGGCTGTCATACTACATATACTTACAAATAAAAAGACAACCAACGCTTTCATAATTCTTGACACATGTTGATAATTATTGAGACACACTCCTCTTTGAATTGGATTTTTTTCCATATACTTGTGCTGTTAAATTTGATCATTACATCGCTACTACGCTACATTGATGATTTAGATTTGACCCCAAGCGAACAATAGGTCAGTATTGTTCGCTTTTTTGCATACATGTGTGCCATACACCAAGCATAATTCTTTTCAATAAGGTAATTCCATTTATCAATATTAGTACCTTGCGAATAGCATAAATTCCCTCTTTATCTATATCTGTCTTCCGCTGACGAATAATTGGAAAAGCGCCCGTACTTGAAAATCGAGTGAACAATGTTGCCTAGCCCCGTAAAATGGGCTATTTCTATTTCATCATTCGTTGCTTGATCTTGAGGATTGATGTCTCCCCGTACAATCGCCTCTATTACTTGCGATCCGGAACGGCAGATATAAAAATGCCCATCACTAAACGCGATCCCAAACTCATTGGTTTTGGGGTTGGTATGCATTGATACAATTTTACCAGAAGGGGGATTCTCACTCAATGAACAATCTTTAAACAGGTAGACTTGTTTGGTTTGATACCGGTAAAAATAGACTTTACTTCCTATGTTGAAAAACACATGCGGACTGGCTTGATAAGAGGTGTTTTGACCCCTTAACATCCAAAAAACAGTCTCTTCGTTAATGGGATAGCCACTTGCGAACTCGACTTGGTCTGGCTCGGAAACCTCCACGAGACTGCGCCCACTATTGTAACGGAGCATTGATTTCTGAAAGTAGTACTTTCCATTGTTTTTGTCTTTCAGTATATTTACGAGCATTGACGTACTCCATTCATCACAGGTTTGGGCATACACCAGTTCAATATTAGAAGGCATACCTTCACAAAAATCAAAGAATTCTGGAAATGCTCCCTTATCGTATGTTTTTTCTAAAGGAGGCAACATTTTGTCATTCGTGGATGATTTGAATATAGCCAACCATCGATTGTTTAATTCATCGAACATCAATTGAAAATAGGTTATTTTGGGGAAAGTAAAATGTGATATGCGCATCCCTCTGCCATCTGTGTATTCAACCGGGTTTGGAGGATACATGGCTGTTTGAAAACGACTTGCAACGGACTTGTTCATCCGGACATATATTTCCCCTTTGGCGCTTAACAAAATTTCAACTCCACTTATAGTTCCGTTCGAATAACATATTTGCGCGGTTTCAAATCCCTCGTAAGGGTATTTTTCACCTATGAACTCGTCTTTGTTTAACATCACTTTTTTGAAATCTCTCCCATCCAAAAGAAGGGATCCGGGTGCCCCCCTTTGCAATACCATTACTTGATCGTAAGCACTTGTAAAATGCTCTTCCAAACGATAGGGCTTCGAACCCAAGTTGTCTTCGGGATATAAATCTTTATAGATATCCGGATAAAGTTCATAGGTGTCAATATGAATAAAATCGAGGGAAGTGCGATTCTCTTTTTCAGAAAGAATTAACCATCCTAAAAGGAATTTTGAACTCACGTTTACTTTCATCACCATTCCCTTACTTAGTCCTGTTTCATTCTCCATTACATTGAAAAGAACATAGTTTGTCCCCATTTCATTAAAGGTATAACGTAAAATTCGGTCAGTTGAAATAACCTTTTCATTAAGGGTCCAAGAGAAGCTGAATTTCGTGGAATCCGTATCACCCCAATCAATAGGACAATAGATGTTACACTCTTCGTTTAAGTAAGCATTAAATTCTGCTTGCAGACCGGTTGACCAAGTATCGCCACCTTCTAAGGTAATATTAGGCATCGAAATCGTGGCGACCGTGGAATGATCCTCATAGCATCCAGTATGAATGAAGATCATGCAGATTAAACCAATGATAAAAACTATTTTTTTCATACGATTATTTTTTTCTTTTACATTTCGGTGTATGAAACTATTTCGATAAGCCAAACGAGCAGAGGACAAATTAATTTGGACTGTGCCGTGGCGAGAAATAGTCTAATTTTAATGAACTATTCCGTTAAGCCAAATGAGCATTGGTCAAGTTTACTTGGACAAGGCCATGGCGAGGAATAGTCTAACTTTAGTGAACATTTTCGATAAGCAATGTGGGCAGATGTCAAAATTATTTGACTCTGCCATTGCGAGAAAATGTCTAACTTTAGTGAACCCTCGATGTTTAATGATTATTGCAAACATGTCGGTTTCATTTGATGTTATTTTAAAACAAATTGCCAAGGACGGCAACAACCATTTCTGTACCATCCTCCTCTAACACGGGGGTTCCTTTAGCTTTTTGATCACTAAGGTATTTTTTGAACAGAAGGGAGTAATGACGCAATAAGTTGTCGTCAGCTCCTGTTAAATCCACGCCTACAACTTCTAAGAACAAAGTATACTTTTTATCTGAATAGGCTCCCAAGTAATAAGAAGTCACGCTACTCGTCCACCAAGGTGGTTTACTAAGAATGTTATGAAACCAAATGATGATAGTTCTGTAATCTGTTCTGCCCGCTAAAAAATCTTCCGCGTCTCTGATTTGAACCACGAGCCTTACTTTTTTCGTATCTAATAATTTATCATATTTAAGCTTTACATAGCAAGTGTCCCTTCGCGTTCCTTTACGCATGGTATAGGTGTCTTGAACTTCGTATGTTGTTTTAGGGGCAGTAGTCAGATCCTCTACAACGAACAGTTTGAATTTCTCATCCACGTACCCCACGCCGGTGGCATTTACAGGCAAGGGCAAATCGATTACTTTCTGCCCCGGGTAGAACAAAAATGACACCTCTATCGAGTCCTTTTCACTTCTCCCAAAGTATATGTACCTATCTGATGTGAGGTCTTCATACGTGGGAATCGGCTGTTCTTTACAACCAAAAATGGCAACCAATAAGAACAACACGAAAAACGGTAATATTCTCTTTATCATGTCCATTGAAGTTTAATAAAAATTGGTTTCACTTTCAGGGATGGGAAATACGTAGTAGCCTTCAGGAACTTCCATTAGTACTGGTTTTCCATCATATATAACCGGCCAGTTTAATTTCTTTAAATAATGCCAGGTTTGCCCTCGGGTCAAGAAATCGCGCGTGGCATCGTTTATTAATATCTCCATGAAAGAGTTATAATCTTCCGCGGCTGTAGGAGTAACAATCCCCCTACTGTCTTTAACCATCTTTAAAGTTTCCGCCGCTTGATCCAGCAATCCCTCTTCAGCAAAATACTCGCATTTGATATAGTATAACTCAGGCAGCTCGATTACCGGCAATAACCCCGAAAAATGAGTCATAAAGGTTCTTGTTTGATGACTGGTCATATCATAAGCGGGGTCGTTCGGCTCTTTCCACACCCTGTAATCCCTATTCTTTTGATCATAAAGCGCGATATAACGGTAGTCTGTATCAATATCTGCCCCGAAAAGCGAATTAAGCGTATTCATCTTCATGTAATTTGTACCCGCGGCTGTTTTATAATTATCCATGTTGTTTTTGTTCCAAAAACACAACAATGGTTCCGGGCATCTTTTCCCATCGATCTTGTTGGGATTGCTGTCATATTGATACCAACCAAAACCGAAGTTACTTTTACCTTTTACTGCCCATTCATCCAAAAGCTCATCGATATATTCTACCGCTTTCGCGTTGTCTCGTTTATAAGAATATACACGGGCTAATAGTGCTGTCGCACCCCAGTAATTCATTCGGGTAATCCGCTTGGAGAAGAAGCCGAATCCATTCCCGTAGTTCCCATCTTCGAGAAAATTTTGTATCCCCTGGAAAAGGTAGGTGCTTATATAACTCATGATATTGGGCTCAAAAAGACAATCAATATCGACATACCTCAATGTTTCACGAGCGAACTCCAGGTCCTCTATGATAAATTCCAACACTTCATCTAACGAGTTATACAGAGGAGACATTTCAGGATAATCGCGAACGTAGGGTATAGCCACACCTTTATACCCTGTAATAGGAGCCGCCACGAAGTATCGCAGCAATTCAAAATGTACCAAAGCCCTTATACCTCTCGCTTCAGCAATAATCATATCGCGTTCCCATGGAAACACGAATATTGAATTATCGGTTGTTTCAATATTTTTTAACAAGTTGTTGCAATTGGCAATCGCGTTGTAGCCTGTTTCCCATATACCTGCAAGAACTGCATCGATATACCTTTCATAGGTACTGCCCTTTCCTTCCATTACAGCTCGATACGCGGCTGAATTTCCAAGGCTTGATACGCTGTAGTTTCTTCCGGCAGCACTGGCAAACCCCCAAGTCAGCTCCTTTCCCCACAATTTCTGATCGGCTAATAACCTGTATATACCTACCAAGGCTGAACGGTAACCTCCACCCTGTTTAAAGGCATCTTCTTGCAGTATTTCCTCTTTGGAACGCACATCTAACCACTCGTTACAAGAAGTATACATGAAGAAAACGAACGACACAAGAAAGAGTATTGATATTTTTTTCATAATCATAAACTTAAATTCACATTGAAATTAAACGAACGAGCATAAGGATATGAGGTTCCCCTCTCCCGTCTGATGGTTGAAAAGTATCCCAAATCTTCCAACGTTAATTGAAGGCGTAGAGAGTGTAAACCAATTTTTTTAGCAACACCAGGGTTGAAATCGTAACCAACCGACATCGAGTTAAATGTCAACACGTTGTCATCTTGAACGAACCTATCGGTAGGACGCGTTATGGTGCTGCCAGATGATAACGCCAACAAGGGAACTACGTCTCCATATTCCTTCCATCTGTTCGTGAAAATTCTACGATCGCCACTGTAATACCTAATGTTGACATTTTCAATCTCTTGCATGGTTTGATTGTAAGCTTGCCCACCCCACCTGTATAAGAATGAAGTGTATAAAAAGAAATTTTTATAAGAAGCATTAAGACCAAAGGAGCCTCTGATTTTTGGTTCCGTATCGCCTAAATATTGCTGGTCCGCGGCAGACCAGTTATGATTGACCGTTCCGTCGCGCCTCACGAATAGTTCGTAACCATACCCCGGGTCAATGCCTAATGACTTATTGCCATAAATAGCCGTAAGGGAGTTCCCCTCTTCATACTTTGTCATAGGCTTTTCTCTTCCGGCAGTGCTTTGAGAAAAATACGCGTCAACACGATCATTGTACTCCTTAAGGGCAGTACCTATCTTTTGTATTATATTTCTGTTTTTATTCGCGTTAACGAAAGCATAGATAGAGGATTCTTTATTTTGAAAAACCCTAACATTCAACAACACATCGATGCCTTCATTCAAAATCTCTCCCATATTCCCTCTATATTTTTTAAATCCGGAGGAGGATGGAATCGCTAAATCGGCCACTTGATCAAGGGTTTCGGCATGATAGTAATCCGCTTTTAACGTTATGCCGTTATTTAGGAATGATATATCTGTACCTATGTTGAATGTTTGTACCTTCTCCCATTTCAGATTTTCATTCCCTAAACTATGCAAGACCATACCGAAATTCTGGCTGTAATCTTCATCGGTAAGCAACTGATAGGTTGTCCTAGCTTGCTGAGAGGTGAAATTCGCCTTTCCTGTATGGCCGTAAGTTAACCTTACCCTAAATCGATTCAGGGGCTCAAATTGCTTTAAAAAGGCGTAATTGTGGAAGTTCACCCCGGATCCAATCGACCAGAAATTAGCGATTTTCTTTTTGCTACCGAAAGCAGAAGAGCCGTCAAGACGTCCAGATATATCAAAAAGGTAGATGTCTTTTAAGCTATAGTTAAATTGAAGATAGCTGCCAAAACGCCTTGTATGATTGTCCTTGTAAGTGGGTTTGTTTTTCACATCAATCGCGTAAGCCATAGATGTGAAATTCCCTACTGGAAATCCCCGAAAATAAGAATAAATACCTGTTAATTTGCTTTCGGCGGCCTCCACGCCCAAGGAGAAGTTCAGGTTATGATTATTTATCTGTTGGTTATACGATAATAATGCATTGGCATTCCAGTTAAAATCCCTCAATTCGTGTTTGGCCAATTCGCCCCTCATGGTGGGATCAGATAAATCTATGTAAGAACCGGACAATGGGTCTTTAAAAGTATCTTTATCTTGCAACTGAAATGAGATACTATAAGTGCCGCGCAAAAGCCAGTATGGGTTTATATACCACAAAAGGCTCAAGTTGTCAGACACTGTTTTGTATTTGTCCGTATCATAACTATTCAAAGAGGCTTCATAAAGTGGATTCTTAATTTTCACGTAACCATTAGGTGGTACGTTGTTGTAAAATACCTTGAAAATCATCTCGTACGTTTCCCCATCTTCTTTGAATGGTGTTAAATAGGGCTTCATACGTACATATTCACTAAACGTCCCGTATGGGGAGTTCTCGGACTTCATTAAGTTAAATATAACCCTATTTCTCACTTGAAATCTGTTAACGCGATAATCTATACTCATTGTCGCTCCGGTTACATCCCTATATGATCCTTTCATCACCCCTCCATTATTCTGCATATTTAGTTCCGCGCCCCATCTTACATTTTTACTGCCTCCCTCTAATCTGAAAAAATGCTTGTGATTGAGTTCAGACCTAAGTGGCTTAGATATCCAATCGGTATTTATGCCCCTAATAATATCATTCTTGCGAAGATTGTAGTTTAACATTCCCGCTGTTTGATTTAGAGGTGAGGTGCCTCCATACAATCCGGCATAATATTCAGACTCAAGCATCTCATGCGCATTCAGCAAATCGTAACTTCGTAAATCGGGCACATTCACGAAGAGGTTTCCAGAATAGTTTATTCTAATATCCCCTGGCTCTAAACTCTTGGTTTCAATCACGATTACCCCGTTTGCTGCACGAGAACCATATACCGCGGTGGCTGCCGCATCCTTAAGAATATTAACGCTCTCCACCCTATTCATATCTAAATCGTAAATCGTAGATTGACTTACTTCAAAACCATCTAGTATGAAGATAGGCGCACTTGGATTGTTTGTTAAAGCGAATTTAGAGATGTCATCCGTGGTCATCATGTCCAATTCCTTGATTTCTGGGGTTCCAGAACGTCCTCTGATATAAAAATCGGGCAAGGTGTTGGGGTCAGATCCCATATAGTTATTCATCACCATCTTGATAGATGGATCAAATACCTCTAACGTTCGAATCAAATCTGTTTGAGAGACCTTAAGCATCTCCTCCTGTGAAATCTGGGTAACCGAACCGGTAAAACTCTCCTTCCTAATATTGGCGTACCCCGTTATCACCACCTCGTCTATATGAGCCTCGTCCTCAACAAGTTGTATGCTCAGCGCGGTTTGATCGGTAATTTTAATCTCCTGCGTTACGTACCCTATAAACGAAATACGTATCGTAGCACCTGGGGGTACCGATAAACTAAATTGTCCATTGTTATTGGTGATTGTCCCCGTTTTTTCTTTCAGTACAACCACGTTAGCCCCTATCACGGGAAGCCCATCTTTCTTATCGGTCACCAAACCGGTTATCGTGCGCTTCGCGGGTTGTTGTTCAGGTTCAGGTTCAGCCTCCACTTCCTCAACGCCACTAGAAGCACTTTCCGGCGCGGACTGCTTGTCATAGATAACAACCTGCTTGTCCACTACCTCGTACTGCAAGTTAGCTCGGGAGACGATCAACTCCAACACCTCCTCTAAAGAGTCCGAGTCGATGGTGACATCAATTTTCTTGTTCAGCTTGTTTTCAATGTTTTCCGACAATAAAAACAGGTAGCTGCTCTGCTCCTCTATCTTGGTAAACACATCCTTAACGCGCGTATTTTTCACGTTAAGCTGAACGCCTTTCCCTTGTGAGTAAGTATTGGCTGTCAAACTGCATATACCTGCAAACAAAAAGACAACCAACGCTTTCATAATTCTTGACACATGTTGATAATTATTGAGGCGCACTCCTCTTTGAATTGGTTTTTTTTCCATATACTTGTGCTGTTAAATTTGATCATTACATCGCTACTACGCTACATTGATGATTTAGATTTGACCCCAAGCGAACAATACTGACCCTATTGTTCGCTTTTTGCGTGCATGTACTGCCCTACACCAAACATGACTCTTTACGATAAGCTCACGAATCTCCATACGCGACACCACTTATCCATCGTTTATTATTCCATAGGCACTGATTTGCTTATTTGTTATAAATAAATATCGAATTGTTCTCCTTACTGTATTCCGTATCGGTTAGTATACCTATTGCCCTCATCACGTTATCGAAGCTTTCAGACAGGTAAAGCTTGCCATCGCAAGTCATACGCTGTATTCTTGGTGTCTCGATGTACTCGAAAGCCACGTTGTAATACCGCTCCAAGTAGTTCATCACGTTAATCAACGGTGTTTTATGAAGCACGATATACCCTTTTACCCAGCTAATATGCTGAAGTGCATCCGCTTGTTCTTTCCTGAAAGAAGAGCTAACCGTGTCTAAAAGCGCGATTTCGTTGGGAGAAAGCATGCAAGTTTCATCTACGTGATCAGACCTCACCTCAACGCTTCCCTCCAGCAAGACGACAGACTGTTGTTGTTGTTCGTAAGCTGAAACATTGAATGCAGTACCCAACACCTCCACGCGGAAATCAGTGGTTTTAACCACAAACGGCACCTCCTGCTTTTTAACCTCAATATACATCTCCCCTGTCAGTACAACTTCGCGCTTGTCGCCGCTGAAAGTCGAGGGGAAGTGCAAAATGGAGCCCGAGTTCAACCACGCTTTCGTGCCATCGGGTAGTTCGATTCTGGAGCGACGGCCATAGGGTACAACCAGCGTGTTTAACGTGTTTTCGGCTATCTCGATCTCCTCGATTTTCTCCGGGTTATTGTCACTCTGTATCGTGACCGTTCCCTTCTTATCAATCTGAATGTCGATATTCTCCTCGTACAAAACCGTTTTTTCCGAGGATACAAGGCGTATCTCTTTAGCCTCTAACTGATTGACAACAATCTGCTCGTCAGGCTCTTCTGGCATCAAAAACCTGTACAAGAAAAACCCCGTCAACACCAACAGACACGCCACGGCACCGTAAACCATGCAACGCGGCCAAACGGTCCTTTTCTTACGGTTTCGTTGAAGCTTCCCCTGTTCAATGGCTCGCACGATTTCTTGAAGTATCTGCTCCTTGTTCTCCGGCTTAATACACCACTTGGTAAATAAATTTTCTTTCAAGTATGCATCCGCGAGCTCCATTTCATGACGTAGGTCAGGGTATTGGAGCAATTTTTCCTCCCAATATCCATCAAGATCTTCTTGAGGAGCTAAGCGCCAAAGCAAGAACCTTTCGTCCCTTAATAGCTCTGAACACGTTTTATAACAAGAATTGTCGACCATACGAACCTATAAAATTTCTGCCCATTATAAAAGAGACACTAAAACCCCTGAATTGTCGCCTTATTTAACAATATTATTACCTCGGTATTCTTCACAAGGCACCCTGTCCAACAACCGAAGCGTACCGTTCAAGATAGGGGGGGTGAAGGCGAAATAAGCGACGTGAGTTATTCGCAGTATTTTGTACGAAGCAGTTTAAACGACTTGTAGATCATTTTGCGCACATTGCCGTAATTCATTCCCATCAGTTCGGCCACTTGCCTGTAGTTATACCCCTCCATAAAGTGGAGGTAGATAATCTCCTGTTGCCTAGGCGACAGCGAAGCAAGCATGGCTTGGATTTCCCTCTTTTTCTCTTCTTCCTCCTCCATTTGAATCAACCGATTTTCCGCGTGATCGTATGTCTCCGCGATGGAAACCTCTACATTAATTACAGGGCTAAACGATACGCTTTTGCCCTCTTGTTTGGCGATATCAACCAATCGGTTCCTTAGCGATTTAAGGAGGTAAAACTTGATGTTGGAAATCCCGGTTAAATCTTTTTTCTTCTCGCACAGGTTGATAAACACGTCTTGAATGGCATCGACAATGTTTTGCTCTTGGAATCCAAGGTAGAGGGCGTACGTGTACATATCATCTACACAATCGGTATAAATGGATGCTATATCATTGCTCTCTATCATGGATATTGTATTAATACTCACAGGTGTAAATCAGTGAATTTACAGCGTTCAAAAAAAATGCAGATTTACAAAAAACAAAAATAGATGAAAATACAGCTTTTTCCAAACAAGTAAAGTGAAAACTCCGGTCAATATCCAGAGGAAGCCCCTTTCATCTTGCCACATGGCCGTGAAAGGGGCTTCCGCTGGATTTTTGCGATGGCCTTACAACAACTGGGTAGAGAAGCCGGTTAACCTGATAGTCTTTTTACCGTGTCTTACCTATACCCTGAGTTGATCTGGCCTATCGCTGTTCTAATGTACGTACAATGGCATCTACATTATTCTTGTGCAACTGTTCCGATAATTTTGTCAAATCCCCCGTATGTTTTAATGTTTGCTTCATCAATATTCCCTGTGTTAATTCCGGTTAGGGGTATGGTATACAGTGTGCCTTTGTTGGTTGGGGAATAGCTTCCAACCAAAAGGAGCATTTCGTGAGAGTCCATCGGCACCTTATATCCAACGCCGGAAACGTAGGTACGCGGGTTAATCAGGTACCATGCCTGTCTGAACATGTCTATATGGGTTATCTCTTCCCCCGCGGGCATGGTATATCTTAGCTCGACCCTCGGCGTAGCCCCGGCAAGCAGTATGGCATAAATTTTATTTTTTGTCGCGAAATAGACAACCTCTTGATTTTCACAAATAACAAAACCTATTGCCTCATCAAGCTCAGGAGATGAGATATCATACACGTTTTTTGCCCCAGGTTTACCGAGAACATAAATTTGAACTTTCCCGGTTGTTTTGTTTCTCATCACAAAGTAGTGATTCCCTGAAGGACCCACGTTTGCCTTTAGGGTCTCTACATTGGGTACATTGTTTGGATCAAAAGGATCAGTTGACGCGTCGTATGTAAAAGGACTCGCTATCGACCTGGCAGCAATATACCCCTCTAATTTTTTAAAACATTGATTTTTCTTGTCATAAAAAACCAACCTGGGCTCAACCCCACTTGTTTCATGAACTACCGACACGTATTTATCAACCGTGTAATCTCCCGACACGGAAACGGTAATTTTAGTGCGGAAGAACCTAATTTCACCATTGTTTATGAAAAGAATTACGTTTGATTGGTTGCTTAATTGAGTAGGCTTAAAAATCAATTCATCGTCATACGACAAGTCCAAATTTTTACCCACTGTAGAAAAATCCAATAGGTCAAGTGCCATAAGTGAATTGTCCGTTATCGTGTAAAGGGTTTTCGCATTCGCCGATTTCACGTGTTCAAAACGGGTACTGGTTACCAGGCCATCAATACCCTTTTCATTATGCAGAGAATAGAGGTGATGCATCGTTGTGGGGTTATCCTTATCGTATTTTTCCGTGAAGTCTTTCCCCATGATCAGGGAGATGTCGGTCGTTGCATCATCCTTGGTATCCAGAACAAGAAGTCCCTCTCCGTAGCTGGTTTGAATATAAACCGTCCACATAACGCTATAAACCAGATCTTCTTTCATGTCTGTAACCCTGTACCATATCCCGTAGGGATTGGTAGAGGGTTTGAGAGAAATAATGGTGTCTAAATCCTTTTTACTGCTTAAAGGCATGAAAATCTCACCGCTGTAATAGCCATACGTGTAGGGGGTCATCGTGATCAACCACTCGTAGGATAAATCCGATTCGGACAACCCCTCTCTTGATACCTTAGGGCTTATCTTCAATGTTTCATTATTAAAAATGTAGAATGGCCCGGCTATTCCCGTGGTATCTATTTTTACTTCCGGGATATCAAATTCTTTAACCTTGCTAAAATCTTCATAGCACGAAGAGAGCAGCAAGGCGAAAATTGAAATTATCAATAATAATTTATGTCTTGTCTTCATATCCAACGTTTTAATGTATAGGAATTATTTCTTCTCCAGCATATTGGCCATCATCGTGCCGATAGGGTTCTCCAGGATGCGCCGCGTTGTAAGCCCTTACCCAATTACCGAACTTTCGGGCAAGCACGTGTCCTTCCGCTTCTGATACCCTTGTTCCATCGGGACCAGCCAAGTAATACCAAAACTCGGTTATGCCACAAGAGGCGATTATTGCACGATACACGTTAGAGGAGTATCGTGCGCAAAAGAAGAAGCGCATGGCGTTCCACGTGCTTGGCTGGACTAATTTAGCCGTCCAAATCAACAGTACCTCGCTGTTTTCCTTGTTCCCGGGTTGAAAGTCCTTCGAGGGTATTACCCTCAACCTTAGGCTATCCACATGCTCTTTCAAATTCGGGGCATTGTAGACGTCAACGTGCAATTTGCCCTCGTATTCCCCAGCTTTTACCGTTCCATGCAGAATTTTATAATGGCTATCCGGGGCGTTAGTTTGGGCATGATCCTTTATCGCTTCAACATTTATCACCCTGTCGTAGTCCTTTGCCAAGCCAATTATCCTCATCGGAATGATCATGGTCTCTTTTTCAGCGTCCGGGTTGGCGATAAAAGACAACTGCTCTTTAGTATTCACAAAGGCGATCGCGTCTTCTCCCGCGAATTCGTCCATTTCATCATATTCACAGGAGTAAAAACAAAATGGAAGCATTGACAGGAAAAATATTACAATGATTTTTATTTTCATTTTCATAACGGTGTGTATTATTAATTATTTATTGTACTCTATTCCCGTAAGTTACCTCTGAAACAGGATATGGAAGCATGTATTCTTTATCCGTCATGGTTCCAATATAACCCAAAATCTCCGAGAAGCCCAATCGCTTGTAGTGATAAAACAGTTGACCCTCACAAACAAATTCCTTCATGTATTCCTTTGTAATTTCATTCATTATTTCTGATTCAGTAAGGTCACTGCTTAAGGGTTGTGTGATGTTGCGTTTTTCTCTTACAGTGTTCAAATATTCAATAGCTTTGCCGTAATTTTTATTGGGGCCCGTCGTCAGGCACTCGGCCGCGATATAAAACATTTCGGTCACACGAATTAAAGGTATTCTCTGCCCGTAGTTACTGTTGTTTTCACTTTGGAACAATTTTCTTGGGGCGTAGTTCCTTAACCCCGAACCTTGTCGCTCTATTAAATTGATGTATCTTATATCGAGCTCATTTTCAACCTTATCTGCTTCATACACGGTTTGGGCTCTCTTTTCCGTCAGAAAACAGCGCTCGTAGGTGGCATTTGGATTGGAAGCATCAAACCAAACCCCTATGATATCTTTTAAATCGGCCACGTGAATGGCGAAAATATGTTCATTCGTAAATGTCATATCCCTGTTATCCGGGTTTGAATTGGTGAGGGACCTCGGGTTAACCCACGCCCAAATATCACTTTCAATCACCTCTTCCGCTGCAGCAAGGGCTTTAGCTTTACTCTCGGGGCTCCCTTCCCAAAGCCACGTTCTAGCCTGTAACGCCCTCACCGCGTAATAGTTCATTCTATAATTCCTATAATAGGTGAAAAAACCATGATTGCCATTGACGTTTGTATAATAGGTGTTGTCGTCCGCGTGAGCACCGTAGATATAGTCCTCTTTCAATAGTTCGAGCGCTTCCGCTAAATCTTTTTCTATAAGCTTAAATGTCTCTGTATATGAAAGCTGAGGGGTTAGATCCTTCGTGTACTTGGTAACGTACGGGATCGTGTAACGGCTATTTAGATCGGTTCTGTTACTCCAATCGCCGTAACCATACAAACGTAAGAGGTCGAAATGGAAAAAAGCCCTTAGTCCCAGCAATTCTCCTTTCATAAGCTTGTAAAATAACGGGGAAACATCGTCCTGCCGTTTTTCCAGCTCCAACAACATGATGTTAATATTGGCTATCAAGTTGTATTGTCCTTGCCAAATGTTGTCGATATAAGGTACAACCCTGTTTTGCTGATATTGATAACTCAACAAGTATATGTTGTACATCCCACTTATTTGTGCATATTGCTGGGCAATAAACTCTATAAAATGCCACGTTAAATTCATGGCATATAGTTTAGGTTCTTGCATGCCTAAATAGACTCCTGTAAGCGCGTCCCTGAAACCGTCTTCACTCTCAAACTGGCCATTGATAGACATTTCCGTTCCGGAAGTCTCCTTTAACCAATCTTCGCACGATAACGTGGTGCATCCAATGAGAAGTATTATAATGAATAATCTTGTTTTCATAACCTATATTTAAAAAGTTGCCATCAATGATAATGAATAATTGCGCGCGTACGGGTAACTTATACCCCTCTCGATTCTGATCGTGGAGAATGTAGCGATGTCATTCATGTAGAATGAGAGTTTCAAACGTTCCAGTCCCAACTTTTGTATCGCGTTACGATTCCAGTCGTAGTACAACGTCAAGTTCCCAAAAACCAATTCATTTCGTTTCTGAACAAAGCGGGTAGAGGGCCTCGTTTTAAAATCAACATATTTCCCGTCGTCATAATCATACACCCTATTGGAACCAATTCTTTTGAATAACGTTTGTTGCCCGGGCTCCTTCCACCTACCGGTAAGGACTCTTCGGTCCAAGTTATACCTCACATCCGCATTCTCAATCCTGTCAACCAAGGTTTGGTTGTACATGTAGCCACCTCCCTGGAAGCGAAAATTGGTATTGATACCAAAACCTTTAAATTCCGCGACTATCCCGAATATCCCACGATATTTTGGTTGGGAAGAGCCACAGGGCACCATATCCAGGGGATCCCATGTATATGTTGTATTCCCGTCTCTGTCAACCAGCAATTCGTTACCGTTTGCCGGGTCAATACCCAGTGATGGTACCGCCCAAATTTCGTTCATAGAGAGTCCATCCACGTATTTAAGTACCGGCTTGGTTCCCATCTTTGAAGCCGCTTTGTCTTGTGTCTCATTAAAATGCTTCATCGCTTCAGATAGCTCCATGATCCTGTTTTTATTGGTTGAGAGGCTAACGTTCCCGGCTAAGAAGCCATTTCTCCCCTGCCAAAACGTGTAACGAGCACTCACTTCAATCCCTCTGTTTTCTACCTTACCAATATTCTCGGCCACCGAAGAAAAGCCTGTTGAAGTTACGATATTGAGGTCGGTCAACAAGTTTTCGGTAATCGAGCGGTAATAGTCGAATTTCACGTCAAATCCAAACATCTTGATGTCAACCCCCGCGTTGTAGTCTAACTTGCGCTCCCACTTCAAATCATTGTTCTCTAATGTTTTTAAACGAGAGCCGCCCCAATAAGGCGTGTAAAACTTCCCCATGATATACTCGTAAATCCCAATGGCTTTATTTGATGAGAAGTTCTGGTTACCGCTTGTGCCGATAGATCCCCTGAGTTTCATGTAATTGATTACTCCAAGGTTCTTTATAAATCGCTCGTTGTGTAAATTATACCCCAACCCAACGCTCCAGAAGTGAGCCCACTTGCTGTTGTCGCCAAACATGGAAGAGGCATTGTTTCGTATCGTGAAATCAGATAGGAAGCGGTCATCAAACACATACGACACCAACCCGGAAAACCCTATTTCATTTCTCAGGTAGTTGATTCCACTTGGCCTAGAATTCTGTTTGTACTGCATGGCGTAAATAATATCATCCATCGCCTCGTTGGGAAATCCTTCCGTGTTAACCACTATCTCCTTGCTCCTGTTTTGCGCTATGTTTGAGCGGACATTGGCAAAAAAAGTGTGTCGCTCGATATTCTTCACGTAATTCACAAAGAAGTCACCGGACAAGACGGTTTGCGCACCATCATTCTTTTGGAAAGATCCTTTTCTATGTCGGTCAACATTTCCGTAATTTCTAAACATAGAGTGGTCGAAAGGATAATACTCTTCGTACTCGTTATTTTTAGCGGTTATCCCCAATCGCAATGTTGCCTTGAGGTCCGGTATGATAGTCCATTCGGTATAGAAGTTGTTGTTTACTTGAATATATTGGGCCTCTTTTTTCACGTTCATAACCGCGTAGTAAAGTGGGTTAGCCATAAGCCCACTGGGTGCCACGTCATAGAATTTCTTAGGATTTCCATACTCATCTAAAACCTCGCTATAAGGATTTATTTGCGTGTAATCGCTGAAGCTGCCGTAGGGAGAATCTTTAGATCTATTTTGGGTTATAGAGGTGATATTCCTGAACAGTACTTTCTTTGTTCGGTAAGACAAATTCACGTTCCCGGAAATAGTTGTTCTATTGGAACCTTTCATCGCCCCGGTTACCTTGTTGTACGAGAAATCTATAATACTTCTTAACCGGTTCTCCCCCAATTCAACCGAAAGGTAATGCTTGTTACCCACTCCCGTTTGCAGTGGCTTGGCCAACCAGTATGTATCGACCCCCTCTTGTATCAATTTTTTGCGTTTGTAATAGGCTTCAAAATTACTTGGGTTTTTTAAATTGTATATTCCCTCCAACATTTCCACTTCTAATTTTTCCATGGCATTGGTCAAATTATAGCTCGTCAAGTCGGGAATTTCCAGGCTCAATCCACCGTTATACGTTATCCTGGCACCATCTTGATCGAATTTTTTGGTTTCAATAATGACCACCCCATTGGCAGCCTGTGAACCATATATAGCCTTTGAAGCCGCATCTTTCAATATATCAATACGTTCAATCCTGTTCATATCCATATCCATGACTTTCTCGATGGAGGTTTCAAACCCGTCTAATATAAACAGTGGCTGATTGGGTTTATTTAAGTAATTACCTTTCAGGTTTAGCGCTTGAGCCTCATCGGCAAAATCAAAGGTTGACGTTCCCCTCAGTTGAAGTTCGGGCAAAGCGTTCGGGTTGGAGCCAAGGTCAAAGTTGTCTAAAACCACCATGGAGGCGTCAAGATTCTTTAAACTCTCGAACAGGTTTTGGTTCCCGATATTCTGTAGTTGTTCTCTGGAGTATGATTGCGTTGAACCGGTGAAGTTTTCGGCTTTACGTACCATAATACCAGTTACCACCACCTCTTCAATCTGGGCGGCGTCCTCTTCCAGTTGGATATTCAACATGGTTTGATTGGTGATTTTCACCTCCCGTGTTACATATCCCCTATAAACGAAACGCGTAGCGTTGCCTCGGTGGGTATCAACAAACTGAATCGTCCCTTCTCATCGGTGATCGTTCCAGTTTTGTCTTCAACCACGACCACGTTCGCCCCTATCACGGGGACCCCATCCTTTTTGTCGGTCACCAACCCGCTAATCGTGCGCTTTGCCGGTTGTTGGTCGGGTGCGGCTACCATCTCCTCAGTATCGCTTGAGCGGTTTTCGGACGCGGACTGCTTCTCGTAGATAACCACTTGCTTGTCCACCACCTCGAACTGCAAGTTGGCGTGAGAAACAATCAACTCCAACACCTCCTCTAATGATTCCGAGTCGATGGTCACGTCAATTTTCTTGTTCAGCTTGCTTTCAATGTTTTCTGACAATAAAAACAGGCAGCTGCTTTGCTCCTCAATTTTGGCAAATACATCCTTAACACACGTGTTTTTCACGTTAAGTTGAATGCCCTTACTCTGCGAGTAGGTATTGGCTGCCACGCTGCATATACCCACGAACAGAAAGAGAACCAACGCTTTCATGATTCTTGACACATGTTGATGATTGTTGAGGCGCACTTCTCCTTGAATTGATTTTTTTTCCATGTACTTGTGCTATTAAGTTATGTCATTTCATCGCTGCATTGATGATTTACGTTTGATTAATTCAACAAAATATATCACCGTGGTAACCTCACAGCTACCCTTGACATAATAGAGACATAAATATTTGAAAATTGTCGCCTTTTTTAACAATTTATTAACGAGAACATTTTGCAAGTTATCATGTTCTTCTGCCAGCAAAATGTCATTTTCAGGGCAGGATGGGTGAAAACATGAGAAGCAACGTGAAGTATTTGCCGTATTTGGCACGAAGCAGTTTAAATGACTTGTAGACCATTTTACGCACATTGCCATATGGCATATCCATCAGTTCAGCTACTTGCTTGTAATTGTACCCCTTTATAAAGTGGAGGTAGATGATCTCCTGTTGCCTGGGCGACAGCGAAGCAAGCATGGTTTGGATTTTTCTCTTTACTTCATCCTCCTCTTCAAGTTGAATCAACCGGTTTTCCGTGTGATCGTACGTCTCAGCAATGGTGAGCTCTACATCAATTACAGGACTAAACGACACATGCCTACCCTCTTGTTTGGCAATATCAAGTAGCCGGTTCCTTAGCGACCTGAGGAGGTAAAACTTGATGTTAGCTATGTTGGTTAAATCTTTTTGCTTCTCACAAAGGTTGATAAACACGTCTTGAATGGCATCGACAATGTTTTGCTCTTGGAATCCAAGGTAGAGGGCGTACGTGTACATATCATCTACACAATTAGTATAAATGGATGCTATATCATTGCTCTCTATCATGGGTGTTGTATTAGTACGCACATGCGACCGATGAATTTACAGCGTGTAAAAATAGAAAAAATGCTTTATATTACAAAAATAGATGAAAAAATGGCTTTTCCCAAACAAGTAAAGTGAAAACAGTAGACTTGAAAAATGTTTGAATATCATTTTTTTGTGTATGTTTGTACAGAGATTAGGCAAACATGGACAAAATAGACATCATAAACAAGTTGCAAGAGCTAAAGCCAAGCTTACAGCAGGAGTACGCTGTAAAAACGCTGGGGCTGTTTGGCTCGTTTGCCAATGGAACCCATACTGACGATAGCGATATAGATATTTTAGTGGAGTTTGAAAAGCCTGTTGGCTGGAAGTTTTTCACGCTTGAACAACACCTTGAAAAAACATTTAACCGGAAAATTGATTTAGTTACCGTTGGCGCATTGAAAGAGCAATTGAAACCATTGATATTAAATGAAGTACAATACATTTAAACGATAATGAAGAAACGTTCATACAAGATGTATCTTGATGACATCCTTACAGCAATCGGCAAAATTATAGAATATACCAAGGGATATGATTATCCTTCCTTTAAAGCTGATAATAAAACTATTGATGCAGTTATTAGGAATTTTGAAATTCTTGGCGAAGCAGCAAAAAATATCCCCGAAGACATCAAACAAAAATATAATGAAGTCCCTTGGAATGAAATGTACGGGTTAAGAAATCGTATCTCACATGCTTATTTTGGAGTTGACCTCGATATTATATGGGATATAATCTCCAATCATCTTCCCAAGAATAAAATGCAAATAGAAGAGATTAACGAAAAGTTGCTGGATTGAACCCATTACCTTACCTTTGCCTCATGGTTTGCATGTCGTCTTTCCAAACAGGTAAACCGCCTTTTTATTAGAAACTAACCACACATCCACATGTCGAGCAAACAACCCACTTTACTCGCCAAGGTTTGGCCTGTAAGGTTTTTGAGCCTCATCGTGTTATCGCTTGGCTTTACCGCCCTGACTAACGGACAAGCAATAGCCGGGGAGCTTCACGTGAGCGATTCACTGGTCGAAACATCGGTTGGTACCGGTCGTTTCGCCGAACTGGTACTTTCCACAAGTAATTTACCAGCCAGTATATCAGCGCATCATGACCAACCTTCCAGCGCTTCGTCTTTTTCCGTGAGCGATTCAACGATCGGCACCTCTTACACGACCGGGGGTCCCGTGGTGGCAACACGCTACGAGGTTAACGGCAAGCTGTTCCAATGGCATTGGGACGGCTATTCGAACAACCTGCTGCTCGAGTTGAAGGAGCCTGGCCATAGAGAGGGTTCCTTCAGGAACAGGGGCACCCTGAACATGGTTGACCTAAAGACGAAAAGCGTGAAATGGTCGAGGCCCATGAATTTTAACTCCTCAGAGGCCAAACTGATGGGCGACTACTGCTTCTACGCGGAAAAGAAGAGGAACCACCGACTCCATCCCGAAACCGGGGAGGTGATGTGGAAGAACCGGAACGAGTTTTACTTTATCGACCCGGTATTACAGATTGGTGTTGGCTACCCGCTCCAATCGCTCTCCAACAGACTAACGGCAGTCGATTTGTCGACTGGCAAAGAGTTATGGAAGAAAAATGTTAACCGACAATCCGGATGGGACGACGCGTACATGCTGAACGACAACACCTTGTTGATCTCGGTCGACGGTCTCCAGGCCATCAACCTAACCAGCGGCCATGGATGGAGGTACAAGGCCAGCACCTTCCACAAGGAGATTGGAAAAATGATTGGCTTTAACGCCATCAATATCGTCTTCGCGTTGCTATTCGACATCTACTTCTGGCAAAACGAACCCGATACCTATTCCGATATGGTGTCGAACATGCTTATCGATCCGCATGAAAATATCCTCCTCGCCTCAAAAAATCGAATAACCAAGGTGAACCATTCGGGCGAGATACAGTGGTCGACCCCTCTGCCGGAAAAGAAAACCTCGAAATCATCCATCTTCCTGGTCGGCTCCCGCGTTTTCATGATCAACCGCGGACACGCGCTATACAACCGCGGCTTCGTCACTAAGGGAACCCCCTACTTCGCATCGTTCGACCTGCAAAGTGGGAAGCAACTGTTCCTGGAGACCATCACCCAAAACAACGAGTTCGTCCACACCTTCCAGGCGGTAAACGATTGGCTATTCGTGGCTTTTGAAGGTAGAATCGCCGCCTTCTCGCTAAGCGATGGCTCCAAGATAACCGAAAAAACGATGGTGTTGCACGAAGGTGAGCTCCTAGACCAGTTCGTCCAAGCTGGGATCTATCGGACAAGTACGGATAATAAAATTGGGGGCAAAAACGAAAGCGAAAACATTAAGGGGAGCGGGATCAACTATGGGAATAAAAAAGAAAGCGGGAAAGGTAACAGGATAGGAAATAGCAAAGCGAACGGGAGCGAGAAAGAGATCGTATTCAAGGAACTCTCGTCTGATTACCCAAACCACAACTTCATCATGACCTCAAAAGGGAGGCTTTTCGTCCTAACCGACAACCTGGATATAGTAAGGATATACGAAAAATCCGACCTGTATCACGAGGTAGCGGGTAACGGTCGTTTCACACTGGTATCAAACAATGGAGTGGATTTAACCTTGCTTGACAACTCAAGCGCACCGGTAGCAGCTATCAAAGCATCGGACGAACTGTTTATCAACGGGGATAAGCTTTACTTCTTCGACAAGGACTCCTTTTGGGAGGTGGACCTCGCCCAATTCGACCGGCCATTGCCCCTTTGGGACTCCATTTTCAGGAACTTGTCCCGCTATTTGCCGGCAGGATAATCGCAAGGTGTCATCAATTTATCGCGAAACAGTGGAGGTGTAGAACAAGGAAGCATGTAAAGCTTCCGTCATAAAAGAAAATCGTTTATCTTTACATCACGTAAACACAAAAAACAGAAAACAGATGAAATGTAAATTTTTAATCCTTCTTTTGTTGATAACCACCTCTTTACATGCTCAAGAAACGATACGTATATCGCACTATCTCTTTCCCGATTTTCAACCGGGGGTTGTATTAATGAAGAACGGTACCAGAAACAATGCCAAACTTAATTACAACACGGCATCGGAAGAGATGGTTTTCGATAAAAATGGTGAACTATTAGCTTTAAGCGATCTCATTCTACCTCAGATAGATACCGTTTATATTTCGAGTGAAAAATTTATTCGAGTGAACAACAAATTCATGAAAATTATTATCGATGAGCCGGAAATTTCTCTGTTTGTTGAACACAAATGTCGAATAATTCCTCCCGGGAAACCGGCTGCTTACGGCGGCACATCGCAAACATCGTCCGTCACGTCGTATTCATCGATCATGGCGGGAGGTAGGGTATATAGTTTAAAGCTTCCCGATGATTATAAGGTTATACCATATAATGTGTTTTGGGTTAACCGAAATGGAAAGTTGCAAAGTTTTTCGAACATCGGACAATTAAAAAAAATTTATCGCGATAAAAAAAAGGTTATTGCCGATTATCTAAAAAAAAACGACGTTGAAATGACCGACGAAAAAAGCGTGAAGGAGACCATTGTATTTATGGAAAACAATGGATGACAAAATGAATTAGGCTGTCTGTTCTCCCTCTTCGCCTCGCCTGGCACGCTGTGAGCGGCGATACCCCTCCCGGCTGTTGCGCTTGTAGTGGTCTCTCTCGTCAACCCGCTTCTCTCGTGGTACGCTTCTCTTGGACTTGGGTAGCTCATCCCGTTTACCGGCAAAAATCTCGTACTCTCGCATCTCGCACTCCAGCGCCCCGTTATACAGGAAATAGCGCTTGGAATGGCGGAGGCCGATCGCGTCGAACGACTCTTTCCGGTAGCTCAGCACGTAGGCGCGGTATCCCATGAAAACATGCTTCAACCGCTCACCGATCATGTCGTAAAGGCTGTCCAGTTCCTCCACCTTCATCCGTTCGCCATAGGGGGGATTGGTGACGATCACACCAGTAGGGGCCGGCGCCTTGTCGTACTTTTGCATAGGCCTCACGCTCAGCTCAATATACTTTTTCACCCCCGCGTTCTTGATGTTTTTTTCGGCTATGACAATCGCACGGCGCGAAATATCTGACCCGATGATGGGGTGCTTGAGTTCACGTGCTCCCGAATCGTCGTTGTAGATGGTGCTGAAAAGCTCCTGATCAAAGTCGGACCACTTCTCGAACGCGAAATGCTGCCGGTGAATGCCCGGAGGTATGCCCAGGCCAATCATGGCTGCCTCGATCAGCAAGGTACCCGAGCCACACATGGGATCGATGAAGGGGGTGTCGCCCCGCCAACCCGACTTCAAAATCATCCCCGCAGCCAGCACCTCGTTGAGCGGGGCCTCGGTTTGGCCAACCCGGTAGCCCCGTTTGTGAAGCGATTCCCCCGAGCTGTCCAAGGAGAGCGAGCAGCGGTTATGCGCGATGTGCACGTGCAACGCGATATCGGGGTTTGTAATGCTTACCGACGGGCGCTTCCCGTACCGTTCGAAGAACCAGTCGGCAATGGCATCCTTCACCCGGTAGGTGACGAATTTCGAGTGGGTAAAAATGCGCGAAAAAACCACCGAGTCGATCGAGAAGGTGGTGTCGAGGGAGAGCCACTCCTCCCAGTTCAACCCCTTAATCGCTTCGTACACCTCATCGGCACTATTGGCCTTGAAGTTGTAGATTGGTTTGAGAATGCGCAGTGCCGTGCGGCAATGTAAGTTGGCCTTATACATCAGCGCCTTATCACCGGTGAACGACACCATGCGTGTCCCGATCTCCACATCGTCTGCCCCCAGGGCTACCAGCTCCTCGGCCAACACCTCCTCTAACTCCGCCAAGGTTTTAGCGATCATCGGGAAACGATTGGGTGAATTATTCAAGCGTTCGCTTTCCATTGCTATCTTTTCTTTAATCACTTTCTCTTGACTATTACAGCCTCTATTTCCGCATGTTGTTATTTGCTTTTAGCAAGCAATAGATGGATCGCAGGATTCTCTCCGTAGATATTTGCTGCGTTCGGCAAAGTCAAAGCAAGCTTTGCGTTTTCTCTCACTTATCGCAAATATTTATGCCTGTCGAATCTGAAAGTGATGAAACAGTCACATGCGAAAGTTAAGTAAATTACAACGTTACCTTTATTTTCCGGGCTTTAGACTCGTTCCAGAAGGCGTCCAACGCGGTGACCACGTAGGTGTACCGGTTCGCACCCCCCTCGTACGGCAACGTGAAGAAGTTATCCGGGGCGATACCCACGATATGCTCCGCCTTGTTGATGTTTACCTTCTCTCCCTTCCGAAAGCGGTAGACCACGAACCGTTGCGCTGCCTTCGGGTTAGAGGGTTTCCTCTCGTGATCCCACGCGAGGAAGTGCATATCCTCGGTGAACACTTCGTTGAGGTTCTGCACCTTACCGGGACGACCGTCATGCATATGGATATACGCGGGGATTAAGGCTGGTGCTTTATGTAGATCGTCCTTCATCACGTCGGCCACCCCCTCGAAGTTGTCCAGCACCTGGTATCCGTACCAGTAGCAGTTCCCGTGCACGAACGACATCTCGCGCGTCTGCCGGATCTTCACCTCCAGCTCGTTTTTGTCGATGCTCCGCTGTAGGTTCTGCCCGATATACAAGGGTTGCTTAAAGTTATGTTCATTCCACCAGTGCAACAAGGTGGTGTAATCGGCCGCGGCATGCCCTCTCTCCCAGTAAAGCTGCGGCAAGTTGTAATCAATCCACCCCTTCTCCACCCAAAGCTTGATGTCGGCATAGAGGTCGTCGTAGTTCTGTAACCCGTTGGTATCGCTCCCATCGGGATCACTCCGCTTGTTCCGGTAAATGCCGAAGGGGCTTATCCCGAAGCGTACCCACGGCTTGGTGGAGGCGATGGTCAGCTTCAACTCCTTTATCAAGCGGTTCACGTTATCGCGCCGCCAATCGCCCCGCTGGGATGGGGTAAAACCTTGGGTGGCCGCGTACCGTTCAAAGCTCTCATCGTCGGGAAACGATTGCCCCGCGATGGGGTAAGGGTAGAAGTAGTCGTCCATATGGATCGCATCCACGTCGTAGCGCGTTACAATATCGCGAACCACCTCGCAGATAAACGCCCGGTTCTCCGGCAAGCCGGGATCGAAGAAGAGCTGGGTCCCGTACTGCACGAACCGCTCGGGGTACTTCCAGTAAATATGCTCAGGCGCCAACTCGTTGTCCACATGAGTCTTAACCCGGTAGGGATTCAACCAGGCGTGAAGCTCCATGCCCCGCTTGTGGCACTCCTCGATTATAAAGGCAAGGGGGTCGAAGTCAGGATCATCCGGGGCCATCCCTTGCGTACCGGTGAGAAACCGGCTCCAAGGCTCCAACTCGGAACGGTAAAAGGCATCGGCCTCGGGGCGAACCTGGAAAATCACGGCGTTGATACCCGCCTCATCGAATTCCCGGACCATCTCGGTCAGGTAATGCCTCATCGCGTCGCTGTTCATCTGGCGGTAACGGGACTGACCGACCGTCTGCACCCAGGCACCCCGAAACTCCCGCTTGGGGGTCGGGGCAGCCACGCGGGTCAAAGAGCGCTTGGAAGTACCACAGGCAGTAATCAAGGTGACGAAAGCCACGAAAAGGAACACCCCAAACGAACGATGCATGGAACGAATGGTCATGATACAAAGTTGTTATATATTCAACGGCAAAGATACGCATAAAATCCTTACCTTCGCGGGTTAGAGCATAGGTAAACATGAGCAACCACAAACAAATCGAGATAAAGGGAGCCCGCGTCAATAACCTTAAGGGTATCGACGTGATCATCCCGCGCAACACCTTCACGGTTATCACCGGCCTCTCCGGCTCCGGGAAATCATCCCTGGCGTTCGACACCCTGTACGCCGAAGGGCAACGGCGGTACGTGGAAAGCCTCTCGGCGTACGCACGCCAGTTCTTAGGGCGGATGAACAAGCCGGAGTGTGACTCCATCACGGGGATCCCCCCCGCCATCGCCATCGAACAACGGGTGAACACCCGCAACCCCCGCTCCACGGTGGGCACCTCCACCGAGATATACGAGTACATGCGGCTCCTCTATGCCCGCGTGGGGAAAACCATCTCGCCCATCTCGGGTGAGGAGGTGAAGCGACACTACGTGCACGACGTGGTGGAGAAGATGCAGGAGTACCGCGAAGGTACCCGCATGGCCGTGATGGCCCGCGTTCAGCTTAGGAACGAGCGAACCGCCCGCGAACAGCTCGAGATACTGATGAAAGAGGGGTTCACGAGGGTGGACGTGGGTGAACGGTTCTACCGGATCGAGGAGTTGCTGGAGCAGAAAACGCTGCCACCCGCCAACGAGATGCTGCTGGTGATCGACCGTCTCTCCTGCTCGTCGGACAAGGCGACCGTCAACCGGCTGTCAGACTCGGTGGAAACCGCCTTCCTGGAAGGGAACGGCGAGTGTATCACCCGCTTTTGGGGGAGCATGGGCATTGAAACGTTCTCGTTTTCCAACCGATTCGAGGCCGATGGGATGACCTTCGAGGAGCCGACCGAACTGATGTTCAACTTCAACAGCCCCGCCGGCGCATGCCCCAAGTGCGAGGGGTTTGGCAAGATCGTGGGAATCGACGAGAACCTGGTAATCCCCGACAAAAGTCTCTCCGTGCAAGAGGAGTGCGTGCAGTGCTGGAAGGGGGAGAAGATGAGCGAATGGCGGCGCGAGTTCGTGAAGAACGCGTACAAGGTGGACTTCCCGGTGCACCGCGCGTACCACGACCTGACGGAGGAGGAGCGGGAGCTCTTGTGGAACGGCCGCCGCGACCTGGGGATTTACGGCATCAACGATTTCTTTGAAATGGTGGAGCGTAACCTGTACAAGATACAATACCGGGTGATGCTGGCCCGCTTTCGGGGGAAGACCGAGTGCACGCTCTGCAAAGGGACACGGCTCAAGCGCGAAGCACAATACGTGAAGGTGGGCGGGAAATCGATCACCGAGCTGGTGACGATGCCCATCAGCGAGCTGGCACCCTTTTTCGACCAACTTCAACTGAGCGAGACCGACGCGACCGTGGCGGAACGAATCCTTACCGAGATACGTAACCGGCTCGGATTCCTGATGGAGGTGGGATTAGGGTACCTCACCCTCAACCGCCTCTCCAACACCCTCTCGGGCGGGGAGAGCCAGCGCATCAACCTCGTCTCATCGCTCGGGAGCAGCCTGGTCGGCTCGCTCTACATCCTCGACGAGCCTAGCATAGGCCTTCACTCGCGTGATACGCAACGGCTTATCAAAGTACTAAAAGAACTCCAGCGAATCGGTAACACGGTGGTGGTAGTGGAACATGACGAGGAGATCATCCGCTCGGCCGACTACATCATCGACATGGGTCCCCTAGCCGGGCGATTGGGTGGCGAGGTGGTCTACCAAGGAAAGGTGGCAGAACTGGAGAAGAAGAGCGACAGCTTCACGGTGAAGTACCTCACCGGCGAAGAGCAAATCGAGGTGCCTGCCACCCGCCGAAAATGGAACAACTACATCGAGGTGAAAGGGGCACGGCAAAACAACCTGAAGAATATCAACGTCAGGTTCCCGCTGCACGTGATGACGGTGGTGACCGGCGTGAGCGGGTCGGGTAAGTCGTCACTTGTGAACGACGTGCTGTTCAACGCGCTACAGCACAAGTACAAGGAGAAACCACTGGAGCGAGCCGAGTTCAACGGTATCGCGGGGGATGTCAAGCTGATAAATGACGTGGAGTACGTGGACCAGAACCCGATCGGGAAATCATCACGGTCCAACCCGGTTACCTACCTGAAGGCGTTCGACGAGATACGGAAACTCTTCGCGGCCCAGCCGCTGGCCAAACAGATGGGCTTTACCCCGGCTTACTTCTCGTTTAACGTGGAGGGGGGGCGCTGCGATGAGTGCAAGGGGGAGGGCACCATCACCGTGGAGATGCAGTTCATGGCCGACATCCGGTTGGAATGCGAATCGTGCCGTGGGAAGCGCTTCTCCTCCGAGGTACTGGAGGTGGAATACAAGGGGGTGTCCATCTACGATGTGCTGGAGATGACCGTGGATCAAGCCATCGAGTTCTTCGATCGCCAAAAGGGGGCAACAGAAAAAAAGATCGTGAAAAAGATTCAACCGCTGCAGGACGTGGGGTTGGGCTACCTGAAGCTGGGGCAATCCTCTTCCACACTATCGGGCGGAGAGAACCAGCGGGTGAAACTGGCCTTTTACCTGGGTGAGGAGAAGACGAAACCCACGCTGTTCATCTTCGACGAGCCAACTACCGGGCTACATTTCCATGATATAAAAACGCTGCTCAAAGCCTTTAACGCCCTTATTGAACGGGGTCACACCGTGATCATCATCGAGCACAACATGGAGGTGATCAAGTGCGCTGACCATATCATCGATTTAGGTCCCGAAGGTGGGAAAGATGGGGGGTATATCGTCTGCGAGGGCACGCCGGAGAAGGTCGCCCAGTGCGACGCTTCCTACACCGGGCGTTTCCTGAAAGAGAAGTTGCGGTAATGGTGGTAATAGAAAGAGCGGTTATACCGAAATACCGTACTCCATCCCCTAAAACAGGTTCCGCCCGATCCAAAAGACGAGCACCAAAACCAGAACCGTGAGGGCCGACCAGCGTCCGAAGAGTGCTTTCTCAACCTTAGGATGCCGCCGGCTACCACCGAAGTACTGTAGGTAGATACCTACAAGTATGTAAGGTATTGCCACCACCATCAATGCGTTGTAACGGAAGGCGGCCCTGAAATCGAGATGCAACAGGCTATGGATGGCCCGCTGGGAGCCACAACCGGGGCACTCGTAACCGGTGAGCAGCAGAAAAGGACACCGCGGGAAAACAGGCTGTTCAGCCGGATCCAACGTGTAAAAAACCAAAAGCATCCCCACCACCACTATGGTAATGGCAATCCCCAAGCCAATTTTAACCCCTCTCCCCACATTAATCTTCACGACTTCAGGCAGTCACCAACTCGCGTGGTCTCGTCATCTCACAAGCCCTAACATGCTAACCATCACATCTAAAGGCTGCACGCGTTCAAACGGCAGCCGTTCTCATTTTTAGCACCTTACTTGTGTGCCCGAAAGGTTAGAAATTGTAGCCGCTGGCGCTATTCTCGATAAGTTCTTGCAGCTGTTCCGGGAAGTTGCCCGTAAGGAGCAACGACAAGGTAACCGCGTAGTACACCACGCCAAACACGACCGCGATTAACGTCCACATCTTGGCCTTCTTCGCTGCTTGTTCCGCCTCCTCGTATCGGCCTCTGTAGTAAAGCGAATCCACTTTCGCCGCGTAGATGATACCCACGACGCCAAAAATAAGGCAGCATAAGATCGTGGCCACGATGGATTGCCACAACCAGTTATTCGGTTTCAGGGGAGGAACATCATCCGCCCCACCCCTAACGGGAGGTGCCTGCCACCCTCCCTGTCCATCTGCCGGAGGTGCCGGGGGAGGAGTAAAGTATTGATCTTCCATCTCGTTTAAATATTAATGTTAAATATCTATTAGGTCATTCATCTCAGAGAGGCTAAAGCCAAACAAGGCGAACAGGGCGATGAAAACAATGATAATCAGCACAACCCATGCGATGGCAATCCACAGGGCAGCGCGGGTCCATTTCCCAGCCGAACGGGATGACTCCACCGATGCTTGGTAATCGCCCCGGTTGTAGAACGACTCTACCTGCGCCGCGTAGACAATACCAATAATACCGAGAAGACTCAAGAAGCTGCCGCATAAGAAAAAGGGCAAAATCGTGACCAATATCGATTCCACCAACCACGTTTTGGGCATGGAGGGTTGAACGCGCGGCTCCTGCCCTGGAGCGTACGACTGACTCGATTGGGGCCACGTGGGATGCGGCGGCTCAGGCTGAGGCGGGTAATAGGTATCCGAAAAGAGGAAGCTCAACTCGTCGACCTCCTCAGCCCTTTGCCACTGTTCCATTCCTTGCGCCCACACCAGCGTATCGCGCTTCACGCCCTCTTCCCTTAACTCCATAGGCGTATAGGTACCTTTCTGTTTTCCTTCCGCGTCAATATAAAAATAGCGATTCATACTGTTAGGGATTTTTGTTATGCTCTTTTTAATGAATTATTCGGTTCCAATAAGAACTCCCGCTTCAATCACTCCTCCCGTTCCGGTTACTTATATTCTTCCGGATTCACGCGCAACGAATGAATGATTCGGTTCTCTTCGCTTGCAAAAACATATTCAACCACCACGTTTTTCTCCTTGAAAACCCTTAACTGTGGTTTGGTCCCATACTCGCTCCGTATGGTTTCCCGAAGCAATGGCAGTCCACTTTGTACCAACGAATCGGGGTTATCGGTATTCAGCACGGTGTAGCGGTATTGAAAAACATTGTCCGACAAAACCGAAGCACCCTCGAAACGAATGTGGGAATTCAACATCACGGGAGCCGACTCGTTGAGATCCAATGCCATTCTATTTAACTGCTTATGTAAAGCCTTTCCTTCAGGTTTGCACTGTAATAGCAATAGCAAGGAAAAGACAATCAAAAATATATGTGCCGTTTTTCGCATCTCTTCTCGTTAGTTGGTAACAAAAGTAAGAAAGTTTAGTCATGCATGGAAATAAAACAGGTGAAATGAGGGGTGAACAAGAAAGAAATTTGGCAGCATGTCGTCACGACATACTGCCAAACATGTTAACCTTAAATCTAATACTATTATGAAAAAACCACGTTGCAAATATATAAAAGAAATAAATATTCACCAAATTTTTTTCATAAAAAAACAAAAATAATTACATACACACATAAATAAATGCTTCCCTTTCGTTTTTTTCAGGGCGAAAGAAGCAAAATCACCCCTTTTCGTTCATCGTAAGAAAAACAAAAGGTGTTCTCAGCTACCTGTTCACATTTTTTCAACATTCTAACAAAAGGAGCCGATATGTATGAAATCGAAATATTAAAATATAAATAATCGTATAAAAATGGGGGGATTATTGCCGATTAAGGCTAAATTTGCAGTGTGAAAGCCATTGCTCCCTAAGCAGGCTCACTTCAAAGAACGACGACAAGGACAATGACAGACATTATCAATCACGAATGTGGTATCGCGGTCATCCGCCTCCTGAAACCACTCGAATATTACCACCACAAGTACGGAACTTGGCAATACGGGCTGGAAAAGCTCTACCTGCTTATGGAGAAGCAGCATAACCGCGGACAAGAAGGAGCAGGCCTTGGGGCCGTGAAGTTGGAAGCTGCCCCCGGCAACGAATATATTTTTCGGGAGAGAGCGGTCGGATCGCAGGCGATCACCCGAATATTCTCCAATGTCCACGCCACGTTCCAACGCTTCACCCCGGAGCAGTTGAACAACACCCAGTTCGTGAAATCGTCCGTACCCTATGCCGCGGAGCTCTTTATGGGGCACCTCCGCTACAGCACCACGGGTAAAACTGGACTGACTTACGTACACCCACTGTTAAGGCGCAACAACTGGGCTTCCAGGAGTTTGGCGCTGGCGGGTAACTTCAGCATGACCAACGTGGACGAGTTGTTCCGGCAGCTTCTGGAAGAGGGACAACATCCCCGCGATCACGCCGACACGTTTGTCATGCTGGAGTCACTGGGCCACTACCTCGATAGGGAGGTGCAGTACCAGTACGACAACCTGGAGAAAGAGGGGCTATGCGGACAAGAGATAAGCCATAAGATCGAGAAGAGGTTAGATATTCCTTTCATCTTGAGGCGGGCTTCCAAGAATTGGGACGGCGGGTACGCGCTCTGTGGACTGATTGGCAGTGGTGACGCGTTCGCCTTCCGCGACCCGTGGGGTATTCGCACTGCATTCTATTACCACGATGATGAGGTAGCAGTAGTGGCATCGGAACGTCCCGTGATTCAGACCGCGTTCAATTTAAAGAAAGACGATATCCACGAGCTGCAGCCAGGCGAAGCACTGGTGGTGAAACGGAGCGGGAAGATCAGCCTGCACCAAATCCTAGAGAGGAAAGAGAATATCACCCCCTGCTCGTTCGAGCGGATCTACTTTTCACGGGGGTCGGACTACGATATTTATCGAGAACGTAAAAAGCTGGGTGAGCTGCTCGTCCCGAAAATCATCGAAGCGATTAACGATGATTTCGAGAATACCGTTTTCTCCTTTATCCCCAACACGGCCGAGGTGGCCTACTTCGGGATGTTGCAAGGACTGGAGGATTACTTTAACCACCAAAAGGCAGTAACTATCCTGGAGAAAGGGGCCTCGCTGACCCGGGAGGAGGTAGATAAGATTCTCTCCAGGCGGGTGCGCTCTGAGAAGGTGGCCATCAAAGACATCAAGCTGCGTACCTTTATCGAACAGGGGAAAACCCGGAACGACCTTGCCGCACACGTGTACGACGTAACCTACGGCTCGTTAAGGAGAGGAAAAGACAACCTGGTGATTATTGACGATAGCGTGGTGCGGGGAACAACCCTTCGGCAGAGCATCCTCAAGATACTCGACCGGCTTGACCCAAAACAGATTGTCATCGTATCCTCCTCACCCCAAATTCGTTATCCTGACTGCTACGGGACCGACATGTCGCGTATGGGCGAGTTCATCGCCTTTAGGGCTGCCATCGAACTGCTGAAAGAGCGGGGGATGCAATATGTGATCGACGAGACCTACAAGAAATCGGTCGCACAGCGCCGCAAGAGGAAGGAGGAAATCGTGAACTACGTGAAAGATATCTACGCTCCCTTCACGGAAGAGGAGATATCCAACAAAATCGCGCACATGCTCACCTCCAATTCCATCAACGCCAAGGTCACCATGGTGTTCCAGAGTATTGACGATCTGCATAAGGCATGCCCCAATCACCCGGGGGACTGGTACTTTTCGGGCAACTATCCCACACCAGGGGGCAACCGGGTGGTAAACGATGCCTTTATCAACTGGATGGAGGGAGTGGAAAACAAGCCCTATCAATTTTCGCTCGACTTTTCAAACAACGAATGAATGATTGAACGCCTCATCATATTAGAGAACGTGGATCCCGTGGTATTTTTCGGGATCAACAATAGCAATATACAGCTGCTTAAAACCCTATACCCCAAGCTCCGAATAGTGGCCCGGGGAAACGTGATCAAGGTAATCGGGGAGGAGGAAGAACTGGCAACGTTCGAGGAAGCGATCCATGAACTGGAGAAATTCAGCATCGAGATGAACATCCTGAAAGAGGAGGATATCATCGATATCGTGAAGGGGAAAGCGCCCGCCGTGGTGAAAGTAGATAACCTCATCATTCACGGGATGAGTGGCAAGCCCATACTGGCGCGCACCCCCAACCAAAAAAGGTTGGTGGAAGAGTTCGACAAAAACGACATGGTATTCGCCATAGGCCCGGCGGGATCGGGCAAGACCTACACCGCCATCGCACTGGCCGTAAGGGCCCTAAAGCGAAAGAGCATCCGCAAGATCATCCTGAGCCGACCGGCCGTGGAGGCGGGCGAAAAGCTGGGATTCCTGCCCGGGGATATGAGGGAGAAAATCGATCCCTACCTGCAGCCGCTCTACGACGCGCTGGAAGATATGATCCCCCCGATGAAGCTCAAGGAGTACTTAGAGAACAACGTTATTCAAATTGCACCGCTCGCGTTTATGCGGGGACGCACCTTGAATGACGCGGTCATCATCCTGGACGAGGCTCAGAATACCACCAAGCCGCAAATCAAAATGTTTCTCACGCGGCTGGGACTGAACGGGAAGATGATCATCACGGGCGATATCACGCAAATCGACCTCCCCCCCTCCCAACAGTCGGGGCTAATCCACGCGATGCAGATATTACAAGGCATCAAAGGAATCTCTACGGTCGAGTTTAACAAGAAAGATATCGTTCGCCACAAGCTGGTACAACGCATCGTGGAAGCGTACGAGAAAAGCGAACAAATCAACAATGACTTAAGGTTCCACATAGGGACTAAAGGTCAAAAATAAATAATCGTATGAAGACATTATTAAAAACCGATTATAACTTCCCCGGGCAAACCGATGTCTACCACGGGAAGGTACGCGATGTCTACAGCATTGGCGAAGATACGCTGGTAATGATCGCCACCGACCGCATCTCGGCGTTCGACGTGATACTACCGAAAGGGATTCCTTACAAAGGGCAGGTGTTGAACCAGATCGCCTCGAAGTTCTTGGACGCCACCGCCGATATCGTTCCCAACTGGAAACAGGCATCGCCCGACCCGATGGTTACCGTGGGCAGCCGTTGCGAACCGTTCAAGGTGGAGATGGTGATTCGCGGGTATATTACCGGAAGCGCTTGGCGAGAATATAAAAGCGGTGCACGTGTACTTTGCGATCTTCCCTTGCCCGAAGGGATGCGTGAAAACCAAAAGTTCGACACGCCGCTCATCACACCCACCACCAAGGCCGACGAGGGACACGATGAAAATATTTCGCGCGAAGAGATCATCGCGCAAGGGTTGGTGTCGGAAGCGGATTACCAACAGCTGGAAAAATATACCTACGCCCTTTTCCAACGCGGAACGGAGATGGCTGCCGAGAAAGGGCTGATATTGGTTGACACCAAATACGAGTTCGGCAAAAAAGATGATAAAATCTACCTGATCGATGAGATTCATACCCCCGACTCCTCCCGCTACTTCTACAGTGAAGGTTACCAGGAGCGCTTCGAGAAAGGCGAGGAACAAAAGCAACTCTCCAAAGAGTTCGTCCGCAAGTGGCTAATGGAAAACGGATTTCAAGGCAAGGAGGGACAGCAAGTTCCCGAAATGTCGGAGGCGTACTGCAACAGCGTATCGGAGCGCTACATCGAGTTGTACGAAAAGATCGTGGGCGAACCGTTCGTAAAAGCCGAAGCGAAAGAGTTGGAAGCGAGAATTGAGAAGAATGTGAAGGAGTATTTGCTAACGGTTTGATTGATTACCGGTTTGACTTTGACAGGAAAAAATGGTTGTGTCGCCCTTGCTGCTCAGGGGCGCCCCCTTTTCATGGTTTGACTTTGACAGGAAATAGTGTTTGTCGGTGAATAAAACATGTGAAAAAATAAAACATGATGAATTACTCGGTAGATCTGTTATCATTTCGGACAAAATCAAAATTTGTTTTGGTTTTGGGTATATTGCTCGTGCTGGTGGCGATTGGCTGGTTTATTGCCATATGGGTGCGTAAAGGTTCAGCATCCTTTTTCGACTGGCTTTTCTTCATACTCTTGCTATTGAACGGAGTAGTGCAAACAAGTTATGGGTTAGGTAACCCCATCGAAAGACTGTTTGGGAAGGCATTTATCAGGATAAACAGTCAGGCAATAAGCATCAAGACCGGGGTGTTTGATAAAAAACAAACGGTTAAGTGGTCGGACATACGTTCCATCAGCTACAAGCCGACTAACTTTATCGTTACAAAAAAAGACAATTCAACCTGCATGTTGTCCATGTCAAAGCTTGGGTATTCACTGATTAAAGAGATTAAAAATGTAGTGAGTAACATTGCCAACGACAAGAACATTCCAACAGAGGATTAAACAATGACCTATAAGGTAGAGAAAGTCAACCCGTACGACCCGGAACGACCCAAACAGGAGCAGGTGAGCGAGCTGTTCAACGAGATCGCCCCGGTGTACGATCGGATGAACGGGGTTCTCTCGCTGGGCATCGACGCGTACTGGCGGCGGGAAGCGTTGCGCTCGTTAAGGGGGTACCGACCGGAGAAGGTGCTGGACCTGGCTACCGGCACGGGTGACTTGGCCATTGAGGCCTACCGGATTCTACGGCCCAAACAGATTATCGCCGCCGATATCGCCGAGAGGATGATGGAGGTAGGGAGGGAGAAGGTACGTGCCAAGGGACTGGAGCATGTAATCTCTTTCGAGCGCCAGGCAAGCGAGTCGATGACCTTCCCCGATAACACCTTCCACGCGGTAATCTCATCGTTCGGGGTGCGCAACTTCCAATCTATCGACCAGAGTTTCCAAGAGGTGCTACGGGTGTTGAAACCGGGTGGGACGTTCCTGTTCATAGAGCTCTCCACGCCGGAGCTGTCCCCCGCGAAGGAGCTTTACGCGCTTTACAGCAAACATGTTATGCCTGTCATGGCTGGCCTCTTCACCAAAAACGAAAAGGAGTACGCCTACCTGCCCAACTCGGTGGCCCTGTTCCCGCAAGGTAGGGAGATGATGGCCATCCTGAACAAAAACGGGTTCCGAGCGATCCGACTAAGGCGCTTCACCCTCGGGATCGCCACCATGTACCTGGCAGAAAAGTAGGGTTTGAAAACGATGGTGGAGGAGAAAATAAAGATGAAGCAGATGTTCAAGCACATGTGGCAGAAAAGTAGAGATTGAATACGATAACATGGAGATTTACGGACTTATCGGCTACCCCCTCGCGCACTCCTTCTCGTCTGAGTTCTTCAACCAGAAGTTTCAACGGGAAGGGATTCACGCTGAGTACCTCAACTTCGAAATAGAAGAGGTAACGGAGGTGCGCCGCGTGGTGCTCTCCAACCCGCACCTTAAGGGACTCAACGTAACGATCCCGCACAAAGAGGCTATCCTCCCCTTTCTTAACGAAGTAACACCCGAAGCGAAAGCAATCGGTGCCGTGAACACGATACGGGTGGAACGGTCGCCCGACAACAGGCACGACTACAGGCTCGTGGGGCATAATACCGACAATGAAGAAACGGACGAGGATTTAATCAGTGCAAAGTACAGGCTCGTGGGGCATAACACCGATTACGTGGGCTTCAGGAAGTCGATAGCCCCGCTAATCAACCCGGCAAAACACCGCAACGCCTTGATATTAGGTACCGGGGGGGCATCCAAGGCGGTGACGTACGCCTTGACAGATATGGGCATCGGATGGAAACTGGTCTCGCGCACCCCAACGGAAGAGCAGTTAAACTACGACGAGCTTTCGCCAGAGATACTCAACAGCCACACCGTGATTGTCAACGCGACCCCCGTGGGTACATTCCCAAACGTGAACCAATGCCCACCCATCCCGTACGATTGCCTTACGCCTCACCACCTACTGTACGACCTGGTATACAACCCCGAGGAGACACTGTTCCTCAAAAAGGGAAAAGAACGAGGAGCCTCCGTTAAAAATGGAAGGGAGATGCTGGAGCGACAAGCGCTCGCGGCGTGGGATTTTTGGAACGAGTAGGAAAGTAATTTAATAACGAACTCTATGAACGAATTCCCCTATCACGAAACCGTTACCCGACTACAAAAGGTTCAGCTTGCCCTCGCGAAGAGGCAAGCGGATGCCTGTCTCATCACCTCGGCAGTCAACCAATATTACTTAGCCGGCGTTATTTTCGATGGTTACCTGTACATTCTCCCGGAGGGAGATCCCCTCTTTTTCGTCAAGAGACCGGTAAATTTCCTGGATGAACAAGCCAACGGGGAAAACCAAAACAAATGGGCCGAACAGGCAAAACCAGGAAGACAAGGTAAACCGGTCAACGAGGAGAGGCCACCCAGGTGGGGTAAACCCATCCGCAAGCCGGAACAGATCCCTGATCTACTGCGCAAGTTAGCCTTACCGCAACCCAAGCGGGTACTTATCGAGACCGATCAAATGAGCTTCAGCGCGGCCAGTCGCCTACAAGTAGCACTAGGTATGCCGGAGATAGGGAATATCTCGAGAGAGATGCGGAGGATACGCGCGATTAAGTCGGAATACGAGCTCGCGCAAATGCGTGCAAACGCACACGTACACACTAAGGTGTACGAGACCATCCCCTCGCTGTACCGAAAGGGGATGACCGACCTGGAGCTACAGGTGGAGGTAGAGCGGCAAATGCGCCTCCACGGTTCGGTAGGCATCTTCCGGTCGTTCGGGGAGAACATGGATATATTCATGGGGAGCATGCTCACGGGTGATAACGCCCAAGCGCCCTCCCCCTACGACTACGCGCTCGGTGGTGCCGGTATTTCGCCCCTGCTACCGATTGGCGCAAACGGCACGGTACTGAAACCCGGCACCACGTTGATGGTGGATATGGCAGGCAACTATGGCCCCTACATGGACGACATGTCCCGCACCTTCGTTATCGAACAAGCTCCTGACCTAGCCTACCGGGCGCACCAGGTCTCTATGGAGATACACCGGGCGATCGTCGAAAACGGCAAGGTCGGCACCCCATGTTCCGACCTCTACCACTTGGCCGAAGTGATGGCAAAGGAGAACGGGCTGTCCCCCTACTTCATGGGTACCATCCAGCAGGCCAAGTTTATCGGCCATGGCGTGGGGTTAGAGATCAATGAGCCACCCGTGCTCTCCCCCCGCTCCAGGGATCTACTCGAAGCCGGCATGGCCATCGCGCTGGAACCCAAATTCGTCCTCCCCGGCATCGGCGCCGTGGGTATCGAGAACACCTATATCGTGCGGGAAGGCAAACGCGAAAACGGATGGGATAACAAACAAAAAGGGGAACAGGTAAACAGATGGGAAAGTGAACGGGAAAACGACCGGGAAAGGGAACAGACGAGCTGGCTCGAAAACATCACCCTCTACCCTGAAGAGATGGTGGTTTTATCGTGAGGTTCACGGGGGTATCGAGCTTGCCCCTCTGGGAATCAACCAAGTACTGTAAAGCACGCTACAAGAAAAAGGGGATGCGAAAAGAGGGGGGGGTAGGTTTACAGAATATTTAGCAATACTTACAACTTAAACGCTTTTCTTTGTATCTTTGGCGTTATAGACCAACATCATGATGAAATTGTACCTCGCATACCTAACATCAATTTTTACGTGAAATGGCATCGAGAAGAGAGTTCATAAGAACCGGTATTGGGGCGTTGGGTGGCATCTCATTCCTGCATGGAGGGTGCGTACGAACGAGCAATAAACCCAACGAGTCGACTCCCCCCGCTTCTTCGCTTTTTGCTACCAAGGGAGATATTCGCATCACCAACGTGAACCTTCAATTTGAACGAGAACCCCTACTCCGTCCTTTCGGTTTCAAGGGGGGCTACCTCAGCGAGTTATGGCAGGTTATAAGCTTCCTCGAAAGCGATAGTGGACAACACGCTATAGGGTTAGGCACACAAAGCGTGTTATGGTCTGATGGCACCGTGTTCGCTACCAGTTCAGAAGCCGGAGGGAATGCCTATATGCTCGCGTTAACCGAACACGCGCTCAAGTTGCTTAAAAATTGCTCCTTTAGCTCTCCCATGGATCTAATTGAACCTTTGTACGAGGAGGTATTCGAGTACGGGAAAACGATTGCATCCAACCCCGCACTGCGCGAAACGTTCGCGCTAAACGCGCTGGTGTCCGTTGACAATGCCCTTTGGCTACTCTACGCGAAAGAGAGAGGAGTGACTAACTTCGACGACTTGATTCCGCCTGAATACCAATCCACTTTCTCGACAAAACATGAGAAACTCGCGGCAATGCCCTTGATTTCGTACAACGTGACCCCTGAAGAACTGAGAAAAGAGGTAGAAATGGGCTATTTCTTTATGAAAGTGAAGATCGGACAACCGGGCACACAAGAGGAGATGCTTGAGAAAGATAAAAAGCGCCTTACCGAAATTCACGACGTCCTAAAGGAGATTCCTACTCCCTACACGAAAAACGGGAAGTTGCCTTACTACTTTGACGCCAACGGCAGATATGAGACGAAGGATCTATTCTACCGCTTTTTAGAGCATGCCGACAAAATTGGCGCGTTGGAGCAGATCGTCATGGTCGAAGAACCTTTCTCAGAGGATTTGGAAATAGATGTATCGGACATCCCCATTCGCTTGGCGGTTGACGAAAGCGCACATACGGATAAAGATATGATTGAACGCGCGAGTATGGGATACAAGGCGGTGGCACTCAAACCCATAGCTAAAACATTAAGCATGAGCATGAAGATAGCGAAGGCGGCCACAGAGAGAGGTATCCCCTGTTTCTGTGCCGATTTAACGGTTAACCCCGTACTGGTGGAATGGAATAAAAACGTTGCCGCACGGCTTCCAGCCATTCCCGGTTTAGAAAACCTAGGGTTGATAGAGAGCAACGGGCATCAAAACTACGTGAATTGGAAGCAAATGCAACAACGCTTCCCTCAACATGAAGCGCCCTGGGTAGAGGTAAAAGGCGGGTTTTACCATACTGACGAGAACTATTTCAAAACCGGGGGTGGAATTTTTGATCCCATCCCTTATTACGAGGCGATGTTTATTAAATAAGAAGTTAAAATATAAAGGAAAAAAATCGTATGCAAACAAAAACAACACGAAGGGATTTCTTGAAGAAATCAACCGCGGCAGTCGCCGGGTTATCGGTACCTGGACTTGGGAATAGATCAACAGCCGCACCGATTGTAGATATTAAGAAGAGGGTCATCGGGGCAAACGACAAAATACGTGTAGGCTTTATTGGCGTCGGTAACCGTGGAACCCAACTATTGCACCTGTTCATGGAACAACCCGATTGTGAAGTGGCAGCCCTCTGCGATGTATATGAACCCTACGTCACACGCGATTTCTCCGCGGTACACGAGCGCTACGTGAAAGATATGAAAGAAAAGATTCCCAGAATGGGCGAAAAGTTCCCCAATAAGGTGAAGACTTTCAAAGATTATCGACTGCTGTTGGAGGATAATGAGATTGACGCGGTTTGTATCGGGACACCTGATCACTGGCACGCTTTGCAAACCATTAACGCTATCGACGCCGGGAAGGATGTCTTCGTGGAAAAACCGCTGTCGAAAACGATAGCGGAAGGCCGGAAGATGGTGGAGGCGGGAAATAGCAGCCGACAGGTAGTAACCGTGGGATTGAATAGGCGCGGAGCAACCATTTTCCAAAAACTGGCAAAAGAGGTGCCGGCGGGTAAAATCGGCAAGGTAACCTTCGCAACCGCGTGCCATGTAAGCAACATGTCACCAAATGGTATCGGGAAGCTACAACCCGAGGCACCCCCTGCCAACTTCGACTGGGACATGTGGCTCGGACCAAGGGCTTATCGACCCTATCAGTACAACATAGCCCCCTACATGTTCCGCTGGTGGGAAGATTACGCCAACCAAATTTCAAACAACGGGGTACACTACCTCGACCTGCTACGCTGGTTGCTGAACGAAGAGGCACCGATGGCGATAAGCGCCCACGGGGGGAATTACGTGGTAGACGATGACCGCACCATTCCCGACACGATGCATGTCACCTATGAATTTAAATCGGGCGTATTGGTCACGCTAACCATTTTGGAAGGCAGTAGCGGTAGCTTCATCCCGCACGGTTTCCTAGAGTTAAGGGGAACGAAAGGGACCCTGCATACCGGTGAGAACGATTACAAGATCACTCCCGCCAGCGCTGGCCAATTTCAAACGTGGAAACCAATGATAGAGGCTGAGAACTACTCACTTACAACCAACGATACCCTCTTGATCGATGGAAGCTACAAAGATAGCGCGTTCAATTTGATCCGGAACTTCCTGGACTGCGTGAAATCGCGTGAACAACCATGGGCTACGCTTGAGATCGGACACCGATCTACCACCATGGCGCATTTGGGCACGATTGCCATGTTGACGGGCGAGAGGTTAGAGTGGGACGCGGTAAACGAGAGGTTTAAGAATTCAGAGACGGCAAACAAATACCTCTCTTATGAATACAGGAAACCGTGGACGTTGTAACCGGCAGGTCTGTTAATTTTTGTTGTTTTTTCAGCGATACCTCCCAATAATTTCCACAAGATTTGTTCATTAAGCTTAATTCTATTAAATTTGTAGGCTGGTTAACTGTAAAAAACATAACATAGAAATACCTGAAGTAGTGGCTGATAACCTAAAGTATCATTTAAAACAAACAAAGAATATGACAACCTATTCAAGAAGAAGCTTTTTAAAAACAGCGGCTGCCGGTGCTGTGGGATTGACCATCGTCCCCAACAACATCTTGGGCAAGTCATTTGGCCACATGGCTCCCAGCGATAAGTTGAATATCGCCGGGATCGGTGTGGGCGGCGTTGGACGCCGCAACCTGGCCAACATGAAAACGGAAAACATCGTCGCCCTGTGCGACGTGGACTGGAACTACGCGGCGAAAACGTTTAAGGACTACCCCAACGCGGAGCGGTTTAAAGACTGGAGGGAGATGTTCGACAAGATGGCCAAGAGCATCGACGCCATCATGGTGGCCACACCCGACCACACCCACGCCGGTGTGACGGCGCACGCCATCACCCTGGGCAAACACGCCTACGTGCAAAAGCCACTCACCCATAGCGTGTACGAATCCCGTCTGCTAACCAAGCTGGCCAAGAAGTACCGGGTGGCCACCCAGATGGGAAACCAAGGGAACTCGTTCGACTGGTGCCGAGAACTAACCGAGTGGGTGCATTCGGGCGTGATCGGCGATGTGTACGAGGCGCACTGCTGGACAGACAGGCCCATCTGGCCGCAAGGGTTAGCCGAGCCCAAGGGGGGTGTACCCGTTCCGGATACGCTCGATTGGGACCTGTTTATCGGGCCCGCCGAAAAGCGACCTTACGACCCCGCCTACACGCCCTGGAACTGGAGGGGATTCTGGGACTTTGGGACCGGTGCATTGGGTGACATGGCCTGCCATATCATGGACCCACTCTACTGGGCGCTAGACCTCAAGTACCCGGTTAGCGTGGAAGGTAGCTCAACGCTCTCGAACCTCTACTCGCCACCGCAAGCCCAAAAGGTCACCTACAAGTTCCCGGCACGACCGTCCAAGGGGAAGGTGAACATGCCCGAGCTGACCGTCCACTGGTACGACGGGGGACTGGTGCCGAATCGCCCCGAGGAGTTGAAAGACGGGGAGATGATGGGGGACGAGAACGGGGGAATCATCCTCATCGGAACCAAGGGGAAGATCATGACCGGTTGCTACGGGATGAACCCGACGCTCCTGCCGACCTCCATGATGAACGACTTCACCCGACCGGAACCGACACTTCCCCGCGTGAAAGGAGGTAACGGGAACATCTGGAGTACTGACGCCCACGAGCAGGACTGGATACGGGCGTGCAAGGAGTCGCCCGAGAACAGGACGGAGGCCTCTTCAAACTTCCAATTCTCGGGTCCCTTCAACGAGATGGTGGTGATGGGCGTTTTGGCCACCCGCCTCTCGGGACTACATGGACTGCACCGCGAACTGAAGTGGGACGGTGAAAACATGCGGTTCACCAACATTTCGCCGAACGATACCATCAAGATCGTGACGGTTGACGAGTACGCGGTAATCGACGGCCACCCCAATTTTGACCGCCGGTTCGCCGATTTTAACGCGTTGGAAATGGCCAACGAATGGATTAAACACACCTACCGGAACGGGTTCACGCTGCCACCGATGCCCGATACCAAGTAAGGTAACATGAAAAACAAACAAACCAAGCGACGCGTGCCCAAATTAATTGGCGCCGCGTCGCGTAAACAAATCAATCGTATGAGAATGAAACCGACATGATTAAAATAATCATTAGACACCCTTGGGAATGATTATTTTAAACATCAAAGATTCACTAAAGTTAGACTATTCCTTGCCATGGCCTTGTCCAAGTAAACTTGTCCAATGCTTATTTGGCTTAACGGAATAGTTCCATACACCGAAACAAAAAAATAAATAATCGTATGAAAATCAACAAATGGTTACTAATCGCCCTTGTAGGTTCCCTTCTTGCCTGCACCGGCTCGAAGACGAAAACAGAAACAATAACGGAAACGAAAGCTGAACAACAGGGATGGAAGCTGTCGATGCAGTCCTACACCTTCCACCTGTTTAGCGTGGTGGAATCACTGGACAAAACCAAGGAACTGGGGCTACAATTCATCGAGATCTACCCCGGACAAAAAATGGGAGAGGGTTTTGGAGATGCCGTTTTCGGCTATACCCTCACCGGTGAGCAACGGCAACAGCTCAAGGAGCTGGCCAAGGAGAAGGAGGTGAAAATCATCTCTTCCGGCGTATGGACACCCGCCCGTGACGAGTGGGAACAGGTGTTCGCCTTCGCCAAGGAGATGGAGATGGAGTTCATTAGCGCCGAGCCGGCCCGGGAAGATTGGGACCTGGTGGAAGAGCTCGCGAAACGAGAGGGGATAAAGGTGGCTTGCCACAACCACCCCAACGAGGCCTCCTACTGGAAGCCGGAGATCTTGATGGAGTGCATCGGGGAAAGAGACCCGCTGTTGGGATCGAGCGCCGACGTGGGTCACTTCAAGCGAATGGGCATTGAGCCGATACCTGCCTTGCAAGAGCTGGAAGGAAGGCTGATCGCCCTACACTTCAAGGACATCGCGCCCAAGGGCGAGGAAGAGACATTGGAAGACGTAATTTGGGGCACGGGCGTGCTCAACGTAAAGGGGATGCTGGAGGAGCTCAAGCGACAAGATTTCAAGGGCTACTTCACGATCGAGTACGAGGCCGAATGGGACAATAACCTCCCACATATCAAAGAGTCCGTGGAGTACTTTAACCAAGTCGCGGAAGAGATATTGTAAGCCTCCTGATATCTACATGAAGCACATACCATTAAATTACATTTTAACCGTATGAGACAAACATGCTTCAAAGAAGCATCAAGGGTTCTATACCCATTAATTATTTAATCGCATGAATAGTCACAAGAAAAATCAACCATGGAACAGAGGGAGTTCACGACTCTTATTGTTCTCGCTGTTCCTTTTCTCAAGCATTCTTTCGTATGCTCAGGTGAATGTGAGAGGGAAGGTAATGGATACAGCCGGAGAAGCCCTTATTGGCGTAAACGTGATCGTGAAAGGAACCAATCAGGGCACCGTGACCGATATAAACGGAGTTTTCACCCTTCGGGCGCCATCATCAAATAGCACGCTACTCTTCTCGTACGTCGGGTTCAGAGAGCAAGAAGTGGCGCTTAACGGAAGAACGGAACTGCAGGTGACCATGGAGCAGGACACCGAGTTCCTCGACGAGGTAATCGTGGTTGGCTACGGGACCCAAAAAAGGGCCAGCGTCACGGGCGCCGTATCCACCCTATCTAATACCGAACTGATAAAAGCACCGGTGGTAGGTGTTACCAACGTGTTAGGCGCCAGGGTGGCGGGCGTCACCATGTTACAGCAATCGGGGCAACCCGGTAACGATGCTGCCTCCTTGCTGGTTAGAGGTGAAGGGGCTACCTATATCGTGGATGGCGTGATTCGAAGCATCAATGAAATTGACCCGAACGAAATCGAGTCGATCTCCATTTTGAAAGATGCCACCTCGGCGTCCGTCTACGGGTTGAACGCGACCTCGGTAGTCATTGTAACCACCAAGAGGGGAAAAGATGGGAAGTTGGGCATATCCTACAACGGCACCTACGGGATAAGCAAAAACGCCAACCAACTGGAGTGGCTTGATGGCCCCAGCTACGCTTACTGGTACAATAAAGCGCGTGAGATGGACGGTGATGAACCAGTATTCACTGCAGAACAGGTGGAAAAGATGAAAACTGGAACTGATGGCTGGGGCAACACCAATTGGTACAAAGAGGTGTTCGGTACCGGATCCACTATGAACCACAACGTAAGCGCAACAGGAGGAACGGATAAGGTGCAGTTCTTCTCATCCATAAGCGCTTTTCAACAAAAAGGTAACGTGGAGAATTTCAACTATACTCGATACAACTTGAGGGCAAATATTGATGCCAAGCTCACCAATCATATCACAATGGTGATGAACGTGGCGGGACGCCTCGACGAACATGATCGTCCTAGCTATTCGGCAAATCCGAACGACTGGCATAATATACCGCAACAGGCTGTTCGAGCATTGCCCTATATACCCAAAACGATTATAGCCGATGATGGGAAAGAGTACTACACCTCCACCCGTACCGCCTCCTCACCTGTAAGCCCGTTGGCGGCAATCTACGAATCAGGCTATAACAGACCGAGGAATACTACTGTTCAGACAAACTTTTCACTCAACTATGATGCACCGTGGCTGGAAGGGTTAAGCTTTAAATTCATGGGTGCATATGATAAGTTCTTCCAATTTAGCAAGGTGTTACTCGTACCCTTTAAAACCATGATGGCCAGTCTGCCGACAACCTCTACGGGGTCAATCAGTTACACCCCATTCCTGAACAACTCCGGGAACACTTCCCTTTCGGAAAGCGCGTACAGCTCCACCAGTGTGGTTACACAATCGAGCCTTACCTTTGATCGCCAATTCAACAAACACAAGATCAACATCTTCGGACTTGCCGAAACCCGTAACAATTTTTCAAACACCTTAGCGGCAACAGGCTATGGTCTCGATTTTTTGACTCTGGATGAATTGAGCATGATCACTAACACAACCGGTATCGGTGAAGAAAAAGTACCGGTCATTTCCGGAGGCAGTGGTCAGTCGCGCCTGATTGGTTTCGTGGGAAGAGTTAACTACGATTTTGACAACCGCTACCTGCTGGAAGCATCGCTTCGCCGTGACGGTAGCTACCTCTTCAGCGGAATGGCAGGATCACAATGGGTCAACCTGCCGGCAGTATCCGCCGGTTGGAGGATAAATAATGAAGAGTGGTTCCAAGCCGATTGGATAGATAACCTCAAGTTAAGGGGAGGAATTGGTAAAACAGCCACCTCAGCGGTCAGTGCTTTTCAGTATCTCAACCTGATGACGATCACATCCAACGCTGTGATATTTGGTAACAAAAGTCAGAGCATCATCTATTCCGGAACACTCGGCAACCCCTATCTGTCCTGGGCCAAAGCGATAACTTACAACGGGGGAGTTGAATTTATGGCGTGGAAGGGGCTGTTAGGGGTGGAAATAGATCTCTTCTACAAATATCAGTATGACCTGCTGGGAGGTGTAGGCGGTTCCTACCCGCCATCGATGGGAGGTTACTATTTTAGCACCGATAACATCAACAAGATTGACTACAGAGGCTTCGATTTTACCATTACCCACAACAATAAAATTGGAAGCTTCAAATATGGTGTTAAATGGGTTGGCACATTAGCCTATAGAAGATGGCTCTATTACGCCGGAGATTCTGAAAATACCCCGGACTACCGTAAATTGACAGGCAAAGAGGTGGGAGCACAACTTGGATTCATCGCAGAGGGTCTGTTCCAGTCGCAGGAAGAGATCGACAATTCTCCAACTGTAGATGGCTACAAAGTAGTGCCGGGATATATCAAATACAAAGATCGAAACGGTGATGGTAGAATAACATATGCTCAAGACATGGGATATGTGGGCAAGAGTCCCTATTCCAAATTTCAAACCTCGCTCAATGTAAACGGAGAGTGGAAAGGATTTGACTTCGACATCCTATTGCAGTCAGGTTTGGGACGAACTGTTGCTTTGACAGGAGTATATACTAGTACGGGTAGTGTAGGAATAATGGACAACACCGCCTTTACCAGGCTTTTCTATCACGGTGGCAACTCACCGCGGTTCATACCTGAAAACTCATGGAGACCAGACAATCCAAACGCGGAATTTCCCCGTCTCTCGCTTGTGACTGTCAGTAACAATAACGGCTTCTCCTCCACCTTCTGGTACAGAAATGGAAATTATCTCCGTTTGAAATCGTTCCAACTAGGGTACACCATTCCCGTAGCCTTTACGCGCAATGTTGGCATCGATAGAATCAGGCTCTTCGTAGAGGGATCCAATGTGCTTACATTCAGCGAATTGACGAAATTCAACATCGACCCTGAGCAACCAGGTGTAAACAATGGATACTATCCTCAACAAAAAACATTCTCCTTTGGGATTAACTTTTCATTATAACAACTTTAATCTGATAGAAAATGAAAAAGATATTTAATATACTACTTTATATAACTTTTCCCATGCTGCTGTTTACTAGTTGCTCGGATTGGTTAGACCTGATTCCTACTGATAGATTGACCGACAAGGTGATTTGGGAAGATGAATCGAGCGTGGATCTATATGTAAACGGATTTTACACCTATCTTCATCAGTATAGTCAGTTCGGATCGGCGCAAGCTAGCGATAACCTGACGGAAAGCCTTACCAGCACTTTCAAATATGGCTCCTATGCACTAGGGCATAGAGCAGGTCACCCCAACAATTATGTTTTTGATCCCACGTTAATCACTACGGCTACCGGTGGATTTTACAGCGTATGGGGTGATGCATATAACAAAATTCGTAGAATGAATGAGTTTCTTCACTCTATGGAGCTGTATGGAGAATTTCCGGAAGAGATAAATAAAAGGTGGGAGGCACAAGTACTCTTTTTCCGCGCTTTTATTTACTTTCAACTGGCAAGAAGGCATGACGGTGTTATTCTCTACACCTCAATTGATGAGATGGAAAAGGATAAAGCCCGTAGTTCAAACGAAGCTACTTGGGATTTGATCGAGAGCGATCTTGACTTTGCCATCGCTAATCTGCCGGAATCATGGAGCGACCAAGACAAGGGAAGACTAACCAAGTACGCGGCGCTGGCATTCAAATCGAGAGCCATGCTTTTTGCAGGGCGCTGGCAGTCAGCTTACGATGCTGCCGACGCTGTGGTGAAATCGCGAAAATTTGATCTGGTGGATGACTACGCGGAGTCATGGAAAGGAGGCAATGAAGAATCTATTCTTGAATTCAAATATGATGAGTTGGGGCCGTTTCATTATTTCGACAAGTATTACGTGCCTTTAAGCGATGGATATGAATTTGGAGGAATGGGAACCCCAACGCAGGAGATGGTGGAAAGCTATGAAAAGGCCGACGGCACCAAAATGGATTGGAAGCCATATCATATCACCAATGCCACACGCCCTCCGTATGAAGATCTGGAACCTCGATTTAAAGCTACTGTTATCTACCCGGGTTGTGTATGGAAAGGTAATGTGATGCAAAACTCCGTGAATGGAACATATGGCACCTTCATGGCCTATAGGGAACAACCTTACAGCTATGGTCTTACCACAACCGGATACTTCTTAAGGAAGTTGATGGATGAATCGCTTATCGACGTGAAAGGGAAACCAAGCACCCAGACCTGGGTCGAGATCAGATATGCCGAGGTGCTGCTCAATAAAGCGGAAGCTGCATACCGACTTAACAGAATAAGCGATGCTAGAGACGCGATGAACGAAGTGCGTGCCAGAGTTAATCTTCCTCCCAAAAACTCGTCCGGCGATGAATGGTTCAACGACTACAGGAATGAGAGAAAAGTAGAATTGGCTTATGAAGGTCATCTTTTCTGGGACATGAGAAGATGGAAGCTGGCACACATTGAATATAACAATTACCGTTGCCACGGATTTAAGATCATAGGCGAAAACTACGAATATATTGATGTGGATTATCAGGACAGAAAATTCTCGGCAAAGAATTATATTCTGCCTATCCCTGATTCCGAGTTGGCAAACAACTCACTAATCGAGCAATACGACAGTTGGAAATAATAAAAAGAAAATAATCGTATGAAAAATATTTATTCAATCCTAGCGACACTGATCGCATTCATAATCATTCTGATCGGATGTCAACAAGTTGAGGACTTAACCCCCTCAGTGTCGCGTCATGGGATTAATAGCCTGAATGCATTCTTTTACGGGGATGAGAGCACAGACAATCTTTTTACAAGCGAAATAGATTATGATAAAGGGATTATTACAATCGTTTTCCCGTATAACTACCCCAGGACATCCAACAATGTGCTAACCATGAATGATCTGAAAAATGTTCGGGTAGTCGCAAATCTCGATGACAACGTAACAGTCTCACCTTCTTTACTATATATGGACCTGACTAAGGAGAATATCATCACCGTTACCGATCAGTCCAAAACAAAAAAGGATTATAAGGTTGTCGCGGAGATTCGTAAAAGCGCGGAAGCGATGATTACCAGTTTCAGTCTGAATACTCTTGGCATCTCCGGCATCATTGACGAGAAGAACAAAACTATCTCTCTTATCTCAATCGAATCAATTGGAGAGGTAATGGCTGAATTGAGCATTTCTCATGGTGCTACAATTACGCCTGATCCGAGAACAACCGCGCTGAATTATGACCAGCCGATCACTTTGACCGTAACCGCTCAGAACGGGGTGAACAAGACCGTCTATACCGTTCGCAAGGATGTGCCCAACAAGGTAGATCGTGGCATACGCAATGGAAGTGGCAAGGTGCTCTGGTCTAAGAGATTACAGAGCGACCTAGGTATCACGGCACTACATCTGACCACCAGCTTAGCGGTTATCAATGATTATGTAGTCCTCAACACCCGTAATGAAGCCGGTATCTACCTGGATAGAAAAACCGGTGAGAAAGTTGGGACAATGCCCAATATGGGATCAATCATCGGCGGTCTGACCAATTTCTTCGCGACCGCGGATGACGGTGATAACATCTTGATTTGCAATTTGGCTCCCAATGCCGGCACCTACAAAATATGGAGGATTAACGGTGTGAATGGAACGCCTGTACTCTATATTGACTGGACATCCAGTCCTGCTGTAGGTCGCAAACTTTCTATCAAGGGTAGTCTCGACGGTGATGCTATCATTACCGCGACATTGATGGGTGCTGCCAGAAGCTTTGCACGCTGGCAGGTGAAAAACGGCACACTGCTCTCACAGGAGCCGGAAATTGTGGCCATTAGCGGTATTGACGGTCCTTGGAATAACAATGCCGATGTAGTTGGAACTGACCCCTCAAATCCAAATGCTGACTATTTCGTCTCCTACTACGCGCCACCCAGGCGATTTGCATGGGTTGACGGACAGACCAATACCGTTAAGGCGAGAGGTCCGGAACTTAGCTCCAACTGGATTCAGAATGCTGTCGACTATACCATCTTTAACAACAACCCCTACGCGGTGAATATCTCGATTAACTCTTTCAGCTGGGGTAGTGACGATAAAATATATCTGTACGATGCAAGCGCGGTCACTACCTTCACCGAGCCGATATGGACAACACCCATCGGCACATACGGTGGAAAGGATAATGGCGGAGTTAATGCCAATGGTACGGGCGATGCGATTCTGAAGGTGTCAAACGATGGATACTACATGTATATCTATTTCATGTACACCAACGGGTGTGTGGTTTGTGTACAGTTCGACTGCATTGATATGTAATCTTTTTCAATGATAATTAAGAGAACCAACAAGCAGTTTTTTCCGGTACTTTTCCGGGTATTATTTCCGGTACTCCTCCTGGTGGTCTCTTTGCCGCTTTTGCTCGCGTGTGGCAAGAACCACCAGGAGCCGGACTATGAGTTCCCCGATCCCCCGAAAGAGAACAGGGAGAAACCCCGATACATCTGGATCGACGCGGCGGCCAACTTCCGGGATTTCGCCAATAGCCGGGATAATATTACCCGCGACCTCGCGTTGGCCAAGGATGTCGGTTTCACCGACATCGTGGTTGACGTACGCCCAACATCGGGCGACATCCTGTTCACATCGTCCGTCGCGGGAGCCGAACAGGTTAAATGGTTAGGAGCTTGGGTGGATGGCGTCTACTCGAAAGTGGAACGCACCGCCACGTGGGATTATCTCCAAGCTTTTATCGACGAGGGCCATAGGCTCGGGTTAAAGGTTCATGCCGGTTTTAACACCATGGTGGGTGGGCATACCAGCGGGCTCGGCAGCGCGGGAATACTGTACAGAGACCCGTCGAAAAAGGAGTGGGCTACCTACGAGAATCTATCGACCGGTATCGTGAACACCATGGATAGAGGTGGAGGAACCAAGTTTTTCAACCCGGTAAACGATGAGGTTCAGGCCTACCTGTGCGGCCTACTCAAAGACCTTGCCAAGTACAACATAGATGGCATCGTGCTTGACCGGGGGCGATTTGACGGTATCCAGTCCGATTTCTCCAACCTGACCAGGGAGAAGTTCGAAGCCTACCTCGGGAATGTAAAGCTGACAAACTTCCCGGAAGAGGTGCTCCCCCCCGGTGCCACCATGCAACAGGTGATGAACATGGGTACCTACCCACCCTACTTCACGAAATGGCTGGAGTTCAGGGCAAAAGTGATGTATGACTTTATGAGCAAGGCCCGTGACGCGGTGAAATCCGTGAACGCGGATATCCAGTTCGGTGTCTACGTCGGGGGGTGGTACTCCACCTATTACGAGGTGGGCGTCAACTGGGCCAGTCCGAAGTACAACACAAGTCACTCCTACAGGTGGGCCACCCCGAAATACATGGAGTACGGGTACGCTGAGTTGATGGATCAGATCCTTATTGGTGCCTACGCCTCTCCTCTAAGGGTGTATGGCTCTACCGAATGGACCATGCAAGGTTTCTGCAAGCTAGCGAAAGAGAAGATAAGAAACAGCTGTCCCTTGGTGGTCGGCGGCCCTGATGTGGGCAACTGGGACCCTGATAACAAGGCAACGCGACAACAGGAGAACCAGGCGATCGTTAACTCGGTTAAAGCGTGTATGGACGAGTGCGACGGTTACTTCCTGTTCGACATGATTCACTTGAAGTTGGCCAACCAGTGGCAATACGTTAAGGAAGGAATAAATTTAGCAATCAGTGGCAACAAGTAGTAATATTATGTAACTTTACTTTCGCATGTTGTTTACTGTTTCAATTAAGCAATAACTTCATTGGTGTTGAAAAGATGAATAGACGACGTTTTTTCTCCTGTGTCGCCCTGATAGGCGGCACCGCGGTGGCATGTGGACACATCAAGCAGCCCCTGTTGAACGGGCACCCTCTCCCCAACAGGCAGAGGGGTGGCTCCAAGGCGCGTGAGTTGAAGGCTGACGTGGTTATCATTGGCGGTGGCATGGGAGGCTGTGCCGCCGCGCTCGCGTGCTGCCGTAACGGACTGAACGTGATCATGACCGAAGAGACCGACTGGATCGGGGGACAACTTTCCCAGCAAGGGGTACCCCCCGATGAGCACCGGTGGATCGAGACACACGGTGCTCCCCAATCGTACCACGACTACCGGAATAGGGTACGCGATTACTACCGCCTCAACTACCCGATGACCGATGATGCCCGCGCACGTGTAAACCTCAACCCGGGTAACGGTACCGTCTCCCGACTATGCCACGAGCCAAGGGTAGCGCTAGCCGTTTTATACGATATGCTCTCACCCTACCTGAGCAACGGGAAGCTACAGATCCTGACCGATTACAAGGCGAAAAGTGCCTACGTCAACGGTGACCGGGTGTTGGCCGTGGAGGTGCAACACCACTACACGGGTGACCTTACGGTGTTGACGGGTGACTCCTTCGTGGATGCCACGGAGTGCGGCGACCTGTTACCACTGACCGGTACAGAGTATATCACCGGCACAGAGTCGAAACAGGATACCGGGGAACTCCACGCCCCGGACAAGGCCAACCCGATGAACAACCAGGCGTTTACCGTCTGCTTCGCCATGGACTACCAGCCTGGGAGGGATAACGTGAAAGAGCCACCTGAAGGGTACGACTTTTGGAAAAATTACGTGCCTGACCTCACTCCCCCATGGTCGGGAAAGCTGCTGGATCTATCCTACTCCGACCCCCGTACGCTAACTCCAAAAAAGCTGGGATTCGACCCTAGCGGAAAGAACCTGGATGGGGTGCTAAACCTCTGGAACTACCGGCGAATCATCCACCGAAACAACTTCAAGGAAGGCACCTACGAGGGAGATATCACCATCGTTAACTGGCCACAGAATGACTACTTCTTGGGGAACCTGATCGATGTGTCGGAAGATGAGTTTCAACAAACGGTGGAACGAGGAAAACAACTTAGCCACTCCCTCTTCTACTGGTTGCAGACCGAAGCGCCCCGTCCCGACGGGGGAGCAGGATGGCCGGGCTTGAGGCTGCGCGGAGATATCATGGGCACGGAAGACGGGATGGCCAAATATCCCTATATTCGGGAATCAAGAAGGATAAAGGCAGAATTTACCGTGCTGGAAGAGCACGTGGGCGCGGAAAACCGAAAGATGGTGGCCGGCGAAAAGGAGGGTGCCAAAGCAGCCGACTTCTATGACAGCGTGGGCATCGGGTATTACCACATCGACCTTCACCCCAGCACGGGAGGAAACAACTACGTCGACTTTCCATCCCTCCCCTTTCAAATCCCGCTGGGTGCGCTACTCCCCGTACGAATGAGCAACCTGCTCCCCGCGAACAAGAACATCGGCACCACCCATATTACCAACGGGTGCTACCGACTGCACCCGGTGGAGTGGAGCATTGGCGAAGCCGCGGGACAACTGATCGCTTTCTCACGCTCATCCAACGTTCCCTTTAAGGCGGTGAGGGCTAACCCCGAACTGCTGCGCGATTTCCAACGGATGCTGCATGAACAGGGCGTGGAGACGGCATGGCCCGCCGATTGAGGAAACACCTAACGATCTTATTGAACCCTCTAACTCAAATCAATAGGATTTGAGGCGCTATTTCCGTTTTTTTGTTTATGTTTGTGGCGGTAAAAATGGAAAAGTATAAATCGTAAAAAATAATGAGTGATATGAGGAGACAAATAGCCCTTTGCCTTATCGGCATTACTTGCCTGTTTTCAACCGCGATAGCACAATCCGAACAGGCCGTGTTGCAGGTACCGGAAATACCGGAAGTTTATCGTCCCACCGGCCCTATCTACAAGGAGGGATGGATCGACTTCAACAAAAACGGGAAGATGGATCTCTACGAGAACCCGGAAGCGGATATCGAGGATCGCATCAACGACCTGTTAAGCCAAATGACCCTAGAGGAAAAGAGTAACCAGATGGTTACCCTATACGGTTACGGCAGGGTGCTTGAAGATGCGCTCCCCACTCCCGAGTGGAAGAACAGGCTGTGGAAAGATGGGATTGGCGCGATTGACGAACACCTTAACGGGTTCCGCCAGTGGGGGCTTCCCCCGTCAGACAACCCGTACGTCTGGCCCGCCTCGCGCCACGCATGGGCACTGAACGAGGTGCAACGCTTCTTCGTGGAGGAGACCCGGCTGGGTATACCCACCGACTTCACCAACGAGGGAATCCGGGGAGTAGAGAGCTACAAGGCCACCAACTTCCCTACCCAACTGGGACTCGGCCACACCTGGAACAGGGATCTGGTCAGAAAGGTTGGCTACATCACCGGGCGCGAGGGGAGGCTTTTAGGGTACACCAATGTCTACGCCCCCATCCTCGACGTGGGCCGTGACCAACGCTGGGGCAGGTACGAGGAGGTTTACGGGGAGTGTCCCTACCTGGTGGCCGAACTGGGAATCGCCATGGTACAAGGGATGCAAGAAAATTACCAGGTAGCCTCCACGGGAAAACATTACGCGGCCTACAGCAACAATAAGGGAGGGCGCGAAGGAATGTCGAGGGTAGACCCGCAGATGTCCCCCCGCGAGGTGGAGTACGTGCATATGTACCCGTGGGAACGGGTAATCTGGGAAGCCGATATGTTGGGTGTGATGAGCTCCTACAATGACTACGACGGTTTCCCCATCCAGAGCAGCTACTACTGGCTAACCACGCGACTCCGCAACCAGATGGGATTCAGGGGCTACGTGGTATCCGACAGCGACGCGGTAGAGTACCTCTACTCAAAGCACGGCACGGCTGCCGATATGAAAGAGTCGGTGTACCAATCGGTAATGGCGGGCTTGAACGTGCGCTGCACCTTCCGCTCACCCGACTCATACGTGCTGCCGTTGCGAGACCTGGTCAATGAGGGTGCTATCGATATGGAGATAATTGACGAGAGGGTAAGGGACATCTTGCGGGTGAAGTTCCTGGTGGGCCTCTTCGACAACCCGTATCAAATAGACCTCAAAGAGGCTGACAGGGTAGTCAATTCACCCGAGAACCAAGAGGTCGCGTTGCAAGCATCCCGTGAAAGCATCGTGCTGCTAAAGAACGAGAATAAAACCTTACCATTGGATGTCAACCAAATACATACCATTGCCGTCAGCGGTCCAAATGCCAATGACGCTTCGTATGCCCTTACCCACTACGGCCCGCTCGCCGTGGAGGTCGTCACGGTGTTAGAGGGAATACAGAACAAAGTGGGAGAAGGGGTGGAAGTGCTCTACTCGAAAGGGTGCGACATCGTGGATGCCAATTGGCCCGACTCGGAGATCATTGACTACCCGCTTACAGAGCAAGAGCAGGCGGAAATCGACAAGGCTGTGGCCGACGCGATGAAGAGCGACGTGGCCGTGGTGGTGTTAGGCGGAAATTCGCGTACCGCGGGTGAGAACAAGTCCCGCTCCTCCATCGATCTGCCAGGTCGCCAATTGGACCTGCTGAAAGCAGTACAGGCAACCGGCAAGCCGGTAGTACTGATCCTGATAAACGGTAGGCCACTCTCCGTCAACTGGGCGGATAGGAACGTACCGGCAATCGTCGAGGCTTGGTACCCGGGTTCGCAAGGGGGAACGGCCGTGGCCGATGTGCTGTTCGGCGACTACAACCCCGGCGGGAAGCTCACGGTGACTTTCCCGAAGACCGTGGGACAGATACCCTTTAACTTCCCCGCGAAACCGGCCTCGCAAGTAGACGGTGCACGTGGTATCGGACCGGAGGGAAGGCAGAGCCGGGTAAACGGGCCGCTCTACTCGTTCGGACACGGGTTAAGCTACACCACGTTCGAGTATTCAGACCTGGAGGTCTTCCCGGAGGATATTAATGAAGGCGAAAGCGTGACCGTCCGTTTCAAGGTGAAAAATACCGGTGCGAGAGAAGGCGACGAGGTGGTACAGCTCTACACGCGCGATGTGTTAAGCACTGTAACCACTTACGAGAAGAACCTGAGAGGGTTCGAACGGGTACACCTGAAAGCGGGAGAAGAGAAAGAGTTGGAGTTCACCATCCTGCCGCGCGACTTGATGCTATTGAATGAAAACAACGAGTGGGTGGTTGAGCCCGGCGAATTCCGGGTAATGGTAGGGGCCTCCTCCGTGGATATTCGACTGACCGATTCATTCTACGTGTTGGGCGAGGGCTTTGATAAGAGTCAAGTCGTGGATATACCACCCGTAATCTCTAACCCCCAAACCTCCACGGCGCTCCACGTGCTTAACGACGACCCCCAGACCTATTGGGAGGGACACCCGGGTTACCATATAACCTTCCCGCTGGATGAGAGCAAGCCGCTGGACAACATCTTCATCCGTTGGCACGAGGAGACCGATATGGCATCGCTATTCGAGATTCAAGTCTCCAGCGGGGGCGGACAGTTCATCACCGTCTTCAAAGGTTCACCCGAAGAGGTAAATACAAAAAACCAGTACAGTTTCAGCGAAACGGCCGGTACCGACTTGAGGATTAGGGTCATCTCGGGCAACGTGAAGATATCTCTGCTGGAAATCCCGAAATAGCGGCGTAGGGATAATTCAAGGTAACAAGGTAAACGACAGAACTTGGAAGACCTATAATAGAACCACAAAAAAACAGGGAGCTAAAAAAAGGAACAGACCTCGGTAGTTTGTTCCTTTTTTTAATCTTTTGCGCTTTGCCCTTATAGGTTAGACAAGTCTGAACCTGGTTTGAACTTAGCTGTCTTCTTGGCCGGAATGTTGATGGGCTCTTTCGTGCGGGGGTTGATCCCTTTCCTTGCACTTCTTTCAGATACAGAGAATGTTCCAAAGCCAACCAGTACAACCTTACCTCCGCTTTTCACCTCTTCAGAAATCGTCTGGAGGGTGGCATCTAACGCTTTTTTGGCATCCACTTTGCTAAGGCCTGATTTCTCGGCTATAGCAGTTATCAGTTCCGATTTGTTCATAAAAAAAATGTAAATAAAAAATTAAACATCCATTTGGTTAAGGCTCAGCCTTATTTTGGCTTCAAATATAAGCGATTAATCGAAAACAATCAAGAAAAAAGGTAAAAACAATTTGATTTTCTTAAAAAACCCCTTTTTGGGGGGCGAAAAACCCCATAACCTTGGAAATAATACGTAATTTCGCGACTTACCCGTAGTTTACACTGTATGCAAAATTCAAGGAACAGTTTCGCCGGGGCGTTGCCCGTGGTGACGAAAAACATCATCATCATTAACGCGATCGTTTGGCTTGCCCAATTCGTCTTGCTACGACGAGGGGGACTGGACCTAACGCAACTATTCGGACTTCACTTTCCCGCTTCAGATAATTTCCGGTTGTATCAACTGGTCACCTACATGTTCCTCCACGACCCCCACTCCTTGGCGCACGTGTTTTTTAACATGTTCGCGGTATTCATGTTCGGTCGCACGTTGGAGCATGTATGGGGTCCCAAGCGCTTTATCACTTACTACCTGGTCACGGGGGTAGGCGCGGGTCTCATTCAGATCTTGGTTATCTATTTGCGCGCGAGCGCGGCACTTCCACCCGAGATGTTCTCGATGATCAACAGCGTTACGGTCGGTGCCTCCGGGGCCGTTTTCGGTATCCTGCTTGCTTTCGGGATGCTGTTCCCCAACGCGCAACTCTTTATTATCCCGTTTCCATTCCCGATTAAAGCGAAATGGTTCGTCATCGGTTACGGGATTTTAGAGTTGATCTTCGGGGTAGCGAACCGCACGGGCGATAACGTGGCTCACTTCGCTCACCTGGGGGGGATGCTTTTCGGGGTGTTCATGATTATATACTGGAGGAGGAAGGATAGGCGCCATGGGAGGTATTATTGAGCGAATAAAACAGGCCTACCGGACGGGCAACGTGGTCACCCGCCTCATCTTCATCAACGTTTCCGTATTCGTGGTACTGAAGGTGATTGATGTGATCTTCACGTTGTTCAACGTGTACGCTTTAGACTTGATCACCTACTTGGGTGTTCCCTCGCACATCCCCATACTGCTACATAGGTTGTGGACACCCATTAGCTACATGTTCGTGCATGAGGGGTTCATTCACCTGCTCTTTAACATGCTCTGGCTCTACTGGTTCGGGAAGATCTTCCTGCAGCAGTTCTCCGGGAGGTCGCTGGGAAGCCTCTACGTGTTAGGGGGGTTGGCAGGTGCCCTGCTCTACGTGATCGCCTTTAATACAATCCCCTACTACAAGGATATGGGAAGGGGCTGGATGATCGGGGCATCGGCCGCGGTGATGGCTATCGTGATGGGAGTCGCGTTCTATCAACCCGAAACGAGGGTCAACCTCCTGTTTCTGGGGCAAATCAAGATTATCTACATCGCGATCTTCGCGTTCGTGCTCGACTTCCTCTCGCTGGGTAGCCCAACCAATCCCGGTGGTCACGTGGCGCATATCGGGGGTGCGTTGCTGGGTTACTACTACGCTTCCCGTTACCTGAAAGGGCGGGATATCACGCGATGGATGAGCCGTGCCATCGATGGGTTCGTCGGGCTTTTCAAGCCACGGGCAAAAGCCCCGAAACGCGCGAAAATGAAAGTGAAGTACAAGGCAGACGTTCGCCAAGAAACCGATTGGGAGTACAACCAACGTAGGCGAACCGAGCAGGAAGAGATCGATGCCATACTGGACAAGCTAAAACAGTCGGGATACAGTGGTTTATCATCAGAAGAGAAAAAGAAGTTATTCGATGCCAGCAGGAAATAAGAGAACCAAGTTTAGGAAGCTGCTCATCGGGCTCATCTTCGCGACCAACCTGATCGCGATCGTCCTGCTTTTCTGCTCGTTCCTATCGTGGAACGTCTCCCCGCTCAAAACCAACCTCTTCTCCTACATCGGGTTGGGGTTTGGCATCATCTTGTTGGTCAACGTGTTCTACCTCGTTCTATGGATCACTTTTTCGAAGTGGGGCTTAGCCCTCATCTCTCTATTGGCCATTATCCTTTGTTACAAACCGGTAACCACCTATTTCCCGCTGCACCTCCACTCCCCAAAGCCCCCGCCCAATTCCATCAAGGTGCTGACCTATAACGTTCAGGGGTTCCCTCAAGAGAGCAATATCCACGCGAAGGAGCAACCCATCCTTGATTACATAGCAACCACCAATGCCGATATCGTCTGCTTGCAAGAGTACTTGGTGAGCAAAACGGGCCACTCCCTGATCTCGCAGCGCGACGTGAACCGGATCCTGAACAAGTACCCCTATCGTTCCATCACCGGTTTGGGATCTTCGGGGAAATATCATACCTTCGGCTTGGCATGTTTCTCGAAGTACCCCATCGAGCGGACCCACGAGGTTGTTTTCGAGTCGTCATACAACGGCGCCGCCGTCTACACGATTAACATCAACGGTGAGAGGTACAGCGTCGCGAACGTGCACTTGGAGACCAACAGGATCAATCCGGAGGATAAAAAGTTGTACAGCAATTTCCTTCAGAACAGCGACACGGTACGCCTTGAGCAAGTTACCAGCAATATTCGCAACCGGTTGGGAGGTGCCTACAGGGCCCGGGCTAAGCAAGTTGAGAAGGTGAGACAGCACCTCGATACGCGCGAAACGCGGGGAACGATCATCTGTGGTGACTTCAACGACACACCCATCTCTTACACGTATCACCAGATGCGGAAAGGGTTGAAGGATGCGTTCGTATCCACGTCGTTCGGCCCGGGGATTACCTACCACGAGGAGCTGTTCCTTTTTCGGATCGACTACATCCTACATAGCGAGAACATGCGGGCCTATCGAACCAAGGTGGACAAGGTAAAGCACTCCGACCATTACCCGCTCAAGACGTGGATCGAGTTAGCCCCGTGACAGGAATTGCGGGTGCTTCTATACAAACTTATTGGAGTTCGTTGATATGAGTCAGTTTCAAGTAACCATATTAGGGTGCGGGTCGGCAATGCCCACCACGCTTCACAACCCCCCTTCACAATTGGTAAACATGAACGGCAAGTTGTTCATGATCGACTGTGGGGAGGGGACGCAACTCCAAATGCGCAAATTCAAAGCACGCATGAGCAAGTTACAAGGGCTGTTCATCTCGCACCTTCACGGCGACCATTTCTTCGGGTTACCGGGATTGGTCACCACGCTCAGCATGTTAGGGCGAACGAGCGACCTGGACATCTACGCCCACGAGGAGATTAGACTGATGTTAAGCCCCTTGCTGATGTACCTTGGGCACCATATGCAGTTCAAAATCAACCTCATCCCCCTAAACCCCGAGGAACACGAACTGTTGCTTGAGGATGAATCCATACGGATTAGCACCTTCCCCCTGAAGCACCGTATTGCTGCCAACGGCTTTCGATTCGAAGTGAAAAAATCGTCCCGCGCGTACGCTTACTGCTCAGACACGGCTTATCACCCGGAGATCGTCCCATACATAAAGGGGGTGAACCTGCTTTACCACGAGGCTACCTTCGCGGAGAGCGAGAGAGAGAGGGCCGCGGAAACGTACCATTCAACCGCGCGTGAAGCCGCGCAGATAGCGAAAATGGCGGGAGTTAAGAAGTTGGTAATCGGTCACTACTCCTCCCGCTACAACGAGATAGGGGTTTTACTGAAAGAGGCGGTGGAAGTTTTTCCAAACAGCGAGTTGGCGGTCGAAGGAAAGGTATTCGAGGTGTGAGTGTTCCAACTTTTTTATATCTTTGCGCTTTATTTTACTACTCAACGAATGAAAATAGCTATTGTAGGTGTCAGTGGAGCCGTTGGCCAAGAGCTGCTCCGCGTGTTGGAGGAGAGACATTTCCCCATGGATGAATTGGTGCTGTTCGGCTCTTCACGAAGCGCCGGGACCTCTTATACTTTTAGAGGCAAGTCAATCACGGTTAAAGAGTTGCAGCATAATGACGACTTCAAGAATATCTCCATCGCATTCGTCTCCGCCGGAGGCGGAACTTCACTGGAGTACGCCGAGACCATCACGAAGCATGGCACCATCATGATCGATAACTCCAGCGCTTTTCGCATGGACGATGATGTCCCTTTGGTGGTCCCCGAGGTGAACGCGGCGGATGCACTGAACCGTCCCCGCGGCATCATCGCCAACCCCAACTGCACCACCACCCAAATGGTGGTTGCTCTCCAGGCGATAGCGAACGTTACCCCCATTAAAAGGGTACACGTGGCCACCTACCAAGCCGCTTCAGGAGCGGGAGCCGCCGCCATGCAGGAGTTGGAGAATCAGTACAAGCAGCTGATCAACGGGGAGGAGCCCACCGTCTCCAAATTCGCGTATCAACTCGCGTACAACCTGATTCCCCAAGTGGACCTGTTCACCGAGAACGGGTACACCAAGGAGGAGATGAAGATGTACAACGAAACCCGCAAGATCATGCACTCCAACATACAGGTCAGCGCCACCTGCGTGCGCGTACCGGTGATGCGCGCTCATTCAGAGGCCATTTGGGTAGAGACGGAGCGTCCCCTCTCGGTGGCAGAGGCACGGGAAGCTTTCCGAAATGCCGAGGGAGTCGAGCTGATCGATAACCCCGCGGAAAAAGCGTACCCCATGCCGCTCGATCTTGCCGGGACAGACCCCGTATACGTGGGGCGCGTCCGCAAAGACCTAACCAATGAATACGGCCTATCATTCTGGACGGTATCGGATCAGATTCGGAAGGGAGCCGCGCTCAACGCGGTTCAGATCGCGGAGTACTTGATTAAAAACAGCTAGTAAATGGCTAACGGCTTTTGCGTAAAATAATCCGAATGATTAAAAAAAATAACTTGCCTGTATTCACTAACGGCTTGCCAGGCAGAGTAAAGAGTTGAGATTACAACGTACTGGATTAACAATCTACAAAACAACGGTACGGACAAAAAAGAAGGCGATCACCCCCACGGCAATCAGCTTAAGAACGAGCCCGAAAAGAAAGCCGAGGAAAGCCCCTGTAGCCTGTTTAGTGGCGGGTTTCATAGGGGTACCCGATAGCAGACCGCCTGCCAAAGCGCCTACGAAGGGTCCCAAGATAATTCCCCACGGGCCAAAAAAGAAACCTATCAGCAGCCCGATGGTGGCACCCCAGATAACCTGCTTGTTGCCACCCAGTTTTTTCGTTCCCCAAACCGGGAGCACATTGTCTAAAATCGTTATAATCGCGGTCAATACGCCCAACCACACAATGGCCTTCCACGAGATATCGTCACGGGTAGAGGGAATGAACTTAAGCAGCAGCAATCCGACCCAACTGAGCGGTACTCCCGGGAGCACGGGTACCACGGAGCCAATAGCACCGACCAAAAGTAGCAAAGCGGCCAATACAATCCAGAGCGTATCCATTGTTAGTCTTATTTATGATTATCGCCTTCCACCTGATATAGGTGTGGATACTACGTTTCCGGGGGAACAGGGCTATTCTCCTCTTTTACCTGATGTACATGCACGTGATGGTCATGCTCCAATAGCACCCTGTGGGGCAACGCGCCATGACCCAATATCTCGATGGGACAGGAGTCGTATGCTCCTAACAGCCACTCTTGCGATATAGCGGTACCGGCATGGTAGTGCAACCCCTTGTTCACGCACGCGATGTTCTTTACCATCGAGAGGATGGTGCCCACATCGTGGGAAACCAGCACGATCGCGATCTCGTTATTGATCTCGCCCAGCAGCTTGTAAAAATTGGTTTCAAAAAGCTTATCCACGTAGGTACTCGGCTCATCTAAGACGATGAGTTTGGGGTCATCCACGATTGCCCTACCTAACAACACGCGCTGCAGTTGACCGCCAGACAACTCACCGATAGCCCTCGACAACAGCGCTTCAATACCAAGGCGCTCCGCAACCTTTTTCACCTTTTCACGCTCTCTCTTGCCGTAACGATTAAAGAGGGAGTGGCGGGGCGTTAGGCCCGACAAGATGACCTGTCCCACGGAGATGGGGAATCTCTTGTCTACCTGGTTTATCTGTGGCAGGTAGCCGATATTCAGTGACTCAACCTCTTTGCCTTCATCGTAGTAGGTGATCGTTCCCGAACGCGGTTTATGTAAGCCCAAGATCGCTTTCAAAAGGGTGGTCTTGCCCCCGCCGTTCGGCCCGATGATACCCAGGAAGTCATCATTGTAAATGGTCAACGAGACATCGCTCAGCACATCTGGTTTTCCCTCGTACCCCAACGTCACCCCCTCGATATGGATCAATCTATTCATCTGCTTCACGGGCTAAAATCGTGGCAATACGTATCATCTCCTCATCCCACTGGTAGGCCAACGGGTCAATCACGAACAGCTCCGCCCCGATTTCGGAAGCGATCACTTCGGCGTTCTTCCTGTCAAATCCCTTCTGTACAAAAACGGTGTTGACCTTCTCCCGCCGGGCGATATCCACCAACTCCTTGAGCTGCGAAGGGGATGGGTGCTTCCCCTCGAACTCGATGCTAAACTGATGGAGATCGTAATCTCGGGCGAAATAGCCCAACGCGGGGTGGTAGATGATGAAAGAGCGACTCGGCAGATCCTTCAAAAGCGATTGCACCGTGCTGTCGACCCGCTCAATGAGTTGCATGAGCTGCTCGTAATTGGCGCGATACTGCGCTTCATTTCTCGGGTCGATAGCAATCACCTCCTCCACCATATGGCGTGTAAAGGGCTTCATGGTGCGTGGTGACGTCCAAACGTGGGGATCCAACCCCTCGTGATGGGAGGAATGTTCTTCCTTATCGCCATGGTGATGCCCATGCCCTTCCATTTCATCGTGGTGATGCCCATCTCCTTCCATCAAGTCGATTCTTTCAGAACAGTTCACCACGGTAACATCGGGATTTATCTCCTTCAAACGCCGGCTCCACGCCTCTTCAAACCCTAAGCCACCCACTTGAAAGTAGCGTTCACTCTTCCCCAGATCCATCATGACCGAAGGGGGCGGTTGATACGTCTCGGGGCTTCCACCCGGGGGTACCAGCGTGTTCACCGTGAACCGATCGCCTACGATTTGCTCCAAGAAAAAACGCTGGGGCTCGATGGTTACCGTCAACACCCTCTCACCTGCCCCGGCTCCCTTTTTAGAGCCATTCCCGCAAGCCACGAGCAGTAGAATCAGAAAAAGAGGTTGATATTTTTGCATCCGTCGGATCTTTTACGCGAACTTAGCCAAAAAGGATGAAATTTGGTGCTGATGAGCGCTACTTTTACTACTTTTGTCCCGCATGCTTTTCGTGAACTACAGTTCACCTTGTAGTTACAGTTCCAAGGAAACTGAAGGCATGCATTCCCAACGGAATACACAACCGTTCACCCTACAGTTGTAGTTGCAAGCGTATTACTTTAGTCCCGCGTGCCATTGCATGCCGCTCCCAGTATGCACGGCAACGACCTTAGCGTAAGTTAAGCCAATGAGATGGAAACAATTTTAACACTATCGGAGGACGGGTCGCATACCCTGTTCGTCCCCTCGCTCGATGAACATTACCATTCCACGCGTGGAGCCATCCAAGAATCGCTCCACGTGTTTATCCGTGCCGGCTTCAACCAATGCTCGAAACGGGAAGTAAACCTTTTGGAGATCGGCTTTGGAACGGGGCTCAACGCGTTCCTCACTTTGCTTCACTCAGAAGAGACAGGGAAAACCGTGCATTACACCACCCTCGAAAAATACCCGCTCGGCATGGAACGGGTACGGGAACTGAACTACGGCGACCTTATCGCCCCCACCCGAAAAGAGCTGTTCATGGAGCTTCACGAGGCCCCGTGGGGTGAATGGGTAGAGGTGACACCCCAATTCCGGTTAAAGAAGGTTCGTCAGGATGTCACTCGATTGGAGGAGTTTCAACCCGACACGCGTTTCGATGTAATTTACTTCGACGCGTTTGCCCCCGAAAAGCAACCGGAGATGTGGACAAGCGACCTATTCGAGCGCATCCACGCGTTGAGCGACCCGAGTGTGATACTCACCACCTACTGCGCGAAAGGCACGATCCGGAGGATGCTTCAAGAGATCGGGTACCACGTGGAGCGACTCCCCGGTCCCCCGGGGAAACGGGAGATGCTACGCGCTACACGATAACTCTCTCAACACTTTCTGCAAACCACGTATCTACAGGGACTCAACGCTACAAAATGGTATTAACAGTGTGATCCAAAACGTAATTCACCCTTCAAGTTCGCCGCTTTAACGATAATAAATGATGATGAAAGAATAGCTGCTTTCGGAATTGGTCATTTTTGTCGGTATTTATTCCTGAAACTAATCGGCGTATGCCCCGTGTTCTTTTTAAAGATCCTATAAACATTCCTCACATCATTAAACCCCGTTTCAATGGCAATATCCAACAAATCCTTATCGGTTGTCAGCAGTTCATTCGTGATCAAGTCCACCTTTTTATCCAATATAAACTGATAGATCGATGCACCGACAGCTTCCCGGAACTTCTTTTCAAGGTTTCTACGCGAAAGCGGAACAATAGAGGTCAATTCATCAACAGATATATTCATCCGGATGTTTTCATGGATATACTCGATCACCTTTTTCACGTAAACATCAGAAATGTTGTACTTCTCCGTGGATTGCCGCAACTCAATACGTATCGGGTCGATATTGATACCGAAGGGGATGTTATTTTTGCTTACAATCAAGTTCTGCAGCATTTTCCCCGTTTGATATCCCCCGTTTTCATCATCCGTAACAATGGAAGAGATAGAAGGATGTGACAAGTTACATATCAACTCATCGTTATCTACCCCCAACAACGACAATTCATCCGGAATATTGATGTTATTCACCTTACACATTTCCGACACCTGCAAAGCAAAAATGTCATCACATGCAAACAGGGCCACCGGCTTGGGCAAACACTGCAACCAATCGTCCAACTCAACATGCTCCTTGCTCCACTCCATGCTGTCTAACAGTTCAGACTCAAAATAATAATAGTTCCCTTTTATCCTTTCAACCTCCCGACGATAGCCTTCGGCCCTGGCTTTCGACCAGTAAAAATTTTTGTTGCCATAAAAAGCAAAATTCTTAAAATACCTTTTAGAGAAAAATTGAGCGGCCATCACGCCTGCGCCAATGTAATCACCGGATATTCTTGAAAATCGTCCGCTGATATTTCGGTAACTCTGTAGAAAAACCGGAATATCTAGCTGGTCAAGGAAGTCCACCCTCTCGTACTCCCATTGAGCTATCACGGCATCTATTTCCCACTCATTAATTCGCTCTAAAATACCAGCTTCACCGTACAATGCCTTGTAATAAGAAGGCAGGCGATAAAATGTCCAAGGGCCATTTTCATTGGCGTATTGGATTAAACCGGTCAAAAAACGGCGGCTAAACTCGGTAGCTGAATCTATTAGCACTAAAATTTTTATCATTGGTATTCGATTTCAAGTTTTCAAAAAAAGTGTAAATGCCACTGATCATTCAAAAGGCACCAATTATAAAACAATAAAAAAATCATAATGTTCTCTATCTGACATTTTAGTATGAAAAATATACGTGATGTGTCAGTAGAAATTCGTTTATTATCCATTTTGAGCTATTAAAAAGATATACCTTTACATAAGCAAAAGTACTTTAACCATTCAGGTTTGGGTGATTGAAACAAACAGTGTAATTGAGTAGCTAGTTATTAGTTACCACCCGAATCAATGTGAATAAGATACAAAGATTAGGGAAACAAGTTGTTAACAATTGTCGTCATCAAAGTAAATTCTAAAAAAACACTAAAACATGAAGAAAAAAAAGACGATGTTTTTAAGGGAAAAAACGCTATTAATCATGAATATTTTTCTTTTCATGGTTATATTCAACAGTTTTTCGCTAATTGCCGCAGATACCAGTGGTATAGCTAAAGAAAATTCAAATATCTTACAGCAAAGTCACACCGTAAGAGGATTTGTTGTTGATGAGGAAGGTAATCCGTTACCGGGGGTTACCATCATAGTGGAAGGTTCTACAAGAGGTGTTTCTACAGACATCGATGGAAGCTATTCTATTGATGTGAAACCAACGGATAAACTGGTATTTTCATTCGTGGGACTTGAAACCCAGACGATAGGAATTGGCAACCAAACCACTTTAGATGTAATCTTAAAGGAAAAAGCTGATGAGTTAGAAGAGGTGACAATTGTTGCTTTTGGAAAGCAGAAAAAAGAGAGTATCGTCTCTTCTATTACGACAGTAAATCCATCTGACTTGAAGATACCCAGTAGTAATTTCACAACGGCTCTATCCGGAAGGGTGCCAGGAATGATCTCTTACCAGCGTAGTGGAGAACCGGGGGATGATGACCTGGATTTTTTTATCCGGGGTGTGACAACCTTTGGTTACACTGCCTCACCATTAATATTAATTGATGGTGTCGAAATGGCATCTAGTGATTTGGCAAGAATGCAACCCGATGACATAGCCAGTTTTTCTATTTTGAAAGATGCTTCCGCCACCTCATTATATGGTGCAAGGGGTGCAAATGGTGTAATCATGGTATCAACTAAAGAAGGGAAAGAAGGTCGAGTGAATGTATCGGTAAGGTATGAAAAGTCAATTTCTTCTCCCACCCGTAGTTTGGAGTTAGCTGACCCCGTAACCTACATGCAGTTACATAATGAGTCAATCACTACCCGAGATTCAAAAAGAGACGTTATATACAGCTTAGAGAAAATTGAAAAGACGGCTGCAGGTGCGAATCCTTTGTTGTATCCAGCGATAGATTGGCACAAGATGTTGTTTAAAGATCAAGCTGTTAACGATCGGTTAAATCTCAATATCAGTGGTGGAGGGAAAATTGCCAGGTACTATGTGGCAGCTACATTTAACCAGGATAACGGTATATTAAAGGTTGACAAAAGAAATAATTTTAACAGTAATATTGATTTAAAAAAGTATCTTTTACGCTCAAATATAAATATCAACGTAACTCCCACTACCGAAATCATTACAAGGTTACATGCTACGTTTGATGACTATACAGGGCCTCTCGATGGTGCGACAAAGATCTTTAATGATGTGATTCATGCAAATCCCGTTCTATTTCAGCCCTATTATTCGCCCGATGAACCGAATAAGCACAAAAAACATATTTTTTTCGGTAATTATGATCTCGGGGGATATAATAACCCGTATGCTAATTTGATGAGAGGTTACAAAGAGTATACAAAAACAATGGTTTTGTCTCAATTCGAACTGAGACAAAATTTAAATTTCATATTGAAAGGATTAAGCGTGAGGGGATTGTATAGTAACACCAACAACTCATACTATGATGTAAGAAGATTTTATCGTCCTTTTTATTATTCTATTGGGGGATATGACGATAACACGGGAAAATATACCCTATTCCCTATTAATGAGGAAACAGGAACAGATTTCTTAGATTATTCTGAAGGACAAAAGGAAATTTCTTCGAACTCCTATTTAGAGACTGCACTATCCTACGAGAACATGTTCAATGATAAACATACGATTAGTGGGTTATTAGTTTTTCATATGCGCAACAGGAGGATTGGGAATGCCGGTAGTCTTCAAAACTCACTGGCTTTTAGGAACATGGGACTTGCCGGGAGATTTACGTACGGTTACAGAGATCGTTATATTATCGAAGCTAATTTCGGGTATAATGGTTCAGAGCGTTTTGATGAAAAACACCGTTTCGGTTTTTTCCCCTCAATGGGGCTTGCATGGAATATTTCAAATGAATCGTTCTGGGGAGACAACATCAAAGAGATCATTCCAAAATTCAGGTTGAAGTCAACGGTGGGAATAGCAGGTAATGATCAAATTGGAAGTCCCAATGATCGTTTCTTCTACTTATCTCAAGTACAAATGAACGATGCCTCTAAATCTTTCCTGTTCGGACAGGATTTCCAGGAATATAAAGTTGGTATCACCGTACAACGGTATGCCAATCCAAATATCACTTGGGAAATCGCGAAAAAATCAAACCTGGGAATAGAAATCAATTTTTTAGATGCTGTCGATTTAAATGCTGAAATATATCAAGAATACCGCTCAAATATATTGATGACTCGTGCCCATATTCCCGCGACATTGGGGTTAACTCCCGCGGCTATCCCTAAAGCCAACGTGGGAGAAGCTTCTTCTAAAGGGTTTGATGGCTCCATTGACATTAAAAAGAGTTTTAATAAAGATACCTGGTTAACAGGTCGCTTCAATTTCACCTATGCCACCAGTAAATATGAGGTTTACGAAGAACCCGACTACAGTGCAACACCTTGGCAATCAAGGATTGGTTACTCAATCGGGCAAAGTTGGGGATATATTGCAGAACGTCTGTTTGTTGATGAAAATGAGATCATAAATTCTCCGGCACAAATGGCTGATGCCATGGCAGGTGACATCAAGTATAAAGATATCAATGGTGATGGTGTGATCAATGAGTTAGATATGGTAGCGATAGGATATCCTACAACCCCGGAGATTATTTATGGTTTCGGACTATCATTTGGATACAAAATTATTGATCTCTCTTTTTTCTTTCAAGGCTTAGCAAGAGAATCGTTCTGGATCGACTATGATGCAACCGCGCCATTTGTAGACCAAACAGCACTATTAAAGGTATATGAAGAGAGTCATTGGTCTGAAGACAACCGTGACTTATATGCTATTTGGCCTCGTTTATCAGATAAATTGAACTCGAACAATAGGTTAAGGAGTACGTGGTTTATGCGTGACGGTTCATTTTTAAGGTTGAAATCTGTTGAATTGGGTATTTCAGTACCTAAGAAATACATTGGGCACATGGGGTTGTCCAATATGAGGGCTTACTTTTCGGGCATTAATCTTCTCACGTTGAGCAGTTTTAAATTATGGGATCCCGAAATGGCAGGAAATGGGTTAGGTTATCCGATTCAAAAAGTGATAAATTTTGGTTTACAAGTCTCATTTTGAAAACTTTGATGCTATGAAATATAAAGTAATTATTTGTTTTATCTTTATCTCCTTTTTCTCCTGCGAGTATCTCGACATTGTTCCTGATGATATTCCAACATTGGAGCATGCATTCCATGACAGACCAAGGGCGCAACGTTATCTCTATACCTGCTATTCTTACCTTCCCGCTTTCGGTACCGCCTATGACCCGGGATTAGTGACAGATGAGATTTGGTCTAACCCTGAACGAAGCGTTAATTTCCCCAACAGGGGTTTTGACATCCTTTATTATAATGGGAATAACACCTCTAATCCAATATTAAACTTCTGGAATGGTACTAACGGTGGTAGCCCCCTATGGCAGGGGATTAGAGATTGCAATACCTTTTTAGAAAATATTGGACAAGTAGTAGATATGGATGAGTATGAAAAAGCCAGATGGATCGCTGAAGTGAAGTTCTTGAAAGCTTTTTATCACTTTTACCTATTGCAGTTGTACGGCCCTATTCCCATTGTGAAAGAAAATATGCTCATCTCGTCTACTCCTAAAGAGGTCGCAGTTTATAGGGAACCTGTTGATGAAGTATTTGATTATGTAATCGAATTGTTGGATGAAGCCATTCCCGATCTACCGCTTGAAATTGATAACAGAGTTTCAGAATTAGGGCGGATAACAAAAGCAACTGCTCTTTCCGTGAAAGCTAAAATCCTGGTGACAGCCGCTAGTCCTCTATTTAATGGGAACACCGATTATGCTATGTTGGTAGACAAAAGAGGAAAGCAAATGTTTAATCAAACCTATGATCTTGGGAAATGGAAGAGAGCTGCAGATGCATGTAAGGTGGCAATAGATGCATGTCATGAAGCAGGCCATCGACTATATAAATTTACGGCGCCGTTACCGATCTCCGACTCAACAAGGTATGTGTTGCAAGTGAGTCAAATTATAACGGATAAATGGAATGACGAACATATTTGGGGATGGACTTCCAATTCAAGATGGTACCGAAGTTACGAAAATGAACAGTTCACGATTGCCCCATTGCACCCCAATCATAGGGTATTTTCCGGTGGTGGAACATGGGCACCTACAATGAAAATAGTAGAGATGTTTTATTCTGAAAATGGGGTGCCTATTGATGAAGACTTAGCATTTGATTATGGAGATCGATATGGTTTAACAACGGTTCCTGATCAAGCTTTTTACTTTATGCAACCCAAATTTATTACCGCGAAACTTCATTTGAACCGAGAGCCTCGTTTTTATGGAAGTATTGGCGTTGACGGAGGGTGGTGGTTTGGTTTAGGAAGGTTAAATGACAAGGAGCAATGGCCAATCAAAGCTAAGGTTGGTGAGACGTCAGGGAAAATGGGTGTCGAAAGATTTTCACCCACATCGTTTTACATAAAAAAGCTACACAATTACGAGTCGACCTACAACGCGACCAATTATGTGGACAAAAAATGGAATTGGCCGATTTTTCGTTTAGCTGATTTATACTTGTTATATGCCGAGGCACTAAATGAAGCCAATAATACACCTCCAGAGGAGATTTTCGACTATTTAGACCCCATTCGGGAACGTGCCGGTTTGAGGGGTGTTAAGGAGTCATGGAGCAATTATTCGAAATCTCCTAACAAATTTACGACCCAAAGCGGCATGCGAGAGATTATTCACCGGGAAAGAACGATAGAACTGGCTTTCGAAATGCATCGATTTTGGGATATAAGACGTTGGAAGAAGGCGCTAGAATCTTTTGGTCAACCCATTCAAGGTTGGAATATTTCCAAAGGGACTCCCGAAGAGTTTTATCAGGTAATCACCCTTAAAAATGTCGATTACTATTTGAAAGACGTCTTCTGGCCTATTCGGCAGTACGACCTTTCTGTTAATACCAACCTGTTTCAAAATCCTGGATGGTAGATATCGTCATACAATATAAAAAATGAACTATGAAAATAAAACATCTTTTTTGGCTATTTATTTTACTATTGCTCGTTTTCCGATGTAATGAAAGCGAGAGAGGCCAATACCCGATAGATAGTGTGCCTCCAGGTGAAATAAAACTTTTACGTGTTGAAAATTTAGAGGGTGAATCCATTATTCATTATGAAATACCCGACGATGATGACCTTTTGTATGTAAAGGCGTCTTATACAAGAGACAATGGAGTAGAAACTGAGCAAAAAGTATCGGCCTATTCCCGAAACATTAAGATTGAAGGCATAAACAGAACTCACGAACTTGACGTCGAATTGGTGGCTGTTGACAGGAGCAGGAATGAAAGTTTACCCGTTACCGTCAAAGTCTTTCCCTTGGATAGTCCAATCCACTCAACTTTAGCATCCTTAATGTTAGCAGAGGATTTCGGTGGGATCAGAATTGTTTGGGACAATCCTACAGGCAAAGAGATGGTGATTTGTGTAGATTCACCCAATGAGGCTGGAGAAATGGTAAATACCAAGAATTTTTACATTAATTCTCTTACGGGCACGGGTAACGTCCGTGGCTTCGATTCAGAAGAGAGACTTTTCAACATATACATCAGAGATCGTTGGGGAAACCATTCAGATACCATTTCAAGGGTTTTCACCCCTCTGTTTGAAGAAGAGTTGAAAGAGGGTATGCGAAGATGGAATCCGCCAGGAATTCCATATACAGCATATGCGCACTACCATATTGAAAATATTTGGGATGGAAATATAAATTCATTTTTCATCGTGCAAACAAAGGGTGAGTTTCCATTCAGTTTTACATTCGATTTAGGGAAAAAGATTAAATTTTCACGTGTAAAGCAAGTTCAACGACAGGGTGCAGCTCTGATTTATACCTCGCAAAACATACAATATTTTCAGTTATGGGGAACCAATTCACCCGGTGAAGTATCAGATAGTTTTGAAAAATGGATTAAATTGGGTGATTTTGAAATGATCAAACCATCCGGTTTACCACCCGGTGAAAATTCACCGGAAGATATTGCCGTAGCTGCAGAGGGACATGATTTTAATATAGATCCGAATGCTCCGGCCGTGCGTTATATTCGTTACGTGATCGTTGCAACCTGGAGTGGTGACGCGAATGCTTCTATGTCAGAACTAAGGTTTTTCGGGAGTATTGAAAAATAAATCTAATTTTGAAAAATATCAAATTATGAAACATAGAATAATGGATAAATCGTATTATCTGGTATTAGTCTATGCATTGGTATCGCTATTTGCCTGTTCAGATATGAATGATTTGCATGACAAGTACCTACGAAAAGGTGAAACTATTTATGTTGGTCGCCCTGACTCGGTTAAAGTTTTCTCGGGCAGAGACAGAGTTTTGATGAGATATTGGTCTTCAGATCCAAAAGCAAAAAAGATGATGGTATATTGGCAATTACGTAGTGATTCCATTTTAGTATCTATTCCAACACGTGATTCTGTTGATCTATTGATTAATAATCTGCCAGAGAGCAACTATAATTTTGAACTGGTTACGATGAAAGAAGACCTCACCTGTAGATCTGTCCCCTACCAAATTACTGGCAACACGTATGGGGAGAGATTTCAATCCTCTATAAATTTTCATTTAATCAAATCTGCAAAACTCATTTCCAGCAAGGATATTGCAATAGAGTGGTATTCTCCAAATGATAATGAGATAGGCAATGAGATTGTTTATCGCAATAGTGATAATCTTGAGGTGTCAAAAATTGTTTCACAGGATGAAGTTGTCACGAAATTTTTTGACTATGGCAAGGATTTAAAGTATCGTACCCTCTATTTACCTACACCCACCGCGATAGATACATTTTATACCGATTATCAATTTGTACAATTAGAAGAACCTACTTACGGTGAATTAATTGGCGGGTTCAAAAGGTGGAATCCTACAGGAATCCCGTACAAGGTTTATGGGAGCTATCATATTGAGAGGTTATGGGATAATAATGTAAATAGCTTTTACCTGGTTGCTGCCGGGAAACTCCCTTACAGTTTTACATTTGATTTAGGTAAGAATATTAAGCTTGAGCGGATAAAATTATTTCAACGCCAGAATTTATTATATGATAGTCAAAACGTGAAAAAATTCCAGTTATGGGGTTCAGATTCACCTTCTGTTTCAGCTGATTTTAGCAAATGGAGTAAACTTGGCGATTTTGAAATAACTAAACCTTCAGGTTTACCCGCCGGGGAGAATTCACCTGAGGATATTGCTATTGCTGCTGAAGGGCATGAGTTTTACGTTGATCCGACACAGCAACCTGTACGATACATACGTGTCGTTGTTGAATCAGCTTGGTCTGGGGCAACAATCGCTGTTGCAGAAATGAAATTTTTCGGTTGGTATTTTTAGTGAATTCGCGGCAAATCATTTTTGATGTATCACTTCTTACTCGATCCTCTAAGGTACTCTGAGTGATAAAAAAGTCTATTTTTGAGTTCACGGGGATGGTGACACCCATTTTATCAATAAGAGTATGCAGAAAGTGAAAAAGATGTTTGATTGCTTTCTCCTGCTTTACCTGTATGTCGGGGGAATTATTTTCTTTTCCTGCGGCAGCGGTAGAGTGGAAGAACCTGCTGTGCCTGAAAAATCATCACCAACTGTTTTTTTCTTGCATCCACAAAAAGGAGGTTCTGGGGATACCATAAAAATAATCGGGAAAAATTTTGGCAATGTAAAGGGCGACATATCTGTGTGTTTTGGCAGCGAAGAAGTTGAATTGGTGGATTTTCACGATAAAGAAGTTACAGTTATAGTTCCCGAGTTTGATAAAACAGAAGAGATTGAAGTTTTTGTAAAGGTAGGCAGTCTGAAATCCAACGCCTTTTCATTTCTATACAAGGTGAATTCAATCGCGAAAATAGAAGTGATTGACAAGCAAATATGGTTTGTGAACAACGCGTTCAACAACTCGGAATATAAAAATCTCCCATCAGATCCTGATTTTTACTATTTTAAAAACCTTCCTGCAATCCCAACAGTTCAGTCGGTACCCTTCCCTTGGGGAAAAGAAAATTTCTACAGTGGCGGGGGTGGTTATATTACGGACAATGTCTACATTGAACCGGGATGGAATAGGCCCTGGGTATTACAGTTATCTATTTCCACTCCTGGACAAGGTGATACTGCAACGGGATCGCCTCAATATAAAACCTGGTACAGAACATCCAAAGATAACGGAGCCTCATTTTCTACATTAAAGCAGGTGATCATCAAAGGTCACACAAGTATGATTCCCATAGTGGGGGTTGAAATCGGTCGAAATGGATATAATGTCGATTTCACGAGGCCCATCGTTCGTGCCAGTAATGGAGAAATCATGGTACCCATTGGATTACACCCATGGGATGATGAAAAGGGACGGATATATCTTCCGATTCCAGGTGCCTACTTGTTTCAGGATGCGGGAGTATTGATTGGGAAATGGTTGCCTGATGGAAGTGATATGGAATGGGAGTTTGGCGGATGGCTGCGAATTGACCATAATAAATCCACTCGGGGATTATCAGAACCAACCATTGTTGAATTAAATGAAAATGGAAAGTTCGCCATGGTCTGCAGAGGTTCCAATTTAGCCAGGCTGGAGTTACCATGCCACGCTTGGGTTTCCTTTTCAAACGATTATTGTCGAACATGGAGCGATCCGACTCCACTCGCCTATAATGACGGCGAGTCCTTATTTGTCACGACAGCTCATTCCACGCTATTCAAATCAAAGGTTAACGGTAAAACGTATTGGATCGGAAATTTGAGACCTACGAATCCACAGGCAAGTTTCCCTCGCTATCCACTGGTAATAGGAGAAATAGATTTAATTCATTTCGGATTAATCAGGGAGACGGTAATAGAGATTGATACACGACAACAATCCGATGGGGAACAGCTTCAACTCTCGAATTTTAAAATTTTAGAGCATGAAACCAACCCCGAAATCATCGTGGTTTTAACCCGAAGAGAGGGAGCAAAAACTGCGAATAATCCCTCATGGTACCGAATAAAACTCAATTAGGCTTTCAACTATAACATGCGTAATGCCAAGTATTAGAGACGCCATGTAAACGATAACGATCAGAGTAAAAACACAGGTAGAGTCATGATACGCGAGTACAACCCGATCAAGACGATGTCTCGGAAATGTTCCGACAACAAGTATCTACACAAAGATTTTCATCAAACGATGAATCTATTGCTGGACTATATCCATAGGAATTTCGGGAAGGAAAAACTAATCCGGTACTTGCAACAATTTACCGTTGCTTATCACAAACCCCTTCATGAATCACTCAGGGGGGGTGACCTCAAAGCGTTGGCAGATTATTTTTCTGACCTGTACGAAAAAGAAGAGTGGCCTCTGACCATACGTCAAGGGGAAGATTACATGGAAATAGAGCAAAACGAGTGCCCGGGGATGCATCACATCAAGTCTTTAGGGAAGGTTCCCACTCCCCTTTACGTTGAAACCTATCGAGCCGTTTATACTACGCTTTGCGACGACACCCCGTTTGAATACCGCCTTGTATATTTTGACGAGAAGACGGGTGCTTGCAAGCAGTTATTTACAAAAAGGAAGGAGGAGTAACATGATATCATGCACGGAGTTTATTCCCGCGTATAGCGAGGGGTTCAAGTTTCTTGAACAGCTTGGAGGCAAAGAAGAGGTTGAGAAGTTTTGGAGCGAATTGTCCGATCTTTATTTAAAAGATTCATTGTCGAAATTAATCAAGGAAAAAGGCTTGGAGGGTTGTTTTGAATACTGGTCTCATTCGTTGAATGAAGAAGCCGCTGATTTCACGATGACTTTAGATACGAGTAAAAGAGAATTTCGCATTGATATGCACCGGTGCCCCTCAAAAGGCAGGTTGTTGGAGTTACAATATATGATCCCGCATCATTCCTATTGCGATCATTGTGAAGCCCTGTACAGGCCAATTGTTGAAAAAGCCGGTTTCACATACAAATCAGAAGTAGATAGCGATAAGGCATCCTGTTCATTTACAATCTATAAATAACAAACAATAGGCGAATATAAGAATCATTATCATCAAAGTAAATGATTAAAAGCGAGTTCTACACACTATGAAGGAAAAAGAAAACAGCCGTATAGAAAAAGAATTTTACCCTGCGTTGGGAACACCCATTCATCTTGATGGAACGCTTGTTAAAGAAAGTTTTGGCAGACAAATTGAACTTATGATATCCTCGGGGGCAAAAGGTGCGCTCTGCATGGGTTCCATGGGGAATATGGCATCTATAAGGAATAGCGAGTACCCTGGTGTGGCAAAATATGCTTGTGATGTTGTTCGCCAAAGAATCCCGTTGCTGGTGGGAGTTATGGATTGTTCAATCTCCAGGGTTCTGGATCGGATTGACTCGCTGAAAGAGTTAAAGATCGACGGGGTAGTGGCAACGGTACCTTTTTACAGTCCACTTAAACCCAATGAAATCGTCGCCTTCTTCTCCGAGCTGGCTAAAAAATCCAAGTTCCCCGTTTACATGTATGATTTGCCCGGCGTAACGCAATCCCCCATATCTGTTTCACAATTAGAGACGCTTATCAATGAGAAAAATCTTGCTGGTTTAAAAACTGGCAATTTAAACCTAATAATGGAGTTGTATCGGAACAAGCTGATGAGCGGGAAAGATTTTTCAGTTTATTACAGTAACCTTGATCTGTTTGATGTGGCTATAAAATCAGGAATAGGCAAAAATCTTGACGGCATGTTTACTTGTACACCATACAATTCGCGAAAAACGTACGCGGAAAAGAGCAGTGAGATAGAACTCATTAAAAGCCTTAATAATATTCTTAAGTTGCGCAATTTATTCCTGAAAGAAAATGTTCTTGCAGCCTATTCCTATGCCATGGAACTCTTGAAGTGCCCCGGAAATTATCATGCCGATTACGCGTTGCCGATATCCGGGGAATTGAAGGAAGAGATCGTCGATTTAATGAAAAACATCCATGAAATCTAATAACGAGGTCGCAACTTCCCCGGGAAACAGCCTACCACGCGGTGCTTGGCTGGTAGTGATGTTCCTTTTCTTTGTGGGAGCCTTGAACTACATTGATCGGAACATGTTGACCACCATGAGGTTTTCCATCATAGATTCCATACCGATGAGCGACGCGCAATTCGGTATGCTCACTTCCGTGTTTTTATGGGTGTATGGACTAATGAGCCCACTTGCCGGTTACATGGCAGATAAGTTTAAACGCAGTCATATCATTATTTTCAGTTTGCTGGTCTGGTCAGTCGTTACTTGGATGACGGGGCACGCGACCACGTTCAATCAATTGTTACTCTCACGTGCGCTAATGGGTATAAGTGAAGCCTTTTACATACCGGCAGCACTGGCTTTAATCACCGATTACCACAAAGGGCCCACGCAGTCACTGGCAACCGGGATAAACCTTGCCGGTGTAATATTAGGCTCGAGTTTGGGGTTTATCGGTGGATGGATAGCTGAAAAACACACCTGGAACCTGGCATTTAATAGTTTGGGAATCATCGGGATAGTTTATGCTGTTGTACTTTCCCTATTCCTTAAAGATGCTCCTAAGGATGACATTTCACCGGTTCCCAACAGCGGGGTGGAGGAAAATGAATATAAAATATCGTTTATCAATGCGATAAAAAATCTGTTCAATCAACCTGCTTACATCTACCTGCTTATTTTCTGGAGTCTCTTAGGGTTGGTCAACTGGATGATTATAGCTTGGCTGCCAACCTATTACAAAGAAACCTTCAACCTGTCCCAAAGTATGGCCGGGGTGTATGCCACCGCGTATTTCTGGCCTGCGTCGATAGTAGGCTTATTGGCCGGGGGGTACCTGTCTGACAGATGGAGCAAGAGAAATCCCCTTGCCAGGGTTGTTGTTCCTATTATCGGCTTAATGTTTGCCGCACCGACCATTTTATCGGGAAGTTTAACTAACGTACTTGGCATAACTGTAGCAGCATTCGCGGTTTACGCTTTAACAAGCAAGTTCACGGATAGTAACATGATGCCAATGTTGTGCTTAATCGTTGATTACAGGTACAGGGCAACGGGATACGGGATACTAAATATGTTGTCGACAATTGTAGGGGGATTAGGGGTATATATCGCCGGTGCAATGAGGGATGCTCAAATTGAACTTTCACTCGTCTATCAAGCTTCGGTAATTGCATTGATTGCCTGTTTAGGGATTCTGTTCCTGGTTTTAAAAACCGCTAAAAAAAGGGAACTGTATTAAACGATTGCCATTAACAGACCACGTTGATGCGTTTACGCTTCATCAGGTGGATATGATATAAAAGGCCTTATAGTGAAGTTATGCAAAGAAATGATCAAGTAGCTTTCAAAGGAGTTATAATTTCTGGTTCTGAAGTGATAGATGGATATCTTACGACAGGTGGAGGAACCATTACCGGTGTAGGAAATTCGCCTCCGGGATGTAACGTGATCGATTTGGGTGAATCGTACATCGCTCCCGGATTCATCGACCTGCATATACATGGTATTCACCGGATGCTGGTGGATAACGGCGCGGAAGACTTGAAAGGAATAAGCAAAACCCTTCCCCAATACGGGGTCACCGGTTTTTTACCCACGTTGGTGCCCCGACCCAAAGGAGAAGATGCTATTTTTCTTTCGGAATTGTCGACAACGGAAACCGAAGGAGCGGAGATTTTGGGATTCCACTTGGAAGGTCCTTTTCTCAAAATTACAGGGGCTTTAGCCGCGGAAGCTGTTTCAGGAGCAGATGAAGAAAGGGTGAGTTCCTTGATTGACGCGGCGAGACCGTACAAGGTCATCTTCAGCATCTCACCAGACGTGAGCGGGATTGAAAAAATGATACCGCTGATGGCCACCAACGGCACCCCGGTATTTATGACACACACTGCTGCCACCGTTGAACAAATGCGGCAGGCCATAGCTCTGGGTACACGGCATGCCACCCATTTTTACGATGTGTTCCCCTGCCCCACTGTTTCCGAACCAGGGGTACGTCCTTGCGGGGCGGTTGAGGTCATCTTAGCGGACGAGCGGGTAAGCGTTGACTTCATCTTGGATGGTGTGCATGTTGATCCCGTAGCGGTGAAAATGGCCTTGATTAGCAAAAGGAAAGGGCCAGGGAAAGTGTGCCTGATAACAGACGCTAACGTGGGTGCCGGATTGGAACCCGGGCAATTCTCGTTCAGGGACTCGGGGGACATCTACTTCGAATACAAAGGCGCACCGGCACGCTCCGTCAAAGACAACACGCTGGCTGGGAGTGGGTTGACGATGGATCAGGCATTAAGGAACGCCGTGAAATGGTTGGACTTGGATTTAGTACAAGCTTCAAAGCTAGTAAGCCATCACCCGGCCCAGGTTCTCGGACTCGGGCATAGGAAGGGATTGCTGGAAGAAGGTTACGACGCCGACTTCGTCGTGCTTAATAACGACCTAAATGTTTTGCAAACATGGATAAAAGGCAACTGTTTTTATGAAAAATGACTTGAAGCGAACATGGTTGAAACAGTCATAAGGCTTCTAAGGGAGTGATTATTTTAAAACATCAAAAAAATCAGGTACTGAACAATAAAATATGATAATCGTATGAAACAATCTCGGAAAATTGAGCATGCCCCTAATCGTAATGCAGGGAATCAGTCATTTAACTTCAACCCTTCCAAATGGGTACCCTTTAGAGATAAAAAAGAGATCAACAGGGTGTTAACCATCAAAAGAGAGGATATAGAGAAGCACGAAAATCCCGATTTCAGAATCAAGGTCTTGCCCGATTCAGAAGTAGACCATTATTGGATAACGGATATGTTGAAAAGGATCAAGCATGCTTCGGATACCGGAGAAAAACTGGTGATGATACTCCCTAACCCGACCCCGCTTTACAAACATTTAGCCCGGTTGATTAACGCTTGTAACATAGATTGCCGAAACCTCCACGCCTTTGCCATGGACGAGTATGCCGATGAGAATGGGAACATAGCACCCGAGGGATGGGAATTTGGTTTCACCCACGCGATGATGAAATACTTCTACTACGAACTGGATGAAAAGCTCAGGCCACCCAAAAAGCAGTTCGTAGGATTTACCAACAAAAACGTGAACGACTACAGCCAAATGATTGCCGATCACGGGGGTGCCGACATCTGTTATAGCGGACCCGGGTGGACGGGGCATTTGGCCTTTATTGAACCCGACGCACCCGAGTTCCAAGGTTCACTGGAAGAGTGGAGACAGATGGGGGCTAGGATCTGCACATTAAGCCCCTTTACTATCGCCCAAAATTCGTTACACGGTATCTTCGGGAAAAGTGGCAACCTAGCGGCCGTACCCCCTAAAGCGGCGACGATAGGCCCCGTGGACGTGATAAGTGCCAAACATCGCTTCGACACGCACGCCATTACCATACATGGCACAACCACCGCATGGCAACGATTTGTTTCACGCCTCGTGTTGCACGGGCCGGTCACGCCGCTCGTACCCGAATCGATACTCCAGACCCTGAGGACGGATGTGTACATATCGGAGTCAATAGCACAAAACATAGAAACAGACTGGATTAAAGGATATTAAAATAAATCTCCTAAGGTAAAGCCTTGTACTTCCTTTTCCTGTCATGGAAATAAAAGATATTAAAAGAACATGTTGAACACGATCGAGTTAAAAGCTGGTGCGGCCTCGACAACCATCACCCCGCGAGAATCGCACTTCTTGTTCGGTTACCCGTTCGTTGAAAGGAGGAGTTCCGGCACGCACGATGACCTCTTAAGTTCAGCCCTGTATCTGAGCGACGGGAAAAACCGGGTTCTGTTTGTTTCCAACGATGTTATTTACATAAGTAAAGCGTCAACGGCTCGAATTAGAAAGGGAATCTCCGATAGAACGGGGATACGAACTTCCAACATATTAATAGCGGCAACGCATACGCATTCAGCTCCGGTTACCGTAGATCTGGTAATTAGCGCGAACGATCCGGTCATACCGAAAGTGGATAAAAACTACCTGAGATTCATGGAAGAGAACAGCGTGAAGGCTGCTTGCCAAGCCGTTGAAAACGCGACGTTGGCCGAAATCGCCATCGTCGTTGGAGATGCGACGGGCGTGGGAACTAATCGTCACAACCCCGAATGGATAAAGGATACGGATGTTCCAGCACTATTTGTCAAAAGCAAGAACGGTAATGAATTTATCGGTTGTATGGTGGTTTGCAACATGCATCCAACCGTCCTACACGAAGATTCGACCCTATATAGCGGTGATTTCCCGCATTACGCCCGAAAAAAACTTCAAGACGCGGTTTTAGGTAAAAACCGCCCGGTTATCTACTTTACCGGGGCTGCTGGGAATCAAAGCCCGAGGCACGTTACAAATGCCAACACGTTCGGGGAAGCCAAACGGTTAGGACAAATTGTCGCGGACTCACTCACAGCTAAATTAACAGATACGGAAACCTTCTTCTCCCGAACACATGTTTTGGCTGTTCAAAAATTCATCAATCTGCCCAAACGGGTTTTCCCCCCGGTTGAATGGGCCACGGGGCATCGCGACGAAACCAAAAAACGCTTCGAGGAGCTTAAACAGTATTCGAAGAATTCGCGGGAGATCCGTACAGCTGAAGTAAACTGGTTCGGTTCGGAAGAACTACTCTACTTGTCGAAATTGTCCCGGGACAAGGCATTGGAAAAGGCGTACCAAAGCTCTCTCCCCGCTGAAATTCAAATAATCAAGGTGGGCGATTGGAAGTTTGTCGCCTGGTCCGGTGAAGTGTTCGTGGAGTACGGCATTGAACTGAAAAGTCAAGCCGAGAAGGTCGCGTTGATAACTTACGCTAACGGTGAGCTTCAAGGGTATATCGTCACCAAGGAAGCTGAGGAAAGGGGGTATTACGAAGCCGGAAATGCCTTCTTTGGTTACCAGGCTGGTCATATAATGCTGGCCGAAACGCTCAAGGTATTAAAATGGATGTAAAATGGGGTTCTACCTTGGCATAGATTTAGGAACAAGCTACTTAAAGGCGGGAATATTCGATAAGAACGGATTCCTTTTAGGACTGGGACGACATGCCTTGGGAAAAAAGTTCCCCGTTTTCAGGGGAAAAAAGGCACCTCCTGTAGTGCAGGATGCCGTTGGATGCGAATTGCCAATCGCCGATTTTTGGAGCACACTTCACAAATGCATAAACCAAGCAATGGAGAAGGCAAAAATTAACCCCAACAAGCTGCTCACTGTTTCCTACTCATCGCAAGCCAACAGTTTCGTCCTGTTGGATGAAACGGACACCCCGTTAACTTCACTGATTTTGTGGCCAGACGAAAGGGTTGGTAGAGTACCTTCAGCCTTGCAAACGCTACTGAAGAACCATGACTTTTTAAAGAGAACGGGATTAGGAATCTCACCCGGTGTCCAATCAATGGTAGCCAAAATAGCCTGGTTTCAGGAGAACAAGCCGGGAGCCTGGAAGAAGGTAAGCAGCATCGCATCCATCTCAGACTACCTAACACTCTCGCTAACCGGGCAAAAAGTAAGTGACTTCAGCACATCATCCATGACGGGACTGCTAGATGTATCCGGGGAAAGATGGTGGAATGAAGCACTAGAGACGCTGAATATCAGCGAGAATCTTCTCTTTTCCCCAAAAAGGACGGGTAGTTTCGTTGGTCCTTTGATCGGGAGAAGAGCGAAAAGCTTGGGATTATCAACCAACACGAAGTTTTTCTTAGGAGGTTTGGATCACCACATTGTCGCTGTGGGAGCGGGTTTACCCAATTCAACCAACCTTTCCGAATCAACAGGTACCGTGCTGGCATGTGTAAATTACCGACAAGGATTTCAACCTAAAGAGGGAATAAATGTAGCCCCAAGTTTAAAGGAAGGAGACTATTTTCAAATGGCGTTCAATGAAAACGGTGCCACGGTACTGGAGTGGTATCAAAAAAAGTTCGCCCCTGAATTATCCATTGAAGAGCTGCTAAAGATGGCCGAGAGTATTTCCCCGGGAAGTGATGGCTTAAAGGCCTTACCCTGTGCCAACAAATATGAATCACTCTCGGGGTTCTATAATATTGTCAACCGCCATTCCCACGGGCATTTCGTCAGGGCGATCCTCGAATCAACGGCCTTGAGCTTACGAGATTTGGTCGACAGCTTGGACAGGGAAAACGTTTCGAAAGCGTTAATCGCCTCCGGGGGTGGCGCACGAAGCCTTTTATGGGTACAGGTAAAAGCTGATATCCTCAACAAAGCGTTCATGGTACCCGAATGCAGCGAGCTGGCCTGTCAAGGAGCCGCGTTAATCGGGGCAATGGGGAACATTCAAGAGAACAACGGTCTAAAACCTTTCGAAAGGCAGGCAAGATATGCTCGGTTAATAAAACCAAATCCAATAAATGTAGAACGATATAAATTAGGCAATAAAATAATTCGTATGAAAAAAACAGAAAAAGATGTAATCCTTCAACGTGCCAAACAATCCTTGGAGATCGAGAGCAAGGCAATTTCCGACATCATAGACTACTTAGACGAAGAGAGCTTTTTAAAAGCCGTTAAAGTATTAAGCAGTTGTCCCAAGATAATTACTTGCGCCAGCGGCTCATCTGGCATTGCTGCCAAGAAGTTCGCGCACTCGCTATGTTGCATCGAACGAAACGCGCAATTCCTCTCACCCGCGGAGGCCATCCACGGGGGAATGGGATGCATGAAAAAAGAAGACGCGGTGGTAATGGTCTCACGAGGTGGCAAAACGGCAGAACTGCTCCCGATAATTGAAGTATGCAACAAGAAGGGAGTTATACTTATAGGGATAACTGAGAATCTTGACTCTCCACTAGCCAAGAGCTCTCAAATTGTTATTCCCATGAAGATAGAGCGAGAAAGTGACCCGCTAAACGTGATGGCAACATCCAGCTTTGTTGCAACCATTGCCATTTTTGACGCGATGTTGGCGGCAATCATGGAGGTGACCAATTATACATTAGAACAATTCGCGCTGATACATCCTGGAGGTGCTGTTGGAAGCCGGTTGAACAGGGAGTAAAACGGCCGTGTATAACCCGTTTTCCCGGGTTACCCGGAGCCGTGAATGAAAAAAACGACAGGATAAAAAGTAAAAAATAGAACAGCAACATGTACAAGGGAATGACCGTGAAGCCCCCGTTTTTTGAAATTGGCCCAAAAGCTTACATGTACGGGGAAAGGGTGCTGAAACTGGCAAAAGCGGCCGACGAAGCTTCTAAAAAACATGACGTGAGGATAATCTTGACCGTGCAGCCGTCGGATATCTACCGGTTGGCGAAAGAGACGAAACGGGTGCTAATTTTCGCGCAACACATGGACCCGATCCCGGTAGGCAAGGGAAACGGCTCCATCCTGCCCGAGGCGTTGAAAGAGGCCGGTGCCGTGGGCGTCATCCTTAACCATGCCGAGAGACCGATGACTCTTGCCGACTTGGCCCGGGCGATCAAGCGGGCGGACGAGGTGGGCTTGCTTTCAATGGTGTGCGCCGACTCCATCCGGGAGGCGGAGGCCATTGCTCACCTTGCCCCGAACATCATCGTGGCAGAACCCACGGAGTTAATCGGAACAGGGCAAACCAGCGACGAGGAGTACGTGATCGCGACTACCTCTGCTATCAAGAGGGTTAACCCGGAGATCCAGGTACTACAAGCTGCTGGGATAAAGGACGGCCGGGACGTTTACAGGACGATCAGGGCAGGGGCCGATGCGACGGGTACCACCAGCGGGATCATGAAAGCAGAGGACCCGGAGGCGATACTACACGAGATGGTCGCCGCTGTCAGGAAAGCATGGGATGATTTAAACAGACAATGATCGAGTCCACTTCGAAAAGTACTTTATGCTGAAAATCAGTAAAAACCCATTGATTTACAGCAAGGTGCAAATCAATGAAATCAAATATTGGGTTTTCAGAGCCGACTCATAATCTAAAACCAATCTAAAAGGGAGATTTTAAAAATGAAACTTTACAGGGGAACAATCGACCTCCAGTCGAAAGACCATAGGCCAGATTTTCACAACGTGACGGACGAGGTAAAAAGAATTGTCGAAGAATCCGGTATTCAAAACGGTATCTGCGTCGTTTACTCGCACCATACCACCTGCTCGGTAATGACGCAGGAGTGTTCGCACGACCTCAACTTCTTCGGCAGGGAGTATTTACAACAGGATTTGAACAACATCATGGAGGAACTGGTACCAACCTGCAGAATGGAAGGTCAATATTTGCACCCAGGGCCAAAACACATTCAATTCGCACTTACCATCCCGGATGAGGAGCCGAAAGGGAGCCTCAACACAGATGCTCACTTGCGCTCGGTGTTTTTCGGGCGTTCCGAAACCATACCCTTGGTTGACGGGAAACTCTCGTTGGGCGCTTTCGGATTCATCTACTTCGTGGATTGGGACCAGATCCGCGAGAGGAAAAGGGTTTGTGAGGTACACATCATCGGGGAATAACCCCTATTCTGACTAAGTTCATCAAAAACTTCTAAAACTTGAATTGGGATACCTGTTATTTTTTAATACATCAAACCAATCTCGTGCCGAAGGGGAGCACGGGAACTGGTGTCCTCGCAACCAGTCGCCGTGGATGTAATAGGTTATAGGCTCTCCCGGTTTGCAATCCAGTAAAACCCGGTGCTCCTCCGGTTGCTCGTCGAAACGCAGGAAGCGTTCCGGCGGGAAGGTGATTCCCATGCCTATCCACCCGATTCGCGGCTCCTGAAAGCCCCATGAAGCGATGATGCCGGCATCCTTGTCGGAAAAGAAAGTCTCGTCCGGTAACCGTACCAGCCCGATACCCAGTTCGACCTTGTCACCTGGAGTGGCGCCATCCACCATCACTTCCACCGATGAGTGAAGATCCCCGGCACCGATTGAAGGACGAAACCGCACGGTGTAAGGGGCATTTTCGGGACCTACCCCTTCCGCCACCAATTCAAGGGTTACCCTGTTATGGGTCTCCTCCACCAACCTGCCGGAAAAAGCGGGGCTTCCCTCACCCGTTTCGTTACGCACCGGGTAGGCTACACCGTTCACGTAGAGGATGACTCCCCCGCTTCCGGAGGTCTTCCCCACGTGCAGGATATCCATCCCCCAGCCGTTCTGGTCAACGTGGTAGCTCTTGCCTTCAGCTATTTTGGGCAGGATCAGCGTATCGAGCCACTGGCGTTTGCCGAAGAGGTCGAAATGACCCGAGTAGAAGCGGTAAGCCGCTTTTTCCGACTCCCATCCCCAGTTGGGTGGGAACCATTCGTTGTTCCAGGCCACCCGCGGCTTCTCCTCGTCACTGCGCAGTCGGATCGTCCAGGAGGTAAAGTCCTCTTCAGGTCTACCCGTTTTAAAATATTTCGCGACGGTTTTGGCCATACGCCGGGTGTCGCCTTTGCCGCGTGCCGCGTTGAACTTCTTCCAGAAAGAGCGGTTTTCGTACCCCGATTTTTTCAGCCGGTCAATCAACCGATCCTGCACCAGCGTGAGGTAGTACAAGATGGATTGGTCACTGTTAATAAGGCGGCCGGCTATTTCGTCCGGAATATTATCGCCTTGCATACGGTCTTCAAGCAGCTCCCACACCGCGTCCTTTTCCATTCCTTCCTTCGTGGATTGGAGTGCTGCCGTAAGCGCCATTACCAGGTTATAGGAATATTCCGGTTCGGTTTTAAAAATGGGCGCCAATGTCTCGTTTAACTCCTTGAATGTCCACTCCACCGGTTTTACTTTTGACACGTTAATCGGGTAAGAGTCGTCCGTTACGCCGTCGCCATCCGTGTCGATATCCAACCTGTCCATAATACCATCTTGGTCGGTATCCACCCAAAGATAGGTCATGTCTATTTTCGTGTCGAAGTCGTAATCCACCTTGATCCAACTCCTGTCGCTATTTTTGAGATGGACGCGGTGGTCGGCGGGACTGAAATAAAATTCATTAGGCCCCGAAGGCTTAAGCACCAGTTCATAGCGTTTGTTATAAGGACCGCAACTCGGACCGCCTATTTGGGGCATATGGTATCCCGGATCGGTAGATGCAGCACTGATTACACCTTCCCAGCGTTCGATGATATCTTTCGGTTTGTTAAAGGCAATATTCAGGTTATTCTCACTCCAGGTCATCAACACACGTTCCCAGGTGACGGTTCGCAAGTAATTGCGGGCAGTAGAGCGCTTCAATACCGGACCGGTAGGGATGCCCCGAACCATAAATTGCTCCGTTTGCTCTTCCGGTAAAGACATGGTGAAATCACTCTCCTTCCCTTTCTCTTCTGTCCACCCTTGTGCAAATGCCGAAACGGATACATCAAAATCCCGTGGCTTTCCGGCTATCGGGTTCACATTAAAGCTCCACCGGAGTGACTTCACCAACTCCCTCTTTCCTTCAATGCGAATCACCTCTTCAGTGATACCATCATCGTCTGCATCGTAAAACAAAAAGGGATTTTCCCAAAAAGGAATCCATAACTTCTTCTGTGGATCAAAGTACATGGAAATAAGGCTCTCATCTCCACCAAAATGGGTGTGATTCTGGCACGGAACCTGGTAATATATGTAATCAATATCATATCCCAACAAGTTATCATCACCGTCGTCAATGAAATACCAAACACGTACTCCCGTATTGGAGTCATAAAAGAACATGCCCATCTCATCCACATCGTTATCTCCATCAAAATCGGTATAATCAATCACGGCATCGACCCATCCATCGGCATGCCAGTCGGCGATCCAGAGATCCCCATACTTCTCGGGTTCCTTACCCATCTCCAGGTTACCGTTCTCGTCAATCACCTTGACCAGTATCGGTTTTTTCGCTTCCGTGTGTCGGGGTTCGATATCGATAAACCACACCTCCTCCGGCTTCCCGTCACCATCCTTGTCCACGTAGTGGCGCTTTCCCGGCGTGTCATCCTTTACTTTTAGCACCATGGCGGGATCCAACCTCACGGCATCACCAAAAACTTGCTCGAAAGCCTTCTGTTTCGCCATCTTCTCTGCATCCTGCGCCTGTACGGTCGTGGTGCAAAGGCAGCAAATGGAAATCATCCAAAGAAAAACCGTGCCGAAGCGCTGCCGATTTCTGTTCGATAAAATTTGTTCCATAAATTTTATTGGATAAGCAATGTTTTTTTCATTTTATGCAGAACGGCCTCGTTGGCCTCTATCAGGTGTTCCGTTGAACCCGCCCTGTACCACTCCGTTATCCTGTCCTGATGATAAAAGGGCTCGGGAGTAAGGTTTTCATTGGAAAGGGAGGAGATGATGTTGGCCACGTAGTTGTTCTTTTCGGCAACCAGCACCAATTGGGCATGCAAGAGATTGTATTCCCGGATTTGTTGGTTGATGATTTTGATATATTGGGTGGGGTTGTAGGATGCCGCGTCCCTCTTTTCCATGATCTCTTCCATGGCTTTTCCAGCCCCGCCGCCGGTGTTCGGCGCTTCCACACCCAATAGCCGGGCAATCGTTGGTGCCAGGTCGGTATGCTCAAAGTAAGGAAGTTCACGCCCACGGGCGATCCCCGGGCCGACAAATACCAACGGCGTCACCCAGCTATCCTCGTCGAGCATGGGATGCCAACCCACCTTGCTCTGCCCGTGGTCGGAGGTCACGATTAAAACGGTACCCTCCCATTCTCCCCTCTTTTTCAGGTAACCGATCAACTCTCCCAGCAGCCTGTCGGCATTCTCAATAGCATCGACATAGGGGGAACCTTCTCCGAAAATATCTCTCGCGTAAGGTTTCCCTTCACTGAACATGGCTATGGTCGTGCCAATGGCGCCGGGGCTTTGAAGGTGGACGCGCATGAAACGGATCTGCTGGCTTTCCAGCAAACGGATGGCCTGCTCCACTGTCTGATCATCGGTCAGCGAGTTATCCATGATGCAGGTGGAGAAGCCTCTTCCCACGGAACGATAGGCGGTCGTGTTTACCACGAACGCCGTCTGCCATTTCGGGGAGATCATCTCCTGGATCATTTTATTTTTTGGGCTCAGGAAGATGGTACCTTCATGTAGCATCGGGTTGGGGAAAGAGCAACTGTTCGACAGGCTGTAATCCCCCACCGTGGGGTGATGGGGGATGATCATGTACGATTTCCGCACGTAGGTACCCTCCTTTATCAGGGAGTTGAGTACCGGCATATTCAACTTTTCGGGTGCCTGCCAATGCATTCCGTCAATCATGAACAATATCACCCTTTCGGGTTCCTTCGCCGATAAAGCCGATATATTCACCGACAAGAGATAGAGCAGAAACGACACCCATACAAAATGAACTCTTCTCATGGTATTCTCATATTTTACAATTTTCTTTTGCCTACGGGGACAAAAACTCTAACATCCCCACGAATCCGGGAATCAAGTAGCTGAGTTCTCCCGATAGTGAGAATTTAAGCAGTAGTTCAAATTTGGCTATTTAAACGGATTCGGTATTTTCACCAGATCTTCCACCAATTTTCCTTCATGTTCAAACCTTGCCAATGTATACACATTCCCATCTTTATCCAAAGCAATCGAGTTCACATAGGTAGGACGGGATCCATCCTCATAAAAGACGGGGCCATGGTCGGTATATGTATTGGTAGGTATGTGATAGGTGACCAAGTGAAGGTTCTCCAATCCCCGTGCAGCACCCATCGCAATCTTATCTTTCCCCTTCACCCTTTTCCCGTTTTCATAGATGGGCCCTCCAGTCAGGTAGTACAAGGTTTCCCCATCATTTCCCAGGTCGAATCCCAAGTAGCCGTAACTGAACTGATCATACATGCCACTTTTCCGGGAGGGTTCAGACGTTATCCTGTCTACAATTTCTATTTTCCTTTCTTTCGGATCAAACTTGAATAAATAGCCTGAATTTCCGTGTACCCCGTACGCTACTTCTTCTTTCGGGTACCATACGACGGCACGCCAGTTGTAGCCCATGCTCCCTGCATCGGTGGGGTCATAACTCCCAAAATAATCCAACCTCAGATCCACATCTTCCAACTTTTCAATGATCCCCTCTCCCGGATTGTAACACATGATATCGCCTTCGGCAATAGAGTAGTAAACCAACCCGTCACGCGGATCGACGAATATGGATCGGCACAAAACCCTGTAATCTTCACCTATCGTGCCATTTTCGCCGTTGGCTGAAACCAACCCCAACTCTTTCATTTCGCCACTGTTTACATCGTAGTGTACAAAATATCCTTTCGGCCATGTAATGGCATAGATCTGTTTTCTTTCGGTATCCATTGTCATGGTAAGTACACCTTCGCCATGAGGTGCAAGGCCCAAATCTTCGAATGTACCGGTAGCGAGGTCATAGGCTAAAAAATGGCCTCCGGTGTAAAGCCCATATCCTTCCGGCGCTGTTACCGGCAGACGTTCCATACCGTCTATCATCTCGTAGTAGCCTACATGGGTAGAGAAATAGAGCTTGCCGTCGCTTTCGTAAAAACGAACATGGCTCTTACCCTGGGCAATTACTTTTTTATCTTTCTCTCCGCAAATCTCCGTCAGATCGGCTAAAAAGCGGGTCGTATCCGCTTGCGGGTCGTACACGTGAACCTGACCAGCGACATCATAAGGTTGTGAAGAGAGGACATAATAAATTTTGCCATTGCTTGCTGCAGAAATAGCATTGTAGGTGTCGTGTGCCAGATCAAACCCCGAGAAGTAAGATGTGGCGGTTAATTGCTTTTCTCCCAATGTTTGCTTTTCTTGATTGTTCACATTGGAACAACCTGTTACCATCGTTGCAATAAGTATTGCAAATATAATTCTGCTTTTCATCATGATTGAGTTTTATTGTTGTTTAACCATTTATTTAGCCATTACATCCATGAGCACTTCCCCTATTCTAAACGAATACAAGTGCTAAACTATCCATATTTCGTACATCATTAGATTTAGGCGTGTTATTTTGTACACTAATCCGTAGATGGTTCTGAAAGTGTACGAAGTTAAATAGTTTTATATCCATTTGAAACTAGCCAGAATGTAGCCATCTCAAACTTTCTCCAGAGCACGTGCAGAATAGACCAACCTCTATTGCTTTCACGTTCAAAAGTACACTATTTTTGAACACCCACAAAGGAATCTAAAAAATAATCGATTATAATTTTCCTTAGCTACAATTTGAGTGCAAGGGTTTTACGTATCCATTTCAAAACCGCCCTTACATGGAGAAAAGAAGGTAAAATAGCTTCGTTCAAGATCGGTAACAGGCGATATTTCCTACCGGAGGAGATTTTAGCGTTGAAAAGACTTTATTTTTAAGAAGAGAGTTTGGTCGATGAAATAATTACTTCTTTGATACTCGTATTGTAATTATTGTTAATTTGGGGTTATTTTGTCCGGAAAAAGGTAGTAATTTCGGACAAAATTAAAGATGTAAAAGAAATGGCGCGAATATTATCTAAGGAGGTCAAAAATCGCATCATAAAAAATGGTGAAGGTCGGCTTTATGCTGTAAGTGATTTTGCCGATTTAAATAATGATGCATCGGTTACTCGAACACTGTCAAGGCTTGAAAATGAAAATTTCCTGATACGTCTATCGCAAGGTTTGTATCTGTACCCGATTAGGAATCAGTATGGAATCCATAAACCCTCTTTGAGCACAATAGCACAAGCCATCGCGGAAAGACAGGGATTCGAACCCTGGGTACCCGTAAGGGTACAACGGTTTTCGAGACCGCCCCGTTCAACCACTCCGGCATCTTTCCGTAATTGCCTACAAAAGTACACCATTTTCGGTTAACAACGGCGAAATCGGCGAGAAAAAAGCCCCTCGAAGCGTAAACGGGGGGCTTTCTCTCTAAGGATTTAGTTGGGAAATGATCACGCTAACGCTTCAGGGAAAGGCCACTTTACTAACGGCTCCAATAGTCCCGCTTGCGCCTCTTGCTTCGTTGCACCGGTGTCATTCACACCAATGTCACAGAACTATTTCGCTAATGCTTCAAGAGCCCCGTCAACCGCGTTCAACAGCGGCTCGATGGAGATGGGCGACCCCACGGCGTGCTTCATCCACGCCTGCGGTATAATACTCCCCTGGGTGTACATCCGGTCGATCTCGTCGGCCAGGTTCTTACCGCGTACCTGCTGCTCAACCTGGAAGGCGATCAGGTGCCCCATCGGGTAGTTGGGCAAGTAGAGCGGGTAGTCGATCATGTGGGAGTATACACCCAGCAGGGGTTCATCCTCACCACCCAGCACGCCCGCGTAGTAGCTGTTCCACACCTCTCTCGCGATGCGGATAACTGCCTCTTTCAACTCCTCGGGAGTAGCCTCGGGATGCTCATAAAGCCACTCCCACGCCTGGATATCCACCAGTGAGACACCCATGATCTCGTAAGAGGCCCAGAAGTTGTCCAGGGCCAGGTAGTGCTCATCCAGCGGGTTGGGGTTCTTAAGCCCCAGCAGCTCGAGGTCCCGCTTCTGAAAAAGGAAGGCGACCGCCTCGGTAAACGCGGTGTTCGGCACCCCGTTCAGCATATAGTAATCCACATCGTTCATGGTGATGGTCTGCTCCACGTTGTGCCCAAACTCGTGCACGGCAATATTGTACCCTTTATAGTCGAGTCCATCGTCAACGATACGGGTACGTAAACGGGCCAAGTCGCCGCGCATCGCTGCACCCCACGCGTGGCCGGCACCCCGGGAGGCTTCCACCGTGACAAGCGACGTGATCTCCCTTGCCTTATCGGCTTTCCAACCCAATTTCACCAACATCCTTGGCAAGTCAGCTTCCAGCGCCTCCGCGGTCGGGTACTTGCGCTGGGTAATGGTGGTGAGTTCATCCTCCGGTATTCCTCCTCCCGCCTTGAAACCGTTGTACCAGATATCGAACGGCTCCAGCTTCCTTCCTAATCGGCTCTCGATGAACGCCGCCACCTCCTTCACCTGAGGCGACGACAGCAACCCCTTAAAGAGCGCTTCCACATCTTTTTGAGGCACCTCCATGGTTCGGTCGAACGCCCTCGCCAGCTGCGTGGGATAGTGCGTGTTATAAACATCAAGCTGCCTCATCGCCAGGTAATTCTTCAGAAACACCTCGTAACGACGGGGCTCCTCGGGTCGGCCCTCAACTGTTTTCTCACCATCAAAAAGCTCGTTCGAGAACGGGTTCCACGCGTATCGGTCGCTATTGATCACCTCCAGGGGGATAGATTGATCAATAATCCGTTTCATCACCTGGTAGATCATTCGCTGCTTCTCCAGCCCCTTATCGGCATCGGCGTAGTTCGATTTCAGCTCATCGCGTAGTCCCCAGTGAGAGATCAACTTCATGCCATCGGGAAATAGCTGTTCACCGTTCTCGTTCCGAAGCTTACCCATGTAGATGTTGTAATCCGAGATATAGGCATCGGCCTCGGTCGTCGTTTTGGACACCTCCTGCTGGATAGCGGCCGGCACGCGCGAGGTAAAGCTATCGCCCATCCGCGCGTAGGCCCACTCTTTCCTCGACCACGTTTCGCCAAGCTCCGTCTTCTCTTCCAGCGAGTAGAAGGGGAAGTTCAGCGCCGTGAGGAACGCGACTTTATTCGCGTATAGGTCGTCCGTGAGGTGCGATGACGGGCTGTAGCTCCCGAACATCATATCCACCGGCGTGATCGCCGGTCCTTCGAGCTGCAACGGCTCTTTCAACGCCACGTTCATCTGGTGGAAGTTACCATATATCACCTCAAAATTGCGCTCCAGGGTAGTGTAAAGCTGCTCCAGCTCCTTCTCTCCCGCCACGAACGACTCAAGGCAAAACCGGGCGAAATCCTCTTCGCTACCATCCGTTTCTCGCCAAAGTCCAGCCACCTGTTGCACACCACGCTCTACACGAAACGCACACGCTTCTCCCAGTGAATCGGTCAGCTGACGAACCACCGCCTCAACGCGGGTAGAGGGGATAAAATCTGCTGTTTCCACTTGTTCTGTTTTAATAGGGTTATTGCAGGCCATCGCTCCAAGGAGAAGGGCGATTAAGGCCATCTTGATGATTTGTCTCATAGGTATTTGTTTTTAAGTACCCAAGGGGATACGTTACTTTATGATATGTCGACGATGTATCACGCCACACATTTTCAATGCATTCACAAATTTACAAAAAATCCACGAATGGAGTGATAAATAACCGTAAATCATGATTACGAGGGATGAAAGCCGCGGCTTTTCCATCGGTTCTTGTTCGAGATTAGAAATAATTTTATTTTCTTTGTAATAGACACGTTCGATAGCGTGGCGCGTGATTTCACGTGGCAAGTTCCAGCAACACGTGGCAAGTTCCAGCAACACGTGGTAAGTTCCAGCAACACGTGGTAAGTTCCAACAAATTGAAAAGCTGAATATGCAGACGACATACACCCGATTTTTAGTGATAGCATTCATTTTGGTCATGACACCCGTTTTAAGCATGGGACAAGGATCCGGCATCATCGCTCACCAGGCGACAATAGAGCAGGCGGGCACGGGCTTCGCCTTCACCGAAGGTCCCGCGGTCTCTCCCGACGGGCGGGTTTTCTTCACCGACCAGCCCAACGATCGAATCCACGTGTGGGACGAGCGGGAGGGAATCAGCCTCTGGCTGGAAGGCACGGGACGATCAAACGGGATGGATTTCAACCAGGACGGTGAATTGGTCGCGTGCGCCGATCTTCACAACCGGCTGGTCGTTTTCAACGATCAGAAAGAGATGCGCATCCTTTGTGAGAACTACAAGGGGAAACACTTGAACGGCCCCAACGACGTGTGGGTTGCCCCCTCGGGCGATAGTTACTTTACCGATCCCTACTACCACCGCAACTACTGGGAAGAGGGACAGCAAGAAGTGCAGGATGCCCGGGGCGTCTACCACCTTTCAACGGATGGTAAGGTGAGTCGGGTGAGCGACCAGTACGTGCAACCAAACGGCATTATCGGCACGCCCGACGGCAAGACGCTCTACGTGGCCGATATCAACGACCGGAAGATATGGAAATATGACATACAAGGGGATGGGAGCCTTTCGAGCCGAACTTTTTTCGCGCCGGAAGGATCCGACGGGATGACCATCGATGAGCAAGGAAACGTCTACCTCACCATGGGCAAAGTATGGGTCTACTCACCCGAAGGGGTGCTAATAGAAACGATCGACGTTCCCGAGAGCCCATCGAACGTCTGCTTCGGGGGCAAAGATCGAGATATCCTGTTTATCACCGCCCGAACATCGGTGTACACGCTGAAGATGAACATGAAAGGAGTTAAGTAAATCAATTAAAATAGACACGACATGAATGACATCAACAAGTACGTGAAAACGCATGAGCAGCGTTTCCTGGACGAACTCTTCGAGTTAATCCGCATCCCATCTATCTCGTCGCTCCCGGAGCATAAGGACGACATGTACCGTGCCGCTGAAAAGTGGAAGGAGCTTCTGTTAGCCGCCGGTGTAGACAAGGCGGAAGTGATGGAGACCGACGGCAACCCGGTGACCTACGGCGAGAAGATCATCGATAAGAACGCACCTACCGTCCTGGTGTATGGCCATATGGACGTGATGCCGGTGGACCCGTTGGAACTGTGGAACAGCGATCCCTTTGAACCGGTCATCAAGGATGGAAAAATCTGGGCGCGGGGAGCGGACGACGACAAGGGACAAGCGTTCATGCACGCCAAAGCGTTCGAGTACCTCGTGCAGTCGGGCAAGCTGACCTGCAACGTGAAATTCCTGATAGAGGGTGAAGAGGAGGTGGGCTCCCCCAGTCTTCCCAAGTTCTGTAAAAAGCATAAGAAGATGCTTCAAGCTGACGTGATCCTGGTGTCTGATACCTCCATGATCGCGCCCGATATACCCTCCATCACGACCGGCTTGAGAGGATTAGCCTACTGGCAGGTGGAGGTGACGGGGCCCAACGCCGACCTTCACTCCGGCATCTTTGGCGGTGCGGTGGCCAACCCCATCAACGTGCTCTCCAAGATGATCGCCCAAACGATGGATGACGATGGACGCATCCTTATCCCCGGTTTTTACGACGACGTGATAGAGGTCTCCAAGAAGGAGCGTGCCCTGATGGCCAAAGCCCCCTTCTGTCAACGTGAGTACAAAAAATCGCTCGGTATAAGGGCGGTGTTCGGCGAAAAGGGGTACACCACCAACGAGCGCACCGGAATTCGTCCCACGTTCGACGTGTGCGGCATCTGGGGCGGGTATACCGGCGAAGGGGCCAAAACGGTACTCCCCTCCAAGGCCTATGCCAAGATCAGCACCCGCCTGGTACCCGGGCAAGACCACCAGAAGATCGCCAAGCTATTCATCGACTACTTCAACTCCATCGCCCCCAAATCGGTGAGGGTGAAGGTCGACTACCTCCACGGGGGGCCCTCGTACGTTTGCCCGATTGACCTCCCGGCTTACAAGGCCGCGGAAAGGGCGTTCAAGGAGGTGTACGGGAAAGATCCGGTGCCGGTGCGTTCCGGTGGGAGTATCCCCATCATCGCCACCTTCGAAGAGATACTGGGTATCAAATCGGTGCTCATGGGCTTCGGCCTTGCCTCAGACGCCATCCACTCGCCCAACGAGAACTTCCCGCTGGAACAGTTCTTCAATGGTATCCGAACCATTCCCCTATTTTACAAGTACCTACCTGAAGAAATGGGTAAGTAGGGGGCCGGTTTTACACTCCCGGGGAGTTAAAATAGCCGGGGGGTGGTTTAATATTAGCCAATCACGGCGTACGTCATGTAACAGGTATCTGCCGTGACAGGCGTGAGCGGCAGGTAGCCGGAAATGATCTTGTTGGCTTTCACCGTTAGTGGGTGCTCCCGCTCCATCTTCCGGTGAAACGACAAGGCGGCTCCCGGCCGCTTGAAGTAGTCCACCATGAACATCCCCTCCGCACCCGACTGAACGTGTCGTTCATGAAAAGTGTGCGATACAACCCCCATGTTCATGCGCATGTTGATCTCCACGCAAGGATGAAGCATGTAGCCCTCCGGGGAGGCGCATACCATCATATCCACACCCACGTACCCGCGGTAACGGGGAAAACGGATTGGCAACAGCTGCAATAGCCTCTCCCTAAGCTGATGGAAGAGGGAAATGGGCAAGTAGGAACCCAGCACCTCCTCAATGCGTGCATCGGTCAGCAACTCATTGCCCATGTAGGCGCCTGAAGCGGTCGTTCGAAAGAGCGAGTAGCCTGCAAATCGTGCCGTGCCATTATCCAGCCAAAACTCCATCGCGAAATCCCTCACCCTATCCCAGATCGGCTCGACCACGACGCCTCCCTGTCCCCGGATGACCCGCCGGCACCAATCGACCTGCTTGTCGGTAATGCCTCCCAGTATCCATACCAGCCCCTTCCCACTACCGGAAAGGGGCATCTTCAACACCTTGTCACCCGGCACCGATTCCAGGTAGGCCAACAGCTCCTCTACAGACGTCACATAACGAGGCTCACCGGTGAGGCGTTCATCAAGCGACCTAAGAGCAACCAATATTTCCACCGCGTGCTTCCGGTGGGTGTACTCCCGCAACTGCTCCAACTCCTCCATCGAGGGAAGATGACACTCAGAAGCACCAGATGCCTGTAATGTTCGCACCAGCGTGGGGTTCCAACCCCAAGGCACGAAAACGGCATCCGGGTAAGAGGCGAGAGATGACATCGGTACAAGGGAGACCCGGAGATCGAAAAACTCTTTCATCCTCTCCAAGAATGCAAGGTTCTCCTTCCCCTCGGCAAGCACCATTACCCCTTCTTCATTTTCACGTGAGTTTACTGTGACACCCGGTGAGCCTCCGTCCATATACAGCGACTCCCCAACGATGCCTTGCAGATTTTCAATGTCATCCCCCGCGTTTCCGGTGAACCTATTATCACTGCCAGCATACCAAATGGGCAGCAGAGCCATCTCTCTCGCCATCCTCACCGCGGATGCAGGAGGCATGTAGTTGGCCGAAAAGTTGGCGAGGGCGAGATCGTTCTCGGGATTAAAAAGATAGATGAACATCTGTCGTTTCAATCATAGGCGGGAGAAAGCCACTTTTCCGCGCCTTTTTCCAGGCTTTCCGCCGCCCATTTAATCCCCCGCTTCATGATCTCGAACAGTTCGAACACATCAAAGTCGCTCGCGACATGCCCCAGTGAAGAGTAGAACACCCTTCCATTTCCATACTGCTTCTTCCACACGACCGGCATCACGGCTCCATCGATCCAGAAATCATGATCGCCCGTGAAAGTCATCGTGGCCAACACCTTCACATTCGGATCCACGTGCATGTAATACTGCTCCGACCTGATATCGAAATCCTCCAACCCTCGGGTCACCGGGTCCTCCCGATCGGTGATATTCACCCTGTAAGGGATTATACCGCCAGGGTGAGCCACCCATTGACCACCCACCATGTATTGAAACTCGGGGTTATCCCGAAATGAATCCCCTATTCCCCCGTGCCATCCGGCCAAACCCACGCCACGTTTCACGGCATTCAGCAACGCCCTCTCCCTTGACCCGGAAAGCTGGGCCATCGTAACGTGCTGGATAATCAAATCCACCTCCGCCATCAATACCGAATCGTCGTAACAGGCCAGGTCGTCGCACAAGAAAACCTCCGCACCCTCCGACTCGAGCCAGGGGACGAAGACATCCCGGCACGGTTCGGGTTCATGTCCCTCCCATCCCCCGTACACGTAGAGTACCTTCTTTCCTTGTAACGCGTTCTCGTTTATTGCCTCGTTTGCCATCGCTCCCAGCGAGAACAGCAGGACTCCCGTAAGGGTAACCGCGATGCTTCTGTAACGTTTCATATGACTGTTTTATCTTATGAATAGTATGCTCCCTATTTTCATCGTTTCCCGTTGTGCTTAAGACACTGTTTCATCTATCGTATGTTTACAATTGTCCCAATGTCCCTAGTTACTCATGCGTTTAAAACGGGCTATTACCGAATAGGTTATAAAGATATGGCACAGGTAGTAGGTGGGTAGAATCAGTTTACCCAGTGAGGTGTAGCCCGCGAATTCCCGCAACCCGATGATGGTGTCGGAGAAGAGGAGCAGCCCGACACCGATAGCAAAGGTCCACCTCGATATTCGATTGCCCTTTATTCCCACGGCCGCCCCCATGGAAATGCCCGATATAAACAGGTAAGCCAGCACGGCTAACATCGTTGCCTTGTCGGCAAAGTTCGGGTAGAGCATCACGAAATAAAACAGCAGGTAGGCTGCGAGCAGGATGGCCGTGAATTTCCACCTCACCTTCCCGTTGAGCAGGGCATACCATAGGAATCCGACATGGGCGAAAAAAAAGCAGGCAACGCCATAAATAAACCGGATGCTTTCCCCGTAGCGGTGGGACAAAAACCAGTCGCCGCAAATGGAACACAAAAAGGCAAATATTAGGGGAATCGCCTCTTTAACAGGCAACTGCCGATAAAAGGAAAGCAGCAAAAGAACCACTATCGCGATGCCTGCCGTACCTGATTGGAACACAAACCCGTAACCTAACAGCGCTAAGAGTGCTAATACAAACTGCACTGGAATTAGCGCGTAAATCCAGCCATAATGCTTTCCTGTTTTTTTGTTCATCTCCCTGTTTATTTCTTGTTGTTTTTACAAATAAACAAAAAAAAAGGGAATGAAACCGTATTGTCGGCTTAAAAGTACTCTTTTACCTCGATCTCCCCGTTGATGGCCAGAAGCGCGTTCTCAGCCAACGCCCCCATCTCATCTTGGCCGGGGTAGAAATGGATGGGTGCGATGCGGTATACCCGCTCGATAATCAGGTTGCAGAACCACTTGCTGTTGGCAATCCCGCCGGTAATCAATATCGCGTCAACCTCTCCACGCAGCACGGCAGACATGGCCCCAATCTCTTTTGCCACCTGGTAGGCCATCGCCTCCAGCACCTCTTTACACTTCTCATCACCATCCATCGCCTCCCGCTCTGCGATATATACATCATTGGTCCCCAGGTAAGCTACCAGCCCCCCTTTGCCCACGATCATCGATGCCATCTCATCGTACGTGTAATCACCGCTGAACGCGGCTTTCAACAGCGACCCCGCCGGCAACGACCCCGAGCGTTCGGGCGAGAAGGGGCCATCGCCATCCAATCCCTGGTTTACATCAACTACCCTCCCCTTTTCGTGTGCGCCCACCGTGATACCTCCCCCAAGGTGCGCCACTATGAAGTTCATCTCCTCGTACCGCCGCATAATCGACTTGGCATGCGAGCGGGCGATCGCCTTCTGGTTCAACGCGTGGAAAACGGGAACTTTTTCGAAGAGCGGGTGTCCCGTGTAGCGGGCCAGCCGGTCGAGCTCATCCACCACCACCGGATCGGCAATAAAAGCCTCTGCCTTTGGCAGCCTCTTCGCGATATCATAAGCAATCAGCCCTCCCAGGTTGCTCGCGTGCTCCCCCCGTTTGCACTCCATCAAATCTTGCCTCATCGCCTCGTTCACACTGTAAACGCCTGCCTTGATGGGTTTAACGAGTCCCCCGCGCCCGATCACCGCGTCGATGGTCTCTAAATGGACGTCCGCGTCACGCAACTCCTCGAGGATCATATCTTTTCGGTACTCGAACTGATCCGTCACCCTTTTGAACGGTTTCAGCACCTCAAGCGGATGCTTGATCGTTTTTAAAAAAATCACCTTTTCCTGTTGGTAAATCGCGATTTTCGTGGATGTTGAACCCGGGTTGATCACCAAAATTCGTGTTGTTGTAGCCATGGTTTTATATTTTTCCTGTTTATGAAATGAACTCCTTGTTGCCTGTGCATGAAACACTTAACCCTCATACAGATGCCACTCTCAAGACTGTTCTAGTCACACTCTCCCTTTCCAATGCAAGCAGCCAAAGCGATGGAGTACAATTTGGTCCGTTCATCGTCGGCACGGGAGGTGAGTACCACGGGCACCGATGCCCCTATGATAACCGATGCACAAACGGCCCCACCCAGGAAATTGAGCGCCTTGTAAAACATGTTGCCCGCCTCTATATCGGGTGCAAGAATCACGTCACAGTCACCGGCCACCTGACTGTCGACCCCCTTATGCAACGCGGCCTCTCGACTTACCGCGATATCCACCGCGAAGGGGCCGTCCACGATACACCCCGCAAGGGTACCCTCCCGATTCATCGCTTTCAGGAGCGATGCGTGCAGGGTAGCCTCCATCTTCGAATTCGGCATCTCTACCGCGGCGGCGACCGCCACCTTAGGCATTTCAATCCCTAATTGATGGTACATCATCACCGCGTTCTGAATGATTTGCACCTTCTCAGCGAGATCCGGTGCAATGTTCATCGCCGCATCGGTCACGCACAACAGCTTGTGGTAATAGGGGGATTGAAAAAGAGCAAGGTGACTCAGTAGTCGACCGGTGCGTAGGCCAACATCCTTGTCCAGCACCGCCCGTAGCAGGTCGCCCGTGGAGATATACCCTTTCATAATACCATCCGCCTCGCCGCTCTTTACCTTGCTCACCGCGATTCGGGCTGAAGCGGCAGCCCCCTCACTGTTGTCCAAGATATCGACACGGGACAGGTCGAAATGTAGCCGACGTGCGATTTTCTCTATCTCACCCTTATCCCCTATAAGCAATGGGGTCATCACCTCAGCGGCAACGGCATCCCGCACCGCTTCAAGTATGAGAACATCCTCGGCAGCCGCTACGGCAATCGTCCGCTTATCCCCCTCCTTGGCTTTCGTAATCAGACCTGACAAATCGTTAAGCATGGCATCAGCGATTTTACATGGTTTTGCTTACAAATAAACAAAAAAAACGGGAATTAACCCTATAATTCGGGGTGTTCTTTAGCATATTGTCAGCATATGTTGTCACAATCTTCAATTAAAGCACGGAAAAAACGTTCATGAAACAGCCTGCAACTGTACGGCCGCCTTACCTAAGATTTCCCCGCGAACCACGCGTTTCAGTTATCGCACCGGACAAACGGTTGCCTGCTTTACCCTAAGTTTTCCCCTGGGACCCTTCATTATGTCTGAAATAGTTCGTACATTCGCGGTGACATTTTGGTGTTGTTCGTCCCAAATACCTCGGGGCAAGCGATGAAAAGGGAATCAGGTGCAAATCCTGAACAGGCCCGCTGCTGTAAGCTCATAAAAGCGCTTTCGCACTACTCAACAGCCACTGTTCCGCACGGGCGGAATGGGAAGGATGCGAAAGAGCGAGTAAGTCAGAAGACCTGCCAAAATGGATACAATGTTTCATAGCTTTCGGGGAGTAGAGCTTGACAGAATAACGCATGCCAAGATCGATTTTTCTTTTACTGTTTTCGTTTGTGCCCAGACTTGGTAGGCTAACGTCTACCTGTTTCCCCTCAACGCCCCACTTTTCCCGAAAGCCTGATGTTTCGGTGAAATGGACGTGTTAAAAAAGAGTGCTCTTCTTGCTGTAACCTTTATTCAGGTTGCAACGGGAGTGCTTTTTGCCCAAAACAGACCCGATGACTCAAGTCGTTCGCTAAAGGAAGAGAGGCTTGCTGCTGAAGAAAAAGCGGTTGAGGGGAAAGTAATCTTTTCACAAGAGGGAACCCTTTCACAAGAAGGAAACCACGTCCAAAAGAGGACACTTACGCAACCGGAGATTCACGAACGAACGGGAACACTCGTTCAACCGGCTGACACGACCAAGGTAAAAACCATGCACCTCGACGATTTCGTGGTGTACGGGAGTCCCCTGATGAAAGAGGTTATCCCCGTGCAAAAACTCTCCGGCGAGCAACTTAAAAGCCTGAGCTCCTTTTCCGTGGCCGATGCTATTCGCTACTTCTCGGGGGTGCAACTCAAGGATTATGGCGGTGTTGGCGGACTCAAAACGGTGAACGTGCGGAGCATGGGCACGCACCACGTGGGCGTGTTTTACGACGGTATCCAACTGGGTAACGCGCAAAACGGGCAGATAGACCTGGGCAAGTTCTCGCTGGAAAACATCGAAGAGGTTTCACTCTACAACGGGCAGAAGAGCAATATCTTTCAATCGGGTAAGGACTTTGGTTCATCGGCCACGGTGTACCTACGCTCACGCACACCCCGCTTTACCGATGGCAAAAGGCACAACCTCCGTGCCAGCGCGAAAGGAGGTTCTTTCGACCTGATCAATCCCTCTCTGCTGTATGAATACAAGATCAACGATCACCTCAGTGCATCCCTCAACGGCGAGTTCATCCACTCCAGTGGAAAGTACAAGTACCGCTACAAGCGGGTTCACCCCACCTCTCATGAAGTGATGTACGATACAACCGCCGTGAGGGAGAACGGCGATATCCGCTCTGTCCGGTTGGAGGGGGGACTGTTTGGCACCGTCAACGAGGGCTACTGGAGGGTGAAAACCTATTTCTACGACTCCGAACGGGGCATACCCGGTGCCGTGGTGAATAACCGGTGGATGAATCCACAGCGGCAGTGGGACAGGAGCTTTTTCGCGCAGGGAGTATACCGCAAAAACGTTACGCCTAAGTACGATATCCTGGTCAACGGCAAATACGCGTATGACTACATGCGGTACCTGAATCCCGATACCACGCTTATGCTTATTGACAACACCTTTAAACAGCAAGAGGGGTACCTTTCCATCGCCAACCGATACAGCTTGATGAGCTGGTGGGATGCCGTGCTTTCGGCCGATATGCAGTACAATACCCTGAGATCCGACTTAGCGGGGTTCGTTTTCCCAAAACGCCTCACCACGTTGATAGCCGTGGCCAGCGCTGCCGATCTGGGAAAAGTAAAAATGCAAGGGAGCGTTCTCCACACTCATGTACGTGAAAGGACAGACTCCGGCAATACCGAGCGGGATGAGATGGTAAAAGCGGCTCCTGACAAAAATGAGTTCACTCCCGCCTTTTTTATCTCCTACCAACCGTTCGACCGACACAACTTCAACATCCGGGCTTTTTACAAAAATATTTTCAGGATGCCTACCTTCAACGACCTGTACTATACCGATATAGGCAACACGCAGTTGAGGCCGGAGCGAACCCATCAATATAATGTAGGGTTTCAATATGATAATGAACAGAAAGGCAAACTGGTACAGCAGTGGCAAGTACAAGCAGATGCCTACTTTAATCAGGTAACGGACAAGATCGTAGCCGTGCCCAAAGGCAGCGGACAGTACCGATGGATGATGATGAACCTGGGATATGTAGAAATCAGGGGGGTGGATGTGGCTGCTTCGGCCGTTTTTGAACCGCTCAAAGAGCTGTTTCTCAACCTGCGGTTGTCCTATACCTATCAGAAAGCGCAAGATTTCACCGAGCGCGAGAACCCGTTTTTGCAAGAGTTGACCTATGGCGGACAGATTGCCTATATCCCCTGGCATAGCGGCTCCGTCATAGCGACCTTTACCTACCAATCGTGGCAGCTGAACTACAGCTTTATCTACGTGGGTGAACGGTATCACAGCTCCGCCAATATCCCTGAAGATTACGAGCAGCCGTGGTACACCAACGATGTAACGGTTTCGAAAAGGTTCAGAATACGCGATGTGGGTTTTCGGGCGGCTGTAGAGGTCAACAACCTGTTGGGTCAGGATTACGAGGTGGTGCTCAACTACCCTATGCCCAAACAGAATTATAAACTCTCGTTAACCGTTGAGATATGATGCAACACGTTGTACATAAAAGAGCTGTTATAGGTAAGAAACTTGTCTCCGGGGGAGTGTTGGCGGTACTATTGACTTCGTTGACTTTACTGGCGTTTTTAGCTTCCTGCCGGGGTGATGTGGAGATGGTGCTCTCGGAAGAGTTACAGCTACTACCCGACGATCGCTCGGCAGAAACGCACGTGGGTTTTTACCTGCTTAACGAGGGGAACATGGGGAGCAACAAGGCTACGCTCGACTTCCTTGATTTCAAAAGAGGGGTTTACCGAAGAAACATCTATGCCGAAATCAATCCAACCGTACCCAAGGAGATGGGCGACGTGGGCAACGATATAGCCATATACGGCAGCAGGCTCTACGCGGTGATCAACTGCTCCAACAAGATAGAGGTGATGAACGCCCGAACCACCAAGCGCATCGGTCAGGTCGAGATACCCAACTGCAGGTATATACAATTTCACGGCAGGTATGCCTACGTCACCTCGTATGCCGGTCCCGTGACCATCGACCCCCATTACGAACAACTGGGTTACGTGGCCAAAGTGGATACCGCCACCCTGGAAGTCGTGGATCGCTGCCTGGTCGGTTTTCAACCCGATGAGCTGGAGATTGTAGGGGGGAAAATATATATCGCCAACTCCGGCGGCTATATGGGCGCGGGCGACTTAAAAGGCTATGAGCGAACGGTTTCGGTGATAGATATTGCCACCTTTAAGGAAGAGAAGCGCATCCCGGTAGCCTGGAACCTCCATCGTATTAAGGCCGATAAACGGGGAGACCTGTGGGTCAGCTCGAGGGGCGACTATAAGGGCTACCCTTCCCGCCTCTATTTTCTGGACAGGGAGTTGCAGCAGGTGACCGACACGGTGCCTATCGCTGCCACCAACTATTGGATAGACGATGATTACCTGTACGCCTATGGAACGGAATATAGCTATGTCAGTGCGCAAGAGTGGTCATTCTCTTATGCCATCGTGGACACACGCACCCATGAGGTGGTTACAAAAGATATTATTACAGACGATACTGAAAAGAAAATAGAGATGCCGTATGGAATTATGGTACACCCTGTTACTAAAGAGATCTACATTACTGATGCCGGTAATTTCGTAACCCCCGGTGCGCTGTACTGTTTTACCCCCTACGGCAAATTGAAATGGAAGGTGCGCACGGGAAATATTCCCGCGCACTTCGCCCTGCTTCCGCAACCATAAAACTATGTAAATGAAACCCATAAAGATGAAACAGAAAATTCTACTGCTCACAAGTATTCTTGCCCTACTCATCACTGCTTGTAAAGAGGATGAGGTGTTGCCGAATCCCCCGGTGATATCGGGTATTGAAGCTGAATACACCATCATTGAAGGTGAAACGTTGTTGTTGAAACCGACGGTGGAAAACAGCGAAAACGCCATATATCGATGGCTGTTAGATGGGGAGGAGGTCGGGAACAGGTTGGAATACACCTTTCTCGCTTCAAGCACGGGCGATTACATGGTGGTGCTAACCGTAACCAATAAAGGGGGAGCCGATGAGAAAAGGGCTACCATCAAGGTTTTAGAGAAAGAACAACCTCCCTATATAGGTGCTTTGCAAGAGGAGTACGCCATCACGGTTGGCGATGATTTGTTGTTGAGTCCTGAATTTGTGGGTTCGGGAGATATTACGGTCGAGTGGATATTAAACGACAAGGTGGTTTCTACCGCGAAAGAGTATAAGTTTACCGCTGCCGAAGAGGGAGAATACAAACTCTTGTTGAAAGCGACCAATAAGGGGGGCACAACGGAAAAAGAGGTGTTGATTATAGTAACCAAAAAAGGGGACGCGCCGGTTATTTCAAATCTAAAAGAAGCATACACCGTTGCCCCGGGCATCGCTTTGGAACTACAACCATCGGTAGCGAGCGATACCGAAGTGACCTACTCGTGGTTGCTGAACAGTGAAGAGGTGGCAACAACGCCACAATATACTTTTAAAGCATCGCGAGCGGGTAGTTATCAGCTTCTGTTGAGGGTGATTAATGATAACGGAACATCGGAGAAAAAAACGACTATAACTGTAGAAACGCGGACACAAAACTTGAAAACATCGATTCACACCATTCTCCCAATTGAGTTTTTAGCGTTTGAAGCCATTCCGGAAGGGTTAAACCTGGTGGTAACCAAATCGCCTTCGAGTCTGTATAGAGTGTCAATTGGCGAAAAACAGAAAGTGCTGTTTATCGCTGCCACGACCGGCACCTACACGCTGGAGGTTTCAATAGGTGAGGCGGTTGCTGAAACTATAGAGATAAAGGTGGGGGGCTCCCCCAAAACTTTATCTCCCTATATCGCCAAGGTGTTTGACTATTTGCCCGCGCCCGGGCAGTTTGTAAACAAGCTTCCCGATTACTCGAAGGGAGACACACACGAGGATATGGTGCGCAAAGCGGGAGAGTGGCTTATAGGTGAAGACGCATTTCCGATTACCCTGGGTGGCTGGGGTGGATATGTAATATTCGGCTTCGATCACACCATCGTAAACGTGAAAGGCAAACGGGATTTTCGCGTCAGGGGAAATGCTTTCGGTGCGAATGACAATCAACGACCGAATGCGCCGTTTGGCGGAAGCTGTGAGCCGGGTATCATCATGGTGGCGTATGATAAAAACAAAAACGGAAAGCCCGACGATGATGAGTGGTACGAGATCAAGGGGAGCGCCAACTTTTCCGCGAAAGATGAACCTTGGTACGCGATAGCGAAAGAGAGTGGAAACGATGTAAACGTATATCGCGATTACGAAATGACCTATTACCGTCCGACTACAGAGGAGCCTGAAACAGAGGCAGAGCCCGACAACCCGGAAAAGTATATCATAATAGAAAACTATATCAAATGGGAGGACAACAAGGAGAATAGCGGATACCAATTTAAAAACGTCTATCACAGGCAGAGCTACTATCCCGGCTGGATCACAGAGGATAAGATGACATTTAAAGGTATACGACTTGCCCAAAATGGTGTGAATGAAGGCAAGTTTTATCCCGATATAAATGCTAGTGGCATCTATTATATCCTCTACGGTTACCAATATGGGTACGTGGACAATAAGCCCAATATGGACGATGATTCAGCCATCGATATTGATTGGGCGATAGATAAAAACGGCCATCCCGCCAACCTGCCCGGCATAGACTTCGTGAAAGTCTATAATGGCGTAAGTCAGGAAAACGGTTGGTTAGGCGAGACCTCTACCGAGGTAGAACGGGGTGAAGACCTGCATATGCTGGGTATAAGTATCGAGACGCTGAAAACCGAATAAAATTCAATAAAGCATTTATAATTACATTAAACATTACTCACAATGAGAAAATTAACAAATTTTTTGATCATTTTGCTAAGCAGCACCATACTGTTTAGCTGCACGTATGACGACACCTTTTTGAGAGAGGAGATCGAAAAAATCAAGACCGATGTGAAGTCGCTAAAAGAGCAGACCTCATCGTTAAGGACTATTGTAGACGCTCTGAATGCGGGCAGGGTTATCACTAATGTTGAAAAACTTGCTAATGATAAAGGATACAAGATTACTTTTAATGACGCCACCACAATTGAGGTGTTGAATGGTGAAAAGGCACCGGTAATAGGTATCAAGGAGTCGGATGGTGTCTATTACTGGACCATTACAACCGACGGGAAAACCGACTTTTTACTTGACAGTAACGGTAATAAGTTGCGTGTATCTGGAAGAGATGGAAAGGACGGAGAAAGTGGAAAGGATGGGATTGATGGGAGTACCCCCGAATTAGGGATAGATACCGAGGGGTATTGGACAGTAAACGGTGTTAGGGTAAAAGATGCCAACGGAAACGAGGTGAAGGCGCAAGGAGACTCCTTTTTTAAAGAGATACAAGAGGGTGAAGAGACTGTAACATTCGTGTTAGCCGATGGCACCACCATTGTAATACCAAAAGCAGCCGATACCTATCTCTATTTTTATGATAATGTAGAGGATAAGCCTGTAACTGTTTTTTTAGGTAAACCCGGAAGAGATTTACGTTTGAGATTTAAATCCGCCAATATCGACAAAATGGAAGTTGTTACTAAGCCAGCCGGTTGGAGGGTAAACTTGCACCGTCCCGATGGAAATGTAAATGTCTCTATACCGCAAGACGCTTCATTTGGAACTTATGAAGTGGCGCTACGAGGATTGGACAAAAAGGGAATGGTCTACATGGCGATTGCAAAAATATGCGTTGCTGCCGGTGATGGTTTTACCGATCCATTAGGTGTATTTATTCTCAATGAGGGCAATATGACCACGGAAAACGGGTCGCTTATTTTTATCTCCTCTGCGGGTCAGGTATTCAACAATATTTACGCCAATGTGAACGGGAAAGAGCTGGGTAACTCAGCACAAGACCTGTTTATTAAAGATGGAAAAATGTGGATCCTTTCACAAAACGGCAAAAAGTCGTCTGTCGGAACAACATTTGATAATGAAGGGTTGCTGGTGGTGGCTGATGCCGGTACGATGAAACGTATCGATGTTTATGACGAAGTACTCAGAAAAGAGGATGGAAGTTACAAATTGAGCTGGCCTACACACCTCGCGGTTTTAAACGACGAGAACGTTTTCATTCGAGATAACGGTGGAGTGCATCACTTCAACAGCAAAACTGGTGAGCTGACCCTTATCCCGGAAACGAGAGGTGCCGCCAAAAACCGAATGGCCGTGGCGAACGACAAGGTGTTTGTTATAAAATCGAAGCAGTTACTCGTCTTTGAAACCAATAAAAAGGAAATTATAAAAACCATTGATATGGGGGCTTCCATTAGCGGTGTAGAGACCGCGAAAGATGGCAACCTCTGGGTTTCAACAACCGGATCCCCCCATAAAATCTCGAAAGTGGACAGTAAAACCTACGCTATTATCAAAGAAAACGACATTTCCGTTGGTAGCGTTAACAACGGTTGGGGATCTACCCCCGGCATCACCGCGAAAGGCGACACCTTATACTACACCGGCGGAGGCACCACCATCTATCGCCATATATTCAGCACCGGTGAATCCAAGGAGATGGTAAATGCCAAAACGCTGGTGCCCAATGCAAACATGGCCTACAACGGGCCGGGCGTGCACCCCATCACGGGAGATGTCTATTTAAATACCATCAAAGGGTACGGCTGGAATTTCACCATCAACAATATCAGCGTGTTCAATTTTGATGAGGATCTCACCTCTCCGCTTAAAGCCAATTACGAGGATTATACCCGCTTCCCGGCAGGAATATTCTTTTTAGAAAACTTCAGGATCTCCTCAACTCTTTTCTCAGAGTCGTCAAATAATGCAACTCCGGGTTTTGATATCGAGTAGTTCAAAAAAACTAAATAAAACAACAATATTATGTCAACGAGTTCAGATAAACTTAGAAAGTTATTGCTTCTGCCAACGTTTATTTTACTACTTATATTTGGCAGTTGCACGAACGACCTTATAGAAAATGTAGAGGTTATATCAGATAATAGCGTGGTAACCTTGACGGCTGTTATTGGTGGCAATGAGCCTGGAACACGGCTCTCCATGGAACGTGAGGATGCTAAGCTGAAAGCCTACTGGACCTCAAACGATAAGGTTTGGGTCTATTGCGAACAAATCGGTGAGGGAGGAACGAGAAATCTTATTCCGGTGGAAAATAACCCGGTTGCGATTACTCCGAATCTGGACAACCCAACCAGCGGAACTTTCACTTTTGCAATTCCCCCAACATTGAAAGGCAGTTCATTTAACGTTGTGGGATGCTGTGATCCCTATTACACCGGACAAAACCAACCACAGCTTACAGATGACGGCAGCATAGTTTTTAATATTGAAAAATCGGGTTTTTACAGGATAGATCAAGATAATGTCCGGGTACCGATGTACTTTAAGCAGACAATCTCTGCTGACGGTACCGTTGCCGTTCCGACCCAATTTAAAAACATGGGTAGCCTCATATTTGTTACTCTGAAAAATGTAACCGACAATGATGTGTCAGGAAAGTTTACCTGGACTACATCCGCGGAAACCCCTTTCTATTATACTGGAAAAGGAGTTAAGGTTAATTGCAAAGATGGTGTGGAAGAGATCGCTGATGGCCATTTTTCTGAAAATGCAGTGATAGATTTTGACTACTCAGCTATCTCTCAGGAAACTCCGGTTTACACTGTTCCGTCCAAAGAGATCATAGAGCTGGCAGCTTGGTTTGCTCCTGTTGAAGGTGCAAAAATAGGTGACATCACTGTGCAACTTGAAACAGAGGAGGGTTCAAAACGCTCCGGGAAACTTACCCTGTCGCCTGAAATTGCTCCTCGTATCGGGAAAGCTTATTCGTTCTACGGAAATATTACCGGATGGAAAATAATTATCAATAAAGAGAGGTATCTTGATGTTACCGATCTCGATGGCACCTTTGTTGTTTGTGAAGGCAATATGACTTCAACCAACGGCATGTTGGTCTATTACGACAAGAATGGAACGGAATATTTAAACGCCTTTAAAAATGCAAATAACGGACTGGAAATAGGCAACTCTGTTCAAGATATGTACATGGCAAATGGGAAGGTATATCTGCTAACTCAGAATGGAGATAATATGGGTGGTGCCGGTCGTTTTGTTGTTTGCGATGCAAAAACAATGAAGATGGAGTATGCCGACCCGCTGATAATCAAAACTCCGGAGGGAAAAGCAACCTGGCCACAGCATTTAGTGGTGACAAGTGATAAGTACGCTTATGTTCAATACTCAGAAGTTATGGAGCATACATCGGGAATTGTTCAACTCGAGTTGGGTGATAAAAAAGTTACTGTAAAAAACAGTGTCGAAGGAACATTCGGAAAATTCACCGTTGACGGGACCACTAAAATAAGAATGGTCTATTCACGAGGGAAACTGTTCGCGGGAAATGGACAACATCTGGTAATTATCGATCCCGAACGAGGAGAAGTGGAAAAGAAGTTGACCTTTGAAGGACAACAGGTAAAAGGGGTTGTTAAAGGGGCAGATGGCAACATCTACCTTGCATTAGCCGGTAAATTTGATGCTTCACAAAGTGGTTGGGGACCTACCACGTTTACATCTCCAGCCCAAATTGTAGGAGTTAATCATGAGGGAGAGATAATCTTAACTCAGGATTGTCCGGAAAAAATAACATTTCCAATAGCTAGCTGGTCTCCAACAGTCAACATGTGTGCAAGCTTTACTGAGCCGCATCTATATTTTGCAGATAGTCAGGATTTTGCTGTAACCACATTAAGCAGGTTTAATTATGAAACCAAAGAGTTCGACGTTAATTATATAAAGTTTGACGGCTGGGACTCAATATATGGTGTTATGGGCGTACATCCTACCACGAAAAAACTTTGGGTTAGCCGCTCAACAAACGGCTATACCACAGGTGACATATATGTTTTTGACGTTTCAGCCGCTACTCCTGTAATGGAGAAGAATTATCATTATAGTACATCGATGGGAGCCAGTCCCGCGGGAGTTGATTTTGCCTATCGTTTTACAGAGAAGTGGATAAATAAATAAATCAACAAAAAGTAGAGAAATGAAAATGAGACATCTAAACTTTTTGGCTATTTTAAGCTTGATGCTCATCACCTTTGCCTGTAATGGCGAAGATCCTTTTGAGCCGTTGCTGACGGTGAGCTTAGAAACGGAAAAACTGGTCTTTTCTAACCAGGGAGGTTCTCAGGATTTCGAGTTGGAGAGCAATGAACTCTGGACCGTGGGTGAAGTCCCGGAATGGATTTTGGTGAAGGTAAAAGATATGGATGTTGCCACACGCGGCACAACCTATGCCGCGGGCAAAAAAAATGTAACGGTCGTGGTTGAACCCAACCCGGGATTTAAGACGCGTACGGCAGATATCCTGCTCTCTTCCGCATCCGGGAAAAAGGTGCAGCTCACGGTAGAACAGGAGAAATCTCCAGAGCTTGTAGGATATTGGATCTTAAGCGAAGGGTCTTTTGGCAGTAATAATTCGGAGCTTGCCTGGTATGATGTCGCCAAAGGGGAACTTTCGGTCAAGCAGTTTGAGAAGATCAATGGTGTGAAGTTAGGAGATACCGGTAATGACTTGGAGATTTACGGGAGCAAAATGTACTGCGTGGTTACCGGACCCGGAACCGGTGCTAGTGGTCAAGAGGGGACAAACTATATTGAAGTGATCAATCCCGCTGACGGCAAGTCGATAAAAAGAATTCCCTTTACCGACGCTCAAGGCAATCCGGCTAAACCCCGTTTTATCGTTTTCGAGGAGGGTAAAGGTTACGTGAGCAGCTACTCCAAGGAGGTGGTACGACTCGATACCGCGACGCTGACACTGGATGCCCACGCGACACTTTCCGGAACATTCGCCGAAGAACTGGCAATATGCGGGAAAAACATCTACGTCTGCAACTCAGGACAGGGAAACGATGATAAGATATCGGTTGTGGATATAAAAAGCATGAAAGAGGTTAAGGTGATTACTACTGAGAAGAACCCTACTGGTATCATTGCCGTAGATAATGAGCGCCTGTTTTTCAACACCAGTTACCCCAAATATAACGTCTATAGCCTTGATCCAAAAACGGAAGCCATAAAGCAGGTGGAGAAGATCAAAGGTAACACGTTAACATCCGTGTCGGGCAATATCTATTTGCCCTATTTTGATTGGGGCAAATATACAGGAGCTGTATATATCTATAACCCGCAATTGCAACAAAGCTCGAAACTTCTGTTGGACTATGAAAGCGTAGGTATCATGATGCTGATGGAGTATAAGGTGGGAACCATTAACGGGTCTGACGATATTTTCCTTTCAGGGCAAGGACAAGATATGCTCATAGTAGATCCCTTTACAAAAAGCATCAAATATTCGTTTCAAACGAAAGTCCCATGCCCGAGCGGTGTAGTGGCCTATTATAGATAAATGCAAAACAGGGGATATATTCAGGTTTATACCGGGAACGGGAAGGGTAAAACCACGGCAGCGTTAGGATTAACATTGCGGGCCGTGGGAGCCGGGAAGAAAGTATTCTTCGCCCAGTTTGTAAAAGGACAACGCTACTCCGAAGTAAAAGCCATTGAGCAATACCTGCCTGATGTGGAGATAAAACAGTATGGATTGGATTGTTTTATCTGGAAAAAGCCTACCCAAGCCGATATTGATGCCGCGCGACAGGGGTTGCGTGAAGTAAAAGAGATTATTCTTTCCGGCAAGTATGATGTGGTAGTACTGGATGAAGCCAATATCGCGGTATTCTATGGACTCTTTTCGGTGCAGGAGCTGATCAATGTCGTAACGCGAAAACCAGCCGAAACCGAGATCATCATTACCGGCCGATATGCCACACCCGAGTTGATTGAGGTAGCCGACTTGGTGACCGAAATGAAGGAGGTAAAGCATTATTACAACCAAGGCGTGGAAGCCCGAAAGGGAATTGAACACTGATAACAATCAACTATTGAGAACCTTTACCTTCTAACATTGGTCTAAATAGTTTTAGGTTTACAAGAGGCACTTTTAGTAAAAAGTGCCTCTTTCTTTATATTTACCAATCAGAAATTTCACCCATCACTATCACCAATAAAGTTTTCTTTTCGTAATACTTTCCCCCAATTATTTCAAATCAAGTTTTCCCACAAAACATATTTATTACTGATTATCTGCATGATAACAAAGCATCTCATTACTGTTGATAACTTTTTTGGAAAACTTTTTTGCTTTCATAAAAATAATAATTTACATTTGTGGTGCATTTGGTTCTTGCCCGAATTTCCTTTTCGGGTAAAGATGAAAAAGGGAATGCCGTGAAAGTCGGCAACAGTTCCCGCTGCTGTAAGCTCTATACAATGTACTGAACAAATCCTTTGCCACTGTTGCGACAAAACAGGTCGGACGGGAAGGCGTTCAGAGACAGGAGTAAGTCAGAAGACCTGCCAATTCGCGTACAATACACTTTTGATGTCTTTCGGGTAAAAGGACAGTCCAAAACAAGCTTGAACTACCTAAACATACCGATATACCTCAAAACGGGGGTGCATTAGCTGCATCTTGGGATGGAATAATCTCTAAAATAAAATAACCCCAGGGTACAAATATCTAAAACGGTCTAAAAAATGGGCAACAACGGAATTTATATCGTGAAAAGAGACGGGAAACGGGTACCGTTTTCTATCCAGAAAATTGAGAATGCCATCGCTAAGGCATTTTTATCGGTAGGAGCTTACGCCACGCAAGACGACTTGACACCTATCCTCGCGCGCCTGCACATCTCTGACGGTATGACGGTAGAGGAGATTCAGAACCAGGTGGAGGTGGCGCTGATGGCGGAAAAATATTTCGCGGTGGCCAAATCCTACATGCTCTACCGGCAAAAGCATGCTGAAACCCGGGAGATCCGGGACAAAATGACCTTCCTGATGAATTACTGCGACGCGCAAAACGCCGCCACGGGAAGTAAGTTCGACGCCAATGCCAACGTGGAAAAGAAGAACATCGCCACCCTCATTGGCGAACTGCCCAAAAAGAACTTTATCAACCTGAACCGCAGGATGCTGACCGACCGGATAAAGGAGATGTACGGGAAAGAGCTTGCCGACAAGTATATCGGGATGCTCAACGAGCACTTTATCTATAAAAACGACGAGACCAGCCTCGCCAACTACTGCGCCAGTATCACCATGTACCCGTGGCTACTGAACGGCACCATACCCATCGGCGGGAACTCAACGCCGCCCACCAACCTGAAATCGTTTTGCGGCGGGTTCGTGAACATGGTCTTCATCGTGTCGAGCATGCTGAGCGGCGCCTGCGCCACGCCCGAGTTCCTGATGTACATGGACTACTTTATCCGACTCGAATATGGCGATGATTATTTCAACCGAACCGACGAAGTGGTGGATTTGTCAACCCGCCACAGAACGTTAGACAAGGTTATCTGCGACTGTTTTGAGCAGATCGTCTACTCCATCAACCAGCCCACCGGGGCACGCAACTTCCAGGCCGTTTTCTGGAACATCGCCTATTACGACCGCCCCTACTTCGAAAGCCTGTTCGGCGAGTTCGTGTTTCCCGATGGCAGCCGCCCTATCTGGCAATCCCTCAGCTGGCTGCAAAAGCGCTTCATGAAGTGGTTCAACGCCGAAAGAACCCGGGCGGTGCTCACCTTCCCGGTGGAAACCATGGCGCTGCTTTCCAAAGACGATGACATGGTGGATGCCGAGTACGCCGACTTCACGGCGGAGATGTACGCCGAGGGGCATTCGTTCTTCACCTACATGAGTGAAAACGCCGACTCGCTATCCAGCTGCTGCCGCCTGCGCAACGAGATCCAGGACAACGGGTTCAGCTACACGCTGGGCGCGGGCGGGGTTTCCACCGGCTCGAAAAGCGTGTTGACCATCAACCTCAACCGGTGCGTGCAGTTTGCCAAGCGCATCGGGAAACCCCACCTGGAGTTCCTGGCCGAAGTGGTGGACTTGACCCACAAGGTGCAGTTAGCCTACAACGAGAACCTGAAAATGTTTCAAGAGAAGGGGATGCTCCCGCTCTTTGATGCCGGGTACATCAACATGAGCAGGCAATACCTCACCATCGGGGTGAACGGGTTGGTTGAGGCCGCCGAATCTTGCGGAATTGAGATCAACGACAACCCTGCCTACGTGACCTTCGTCCAGGAGATACTGGGACTTATCGAACGCTACAACAAGAAGTACCGCTCCGCCGAGGTGATGTTTAACTGCGAGATGATTCCCGCCGAAAACGTGGGGGTGAAGCATGCCAAATGGGACAGGGAGGATGGCTACTTCGTCCCCCGTGACTGCTACAACAGCTACTTCTACCGGGTGGAGGACAGCTCACTCAACGTGATCGACAAGTTCCGGCTGCACGGTCGGCAATACATCGAGAGGCTAACGGGTGGTTCCGCCCTGCATATGAACCTGGAGGAACACCTCACCAAAGCCCAGTACCGCCAACTGCTGCGCGTGGCCGCCCGCGAGGGGTGCAACTACTTCACCTTTAATATCCCCAACACGGTGTGTAACGACTGCGGTTGTATCGACAAGCGTTACCTGAAGCAGTGCCCCGAGTGCGCGTCGCGAGACGTGGATTACCTGACACGCATCATCGGCTACATGAAGCGGGTAAGCAACTTCTCGGCCGCACGGCAGGTGGAAGCGCAGAAGCGCTATTACGGCAAACTGGAAAAGGAGAAAGAAAAAGAGGCCGTGCTATGCTAAAGTACGTGGACTACGACATCGTTTTTCAGGAGATCCCCGACGAGGTGACGCTGGCCATCAATTTGTCCAACTGCCCGCACCGCTGCGCCGGTTGCCATAGCCCGCACCTAAGGAGCGATATCGGGGAGGAGCTGACCGAAGCCGCCCTTGCCGCATTAATCAGCAAGTATGAAAACTCGATCACTTGTGTCTGCTTCATGGGTGGCGATGCCGCGCCCAACGAACTATGCCACTTAGCCGGTTTTATTCGGGAAAGCTGGGACGACAACATCAAAACCGCCTGGTACTCGGGGAGCAACAGCCTGCAAGACGAACGGTTCAAACGCTGTTTCGACTTTATCAAACTGGGGGAGTTCATCCAGTCCCTGGGCGGGTTGAATAAGAAAACCACCAACCAACGACTCTATCGCATCACTAACGGCACGATGCAGGATATTACAACATTAATGCAACGGTAAGGAAACAAATTGGAAGATGCCAATAAAAGTAGATTTCAGTTCGCAAGCTCAAATATTTTCAAAAACAGTTGTATACTCCAAAAACCTTCACGATATTTGCAACTGAAAACAGCGACATTCCGCGATGGGAAGAAAGGAAAAATTAATAGAAAGGTTTAAGGGGCAACCCACTGATTTTACCTTTGATGAACTGCTAAGGTTATTCTCGTTCTTTGGATTTAAGCCGGACAGCAAAGGGAAAACATCGGGTTCAAGGGTAAGGCTGATTAACAAAGAACGAAAAATGTCATACAACATGCATAGGCCGCACCCCGGTAAACGCGTTAAAAGCTATGCCATGAAGCAAGCACTGCAATATCTTTTGGACAACAAATTAATAGGTACAAAATAATGAGCAATACACTCTTATATAAAGGTTACGAAGGAAGCATAGAATACAGCAGAGAAGATGACTGCCTTTACGGAAAAGTACTCGGGATAGACAAACGTCAGCTCATTACTTACGAGGGCAGTTCCATTGATGAACTCAAAGCTGACTTTGAAGCCGGCATCGATGACTACCTCGAAACCTGCCATCAGCACGGCTGGAAACCCGCGAAACCATACAGCGGCACGCTTAGCGTGCGCCTCACGCCCGCGCTGCACGCCAAAGCCGCGCAACGTTCCGAAGAGCTCGGTATATCCCTCAACGCTTTCATAAAGCAAACGCTTCAAGAGGCCATCCAATAACAAAAGGGGACGAAGGAACATCAAAAATTAACCCTGCTCAGTTCCCCTCGACACGTTAGACGCCTCAACCCAAGTGGATTCGCTCACAACCACATCGAGCACGAGAACAGTAGAGGCAGGAAACATCTACTATTGGAAAGTAACCACGACAGATCAGAAACAAAACGGGTCAGAATCAATCATAGGCTCTTTTATCGTGATGTAAAAGGGTAACGACCTTAACACGGGTTAAACCCTAACAACGCCCCGCTCCATCAAAAATCCAACCGGATGCCGCCAAAGAGGGTAGTTTTAGGCATCGGGTAACCGGCATTGATCTCGTACTCCTGTCCAAGCAGGTTCTCACCTTTCAGGAAGAGGCTGAGCCAATCGATTGCCTGGTAGTTGGCGCGGGCGTTCCAAAGAACGAAATTATCCTTTACCGGCTCTGGCTTAACCGCTGTATAGAGGTTGCCGATGTATTGAAGACCGGTAGAGAGAGCCCATCGGTTTTTCGTGTAGTTCACGCTGGTATACAACTTGTGTTCCGGTGCCCCCACGATCTTGTAAGTCATATCCAACAGGCTGTAATTGGCCGAAAGCCGCAAGCTGGGAGAGAGCCGGTAGTCGGCTGTGATTTCAAATCCTTTGTTTTCCACCTCCCCGGTGTTGGTATTCAAAGGCCTGCCCTCTACCATCTGCACCTGGATCATGTTCTCACCCTCGATGTAAAAGAGATTCAACCCCAGGTTCAGCCGGTTTTCAAAGAGCGACTGCATGAAAGAGAGTTCGTAGTTCATCAACCTTTCCGGGAGAAGATCAGGGTTTCGCGGGGGAAACATGTACATCTCTCGAATGTTGGGGTTCCGGAACCCTTTGCTGACAATAGCTTTCACGGTGGTGGCAGCGGAAGGTATGAAGCTCAACCCGAATTGTGGAATCCATTCGGAGCCGTTTATTTCATGATTGTCAAGTCTTAGCCCGGCGTTCAACGTGAGCCTGTTCTCCAATAAGCTCTGTTGAACGTTGACGTACCCGGCCACGTTGTTCAGGTGGACATCGGCCAACTCCTTGTCCTCCGATCCATCAAGGAAATGGTTCCAAGCCTTCCCCCCGAAACGGTGAAAATCGACTCCCGCCGTGGTCTTGTTCCCTTTGAAAAAGGCATAGGACTGGTACAGCGTGAGGCCAAACATCTGGTCGTTCGACTGGAAGCGATAGGCCTTGGGCTGCTGCCCGGCCGAGTAGCCATCGTTAATTTCATGAGCCCCGAAGTTGTAGAAAAACTTCAGCGCCCCCGAGGTTCTCTCGTACTCGTTTTCAAGGGAGAAGGAGGTCACCCCGCGGGTTATGTCGGCATCGTTATCGATGATCGGGGTAGCCACGCTCCCCGGGTTAGATGAGCGTGTGTTGGAAAGGTTCAGGTCCACGAAGCTGTGCCAGTTGCCACTGAGGTCATACCCGATTTTCCCAAGCACATTTACTTGTTCAAAGTCCATGTTCTCCCGGTGGCCGTCGGAGCGATTATACCCGAGACTCCCGTTGACACGCAGTTTATCTTTCTTCCACCCGCTGGACGCTTCCGCGCTAAGGGTGTTGTAGCTGCCGTACATCAGCTGGGTCGAATTGTGCCAGCCATCCTCTCTCTGCTTCTTGGTGATGATGTTGATCACGCCCCCCATCGCGCTGGAACCGTACAGCACCGACGCGGGACCCCGAACCACCTCTACCCGTTCGGTGATCATGGATTGATAGCTGTCCGCGAGCGGGTGCCCCATCAGACCCATGTATTGCGGGTGCCCGTCTATCAGTATTAACACTCCCGACGTGGGCATACCGCCGATTCCCCGGATGCTCATGCCCCCGGCGGCACCGCCGGCCACACCGTAGCCCATCACCCCGCGCCGCGTGATGAAGAGACCGGGGACCTCTTCGGTAAGGAGTGGCAGTAGCGATGGCTCCAGCCGGTTTTGAATCTGCCGTTCCGTCACGACCGATATGCTCATCGGCACGCTTCTCAGGTTCACTTTCGGCATCGTACCGGTGACGACCACCTCTTCCAATCGAATAGAGTCGTTGAGCTGCCGCGGCTGATTATCCGCGGCATACAGGGTTGAACAAACTACCGCAAAAGCAAAAAGAAAGAGTGTCGGTTTCATACAAAACGTTTTGGTGTTGACATTAATCACTTCAAAGGGTATTTAATGACTTGGCTATTTAAAAGGAGTCGCTATGGTGGGCGAAAAAGCCCTCGAGTGCTGCCCTGTTCGTCAAGGATAGCCGGTTGGAAAGCTCGCGCATTTCGCTCTGTGACATCTTTTGGAATGTTGATGCCCACCTGGCGTTTTGTTCTACCTCTTCAACGCTGGTCATACCCACCATGGCGGAGGCGATGGGGAGGCTCCAGGCGTAACGCATGAGCGATTGGGCATCGGCTTTGTCAGGAGAGGAGCCTAACAGATGTCCATATCCCAATGTTTTCATCGCGATGATTCCCATATTCTTTTTTCGCGCGGCAGGTACCGTCACGGCTTCAAAGCTGGGATTCGAGACTTCAGGGGCGAGGCGCCAGCCTGGCTCGGTAACCCCCACCATCGCCGCGTTTAATGCCATTTGAACACAATCAAAATCGTAGCGCTCGATAAAACGCTTCATCTCGAGCGGCTGGTCGTGCGACGAAGCACCAATGAAGCGCGCCACTTTCTGCTCACGCAGCTTGTAGAAAGTTTCGACGCTATATCCTTTTTGCCCAAGAGTGTCGGTCTCGTCTGCTTTAAGCCAATGGATAAGCAGCAAGTCAACGTGGTCTGTCTGGAGGCGCTCCAGGGAGATGTCTACTTGGCGCATGATATCGTCATAGGTGCGGTCGTGGATTTTCGTGGTTACGAAGACCTCCTTACGGCGTGTTTTGAGCACCTGTCCCACCATTTTTTCGGCCCAACCGTCTTTGCCGTATATGTGCGCGGTTTCTAACCAGTTGATGCCAAGATCAACCGCGTAATGAAGCAGTTGGACGGCTTCGTCTTCGCGGCCGGCGTGGGCGCTTTGAAATTTACTACCGGTGCCAAAGCCAATAATAGGCACCTCTACCCCTGTCTTTCCCAGCACCCGTGTTGGGATGAGCGACTTTTTCTTTCGCGTGGCTTCAAGGTTACGGGTGCTGCCACAACCTAAACTACTGCCAAGAGTGGCAGCAGCTGCCGCTGCAGCCGTCAGTGAAAGATATTCACGACGCGTCATTTTATTCCTCATCGTTATTTATTTTTAGCGAGTTTCGAATGTAGCCAGGGGATGTTCCCGATCTTTTAGTGGAAAGTAGACCGGGCTCTGCGACAGGTGTGACGCGTATACACCGTATATCATCTCCAAAGCCGTTCGGGCATCGTAGATATTCGTTATCGGTTGGCGGTTCTCTTGAATCGCTTGCATCAGGTCCCAAACCGCGAAGCGGCCCGCTTCAATAAAGATGGGACCGAGAGGAACATCATCCGTTCCCAATAGCGAGTAATCCAGTGGTTGAGCGCCTGGGATTACCCGGTCTTCCCGTAATGCTATAATTTCATTTACAGACTCGTTCGCCGGTGCACAGGGCGCGTTGCTGAAGCGAAGGGGTTGTTCTTCACGATGAGCATCGGAAAAACGGAGTGACAACATCCCCTTGCTCCCGGTGACACAAACCCCCATACGGTTGTCACTGGCATAGAGATTCCGCCGGCTTTCGAAAGTACCCCTCACCCCGTTGGGAAATCGGAAGGTCGCGAACAGTTCATCGCCCGCCGTCGGTCCGATTGGCTCGGCTGTTTTGGTCAATTCCGGGCCAACGAACGGCTTCCCGTTCACCCGCACGTCGGCGGATACACATTCCGGATTCCCGAACAGGTAAATCATCAAATCGAAGATATGCGTTCCCAGTGTCATCATGTCCTCCCCGCCACCGCGGTAATCGCTTTTGCCCCAACCTTGAACCGTAAGCGGAACACCAATCTTGCCCGACTCGATCAGTCGCTTCATGGTAATGTACCCCTGCCCGTTTCGACAAGGATGGGCCATGGCAATTTTGATATTGTTTTTCTCCGCGATATCGATGATTTCATCCGCTTCATGCAGGAAAGCGGTTAACGGCTTTTCGCAGTATATATGGCAACCATGTTCGGCAAAAAAGCGTATCTGCTCCAGGTGGTCGCCTGGTAAACGAGAGGTCAACACGACGATCTCGGGTTGCTCTTTTTCCATCAACGCTTCGCAGCTAAGGTAATGGCACGCGGCTTCCACATGTGCCAACTTAGCATCGATATTGTCTGTACTGCCATCCACAAGGCCAACGACCTTAACGTTGGGAAGACCCCGAAATGCCACATGCATCCCGTGTAAGCCAAACATCTCCTTTGACTTGTTTTTCACGATGGCAACCTTCCACAATTTTGAACCGCTGGAAAACATGTTGTTGCTATAGGCAAAGGGGGTGATTAACGCCGTTCCCGCGAGAGCACCGGAGGTTTTAATAAATCCCCGTCGCGTCATCCCATTTAATCGTTCCGTCATTTTTTGAATTCTGACAACCTTCCTTTGTGACAGAGTATTGATGACAACTACCCCTTCTAAAACGAAGTATCAATAACTACCGGGAAATGATCGGAGGGGAATCGCCCGTGCTGCATGTCATTGAGCACACCGTACCGCTCTACCGTGATACCGGGGGTAACCCATATGTAGTCGATCCGGTTTTTCATAGGCGCCTCGAGACTGAAGGAGTTGAAGGTACCCACGGTACCATAAGGCGGTTCAAGGGTCACCAGGTACGAATCGTTCAGCTTGCCTGAATCGTAAATAAGCTGTATGGGTTCAGCCTCGGGGACCGCGTTGAAGTCGCCGGTCGCGAACAGCGGGTACCCATCGGCAATTTTCTCCATCCGTTCCAAAAGCAACAGCGAAGAGTTGTACCGGGCCACCTTGCCCTCGTGATCGTAGTGCGCGTTAAACACGAAAAACTCCGTTCCGGTCTCTACCTCCTTGAACTTGGCCCAAGAGCAAATGCGGTTGCAACAGGTGGCATCCCACCCCTTGCCAGGCACTTCGGGGGTTTCCGAGAACCAGAAATCTCCGTTATCGAGAAGGGCTAACCTCCGGGTATTAAACAGGATGGCCGAGTGTTCTCCCGCATCTTTACCATCGTCTCGCCCGGCACCCACGTAGTCGTAACCCCCAATTTCAAGGATATCTTCCAGTTGGTGCTTGAACCCCTCTTGGGTTCCCACGATATCGAGCTGATGGAAGCGAATCAACCCCTTCACCATCTCCTTCCTGTTAGCCCAGGCGTTCTCCCCATCGCGCGGGGTGTCCATCCTCAGGTTATAGGAGGCAACCCGAAGTTCGGTTTGCGCGGATACATTCACACTGATTGCCATGGCGAGGCAGATAGATGCAATTACTACTCTCATTTTTTACTGCATTTTTATTGGGACAATGCCCAAAAGTACCTTTTTTTTCCTGAACGGGCAAGCTATCGTTTACTATAAACCTTATCGACGTATCTCTTCCATCCACCGTTTGTAGTTGAACCCTCTACCCTTTACCTTGAATTCTCTATTCACGGCCTCGAACATGGCCTCGGTGTTGCCCTGACTCCTTGCCTGGTTGAATTTTTGCCAGAACCCTTCACTCCCAGCACCTGACTTTTTCAATCGTACGATTTGCCTGTCTTGCAGCAGCGATAAATAATAGAGTACGGATTCATCGCTATGAATTAGCCGATGGGCGTATTGGGTATAAATACCGGCGTTCTCAAATTTACCGGTAAGCAGGTGATATACCGGATCATCACCCCACCCTTTGTTTATGGACTCAAGTGCCGCGGCAAGGGAGCGCGTCAACAGGTACTTGCGCTCCGGCTCACGTGCAATGATAGGAGCGTACACCTCATTCATGCTGAAAAAATCCCATGGCATCTCACTGATATTGGAAACATCAACATCCCACCTGTCATCCACCTCACCATCACCATCCACATCCAGTTCTATCACGTCGATGATACCATCCTTATCTGTATCGATCCCTTTGTAATACATATCCCTTTGTCGATCCCCATCAAAATCGACATCCAGCCACGCCAAATCGCTGTTCTTAATGCCTATTTTTTGTTCCGCCGGATTATAGTAGTATTCATTGGGTTTCTCGGGATGAAGGATCAACGCGTATCGTTTGTTAAAGGGACCGCATGCGGGGCCTCCCACTTGCGGCATAAAAACATCCTCATCCTTATAGCTTTCGGTAATAATCCCTTCCCAACGGGAGATCGTGTCATTGACGTTTTTCCAAGCCACGTTCAGGTCTATCTCATCCCACACGAATAGCACCCTGGCCCAAGTGATTGAGGAGAGATACTCTTTGGCCATAGAGCGTTTCAATATTTTGCCCGCGGGGATTCCCTCTATGAGGCACGACTCTGTCACATCATCCTCTAATATCAAATCATAGGTGCTGTTCCAATGAGCTTCCGGCGTCCATCCCGGGGCACATGCCGTTATGCTTACATCGTAGTTTCGGGGGTTCGCGGTGTCGGGGAGAAGATTGAAACTCCACCGAAGGAAAGCCACCGCTTCACTTTCCCCTTCGATGCGGATGGTCTCTTCCGCTACACCATCACCGTTTACATCGAAAAACAGAAACGGGTTTTCCCAAAAAGGGACCCACCGCGGCATGGATGGGAAGTATTTTCCCTTATCCAAGTAGTACAAGGTAAACGAGTCATCACCCCCGAAGTGGGAATAGTTCTGGCAGGGTACCTGGTAGTACGTGTAGTCTATATCGTACATCATCACGTTATTCTCATCCCCATCACCGCTGTTCCAAAAAACGCAAAGTCCATATAACCGGTGGTGAAAGAATATCCCCTGATGATTGGCCACATCATCGTGGTCTGTGTCTTCATAACTAATAACGGCATCCACTGTACCATCGGCATTCCAGTCAGCCAGCCAAAGATCGCTATCCTTGTCAGGCTCGCCCCCCATCTGGAGGTCGTTGTCCCTGTCAATCACCCTTACCAACAGAGGCCGCTTGTCAGCTTTATGGCGAGGATCCAGATCGATGAACCACACCTCTTCGGGCTTGCCATCCCCATCACGATCCACGTAGTGCCGTTTCCCATGCTCTTCCGAAAGCACCTTCTCGACCATCGCCTGATCGAATCGAGCGTAGTCGCCAAAGACCAACTCGAAATCAGCATGTTTGCTGTTTTCGGCTACCAAGCCAACACTCGCGAGAGAGAATAAAAGAAATACGATAAATACCCTTTTCATCATGTTATAGATATTTTTTTGCTTCCCGAATACTTAAGCCGCTTAACTCACCTTTATATCTATCCAGGAAGCTTATTACCCAATCGGGATCGGTTTTAGAGTAATCTCTCAAGCTCCACCCGATGGCCTTGTTAATAAAAAACTCGCTACTGCCGAAATTGTTGACGATCACCTGTTCCAACAGTTCCGCGTTGGTCTTGTTTTTTCGATGAAGTTGATGGATGATAGCTACGCGGCGCACCCAAAAATCGTCATTCACCGACCATTGAAGCATCAGTTCAATACCCCGTTCATCATTGGCTACAATATGCCCAACCACGGCGCTAAGCATGTCGATGGTATCCCACCACTGTTTGGATGTGATAAACGGCCATATCTTATCAAAATCGTCGTAAGTTAAATATTTCTTCATACCGATAAGGTAATCAACGACGAAATAGTGGAACTCCCTATGTTCATCTTGCCAACAGGAGGCGAGAAGAGACCAATCGACCCTACCTGTTTTTTTTGTCTCTTTTAAAAAGGGTTTGTAGACAGCCCTCCTGGGGAGGGTTTTGATCCCGTAAAAAAGGAACTTGTTGCGCATGTAGGCGCTCATCATGGCGGCATTCTCCCGGTTGGACAACTCCTCGAAACTACGCCTCAAATATTCATACATACTGATTGGTTTATTGAAACGGTCTTCTAACCTCGAAAGCAACCCTTAACTGCTCATACATAACATTAATAATCAAAGGATTGAAAAGAACACAAACAAGGGTGAACAGGGTACTTTCTAAAAGGCAATCATTGCTTTAGCCGATTGGTGATATTTCCACGATGAACTGTAATTGGGGAAACCGGGGGGGGGATGAAACAAGCAAAAGAAATGGAAGTTTCATTTCCACGATTGGTGGCAATGGAGCGGCAAACGAGACTCGAACTCGCGACCCTCAGCTTGGGAAGCTGATGCTCTACCGACTGAGCTATTGCCGCATGACTTAAATGGAATACAAAAATAGTCGTTTTTTTTGATTCCACGCATCTTTTCCCTGCTTTTTTTCAACCACTCCTTCTTTTCAATTACACCTTGGCGTTTCCCCTCTTCACCCGTTTTATAGTTGGGAATCGTAAAGAACAAAAGATTTTCCCCTCTTTTCTGCCCGATATGAATAAAAAATAGTACCTTTGCACCCACATATTAATCGGGATGTAGCACAGTTGGCTAGCGCGCCACGTTCGGGACGTGGAGGTCGGAAGTTCGAGTCTTCTCATCCCGACAGAAAAAAATCACCATCACCAAAAACGCTTGCCGATATCACGACAAGCGTTTTTTGATGGCTTTTCTAACATCTTCCTTGAACCTATAATCCACAGAGATTATATCAGTCACAAGAAACCCTCATGTGAAGAGCAGCTCGATAGTGATAGCATCGCTTACCTTACGCGTTGCTACTCGAGATAGGAATCTCCCGTTTCACGCTCTGGCTTAGGGAGATCATGGTTTCCGTGGCAACTACGCCCGGTATTTCCTGTATCTGGTCGTTTAATAACTCCATTAGGTGCTCATTGTCACGGGCATAAATCTTGATAATCATCGTGTAGGCACCCGTGGTAAAGTGGCACTCGGTCACCTCCGGTATCTTCTCGAACTCCGGTACCACGTTCCTGTACATCGAGCCCTTTTCTAACTTTACACCAATGTAGGCGCTGGACGCATACCCCAGCACCTTGGGGTTAACGTGATAGCCCGAACCGGTTATCACCTCGTTCTCGATCATCCGCTGCACGCGTTGATGAATGGCCGCACGCGACACCCCGCACCTCTCGGCTACGTCCCTAAACGGCATCCGCGCGTTTCGGGTAATAATTTCCAATATTTGCCTGTCAAGCTTATCAATCTTCTCCATGGGATATAAAATTAATTTAATAATCCAAAAGTAATAATTTTCTATGATATTATGACAAATTGGAACATTAATTTTAAGAAAAAGGGTGTTTTTGAAACAAACGAAAGGGCAAAACGGGTTTTTTATCGTTTTATCTATCCAGTTTGATACGGATTTCGCGTGCTTTCACGGTTATTATTCATTCACGGTTCACTTTTCTTTCACGGTTCACTTTTCTTTCACGGTTCGCTTTTCTTTCACGGTTCGCTTACGGCGCATTTACCGGTGCAACTTACCGGTACAGTCCACAAGAGCAGTTTACCGAGGTACCTTTTTTTGTAAAGCGGCAAGCCGATACTCCGCCACCGCCAAGTCGAAAGCGGTCGTGATCTTCACGTTCGCCTCCTCACCCTCTACCAACCGGACGGTTATTCCACTTTGTTCCGCCACCGAAGCGTCATCCGTGAAGGCAGGGGCATACTCCACATCATATGCTCTCTTTAACGCCGTGGCAGGAAAAACCTGGGGGGTCTGCACGATCTTCAACCGGGTGCGATCCACCATCCGGCTGCCCGTTTCGGTCAGTACCCGTACAGTGTTTACCTCATCCACCACCGGAATTACCCCTACCCCCTGTTCAAAGGAGGTATCGAAGCAGCGACCGATTAGCGAAGACGTGACAAAAGGCCGGGCTCCATCGTGAATCCCCACCGTCTCCACGTCCGATACTTCCTGCAGACCGTTTCGCACCGAATGGAACCGCGTTTCACCACCATGAACCACGGTATGCGGTACCGCAAAACGACACTCGTCGCACAGTCTCTTCCACAGGGGGCAATATCCCTCCGGAATCACCAATACTATCCTCATCCGGTAATCATACGCGTAAAAGGCACGTAGGGTGTGCATCAGCATCGGCTCCCCAGCAATCCGTTGGAACTGTTTGGGCAATGTGCCCCCGGCACGAAGGCCTTGCCCCCCCGCGACTACCACCACGCTATATCTCCTTTCGGGAATCACGCCATCTCCTCCAGTAATTTTTGGAGCTCCTCATCGGTCGTCGTCAGCTTCTCCTTACAGAAGGTGATTAACTCGGATGCCCTCTTCACTTTCGCGGTCAGCAGGTCCACGTCCAGTTCGCCGGCCTCAATCGATTTCACGATCGCCTCCAGCTCCTTTTTCGCTTCTGAATAACTCATTTTCGCCATAATTGTACGATTTACTTGAATAATCGGTAATACATTCTAACCTTCCTCAGCAAAGCCTTTCGACGCTAGGATAAACGTGGTGAAGTTCTCTATCTATAGTTCTTTCCTATCCCCGTGGGTGATGATCCTGTCGACTGAACGACCGAGGTCACACCACCATCCCTAAAACGGGTCTCGATAAGTTCACCCTCATGCAGCTCCTTCGATGAGGTGATGATCTTACCATCCTTTAGCGTGAGGGTATAACCCCTTTTCAAAACGTTCGCCGGCGACACCATACGTATAAACTGCTCCACGTTTTCCAGGAAGTTACGCTCATCACGTAGTTCCTCGCGTGAAGAGTGGAGCAGGGTGCACTTCGCCTGCATCAACCGGTGCCCCTCCCCGTCAAGCAGCCGCCTGCTCAGGTGCCGTGAGGTGATTATCGCTTGTTGAAGATTGGTAAACTCCTTTTGCAACACCTGTCGGAAAGAGTGACGTGCCCCCGTGGCGAGCTGCTGAATGGCGGCAATCTCCCTTTGCAGGTAAAGCGACGAGTGATGCACCAGCCGATTCGACAAAGAGAGCAAATCCGACCGCTCCTCCACAAGCAGCCCTTGGGTTCGTGAAACGAGCCGTTCTTGCAGCACATCTAACTCCGTGGCAGTTTTCTCCAAGTGAGTTATAAATATCTCCGCCACCGCCGTCGGCGTTTTTCCCCGGGTATGGGCCACGACATCCAGCACCGTCACATCCCGCTCATGCCCGATACCGCTTACTACCGGGAGCGGGAACTGCGCCACGTTAGCTGCCAGGTTGTAGGAGTCGAAGCAACTGAGGTCAGACGTTGCACCACCTCCCCGGATGATGGCCACCGCGTGAAAAAAATGGCCATGTTGAAAGATCGCTTCTAACGCCGCGATAATCGACCCCTCGCTCCGTTCGCCTTGCATCACCGCGGGGAAGAGCTTGGTGTAAAAGACAAACCCCGCGGGGTTATTCTCCAGCTGATCCCTGAAATCCTCGTACCCGGCCGCGGTGGGCGATGAGATGACGGCGATACGGTTGGTCAGCTCGGGCAGCTCCAACTCGCGGTTAAGCGTCAGCACCCCCTCCTCCTCAAGTCGTTTCAGTACCCTTTGTCGGTTGCGGGCAATCTCCCCCAAGGTGAACGATGGATCGATATCCACCACCGTGAGCGAGAAACCGTACAGCTCATGGAAGTCGACCGTCACCTGCACCAGCACGTTCAGCCCCGACGTGAACGGCTGCCCCGTCTCCTGTTCAAAAAAGGGCGAGAGCAGCCGATAGGTGTTGCCCCAAATTACCCCCCTCGCCTTGGCGATGATGGCGTGACCCAGCTCATCTTTCTCCACGAACTCCAGGTAGCAGTGCCCGTTTCGGTTCACGCGGACATCGCTCGTCTCGGCCCGCAGCCAGTAAGCCTCGGGCAGCGCATCCCGAACCGCGTTCTTAACCTGCCGGTTCAGTTCCGATAGGGAAAAAGAGGGTTCCACCATAGTTCAAATACGTTCTTGCCGGTCTTCCTTTTTACCGTTCTTTTCGTTGTATCGTTGTATCGTTCTTGCCGATTTTGCCGTTCCCTACATATTGTTCCGATTAGCGCAACCCTATTCGGTAAGTAGATTGTTTAAACGGCTCTTCAACCATGAAATAGAGACAATGACTACTTTCCCACGCATGCCGGGGGATAGGAACGAGAGCCTCATCTGCCTCGCCCATAGGGTGTTCCGAAAGCAGCGCCCCCGATTCATCCAATAACCGCACCCAATAGGCATCGCCCGAGAAGGCACGATCAAGCAGCTTCACCAAGAAAGCACCTTCGGAGTTAGAACTTGCTCCAAAATCGGTGTCATGAACAGGGTTAATCCCGGAACCGGGCAAAGACTCAGTTTTAGATGCGTAGTTGAGGGCCGAAGTATTTTCTGAAGCAGAAGCAGAATCTGCTGCGGAAGTAGGGATAGAACCTGAACCGGTAGCAGGTTCAATCAACCAGCGGCCGTCCGCTACTCGCCCAGGATATTCGGGAAGCGTCTTCAACACATCGACCATTGCCTTTTGGAAATCGGGGATACCGTGCCCGTAAATCGTGTCGGGCGAGGCATACCGGTCAGATGACCGGGCAACGATATCCAGCAGTTCGGCTCGATGCAGCTCGGGGTGAATCGACCAGAGCGAAGCGATCAACCCCGCCAGGAAGGGCGATGAAAGCGAAGTCCCGTTCGTGTTCCCGATTAAGCCATTTTGCCCGATGGTCACGGTGTTCCTCCCAACTGAAACGAGGTTGGGTTTTACCCTTCCATCGGCCATCATCCCTCTTGAACTAAACAACGCGATCACGCTATCGGTCCCTACCGCACCCACGGCCACCACCTCCTTCGCGTCGCCCGGGGGGGTCGACTTCCCCCACGCCTTGTTACCCTCGTTACCTGCGCTCACCACCACGATTATCCCCTTTTGGAACGCCAGGTCGGCTGCCTTTGACATCACCGAAATTCGTCCCGTGAGGTCGTGATGCGAGTAGTTCAGCGAAGAGTCATTAAAAAGGTTATACCCCAGTGACGTGTTAACCAGGTCGACCCCCACGCTGTCAGCATACTCGATGGCCTGCACCCAGTAATCCTCCTCCACGGGGAACTCGCTGACCACGTCCTCCGAGCGAAAGAGCCAGTATGCCGCCTCGGGGGCAGAGCCCATCATCTTGCCGGGTCGATTGATAACCATGGTGGAGAGCACCTTAGTGCCGTGATCGCTCGCGGAAAACATCTCGCCGCCCGGCACGAAGTCTTTAAATCCCCGCAGGTCCATGGTGTCGAACCAAGGAATCACATCAACATTGGTGAAGCCGGCATCAATTACCCCCACCACGATTCCCTTTCCGCGATAACCGGCATCGCCCATCATCCTCGCGTTATGCAACTTGAACTGACCTTCGGTAGCTCCGTACAGTGGAGCTTCACCCGGGGGAGCGGTTAGTGAATTGGTATCAGATGAAAGAGCACCAAGCCAGGAAGCAGTCAGGTGGAGCAGCTCCGGTTCTGCCAACCTGGGGCGAAGTCCTCCTCGATAAGGGTTGTCAACACCACGCCAAACATATTTCACGGAATCCACGAAGGGCAGTGCCTCAATCTGCACGATACCCAGGCTGTCCCTCGTTTCCACCACGAGGGTACTCAACCACTTGCTGGAAGCCACCACCTTACCGCCGGCCATCTCTACCAACGCGATGTAATCCCTTGCGATGGGCAAGTCCAGCTCATCCAACGCTACCCCTTGTCGCTCCCTCCTTTCAATGGCTTGGCGCGACAAAAAGCGGGAGGGATCATCCAGTGAATAACCCGTTTTTCCCTTGTCACTCAGGTAAACCCGAAACTTGTATCGCAACGAAGCACCCGTTTCAAGAGAGGAGATATCCTCCCCCGATACGGGCTGCTCGGACAAGATTAGGGATTTCGTCAAGGCTGAAGCCTTGACCCCCACTTTATCGGAATCGAAGATGACCGTTGAAGCCGATACAGAAACCGGCACCAGAACCGCGGGAGCGGCTAAAAGCAACAGAAAAGAAACAAAGGGGGCAAGAACCCTTAAGCTATTCATCATGGTTTAACTCAGCCGCGACAACACCTCTACCAGATACTCATAAGATGATCCCACGCTATCTATTTTTACCGCTTCGTCGGGAGAGTGCGCACCCCGGATGGTCGGCCCAAACGAAACGATATCGAGCTGCTGCTCCAGCTTCGACTGGATGATACCGCACTCCAGCCCCGCGTGGATCACCACCACCTTGGGGCGATCGTTATACTTCTCGAAGTAGACCCGCTCCATCGTTCCCAGCAGCTCGGAGTGCGCGTTTGGTTGCCACCCCGAATAGTCACCGGAGAACTCCACCTTCGCCCCGGCCAACTGGAACAGGCTTTCAAGTGATGAGCAGATCCAATCCTTCCGGCTTTCGGAGGAGCTCCTCACCAGCAACTTCACCTCGATGCGCTCCTCCCGCGTGTCCACCAACGCCAGGTTGAACGAGCTCTCCACCACCCCCGGGAAATCGGCCAGGTAGCTGACCACCCCATCGTGACACGCTTCAATAGCGTTGATCAGATCATCCTGCACCTCCACGGGAAGGAGCCACTTGGGTAGCTCGGTACGCTCGGCTTTAAAAGATATTGATTCCTCCACACCCGCGTAATCCTCACGGAATAACGATTCGTACTCTGCCACCAGGTCGATCAGGTCATCCGATAACTCCTCAGGGATCGTGAGCACCACGAACGACTCCCTCGGTATCGCGTTCCTTAGCGAACCACCGTTAACATTCGCGATACGGGCTTCATAGTCGCTCACCACCTCCTTCAGGAAGCGGTTCATCAACTTGTTCGCATTGGCCCGCCCGAGATGTATCTGCACGCCTGAATGGCCACCTTTTAACCCTCTCAAGCTCACCTTATACGCCACGTCGTCCTCCTCTATCTCCTCCACGGGTTGAAACCGGAAAGAGACATTCACATCCCTTCCACCGGCACAACCGATACAAAGCTCGCCCAGCTCTTCCGTGTCGAGGTTAATCATCAGCGTTCCCTCCAGGAAATCCTTTTCCAGACCGTTCGCACCGTCCATACCCACCTCCTCATCCACGGTGAACAGCGCCTCGATAGCCGGGTGTTGCAGGGTGTTGTCTTCAAGCACGGCCATCATCATGGCACAGCCTATGCCATTATCCGCTCCCAGCGTGGTAGAGCGAGCCTTTACCCACTCACCGTCAACGTACGCCTCAATCGGGTCACGGGTAAAGTCATGTTCCACGTCGCTGTTCTTCTGTGGCACCATATCGAGATGCGACTGCAGGATAACGGTTTTCGCACCTTCATACCCCTTGGTGGCCGGTTTTTTGATAAGCACGTTGCCTGCCTTATCCTGCTCCACCTCCAATTTCAACCGCTTTCCAAAGTCCATAACGTATCGCGTTACCTCCTCCATATGCCCGGTGGGGCGAGGGATACGCGTTAACTCGTGGAAATAACCCCACACGTTCTTCGGGTACAGATTACGAATCGATCTAGTTGTCATATTTTCTTTTTTTAGTTTGTTTGTTGGTTTATTCATCATGTTTTGCCTGACTCCACGTTACCCTCGCGTTTCGATGACGAACACATTTGTGCATCGCTAACGCGTTTACTTCAAGGCTGCTTAACCTGCCCGGCAGCAGGCTCGGCAACGACATCAGCAGTGGCCTCACCCGCTGTTTTTCGTTTGACGTACGGCATGGCAAAGACCCCGAACAGGCCGTACAGGATTTGCCAGACCGACTGCACGGCGAAGACGGCTCCCGCGAAGGCAAGCGCTTCACTCTCTGCCACCCCCAGTATCAGCAGGGAGGAGATGACCACGAAGTGCCAGGAACCAATCCCTCCCGGCACCGGTACCGAAACACCAATGTTGGTCATCGCGAAGACGATTAACCCAGCCAGCGGCCCAAGGTCTTTGGTGAAGTCGAACGCGAAAAAGCAGATGTAAAAATACAAATAAAAACAGAACCAGAGAAGGATCGTGTAGATGATTACCTGCTTTTTCTCCTTTATCCCTGAAATTACCTTCATATCGTACTTCACCGTCGTCAGGAACCCCTTCACCTTTTTCATGAAGGTGGTCCTTTTAAACACCGTAAACGACAACACCGTGGCAAGCACGAGGGTGACCAACACCAGGTAGAACCACGGGGAGGAGAAGAACCCCTTCACGTTGTCAAAGAACTCCGGGTTGTCCCTGAAGTAGGAGATGAAAAAGTCCACGTAGAGCACCATGCTCACGAAGATTATCGTCAGTCCGGCCAGGATGTCAATCATCTTGTCCACGAGGAACGTCTCCACGGTTTTGCCTAGTGGGATTTTGTCGTACTTGCTCACCACGCCGCATCGCCACACGTCGCCCGCTCGGGGCAACAAGAAGTTGACCGCGTAGTTCCCCAGCGTGGCATAGACGATGCTGGCCCTCGGGGGGTGGTACCCCAGCGCATTGATGAACAGTTCCCACCGCAATCCTCTTAGGATATTACCAATAAGCCCAAATATCAAAGAGAGGGCGATGATACCAAAATTAGCCGTTTTGGTGATTACCCATAGCTCACCAAAGTCGGTTTTCCTATACATGAGCCATAGGATAAACAATCCAATAAGTAATGAGAGCAGGACCTTCGATATTTTCTTCGCGGATTCAACCTTCATTTTCCCCAATTAAAAAGAGTACCTTGGAAAACCCGTTCCTCAGACGTCGTATCTTGTTTTTTTAGAACGAGTTTGTCTCATTTTCTGTAATTAAATTGCTACCTTTGCGGCGGTAAAGATAAGGAATAATCGGCAGATGGCAATGTTTCCGGTAAGGGCAAAGAAAAACCTGGGCCAGCATTTCCTCAGGGATGAGGAGATTGCCCGCCGCGTGGCGGCAACGCTCGATAAAGCTCCCCCCTTTCCCGTCCTGGAGGTGGGACCAGGTACCGGTATGCTTACCCGATTCCTTTTAGAGCAAGAGAGAGAGGTAACCGTGGTAGAGGTTGACCGCGAGTCGGTGGAATACCTTAACGAACACTACCCGCAACTGCGCGGCAAGATCCTCCATCAAGATTTCCTGCGGATGGATTTTGATGCCCATTTCAACGGCAACTTTAGCGTGATTGGCAATTACCCTTACCACATCTCCTCACAGATTTTCTTTAAAGTTCTGGAGAACAGGGATAAAGTCCCGTTTTGCTCCGGGATGATCCAAAAAGAGGTCGCGGAACGCCTGGTCGCCTCACCCGGGTGCAAGGCCTACGGCATCCTCAGTGTGCTGCTGCAAGCATGGTACGATATCGAGTACCTCTTCACGGTAGATGAGCACGCGTTCATCCCTCCGCCCAAAGTTAAGTCGGCAGTCGTCCGTCTCACGCGCAACAAGCGAAGGCGTCTCGCCTGCAACGAGAAACTATTCAAAACAGTGGTGAAAACCGGTTTCAACCAGCGTCGCAAGATGCTCCGCAACTCCCTCAAGCTACTGCTATCCGATGAGAGCCCCATGCCCGATGACCCCCTGCTCACGAAACGCCCCGAGCAGCTTTCGGTTGAACAGTTCGAAACGTTGACCAACCTGCTTGAACCGTGGGTAAAAGTCAAACAGCTTTCACTGGAAATCCCCGGGACATTCGAGGAAGAGGTTCCATCAAAAGCGCTTGAACCGTTGCCCGAGCAGGGCAAGCCGAAAGTACCGGAACCGTTGCCAGGGTGAACTTCACCGGAAGAGAGAAACACTTTTTGAACGGATATCATCGCGATTTAAAACAACGAGAACATGGCGGAAATCAAACTATTTTATCATAAAGATGGCGTAGTCAGGGTGAACCGGAGCCTCGACTTCCTAAAATCAAACCCTATTCAGAACTTTTTGTGGATCGACCTCAATGACGTGGATGAGGAGGTTGAAAACGAACTCGAAGATTTCCTCAAGATATACATTCAGGAAGAGGAAGAGATGATCGAGATCGAGATGTCGTCGCGCTACATCGAGACCAACGACACGCTGGTGGTCAACTCCAACTTCCTGTTGTCCAATTTCGAAACCGATCCCGTATCCTTTATCCTGAAAAACAACATACTGGTGACCGTCCGCTCGGAGGAGCTGATCTCCTTCCACGAGACAGTGAAAAAGATATCGGCCAACCCCAGGAACTACCCCACGGGGGCTCACGTCCTGGTCGCCCTGCTCGAGACCCGGGTCGAGTACGACGCCGACATGATCGAGCACATGACGCAGAAGATTACCCAGTTAAGTAACTCGCTCTCCCTGCAAGAGGCTGACGAGGAGCTGCTGTCGGAGATCAAGAACCTGCAGGAGAAGACGATGATGCTGCGAGAGAATATCATCGACAAGCAGCGGGTAGTATCCAGCATGTTGCGCAGCGAGTTTATGCCCTTGGAACTACAACCCAAGCTAAGCATGATCATCAAGGACATCAACTCGCTCGTGGAGCACATCAAGTTCAACTTCGACCGACTGGACTACTTGCAGGACACTTTCCTCGGTTACGTGAACATCGAGCAGAACAAGATCATCAAGATTTTCACCATCGTCTCGGTCATCTTCATGCCCCCCACGCTTATCGCGAGTATCTACGGGATGAACTTCGAGATTATGCCGGAACTGGACAAGAAATGGGGGTACCCGATCGCGCTCATATTGATGGTGTTCTCCTCGCTCTTTATCCTCTTGTACTTCAAAAAGCGAAAGTGGTTGTAGTGGCATTGCTCAAACGACAAATTGCACATTGCCAATTGCACATTGCTAATTGCTAATTGTCATTCAAGCATATAGTGCATCTGGGGTGTTTTTTCAGGGAAAAGGGTCGCGTAGGGTTCTCCCAACTCGGTTGTGCGGTAGCCCAACAACCATCGCGTTAGTTGATCAATTTCCGCCTGTAACGTTGGGGGCAAGTCGTGTACCCCATCCCCAACAGGTACCGACAAGTTGTTCCGCGGGATAAGCGGATCCCTCACCTCAACATGGAATGAAACGGCATCGCCTCGTCGGGAGGCAAACAGCGAAAGCAGACGGTCGGCATTGATAACCCGCGCCATCCCCGGCAGACTCCTTTTCTCGGGGAAACCGAACAGGGAAGCCTCCTCTACCATCGCCTTGAAATCACTGAATGTTTTTTGCACCGTCATATCCTGTTTCCGGTAATGGCGGTTGAACTGGTTGTAGGCCGCTTCCAGGTTACCCCCGTGGCGATCCAACAGCTCCTTTAACGAGGGCAGCGGCTCGCTACCCGGGTCAAACGTTCGTGCGAAGCCGTATCGGGCGTACCATTGCATCAGCCCCTCCTCTTGTGGCACTAGGATCATCAGCGGCACTCCCCGTCGGATCGCCTCGTTAAAGCTCTCCAACAACAGCGCACGGGCATAACCCCGACTTCGGTGTGCGGGCAAGGTGCATACCCCCGAGAGGTAGATAACCGGTATCTCCACGCCGTGAAACGTGAATTGATAGGTCAGCATTTGCAGGGAAGCCACCGCCTCGGAACCCTCTATGTACAACAAGGTATCCTCGGGGCGGTACTTGTAGCGGAAGTAGAGCTCCATGTAGTTGTCAGGATCCCCGAAACAGCGCTTCCACATATCCCACACCTGGGCTTTTGAAGTATGATCAGCAAGGTGAATCATAGCGTTTTGAATTGGGCATTGTATTATTTCAACAGGGCCTTGACGGAAGATTACAAGGCCAGCTCTGACATTTTAAAGCGGGCGTTATACTTCTTTAAAAGAATATCGGGTTGATACGAGAGTTTCGCTTTGCGCAGGTTCTCCAGCCCCATATCCTCCTCCCGGTTCACGTAGCTGAAACCCGCCATCTCGTTCTCCACGAACTGCTGGTTGATGATGGCGTAGGCACCGTGTACCGAGCTAAAGGCCTTCTCCACGTGGACGATGAACGTATCCTCGGTGAGCCGCTCTCCTATGGCGAACGCCACGATCTCGTCATCCACCTGTATGGCACCCCCTTTCAACTCCAGGTAATCGAAGTGTTCCAGCATGAGTGTCGTCGCGAAGTCATCATACACCAGCGTCGGGTCCTTTTCTTCTCCGTTAGCTTTCATCCACTTATCAAGCACCCTCTTACATGCCTCCACCGTCTCAGGGTTTCCTTCAAGCGATTGGTAACTCCAACTGTTCTCCCGCTTGAATCGATTGATGTGGTTCCGTTTGCTCTGTAGCTTTCTACCCTTCAGGTGGGTCAGTTTTTCGGTGGTGTAGATGTAATCCGATACGCTTCGGTTAAGGTTGTAGTTGAAGCGATCGGGAAAGGCGGCCGATACCTCCGCTATCATCTCTTCGGTAAGGCCCCTGAGCTGGAACACGCTATCGAACGACTTGTGATCCTCTATAATCCACTCGATGGCCTCTCTCAAATCGCCCGTTCCAATCGGTTTCAGGTAAGAGTTCCTGTCGTAATTGTCCTTGAACCGGATAAAGAGCCACCCGTTGGCTACCGCGAACTGGGTGTTAAACCGCTTCCCCCAGGTGTAGAGGTTGGTGAAACAGAGGTCCGAGGCCCTGTAGTTTTGTTGTTGCAAATATGAATTGATGAGCGGCCTATCGCTCAACTCGATCATTCGAAACGTTAACATACAATGAATAGTTACACCAAATCGTGGTTTTACAAGCGAGTAATTAAACCCGCTCCAGAAAGTCTTTTCTGATGAAATCAGGTTTTAGGGTTTTAGAAGCAAATTCATAGTTGCCACATGGACAGCAACATACCGTTAAAACGATTTGAACCCCATAATCTCCCGAACGTCGGCCAGCGTGGCGGCAGCGCTTTCCCTCGCCTTCTCCGCCCCCTCCTTCGCCACCTTCCGAAGGTATGGCTCGTTACCGCTTAACTCGATTACCCGCTCCCGGATGGGCGCTGTACCCTTGATGATATCCTCCGCGAGCTGCTTCTTGAGGTCGCCATACCTTATCTCGCACCGGTTCCACTGGTTCTCGTAATGCTCCACCACCTCGGGCGCGGAGACCACCCGCAGGAGCGTGAAGAGGTTCTCGATGTAATCGGGCTTCTCCGAGTTAAACTCGGTGGGCCCCGCGTCGGTCAACGCCCTCTTCACTTTTTTCTCAATCTCCTTGGGCGTGTCACTCAGGTAAATCGCGTTTCCTTCCGACTTTCCCATCTTGCCGCTACCATCGAGCCCCGGGATCTTGACCAGCTCCTCGCCGAAGTTATAGGCCACCGGCTCTTTGAAGTACTCCACACCGTACAGGTTATTGAACCGCCTCGCGAAGCGGCGGGTCATCTCCAGGTGCTGCTCCTGGTCTTTCCCCACCGGCACCTTATCCGCCCGGTGTACCAATATATCTGCCGCCATGAGCGTGGGGTAGGTGAACAGCCCCGCGTTCACGTTTTTCGGCTGCTTCCGGGCCTTCTCCTTGAACGAGACGGTCTTTGCCAGCTCACCCAGGTACGCGTGCATATTCAGGTAGAGATACAGCTCGATGACCTCTTTCACGTCGCTCTGCACGTAGATAACCGACTTCTCGGGATCGAGTCCAGCCGCCAGGTAGTCGACCAGCACGTTCTTCACGTTCTCGTGCAACATTTTCGGGTCGGGATGCGTGGTCAGCGAGTGCAGGTCAGCGATAAAAAAGTAACACCTGTTCTCATCCTGCATCCGTATGAAGTTGCGAAGCGCCCCGAAATAGTTTCCCAGGTGCAGTTTCCCGGTGGAGCGTATGCCGCTTAAAACAATATCCATGATTTCTCGTTATTTCTTTTTCGTTGAACTGACAAAGGTAATAAAAATATTCGTACCCGGGCGTTGCACTTCTAAGTTGAACTTAGGGGAGAGCCCCCCATGGCACTGTACTGCTTGGTAGAACTCACAGCGGAAAATCAACGAAATAAAATCACTTTTTCTTGCTAATTTAAAAAAATATTCCTAAGTTGCAGCCATGTTTAATAGGCTTATTAAATAGCTAATTTAAACAGGCTGATTAAATCATGCGCCGACAAGAAAGATATTACACCTCTTTCAACGTGGACTTTGTAGAAAACCCAGGTCAACACTACACGTTGCCCAAGGATTACGAGTGGATCCCCACCAAAAAGTCGCGCATCAGGAAGCAGAAATGGGTCTACCCGCTCGCCAAGGCGTTCGCCTACCTCTACTGCAAATTCGGGTTGCACATCACCGTGGTCGGGAGAGAGAAATTCGCCGAGGCCGGCTCATCGGGTTTCTTCCTGTACGGCAACCACACGTTGGGGATGGGCGATGTATTCCTGCCCGTACACGCCTGCAACAGCAAACGGGTTTTCACTGTCGCGAGCACGGCCAACCTCGGCATCCCCGTGGTAGGAAAGTGGTTGCCGTGCTTAGGGGCTTTACCCATCCCCAACGGGATAAAGGGGATGGCTGAATTTCGCGCCGCCGTAAACGAGAGGATCACACAAGGCTGTTGCGTTACCCTCTTCCCCGAAGCGCATCTTTGGCCTTATTGTACCTTTATCCGCCCGATGAACCGAACCGCGTTCCGTTTTCCCGTGGAGAACCGGGTACCGGCTTTCGGACTGACAGTCACCTTTCAAAAAAGGCGATTCGGCAAGAAACCAAAGATCACGGCTTTCATCGATGGACCCATTGTCCCCAACACGGAGTTACCACCCAAAGAGCAGGCTGCCGACTTGCAGACCAAAGTAACGGAGACAATGAAAAGCCGTGCAAAAGCGAACACGTATACCTACATTAATTACATAAAATTAACACAATGAACATACTGTATTGTGGCGACAAGAATATTGAGAATGGGCTCATCATCTCCGTGCTTTCCTTTATCGAGCAAACGAAGGACCCCCTCCACGTGTACGTGATGACGGCTCAATTCTCATACGATGGGAAAAAATACCTCATGGTGGGAGAGGAGACTATTTCAACGCTTCGACACTACTTGAAAAGGGCCAACCCCCTTAGTGACATTCAACTACTCGATGTCTCGGAACTGTTCCAATCGGAACTGCCTACCGCCAACATGAAAACACGCTTCACACCCTGCTGTATGCTGCGGTTGCTCGCAGATCGTGTGGAAGGGTTACCCGACAAGCTGCTATACCTCGACAACGATGTGGTTTGCCGAAAGAGCATTTCGGAATTTTACGATCAGGATATCACGGATGTTGAGTTTATTGGCGTTCTCGACCATTACGGCAGTTGGTTCTTCAGGAAAAACCTCTTCAGGCGCAATTACGTCAACTCCGGTGTATTGCTGATGAACCTTCCGAAAATCAGGGAGACAGGGTTATTCAGGAAGGCGTTGCAACAATGTAAGGAGAAAAAGATGTTCATGCCCGATCAAACCGCCTTGAACAATCTCGTCACCAGCAAACGGCTTGCCCCACGTAAGTACAACGAGCAACGAAGGATGCGCGCAAACACGGTATTGCGACATTACAGCACCACGTTCCGATTCTTCCCATGGTTCCACTACGTAACCGTGAAACCCTGGGAGATTGAACGGATGCATAAGGTTCTCAAAGATCACGAATTTGATCACCTCCTTCAGGAATACTCCCGGATTAAAGCTTCAAAAACAGGAAACGATGCTAAGCACCATTCAGCAGTGACATCTTTCACAAGCGACATCATTCACAATCCGGCAGTTGAATGAAACCGATCCAACACGTTCAGACACATTAAAAAACAGCCTCAATGAAAACAAAAAATTTAATCCCCATCTTCTTTACCATCGACGACGCGTATGCACCCTTGCTTGGCGTGGCATTAAAATCGATCATTATCAACGCCTCAAAAGAGAGGAAATACAAAGTCATCGTTATTCAAGAGAATGTTAGCGATGAAAACCAACGCAAACTGCTGGCCCTTGCCAATGAGAACTTTGACATAGAAGTCATGCCCATGCGCAGGTCGCTGGAAAACATTACGGACCGAAGCGAGAACCGCCTCCGGTGCGACTATTTCACGATGACCATCTTCTTCCGGTTGTTCATTCCCGAGATGTTCCCCGAGTACGACAAGGCCCTTTACCTGGACAGCGACATCGTGGTTCCCGGTGACATCTCCGAACTGTACGACACGAATGTAGAAAGGCACCTTTTCGCCGCGTGTCCCGATTACTCCTCCTCCGATGTACCTGCACTCATCCATTGGATGGAAAACGCCATTGGCGTAGACCGGGACAAATACGTCAATTCCGGCATCATGGTGATGAACCTGAAAAAGTTGCGCGAGGTAAAACTCGAGGAACATTTCATGCATTTGCTCAACACCTATCACTTCAACTGCATCGCACCCGATCAAGACTACTTGAACGCGATGTGCAAAGGGCAAGTACGCTTTCTCGATGAAGCGTGGGACGTGATGCCCAACCCGCGGAAAAAGGAGCACCCCGCCCCAAAGCTTATCCATTACAACCTGTTTGAAAAACCCTGGTGCTACGATAACATCCAGTATGCCGATTACTTCTGGAAGTATGCCGAAATGAGCGATTTCCACGATCAAGTAAAGGCGATAAAGGAGAACTACAGCGCGGAACAAAAGGCCCGGGACAAGCAAAGCTTCAACCTTCTCTTGAAAAAAGCGGAAACCGTTCCCGACACCGGGGTAACTTTCGTGAAAATGGCTAACAAGAACGTGAAAATTAGACTATGAACAAGATAATGGAAAATCCGGTGGTGCGCAATATCCGTGAAGCGACTGAAAAAGGGTTGTTTCACGTTAAGGTAGAACAAGGCGAACCCAAGTTCAATACCGAAGAGAAGCGCGAAATTATCGACAAATATTTGCAGGAGCGAGAGACGATAGCCTATTGGATTAAAAACCGAATCGTCACCATCGCTCAAAATGCCATGTCGTTATTGCGTAACGTGAACACGAAATATATCGGTACTGAAAACGTGAAAACGTTGCGCGGCAGGGGTGCCATTGTTACAAGTAACCATTTCAACCCGTTGGAGAACACGGCCATCCTCCGCGTGATAAAAAAAATAGGGCGTCGAAAAAAAATGTATGCCATCAGCCAAATATCGAACTTCAAAATGCCCGGGACCATCGGCTTCCTGCTACGCTACGCCAACGTGATCCCAATTAGCAAGGATTCAATAGGATACATGTGCGAACGTTTCTGCGATTGTGTTAATAAGGTGCTGAAAAAGAATAACTACATACTCATCTACCCCGAGCAGGAGATGTGGCGCAATTACCGCAAGCCGCGACCGCTAAAGCTGGGAGCCTACTTTTACGCCGCCAAGATCAACGTGCCCATTTTGCCCTGTTTCGTGGAAATCCGGGATGAACGTACTTTTTTCGGCATCTGGAACACACGCTACTTCGTTCATATCCTGCCTATTATAACACCTGACCCCACGTTAGACCCAAAAGCTGATGCCAAGCGCATGTCGCTCATCGATTACGAGCAGAAAAAAAACGCCTACGAACGTGCATATGGTCGACCGCTGGATTACGCTTTTGAAGTTTCGGACATTGCTGGAGGCTCAAGATGAAACACTTAGGCATTGACATCGGATCTACTACCGTCAAGATTGCCGTACTATCGCCAACCGATAATCAGCTGTTATACACGAAATATGTCAGACACTACTCCCTGCAGGTTCGTACGATCATTCAATTGCTAGACGAACTGCGTCAAGAGTTTCCCTCGGATACTTTTAAAGTGGCCATTTGTGGTTCGGGCGGGAAACCGGTCGCCAAAAAGATACAGGTGCCGTTCATTCAAGAGGTGGTAGCCAATGCTGCCGCCGTGTGTTACCTTTACCCCGAGACCCGAACCGCGATTGAACTGGGCGGACAGGATGCCAAGGTCATTTTTTTCCATCAAGATGAACACGATGGGCAGCTAAAGGTTTCCGATATGCGCATGAATGGCAACTGCGCGGGGGGCACCGGTGCCTTCATTGATGAAATCGCCCAGCTACTGGATGTTCAACCCTCTGAGTTTGACGCGCTCGCCGCTCAAGCCACAAGGGTTTACGACATCTCAGGTCGTTGTGGCGTATTCGCGAAGACAGATATCCAGCCCTTATTGATTCAAGGTGCCGCGCATGCCGACATTGCCCTTTCCACGTTTCACGCGATCGCGAAACAAACCATTGGAGGTCTTTCCCAGGGTTTGGAACTCGCTCCTCCCATTATCTTCGAGGGCGGGCCGTTAACTTTCAACAAACAGTTGGTATGCGTCTTCGCGGAGCGACTCCAGCTTAAAGAGCACGAGATTATCATCCCGAAGCACCCGGAAACCATCGTTGCCTATGGTGCCGCACTTTCCATCGAACAGTTCCTGAACAGGGAGGATGAAAACAGTTTCACGATTGAGGAACTTCTGGAAAACTTAAAAACCGCTGAAACGAAAGAAGTGCCCTCGTGTAATGAGCCGCCTCTCTTCAACAGTAAAAAGAGTTACACCGAATTCACCGAAAGGCACGACAAGGAGTTGCGCGTGGACGCGGTGCCAGCCCCCCGAAGCGGGGTACTGAACGTCTACCTGGGCATCGACTCGGGTAGTACGACTTCAAAATTCGCCTTGATAGACGAGAAAGAGCGGGTAATTGAACGCTTTTACGCCAACAACCTTGGCAAACCCCTGGATGTGTTAAAGCAGGGGCTGACAACGGTTCACGACAAGTACAAAGAAAAGGGCGTTGAGCTGAAGGTTCATGGCCTTGGCACCACGGGATACGGCGAGATCATGACGGCAAACGCTTTCGGGGCGGATTATCACATCGTGGAGACCGTTGCCCACGCCCACGCCGCCCTGCATTACTACCCCGACACCACGTTCCTTTTGGATATCGGAGGGCAGGACATGAAAGCCATATGGATAGACAACGGCGTGATAACCAATATTATGCTTAACGAGGCCTGCTCATCAGGGTGCGGGTCTTTCCTCGAAAACTTCGCCACCACGATGAAAATCCCGGTAGAGGAGATAGCGGCCGCGGCGTTCCGGTCGACCTCCCCGGCCAAACTGGGCAGCCGTTGTACCGTCTTTATGACCAGCAGCATCGTGACCGAGCAACGCAACGGCAAGTCGCCCGACGACATCATGGCCGGGCTTTGCCGCTCCATTGTAGAGAACGTCTTCAACAAAGTGATTCGGATTACTAACCCCGATGCCTTGGGCAACCATATCGTGGTACAAGGCGGCACCTTCCGCAATCGGGCCGTACTACGCGCCTTTGAGGAATACCTCGACAAAGAGGTGCGGCTAGCCCCATACCCCGGTGAGATGGGTGCCGTGGGCGTGGCCCTGCTTGCCAAGAAACATGTTGAGGATTATGGCTACCTATCCGGAACCGGGAGCCGTTTCATCGGCTTCGACGAGGTGAGTAAGTTTGCATATGAAACGGAATCGGGTGTACCCTGTTCACGTTGCGCCAATCACTGCTTGCGTACCATAACACGTTTCCCAAAAGGAAAATACTGGGTAATGGGAAACAAGTGCGAACGAGGGGCTGAACTTGACCGCGAGACAAAAAACCAAGCCGAGAGGGCAAGAGCCACTGGGAAAACCGCGACAAACCTGTTTCGTGAAAGGGCAAGCATGCTGTTCGAAGCGTATCCCGGCGAACAGGTATCAACCGACAAAAAAGAGGTCATCGGCCTACCCCGGACGTTGGAGTTTTGGAACAGCATGCCGTTTTGGAGCACGTTCTTTAAGGCGTTGGGATTCAAAACACTGTTCTCAGCACCGAGCAATCAGGCAATCTACGAAAAAGGAATCCAATTCGTAGCTTCCGACACCATCTGCTTTCCGGCAAAAATCGTACATGGCCATATCGAGGAGTTGGCCGAAAAAAGGGTAGACCGTATTTTTATGCCTTACGTGATGCACCTCCCACCCGAGGGGGTGGATAAGCTGAGCCCCTACACCTGTTCCATTATCATGGGTTACCCGATGGTGGTCAAGAACGCCCAAGACCCTGCAAAACGACACCATATCCACTTTGACACACCCGTCTTCCATTGGTTTTCGGAAAAAGACCGGAAGCGACAAATTCGCGAGTATGCCATCAACAGCCTAAACGTCACCCGAAAGGAGGCGAAGGGCGCCTACCTGGCCGCTGAAAGTGCCTTGGCGAGTTTCAGAGCCACGCTCCGCGCCGAAGCCAACCGCCTGATTCGGGAGGCAAAACGCGAAAACAACACCGTTATCGTTTTAGCGGGTCGACCTTATCACAGCGATCCGTTCATCTCGCACAACGTCTCTAAGTTCTTCACGGAAAAAGGGCTATCGGTCATCCCCGTGGATGCCCTACCCGGGTTGGAAGAGGTGGATTTACAGAACACCCGCATCGAGATCACCAACAACTTTCACACGAGGATGTTAGCCGGAGCGGTTATAGCGGCAAAAAGTCCCATGCTGGAATACGTGCAACTGGTCAGCTTCGGCTGCGGGCACGACGCCATTCTCTCGGACGAGATTGTCAGGATTATGAAAAAATGTGGAAACAAATCGCCCTTGATCCTCAAAATCGATGAGAGCGAGGCATCAGGCTCCTTACGTATTCGTGTTCAATCGTTTATCGAAACCATCACGAATCGGGGAAACCGGGAACACTATGCCGCCGCGCTCCCCGCACCCAGCCCCGTGAAATTCTACAACAACGACAAGAAAACCCGCACGGTACTGATTCCCAACATTTCCGCCGAGCTGATGGTGTTGATGGACAGCATCTTCGAAAAGCAAGGCTTCCGCGTGCAGAGGGTTCCCGTGGGCGGTGAACGACAAGTCAAGTTAGGGAAGAAATATGTACACAACGACATCTGCTTCCCATGCCAGATGGTCATCGGGGAGTTGATAGCCGCGTTACAAGACGGCAACTACCGTCAAGATGAGGTGGCGGTGGGCATGGTGAAGTTTCAATGCGACTGCCGGTTATCGAACTACGCCGGCCTTCTGCGCAAAGGGCTTGACGCGGCCGGCTATAGCGGTGTGCCTATCCTCACCACCGATGTAAACGACACTAAAGACAACCATCCCGGCGTGACCTTGTTAAACCTCTCGTCTGTTATAGAAGCCGTCAACTGTTTTATGATGCTAGACATCCTTACCGAACTTTGCCGGAAAGTCCGCCCGTACGAACTTCAGGCCGGTGACACCGACCGATGGCTACAAAAAAGTGTTCGCCTCATCGCGAAAGCCATTAAAGAGGGGGTTGCTGCCGCGAGAAAAACCTTTCAACGCTGCATCAACGATTTAAAAGAGGTGAAACATGATCGGAAGCACCCTAAACCGAGGGTTTTCGTGACAGGTGAACTGCTGGTGACCTATCATCCCGGTTCCAATTTTGATATAGAGCGCTACCTCGAAAAAACCGGGATGGAGGCCGTTTTCCCACGCGTCATCGACCAGTTGCGGAAGGATTTTCTAGCCCAAATGTGGCACCGACGCGACTTCAAGGCCGATGTGCCAAAATACCCGTACTTGATTACCTGGCTGTTCGACAACACGCAACGCTCGCTTGAAAAGATTGCCGTTGCACACCCGTTATATGAAAAGGCAATTCGCCCGGCGAAACTATACGAGGGGGTCAAAGATATTATCCCCGGCACGTTGAGTTGCGGAGAGGGATGGCTTATGGCAGCCGATATAGCTTATTACGCCGAACGTGGCGTTACTTCGCACGTCATCTTGCAACCTTTCGGCTGCCTGCCGAACCACGTGTGCGGTCGGGGTGTGATAAAAAGGTTGAAGGAGCGCTACCCCGATATCTCTATCCTGCCACTCGATCTTGACCCCGACACGAGTTATGCCAACGTGGAGAACCGACTGCAAATGTTAATTATGAATATGCAATACAGCACGAAAAAATCGTATCTTTGCACGCGAGCAAACAAAAACACCAACAATGAAGCAAAACACCACCAACACTGAATCGCAAATCCTTGCTTCGGCAGAAAAACTTTTCATCGAAAAAGGTTTCAAAGGTACTTCAACCACCGCTATCGCCAAGGATGCCGGTTGTAACCAAGCCCTGGTGCATTACTATTTCCGCACCAAGGAGAACCTTTTTCAAAAAGTCTTCCTGGGCAAATTTAAACAGCTGTTCGAGCAAATCAAGGTGCCTTTGGAAAAGGAGACGGATTTTTTCTCTAAGTTGGAAAACATGGTCGACGTCTACTTCAACTTCATGATACAGAACCCCAAGATCCCTTATTTTATTTTCAACGAACTGATCACCAACCCCAAGCGAAGGAAGCAACTTCGGGAGCTGTTCATGCAAAAGCCGCATCAGGACGATGTCTACCACCAGTTTTGCGCGTCAGTAGAGAAAGCTATATCGCAGGGGGTGATACGCGATATAGAGCCATTGGATTTGCTTATGGACGTGGGCTCGCTGGTGGTTTTCTCGTTCCTCATGGCTCCCATTATCACGGATTTTCTCGATTTGGATCAATCCCACCTCACCGACTTTGTCGACCACCGCAAGCAAGAAGCACTGACCCTGCTTTTTCAAGGCCTGCGAGTATAGACAACCGCTGCCGTCCAATACAAATAAATTAAACGAGAATAAGTACACCGACGAAAACGTGTAAAATAAGTTCAACAGATATGCGTAAAAAAATTTCTTTCCTCCTTATCGCCTCGCTGCTTCTGGTAAGCTGCACCTTCAAACCGTCGCCCTTTTCGCTGGGCGTGAAACCCAACACGCGGGACGACGCATCGCCGGGGACCATTAAGCTGGTCGAACAGCTGCAAGCCCGGACGGACACCGCGCACGTCACCGTGGCCATTCCCAAGGGGGAGTACCATTTTTACCCCGACAGCGCGTTCTCTCGCGAGTACTACGTCTCCAATCACGACCAGGACAACCCGAAAGCGGTGGCCTTCGCGCTGGAGAACCTGCAGAACGTGACCATCAACGGGCAAGGCTCGGAATTCATCTTCCACGGGCGGATGATCCCCTTCTCCATCCTTAACTCCCATAACATCACCCTTAAAAACTTTTCGGTCGACTTCGAGATCCCGGCATTCCGCCAATTGACCATCCTGTCCGTCAACCTAGAGAGCGGCGAGGTAGAAGCGGAGATATACCCGCCCGGGCATCATAGAATTGACCATGGCAATCGCCTTATCGCCGTGGGAGAAGGGTACGAGAACCCGCTGTTCGTATCGATGGGGTTCCGTGAAGATAGAAGGCTGACCTACCGACGGGGAGATATCAGCTTCGATGCCCAAAAGATGGAAGCGATTGGAGAGGACAGGCTCAAGATAACCGGTTGGAGCCAAACCGCGCAAGTGAACGTGGGGGAACGATATGCGCTACGCTCCTACCACCGCCCCACGCCGGGCATCTTCGTGAGCGAGAGTTCCCAGGTAACCCTTGAGAACGTGACGCTACACTACGCCGAGGGGATGGGACTACTGGCGCAGATGAGCGAGGAGATCACGCTCGACGGATTCAACGTCTGCCTCCGTGGCGAAGGGGACCCGCGCTACTTCACAGCACAGGCCGATGCCACCCACTTTTCGGCCTGCAAGGGGATAATCCTGTCTAAAAACGGTTTGTATGAAGGCATGGCAGACGACGCCATCAACGTGCACGGGACCTACCTGCGCGTGACCCAGCGGGTAGACGACCATACGCTACAGGCCCGCTACATGCACCCGCAAGCATGGGGTTTCCTTTGGGGTGAACCGGGCGATAGCGTGCAGTTCGTGGAGAGCGAGAAAATGGAGTTGGTGGGGGACCCGTTCATCACCACCATACAAACAATCAAAGCAATTGACAAACCGACCGAGTTCGGTGCCAAGGAGTTCGAGATAACCTTTGTCGATATGCTGCCTGAAGAGATTGTAGAAACGGGGAAGTACGGTATCGAGAACCTAACGTGGACGCCTGAGGTGGTTTTCACCGACAACATCATCCGCAACAACCGGGCACGCGGTGCACTGTTTAGCACGCCCAAACGGGTGGTGTGCGAAAACAACCTGTTCGACCACACGCACGGCACGGCCATATTGTTGTGCGGCGACTGTAACGGCTGGTACGAGACGGGAGCGTGTAGAGATGTACAGATCCGCAACAACACCTTCGTGAACGCCCTTACCACGACCTACCAATTTACCAACGCGGTCATTTCCATCTACCCCGAAATCCCCAATCTGAAAGAGCAACAGAAGTTCTTCCATTCGGGCATCGTGATCGAGAATAACCGGTTCGACATGTTCGATCGCCCCCTCGTGTACGCCAAATCGACCGATGGGCTACTGTTCCGCGACAACATCGTGGCGGCCAACAGCGAATTTGAACCGTTCCACTGGAACAGTCACCCCCTCTTTTTTGAAAAGGTGACCAACGTGACCATCGAGAACAACACCTTCGAAGGTGGCTTCTCTTTCGATCCCGAAAAGGACATCAGAACAGAGCTCTCTTCACCGGATGCCGTAACCGTCAAGTAACCAAGTCGCGACAATGAAACAATCAACCACATTGAACGTGCTTTCTCTTTTTTCAGGTTGTGGGGGGATGGATTTAGGCTTTGAAGGCGGTTTCGCTGTCTTGGAAAAGTCTATAAATGAAAAGTTAACTCCCCATTTCATAGCTAAAAAATTAAATAACGGGTTTGTTCAGCTTGAAAAGACGAGGTTTAAAACCGTTTTCGCCAACGATATTTTGAAGGACGCGAGAAACGCTTGGGTGACCTATTTCTCCAAACGGGGACACGATCCAAGGGACTTCCGCGGGGAGAGCATCGTGGATTTGGTCAAGATGCACCGAAGCGGGCAACCTGTTTTTCCCGGAGAGGTGGACGTGGTGACCGGTGGTTTCCCCTGCCAGGACTTTAGCATCGCCGGTAAACGCGGCGGTTTTCATTCCAAGAAAAACCACCTGAACGAGCATGTCGATGACCACACGGCCTCCGTGGAAACCCGGGGACAGCTCTACATGTGGATGAAAGAGGTGATCGAGATCACACGGCCCAAAATCTTCATCGCAGAGAATGTAAAGGGATTAGTCAACCTGGGGGATGTGAAAACAATCATCCAAAACGATTTCTCCTCGGCCGGTAAAAACGGGTATATCGTGCTCGACCCGCAGGTCCTACACTCAGCTGACTATGGGGTGCCCCAGTCGAGGGAAAGGGTGATTTTTATAGGCATAAAAAAAGCCTCGCTACGAAAAACAGCCTTGAAAGAGTTGGAAAAGGAAAAGGTGCCAGAACGATACAACCCATACCCCAACCCCACGCATGCATTCACGGCTAAAGGAGAGCATTTAAAGCCTTTCGTGCCACTAAAGGAGCTGTTTAAGCATGTAGAAGAACCTGAGCTGTCCAACGATCTGTCGCAAAAACATTATTCAAGAGCGAAGTTCATGGGCACACATTGCCAGGGACAGATCGAAATCAATCCAAATGGGATCTCTCCAACCATTCGCTCCGAACATCACGGGAACATCGAGTTTAGGAGACTCTCCAAAGAGAACGGGGGTGTCATCGACTCTGAGCTAAAAAAAGGCATGAAAGAGAGAAGGCTAACGGTGAGGGAGTGTGCTTTAATACAGACCTTTCCGCCCGACTACGATTTCGTGATCAAGAACGAAAAGGGAAGAAAAGGCTCCTTCCTGGTCAGCCCATCACAAGCGTATAAAATTATCGGCAACGCTGTACCGCCCCTGTTAGCCTACCACTTGGCCAAAAGGATTGAAGAGGTGTGGGACCTCTATTTCAGCAAATAATCCCATTCCAAACATCAACATCCAACGTCCATCGGCAACAAAGTGCCAAGATGTGGGGGTTTACCCCATCAGGTAACTCGCCACCCAAATATCAAGCCCAAAAAGCTATACTTAAGGGTATGTGGTTCCTTGCATCAAATAACTCGCCACCCTCATCTTTATGGCTGAACCACTCAAGGCCGGTGCCGGTGGCGCGTAAGGCACCGGTTTACTATCGCCATACTCCACGGCGATACCGGGGTCAACAATCCTGAAGTCGATGGTGGGCGGTATGACCCCGTCATCAGGGATATTCAACACGCCATCCAGAGACCCATCCACCTTGGGATTACCTCCCCACGGGTTACGCATCGCGAAGAGGGCACCCTTATCTGCAGAGAGCATAATGGTATAGGCATGCGCCTTAACGGTTTCACTGTTATCTACCGGAAGTCCCGCGCGGTTGAAGCCGCCAATCATGAGTTTACCCTGATCGAGGCAGACGTTGACCACCCGCGCCAATTCACGCGCGGTAAGCTTGCCGGGGCTAAACGCGAAGCTATTGCCATCACCGGTGAACAGGGGAACCACGTGTTCACTCCCGATTCCCCCGATGTCGGGGTTCGCCTTGTAAATCACGTTGTACTTCATGATCGCCTTCTCCAACACGGTTGCCCACGTGGCGGTGTTATTCTTGCCCGATACCGCATCGATATTCTGGCCATTCCCCGTGAGGAATTTGTTGCTCACGGTTACCTGTAACGGTTTACCTTGCGGGTCGAACATCTTCACGGTGTAGCTATTGTTCCCGTTATCGGTAATCAAGCTCTTCACGAAGTTGGGGTAGACGTAAGCCATGGAACCCAAGGCCGCAAGACCCCCACAGTTGCCGATAACGTGCTGGTTTACATCGGCCGGCGACGGGTCACCAAAGGGGTAGAGCGTCACGGGAAACTCCTTCTGCTGAAGGTGGGAGACGTGCCCGGGGGCGGGCGGCTCGTTAGAAGGGTCAAGCAGCCATGCCCTATCCGCGTCGGTAGTCACGTGCCGATTCGCGTAATGGTTGCCCATGGGCGTTTGAGAGGAGTAGGAAGAGCCCGATGAATGCACCATCAGATCCTCAATCCCGGTGTAAATCACCTGTAGCCCCCACTCCGCGATGCTGGTCTGCTTGCCACCTCGGTTGCCGGTAACCTCCAGCTTGAAAAACTTAAACGTGTTATCGTTTTCAAACGGGAAAAGTAGGGTGTCACCCCGTTCGGTAAACCGCTGGCCCTCCTGCTCATCCAATTTCACCCAGTGCCTGTTATTCACGGAGCCGTGTAGGATCCAAGAAGCAGGATCGCTTTCGGGGCTACCCGATGAGGAGACGATGAAATAGTGGTTATAATAGGTCGGCTCCTTCACGTTCCACTGCACGTGAAATGAGCTGAATGGGGTAGAATAAACGGTTTTAGGGTCTCCATCCATAATGTTTTCCACCCCTTTGCCCTTATCGTGAAAGGCGAATTGGGGCAACAACTCACCCCATTCAGTCTCCACGGTGTAGATGTTCATCGCCCACTCGGCGAGGCGCGTCACCTTGCCCCCCCTGTTCCCTTTAATTTCCAGCTTGTAAAAGGTGTACTGATCTTCATTCAAGATGGGATAGACCTTCGTCTCGCCCTCGGAAGAAAAGTGCTGATTGCCCTGCTCATCCAGCAGCTTCCAATCTTTCTTATCGTTTGAGCCGTACAATGCCCATCGGGTGGGATCGCCATCGCGGGAGCTTCCGCCCGAAGTAAGCATGTATTGATTCACGAAAGAAGGCTTGCTGCCCGCCCAAATCACGTAGAAAGAGGTATGGGGCAACTCCATCATGCTTTTCGGATTCTGATCGGCCATCCGGCTCACGTCATTCCCGTTGACGAAATCAGAGAACTCTGATGTAATCACCCCACTCCCGCCGGGTAAGCCGGTGCTACCGGAACTTATCCCGGCTGAGTAGGGAGAGGGAGGAGGAGGTAAAGGCTCCTCCCCCTGCTGCGACCCACTGTTATCATCCACGATGGGATCTTCACTTGAGCAGGTAATCAAAAGCGCGTGAAAAGTTAAAAGAAATGAGAAAAATAGCGCTTTAAGCCCTGCCCTGAAAACGGTTGCTTTCATTCGCTTACCAATTCATTGCACATCTTCAATTGTACGTTCTGCTTCGCAGCCTTTTCAGTCGTCGCTTGGCAAAGCTTGAGCAAGCTCAGCTCTGCTCTCGCTCCTAAAATTCGCAGACGCGCCTTTTCTGTCGTCACTCGGCAAAGCTTGAGCAAGCTCAGCTCTGCTCTCGCTCCTAAAATTCGCAGACGCGCCTTTTCTGTCGTCACTCGGCAAAGCTTGAGCAAGCTCAGCTCTGCTCTCGCTCCTAAGAAAATTGCTAATTGCTAATTGTAATCACCTTACTTAAGCTTAGGTCCAAACAGGGTCCACTCTGCTAACTGGAACAGCGATGAACCGTTATTCCTGGTAACCCGCAACCTGTAATACTGGTAAAGGGTGCTGTTACCGGTAATCTCGAAGGTTAGTGTCTGGAAGCGCATCGGGAAAGTCATATTCGACCGTTCATCCAGCGTCACCCAACTTGAGCCATTATTTGACGCCTCGAGAACCCAATCCTTTGGATCCCTAGCGGAGGCATCGTTAGCAGAGGTCATCGAGTAGCGGGTCACGATGGCCGGCTCGTTCGTTTTAAACATCATCCAAGTGGTACTATTCCTGGTGAGGTACTTGCTGTTGATATCCCCGTCAACCAGCTTCAAAATTCCTTCCCCACCGCCAGTGTTAAACTGGTCGGACACCGTACCACCCAGCGAGGTCACGTTAATGATGATAGGCTGTACCTCGATGGTGGTCTCACGCTCCAGCCAAACCTCGTCGATCGAGGCCTGGTTCCCCTGGATGGGCCAGACCGATACGCTGTAAGTGAACTTGTACGACCCAGGGGGAAAGAAGTCGACGCTCAATCCCAGGGAGGCAACCGGAAGGGAGGCCTCCGGAAGGGAGATGAACTCGGTAACCCCGGTAGTGGGGTCGGTCTTTTTCAGCAGGTGCGACAGGTCGAGGGAACCGTTAAACGTGTACCCACCCGGGGCTTCCACCTTATAGTTAATCTTCCCCGAGAAACGCATCATCACGTTCGAGAGACCCAATAGCGAGAGAACCTGTTCGTTATCCTTCACCTCAACCACGAGCGAGGGGGGCGTAAGCGCCTCCACGAAGCTACTGGAGATGGGAAAAGCTGTTACCGAGGTGGGCACGGAGAGGTTCCCGTGCTTGTCCATGGTGTAGACGATAAACTCGTACCCCGTTCCGGCCTGCAGTCCATCGATGGAGACGGAGTCCACCATTTCATTGTAGATGACCTCGGTGCTATCGGGACCGTAAAGGATGCGTATAGCGGTCGACTTCTGATCCTTCGGGTTGTCCCACGCGAGAACCACCCGCTCGTAGCCGGGGTAGACCCTTAAGCTATCGATCTTCCCGGAGTAGTTGTACTCTCCAAGGTACTGCTTGTAATTATCGTCCATGCTTTCACAGGCGTAAAAGCTCAAGATAGACGCTATCGCTATGGCAAGTATGTATCGTATCTTCATAATGACTGTTATTTACTCGTTAAACCTATTCCCACCCGGGGATCGCACCCGTCAACACGCTCTCGTCCTCGACGATAGAGCCGTCTCCCTCCGTGCCGTACAAGGTGATCTCCGACATACAACCTGAGTTGCCGTTACTGAACTGCTTGATGGCTTTAAACCTCAGATACCTGAACGGCTTGGTAAAGCGCGGGTTCTCAGGGTAGAGCATAAACTCATGTCCGCCTCGCACCTCGTTCCTCGCCTCGGTGTAAGATGAAGGTATCCTGATGCGGTACTGTCCCACGAACTCCCAATCATCCAAAATACCATCAGTAGGATCGGGGTCATTGCTTATCCAAAGCTCAAAGATTTCCACGTTCTCACCCGTGTAGAGCATGCCCCATGCTTCACGCTGCCAAATTTTGAACCGGCTAGCCACCACCTCACGTCCCATATCGATATAATACGAGAAGGGATACCCTACGTCACCGGTGTTAAAATAGTTGAGGTTCTGCACCCGCTCGTAATCGTACTCGTTATCCCAGAACTTCTCGATACGACCCTCCCTGAACGACATGGGGGCGTTCTTAAAGCTATCGAGCTGGTGCAACCGCTGGTACTCGGGGTAGGGAACCTGCTCGAACGGGTTGGGATCGCTGTCGTAGTCCCACTTGTTGCCGAATAGCAACTGGTCGCGGAGGAAGCTCCACGTGCTCTTGGAGAGGGGTGCGTCGATTAACGGCGTAACCTCGCCAAGGTGCAGTTCCTCTGTCTCGTTACCGTACGTGTCGCGCACGTGAACGTCCACCTTGTGCGGTACCCCCTTCAGGTTGGGTATAATGAAGCGATCCTTGGGAAGGTTGGACGAGTACAGCTGGTTGACCGTCCGATCACCTATCGTGATCTTAACGAAAATCTGAACGGTCAAACGGCGTTCGTTTTCCCAGTCCAACACGATGGATGAAAATCCGGGCTGTACCTGAACAGTCTCTAAAATAGCTACCGTGACCGGCACCAAGGGGGTAATACGCTGGATGACCGGCTGGGAGTGGTTGTTATCCCGGTCCACCGAGTAGAGCTTGACCTCGTACTCCTTCACCTGCCCCAACCCCTCGATGAAAAGGGTATCGGCGTAAACGCTGCTCGTCTTGGAGATAACGCTCCCGTTATCAAGCATATACTCCCCACGCACGTAGAGGAAATCCTCGTCATCGGGGATCGTATAGGTAAAATACCCGCCCCCGTTAAGCGCGGTGAACTCAACGTTCGTGATCTGCTTTGGGGGAGTAGTATCGAGGCTGGCGGTTTCATCTTTGCAGCAATTAAAAAAAGGGATAAGTGCCAGCAAGAAAACAATCGCAATATGTCTACTATATTTCATGTGATTCAATTTATTGATTTTGATAGTCATATTCTTTTTACCAGCCTGGGTTCTGTACCAGGTTGGGGTTCCGGTTCAGGTCCCATAACGGGATGGGCATCAGGTAATCGCGCGGCGTCTGCCATGTGCGCTGTTGTAGGGTCATCAGGTTATAGAACTGTTCCGGGTCTACACCGGTGGTGTTCCAGCCTCTCGCGGGAAGGGTAAAAAATCGGCTTCCCTCCTTCCATCGGGAAACGTCAAAGAAACGTTTCCCCTCGAAGCTTAATTCGATGGAGCGCTCGGTACGGATGATATCGCGCAGCCCCTCCTGGGTGAGGTGTTTGCCCACGTTCCTTACCACCTCAGCATCGCTCCACACCGCTTCAACGTCCCTCAAGCCGGCACGCCTACGCACCTTGTTGAGCGCATCGTACGCGGGTTGACCCGGTCCATTGTACTCGTTGTACGCCTCAGCATACATCAGGTAGAGGTCGGCCAACCGGATGATGGGATAAGGAAATTTCACCACGCGCGCCCAGTGACCCGTTCCCGATTCCGGGTGTACCAGTTTCTTAACACCCACGCCCGTCCAATAAAAGTCGGTGTTGTGGTGTGCCCCCCTACCGCCCGGGAACTCGTTATACCTCATTTTCACGTCATTCGCCACGTCGTGGGTTCTCCAGACGCAACGGTCCACGCAAAGCCACGCGTAAAACCGGGGTTCCCTGTCCAGGTGCAACTTCACGGTTCGCTCGCCCGGCTGCATGTACCCTTTGTGGTAGTTGTCGTCGGGTATGGTAGTCAGTTCGAACCTATTCTCGTAATCGTAAGTGATATCCTCGTCGATGGGAACACCGTTCTTGGAGTAGTAACGCTCCACCATCCGAAAGTCGGCCCCAAGCCACTGCCAAGCATACCCGGCGGTAGTGGGGTCAGCCACCGAACGCATGTTGGTCGCATGCGCAAAACCGCCTTGCCCCGTGAAGTCGAGACCCGAGTATCCCCAGATCACCTCGTCGTTCCAGGACTCAATAATGGAGAAGCGGTTGTTGTAGCAGTACTGGATGATCTCCGACTCCTTGAAGTTATCCACGTCCCAAAATCGGGGTTGCCCATCGTAGACGTACAGCTTCTTGCCGTTGCTTTCCGCTTCCGCGATAGCCTCTTCAATACCGTCCAGCGCATCCTTCCATTTTTCCTTCTCGTAGTTTATCGGGAACAAGAGCTCACCGTGCTCCCCCTTGAAATTGCTGTAAAACTCGATATTGCCGTTGAATAACGGGCTCGCCCGGGTTAGCAGCACCTCGGCCTTGATGGCTTTGGCAATCTGAAGATCTACCTGCCCCATGAACGACGCGTCTCGCTGGATGGCCAAGTTACCCCCCTCGATTACCTCGTCAATAAGGCCCAAGACGTAATTGAAGCAGGAGTCCACCGTCTGCCGCTCCTGCCTCACCTCTTCTACCGACGAGTAGGGCTCCAGGTTTTTATCAACGATCACGATAGGACCATAAAGGCGAATTAAGTAGTAGTGGTAGTAGGCTTTAAGAACCTTTACCTGGGCAATCCAGTCCTCCCTCTCCCGTGGAGTAAGGTCGGGTACATTCTCGATGTTTTGGAAGAAGATGTTGCATACGCGGATGCCCTCGTAGAGACTCTCTGCGCCACCACCTCCTGCCCAGTAGTTGAGAATGGGGTCGTTGGAGTTATTCCAGCCCCGCATCAACTTGATACCACGGTTCCAGCCCCGGCCGCCCGCGTAATCGGCATCAAGACGCCCCACCCACTCGTCGCCCGCAAGTGACATCGATTGATGCATCTTTTCGTAGTTGGGCATGTAACGGTAACAGGTGGAGAGCGCGTTCAGCGCCTTATCCCTGTTCTCGAAAAGGCTCCCCACCTCCACCGTATTATCCGGCACTATGTCCAGGAAGTTACAACCGGTAAAAAGCACCGTGAAGGTTAATAAACAAATGGTAACTATATTATACTTCATAATGGTTCTTTTTTTATAATTCATCAGCTTTAGAATGACACGTTTAACCCGGCGCTGTACACCCTTTGCAGGGGGTAGTTAAAGCCTTCGCCACCCATCTCCGGGTCCCACAACTTGAAAGAGGTGATATTGAAAAGGTTTTGCCCTGCAATGTAGAACCTCACGTTATTAATCCCGGTGCTTGCAAACAAGCTCTTCGGGAAGGTGTACCCAACCTCCATGGTCTTCATCCTCAAGAAGCGGCCGTTCCTTAACCACCACGTCGAGTTGGAGACGTTGTTGTTCTCGTTAAACGTAGCGGAGAGGCGGGGCCAAAACGCCTTGGCCACCGGGTTGTTCGGGTTCCAGTGGTCATCGGCGATATACTTCATCGCGTTCCGCATGTTGGCGAAGGGGGCAATGTTATTGGGATTGATAAAGAACGACACCCGGTCTTGTCCCTGCATGAAGAAGGAGAGGTCGAAGTTCTTGTAGCCGCCCGAAAACCCAAACCCGTAGGTCACCTCCGGTACGATGGGATAGCCGATGTGTACCACGTCGTTCGAATTGACCCGTCCATCGCCGTTGATATCCTTGTACTTGATATCTCCCGCTTGGACATTTCCCCCCAGCTCTTGCAGGGGTGAGTTGGCCACGTCGGCATCATCGATGAAAAGGCGTTCGGCGATGTACCCCTTCCAGGTGTAAATGGGCCACCCAATGTTACTGAGGTAAGACCAGCGGTACTCGGGTTCCTCGTTCTCGATGACCTCGTTCTGGGCAAACGTGAAGTTGAAACGCCCGCTAATCCACGCGTCGTCGTTAAACGAGTGGTTCAGGTCAATGGAACCGTCCCATCCGCCGCTCTTCACCTCTCCCACGTTGCCATACACGTTGCTGGTCAACCCCATGGTCTCGGGCAAGTTGGCCCTCGCCTGGTAAATCTGCTTGCGGTCCTCCGTAAAGTACTCGAGGATCACCTTAACCGCCCGATTTTTAAATAGGTCCAGTTCGAAGCCAACGTTCTGCTTAACGGCGATCTCCCAGGTGATATGGGGGTTCGCGTACCGGTTAATATTGAAGCCGCCGTAGTTGTTATAGAAGTTCTTACCCCAAGAATAACCCGATGCACCCGGGTCAATATCGGAAAGGAAGAAGAACCTATCTTGCGGGCCGGCAATCTGGTCGTTCCCCACCTGCCCCAGCGAGTACTTCAGCTTAAACTGAGGGATGATGTCTTTAAGCCCATCCCAGTAGGCTTCGTTAGAGAGCATGTAACCTACGCCCATCGCGGGGAATACCCCCCAGCGGTGATCCCGTGCAAACTTCTCCGAGCCAGTGTAGGTTAAACTTATCTCGACCAGGTAGCGGTTATCGAACCCGTAGTTTACCCGTGCCCTCATCCCTTGCAAGCGTTGCGGGAGCGTCTGCTGTATCCTGCCGGGATTGCCGCTGGTGTTCTTTATCTCCTCTTGCGTGTAGATCAAGAGCCCGCTCACATCGTGCAGGTCGTTAAAGGTACGCGCGTAGGTCAACCCTCCCTCGAGATAGATCCTGAACTGCCCATCGCGCCGCTGGTCCGGGTCACCTAGGGCATCGGTCCCGCGACGTACCTCTTGCAGCACGTAGGTATCGGAAAACTCATCGTAAGTCTTTATATGGTAAAAATAGGGCATATAGGAGCGGCGGCTCTCATGAAACGAATCGCTCTTGATTGACACCTTAGCCCGCGCCATCAACCCTTTGGTTAAGGCATCAAGGTTCTGGTCTAAAGAGAACTGGGAGGTGATTCGTCCGTTTGAACCGTCTTTATAGCCACGCACCATCTCGCCGAACGGGTTGAGCATGGTGCCGGTCTCATTCGACCCGAAGAGGGTGTGCTTCACGTAAGCATGATCCTCGTCCGGTAAGAAAAACTTGGGGAACTCAACCGGGTTGGAGTTCATCACGCTCCTGAATATATCGGTGGTGTTGTCTACCGGACCGGTGTAGTTCTCGAAGATGGAGCTCATGTTGATATCGAACCGGGTGGTGGGGGTTAAGTCCATCGTGATGTTCGTCAACAGGTTAAACCGGTCGATATTGATGTTATTCTTGAAGTTGTTCAACCGGTTGTCCCGGAGGATCCCCTCTTCCTTGTTGTAGGCCACCGCCATGTAGTACCGCACTACCGACCCACCACCGGAGACGTTGAAGTTGTAGTACTGGTTAATCGCTTTCGACTTGAACATCTCTTTGTACCAGTCGATGTTCGGGAACGCGTACTCGTTAAGGCCGTCGATGGTGTTCTGAATCTTCTGGGCGCTGTAGTAGGGTTCCAGCAACGGGTTATCGTTGAACTGCGCCTGGTTGTACAGGTTCATGTAGGTCACTCCGTCCACCGTCTGTTGAATCTTGGTGGGAGCAGAAACGCGGGCCTCCGCCCTGAACGAAATCTTGGGTGCGCCCGCTTGTCCCTTCTTGGTGGTTACCATGATGACCCCGTTAGCCCCCTTGGATCCGTAGAGCGCGGCAGAGGTGGCGTCTTTCAACACGGAGAAAGAGGCGATGTTATCGGGGTCGACCCGCGCCAAGTCGTTGGCGTCCACCTCAAACCCGTCAAGCAAAATCAACGGGCTGCTGGCGTAGCCAAAGGTGGTCACGCCCCGCACGAAGAACTGGGCGTTATCGGCACCTGGCTCGCCACTCCGCTGGTAAGAGATTACACCAGCCAGGCGACCGGCCAACGCGGTGGTCAAGTTAGACGAAGGGATCTTGAGTTCCTTCGGGTTAATCGTTTCGATGGAGGAGACCACGCTCTCTCGCCTTTGAGTGGCGAACGCGGTAACGGTCACCTCTTCCAGCATCTCCACGTCCTCTACCAACTGCACGTTGTAGATGGAGCCGGTACCCACTTCCACCACCTCGGTTTTCAAACCGAGGAACTGAAAGCGCAGCTCATCGCCCGTCGCGGCCTGTATCGCGTAGGCACCGTCAGCGTCGGTAATCACCCCTCCCTCGCGGCCCACTACCTGCACGGTTACACCGGGGAGCGGGTTGTTGTCACCATCGACCACAACCCCGCTAACGGATCTTCGGCTCTGCTGCACGGAACCTACCTCCCCTATAGCCAGGAGATGGCCTCGTGCTGCTAAATTAAGCGGGAATAGCATCATTCCCAAAAGAAACAGCAGAACGCATGTCAACTGTTTCTGATTTTTCCTTTCGACCATAAAAATCATTTTTAGATGAACGCACGCCACCCTCGTTAACTTGATAACGTGCTTACATATAACAACTTATACTCTTTCGCAATATATGGCACCGCCCTGGTGCACCCCCATTCGCGCTTAAATGCAACTGTTTTTCACATTAGAACGTTTAACTTGCATCACAAACATAACACTTTTTTAGGTTTTAAAGAAAAAAAAAGAAGGTTTTAACACTTCCACCGTTAATCGTTTACCATGAGACCCAATATGGCTCCTAATCTCATCTGTTTTTCTCCTCTGTAAATCCCTTCGATTTTTATCCCTTGCACTTGTGAAGAGCGGTTTTTTCATGTACCTTTGCAAGGAAGTAAAAACGTAAAAACCCGCAAGATAATGAAATGCGCACGCACCCCCCTTGTTGTAACGCTCCTGTTCGTCATACTCGCCTTACCGTGCTGCAACGGTGGCTTTGACGACTGCCACAACACCATCTACTTCACGAACAACAGCGACAAGCCTATCTACGCCGTCAGCACCCTTAAGAAAGGGTTCTTAAACTTCGACCCCACCAACGAGGAGTACGCTGCCGACTTCAAGGTACGCCCGGGTAAAACCATCAAAGTGAAGATTGGCATCACGCTGCAGTGCTGGGAGCAAACGCTGGAGCAGACAGGGGGTTACCTCTACATCTACGTGTACGATGCCGAGTACCTTGAAGACAAGAAGACCGACTGGTTGACAGCGAGGGACAACCCTAAGAAGGAATACGTCCTGAACGTGAAAGATCTGCAGAGACTGGAGTGGAAGGTTACCTATCCCTAATTCTTACACCCAATAATATTTCACCATAATTTCGTTGATAATTGATAAAAAGGTATATCTTTGGGGCTTTTAAGAGAGTTCAAGGGTTTTTCTCTTTAATTTAGTATTCTCAAGTGAGAAGATAATAGAACAATACATTCATTATAATCTAAAAAAAGAACTTATGAGTTGGTTAATCAAATCATCAATCGGGCGGAAATTGATTCAAAGTATTTCCGGCCTATTCCTGATTCTGTTCTTGCTGTTCCACCTGTCGATGAACGTGGTGCTTATCTTTAGCCACGAGACGTACGACTTCCTGGCCAACGAGATACTGGGCGCGAACTGGTGGGCCATAGTGGGCACGCTGATTTTAGGACTCGGAGTCGTGGTACACATCATCTACGCCATCATCCTAACGCTGCAAAACTGGATAGCGCGAGGCAGAGACCGTTACGCGTCCAAAAGCAAGACGAAAGTGGCGTGGTCGTCCAAGAACATGTTCATATTAGGGGTGTTCATCGTCCTTTTCCTCATCATCCACATGTACCAGATGTGGTACCAGATGCAGTTCAAGGATCTCTTCGGCATAGAAGGTGTGCGCCATGACGGCGCCCAACTGGTAGTGGACATGCTCTCGCAAACGTGGGTGCTGATTGCTTACGTGATAGCGTTCATCGCCCTCTGGTTCCACCTGAACCACGGCTTCTGGAGTGCACTCCACACGGTAGGGTGGAACAACGACATTTGGATGAAAAGGCTGAAAAGGCTGGGCTACTTCATCTCAACCCTTATCGTCCTTGGATTCATCGTGGTGGCCTTCGCCGTCTATTTCGGATACACCAACCTGTTAGCATAACTTAAGAAATTGAACATTATGAATAAGATAGACTCGAAAGTACCCAAGGGGCCATTAGCTGAGAAGTGGACCAATTACAAGAATAGCCAGAAGCTGGTGAACCCGGCCAACAAGCGACGCCTCGATATTATCGTGGTAGGTACCGGGTTAGCCGGGGCATCGGCCGCGGCCACGCTGGGGGAGCTGGGCTTTAACGTGCTCAACTTTTGCATTCAGGATTCGCCGCGACGCGCGCACTCCATCGCCGCGCAAGGAGGTATCAACGCGGCCAAGAACTACCCGAACGATGGTGACTCGGTGTACCGCCTGTTTTACGACACGATTAAGGGGGGCGACTACCGGGCACGCGAGGCCAATGTCTACCGACTGGCCGAGGTGTCGAACAGCATCATCGACCAGTGCGTGGCGCAAGGCGTGCCATTCGCAAGGGAATATGGCGGGTTACTCGCCAACCGCTCGTTTGGAGGGGCGCAGGTATCCCGTACCTTCTACGCCCGGGGGCAGACAGGTCAGCAGCTGCTGCTGGGAGCCTACTCGGCCCTCTGTCGTGCGGTAAACCGCAAGCAGGTGAAGCTATACACCCGCTACGAGATGTTAGACCTGGTGATCATCGACGGCCGCGCCAGGGGCATCATAGCCCGAAACCTGGTGACCGGCAAGCTGGAACGGTTCGCCGCCCACGCGGTGGTCGTCGCCACCGGAGGCTACGGGAACGCCTTCTTCTTGTCGACCAACGCGATGACCTCAAACGGGTCGGCCGCGTGGCAGTGCTACAAGAAAGGGGCCTGGTTCGGGAACCCGTGCATGGCACAGATTCACCCGACCTGCATCCCGGTACACGGGGAGTTCCAATCGAAGCTGACCCTGATGTCGGAGTCGTTGCGTAATGACGGGCGCATCTGGGTACCAAAGAAGATGGAGGATGCTGAAGCGATACGGGCAGGGAAGCTGAAGCCCACCCAGATCAAGGAGGAGGATCGTGACTACTACCTTGAGAGAAGGTACCCCGCGTTTGGAAACCTGGTGCCACGCGACGTGGCATCGAGGGCCGCGAAGGAGCGGTGCGACGCGGGCTACGGCGTGGGATCGACCGGGCTGGCCGTTTACCTCGACTTCGCCGAAGCGATACAGCGGCTGGGGAAAGAGGTGGTGGAAGAACGCTACGGCAACCTGTTCCAGATGTACGAGAAGATCGTGGACGACAACCCGTACGAAACGCCCATGATGATTTACCCGGCCATCCACTACACGATGGGGGGACTATGGGTCGATTACGAGCTAATGACAAACATACCGGGCCTCTTCGCGATTGGCGAGGCCAACTTCTCGGACCACGGTGCCAACCGGCTGGGAGCATCTGCACTGATGCAGGGGCTGGCCGATGGTTACTTTATCTTGCCCTACACCATCCAAAACTACCTCGCTGATCAAATTAGCGTGAAGCGGTTTAGCACCGACCTACCAGAGTTCGAACAGGCCGAAAAGGAGCTTAGCGACCGCATCGACAAACTGATGAGCATCCAGGGGAAGCATTCGGTCGACTCCATCCACAAGAAGCTGGGGCACGTGATGTGGGAGCTGGTGGGTATGGCTCGCGACGAGAAGGGCCTCAAGGAGGCGATCGTGCAACTGAAAGAGGTGAAGAAAGACTTCTGGACCAACGTGAGGATACCGGGCAAGAAGGGAGACTTCAACACCGAGCTCGAGAAAGCGCTGCGGTTGGCCGATTTCATTGAGATCGGCGAGTTGATGGCACACGATGCGCTAGACCGTGAAGAGTCTTGCGGGGGTCACTTCCGTGTAGAACATCAAACGGAAGATGGCGAAACGTTGCGTCACGACGACAAGTTCGCGTATGTCTCTGTCTGGGAATACCGGGGAGAGGATAAGGCACCGGTGATGTACAAGGAACCCCTCGAATACGAGTTCGTGGTTCGTGAACAAAGAAACTATAAGTCGTAATAACAACTATCATGGATAAAGATATCAATATAAAAGTAAAGGTTTGGCGCCAGAACGGACCCAAGGAAAAAGGGCGTTTTGAAACGTACGCGTTGAAGAACATATCACAGGGAAGCTCATTCCTTGAGATGCTCGACATCCTGAACGAACAGCTGATTAACGAGGGAAAGATACCCGTGGCTTTCGACCACGATTGCCGCGAAGGGATCTGCGGGATGTGCAGCCTCTACATCAACGGGCACCCGCATGGACCCGATGGGGAGATCACGACCTGCCAACTGCACATGCGTTCGTTCAATGATGGAGACACCATCACGATTGAGCCGTGGCGCTCGGCCGGGTTCCCGATCATCAAGGACTTGGTGGTAGATAGAACCGCGTTCGAAAAGATCATGCAAGCAGGTGGGTACGTGTCGGTCAACACGGGGGGTATTCCCGATGCCAACGCGATACCCATACCGAGAGACAAGGCAGAGTTGGCCATGGACGCGGCGGCCTGTATAGGTTGCGGCGCCTGCGTGGCCGCTTGCAAGAACGGGTCGGCCATGCTGTTCGTCGCGGCGAAGGTGAGCCAACTGGCCCTCCTGCCTCAAGGAAGACCGGAGGCGGCCAGGCGTGCCAAGTCGATGGTAGCCAAGATGGATGAGCTGGGCTTCGGCAACTGCACCAACACCGGCGCATGCGAAGTGGAGTGCCCGAAAAACATCTCCATCAGCAACATCGCACGGCTTAACCGAGAGTTCCTGAATGCAAAGTTTAAAGATTAACAACCTGGCGACAAGCCGATTCCCCGGCACGATCCGCCAAGTATAACGTAGAGAGCGTTCCCTATCTCAAAGAGAAACGGAACGCTTTTTTAACTGACACATCATGTTACTATAAACGATAAACGAAACATATGTAGAACAAGATGACATGCTTTACGGGGAAGCACATTCGCGGCGTCACGAAATGAGGTAAACTTTCGCGTTACAGTTATTTAACAATCGACTTTCAATCTTTTTTGCTCAAAAGCCATCATACATTACGTAGAGTATAAACTTAACAATGCGTAGACAATGAAAACAAAGAAAATGATTCGAAGCAGCGTAATCTTGCTGCTGTTGGCACTATGGAGTAACCCCACCTTTTCACAGATCAGATTCGGGGTGAAAGCAGATGTTGGATTAAAAAACTCACCTATCGAGAGCAATGCGCTAAAGGTGGAGAACATGACCTCCTACAGCATCGGACCTTCGGTGGAAGTGATATTACCTTTAGCACCGGTGAACCTGGGGGTAGAACTTTCCCTGCTATATAACGACAACCGCATGTCGGTGGCCAACCTTACTACAAAAAATAACGGGGATAAGATCGAGGTATCGAACCGCTACCTTAACCTACCGGTAAACGTTAAGGCGAAGCTGGGCTTGGGTGGACTGCCGATAAAGCTGTACGGAGTGGCCGGACCCTACGTCGGGTACCTGATTTCGGGGGAAAAAATTGACTTCCAAGGTATGAGCGACGATATCAAGGCGAAGTCCCTCCAGGCAGGGGCTAATATCGGTGCCGGGCTGGAGGTACTCGGCATGGTACAGGTAGGGGTAAACTACAACGTAAGGCTTACTGACAATTACTCGGTAGATGCACCCAACTGGCGCGATCCGCTGAATGGTAAATCGGATAGCTGGAGCATCACGGCTTCCCTCTATTTTTAATATTCGCCGGCTAGCCAGTACCTAATCCATGTTCGCTGATGTCATCCTGCCGCTCCCGCTGCCCGATCTGTTCACCTACGCTGTCCCAAAAGAGATGGAACAGACAATCGGGAGAGGGCATCGGGTAATCGTGCCGTTCGGCAGCAAGAAGCACTACACGGGCATCGTGATGAGGTTACACGACGAGCCACCCAAACATTTTGAAACAAAGGAGATCCACACCTCCATCGATCCACACCCGGTGGTGGACGAACAGCAGATCAAGCTGTGGGAGTGGATCTCCTTTTACTATTTGTCGCCGCTGGGAGACGTTTACAAAGCGGCCCTCCCCCCTCCCATGAAGCCGGAGGACCTGAAAAAGGGACTCATGCCCCGCACGGAGACCTATATCCGGCTTAGCCCTAAAGTGAATGAGGCCACAGAAGAGGAGGTATCAACACGTATCGGTAGGGCCAAAAAACAGCTGGCGCTCTTTAAGGAAATCAAGAAGTTTATAGAAATAAATAGCGAGGCGGCAACACCCGAAGGCATCGGGAAGAGGATCTACTCCAATAAGACAAGGGGAGGTGGGAAAAAGGGTGTAGAGGAAAAATCAGCAGGAGATGAAATAAAGGACAAACAGGAGAAACGGGAAGGGGTTTCCAAGAGAGAGGTGATGGAGTTTGAGAAATACTCCCCATCGGTACTAAACGGGCTGATAGCCAAAGGCATTGTAGAGGCGTACGAAGTCGAGGCCGCAAGGGAGGAGAAAAGCCCGCCCACTCAAGAGCTCACCCCGCTTACCAAGCCTCAATCACAGGCGTTAACAGCAATCAAAAAGTGCTTTGAAGAACGACCGACCTGCCTGCTGCACGGTGCGATCGGGAGCGGCAAGACAGAGCTCTACATACATCTCGCGAAAGAGCACGTGGAGAATGGGCAACAGGTACTTTACATGGTGCCGGAAATCGCGCTGACCACGCGGCTCACCCAACGACTTCAAGCGGTCTTTGGCAACAAGATGGCGCTCTACCACTCGAAGATGAGCGAAAGAGAGCGGGTGGAGGTGTGGAACAAGATGCAGTCTGCTGAACCCTACCAGCTTATCTTAGGGGTGCGCTCCTCACTCTTCCTGCCCTACAAGCAGCTCGGGTTAATCGTGGTAGACGAGGAACATGAGGCGAGCTACAAGCAGCAAGATCCTTCCCCGCGGTATCACGCGCGCGACACGGCCATCATGCTGGCCCATATCGCCGGGGCAAAAACGTTGTTGGGGTCAGCCACACCCTCCATAGAATCGTACCACAACGCGAAGCGGGGTAAGTACGGGCTGGTCGAGTTGAAGACAACGTACAACCAGTTGGTTATTCCAAAGGTGTTGGTGGAGAACACACACGAACTGAGAAAGCGGAAAAAGATGAAGTCGCTCCTTGCCCCCTCGTTGATAGAGGCGATAACCGATGCGCTGGCGAACGGCGGACAGGCCATCCTGTTTCGAAATAGGCGGGGGTTCGCCTCGTGTGTGGAGTGCAAGAACTGCGGGTGGATCTCTAAATGCCCGCGTTGCGACGTGGCACTCACCTACCACAAGCGTAGGGGTCAACTCGTCTGCCACTACTGCAATGGGGCATACCCCCTACCCCACGCCTGCCCCAAATGCCATAACGAGGAGCTGAAGCCCTTGGGCATTGGGACGGAACGCCTCGAGGAGGAAGTCAAGCAGCTATTTCCCGAAGCGACAGTAGCCCGCGTAGATGCAGATACCACCGGCGGCAAAGGGAAGCTGGAACGGGTAATAGATCGCTTCCGGGAAAACGAGGTTCAAATAATGGTCGGCACACAAATGCTCTCGAAAGGGTTCGACTTCGAAAACGTTCGGGTCATCGGAATCGTGGCGGCCGACTCCCTGTTGAACTACCCCGACTTCCGGTCGCACGAGCGGGGATTCCAACTGATGTTACAAGCAGTGGGACAAGCGGCGAGGGAGCACGGGCAATGCCAGGTAATCATTCAGAGCAACGACCCGGGACAGGCCATCTACCCCCTCATCCGCGAAGGCGATATCGAAGGATTCTACCACCTGCAACTCCGCGAGCGAAAACTATTTAACTACCCGCCGTTCGGCCGACTCACCCGCGTGGTCTTCAAGCACAAGAGTGAGGCCATCGCCGAAGCCGCGGCTAGCCGGTTCGCCCAACGAATAAAAGCAACACTTCACGAGCGGGTACTTGGCCCCAACACCCCCGTGGTAAACCGCGTACAGCAACACTATATCCGGGAGGTGCTGTTAAAGCTGGAAAACGAGCTGCCCCTCCATCCAGTGCGAAACCTGCTAAAAAAAGCGGAAAGGGAGCTGAAGAGGGAACAACGATTCCGGTACGTGACCCTATACTATGACGTGGATCCCATCTAACGAATACCTGAACACAATGTAAACCGGAAGAAGAACCAAAGTGATGTGAGTAACCGAAAAGGAGCGGGCGAACGTAACGCGACAAAAAAACCGGCACCTCTCTCGAAATACCGGTCTTAATCCAATCATAAGATCACTCTAAGCGACCCTACTTCATCTCTATCTCTTCTTTCAGATCGATCTCATTTCCATTTTTGTCATAGAACACGTACTGCAGGAAACCCAGTTTTTGATCGGGAATAATCCGGATCGCTGCATTGTACTTCTTCCTCCATTTAAACTTCAACGAAAAGAGACCTTGCTGAACATACGACGCGACATACGGATGTATGTGCAGGCTAAACTTCTTCACTTTTAGCTTCTTCACTAAATAACCGATCTTCCTTTCCAACGTATCGGTGAAAAGGAGCGACGATTTTATCTTTCCTTTGCCAAAACAAGTGGGGCATACTTCGCTTGTGGCAACTTCCATCTCGGGGCGCACACGCTGACGCGTGATTTGCATTAACCCGAACTTACTTAACGGCAGGATATTGTGCTTGGCTCGATCACTCGACATCAGCTCTTGCATCGTGGAGAGGAGCTTATTCCGATGCTCCCCTTTGCTCATATCGATGAAGTCGATCACGATAATCCCTCCCATATCCCTCAAACGCAACTGGCGCGCGATCTCCTCGGCGGCCGCGAGGTTCACTTCAAAAGCGCTCTCCTCTTGACCCAGCTTCGATTTGTGCCGATTACCGCTGTTCACGTCTATCACGTGCAACGCCTCGGTGTGTTCGATAATAAGGTAGGCGCCATTTTTGAACGTTACCGTTTTCCCGAAGAGCGACTTCACCTGCTTCGTCACACCGAAGTTATCCAGGATAGGCAATGCACCCTTATATTGCTTTACAATATTTTTTCGGTCGGGTGCAATGAGGCTAACATACTCGCTAACCTGCTGAGCCACGCTCTCGTCGTTGACATGGATATGTTCGAAAGAGGGACTAAAAATATCACGCAAAAGGGCCACCGTACGTCCCGTCTCCTCAAAGATGAGCGAGGGTGCTTTCGCTTTCTGAATTTTACCGATATTGTCTTCCCAACGCTTGAGCAAAACTTTCAATTCCGCGTCAAGTTCGGCTACCCGTTTGCCTTGGGCATTCGTCCGAATGATGACGCCAAAATTTTTGGGCTTGATACTCTGGATGAGCTGACGTAAACGGGCACGCTCTTCGCGCGACTTGATCTTTTGCGATACTGACACCCGGTTGATAAAAGGTATCAACACCATAAACCGTCCCGCGAAAGATATCTCGGCGGATAGCCTAGGTCCTTTGGTCGATATGGGCTCCTTGGAAATCTGTACCAACACCTCTTGCCCAACCTTTAACACGTCGGTGATAGATCCCTCCTTATCAATATCTGCCTGCAGCTTCATCTTCGGAAGCTGTGGGATTCTTTTTTTGTCTCCAACCTGTTTCTGAAACGCTTGAACCGAGTTGAAGGCAACCCCTAAATCCAAATAGTGAAGAAAAGCGTCCTTTTTATGCCCCACGTTTACGAATGCCGCGTTCAGGGCGGGCATCAGTTTTTTCACCTTGCCCAAGTAGATGTTTCCAACCGAAAAAGACTCATCCTGACTTTCTTGCTGCAGCTCTACCAGCTTTTTATCTTCGAGAACCGCGATGGTGATTTCTTTAGGCTGAACATCTACAACAAGTTCGCTTATCACAATGGTTCGTTTTTTAAAATGATTAATGATTATTTCAGGGATTCTGTCGTCACAACAGAAAGAAACGTTCTCGCTAGAACCGTTTCAAGAATATACAAAGAACAAACTTAAAGCCCGATCGGTTTTCTTTAAGTTTGTTCCTGTATATATACTGTAAAAAAATGCTACGGGCTTATTTCTTCTTTTTGTGCCTATTTTTCCTTAGTCTTTTTTTACGTTTGTGAACAGCCATTTTATGCCGTTTTCTTTTCTTTCCGCTTGGCATTTTCGTCTATTTTAAAAATTAAAAATCAGCCTCTTTCACCATGGCTACAAAGGACTTAGCCGGTTTAAAGGCAGGTATATGGTGCTCTGGTATAATGATGGTGGTGTTCTTAGAGATGTTGCGTGCCGTCTTTTGAGCCCGTTTTTTCACGATAAAGCTACCGAATCCTCTCAAATAAACATTCTCATTGTTGGCCAATGAGTTCCTTACCACATCCATGAACGACTCTACCGTAGCTAGCACGGAAGCCTTATCCACTCCAGTGTTTTTTGCAATCTCGTTTACAATGTCTGCTTTAGTCATTTTATTTCCGTTTTAATTATTAATAATATTGTTGAATACCTTTAGTAAAATTTTGGAATGCAAATATATAGCTTTTTTTCCAATGGGTGAAATAAAAGGGTCTATTTTTTCTTTTTTTGTATATTCGCGTATCCAAAAAACAAGGAATGATGCAACATCGAGTAACGCGGCAGCTGTTGAGCTGGTACGATGAGAACCAACGTGAACTCCCATGGCGGGGGACTACCGATCCCTACCTGATCTGGGTTTCTGAAATCATCCTGCAACAGACCCGGGTTGCGCAGGGATGGGATTACTACGTGCGGTTTACCCGTCGCTTTCCCAACGTGGAAAAGCTCGCGAACGCTAGTGAAGAGGAGGTTCTCAAACTTTGGCAAGGTTTAGGCTACTACTCAAGGGCCCGTAACCTACACGCGGCGGCAAAGGATATCATGAATCGCTTTAACGGGCAATTCCCAACCCGTTACCCCGACATCCTTTCACTAAAAGGAATCGGTGAATATACCGCCGCCGCCATCTCCTCTATCGCCTTCAACGAACCCCACGCGGCAATTGACGGAAACGTCTTGAGGGTCATCGCCCGGTTGTTCAAAATAGAAGAGCCCGTCCAATCGACCCGCGGCAAACGGATCATCAAGGAGTTAGTGGAAGCGTTACTGCCAGAGGAACGACCGGGCACCTTCAACCAAGCCCTGATGGACTTGGGCTCCCTCCTCTGCATGCCCCGCCAACCCAAGTGCGATGACTGCCCGCTAACAGACTCCTGTATGGCACACGCGAGCGGACGAACCGACGAATTGCCGATCAGGTTAAAGAGGAGAAAAGCAAAGAAGCGCTATTTTACATACCTCCATATCCAACAAGGTGGGTGTATCTATATCCAACAACGCACAGGCAACGACATATGGAGGAACCTCTACGAGTTCCCGCTCATAGAGACCGATAAGCCAATCGAGCTGAGTGAGTTGTTACATAACGACGAGTATAACCGTCTTTTGGGAGAGATCACATCACTCTCCATAGATGGTCCATTCATCTACAAACACCTGCTCACGCACCAACAGATCCACGCCAATTTCTACCGGGTTACCCTAGAAAAAGGTACCGTTCACACGTTGCAGAATCAGTACGTGCAAATCGCCGAAGAGGAGATGAAGCGATACCCCATTTCAAGGCTTATGCATAAATATCTGGAAACAAATAGCCCTAAATAGTTGGAAATTGCAAAAAAACAGTTATTTTTGCTTGGATGGATAATCCATTTTCAAATCAATAAATTTTTACAATATGTCAGTGAACAAAGTGATTTTAGTTGGGAATGTAGGGAGAGACCCGGAGATGAGGTATTTTGATAACGATGTGGCTAAAGCCAGCTTTTCACTGGCAACCAGTGAAAGGGGGTATACCACGTCTAGCGGAACGCAGGTTCCGGAACGGACGGAATGGCACAACATCGTTTGCTGGAGAGGATTGGCGCAGATAGCAGAGAGATTCGTGAAAAAGGGAACACTGCTTTATATCGAGGGAAAAATCCGTTCTCGCTCGTACGACGACCAGAACGGGATTAAACGGTATATTACTGAGATCGTCGCCGATAATTTAGAACTATTAGGACGCCGAGGACAAGAAGCTGACACCGGGGGGTCGAGCGGAATAATCGAACCGAACGGCCCGGCAGACAGTATGGACGACACGAGTTCCGAGGTGGATGATTTGCCGTTCTAAATAAAACATGTTATTTTTGCAGCGAGAATGTTTAGCCCCTTCTTTTTGAGAATCAAGCGTTAAAACATTCTCGCTGTTTTCACTAAATTATCACCCATTGGACCCTGACCCTTCCCCATTATCCCATCTCTTACTACAGGCATTTACGCCCGTGGCAACCGACTATTTCCTTCTAGCACTCCTGCTGATCATCCTTGTGACAAACGCGATTGTATCCGGATCGAAGGTCGCCTTTTTCACCATTGAAAAACAACCACCCGATGAGTTCCACCATAAAAACCAAGTGGCAACGGATCGGGTGAACAGACTGCTGGACAAGCCTGAAAAATTGCATGCCTCCATCGTGATCACCTACGGCCTGCTCAACGTTACCCTCACCGTGCTGATCATTTACCTCTTGAACAGATTCCCCTACTTCATGGGCTACCCCTACGGGACATTGCTCCTGGAAATCGGGATCGCGGTTGGGATTATCCTCTTCTTCGTTGATATCCTACCCAAGATGTACGCCTCGCATGCCCCTTTTCGCTTCGCAACAAGGCACTCCCGCTTTATCGAGGTTCTCCACAAGTTAATGTCTCCCCTTTCCTCCATACTGGTCAGGGGATCTGCTTCCATCACCCGGTCGGCACTCCAAAAGAGAAACGACATATCGGTGGACGATCTCTCGAAGGCATTGGAGATAACCTCCAACGAGATAACGAGGGAGCAGGAGAAAGAGATGCTGGAAGGGATTATCCGCTTTAAGGACAAGACGGTGGACGACATCCTGGTATCGAGAAGCGATATGGTGGTGATTGACGCGCGCACCCCTTTTAACGTGGTGATCGACTTCATCGTGGATGCCGGCTATTCGCGCATCCCCATCTTCGATGATACCCCCGATAATATCCAGGGGATTCTCTACGTGAAAGACCTATTGCCCCACCTGGGGCAAAAACCCGATTTTAACTGGCAATCGCTTATCCGGCCGGCCTACTTCGTTCCTGGCACGAAACGGATTGACGACCTGCTGGAGGAGTTCCGCGACAATAAGAATCACATGGCTATCGTGGTGGACGAGTACGGGGGCACCTCGGGACTGGTCACCATGGAGGATATCCTGGAAGAGATAGTGGGCGACATCAGCGATGAGTACGATGAAGAGCAGCCGCTCTACTCGATAGCGGCCGATGGCTCCTACCTGTTCGAGGGAAAGACACCGCTAGAGGACTTCGTGAAAATTACTGGCGTGGAAGAGCGAGATTTCAAGGAGATGGCGGAGGAGGTAGATACGCTGGCCGGCCTGTTGCTGGAACTGAAAGGCGACTTCCCGAAACGAAAGGAGAGCTTCACCTACAAAAAATACACGTTTGTTGCCGAGGAGATGAGCAAAAAGAGGGTCGTGAAAGTGAGGTACGTGGTGCCAAAACGGCCGACTAATACCGATGCTAATTAGACAAGAACATATCGATTCCGGCGGGTTGCTGGGCATCTGGAAAATAGAAGAGACGCACGAAGAGCTGCTGAACTACTTCCCGGAATCGCTGAGGGCTAAGGCCATCGACTACATCAAGAAGATTCGCTCCAGCCAGCGGGTCATGGAGTGGCTTGCCACCCGGGCGATGCTTTTCGTCCTGGCGGGTGACGATAAATTGATTAATAACTACCCGGACGGCCGTCCCTACCTGTCGGATCGCAGCCACCTCGTTAGCCTAAGCCACACTAAAGAGTACGCCGCGCTGTTGCTGCACCGTTCCCTACCCATTGGGATCGACATCGAAACACGATCGGAGCGGATTAAAAAAATAGCGGGCAAGTTTATCTCAGAGAAGGAGTACATCGACCCCGACAACAAGGTGCTGCACCAACTTTTGCACTGGTCAGCCAAGGAGACCCTCTTCAAACGGCTCAACCTGAGGGAGGTCGACTTTAAAGAGCACCTCTTCCTGCACCCGTTCACCCCACGCGATAAGGGGACCGTCACCGCCACGGAGAGCAAAACCGGTGATACACGCTGCTTCACAATACATTACGAGGTACACGACGACTACGTCCTCACCTGGACCATAGGTTCCGATGAAGCCCGCGGGGGGTAAACAAGCACCCCCACATGCAGCCATCATAAGACAACGCCACAGACATGCATACCGAAAAAAAAGCCCCGGTAGCCCGGGGCGTTTTCAATTTCTCAGTATCGCATGAACAATGAGAACGAGGGTGTTACACGCTCAGCGAAACCCGCTTGAACGAAACGACCGAAAGCTCTTTGTCGTTCTCTTTCAGGAACTCCTCGATACTCTTCTTAGGCTCTTTAACGTACTCCTGCAGAAGCAGCGTGTACTCCTTGTAGAACTTCTGGAGTGACCCTTCGGCAATGCGATCCAGCAAATTTTCGGGTCGCCCTGCTTCGCGTGCTTTCTCGCGAGCGATATTCAGTTCTTGTTCCTTCACCTCGGCCGGTATACCCTCGGGGGTTATCGCGATGGGATTCATCGCTGCCACCTGCATGGCCACGTCCTTAGCTACCTGCTCGTCGGCCTCTTTATTGAAACCCACGATAGAAGCCAGCTTGTTACCCATGTGCACGTAGGAGGTAACAAAAGGCGCGGTAAGCTGCTCGTAGTAGCCCAACTCCATCTTCTCGCCAGTCGACGCCATCTTGTCGGTAATCAACTGCGATACGGTTCCACCGGGGAGTTCAATCGCCAAAAGCTCCTCCTTCGTCGCGGGTTTATGTTCAACGGCCGCGTCAAGGATCTGCCGCGTAAGCGCAATGTATTCCTCGTTTTTGGCCACGAAGTCTGTTTCACACTGCAAAGCCACCACGGCGGCGAAATTGCCTTCGGTCTTCGCCAACACGCAACCTTCCGATGCGTCGCGATCCTCGCGCTTAGCGGCCACGGCTTGTCCTTTCTTACGGATAATCTCTACCGCCTTATCGAAATCGCCGTTCGCCTCGTTCAGCGCGTTCTTACAATCCATCATTCCCGCACCCGTCATTTTGCGCAGGTGTTGGATATCTGCTATTGTTACTGCCATAATATCTATGTTTTTTCTTTTGTTACTGTTTATTACTCGTCCACATCCTCATCTCTCGTGAACTTGCTAACCACCGCCGCCTTCATGGCTTCGGAATCCTCCTTCTTGACCCGCTCCTTGCGTGCAGCCTTAGTTTTACGCTCCCGACGTTGAGGTGCATCCTCCTCCTGCTGCTCGGCAGCCGCGGCAGCATCGGCCCTCTCCACCTTGCGCTCTTCCAATCCTTCCTTGATAGCATCGGTGAGGAACCGCACGATAATCTCCACCGATTTCGCGGCATCATCGTTAGCCGGGATCACGAAGTCGATGTTCGACGGATCGGAGTTGGTATCCACGATCGCGAATACCGGTATTCCAAGGCGATTGGCCTCCCTAACGGCAATCTGCTCCTTCATCACGTCTACGATGAAAAGGGCCGAGGGCAGGCGGGTTAAGTCTTGAATGGAACCCAGCATCTTCTCCAGCTTGGCCCGTTGACGGGTTACCTGTAGCTTCTCGCGCTTCGACAGCGTGTCGAACGTGCCGTCCTTCATCATCTTGTCGATATTGCTCATCTTCTTCACCGCCTTACGGATAGTGGGGAAGTTGGTCAACATACCACCGGGCCAACGCTCAACCACGTAGGGCATGTTCACGCTCTGGGCACATGCCTCCACCACGGGCTTCGCTTGCTTCTTGGTAGCTACATAAAGGATCTTTTTCCCGGACTTAGCGATCTTCTTCAACGCCGCGGCGGCCTCTTCAGCCTTCGCGATCGTTTTGTGCAGGTCGATGATATGAATCCCGTTCCGCTCCATGAAGATATAGGGCGCCATCGCGGGGTTCCACTTCCTTTTCAGGTGGCCGAAGTGGGCTCCGGCTTCTAAAAGTTGGTCAAATTCTAATTTTGCCATGTTTGTTTGATAAATTGTTCGTTTACTTTCTTTTTCTAAACCGAATCGCGAGGTAGGCTGAGGCTTCAACATCCTAGCGATTTAGATACTAAACGGTCGGCCGATTGCCACGGCCTTTTATGCGCACCGAGTAGTCACGGCATAGCAGCCTGACATGTTCGGGTATTAACGTTTCGAGAATTGGAATTTCTTCCTGGCTCCCGGTTGTCCGGGCTTCTTCCGTTCTACCACGCGGGGGTCACGGGTGATGAAGCCTTCCGCCCTCAAGGCGGGCTTATCATCGGGGTTGATTTTCACTAAGGCGCGGGCGATACCCAGGCGGGCTGCCTCTGCTTGTCCTTTATAGCCGCCCCCTTGCATGTTGATCCGAATGTCGTACTTCTCCAATACCTCCAGCTTGTTCAACGGCTGCTTCACGATGAACTGCAGGATGGACGATGGGAAGTAATCCTCTAGCTCGCGCTTGTTGATCACGATCTTACCGGTTCCTTCCGTCACGAAAACACGGGCAACGGCTGCTTTGCGCCTTCCTATTGCATTTACTGCTTCCATATTACTTTAATGTGTTGATGTCAATTTTCTTGGGTTTCTGCGCCTGGTGCGGGTGCGTTTCGCCCGCGTAGACGTACAGGTTGTTCAATATCGCGGCGCCCAGCCTGTTCTTGGGCAACATGCCCTTGACTACCTTCCGGAAAAGGCGATCGGGTCCCTTGGCCATCAAGTCGGCCGGGGTCGATGTTTTTTGCCCCCCGGGGTAGCCCGAGTAGCGCAGGTAAACGCGATCGGTCCACTTGTTCCCGGTCAATACCACCTTGTCGGCGTTCACGATAATCACGTTGTCCCCGCAGTCCACGTGAGGGGTAAAGCTCGGTTTATACTTCCCTCTCAGCAACTTGGCCACCTTGGAACAGAGACGTCCCAACGACTGCCCCGTGGCATCGACCTCAACCCACTCCTTCTTTGCCGTCTCTTTATTGACGTAAAGGGTTTTATAACTCAACGTATCCATTCTAATTCTAACCTGTTTTTAATAAGTTAATGATGCAAAGTCGATTTTCCTTGCTCCTTTTTTGTCTTGCTAAGGGACGAAATAGGCAAATAAAAAGCTTAGAATCAAACTCTTAAATGATAAAAACTAATAATCGGACTGCAAAGATACAATAATTCAGATTATTAACAAAGGAATTGCCGCGATTTTCTTTTAGGTAGAGTCAAGTAGCAAGTGCAATATTATAAAAACTGTTTGTAAAACTCAACCTTCGGGGTACTAAAGTTCAATTTCTCCCTCGGCCTGTTGTTTAACTTATACTGTATTTGCTTGACCTGTTCATCCGAGTAATCCTTGAAAGAAGTCCCTTTCGGTATGAATTGCCGGATCAACTTGTTGGCGTTCTCTATTGCCCCCTTTTGCCACGCGGAGTACGAGTCGGTGAAGTAGACCTTCACCTTTAACTTCTCGGTTATCGTCAGCATGGCTTCCTTCTGTCCCTTCCCCACGATCGTGTCCATCTCGAAATCACCGAACCGGGACCCGTCTGCCTCCTTGGGTCTTTCCCTTATGCTGGTCCGGTTGGGGATGTTCGTGGCCGTCCCGACGGGTCTTTTACGATGCTTCATGCGATGGCGGCAGTAAGTGTAAAGGTTCCCGCCGGCCTTCTTGTCCTCCCTGATCCACCTGTAGATGGTCTCGTGAGAGATGGCTATCTTCTC
>MTKW01000086.1_pt1:5000-291425 | contig 291425 bp, 229 predicted proteins | sample 1042761 | NCBI WGS metagenome assembly MTKW01 (sample SAMN06205366, study PRJNA360243) | anaerobic digester metagenome | biome: Wastewater treatment plant; feature: Anaerobic digester sludge; material: sludge; isolation source: anaerobic digester fed with sludge from wastewater... | reverse complement strand
TTTTTTTCATAAGCAACATGATAGTTAATTTCGGGGAGACTTCGGTCTCCCTTTTCGTTTTTAACTCTTTTCATGTTGCTACTTGACACTCTTCGGGGGCTTCGCACCCCCGGCCGTTTGGCAAACCCCCGCGGTGTTTTTCATGATTGTTTTTGACTATAAATATTCTAAAACAAAACACCCGGGCGTTGCACTTCTAAGTTGAACTTAGGAAGAAACCTTGTACGCACCAAAGACGAACTTACGAAAGAAGGAAAAAAGCAAGCTAAGAATAATCGTGTCAGATTTGTGATGGCAGAAATAAACAGTAATTTTGTAAAAAGTAAAGAACATGAGCAAAGAACTGAAATACTTGAACCAATTTCATAAGGAATCGACGGAGCGATGCATGAAAGAGATAGAGGGGTGGGCGAAAAACCCGGTGCCTTCCAAAGAGGCTGCGAGGCAAGCGTTCGAGATGCACAGAAAAATAAGGGAGGGCTATCCAAACGAGAGGTAGCGGATATCGCAGAAGCCTACTCGAAAGAGAGAGGCGCATGGATTCCTTTGGCCAATCAAGCCCAATTAGGAGAGCCGTTCCCAAGCGGTATGGAAAACGAGGTTTACTACAACGAGTGCGACAGCGCAGTTTACAAGGTAAACAACCTTAGCCTTAACGAAAGCAGCATCCTTTCGCTTCTTGAAAGAGTAAAGGATCATAATAGGCTTTTCCCAAACACGGCTTACGAACTCGTGGGCTTTTCAGGCTTCGGGAATGGCAGCGTGTACCCAGTTTTAAAGCAGGGTCATATAGCTTATGCCACCTTTGCTACATACGAGGAAATTGATTCCTACATGTGTTCGCTTGACTTTAAACCAACGGGGAAAGACGCTGAATACACGAATGGCGAATACATCGTTTTCGACTTACACCCAAGGAACGTCCTAAAATCAGAAGAAGGCAATATTTACGTGATCGATGCGGTGGTAATCAAACGGTTTGAGAAATAATAAAAGGGTAGGAGGTAAGCCCTGTCAGCCGTTTAGCGAGACGAGGAATAAAAAAGAAGCACCTGAAACCGCCTACTCCCTTTCAGAGAAAGGGGATCATCATACTGTCGTTTCAAGTGCTGATGGTGCGAAGATACTAAAAAGTATAGACGACTTGAAAGAAAAACTATTAAATCTTTCAAGTTAACCGAAAACTGTTATCGGTGATGTCGCTTTTGGTTTGTAAATAAAAAGCAAATTGTTGTTTCTGTATTCTTTTCCATCTACCGTAATTTGATACATCTTGTTTAGTGTAAGCGATTTTGAAATTGAATAATGGCAAAACATTAAAATGTATATCCGCCCCATTTCTTTATTGATATTAATCGATGGTACTTATTTCTTCAATGCCAAAAATATATCTTTTGCATTTTTATAGATTGTAGAAGTGTATTGTATTTTTTGCGTTTTAGTAAGTTATTCAGTTTTTTTGCTTTATAAGATGCCGAGATGCTTTCCTCATCAATCTCAAAAGGGATGTTGCGGGTTTCAATTGCCTGAACAATCTCGCTCATGGATTTAAAACGATACTTGGGATTGACCGATAACATTTTCATTATCACTTCCTGCAACCACAATGGTAGATCTTTGATGTCCAAATCACCGGATATTATTTTGTCGGCCCTTTGGTCAGAAGTTAAATTTAAGTCGGCTATTGGTTCTTCACCTTGGCTTATAATCAAACCTCACAGCTCCTTCGGGGCTTGGGATACCGATCATGTTTGCTTTCGTGATTTTACCGTTTTTAGTTTCGATGATGATACTGCATTGGTTCTCTTTTTGTGTAAGCACGATACATCCCTTATCGATTTCCGAATAACAATATTTGAAGTAGGCTATTTCGGCTCTTGGAATTGATGAAATGTTTTCCAAAATGGAATTGAACTTTCCACGCAGATAATTGATGTAATTCCATTTGCCATGCATGGTATCAAAAACCCATTGCGAGTTATACTCGAAATCATCGTCCAAGATATCGTATAGATAGCTTACATCAAGATTGTTCCATGCCTTAGCATATTCAATTAATAGTTGAGCTTCATTCATGGCTTTGCATTTTACATTACTCATTCGTCATCCAGTTTATTCAGATCACTCATTAAGTTTTCTAAAATAGCCTTTTCATCTTTTTTGCCGGCAATTCTAAACAGGAGACTACTATCAGATACCCTTTCCATAGCTGTCGCAAACTGTTTTTTGGATGTTCTGGCCCTGTATTTTGCACCCATAACATCGGCATCAACAAAATTGTCCAGCCCACTTCCCAGGAAGATGAAATTCCAACCCAGCAGCTCTTCATGAGACGAAATAATAGCCCTGATGGCTGTTCCTGAATAAAATTTTGACGCGTTTTCCTCTCCATCCGTGATTATTACTGTCATCACCTTGTTGGGTCTTTCTGCCTCCGGGATGAGTGCTATCTGCTTGTCTGTCTCATGGATTGCCTGCCCAACAGCATCGTAGAGTGCAGTGAAATTGTTTGGGTTGTAATCCTCGAGGGTTAATGTACGCACTTCAGATGCGGGTTGGTTATTGATTACACGGTTTACCTGGTCGTTAAATTTGTAGAGCGAAACGTCAATCTTTCCATAATCCTCTCTCTTTTGTTTCTCTACAAAATTATTGAATCCACCGATCACGTCTCGTTCGCTACCTGCCATAGAGCCACTTTCATCAATCACGAAAATGATTTTCAAATAATTGTTTTCCATAACCTTGAGTTTTTAAAGATGAGTAATGGCACAAAGTTATGCTGTAAAACAATCGGTTTTGGGTTTTGCAAGGCTTGCAAACTATTTTATCCCGGATCTAAGGTCTGGTTTTTTGGTGTTCTGACTGAAAACTAACCAATTCACGATTTAAAGTTATTCTCTTGGGCTCACCTCTTTTACCCGTGATGTAGTAATTTTTGGCCAGATCGTCGGTTATCACTTCGAGAAATGCCGAACGGATGCGGGAGCATTTTTCATTTACCGAGTTGTTTAGCGGATCGGTCATTGCCTTTATACTTTCCATCACAGCGTCAATATTCTCACGCAGCGTGATGTTACGGTAAATCGACAGCAGTTCATCGTGATGATTGCCCAACTCCTTGAAGAGGATGCCTTCGGGATGATTGAGAAAAAGTAGGAACAAACTTTTGGGAAGGGGAGACATTACAACCTCTTTCATGCCATAGTCCTTGAGAAAAAGACGGAAATCATTGGTAATGAACAGCGAGCTTATCTTTTTTTTCGTTCCCTGTATTTCTTCTATTATGTCACCGAGCAACGACAACGCCCCGTGTTCCTTCAATAACTTGAGACGCTCACGAATTTCGTCTGCAAGCTGGAAGGCTTCTGTTTCAAATGTTGCATCTGCATCTTTAACGGTTCTGAATAATACTGCATCTTCTTTACATGAAAACACATCTGTTGTTGTCTCCTCCAAGATATTTCCATACATCTCGCTCATGCTGACGTCGCGGATATACTCTTTTTCATCAGGATCACCTATTCTGAACAACACCCGAGGGGGTTCAAAACGATCAAAACAGTCAGAAATTTTCAGGGAAATGTTTTCGAAAGAGTTCAAGGACGCATCTTTCTCGATTAGCGTGAAAACAGGAAGGGACCTTGAAAATGCATTATTGGACGAAAGCAATAAAGCTCCATTTATGACTTCAGAACCTTGTCTTTTGATGAGGATATTATAAACTTGCTGAACTTCATCGATTACAGAAACAGGGTGAACGTAAGGACGGTTGTAATGTACAATATTCCAATATCTTTTGTCTTTTAGTAAAATAGGAAGATAGTAAAAATTCAAGCTTGATGAATCAAACAATCTCACCAGTTTCGAGTAATTCTTCCGGATAAATCGGTTTAATTCAGGTTGATATTCCGTTTCAACATAGAAAACAGAATTCACATGGTCAAATACAGGGGGCAGCGTTGATATTTCCATTAGTTATTATGCAATATAACCAATATCACGATTGATAAGAGGCTTTCACGATAGTTACGGTAAACGCTTTACACTTTCTTCTTTCCTGTGAGTAATCTTCAATGGTAAATCCCCGAAAAGGCTCGAAAATATCCAATCCACGGCTAAGCTGTATTTCCCATCCCGTGTTGGTTGTGATTTTCCTATCGTGAAAATCCTTGAACTCGTAACTGAATTGAATTCCGGTATCAGCGAGCGATTCTTTTATCTCTTCAAAGGCATCAATCGAATCCGACATACGATCTTCCATATTCCATGTTATCAGTTTTACCGTGATGATCTCTCCCTCTTCATTCGCTTTATCGATATAAGCTAAGAGCTCCAACAGGTTTCTAATCTGGTAAGGATATCGAATATAAGGGTCTTCAATGACGATATCTGTGGCACCTATCAAATAATTCCCGAAAAGTTTTTTAAAGGAGACCCCTGTTTGATTTTCTCTAATAGAGATATTCTTGATTTTCGGAAGGCCAATCTTCTTTGTTATTCGTGTCCTGCTTTTGCGCTCCTCTTTCTCTTCCGTATCTTCCTCTGCTACTGTTTCGATTGAATCGGGCATATAATCGTCATCTGATTCTTCCAGATTCTCCAAAGTAAATACCCGTCTTTTTTGTCCATCCGATAGTGTCGTGTATTCAAATTTCGCCGGTTCCGCCAAAAAGGTTGGATCGATGATATAGAGTTGGTCTTTTACTCGTTTACGCCCCTCGGTTGCAAAGTCGATAATTTCCAAAACCTCTTCTCGCGTCATTGCTAAATCGGGGTAGAGCAGTTTTACAAATCCGGAAAATGATTTGCGGATCGCGTTATGGTCTCTTTCCGAGAGTGAAGAGTCAAACTTCACGTAGTCATTAAGTAAGTGAGAATAATCCTGTTTCCGCAGCTGGTGCAGAATTTCCGCAAGGTAGTCTGTGATAAAGCCAAACTCATTGCTAAACGAGGATTTCTTTAACACCCTCACTTCCCATCCGGGGATATAGATATGAATGCGGTCCAAAAAAGCACCCTTTATAAAAGCTTCCGGTATAGATGCAAAGAGGTGCGAATTTTTCAGCATATAAGGCACAGTTTGCTTGGTGTTACCCACGAATGCCATGGAGGCGGTAGCTTCGTACGTACCTTTACCCCGGTTAAATGACTTATTTGCCAGGTAGTTCTGCATGGTGTCGATCATCACCGGATCTATTCGTTTTCCGGGTTGATGCTCATATTCATCCCATGCCACCACGTCCCAGTATCCAACCAACCCAAGTATCTCCCTATTGCCGGAATGCTTAAGGAACAGGCGCGCGGAAGTAACATCACCTCCCGACACCAGTACGCCATGTGGGGAGAGCTCTTGAAACACATGCGATTTCCCCGTACCTTTTGGCCCCAATTCAATGTAATTGTAATTATTCTCGATAAACGGGAGCAGGCGGGAAATCTGAATAAGTTTATCTCTACGGTTCAGGTTCTCGGGATTTATTCCGATAGAATGAACCAACAAATCCATCCACTCATCCGTGGTGAAATTGGTTCGCAACGAGATATATTCAGACGCGTCCACCGAGGCGATCTGAATGGGTTTTATATCTTCAATCACCCATCTAATAGTAGCCTCTTCAGAATGGTCGTACAGCAGGGTTAGAATGCTCCAGACCCCCGTTCCACTAAGCAATTTAGGGTTTCTGCGTACCGCCTCGTCAGCTATGGGAATATTTTTAATACCAAGATTGGCGAAATTCGCCTCGTATCGGTTTCCCGCACGGTCATTGAGTTCCACATTCACCTTATCGATAACCCGATAGCGACCATGCTCTCTAATCAAGCTTTTTATACGTTCCGCGTCAGCTCGATGCACGTAATTGTTGCGGATAATCTCTTTCACGCTCTCAACGCCTTCGGCTATCATCTCCTCGTCGTCTGAAGCGCAGTATTGAGCTAAAAGATACTCTACCACGTAGGTTGGGACAGGCAAATTGCCTCGTACAATCGTTGCGAGATCTTTTCTTACAACCCTTCCTTCAAAGTATTTATTCGTTTTTTCTTTTAAGTTCATATCAAAAATCCCTTCCTATTAATGTGCTGTTTTTAATATTCTCATCAATCAACGGGTTAAGCTCATCGCTTTTATCAAATATCTTTAACTTCAAAACTGCCTCGCTTGTTGAAACTGTAAGTGGAATAACAATTTGCTTGATGCGTTCACCCGGCTGTTCACCCACGAAATTCAACACCACCTCCTGCGTTTCAGAAACCTGTTCATTCCCGGCAAAAAGCTTAATGGTAATCACACGCTCTTTCTCCGTGGCAGAAATCGGATTATCTTGCAATAGTTGGAACTTAAGTACATTAGAGACAACACTTAAATTCCTTCCTAATAAAATGGGATTTACTTTATTAGATAGCGCTTCCTTCTTTCTCGTGCTTTCTATTACAGGCACTACCAACTCTTGCAAACTACCACCCCCGTGTACGAACTGGTAACGTGCTCCCGCCACCTTAAACCGATTGGTAGAATATGGAATAACAACATGGAAAGGCTCTTGAAACTTGGAGGTTTTAAACAGCGCTATTTTATAACCCGATTCAACATCTATATGGTCGGACGTTACGTAATGACGGGCGCTTTTTTCCGTGGTATTACACTCCACAATTTTGTTTTTATCCACCTCTTTAATTTCCGCCTCGGTATAGAGGAAACCGTGATCTGCTGTAATAATCAATCGGCTCACCCCCATTCCGCCAAGTATAAGTTTAACCATTATCGCCAGTTCTTCAATGGCACGTTGCGTGTCTAAAAATACGCTTTTCTCATCACCTCTATGCCCTGTCTTATCTATCACATCATGATAGATGTAAACAATTTCATTCCTAAACAGCTCACGGTTAACGGATTTTTCATTTTTCTCCACCGTGTCAAAGCTTACCGCTTTCGCGTTGCTGTTGTTTTTCTGTAAAATCAGTTCACGATCAGATGTGTCACTGCTCCGCATGCCTTCCACTTTTACCTCTCCCGTACTTCCATACATGTATTTCTCTCCCGGGAGCAGGTTGGCCATTCCCACGGATGTTACAGAAGGGATAGAGGCCAGTGAATAGCTCAATTTCGATACGTTTTTCTCATCCTTATGGAGTTCTGTAAGAAGCTCATTGGCCACTTCGTAGCGCAAAGCATCGCTGATAATCACAACCGTTTTTTGTTTCCGTGCCAACACCACTTTTTCAAAAAAATCGTACTGTTTAGGAGCGACAATTTGACGGAAATCAAAATCGACGGAAGCCAGGCAAGCCAGCCACTCACCGTTCAGTTCGCTGATAAACCGGTTATATGTTTGTTCGGCACTGTTTTTTATTTTTTTGAACTCATCATCGAATGGAGTAGCGGTAAGATCGATTTTTTTGAAATTATAGAGCGCTTTCCTATGGTGGAAATCAATTTGGTACAGCTCTTCGGTATATCTTTTCAAGTATTCCTCCGGGGTATCCCACTTTTTAGAACCCACCTGTTTTGTCAGCCGATAAAGAGCGGTAACATGCTTTAAAAAAGATAAGGTGAAGAACAACGAGCCCTCCTTATCGTGATGTGTCATCAGATTATCAACGCGCTCTTCCACGCTCTCTGTTTCGAGCTGTAAAATGGGCAGCATCTTCTCTACTATTGCCCAAGTAAGCTTATCGGAATAATAGGCATAGCTTGCCGACATACCAAAATATTTCACTATTTCGGTTTCCTTAACGAGCGCCCCATGCAGTTCAAAAGCTTCATTAAAATCTTTAAGCTTAAAACCTGTTTCCCTCAAGCTGTTAAGGGTCGGCATACATTCGCTGTTCCTGATTCTCAGGTTTTGGTAAGGATCATTTTTATGATAACCTAAACCCTGTACAATAGAATTGTACTTCATCCTACGAATTAAGTCCGCGAGTGAAGCTTGTGTAAAATCATCCGGTGCGAAGTCAAAATACTGATGTATATACGTTTTTAGAACATCACTTAGCTTGTTCTCATTCACCTTTCTCAGAAACTTCTTTAGTTCCTCCTCTTTTGAAGGCAGAGAATAGGTGAGCAGTTTAGCTATAAGCAACTCTTTACTTTCGGGTTTTTTGAAATTCAGGAAAGTAGATAGCAGTCCATGCTGTACGTTAGCCTCTGTAAAATTGGCACCCAGTATATTTCCGGCTTTGAACAGCTCTTTTGTTTTCATCCATCCCAACTCGGTTTTGTATTTTTGTACCAAGCTTTTCTGATGAATTTGGAGCTGATAATCTTCCATGAGCATATCAACGTCATCCGGCAACAGTTCCCGATTAGCCCTCAGTAACCCAAGCAGCGGAAAATCATGATACGTTCCCTTTTCCGGCGATTTCCTATTCAGGTAAAGCAGTACCCGTTCGCCGGGTTTGGGGTGGTGATACTTATGCTGAATATATAGCCAGTTTTCCTCCACGAATTCCACTGTAAGTCCCGGGATATTCAGGTTTTCAACAGCGGTACGCTGATTTCCCGTTTCATCGAAATAGAACAGGATATGCAATCTCGGGTTGCGTTGAAATATTTTATTGATTGTTTCTTCTAACATAAAGTCTTACTTCTTTTTTGCGATGTAACAAGCACTCTATATCGATGTTATCAACCAGTATGCTATTTGTCCGAACTGGTGCCCCATCGGCTGGAACTGGTGCACTATCTCTTTGAACTGGTGCACTATCTCTTTGAACTGGTGCACTATCTGTCTGAATTAACCTCCTTTTTGCAGTATGCTTGTTCAGGATGATTATCCATTTCTTTATATAGGTATTCCAATTCCCCTTTTTTCATTAGAGGCTGAATATATTTTCTTAAAAGATATTTTGGACTTCTATTAATTAATTTGCTTATTTCCACCAGTTTAAACGGTCTTAAACTGCATAACTCTATTATTATATCCACTATTTCGGAGGGTTTCCCTCTTTTACTGATACGGTCTATTTTATCTATTATGTGCGTGGGGATTTCAACATCAACTTTTGGTGTACTATCGGCAGGAACTGGTGCACTATCGGCGGGAACTGGTGCACTATCGGCGGGAACTGGTGCACTATCGGCGGGAACTGGTGCACTATCGACTAACTTTTCATCAATCACTTTAAGCAGATTTGACCCGGCAATATAATATGTCGATCTACCTTTTCCCTTGGCTTCAAGCAGATTATCATCCCTCATTTTTCGCAAATCAGAACTTGACCTTAAAATATCCACACCACTTATTTGTCTGTAAGTTTGATTATCAATAGCCCCGGTTTCTCTTACAAAAATTAAAACTAACTGCTGATTGTCACTGAGGTTGAACTCTTTAAACTTATTCAACCAAGTAATATCCTCCTCGTTAAGGAAGTGGTGCAGTAATAGTCTCGTTACAAAACGATTGGCTTCTCTATTCGATTCAAAGGTAGGAGGTGCTAAATGAGAGCGTTGCATCAGCTTCCGCATAGTTCGGATACCCGTACCTTTTGTTTCTGCCAAATCGGTTTCATGAAAAACAGCGGCAATAAATTGATTTCGAGTTTCAGAACCGGGTTCACCCAACATTTCTTCCGGTTTTAAAGAAAATCCGGGGTTAATAATTTCAATTCTATTATCATAACGAATAATCTGAATAGGACTATTTTCTCTATAAGAGCGATGCATCAAGGCATTTACAACCGCTTCTCTAAGAACTTTATAAGGCAATCCAGGGACATTTTGGGCTTGTACCTGATTATCTTCAAGAACAAAACCGCGTGGTAAATCAGCATTTACAGCGTCAATAGCTCTATAGGACAATTGCAATAACGACCCACGCATATCTATGGTGTGAAACCGATTATCCGGATCTTGAACCCACTGCGTGCCCGGCACACGAATATAATCTACCCTCATCATAGGCATACATCTACGTTGTGCTGCTTTAGTTCCAAAAAGTAACAAGCCACACAAAGTAAGCTTCGGGTCACTTCCTCTTGTTATACAGTTCAATGAAAGCAGTAGCTCTTGATCGTCATACAAAAGTTCTTCGGCATCCGGCTTTACTTTTTCGCGGAGTTTACGATACAGATCAACAGCTGTTTCGTCCACATCATTCCAATCGGTATCATTCAAAATGGTTGCGTCATAAAAAGTTTGGGGAGCATTGTAGAAAACTCGCAAGTCATCTTCCGTGCAACTCTGATCCGTTGAGCCAATTCGTCGAAAAGCTCCGCGAGGCAGTCCCCGTTTCTTAAAATAGAGTGGTTTTTGTTCAGCAGCAAGCTCATTGATCGTCACCCTTAACACGTTTTTCCCGTTAACGCTTTCTGTTTGTATCTGTGGGCGAACAGGGATATTAAACAGATCGGCACATTGAGTTGCCAAATCCTTTTGAAGTTTGTCGGGATTGTCAATACCGAAAACAGAGTAACTTGGGAATAACGACTGTTTATCTTCAGAAACACCTAAAAGTAAAACACCACCCCCTAAGCCTGGTTCATTTGAAAACGAACAAACCGTTTCCATAATAGAATTATCAATGGATGATCCTTTTTTTGCTTCAATCCAAGTACATTCGTCTTGTGTATTAAGCATTTCTATTAATTCAGATGTAGAATAATCAACCATTTTTTTTCATTTTATTGTACACAAGTAAAATATCAAATCTTTCTTACCACGTCTCCAAACTTGGCATAATTCACTTTCACCCCATCATCGAGGTCAAACTCAATCTGTTTGTCGGCGATGGTTTTCAATTTCATCTCGTACTCGCGGCATTCGTACAGGTCTCGTTCCAGCTTTTCGAGCAACCGCCTCTCCTGATTATTTAGTTCGACATCACGCGCTTTAAGTGAAGCAACTCGACTCTCTAACGTACCGATATAGCGCAGCAGGTAGCGACTGCGTATAATTTCCACTGTATGGCGGTTCATCCGGTGCATATAGGTAATTACCTGAAAAGCCGGTTTCCGCTTGCCTGAACTGAACAGCCAGTAAATGGGACGTTTCTGGTATCGTCTCACATGTTCCGGCCAGAAATCATCCCGCAGATAATCCTCCAGGGATTTCCCAAGGGCGTCATGCAGGAAATTTAGCGTGGGTATCAGCTGTTCTTCTCCCCAGATAAGCGTCAACAACTCCTTAACCCTTACCAGCGTGTTATCGGCAAAACCGCAATCTTCGGCCATCAGAAGCAATACGGCATCCTCTTCCATTTGGAACGTGCCGCCATTAAAGCTGTATGATGCAGTCTCTTCTGGAGTGGGAGCGGGGTGGGCAATATGCAGTCCCGGCTTATCCAATCGGTAACGCCCCATAGCAACACCCACCAGGTAGGATACAAGTTGAGCCGCGACCACTTTACGCTGAATAGGCAAAGCTACCTTCTCATTGCTACCCGCTCTAAATGCCGGTTCTATATCATCCAAATCGTCGTTTTTTATCTCTTCTTGTAGAATGGTAATATCACGCAGGGCAACATCCGGTGTCAGTTCATCCTGCAAGCCATAGATATCTATAAAGATGCGGTTCAGCTCCTCCTCGTTCTTATGAAGCGTAAAGAAATCTTTAGTAACTGCTTCGCACCATAGGCGGTATGCCTCCTCTATTGACGTTGCCTGTTGCGCTACCAACGGATTAACTTCAAAATCCCAGGAAGTTTCACGACTATCCCAGTCGGTTTTGGAAATGGAGATATTGGATTTAACAATTTTATCAATAGATGATAATTTATTTTCCGTAAAAATATAAGGAATACGCTCAATGTCTCCATTTGTAAAACTCATAGTTGGATTAAAAATTTCAAGAAATCTAAAAGCAACGTTTGAGCAAAGCAATCCTAAAACATAGTAAATATTGTTTTCATTATCTATGAAAGCGGATCTACTAGTATCATCATAAATAAATCCCTCTTTTTTATATTGAACAGCAAAATTGGATGAACTGATTTTATTCCAGGTTAATCCTTTTTTAAAATAATATTGAGTGTTTTGTGGTCTCGATGCTAATTTCCCATTTTTATTTCTAAAATTTTTTATCTCTTTTCCATTGTTATACCAATTTACAACAATTGTGTCAGCTGTTGACCATTTTCTTAAAAATCCTCCACTATTGCATGGATACCATTTAAATTCAGAATTAATTGTTTCATGGACATCTGAAAAATTAAACCCAATTTTCCTCAAGCTTATTTCATGCCAAAACCTTTGAAAAATACTGTTATCACCAGTTGCTAATCCAGCTCTTGGTTTAGAAATATCTTTAATAAGTTCTCCCCGAAACACTTCCATCACTTTTTCACTTACCCAATACGCTATTGGGCTTCCGGGTATTTTTTCAAAAATGGATTGAGGAATATGAGAATAGCGATTACTGCCGGAAAGGAAAAGTGTTTCTTTTGCCTTCGAGTTTTCTCCATCTACCAGCCTGTAATATACCCCTTTACTCGCTTCGGGCTCTCTATTCTTGAGCACAAAAGCGGTATTTTGCACAACTTCGCCACTTAACTCATCAAAGGTTCTGGCACCCAGATGGAGCATGGTATCAATGGTGTAATTGTCTATGATATTTTTACGCAATTTCTCAAAAGATGATAGAAACATCCACGAGTGCATATTTATCATGCCCATTAATCCATCTTCTTCACACAAATCCAAACATACTTCCATAAACACGGCGAACAGGTCGGATTTAGTATCGGGGTAGTTGGATGTTATATATTTTTTTAATCCCCCGTTCATATTCTTACTTCCCATATAGGGCGGGTTAGCTGCCACGGCATTGTATTTACGTGTAAGAACAAGGAGTACGTCTATAAAGGATGTTAGCCTGTTCCATAGCTGTACGTTGAACAGATTCCTGCTTGCAGGTGGTTCTGCTACGCGTTTTTGAATAAACTCGCGGGCTTCAGATGTTAGGCTTAGCTTCATAACAGAACCGAGGTTTTTTGCCTGCTGCATCAGTTCAAGCGCTTCGGTAAGTTCAGCGTGGTATGCCTGGCCTTCGGAGCCGAGAAATTGGCTTATTTCATCGGGCGTAAACTCATCGGCTTCGGGCATGGCATAGATATGGGGTAGAATGTCGGTTTTCAGTATTTCGGGGTAGTAATTCGCGGCTTTCAACAATAAGGCAAAACGGGCAAGCTGCACGGCACGTAGGTCTATATCCAGACCAAATAGGTTTTGGCGTAGAATACTTTCCACCGCTTCTCGCGCGGTGTAACCTTCGGTGCGGTACATGCGGTAGAGCAGGTCAAATCCTTCTACCAGAATATGCCCGGATCCTGCTGCTGGATCAAGCAGATGAATGTCGGCCACTTCGGCGATGATGGGAGCTGAGCGCGCATCGGAATTTTCAACCAGGTAGTGCATCTCGTCGCGCAAGGCATCCCGAGGATGAAGGTCTAACCAGAGCTGCCCCACGGTGTTTTCTACCATGTATTTCACTATCCAGTTGGGCGTGAATATCTGCGTGGCGGCAGGAATATCTTCGGCTTCGGCTTTTTTGTTTTTCTTGAAGGAGGCAAACACTTCATCTTTTTTCTCGGAGATATAGAACTGGTAGAGCCAGCCAATTAGCTCCACCTGCTGGTAATCTTCATCGGAAATGGCATCGGAACTGTTCAGCAGATGGATAAACCCGTTTTCGGCAAGGATATCCATGGGCAACAGCAACTCGGTATAGTCGTTGATACGCCCGAAAAGGCGGTTGAGCAACTCGCTTTCACGGCAGTAGCGACATATCAGCAGGGTGAAAAGTTCGGTTTCACGACTGTCGTCTTGCAGGAGTTCCTCTAAATACTCTTGAGAGGCACTATCCATCTTTTCGTGAAATCCCCGGCGCGCGTTGCTCACTATCATGGTGGTTTGGAACGTATCGCTCATGTACTCCAACTGTGGCGCGATATAACCGTTTTTAGCCAGAATGCGAATGGCCATCAGCCTATTGAACCAGGTGTAAGCGGCCTCTTCTGCCACGGCATCGGCTCCGTGTGTTCTAATGGCTTTTTTCAGGGAGTTCCACTGCTTGGCGTAAAGCGGATCCCTGATAAGTTTACCGTCTATAACGACACCGCCCGAAATTTCCTGAATCTCTGTCTCTACCTGCCTGGTTTTCGGGTTGTACCCATGCATCAGCAGACGGGTATATACCCCCTTTTTCAGTATATTGCGGGCTTGCTGTGCGAAACGCTTTATTTGTGCCGTGTTCATATATGATTGCTGTTCTTACTTGATAATAATGGTTTTATTGTTATCTATAATCTCCAAAAGTTCTCGCTTTATACCATCGATGTACTCGTTTACATCTTCCCGTGATGCCAGGACTTTATTCGGTTTCTGAATTTTATAATTGACCGGCTTTTTCTCTTCATAAGGCTTGCCCTCTTCGCCACCTTTTATTTTTTGTTCTTCCTGCTGCTTGCGATTGGCTTCTTGCAATATTTTTTCTCTTTGTTCCTCAAAGAAACGGTCGGCAGATTCCAGTTCAAGTTTAAATTGACTGATGGAGTGGTGTTTTGTTTTGCGGTTGATGGTATATTCCGGGTCGGCAAAAACGTTGTATTCCACTTTGTTTTCAGCAGCGATATTCTTCAATATATCAAAGAGTTCAGTATACCTGTTTTCGGTTTTCTCCCTGAATGTTTTTATCTCCGCGTTTATAAGTGACCTGAGCTCCTCATATACCTTTTTTATTATTCTGAAGTTGGTGTAAGGGTTAGTTTTATCGATATATTCACGCAGCATTTTTACTTTTTCCTGCTCCTCTTGTGGAAGGTTTTGCAGATTGTCTTTTTCCGTGCTGATGAAGTCGACTATTTTGACATGGGTATCCATGTGCGTTTTCACGAAATCTTCTATTGCCTTGCATTGGTCGGAGAGCTCTTTAAGCTCTGCTTTACCGGCGTGCAGTTTTTCGAAAAGCCTTTCAGGGTCGCGTATCTCTTTTAATTTTTCCAGTTTTTGGACAAACAGTTCAACCGGTTCAGCGAAAGGATAGCTCCTGATACGTGTAATTTCATTATTCCAGCGATCTCTTTCCTGAGTCAGCTTTGCTATCAATTCGTCATATAGAGCATTGCCATCGGTAGTGACCGGCAGATGCTTGTTAAAGATTTCATTCCAGGCCGCAACTCCCTTGTTGATGCTTTCTTGTGGTATATCTTCCATCGCGGTAATGCTCAGTCTTTGTTGTTCCGGTCTGGTAAAGGCTTTGCCAAGAAAATCTTCAAGTGGGTAGCGGGGTTGATTATTGTATGAGAAGTCAAACAACCTCCGCTTCCACAGCTCCGTGACAATGTAGATAATCGTAACATCTTTCCAACCGTAAGGCGCCGCTTTGAACTTGTTGATCAGGTCTCCCAGTAAAACGGCATTGCCGTTTTGCACGATATGGCTGCTAATCTTTTGTTCAGCCTCGGATAGAGGGGTCAGCTTGTAAGTCTCCGGTTTGACCTTTATCATCGCCTTTTGTACCACATCGCTCTGTGTGGCAGGCAGTCCGGCAACCAGATTTGCATGCTTGTATATTTCATTGATATGCCTTGTGAGTGCGTTTTTGTACCTTTCGGCTCCGCTTCCCGCTATCTCGTTTGGCTCAATAACGGTATGACCGGAAATAAATATGGTTTCGTTGAATTTACGTTCAAATACCGGTTTTATCTTTTGCTGTAAAAGCTCCCTGTTCCGTGTTTTAAAATTTCTTATGGTCTGAGAGCGGGTTTCGTTGGCCCCGGTGTCGGGGTTTTGGGCAAAATATTGCTCATACTGGCAGTACTTGTGGAAATTTCTTCTTAACTCCTTGTCTTCTTTAAACCATTGGTCAATGCATATAATAAGCGTGTTTGGCGTGTTTTCGAAGCTTCGCCGCACAGGGTCCGAATAGGTGTCGGATACGGAAAATGCCACGTGGATATCGCCGTTCTGGCCGTAGTAGTGTTTGCCGTCTACGCTTGCCATTACCCTTCTTCCGTCTCCAAAGGTGTTGTCTACCCTCAAAAATGGGAATAAGATATCTTTCGCCACATCAGCTCTTCTCTCGGCACTTACGGTGGTCTGCCTTATTTGCGTGGACAGCTCCGCTTCATCCTCGTTGAAAAAGAAGTAGTCGCCTCTCTCCTCGCGGATGATGTTGTTCTCCATCAATTTTTTCAGCACCTCCTCCACCTTAACGCGTATCACGCCTTTGTTCTCATCTAAGCTTGTAATAAGCAGCAGGGTAAGATTATCTAAGTTAGGCTTGAAGTTTTGACGGTCCCTATCGAGCAGATTGGAAATCATGAAAAGCGTTTTTACAACCCGCTGGGCAAACTCATCTTCTTGTACGAAACTTAACTCTAAAGCAGGTTTGATGGCTCGATTGCCTTTGTGTATCAGGTTCAGCCACATCATGTTGTTGAAAAAAGCGTCGAAAGGAACAAAATAGCCCATATCTTCATCTTTTTTCTCCTTAGCCGTTTCATGGGTGATTTTCAGGATGGAACGTTCGTTGTTTTTCACCTCCTTGATGACAAACTCTTTGCTTTGGAAAGCGTCGAACACTTGCGAGATTAGCTTAAATTGGTAAGGTACAAATGGATAGGATGATGTAAACTCATCCTTACTGGAATAGCCACGATACAGCTCGTGTCCCATCACGAATTGGTTGTTTATACTGTCTCTGTTTTTATTGTATAGCTCTGCAAGTTGCAGTTCCACTTCCGGTTTTTTATCCAGGATCCTCTTCTTAGTAATATATGCGGGATCCGTACTTTCCAGTGAAACGCGCGTTTCAAACCGTCCCATGATTTTTCCGTACTCATCACTGGTTTTCTGTATGTTAAGATCATCAGCCAGACTATCTATGGTTTGTTGCGCCGTACAGGCTATCCAAGCTTGTCTGTTGCACTGTTCGCTTATCCGCTCGATGATAGATTGAAGATCGAGCAACAGGTCTCTGTTTAAATTGATAAACTGCGACACTTCATCCACCAGAAAGACTAACCGGTAGTTGTCGTTATCTTTCTTTTGGATGTATTCCCTAATCTCACCAGCAAAGTTCTCTATGTTTATCAGGTAGGTCTCCGGGTTTAACAAGGTGAAACGCAAAGCTTCGGTATCCAGAGTTGGAGCAACCGATTTGGCAACCCGAAGCGCGGTGTTTAGCTCATTGCTAACAATGTCTGGAGCTTCGGCATCCCAGTCAAAGCGCTCTTCTTCCTGTAACTGTTTTTTGAAAGCGTTGAACACCCCTCTCTCGTCCAAATATTTTTCTAAAAGAAGTGCTAAAGGGATATTATAACTGTTATACCCCCTGAGTTCATTGAACTTGTTGAAAAAAATTCGTGTGAAATCCTTACTTGCACCCGTTACATCTTGGGCGTTGAAGATGATTGTCTCCACTTCTGCATCGTCGTACCAACGTTTTAAATCGGCAATCTCCCAGTTGTTGACGTTCAGCTTGCTGCTCGAGTCAAATAGATCTTTATCTTTTATGGCTTGAATAAGCTTTTCGAAAGCCTTTTCGCTTGTTTCAGGGTGGAGCAGGTAATAGACATATTTAAGAAAATGGGACTTCCCCGATCCATAATAACCATTAATCCATACACCTGTCTTACTTACGCCGGTACGGTTTTTTATGGCGTTGAGAAACTGATACAGGTTATTGATGATTTCATCTGTAAAAACATATTCGTTAATTTCTACCTTAATCGTTTCCTCTTTGTGGTCTTGTGCCACCACGGCGGGATTAATCGATCGGTCTATGGGTCTTTTATATATCTCTTTTAGTTTCATGCGATGTGATAGTTATAAAATAGGACTATAAAATTCAATTTGTTAGTTGGAACGGCTGTTTAATCACCTATCGTTAATGGCTCTTCGAACAGTTTAATGGAGCGGTATGTGTGATTGTCATTGAGCAGGCCGAATAGGCTGAAACTGTTTCCACTCACTTTACCCGGGTAGAAAATCAGGATTTTGATATTTTCACCCGAGTTATATCTCTCGAAATTCGACAGAAAGGCATTTACCCTTAAATATGGATAGATACGCCCAAAGCCGTAGAAAAAAATGAAGGGTTGTTTTTTGTCGTTCTCTTTTTTAAGGTGTGCCTTTATTTTTTTGTCAATATGAGCGATAAAGTCATCACTTCCCGCGTTCCTTATCAATGTTTCCTGTACTGCTTGGCTATCTTCTTTTTCCTTGTTAATCAGGTAATTGAACATGGATTCATGCTTGCCAAAAGATTTACCATCCAGGAACGAGCAATACTCATCAAATATATCAATTAAAAGCACATCGATGTAGTTGGCCGGACGAATTAAACTCTCTTCCCAGCCTTTTAATGTTTTCACCACTTCATACTCATCTTCAACGTTGTACTGACAGATATACACATTGTAGAATAACGACCCTGTTGTAGTGTCATTAAAAGTGCTGTCTTCCAATTTTTTATATAATTCGTTGAATGTCATAGCCGGTAGTTGTTATCAACTTGTAAAACTATTTTTAATATGGGGTGGGAGCAAGCAGGCATCGAAGAACCAAAATTCATTTCTCCCGGCGAAAAATTGCATCAACTCATCCGTGAGTAATAATGGTTTTAATTCCATTGTTTTACCGTTAAGCATCCCAATATCTTTTAATACGCGCAGGTACACCGAAATGGTTTTGTCTTTAGTGTTTTGGCTCCAATTATTAACATTTTGGTGGCGTCCCGAGATTTCGCTGAGTTCCATCCGATAGAGAAAAGGCTCCACGCTTTGCGTGGATGATAACCACTTTTTGACGGTTACATTGAAGTGAAAGTCAAACATAAGCTTATAGCACCTCAAACAGATATAGAAAAGCATCGCTTTCTGCTCTTTCACGTTTCTTGTTTTGTAGTACTCCCAAAAGTCAGGCTTTACCACTGCATAGCGTTTGTTTATCTCGGCAATAACACGTTTCCTTGACTTCTCGCTATTAATCTGAATATACTGATTGTTCTTAGCTTCACTTTTTAAAAGTTCTTGCGTATTTTCTGCTTCCAACAGGTGCAAAATAGAGGTAGTTTCCCTGTGAAGCAAACTCCCGGCGGTAAATGAAGCTGAGTATGTTGATGTGTGAGTGCTGTTATCCAAAATTCACGTAATAAAAAGATGTTATGAAAGGAAAATCAAAATTACATGAAAATCTCCCTATTTCCAAGCGGCTGTAATAAAAATCAAGGCCACCGTTTTCCCTAGGCTTCCGTACCGTGCTCGAGGCACAAATGTTACCTTTGTAATAATTCACGGGCTTCACAGCCCTATTTATTCATTTAATTCCGGAATTTCATGGAAAAAGCATGTGGCCTTGACGTTCACAAAGATAGCGTTTTCGCTTGTATTTTGAACGAGCAAGGCGAGAAAATTTTAGAGAAACGTTTCGGGACGCTTACTCCCGATTTAACCGAGTTGCGTGACGTGCTTGTCGAGCACGGCTGTGGACGTGTGGCCATGGAAAGCACGAGCGTTTACTGGATGCCCGTTTGGCGCGCCTTGGAATCGGACTTCGAGCTCACCTTGGCCAATCCCTACTTCATCAGTCAGCTACCGGGCAGGAAGAGCGATGCCAAGGATGCCGCCTGGATTGGCGAGTGCCTGCAAAAAGATCAAATAAGGGGCAGTTTCGTGGTCGGTCCCGTTTTGCAGCAGATGCGCCAATACACCCGGCAGTGTCGCCGTTTGACGAAGAGCCGCGTACGTTTGGCGCAACAGATGGATAATCAACTGCAACGTTGCAACATTCGTTTCTCCAACTACGTGTCCAACCAGGGCAACAACGTGTCTCAACGCAAGATCATTCGAGCCATCATCTCCGGTGAACGCTCGCCGGATGCCCTCTGCTCTCTCGTTCACGGCAGGACCCTTAACAAGCACGGCAGGGAGGTGATTAGGGCTTCCTTGGACGGTATATTTAGCAATGCCGATGTTGAAATGCTTAAACAGTGCATGGAACAAATAGAATTTTTAAACGATCAGCAGGCCGCGTGCCTTACCCATTTAGAAGAATTGGCAAACGCTCATTTTGCCAAGGAAATCTCCTTGCTGTGTTCCATACCGGGTATCAAGCGTTTCAGCGCCTATTGCATTTTAGCCGAGATAGGGAACGACATGAGTTACTTCCCAAAAGCCACCCATTTGGTCAGCTGGGCGGGTTTAAGGCCCCGGAACGATGAAACCGCGGGTAAAATACGCTCGCGTAAAACCTTGCACGGGAACAAGTACCTTCGCCAAGTACTCACGGAGTGCGGCTGGTCTGTCACCCGTTCGAACAAAACGTTCCTGGGACGAAAGTTCAACCAGTTGTCCAAGCGGATGACATCGCGGAAAGCCCTTGTCGCCATCGTTCGAAAAATGCTCGTGATTATTTACAACGTGCTGAAAACGGGTTTACCCTTTGACCCTCGAAGGAATATGCAGGCTCTCTTGCCTGATTGAGACGCTGCCTTTACCGCGGCTTCTCCCCGACCGTGTCGAAGTTCCTTATCTTTGTGGAGAATGAATAATTATCCCGTTTATACAAAATGAACACCCCAGGGCATGGTCGGTAATGAAAGCGCGTGTGAGACAGGAAAGCTCGCAGAGGAAAGTATCTTATTTCATTGTCATGGGGGCGGCAAAGTTGCCGACCCTGCTTGTTCCTTGTCTCATTTCTCGAAGAAACAAACCACTTGTTGCTCAAGGTCAACATAATACATGAATAGAGTAAAGAGGTAAGAAGAGGATTTATAGAGGAAAGATACAAAAATAATCACTTTTGCCCGAAATTTTTAAAGGCCAGCCCCTGAAAGTTGTTTTTCTTTACACCAAAGGGTTGCTTATTGTAGGATTCGATGTGTGGTATATTATCTGAAAGTTGTTTTTCTTTACCCTAAAGGTGTATGTATTAATTAAACTTGCAAAGGTTTCGTTACAATTGTCATTGTCTGACTGATTTTTGGTAAAAAAAAGAGAGGTTTTACCCTCTCTTCAAAACATCTGGTCAGCCACACGCATCCCACCACCTTGTTTCATGTGCAAATAGCCTTGTCCGCTGCGATGTTTTAATATCGTTCGTATTCCGTTTTTGTCATTATAGTACCGCCCATGTCGACCCTCGCCACCACATTGGAGTGTTCGGATATTTTATACTCTGCTTCTCCTTTAAATTTGGCATAACATTCATAGCCATCTTTAGTCGGAGCATACCGAACAGCTATTTCTTCGAGATCATCCATGATGTAAATCTCATTTCCCTCTTCGTAGTTTTTAATTATGTAATCTAAGTTGCTCATTTGAATTTACTGTAGGTAAGGCTTGTGTTTATTTATCCCCGTAAAGTTACTGTTTTTCCGGGTTTTTCCAAGATATATTTTTAGATGGAAAACAAGAGGTAAGTTGTAAAACCTACCTCTTACTCCCGCAATAAGCATTTCAGCTTATCTTGTATTCTCACGAGCTTTAAAGCCCCGACAGTGCGTTAAGAGAATTGGTGGTCAAAGACCTGTACAAAAATACAAATTTGTTTAGAATTCTACAAAACAAAATAATTGTCGGAAAATATTGTATATTTGCCGTGCGGGGGTGTCCGTAATGATTAAGTACGGCCCGCCGTTCCAGCCGGTAGAGATGCCGGCTTATTTTTTGCTTATAATAAACAACGAGAACGGGTAATATTGTCAAAGGGAATTATTGTCGGATTCGTAACGGCAAAGTGTTGAGGATTAAAGGTGGTTTTCATCGTGTACAACGGCCACGCGATACGGGTAACCCAAAAATTAAGATGATAAGAAGTTGATTATAGGGCAGTTAAAAAACGGGAATGTAGTAATACACTCCCGATAAAAAAGTCTGCACGGGCTTGAAGTTATCGCGCCTTTTCGGCGAAAAACTTTTTACAAAAATAGTTATTAGTTTATTACAAACAAAACATTCAGCGTAACCTGGGAGTACCAGCACGCCGGGAACAACAGAACGGCACAGGGTTTAAATTCCGGATTCGGGAGGGTGTGAGTATCACGGGGCAAGCGTTCAACCTCAACTAGCAACACGGCGGCTGGTGTGGTTCCTTTTATTCTTATCTGTTTGGATTATTGAAAAGTTGTTGTATTTTTGTGTCAAATAATTAGGGATGTCTCCGCTTCGGCGCAGTCGTACCACATGTTCGCCCCGGCAATTGTCGGGGCGTCCCATTTAATAACTTCTATAAATCGCACTTTTTCTACATTTTTTGCGGAAGTTTGCCTGTTTTATTTTATTAATGCTATTGCTTTTACCACCTTTGTGAGACGCTAACCCGTGAACTTGAAAACGGCTTCCTCGTAATCATCATAAATATACAAAACACCGTTCTTGACTAAAATATCATCTTGTTTCATCTATTTTGTCTTTATGTCCGTGCAATTTTACTATATTTACACGTACAACAATTGAATTGTTACAAATATGGATGCCAAACTAACATTAAAGCTTAATGCAAACGTAATTGAACGTGCTAAAAAATATGCCTCCAAAAGGAAGGTAAGTTTATCTAAAGTCGTTGAAAATCAGCTTGATTTAATAACACGAGATGAACCGTCCGCGGATATAAAAATCTCTCCTTTCGTCAGTAGCATCGCTGATGGAAAAGCCCTAAATGACACCCGTGATTGGCAAGAGTTGCGCTCTGACTACATCGATTATTTGGACGAAAAACATCATTAAGCTATGCAAAAAGTGTTTTTAGACACCAATTTTTTGCTCGATTTCCTTGGCGAAAGAGAAAACTTCTATCCACCGTGTGCAAAAATCATGACTTTGGCAGATAATCGAAAAATAGAGGTGTTTACTTCTCCTACATCCATCGCTACTACAATACTATAGTGCTCTTGACACTCATTGCGATATTATTATTTCTCGCATTACACGGCAACCTTTCACTAAATGTTTAACCTATGTTTAACCCAAAAAAAGCACCTAACGAAACCTCGATAAGTGCTTGACTTTCAACCGTGGGCGTTGACGGATTTGAACCGCCGACCCCCTGCTTGTAAGGCAGGTGCTCTGAACCAGCTGAGCTAAACGCCCGGGAAATTTGAGTTGCCATTTCGGTTGGATACCTTGCTTTGAGAACGCTTTCCCTGGGATGCCTCCCAAAATTGCGGTGCAAAGATAACCCCTTTTTGATTCACTCCAAAATTTTCGGCAAATATTTTACTATAAATTTTCAAGACTCTTTTATTATCGCTATTTTTGTAGCCTGAAAAAAAGTGCCACCCGCGGGAGGACTTGATTCGCTTAACATGAAATCGATTGAGACAACGAGGAAAATCGAGTAACCGGACACGGATATAATCATCGAGAGATGCCACCGGTTGGGCAGTTACGGCAAATGATTGAATAAGCGGGTGGGGATACAAGAACGATCATGATGTTGAATCAACTGACAGCCATTTCGCCCGTTGATGGGCGGTATAGGGACAAAACGGTCGATTTATACCCTTACTTTTCTGAATGCGCGCTCATCAAGTACCGGGTTCAGGTAGAGGTGGAGTATTTTATCGCCCTTTGGGAGGCGGGAATACCATCGCTGAGCGGGATGAAAGAGGAGGTGTACGAACAGCTCAGGAGCTTGTACACCAACTTTAGCGTGACTGACGCGGAGCGGGTAAAGGAGATCGAACGGGTCACGAACCACGATGTGAAGGCGGTGGAGTACTTTCTCAAAGAGAGGTTCGATGAGCTTGGACTGGAACCGTACAAGGAGTTTATCCATTTTGGGCTCACCTCGCAAGATATCAACAACACGGCCACGCCGATGATGTGGCGGGATGCGCTGGAGCAGTGCTACATCCCGGCGATAGAAGGGGTGCTGACCAAACTGAACAACCTGGCCGACGAGTGGGAGGCGGTTCCCATGCTGGCACGTACGCACGGTCAACCGGCATCGCCCACACGCCTTGGGAAAGAGGTGAAGGTGTTCGCCTATCGGCTGGAAAACCAGCTGGAGGTGCTGAAACATATCCCGGCGAAAGGGAAGTTCGGAGGGGCTACCGGCAACTTTAACGCCCATAACGTGGCTTACCCGAATATCGACTGGCAAGCGTTCGGGAACCGGTTCCTGAAAGAGAAGCTGAACCTGCAAAGGGAGCAGTACACGACGCAGATTTCAAACTACGACGCGCTCGCGGCTTCGTTCGACGCGATGAAACGTCTGCACACGATACTGATTGACCTTACCCGCGATATGTGGCAATATATATCGATGGACTACTTTAAGCAGAAGATTAAAGAGGGTGAGGTGGGCTCATCGGCCATGCCGCACAAGGTGAACCCGATTGACTTCGAGAACGCGGAGGGGAACCTGGGAATCGCTAACGCGCTGCTGGAGCACCTTGCTTCCAAGCTGCCTGTCTCGCGACTACAGCGTGACTTGACCGACTCCACGGTGACCCGCAACATAGGGATGCCCATGGCGCACGGGCTTATCGCGATAAAGAGTACAACAAAAGGGCTCGATAAATTGTTAATTAACCGAGAGGCTATCGATAGGGAACTGGAGAACAACTGGGCAGTCGTGGCAGAGGGAATACAGACCGTCCTGCGCCGCGAGGGATACCCGCAACCCTACGAGGCACTGAAAGCGTTAACACGTACGAATGAGCGGATCACGCGTGAGAGCATCGAGCAGTTTATCGATACATTGGAGGTAAATGAACAGGTAAAAGAGGAATTGAAAAGAATCACACCCCACAATTACACGGGAATTTAGACAAATTGTACATCAAAACTTTAGTGATGATAAAAAACCGTGAGGTTTTAAGTGTAAATAAAAAGTTAATAGAACAATGACAACAAACAATGACGAGTCGCGTCCCAAAAGAAGTTATAACGACGCGAACAATGAGAGACACGCTTCTTCGAACCGGAATTACAGTGGTGATCGAAGAATACAACAAGATGGTTATCAGTCAGAAAGACCTTATCGACAGGGTAATCCCAATCAAAGGAATTACCAGGAGAGGGGATATTATGGCAATCAGGAACGAAGAAACTACAACGAGAACGAGCGGGGTTCCTACGGCAATCAAGATCGGGGACGCTATAGCAGCCAAGAGAGAAGGAGCTATGGCAACCAGGACCAGGGACGCTACAACCACCCGGATAGAGGGGGGTATGGCAACCAGCAAGATCGGGGTAGCTACGGTGGAAACGAACGAGGCGCTTACGGCAACCAGGAAAGAAGACCGTATGGCAATCAGCAGAGAGGATCGTACGGGAACCAACAGAGGGGAACGTATGGCGCATCCAACAGGGGTTCTTACAATGATAGAGGCGACTATGGCAATCGGGAAGCAGGCGCTTACGAGGGTGGCCCCGCCACGCGGAAACGCCGCCCAAGAGTGGGAGAGCGAACCCAATCCGGCCAGAGGAGCCAAGGTGGAGGGTATAACCGGAGCTGGGGCAATCAACCTCAGTACCCGGGCGGCAGACCGCAACAGGGTGGCCCTAGGAAGAAGCTGAAGAAGAAAAAACCGTTCAAGCAGATCAAGTACAAGGAGGATGCCGATCCCAATGCACCCATCCGGCTGAACAAGTACCTGGCCAACGCCGGTATCTGCTCGCGCCGGGAAGCCGATGAGTTTATCCAGGCAGGGGTGGTAAAGGTGAACGGGGAGGTCATTAGCGAACTGGGTACCAAGATTACCCGGGCCGACGAGGTACTGTTCAATAACCAGCCGGTTCAACTGGAGAGCAAGGTGTACGTCCTGCTCAACAAGCCGAAAGGATTCGTGACGACCACCGATGACCCGGAAAACCGGAAGACGGTGATGGAACTGGTGAAGAGCGCGGCCACGGAACGGATTTACCCGGTAGGAAGATTGGACAGGGCGACAACCGGGGTGTTGCTGCTCACCAACGATGGCGACCTGGCATCGAAACTGACGCACCCGAAGTACGAGAAAAGAAAAATTTACCAGGTGTGGCTAGATAAGCCGGTGACGATGGAGCATATGCAGATGATCGCAGATGGTATCGAACTGGAAGATGGGGAGATCCACGCGGATGCAATCAGCTACGTCACGGAGGAGGATCTCACACAGGTAGGTATCGAGATCCACTCGGGAAGGAACCGCATCGTGCGACGCATCTTCGAGAAGCTGGGGTACAGGGTGCTGAAACTGGACCGGGTCTACTTCGCGGGACTGACCAAGAAAAAGCTGTCGCGCGGCAAATGGCGCTACCTCACCGAACAAGAGGTGAACATGCTGAGAATGGGGGCGTTCGACTAACAATCGGCAATGTTACTCAACGAGAGAGAAACAATCAACAGGGGAACGGTTGGTTCATATTATTGGGTAATACCGTTCTCCTAAAACAGAAATATTATAAACAAATGGTATAGCAACCTCCCGTAAGGGAGTGTGTGCCATGGGATTATGAAACAGATTAAAAGAACGAAAATAGTAGAGGCTTTACAGCTGAAGAACTTTGGTGAAGAGGTGAACGTGAAGGGGTGGGTACGCACCCGCAGAGGCAACAAGAACGTGGGATTCGTAGCGCTAAACGATGGTTCCACGATTCATAACATGCAGATTGTTATCGATGTAGCCAAATTTGGTGAAGAGTTCCTTAAGCCCATCACGACCGGCGCGTGCATCAACGTGAACGGGAAACTGGTGGAGTCGATGGGAAAAGGACAGTCGGTAGAGATACAGGCCACCGAGATAGAGATTTACGGGGAGGCTGACCCAACTACCTACCCGCTGCAGAAGAAGGGACACTCGCTGGAGTTCTTGCGCGAGATAGCTCACCTGCGACCGCGGACCAACACGTTTGGTGCTGTCTTCAGAATCAGGCACCATATGTCGTACGCGATTCACAAGTACTTTAACGACAGGGGCTTCTTCTACTTCCATACGCCTATTATTACAGCATCGGATGCCGAAGGGGCCGGTTCGATGTTCGAGGTGACAACGCTCGACGTGAACAACCCGCCAAGGGATGAGAGCGGAAAGGTCGACTTCAAGGAGGACTTCTTCGGACGACAAACCAACCTGACCGTTTCGGGCCAACTGGAAGGGGAGATGGGGGCTATGGCACTGGGAGCCATATACACCTTCGGGCCCACCTTCCGAGCGGAGAACTCGAATACGCCGCGCCACCTGGCAGAGTTCTGGATGATTGAGCCGGAAGTGGCGTTCAATGACAACAACGACAACATGGACCTGGCGGAGGACTTCCTGAAGTACCTAATCCGCTACGCGTTGGAGCACTGTAAAGATGATATCGAGTTCCTGGCAAAGATGTACGACAAAGAGCTGTTAGAACGCTTGCATTTCGTGCTCGATAACGACTTCGTAAGGCTGAGCTATACCGAAGGGGTGAAAATTCTGGAGGAATCGGGACAGAAATTCGAGTTTCCCGTCTACTGGGGAGCCGACCTGCAATCGGAGCACGAGCGGTACCTGGTGGAGAAACACTTTAAGCGCCCGGTGATTCTGAGCGATTACCCCAAAGAGATCAAGTCGTTTTACATGAAACAAAATGACGACGGGAAAACGGTGCGGGCAATGGACGTGCTCTTCCCGAAGATCGGGGAGATCATTGGGGGATCGGAGCGGGAGACCGATTACGATAAGCTGATGAACTGGGTGAACAAGATTGGTATGGACACCCAACCTATCTGGTGGTATATCGAGTCCCGCAAATTCGGTACCGCGCCGCACTCGGGCTTTGGGCTGGGCTTCGAACGGCTGATGCTGTTTATCACCGGCATGGCCAACATACGGGACGTGATACCGTTTCCGCGCACACCCGGTAACGCGGAATTTTAAAAAAGGTGACCGCTTGCCTGTAGCAAGGTGGAGTTTATAGGGAATTCGCTGGTTGACAAGTGATAACACGGGGGTTCGGGTAAAACCCGTGTGTCCGGCAATAGGGTGATTTAAACGAGGAGAGGAGTTACATGAGATGAAGAATATACGTAATTTTTGCATTATAGCGCATATTGACCACGGCAAGAGCACGTTGGCAGACCGCCTGTTGGAGTTCACCGAAACCGTCGAGGGGGATGACCTGCAGTCGCAGCTACTCGATAGCATGGACCTGGAACGAGAGCGGGGCATCACCATCAAAAGCCACGCCGTGCAGATGGAGTATGAGCTGGATGGCGAAACATACACGCTTAACCTGATCGATACACCGGGACACGTGGACTTCTCGTACGAGGTATCCCGTTCTATCGCGGCGTGCGAGGGCGCGCTGCTGGTGGTCGACGCGGCGCAAGGGATTCAGGCCCAGACCATCTCTAACCTCTACATGGCTATCGAAAACGACCTGGAGATCATCCCGGTGCTAAACAAAGTGGACCTGGAAAGTGCCATGCCGGAGGAGGTGGAGGAGCAGATCATCGAGCTGTTGGGCGTTGAAAGGAAAGAGATTATCCGTGCCAGCGGCAAGACCGGTTTTGGAATAGAGGATATCCTGAAGGCGATCATCGAGCGGGTACCCGCCCCGAAAGGCGACCCCGACGCACCGTTGCAAGCACTGATCTTCGACTCGGTCTTTAACTCCTTCCGGGGGATTATCGCGTACTTCAAGATCGAGAACGGCTCCATCCGGAAGGGCGACCTGGTGAAGTTCATCAACACGGGTAAAGAGTATAACGCCGATGAGGTGGGCATACTTAGGCTCGATATGGTGCCAAGAGAGGAGGTCACCTGCGGCGACGTGGGCTATATCATCTCCGGCATCAAGACGTCGAAAGAGGTGAAGGTGGGCGATACCATCACCCACGTGAAACGCCCTGCCAAAGAGGCTATCGCGGGCTTCGAGGAGGTGAAGCCGATGGTCTTCGCGGGGGTATACCCGATCGAGAGCGAGGACTTTGAGAACCTGCGGGCATCGCTGGAGAAACTACAGCTAAACGATGCCTCCCTCACCTTCCAGCCGGAGTCGTCGATCGCGCTCGGCTTTGGCTTCAGGTGCGGCTTCCTGGGGCTGCTCCATATGGAGATCGTGCAGGAGCGACTGGAGAGGGAGTTCAATATGGACGTGATCACCACGGTACCCAACGTGTCGTACCACGTGTTCGATAAGAAGGGAAATATGAAGGTGGTGGACAACCCGGGAGGACTACCCGACATCACGCTGATCGAACGCATCGAGGAGCCGTTTATCCGGGCCTCGATCATTACCCGTACTACCTATATTGGCCCTATCATGACGCTCTGCCTGGGGAAGAGGGGAGAGTTGATTCGACAGGATTACATCTCGGGCGACCGGATAGAGATCACCTTCGATATGCCGCTTGGGGAGATCGTAATCGACTTTTACGACAAGCTGAAGAGCGTATCGAGGGGTTACGCCTCGTTTGATTACCACATGCACGACTACCGACCCTCTAGGCTGGTGAAGCTGGATATCTTGCTGAACGGTGAACCGGTAGACGCGCTCTCCACGCTGACGCATGCCGACAACGCGCAGAGCTTCGGACGACGCATGTGCGAGAAGCTGAAAGAGTTGATCCCTCGCCAGCAGTTCGATATCGCTATCCAGGCGGCTATCGGGGCCAAAATCATCGCCAGGGAGACGGTGAAAGCGCTTCGCAAAGACGTGACGGCCAAGTGTTACGGGGGAGATATCTCGCGGAAACGCAAGTTGCTGGAGAAGCAGAAAGAGGGCAAGAAGCGGATGAAACAGGTGGGCAACGTGGAGGTGCCGCAAAAGGCGTTCCTCGCGGTGCTAAAGCTGGATTAATTAGCTATCCCTAAATGTATATCGTTGCATGCGTTCGGTATTGACCGTAACCAGTATGACTGAAAACGGTCTGTCAGAAGATGAAAACGCCTAAACAATACGATTCAATCAAAATAACCGACTATGAAAGCAAAATTTTTTCTTATCACGCTGCTCCTCCTCGGGGGAGTAACGCTGGCCAACGCGCAATACGTGGATCAGAAGCGAATCGGCGAGCTGGATACCGAGTACATCCGGGTGTGGTCTGACTCGGGTCCCTTGCTCAGCTCCAAGATCACGGTGAGGGTCGACTATGGCCAGGGGGGACGTATATCTCAAATATCTGATGATCGCCGTCGCCCCATATCGTTTAACGGCATGATTGCCGTGCTTAACCTGTTGAGCAAGGAGGGGTACGAGTTAATCGAGGTAGTTAGGGATTCAAAGGATGAGACCGAGATTTTCTACTTGAAACGTAAGCCTGGATTTATCCCTCCAAAGGAATCCACCGAAGGGAACTAACAAATTAACCTTTATAGTTTCCTAACGTGATATTTGTTGTCTTCTAAGGGAACCAGCGAAGGGAACTAACCGAATCATTTCCGGCTCTCCAGGTATCGGATGAGCACCTCACTTTTTTCTTTCTCCAGTTTGAGCTGCTCGATATTGAGCAGGAGGGTAGAGAGCTCGTACGACTCACCGATGCCCCGCTTCGCACCGCGGGTCAAGGTGGTCGTTACCGTTCGGTTACCGATAAAATGCAGGGTAAGCGGTTGATCCTGCATGGTATGTATAAATTGGGCCAACCCGCTCGCGTCATCGCCAATGTAGCGCACGATCTCGTAGGAGCGGACGGATGTGTTAAAACGGTAGTTCATCCCATCGGCGGTAACTGGCCCGGTCTCCGCGAAGGTGCCGTCTTTCGCGGTTACTTTCACACGGTTATGTTTCACGCTTGAGGAGCCCAGGATGCTTTCGATGAAAAGCGCTCCCTTTTCACGTACGCCGGCACGCAAGCCATCCCTATCCAAAGAAGCACTGTGTGGGTACGCCTTGGAGAAGTATTCACCGAACTCCTGGTAACGATCGTCGCGAATATAGTCGAACTTCGTGAGCATCGCTTTGAGCTCATCATACTGCACGCGCAGCATGGAGTCGCAGAAGAGGATGTTCCTGCGATTTTCGGCCAAGCGCACCTCCTGCATCAAGGAGAACCCGGCGTTGATCTCATCAAAAGCTTTGGGAAAAACCAGCTTTATGCTGTCAATCTTTAACTTGGCTAAGGCGTAGTTGCCCTCTTCATAAGCAATTCTCGCTTCCGAAAGGTACTCCTTCGCCCCACGGTTTTTCCCGGAACAGGAGAGAAACAGTAAGGCAAAAACGAACAATATCGTGGTTTGTACAGAAAAACGCATGACTGAAATCGCCTATTTAAAACCCATACTCCATGACAAAATTACAAATATATTCCTCATAAAATCGCTTTTGAGGTACAATTATTGTAATTTTGCAATTAGTAACAGATAAAATGCGCTTCCAACGAGGAATTCAGCATAGAAGATGTGAAAATGGATATATCGCGAGACGAGATAATACAATATTTGGACAAACCCATCTTTAGGGTGATCGGTGAAGCGGCCGACGAGCTGAAGGTAGCCTGTTACCTGATAGGGGGGGCGGTTCGTGACTTCTTCCTTTACCGACCTTCTACCGACCTGGATATCGTGGCGGTGGGAAGCGGTATTGAATTGGCGGAGCGGGTGGCCGAAAAAATGGGCGAGAAGAGGGGCAGGAAAATTCCCGTCCAGCTCTTTAGGACGTTTGGCACGGCTCAACTGAAACAGGGCGGCTACGAGATTGAGTTCGTGGGTGCCAGGAAGGAGTCTTATCGGCACGACTCCCGTAAGCCGTTGGTGGAGGACGGTACGCTGGAGGAGGACCAGGAACGGAGGGACTTCACGATTAACGCCATGGCGTTCTGCCTTAACCAGGAGAGATACGGCGAGCTGCTCGACCCGTTTAACGGGCTGCAGGACTTGCAGGAGCTCATTATCCGCACCCCCAGGGAACCGGGCATCACCTTTAGCGACGACCCCCTGCGCATGATGCGCGCCATACGGTTCGCCTCGCAACTGGGTTTCGATATCCACCCCGACACGTTCGACGCCATCCGGGATAACCGGGAGCGGATAGAGATCGTTTCGATGGAGCGGGTAACGGACGAGTTGAACAAGATAATCCTGTCGCCCAAGCCTTCTATCGGCTTCGTGCTGCTGGACAAGACGGGGCTGCTGGAGATCATCTTCCCGGAGCTCTACGCGCTGAAAGGGGCGGAGACCAAAGATGGGGTGGGCCATAAGGACAACTTCTACCACACGCTGGCCGTGCTGGACAACATCGCCAAGAAGAGCGACGACCTCTGGCTTCGCTGGGCGGCAATACTGCACGATATAGGGAAACCGGCCACCAAGCGGTGGGATCCCCGGCTGGGCTGGACCTTCCACAACCATAACTACGTGGGTGAGAAGATGGTGCCGAAGATTTTCAGGCGCCTGAAGCTGCCGCTGAACGACAAGATGAAGTACACCCGGAAGATGGTTTCGCTGCACATGCGGCCCATGCAACTGGTGGAGGAGGAGGTGACCGACTCCGCGGTGAGGCGACTGCTGTTTGACGCGGGCGATGACATCGAGGACCTGATGACGCTATGCGAGGCCGATATCACCTCCAAGAACCCGGTCAAGGTACGTCGCTTTATCCACAACTTCCTGATCGTACGCCGGAAGCTGAAAGAGATCGAAGAGAAAGACCGGGTCAGGAACTTTCAACCCCCGGTGGATGGGAACGAGATCATGGAGCTGTTTAACCTACCGCCGGGACGGGAGGTGGGACTCCTGAAATCGGCCATTAAGGATGCGATTCTCGATGGGGTGATTCCCAACGAACGCGATGCCGCGTATCAATTCATGCTGGAGAAGGCAAAGGAGATGAACCTAACGCCCAATTAAGTTTTTTTGCCTTATTATTTCCTACTTAACCCCTTTTTCTGCGATAAATTTTATTACTTTGCAGGTTCATTTGGAAAAAGGCTTACAATCCCTATGGCAGGCAAAAGAAAATCAGGAATAAAGAAAATATCCTCCGTCCGCTTTTTAAACGCGAAGATCACCTCCACGATCAGCATTTCGTTGGTACTGGTGCTCCTGGGTATTACCCTCCTGATCCTTTTCATGGGGAACGGCTTGTCGAGGTTCGTCAAGGAGAACATGAGCTTCAACGTGATGCTTTCCTCCAACGTGAGCGATGCCGAAATCGCCCGTGTACGTAAGAAGATGGACGCGCAGCCGTTCGTGCTCTCGTCCCGCTATATCAGCAAGGAGGAGGCGAAAGAGCAGCTGATCAAGGATTTGGGGGAGGACCCGGAAGAGTTGCTGGGCTATAACCCGGCGCAAGACTGCATCGAGATCTTCTTGCATTCGGAGTACGCGAACAGCGACAGCATCGCCATGATTAACCAGGTAATCCGACAGGAGAACAACGTGGCCGACCTGCTATATCAACAGGAGGCCATCGACTTGATCAACGACAACCTCTCGAAGGTGATGGTGGTGCTGCTCGTTTTAGCGGCCGTGTTGCTCTTTATCTCGTTCACGCTCATCCGAAACACCATCCGGTTAAGCGTCTACGCGAAACGGTTCCTCATCAACACGATGAAGCTGGTAGGGGCGACCAGCGGATTCATCCGTAAGCCCTTCGTGGTGAACAATATCGTTACGGGTATCGTGGCCGGGGTGATTGCCGACCTGGTGATCCTCGGGCTGCTGCTCATCTTTAACAAGGAGTACGCCGATATCCGGCTGATCGTCTCGGACCTCTACCTAGTGATTACCTTTGTACTGGTTATCGTATTAGGCGTCGTGATCTCGATGATCGCTACCGCCTTCGCGGTGAACAGGTACCTGAAGATGGATTCGGACAACCTCTATTACGTGTAATTAATAAGCATTTAGATATGTCTCATAAAAGTTTTGCTTTAGGAAAAATAAACCTTATCATTTGCGCTGTTGCCGTGCTCCTGATTATCGTGGGCTTCGTGCTGATGGCGGGACCCGGCACCACTTTCGAGGGGGGCTTTGAGCCGGATATCTTTAGTGCCCGACGAATTAAAGTGGCACCCATCGTCTGCCTGGCAGGCTTCGTGCTGATGGTGGCCGGCATCCTGTACCCTTCGAAAGAGAAAACGGAAGAACCGGAGAAACCGAAGAAATAACCTTGCTCCATCCTTTCAAACTGTTCTGAATGAGTATTATCGAGGCAATTATCCTCGGGATCGTACAAGGATTAACGGAGTACCTCCCCGTGAGTAGCAGCGGGCACCTGACCATCGGATCCGCGCTGTTTGGCATCGATGCAGAGGAAAACCTCACCTTTGTCGTGGTGGTGCATATCGCCACGGTGTTTAGCACGCTAACCGTGCTGTGGAGCGAGGTGGTGGGACTTATCAAAGGGTTTTTCAAGGGCCTTTTCACCTGGAAGATGAACAGTGAAACCCGTTACGTGATCAACATCATCATCTCGATGATACCGATAGCCATTGTCGGGTTCTTCTTTAAAGAGCAGGTGGAGGCGGTCTTTAGCTCCGGTCTCCTCCTGGTAGGATGCATGCTGCTGCTGACAGCCTTTCTCTTGTCGTTCTCCTACTACTATCGTCCCCGCGAGAAAGAGACAATCGGAAAGTCGGATGCCCTGATCATCGGGATATCGCAAGCCATCGCGGTGATCCCGGGCTTGTCGCGATCGGGAACCACCATCGCTACCGGCTTGCTGCTGGGTAATAAGAAGGAACAGCTGGCACAATTCTCGTTTCTGATGGTCATTCCCCCCATTCTTGGGGAGGCGCTGCTGGACACCATCAAGATCGCGCAAGGAGGCGATGTGTTGGGAGGCATTCCGCCTGTTTCACTGATAGCGGGATTCGTGGCTGCCTTCGTGTCAGGAGCCATCGCTTGCAAGTGGATGATCAATATCGTGAAAAGGGGCAAGTTGATTTACTTTGCCATCTATTGCGCCGTAGTGGGAGTGGCCACGGTGCTATTCACACTCTTTTAGGACTGAGAGAATGGATTTTATAGGGGGAGAGGTTTTATACATCAATAAGCCCCTCACTTGGACATCGTTCAAGTTGGTGCGGGTGGTGCGGGCCAAGATTCGCCAGAGGCTGAAAGTTAAAAAGTTAAAGGTGGGTCACGCGGGTACGCTTGATCCGCTGGCCACCGGTGTGATGATCCTATGTACCGGGAAGAAGACCAAGCAGATTGAAGAATTGCAGGCCCTCACCAAAGAGTACGTCGCCGAGATCCTGTTGGGAGCTACCACCCCCTCGTATGACCTCGAGACAGAAATCGATGCACTTTACCCCGTTGAACATATCACGGAAGGGATGGTGAAGGAGGTGCTCAATCAGTTCATCGGCACTATAGAGCAGGTGCCTCCCGTATACTCGGCGGTGAAGGTCGATGGCAAACGGGCGTACCAGTATGCCCGCGAAAACGAGGAGATTGAACTAAAACCCAAATTATTGGTTATAGATAGTGTTGAGTTAATCGCTTGCGACCTTCCAAGGATAACGATCCGTGTAACGTGCAGCAAAGGTACCTATATCAGGGCATTGGCGAGGGATGTTGGCGAGGCACTCAACTCGGGAGCCCACCTGGTCGGCTTAACTCGCACGAGGATAGGGGAGGTTACACTGGATCACTGTCTGGAGATGGATGAGATGGATTCCTTTCTGGACAAGGCTATCTTTGGATAGGGACTGTTTGAGGAAACCGATCATGGGGGCAACATCAACGGTCACGGCAAGATCACGCTATAAATATTAATAAATACAGGATTTGAAACAGAGGATTACAAAAAGTATGAAGCTTTCGCAATTTAAATTTGATCTACCTGAGGAGCTCATCGCGAAGTACCCCACCAGACATCGCGATGAATCTCGATTAATGGTTGTACACAAGCATTCCGACAAGGTTGAACACCGTGTTTTCAAGGACGTACTGGACTATTTTAACACGAAGGATTTTTTTATCTTCAACGATACCATGGTGTTTCCTGCCCGCCTGTTCGGGAATAAGGAGAAAACGGGAGCGAAAATTGAAGTCTTCCTGTTGAGGGAGCTGAATCCCGATCAACACCTGTGGGATGTGCTGGTGAACCCAGCCAGGAAGATCAGAATTGGGAACAAGCTTTACTTCGGTGAAAACGAGGAGCTGGTGGCCGAGGTGATCGATAACACCACCTCGAGGGGCCGCACCTTGCGGTTTCTGTATGACGGGCCGTACGAGGAGTTTAAAGAGCAGTTGTTCCAGGTGGGTCAAACGCCCATCCCCGAGTATCTGGAGCGACCGGCGGAACCGGAGGACCTGGAACGCTACCAGAATATCTTCGCGAAGAATGAGGGAGCCGTAGTGGCTCCGGCCGCGGGGTTGCACTTCAGTCGTGAGCTGATGAAGCGGATGCAAATCAGGGATATCGAGTTTGGCTTCCTCACCCTGCATAACGGACTGGGGGCCTACCGGATGATCGACGTGGAGGACCTAACCAAGCATAAGATGGAGTCGGAACAGATGATCATCACGCAGGAGCTGTGCGACCAGGTGAACCGGGCAAAAGAGGGACAACATAACATCTGCGCCGTGGGCACATCCGTGTTGCGCGCCGTGGAGACCGCCGTGAGCACGGACGGGCAAATCAAGCCGAGGGAGGGATGGACCAACAAGTTCATTTTCCCACCATACGACTTCACGCTTACCAACAGCCTGATTTCCAACTTTCAACTGCCTTACTCCACGCTGTTGATGATGGTCTGCGCGTTTGGCGGTTACGAGCGGATAATGGACTTGTACCAATTGGCCATCAAGGAGAAATACCGGTTTGGCGCCTACGGCGATGCGATGCTGATTATCGATTGACCATGTGTGCAAATGAGATGACCGTCCACTTGGCGCTGGGCTCCAACCTGGGTGACCGGCAACGAAACATCGAGACGGCTTATAAACTAATTGAAGAGCGGGTGGGGAGGGTAACCTCCTCCTCCGCTTTTTATTTTTCCAAGCCGGTCGGCTTTGCATCGGAGCACGACTTCGTGAACTCCGCGTGCGAGGTAAGAACCGACCTGAATGCGGAGGAGCTCTTAGAGGCAATTCAAGGAATCGAGCGGGATATGGGGAGGGTTCAGAAGAGCGATTCGGGCGGCTACGCTGACCGGATTATCGATATCGATTGGATTTTGGCGGGTGAGCGGGTCATCAACACCCCCCGACTGGTGGTCCCTCATCCACGGATGCATGAACGGGACTTCGTCCTCCTCCCCATGAACGAGATCGCGCCCAACGCGATCCACCCGTTGTTGCAAAAGAGCGTTCGGGAGTTAACGGAGGAGTTAAGTTCTGATAATGCTATCAGGGACTTAACATAGGAACAGGTTGTAACATTACTCTCTGGAACTTATCACTTTTTCATCTATTTTTGTAGTACCGGACAAAAAAGAGTGACTGCATTATGGCTGTTTTTGGAAAAGGGTACGACCATTTTTTAGGTTACGCGTTAAGCGGGGGTGGTGCCAAGGGCTTCGCGCACCTTGGCGCCTTGAAGGTGTTGGAGAAATGTGGCTTGAAACCCGACGTGATCGCCGGTACGAGTGCCGGCTCACTGGCGGGTGTGTTCTACGCGGATGGTTACCACCCTGAAGAGATTCTCGAACTTTTCCGTGAGAAGGAGTTTCGGGAGTTCGCGGAGTTAGCCATTCCCAAAACGGGACTCTTTAAAAGCACCGGAGTGCACGGTTTTCTCAAGAAGAACTTGAGGGCACGTAGTTTCGAAGAGCTGCAGGTTCCTTTTTACGCGGTAGCTACCGATTGGAATAGGGCGCAGACCGTGATCTTCTCGGAAGGTGATGATCTGGTAGACGCGGTGGTCGCCTCCTGTTCGGTTCCCGTCGTCTTTCAACCGCAATACATTCACGGTGTGCCTTACGTGGACGGGGGACTGCTTAAGAACTTCCCGGTTACGGTAATTCGCGAACAGTGCAGGTACGTGATCGGCGTGAATGTGGCCCCCATCATCCCGGTGGCCGAGAAGGATACCATCCGAACCATGGCCGAACGGACCTTCAACCTGATGTCCAACGCCAATACCCTCATCGATAAAAGCTACTGCGATATCTTGATTGAGACAAAAGGGGTGGAGCGGTACGCCATGTTCGACCTGAATAACATGGACAAGATTACCGAGACAGGGTATTACCACGCGGCTATCAAGATGAGCGAGAAGGAGTCATGGAGTATCGTAGAAAAATGTCATAAACACTACCAGCGGCAAGAGAAGGTGAGAAGGCATGTCCAACGACTTCGCTCATTTCACTCAACCCAGTCAACCCCCGATTGAATGAATTTAACTCAATCAACAAGGATGCAAAACGAAAAGCTGTTTATTTATCAACTGTTGCCCCGACTATTTGGCAATCAAACCCCCACCAATAAACAGAATGGGAATTTGGAAGAGAATGGGTGTGGCAAGTTCAACGATATAACGATGACCCTGCTGAAGAAGCTCATGGATAGCGGGTACACGCACGTCTGGTACATTGGCGTGTTGGCCCATGCTTCTGCCACTGATTATACAGCCCACGGCATTCCCAGGCAGAGCCCGGTAATCGTCAAGGGAAAGGCGGGCTCCCCCTACGCGGTGAGGGATTATTACGATGTGGACCCTGACCTGGCGGAAGATGTTCCCAACCGGATGAAAGAGTTCGAGGAGCTGGTGGCACGCACGCACGCCGCGGGATTGAAGGTGATTATTGATAACGTGCCCAACCACGTGGCAAGGGAGTATCGGTCGATCGGGAGACCCGATGGAGTGAAGGATTTCGGGGAAGGGGACGATACAACGGTCGCATTTGCACCCCATAACAACTTCTATTACCTGCCCGGTCAGGAGTTGGAAATTTCGCGCCGCGATACCGATTACCGGGAGTACCCCGCGAAGGTGACGGGCAACGATTGTTTCACGAACCGACCCTCTATCAACGATTGGTACGAGACGGTAAAGTTGAATTACGGGGTGGACTACCTCGGTAACCGAGCCGCCTATTTCGACCCTATACCCGATACCTGGATGAAGATGAGGGATATATTTATGTTCTGGGCCGAGAAAAAGGTGGATGGGTTCCGGTGCGATATGGCGGAGATGGTACCACTCGCTTTCTGGCGCTGGTTGATCCCGCAGGTGAAAAAGCGGTTCCCGGGTACCCTTTTCATTGCCGAGATCTATAACCAGGCGGCGTACAGGGACTTTTTAGCCGAGGATGGCTTTGACTACCTGTACGACAAGGTAGGACTCTACGATACGGTGCGTGATGTGGCATGCGGCCACCGGCCCGCGTCCGATATCTCGTTTGCCTTAAACAGGGTGGGGGATATCCAGGAGATGATGTTGAACTTCCTGGAGAACCACGACGAGCAACGGGTGGCATCGGATTTCTTCCTGGGTGATGGTCGGAAAGCATGCGCCGCCATGGTGGTTACGGCGTGTGTCAATAGTAACCCGGTGATGATCTACGCGGGGCAAGAGCTGGGCGAACGGGGAATGGACGAAGAGGGGTTCAGCGGAAGGGATGGACGTACTACCATCTTCGATTACTGGTCTCTGGGTACCTTGCGGCGTTGGAACAACGGGGGTAAATGGGATGATGCCTTGTTAACCCCCGAAGAGGTGCGATTAAAGGATTTTTATAACCGGTTAATTCGCTTATGTAACTGCGAAGAGGCACTCTCCTCCGGACTGTTTTATGACCTTATGCCGCCCAACTACCCTAACGAGGCGTATGACTCCACCTCGGTCTTCTCTTTTTTGAGGGGGAACGATACACGGCTGTTGATGATCGCGGCCAACTTTAGCGACCGGGATCAACCGGTCTCTATCTTTATTCCACCTCACGCGTACCGTTTTTTTAACCGGGAGTCGTGTATGGAGAAGGGGGTCAAGTTAACCCCCTTGTTGGGGAAGGAGAGCGAAACAGTGCTATTCCAGCCAACGGAAACGGTGAACGTGACGCTCCGTGCACACGATGGGGAGATATTTGAGATTTCTTTCACCTAAGAGTTCATTAATGAACATTATTTTGTATTTTTGTTGAAACGTTAATAATTAAAAATTGCCATGCAGGATAGACCGTTTAAAATTTTCTCAGGAACCAAGTCGCGCTACTTCGCCGAAAAGGTGTGTGCCAGTTTAGGGTGTCCGCTCGGGAACATGATTATCGAACATTTTGCCGATGGCGAGTTTTCCGTCTCCTACGAGGAGTCGATACGAGGAAAACAGGTGTTCTTGATTCAATCTACCTTTCCCAATTCCGACAACCTGATGGAGTTGTTGTTGATGATTGACGCGGCCAAGCGCGCTTCCGCGAAATCCATCGTGGCCGTTATACCCTACTTTGGCTGGGCAAGGCAGGACAGGAAGGATAAGCCACGGGTAAGTATCGGGGCTAAGTTAATCGCTGACATGTTGAGCGCGGCCGGTATAAACCGACTGATAACCATGGATTTGCACGCTGACCAGATACAAGGCTTCTTCGATGTGCCGGTAGATCACCTCTACGCGTCCCGGGTTTTCGTGGATTACTTGAACGAGTTGCGGGAGGAATCCAACAATTTGGTCATCGCTGCTCCCGACGTGGGAGGCACCAAACGCGCCAGCGCGTATTCAAAATACTTAGGGTGCCCTATGGTTATCTGCTATAAGATTCGGAAGAAGGCCAACGTGGTTTCGGACATGCAGATTATTGGCGACGTGGAGGGGATGGACGTGCTGCTGATCGACGATATCGTGGATACGGCCGGTACCATCACGAAAGCGGCCGACCTGCTAACGGCGAATGGTGCCAACTCGGTACGGGCCATTGCCAGCCACGCCGTGATGTCGGATCCCGCATCGGAAAGGGTCAACAATTCGAGCCTGAAGGAGATCATCTTTACCGACAGCATCCCCTATTCGAAAAAATCGGAAAAGGTGAAGATCCTTTCTGTTGCACCCATGTTCGCAGAATCGATCATGCGGGTCTGCAATAACGAATCTATTAGCTCCCTTTACGTGATTTAGGAGTCAATTCGTTTCATCTCTTTTTGAGAACAAGATTGACCGTAGTTGTGTCTAACCATAAAAAACACGAAACAAATGACAGAACCGACGTCAACAAATTATCCTAATGTAGCTCAGAGTTTTGGAATTACTGGGATTGTTATATTAGGAGTGCTATTGTTTAGTCCACTATATTTAATGTTAGGCAAATTAATTGGAAATGATGCCTCAATGTTAATCTATTATCTTTTGGCAATAGGAATCCCTTTCTGGATTGTTTATTCAATTAGAAAAAGGAAGACCAATAACCCATCATTTAATTTTACTATTGAAAATAAGAGAATAGTTCTATGGTTAATTATCGGATCGATTGTTTTGCTTTTGGGAGTAATCTCACCAATTGGGAATTTAATACCCATGCCAGAAAACATAAAAAAAGCATTTATGGATTTCGGTAGCCAGACTGGATTTTTTGCTTTTTTATTAGTAGTAATTGCTGCTCCAATTTTAGAGGAATTGATATTTAGAGGGATAATCTTAGACGGCTTGTTAAAGAAATATTCTCCAATAAAATCAATCTTGATCTCTAGTTTACTATTTGGATTGGTACACTTGAACCCTTGGCAATTTATAACTGGATTAATAATAGGGGTTTTTTCGGGATGGGTTTATTACAGAACCAGAAGTTTATCGTTTTCTATTATAATTCATGCCACGGCAAATTTGAGTGGATTCTTAACGAGATTCATTATAGATACTGATTCTTCAATAGGTAATCTCGTACCAGATAGTGTGTTGTCAAATTTATTCTTAGTGATTGTAAGTTCGATCTTAGTGGCAGTTTGCATTTACTTTTTACGAAAGGAATTTGAAAGAGTAAAAGACAAAAATGGCAGTACACAACACACGTAATAAGAAATTGCCGTATCAGTAGGTGTTCCAAAGCTCGTTAATCATTGTAGCGGAAGATTAACCGTTCGCAACGGCAACTTTTCATGCCTAAATCGTTACCGGGCTAAAAACTCTTTTTCACGTCACCTGGCTTGCATTTATTAACAATCATGGAATTTTTCCCCACTTTTCGTTTTTTACCGAGAAAATCAGGGAGTATGACACTAATTTTTATAGGTTTGTGGAACTACTATTGTTAAACTAATATTTTTGTTATGGCTTATAAAATTGAAGAGATTGAAGGTATTGGTCCCGTGTATGGAGAGAAGTTAAGAGCCGCTGGCTTGAACAAGGTCGATGAGTTGCTTGAGAAGTGCGCCGCGAAAGCGGGTAGGGTAGCCCTTGCCGCGGAGACCGGTATCGATGAGAAGTTGATCCTGAAGTGGACCAACCACGCGGACCTGTTCCGTATACCTGGTGTGGGGCCCCAGTTCTCAGAACTGCTGGAGGCAGCCGGTGTAGACACCGTGAAGGAGATGCGCAACAGGAACCCCGAAAACCTGTATGTCAAGATTCAAGAGGTGAACGAAGAGAAGAAGTTGGTTCGTCGCTTACCTTCACAAGATCAGGTGGCGGAAATGATTGCCGAAGCGGGCAAACTGGAACCGAAAATGACCTATTAGCAGTGTAAGAAGACTTGATTTTTGAGAGGGAGAAGCCATTTTTGATAGACTTCTCCTTTTTTCTGTCCTAAAATCTGAATAATATACGCCTGCGTGGCAGGATTTTAGGCAAAAGCGTGTTTTTCAGTGATGGCTTGCAACAGTCCCTCGACCGCATCTTCAAGAAGGTCAAGTACCAACTCGAACCCCGATGCGCCACCATAATAGGGGTCGGGAACTTGATCGTGACTGTACCGTTGCGAAAAATCGGTCATCATATGGATCTTGTCCAGTTGCTCTTTGGTAGAAGCCAGCGACTTCACGTTGGTGTAGTTGCTGCTGTCCATCACGATGATATAATCAAATCTATCGAGATCACTCTTCCGGAACTGGCGTGCCCGGCTGTTAAAATCGTAGTCTCTTTTGGCACCATGCGCCCGCATGCGTTCATCCGGCAGGTCGCCTTCGTGCCACCCGGAGGTGCCGGCGGACTCCACCTCGATGAAATCCTCCAGCTCATTTTCCTCCACCAATTGTTTCATGATGCCCTCGGCAGCCGGTGAGCGGCATATGTTCCCTAGGCATACGAAAAGTATACGAACTTTCTTACCTTCTGTTTTATTTGGATGTATATTGGGATGTCTCATTTTTTATGATAACCTTAACAATTTTCCGCAAAGATAGTGGAATTACACGAAGTCCCCAAACTATTCGCTGGTGAATCATTTTTAATTATTTGCTTATCTTCGCGGTTTGGAACTGTTATAGTATTAGATGACCATCCAACTGTTGTTGCCATGCCGAAGGAGAAGGGGGACCTTGAGCTAAAAAGGAGCAAGGTGACCCGCTTATTGTACGCGATAGGGGGTACTGTCTCGCTGGGGTTGGCTATGCTGGGCATCGTGGTACCGGGTCTCCCGGTTACCCCGTTTGCCCTGCTATCGGCGTTCCTTTACGCGAAGAGCTCCAAACGGATGTATGATTGGCTGTTAAATAACCGGGTGCTGGGCCCTAGAATAAAGAATTACCAACGCCGGAAAGGGTTGACCCGAAAAGGGAAAGCCGGGGTTATCGCTGTCATGTCGCTCATGGTGCTCTTCTCATCGTTCGTGGTTATCCGCGATAACCTTACCGTCAGGGTGATTATCCTTTCTCTGGGGGTTATCGGGTCGCTGGTGGTGTGGTTTGTCGTACCAACGGCACGAGAGGAGTGATTCCGGTATTAGTAAGAGACCCCCTACTTGTCTTTATACGAGCAGTAAAGCTACCCGAATAGGCAATTAAACCCGAAAGTACGCGAAGTAATGTTTTTCTACCCTCTTCGATAGTAGCTCGATATTGAGCATATCGGAAGCTTTGGAGATATCTTTCACCGTACCATCCTTATAGAGGATCCCGATACTGTCATCCTCTTTATTGTACATGTCGGTTGCCATGCAATCCGATGCCAGGAAGTAACCGGCTTCATGTTCAGAAACGTTGAACTTCCGCGTGTAATATTCCAGCTGCCGTTTAACCCTCTCTGGTTCAACCTCCTCTTCCGTGATCTCGATTTTGAAGAGCTTCCGGTTAATCATTCCCTCGCTCAACAGCTGAAGGACGGTGTCGCCGTGTGATGCCCATACTTTTAGGGCCGACCAGAGGTCGTTGTCATCAAGGAGGGCGAAGTGCTGCAACGCTTCACCGTGGTTCTCGAAGTCGGCCAGGGTGGTTTCGTTCCGCAGGAAGTAGGATAGGGCGGGGGAGGCAAAGAGACGTTCTCCATTCGTGCTCAGCTCCTTGGCTCGTTTGAGCGTGTTGATCATCATCTTCTCCGCGGCGACCGCGGTTTTGTGGAGGTAGACCTGCCAGAACATCAACCGCCTCGACATCAAGAAGTTCTCTATGGAGTAGATCCCTTTTGACTCGACCACCAGTTGGTCGTCCTTCACGTCGAGCATCTTGATGATGCGTGCCGAACCGATATTCCCTTCGCTGACACCGGTGAAGAAGCTGTCGCGCCGCAGGTAGTCAAGGCGGTCCATATCCAGCTGACCACTCACCAGTTGATGGAGGAACCGTTTGGGGTAGTTGTTGGTAAAGATATCGATGGTGGTTTGCAATGCCCCGTTCCACTCCGCGTTCATCTGTTTCATCAGGAGGAGCGATAGGGTCTCGTGCTGAACGTGTGTTACCAGCGTGTGTTCCAACACGTGGGAAAAGGGGCCGTGTCCGATATCGTGCATCAGGATGGCTGCCAGCGCCCCGTTTCTCTCCTCCTCGGTGATCTCGTGCCCTTTCTCCTTGAGTATCTTCAACGCTTCACCCATCAAGAACATGGCCCCGAGGGAGTGGTGGAAGCGGGTGTGTTGCGCACCAGGATAGACGAATGATGTCAGTCCCAGCTGCCGGATGCGGTTAAGGCGCTGGAGAAAGGGGTGTTGGAGGATGTTGTACACGAAGTCATTCGGTATGGTGATGAAACCGAATACCGGGTCGTTGATGATTTTTCGTTTCAGGGGCATGGTTCAAGTACTTTCAATGTTTGTTTTGTTGTCAGTCTGACATACGTTTCTGGCAAACGTTGGTAAGGGCAAAAAAAATGTATTTGTAACGTTAGAGGTACTTATGCAACATCGCTTGCATCTCTTTCTGCAACTTGGCCGCCTCCTCCGCTGCCGCCTGTGCGAATCCTGCCCCTTGATCGGCGTAGATGATTGCCCTGGAGGAGTTGACCAGCAGTCCGCACTCCCGGTTCATCCCGTATCGGCACACCTCTTCAAGGGAGCCGCCCTGTGCACCTACACCCGGGACCAGCAGGAAGTGGTGGGGCGCGATCTTCCGCACCTCTTTAAACCGCTCTCCTTGGGTGGCTCCCACCACGTACATCATCTGCTCGTTAGATGCCCACTCTTGGGATACGCGCAGCACTTTCTCGAAGAGCCGTTCGCCGTTCACATCGGCGGTCAGCTGAAAGTCAAGTGACCCCTTATTGCTGGTGAGGGCTAGCAGTACCACCCACCACCCCGGTTGATTCAGGAACGGCTTCACGCTGTCTTCACCCATGTAGGGAGCTACCGTCACCGCGTCAGCCTTCAGCGTCTCGAAGAAGGTTCGGGCATACATCTCGCTCGTGTTGCCAATATCGCCCCGTTTGGCGTCGGCAATGATAAACTGCTCGGGGTAGCGTTGGCGGATATAGGCTATACTTTTTTCCAGTGACATCCACCCCGCGGTTCCCTCGCTCTCGTAAAAGGCGAGGTTGGGTTTGAAAGCCACGCAGTAGGGTGCGGTAGCATCGATAATCGCCTTGTTGAACTCGTAAATGGGATCCTCCATCTCCAAGAGGTGCCGAGGTATCTTTTGGCTATCGGTATCCAACCCCACGCAGAGGAAAGATTGTTTCTGTTTTACCTGTTCAAATAGTTCAAGCTTGGTCATACTCGTTTGGTAAAATAGGGTCTTTTATATGGCATATTGCTAAAAAACAGCGTGTTTTGAATAAAAGCGTAACAAATACTATAGGTTTACAGTTTCGTTTCTTTCATTTTTTCGGCGTTTTCGGTCACCATGAGCCGATCGATTACCTCTTGAATTTCCCCGTTCATGAACGCGGGAAGGTTGTAGATGGTGTAGTTGATACGGTGGTCGGTGATGCGCCCCTGCGGATAGTTATAGGTGCGAATTTTAGCCGAGCGGTCGCCCGTGGATACCATTGTCCTCCTCCGGGAGGCGATATCGCCTTGACGCTTGGTGACTTCCATATCGTACAGTCGGGCCCGCAACATCTGCATGGCCGTCTCCCTATTTTTCAGCTGCGACCGTCCCTCTTGGCAGACCACCACGATCCCCGTTGGCCTATGGGTGAGTTGCACCTTGGTCTCCACCTTGTTCACGTGCTGTCCACCGGCACCGCTTGAGCGCGCGGTCTGAAAGTCGATATCGGCGGGGTTGAGATCCACGTCGAACTCCTCCGCCTCGGGTAACACAGCCACCGTGGCTGCCGAGGTATGCACACGCCCTTGCGTTTCGGTCTGGGGTACCCGTTGCACCCGGTGTACCCCGGATTCATACTTCAACGTTCCATACACGTCGCTCCCGGTTACAGTAAAGATAATCTCTTTATAGCCGCCAGCCGTCCCTTCGGTGTAGCCAACCACCTCCGTGCTCCACCCTTTACCCTCGCAATAGCGGGTATACATCTTATAGAGGTCGCCCGCGAAGATGGAAGCTTCATCACCCCCGGTACCGGCACGTATCTCCATTACCGCGTTTTTGGCATCTTCAGGATCGGCAGGAATGAGCAACAGCTTGATCTCCTCCTCAAGTTCAGGAATCCTGTCGCTGTGCAGTGTCAGCTCATCTTGGGCCAGTTGCCGCAGGTCAGCATCCGATTCGTTTTCCAGAATGCTCTTGGCCTCGGCAATGCTGTCAAGGGCCAATTTGTATTCGTTACGTGCCTCAACGATCTTCTGAAGATCGCTATACTCCTTGTTCAGCTTCACGTACCGATCCATATCGGCAATCACGGAGGGATCCGCGATCAGCGTGCCCACCTCTTCGAAACGGGCGACCAAGTGTTCCAATTTGTCTAACAATGAATTTTCTGACATCTTCTTGTAGTTGTTTTGGGCGACGGCAAGCTTTTTCTTATAGCAACTGGCACAGTGAATGATTCTTGCATGAGAACGGTTTAAAAATAACTGAACTGCCCCTGTTCACCCTCGATACGCACCTCTTTTTTGTCCGACTTTTCAACGTGTCCCACGATTTGCGCATCCACGTTAAACGAACGAGAGATATCGATGACCTGCTGGGCATAAGCCTCGGGCAGGTACAGCTCCATACGGTGCCCCATGTTGAATACCCGGTACATCTCTTTCCAGTCGGTCTGCGACTGCTCCTGGATAAGTTGAAAGAGCGGAGGGGTTGGGAACAGGTTGTTTTTAACCGCCCGCAATCCATCCTTTAAAAAGTGCAACACCTTGGTTTGCGCACCTCCGGAACAGTGAACCATCCCGTTAATTATTTCTCTTAATTCCTTTAGTATCAGTGATATAATGGGCGCATAGGTGCGGGTGGGGGATAGTACCAGCTTCCCGGCATCCACACCCAGCCCTTCGATTATCTCCGTCAACTTCAGGTTGCCGGAATAGATCAAGTGCTCCGGGATGGATGGGTCGTAACTTTCCGGGTATTTTTTTGCCAGATAGTGTGCGAACAGGTCGTGTCGCGCCGAGGTGAGCCCGTTGCTGCCCATCCCGCCGTTGTACTCCTTCTCGTAGGTGGCTTGTCCCGATGAAGAGAGTCCAACGATCACGTCACCCGCCTGTATGCGGGCGTTATCGATCACGTCGGCACGCCGCATCCTGCAGGTCACCGTGCTATCCACGATGATGGTGCGTACCAGGTCACCCACGTCGGCAGTCTCACCGCCGGTGGGGTAGACACGCACGCCCATAGCCGTCAGCTCTTCGCATAACTCGTTGGTCCCGTTGATAATAGCTGCAATTACCTCACCTGGGATCAGGTTTTTATTGCGACCAATGGTGGAAGAAACCAAGATGTTGTTAGTGGCACCCACGCAAAGCAGGTCGTCCACGTTCATAATCAGCGCATCTTGCGCGATCCCTTTCCAAACCGACAGGTCGCCCGTCTCTTTCCAGTAGACGTAGGCAAGCGATGATTTCGTACCGGCACCGTCCGCGTGCATCACGTTGCAATAGGCCGCGTCATTCCCGAGGTAATCCGGGATAATCTTACAGAAGGCATTGGGATACAAGCCCTTATCGCTGTTTTTAATCGCCGCGTGTACCTCTTCTTTCGTCGCGGAAACACCGCGCTGGTCATATCGTTGGGTAGTTGCCATACCTGTTTATCTACAATTGATCTCTGATTCCGGGTGTACAGCGCATCGTACCACTTGCGTTTGTACATTACCTATACTTTCGCATGTAACTGTTTCATCGCTTTCAAGCTCGATTGGCGTAAATAACATGTGAAAGTTCAATATATTATACATTGATGCTCTATAAGGAGATATTTTCCTGATGCACAAAAATACAAAAAAAGATCGGAATACGCACTTGATTGAACCTTATGTAGTACGTTATCTGCATTTGTAGGTTATCCGCATTGGAATCTATACATTAAAACAAATTTTCAGGAGGTTAATGATTTACTTGAAAGGATAGCCCAGGAAAGTCCTATAATTACTATTATGTTTAATTGGATGCGTGGAGGGATTTTGCCTGTTTCTCGCCTATTTCTGGACGAGACACTAAAGGTATTAAAATATGCGAGAGAAACAGCATTTAGGCTATTTCCCTCGCGTGCAGTCCAACTTGGTTATAAAGCGGATGTTTATTAGGATCTCGTTACTTCAGTTCTTCAGGAAGTTGATTCTCGATCGATTCTAGTTCCGTTGACTTGTCTACCCCAAGTACACTTAAGTTATAGTATACATTCCTAAGGAGCAACAGCGCATTGTTAATCTCACTTTGTGATGCACTGCGTTCTTTGAGCAGCTTATCCAGTTTTTCCAGCAGCGGAAGCGATAATTCGTAAAAATGCACAATCTTTTTGTCGTTTTCCACCTGCTGTTGCCTATTTGTCAATGATGCTGTCACATCTTTCAAATCCTGCGCTTGGATAATATAATTCCTAGCCAGGTGTTCCAGTCCCCTTTCACAATTGGCATCCGATTCAAGCGCTTTCTTGTATTCAGCTTCCGCACCTACGAAATCACCATTTTGAGCTATTAAGGCACCTTTCACGCTGTATAGGTCACAACCATTTGAGGGGTCGTTTTCTATAGCCTGGTCAAGGTATTGAATGGCTTTATCACCCTCACCACTACGAATGAAGATGTTCGCGAGATTCGTGACAAAGTAGTTACTTGAGGGGAATTTTTGTGCTCCCAACTCAAGTGCCCGCTGGTAGTTAGCTGAATCGCCCATGTTTATGTACTCGGTGGCCATCAACTCGTACAGGGCACTCTCCTCGAATGTGCTATTTTCAATGAAAGGCTCGTTTATCGCCCGCTCTATCATTTTTAGCGTTCGCTCGTTGTCTTTGGACTGGATGGCGCTGATGATGGCGTAGTACTTGATGGTTTGGAAGGTGCTATCCAGCACGAACGCATCTTTTTGGCCATCATAAAGGGGCAACGTGGGAATATTCCAGTACACTTCAAAGAAGTCGGCAGCCTTTTTATGGTCTCCCTGCTCACTGTAGTAGACCCCCCCATTGATGTAATACGGGTGGTTGGCTTTCAGGATACTGGCTATATCCTTGCGATACCTATTCCGGACACGACCCTTTTCATCAGGAATCTCCGATAGTGAATCGGCCTTAAGGTATGGCAGGTAGCACTCCATCAGACCATCGAACATCACCTTTTCGTTAGGTCCCTGCCCCAGCACCGCCTTGGCGTGCTCGTTATCAAACGCCTTGTTGCCAATGTCGCCCATCACCTTCCACGTTTCGGGGTTCGTTGCCGTCTCTTCATTGGAGGCGGCTTGCTGAATTAGAGTGCGTGCTTCATTCAAATCGTCCCTTCCATAGGCTCTTTTGGCGTCTCTAAGTGCCGACTTTTGCGCGAAGAGGGCGCCTGTAGCGAAAAGGGCCATCATACTAAGGAGTAAAATTCTTCTCATTGTATTCATGTTTTAATTGTTTGATAAATTCTAGTTACGGTTTAACGTTATAGCATCTCTTTCGCTCGCACGTGTTGCGATTACTATATTAAGACTTCTAATAATTAAAAAGTTTAATTCACGTTCTCATCGGTATTCACTTCACCACTCATTTCAGCGTCGTTCACATCACCGCTTTTCTCATCATTCTCGTACTCTTCCACGTTTACATCATCGTCATCTTCTCCATTATCTTCAGCGTTCACCTTGCAAACAGATGCGATCTCATCGTTTCTTTTTTCCAAGTTAATCAAGCGGACCCCCTGCGTTACGCGTCCCATGATGCGAATATCGGAAATTTTTACGCGTATCGTTATGCCTGATTTGTTAATTATCATTAAATCATTGTCGTCCGTTACACTTTTGATGGCCACCAACTTACCCGTCTTGTCGGTAATGTTGATGGTTTTAACCCCTTTACCGCCTCGACGCGTGATCCGATACACCGGTTCACCATCCTCGTCATTCAGCATGGTTCGTTTACCGTACCCCTGTTCGGATACGACTAGGATGGTGTTATCCGACTCCGGATCCATGCAAATCATACCTATCACGGCGTCCTCCCCGTCATCGTCCAACGTTATCCCTTTCACCCCGCTAGCGGTACGCCCCATGGGACGAACGTCCTCTTCATCGAAGCGAATCGCTCGTCCATTGCGGTTGGCCAGGATCACGTGCTTCTTTCCATCGGTCAACCGTACGGATATTACCTGGTCGTCATCGCGCAGGGTAATCGCGATCACGCCGTTTTGTCGGGGCCTGGAGTAGGCTTCGAGCAGCGTCTTTTTCACCACCCCGTTGCGCGTGCAGAACAGCAGGTAATTGGAATTGATATACTCCTCATCCTGAAGGTCTTCTACCCGTACGAACGCGGTTACCGAATCGTCTGAATCGATGTTTAATAGGTTCTGGATTGCCCTTCCCTTCGAGTTCTTGGTTCCTTCCGGTATCTTGAATACCCGTAGCCAGTAACATTTCCCTTTTTGGGTGAAGAAGAGCATGTAGTTGTGGTTGGTGGCCGGGTAGATGTACTCCACGAAGTCCTCATCGCGGGTATCGGTACCGCGGGCTCCTACCCCACCCCTGTTTTGCGTTTGGAACTCCGATAGGGCGGTTCGCTTGATGTACCCCATGTGCGAGATGGTGATTACCATCTCGTCATCGGCGTAAAAGTCTTCGGCGTTCATCTCCTCGGCTGAAAAGATGATCTCCGAGCGGCGCTCATCGCCATACTTATCGCGCACCTCGATCAGCTCATCCTTAATTACCTGCATCCGAAGCTCCTCATTGGTGAGGATCTCGTTTAAGTAGGCGATAAGCTTCTGAATCTCTTCGAATTCTGCGTGCAGCTTCTCCTGCTCCAAGCCGGTCAACTGGCGGAGGCGCATCTCCACGATGGCACGGGCCTGTATTTCAGACAGTTCGAAGCGTTCCATCAGTCGTTGGATGGCCATTTGGGGTGTGGACGATCCCCGGATGATGGCGATTACCTCGTCGATGTTGTCAGATGCGATGATGAGCCCCTCCAGGATATGGGCACGCTCCTCGGCTTTGCGCAGGTCGAATCGCGTGCGGCGGATTACAACGTCGATACGGTGTTCCACGAACAGCTCGATCATTCTCTTGAGGTTCAGCATCTCGGGACGGCCGTTCACCAGGGCGATGTTGTTTACACTAAACGAAGATTGCAGCGCGGTGAGCTTGTAGAGCTTGTTTAGCACGATGCTCGCGTTGGCGTCGCGCTTGATGTCCACCACAATTCGCATGCCCTCGCGATCTGACTCGTCGTTCACGTTAGAGATACCCTCAATTTTTTTATCCGACACCAGGTCGGCGATACTTTTGATTAAATCGGCTTTATTCACCAGGTAGGGTATCTCCGAGATGATAATTTTATCGTGGGACTTATCCGATTCAATCTCGGCTTTCCCGCGCATCACCACGCGTCCCCTACCCGTTTCGAACGCCTCCTCTACCCCTTGATAACCGTAGATGTAAGCGCCCGTTGGGAAGTCGGGGGCTTTGATATAATGCATTAACCCCTTGGTATCTATATCTTTATTATCAATATACGCGATAATCCCGTTGATGCACTCGGTAAGGTTGTGTGGGGCGATATTGGTAGCCATACCCACGGCGATACCCGAAGATCCGTTAATAAGCAGGTTGGGAATGCGTGTGGGCAAAACGGTAGGCTCTTGCAGCGTATCATCGAAGTTAAGTTGAAAGTCGACGGTCTCCTTATCGATATCGCGCAACATCTCCTCGGCCAACTTGTTGAGCCGGGCTTCGGTGTACCGCATGGCCGCGGGGCTGTCGCCATCCACGCTCCCCATGTTGCCCTGTCCATCCACCAAGGGGTAGCGCATGCTCCAGTCTTGCGCCAAGCGAACCATCGCGTTGTATACCGATGAGTCGCCGTGCGGGTGAAATTTACCCAGCACCTCCCCCACGATACGGGCTGATTTCTTGTGGGGCTTATCAGCGGTGTTGCCCAATTCTGACATCCCGTACAGGATGCGCCGGTGAACCGGTTTAAAACCATCCCGCACGTCGGGTAACGCGCGGGAGACGATAACGGACATCGAGTAATCGATGTACGACGATTTCATTTCATCTTCGATGTTAATCTTGATGATTCTGTCTTCCTGATCAATCATTGTAAACGTGATAATTCTCTTCCAAAAAAACCTACCCTGTTAATTATCAGGCAGGTGAGAAACCAATACCCTGGTACCGTTTCAAACTACTAAGATACGGCTTTTCTTCGGTTTTATCAACAAAAAACGGAAGAAAAAACCCGTCCACGCGCTCTGGGTACGAGGCGAGACGGGTAAAAATTCTCGAGAGAGAAACGTTCGTAACAGGCTTTAAAAATGGGTTTTCGTGAGTCCATTACTCACCTTTCGCGATAGCCGTTTGGGAAACTCTTTTATCTACCGTGGCAATTTTTATACTTCTTGCCGCTTCCGCAGGGACAAGGTTCGTTTCGTCCGATTTTTTTCTCTACCCGGATGGGTTCCAGCTTCCGCGGTTGTCTGGGTGGCTGCCCTCCCCTGCCCTCTCCCTGGTGACCCATGTTTTCCGTGTCGTCTTTCTGGGTACGGTACTTGCTGTAGTCGGTCTTCCTTTCGGGCGCGGCCTGGCGCACGCTGCTCGGGTCCTGGATAGGTATTTGTCCCCTCATCAATATCGACACCGCCTTGGAGTTCATGTCGTTGACCATCTCCCGGAAGAGGTTGAACGACTCCAACTTGTAGATCAGGAGCGGGTCTTTTTGCTCGTAGCTGGCTGTTTGAACCGACTGCTTTAACTCGTCCATCACCCTGAGGTGATCCTTCCAGTTCTCGTCGATGGTGTGGAGCAGGATCGATTTTTCGAACGCCTTCACCAGCGCTTTCGATTCTGTCTCGTAAGCCTCTTTCAGGTTGCAGGAGATATTGTACACCCGCTTCCCATCCGTGATGGGTATGAGGATGTTCTCGTACACCGCGCCCTGGTTCTCGTACACCTGCTTGATGACGGGATTGGCGATCTCCGCCAGTCGTTCTGTTTTGCGTTTGAACGTTTCAAACGCTTTTTCCGTGACCAGGTCGACCGCCTCGTTCGGCCTTATCTTTTTCACATCCTCCTCCTTGAAGGGAACGTCAAGGGCCAGCACACGGTAGAGCTCCAGCTTCATCTCCTCGTAGTAATCGAGGTTGTTTTCCACGATGTTCTTCGAGGTCTCGCTGATCATGTTGGCCACGTCGTTATCGATCCGTTCACCCATCAGGGCGTGACGGCGGCGTCTATAGATCACTTCGCGCTGCGAGTTCATCACGTCGTCATATTCCAGCAATCGCTTACGGATGCCGAAGTTGTTCTCTTCCACCTTCTTTTGGGCCCGTTCAACCGACTTGCTCAGCATGTTGTGTTCCAACACGTCGCCCTCTTTGAACCCCATGCGGTCCATCATGCCCGCGATCCGCTCCGTGGCGAACAGGCGCATCAGGTCGTCCTCCAACGAGACGAAGAACACCGATGACCCGGGGTCTCCCTGCCGTCCCGCGCGTCCCCGCAGCTGGCGGTCAACACGACGTGACTCGTGTCGCTCCGTGCCGATGATAGCCAATCCACCGGCTTCCCGCACCTCGGGCGAAAGTTTAATGTCGGTACCACGTCCCGCCATGTTTGTCGCGATGGTTACTACCCCGCTCTGCCCTGCCGTGGCCACGATCTCGGCCTCACGCTGGTGCAGCTTGGCGTTCAGCACATTGTGCTTGATCTTCCGCAACGTGAGCATACGGCTCAGCAACTCCGATATCTCCACGGAGGTGGTACCCACCAGCACCGGCCGCCCCTGAGAGATCAGAGAAGATATCTCCTCGATAACCGCCGTGTACTTCTCCCGCTTCGTCTTGTAGATGCGGTCGTTCTGGTCGTCTCGAATAATGGGCCTATTGGTCGGGATGACCACCACGTCTAACTTGTAGATGTCCCAAAATTCTCCCGCTTCCGTTTCGGCCGTACCGGTCATACCGGCCAGCTTGCCGTACATGCGGAAAAAGTTCTGCAACGTGATGGTCGCGAAGGTCTGCGTGGCCGCCTCCACCTTGACCCGTTCCTTGGCCTCGATGGCCTGGTGCAGCCCGTCGGAGTAACGCCGCCCCTCCATCACGCGTCCCGTCTGCTCGTCTACAATCTTCACCTTGTTATCGATCACCACGTACTCCACGTCTTTCTCGAAGAGGGTGTACGCTTTGAGCAACTGGTTGATGGTGTGTACCCGCTCAGACTTGATCGCGTAGTTCTGCAGCAGCTCATCTTTCTTGGCTGCCCTATCCTCATCGGAAAGGTTTTCAGTTTCCAATTCAGACAGTTGTGATGCGATGTCGGGCAGGATGAAGAATTGGGGGTCGTCTGACTTGCCGGTCAACAGGTCGATACCCTTATCGGTCAACTCGATGCTGTTCTGTTTCTCATCGATCACGAAGTAGAGCGGATCGGTTACGATATGCATGTTCCGCATCTGCTCCTGCATGTAGAACGCCTCGGTCTTGAGCATGGCGGACTTGACCCCCTGCTCGCTTAAGAATTTGATGAGCGGGGTGTACTTCGGCATACCCTTGTAAGAGCGGAAGAGCAGTAATGCACCCTCCTCCTGCACCTTGGGGTCCTCTGAAGCCATTTTCGTCCTCGCTTCGGCCAACAGCTTTGTCGTGAGGTCACGTTGCGCCTTCACGATGATCTCTACCCTCGGGCGGAACTGATCGTAGAGCTGCTCCTCCCCCTTGGGAACCGGCCCGGAGATAATCAGCGGGGTTCGGGCATCATCAATCAATACCGAGTCCACCTCGTCCACGATCGCGTAATTGTGCTTGCGTTGAACCAGGTCCTTGGGCGAGATGGCCATGTTATCGCGCAGGTAATCGAAGCCAAACTCGTTATTGGTGCCGAAGGTGACGTCGGAATTGTACGCTTTGCGGCGCGCTTCGGAGTTGGGTTCATGCTTGTCGATACAATCTACCGACAGCCCATGGAACATGTACATGGGGCCCATCCATTCCGAGTCACGCTTGGCCAGGTAATCATTGACCGTCACCACGTGTACCCCCTCGTGCGTGAGCGCGTTGAGGAACACGGGCAGGGTGGCTACTAACGTCTTTCCCTCCCCGGTGGCCATCTCGGCGATCTTACCCTGGTGAAGCACCACCCCCCCGAAGAGCTGCACGTCGTAGTGTATCATATCCCAAGTGATCTCGTTACCCCCGGCAATCCAGTGATTTTGGTAGATGGCATACTTCCCCTTGATCTGTACGAAGTCGTGGTTGGCCGCCAAATCCCTATCGAAGTCGGTGGCCGTTACCACCACCTCGCTGTTTTGCGTGAACCGGCGAGCCGTATCCTTCATGATGGAGAAGGCGACTGGCAATATCTCGTTCAGTTTTTTCTGGTATTTCTCGGAGATCGTTTGCTCCAGCTTGTCCACCTGATTCCAGACGGCCTCCCTTTCGCTCAGTTCAATCTCCTCCATTCCGGCTTTTAGTTGCTCTATCTGCTCCTTTTCCGGGGCGACGAATTCCCTGATCTCTTTTTCCAGCTCCTTCGTCTTGGCGCGCAGATCGTCGTTAGAGAGCTTCTCGATCGCCGGGTAAGCCTCTTTTATCTTCTTGACGATCGGGTTGATCTCGTTGAGGTCACGTTGCGCTTTATTTCCAAAAATTTTCGTTATAAATGTATTGAATCCCATAATCTGTTATTATTTCGTTTGCGTGATGTAGTGCCCTATCGCTCCATGTAAAATTCCTCCAGTATCTCTGCATGCGCCGCGTTGGGAGCCCGTATGCGCAATCGATACGCGATGGCGGGCGCGATCTCCGTGGCATCGATGGTGCGGTTCACCGTCTGCGGTTTCACGTGATTCCCGAAAAAGATGACCGGTGCCATCATCGCGTTGCGGTGCCCCCTGTTTTTTATATTTGACTGATCGTCTACCACCTTCCATCCCGGCTGTAACTCCAGGAACAGGTCGCCCGATATCCCTTCGCAATAACCATTGCGGTAAAATTGCACGTTTTGGTTGTATGCTCCGTGCAGCATCTGGTGAGAAGTAATCACGTCTTGTACGCCGGCTGACTGCACTAAGAACTCCGCTGCCTCCCGCTGGATCTCTTTCAGGTCGAATCCACTCTCCTCTATCAGCTTCCTGTCGAAGAATATCTGCTTGTTGAAATAGGTTTTCACCCATTGTACCCGACCGTACAGGGCCATCAGGTACATATTCAAGAGGGCCTGGCTCCTTTCAGGAAAAAACTCCCCTCCCGAGGTTGTCATTCCTTCCGGGATGACCTCCTCTTCTTTGAAATAACCGGTAGAAGTTATGAAAATCAAGCAATTATCGAGACCTACATGGCGCTCAATGGCATCCAGCAGGCGGGCCAGCTCCAAATCAAGTCGGTAGTAAGTATCCTGAATCTCAATCGAGTAATTCTTGTTAATGGCTTGCGAAAAGTTCCCGGCGTAGAAGGTGAGTGCCAGGAAATCGGGGTTCGCCCTTCTACCCAGGGTACCCGACTGCAACAATCGTATCGCCATGTCATTCACCTCCTTGTTGACGAAGGGAGACTCCTTGAAAAGCCGAAACCCCTCCCCATTTTTGCCCTCAAGTTGATGTTTAAACGCGTACTGCTTCCAGGTGTATGGAAAGGCGTGATAGTACTCGATATCAATTTCGGGTTGCCAGGTGGTGCTCCCTATCGTGCGGGAGAGCGATTGCTGGCTCCGGTTGTGTTGTTCCACTATGGGGTGTTCAGACTTATAGAAAGTGGTGGTGGCCCACTTGCCGTTTTCGTTCTCTATCCAGTAAGCACCGCTGGCCGCGTGACCACCCGACGCGAGTGCCTGTGCAGCATCGGGTGCGAATGCGAACACCTTCGACTCTCCATCGGAGGCAATGATCAGCTCATCGGTAATGGTAGAAACTTTCAAAGGCAGCGGCGACAGCATTTCGGTGGTAAAGTCGCCCATGTAGTTGTTGTCCGCGAAGGAAGAGACCACTTGGTTGGTTTCAACCAGGTACCTGTTCTCAGCGGTGATACCGTGGTACGAGGGGTTGGCTCCCGTGTAGATGGTAGCGATTGTAGAGGCATTGTCCAGGTATGGAAAATCGTAGTGTATGTTATTATACACGAGACCCTCGTCAAGGAGACGGTTGAACCCTCGTTCGCCGTAGATATAACGGAATAGCTTCAGGTAATCACCCCGAAGCTGATCGATGGTGATGCCCACCACCAGCTTTGGCACCTCTACCGCAAGAGGCTGCGCGCAAAGCACGGTTATCGATAAAAAAGCGATTATAGAAGAAGTTAGCTTTCTCATTGTTTTATATTATCGTGAACCCTTTAGATTCCCCACCTCCTTTTTAATGTCCGGCTTGACACGTAGCGTCTGTTTCTAATCCTCTTCTTCCTGGTCATCAACAGGTTAAAGCCTGACCGAAGCACCAGGCAGAGGGCAAAGAAGATGGTCTCCAGCGGCAGTTGCTGGGGGATTAGCCACCAAAGCAACAGGAAGAGCAGCACAACCGCGAAGTTAACGAAATGGTAGATATAAACGATTTTTTCGGCTCGGCTGGAGCAGAACAGGAAGGCCGCCAAAAGCGCGATCGGGTTGAGCCATATAAGGTTCCAGTTGGGGTTGGTAGCGGGATGCTCAGAGAAGTACATCAGCACGAAAACGATGATTCCTCCCAATCCTACAACCCCGAATAAGAAGGTGTCGAACCACTGTAACAGCCTCATTTGATTGAGCCGTACGGTTTGCCATAGAGAGAGCACGAGGGTCACCGCCAACAGGATGATGCCTGCGCCAAGTGGTGTCACGGGGAACCGCTTACCCGGCAGATTGAGTTCCGGGTTACCGGGCAGCAACACATGTGAGTGGCTGACTAGGGGGCGGCTTGAAGTGCTCTCATTTTCGTGAATGGTGGCACCTTCAAACGAGTTCATCAGGTAGGAGGGGATGTACATCTTCTCCCTAACATTGATCTCTCGATCTGCATCGCTCCCGATAATCAGGTCAATCCCGAACTTGGTCCAGGGAGAGTGGCTCACGTGCTCGTGAATCAGGTCGCGGAACGATTGTCTCTCTTCGGTGGGTGGGTACTCAATGGTACCATGGGTATACCCCTCCACCATATCGCGGGGACGTGTAGCGCAGTTATCAAAAAAGTAATTGTACCGGTAGCCGCAATTCTCAGGCAACGCGTTGATTTGCAACGCGTCAAAAAGCTCCTGCTTCTCTTGGAACGTGAGGTTCAGCTCCTGCTCCACCACCTCCTGTCCTTTGTAGCCGTACTCTATCACAAATTGCTGGTAAGTAGTCACGCCCAGCACGTAATCGGTCTCCCCACGTATGAAATGGTAAATGAAGAAAGGCTGTGACGAGTCGAAGTAGCCATAGTTAAAGACGGCATCAACACCCGTGATATCATCCTGTACGCGGATAGCCGTGTGACCGAAAAGGGAGTAGACAGCCTCGTACCACGGGGAAGCGGTCAACAGGGTAACCCTTGCGCTTTCACTCAGCTGCACCTGAGCGGCGACCGGCTGAAGGGGAAAGGCGAAGAGCGTGAATAATAATATAATGAACGAAATTATCTTTTTCATTGAACCACTCTTTCCAAGCTATATGGATGTAGGTCGGCATCCAGGAGCAAAAATACATAAAATTGCGTTAGCATCATACGATAACACGCAAAAACAAACAACGGCGACCTAAGCCAGGTCACCGTTATTCGTTTCCGTATCACTCTTCTTTCTATTTCCTCTTGCTGCGGTCTCCGTAGCGGCTCATGAACTTATCTACACGCCCTGCAGTATCCACCAGCTTTTGCTTACCGGTATAAAAGGGGTGGGACGAGCTGGTAATCTCCAGTTTCACCAAGGGATAAGTTACGCCATCCACCTCGATGGTCTCCTTCGCGTTGACGGTAGAGCGGGAAATAAAAATCTCGTCGTTCGACATATCTTTGAAAACGACTGGACGATAATTCTTGGGGTGAATCTCTTTTTTCATATGTTTACTCCTTTTTCCTATCTGTTCTCTATTTACCTACTAATTAACGAGAAGTGGGTTGAATTACCTTATTTCTCATTTATCGGCGTGCAAAGATAGTATATTCCTTTAAAATAAAAAAATATTTTTCGCTTCTTTGCCTTATTCTACCTCACCCCAATTAATCTTGACGCTGTTTTTCTTGAAAACACCATCTGCTAAATGGGCTAACGAAACCCCATTATGGTCATAATTTCGGAGTACATCTATCACGCCATTTGAAGTAAATAGTACGGCAATCTTTGATGTTTCCACTTTTCCTATACGGTTATTGGTTACGAGAAAAGTTCCTGCATCAAAACAGTTCTCCTTAACATTGGGATCATCCATCACCAGTTTTGTATTGTCAATACGAATACCTTCACCACCTTCCCAGACATAATTCAAAGCGGGATCCCCCAAGTCGGTCCCGGAAATGTTATGAATACTATTATTCGTAATGGTAAATCGAGTCACATTCTCTATATAGATACCCAAACCACCTGAACAGTCATCAATTAGGTTATTATCAATCAAAACGCTATCAGTAAATTTTATGGCAACAGCTGCCCCTCCGGTTAAATTGTATCCAGGCAACCTGTTTTTCAGAACCCTTCGGATACCTGCAGGTTTATCGCGATCACGACCAGCGGTAAATGAAGGGTGATGATGCTGAATTGTCAAGCCATAAATACGATGTTTATATGTCTCAACAACCCCTCCTCCTTGAAAAAAACCACACCGTACTCCATGTCGAACCCCTTCTATGGCGTTTTCACTTACAGTGATGTTACGAAAAAATTGTTTCCCATCACTTACCACTGCTCCTGCTGTATCAAAATCTGCATTGTAAAAAATATCTACTGCACTTTGGCCCACCCATTTGTCTGCCAGACCTGTTCCATAAATGATATCGTCATCATTCATCAATATGTTTCCATCGCTTGGACTTAACGTGGAGATGTAATTATTATTAATGGTATAATTTTCCACCACGCTTACCCTCCCCTTCCAGTTGGGTGAATATTCTATAGCTATGGCAGAATCTTCTGAATGTATGTCATTATACTCAATAATGACGTTGCTGCAATTTACAAAGTGAACACCATCTTGCGAGGTATGCATATGCATCACGGTATTATGGGGCGGTGCATCCAGATGGCCTCGAAATTCAGTAGAAATATTTCCCGTGTTAATAATGCAGTTACGAATTGATATGCCATTATTCATACCCAAAGCAATGCACCATCGATAACCATTAAGAAATTCCACGTTTTCAAATACGATGTTGTTGCTTGAGTTTATATTGATCACTGATGATGCTGAACGCGCATATGGGTCTGTACTGATAAATGTCGGGAATTGGGGTAGCCCATCGAAAAATCTCCCTTCACAATCCCATCTTCCATAACCGGAGATAGCTATATGATGGCAATTTCCATCAAGCGTTAAGTTTGTGAACGTTATATCATTTTGATGCTCCGTGGTGATGATCTCTGTGCGCAGTGGACAATCACCTTGAGTATTGTTGTCCCATGCAAATCCTGCACGTTTCAAGATAGTTTTACCTATACCCGCTCCTGAGATGGTCAAGCCATCTTGGAATTTTGGAATGAGCAATGTATTCACATAGAACAACCCTTCTGGAAGAACTATCTCTTTATCAGCACCTAAATTATTCAAGGCATTGATTATTGCATGGCTATTGCGTTCAGCATAGCGATAATCATAATCATCAACTATAGAGGACTTTAATCCTGACTCCTCATCGTGTAACATCTTTTGCCATGGCTTGTAATAATTGGTATCTTTTGATTGTGAAACACCCTTATTGGATATAAATAAGAGTGCTATGGTAAATAATATAATAGAGAAATTGTTGTTCATCATTTGAATGTAAAATTCATGCCTGTTATTCATAAAAATGTTGTTCATTTATGGATGGACGGCCGCGTTATCATGCTCTCCCATTACACCCTGTAAGGCATTTTCCCGCTCTTAATGTTTGGCCATCACAGAAGAAAGTTGTTCCTTTGACAGTAACGTAGTTTTTGAGTTTTATGGTTTTACTATTTGTGCTTTGCAAAACTAATAAATTTTTCAGACTATCTTCTTTTTTTACTTATTCAGACACGCTTTTTGCAACAGTATCTGTAACAAGATAAAATAATCGTATGAAAGCGACATGATTATTTTAAACATCAAAGGTTCCATACACCAAAATGTAAAAGATTAAACTAATCGTATGAAAGCTCTATTATTCGCGCTATTACTAGGCATTATTCCCGGGTATAACCCGCGACATAACGGTCATCAGGAAAAGGTAAAGGCGGAAATTGAAAAGGGCAACTTTACAAAAACATCACAATTAATTGATTCTATTATCATAAGCCCTGAGATACCCGATAACGAGAAGATGAAGCTACTCTTTATAAAGGATTCGTTGCATAGGGTCTCTTTAGATTTTCGTAGAACGAAAGCCGATATCCTGGGCCAGTTTGAATCGGGGTATGGCTTCACGCCTGATGACTCGCTGTTAAACCAGTGGGAGCAGTCAAAGGTGTTGGAATACCGGGTGATTGATGGGCAGAAACGCTATTTTCGAAACGCCGTGCCCAATGTTTTCCGGGTAGATGCTACGGCAAAAAAACTGAATAAGAAACCCGCTCCGAAAACGGACACTCCCTCCGACTCGCTTCTTGTTAAAGCCTTCAAGCGAAAGAGGGCGACCGAAATCCCCGGAAAGTATCTGCTTCCCCAAAAGAGGATGAGCGTGCGCTATACCCTTACGGTGGGGAGCAACGCGGTTGAAAACGGTCGAACCATAAAGGCGTGGCTGCCTTTTCCGCGACAGGATGTCGGCCGACAAACCGCGGTTAAACTGCTGGCGAGTTCACCTTCCAACCCCACGCTATCCGGCGACGAAACGGCCCACTCATCCATATACATGGAACAGCATGCCGTGAAAGAGAACCCCACGCTCTTTACGGTGGAGTACGAGTTCGCATCGCGAGGCGAATGGTTTAACCTGTCCGAAATCGAAGTAAAACCCTATAACAAAAACAGCCAACTCTATAAGCAATACACTGCAGAACGGCCACCCCATATCCAGTTCTCGAACAACATAAAGGAGCTTACCGACAGCATTACCGCGCATGCCCAAACGCCGATCGAGATGCTGCAAGCCATCTATAGGTATATCGTGGCCAACTACCCATGGGCAAGCGCCATCGAGTACTCCACCATCCCCAATATCCCGGAATACGTGATTGAAAACAGGAAAGGGGATTGCGGGCAGGTGGCCCTATTGCTTATCACCATGTTGCGTTACAAGGGTATACCGGCCCGCTGGCAGAGCGGGTGGATGATGCACCCGGGTGAAGTGAACCTGCACGATTGGGCAGAGGTCTATTTTGAAGGGACCGGATGGGTGCCCTGTGATGTTTCTTTCGGGCGGGGAGATGAGATACCCATCGACCCGGGGCGCGAATTCTTTATGAGCGGGATCGATTCCTACCGTCTCTACGTGAATAGTGATTACTCTGACAGCTTTGCTCCTGAAAAAAAGTACCCCCGCAGTGAAACCGTCGATTTTCAACGGGGAGAGGTGGAGAGCGATAAGTGGAACCTCTATTTTGACCGGTGGCGCTACAAGATGGAGGTCTCCTACCTAACGCCCGATCGATTAGGCGATAAAACGCTGGGGGTCATCTGCAACTCGGTGGGTACGCTCCGCGCCGAACCGCGCTACCGTGCTGAACTGGTTACCCAAGCGTTGCTGGGAACACCTGTAAGAATACTGGAGAAAAAAGGGAGCTGGTCCCGTGTCCAAACCCCCGACAGCTATACTGGATGGATGAATGGGTCGGTGCAAGAGATGACGAAAACCGAATGGCAGCACTACGTGCAACAACCCAAAGTGGTGATTACCTCGCTATATGCCCGCTCATTCGAGCAGGGTGACGATCAGTCGCAACCCGTTTCAGATCTGGTGATTGGCAATATGCTGGAACTATTGGGCGAGCACGGGTCATACTATAAAGTACGCTATCCCGATGGCAGGGAGGGCTATATCTCCCAAGCCGATGCCGAAGTGGTCAGCGACAAGTGGGTTAACCGTGAGCTGACCGGTGAATCCATCGTCACGCTAGCCCATCAGTTCATGGGTATTCCTTACCTTTGGGGGGGTACTTCCAGCAAGGGATTCGATTGCAGCGGATTCACCAAAACCGTCTACTTCCTGCATGGCGTTATCATCCCGAGAGACGCGTCACAGCAGGCATTGGTGGGCAAGTTGGTTGATGAAACCGGTGATTTCAGTAAGCTCCAGCCGGGCGACTTGCTCTTTTTCGGGGAGAAGGCTACCGAGCAAAACCCCAAGGAGCGAGTAGTTCACGTGGCCATTTACATCGGCAACAAACGCTTTATTCACGCGGGGAACCCGATTAGGGTGAATAGCCTCGATCCCTCCGACGAATTGTATGACGCGCACAACGCTACCCGCTATTTACGCGCGAAGAGAATTGTTGGAGAGGTGGGGACAGAGGGGATCGATGCCATCTTCGAGAACGAATTTTATACCGATTAATAATGGATACATCCATCAATCATTCAGCAGTCATGCAATACTCTCGTCGACACTTTATCAAAACATCGGCGGCCCTCGCGACCGGGTTATCGGTGGCTTCGCTTCCTGCCGGTGTTAATGCTGGGCAGAAAGGGATGAAGCCCTCCTCATCCGGTAACTCCTTGTCATCTTTACTTCCGGCCGGGGGGAAGACCGGGGGCAAGGCCGGGGGAAAAGCCCCATCGGCAAAGATGAAGCTCTCCTGGAAGGCTTACGATTTAGCGCTCAAGCATACGTTTACCATCTCCGGTTTTTCCAGGAAAAGTACCCCCGTGGTGCTCACCAAAATCGAGTGCGACGGGGTAACCGGTTACGGCGAAGCCTCCCTACCCCCCTACCTGGGTGAGACACAAGCCTCCGTGATCGAGTTCTTGAAAAAGGTTGACCTGTCGCGCTTTTCAACCCCGATGCATATGGAAGATATCCTCACCTACGTGGATAACATCGCCATAAACAATAGCGCCGCGAAGGCTTCGGTAGATATCGCGCTGCACGACCTGGTGGGAAAGATGATCGGTGCTCCATGGCACAACATGTACGGCCTGGATAAAACAGAGGTGCCCGACACGACCTTTACCATAGGCATAGACAATGACGAGGTGGTGAAAGAGAAGACACGCGAGGCGCTCGGAGATTTCAATATCCTGAAGGTGAAGGTAGGGGGGCCTGATGACAAGAGGATGATCAAGGCCATTCGCTCCGTGACCGACTTGCCGCTGGCGGTAGACGCGAATCAGGGCTGGAAGGAGCGCGGGGAGGCGCTGGATATGATCCATTGGCTCAAAGAGGAGGGTATCGTGATGGTGGAACAGCCTATGCCCAAGCTGAAGCTGGACGACATAGCCTGGTTAACGGAAGAGAGTCCCTTGCCTATCTTCGCCGACGAATCGGTACAACGATTGAGCGACCTCCACCGCCTTAAAGGGGTCTTCTCGGGGATCAACATCAAGCTGATGAAGTGCACCGGTATGCGCGAAGCGTGGAAGATGCGCAACCTGGCAGAAGCTTTGGGCATGAAGGTGATGATGGGTTGTATGACCGAAACCTCTTGCGCTATTTCGGCAGCGGCACAGCTCTACTCGGGCATGGATTTCGCGGATTTAGACGGGGCGTTGCTTATTGCCAATGACTGCTTTGAAGGTGCCACGTTGCAAAACGGGAAAATTATAGCCAGCGACCTGCCCGGTATCGGTGTTGTACCCAAAAAAGAGACAGCCATATGAGGTTTTTGCATCAATTGACGATACTGCTCTTCTTGACCTGTTTTTTCCCAGCACCGGCAATGGCGCAGCCTTTGGTACGTCCGGCAGACCCCATGCATACGCCTACAAAGGGTCTCCAAGGCAGACATATAGCCCTGTGGCAGAGTCACGGTTACTACTTCGAGTATAAGCTCAACCGGTGGGAGTGGCAGCGCGCACGCATGTTTCAAACGGTGGAAGACCTCTATACCCAGTCCTACGTGCTACCCTTCCTGGTGCCGATGCTGGAGAACAGCGGGGCCACGGTGATGCTCCCCCGTGAAAGGGATATCTCCAGAAACGAATACATCATCGACAACGACAGCTCTCCATGGAGCGTGGGCAGCTACCAGGAGACGGGAAAATGGGAGAGCAGTGCCGAGGGTTTTGGATACCCGAAGCGGTTCCTGCGCGAACGGGATAACCCCTTCCGTAGCGGTACCGCACGGGTTGCCCAGACCGCCAAGAGAGAGAGCGCTACGGCATCTTGGCGAGTGGAGGTGGAGAAGCCCGAGGAGTTGGCGGTATACATCGCCTATCAATCCTCACCGGAACATACCACCGACGCCCTCTACACCGTGCATCACGCCGGGGGCGAGAGCAGCTTTCACGTCAACCAACGAATGGGGGGCGGCACCTGGATCTACCTGGGTAGCTTCCCTTTTGATAACAGCGGCTCCAAGCAGGGGATTACCCTCTCGAACAGATCTTCCAAACCGAAGCGGCTTATTACGGCGGATGCCGTGAAAATTGGCGGCGGAATGGGCAACGTGGAGCGTGCCCACCCCGACACCCTGGAGACCACCTCGCCTCTCGGCATTACCCTACAGGAGTACACGAGCAGCGGCTATCCCCGGTACTGCGAGGCGGCACGTTACTGGCTGCAGTGGGCAGGGGTGCCCGATACCATCTACTCGCCCACGCGAGGGCTCAACGACTACACGGACGACTACCGCTGTCGCGCCTACTGGGTGAACTACCTGCTGGGAGGTACATCGGCCATTCCCGACTCCGAAGGGCTCAACATCCCCATCGACCTCGTATTTGCTTTTCATACCGATGCCGGCACGCTACTGGGTGACTCTATCGTGGGTACGCTGGGCATCTACAACTCGAAATGGAACGATGGCCTCTATCCCGATGGCTCATCAAGGGAGAGCGCCCGTGAATTCACCGATATCGTGATGACCCGGATCGTGCATGATGTCAAGTATCACCACTCTCCCGAATGGGTTCGCCGGGACATGTGGGACAAAAGCTACTCCGAGGCCACACACGCGGCGGTGCCGTCGATGCTGCTGGAACTGCTGTCGCATCAGAACTTCTCTGATATGCGCTACGGGTTGGATCCGGAGTTTCGATTCACGGTAAGCCGGGCCATCTACAAAGGTATCCTGCAGTTCCTGGCGCAGAGGAACAATTCCCCGTACGTGGTACAGCCGCTCCCCGTGAAGGATATGGCGGTAACGATCAAGGAGCGGACGGCACAGCTCAGATGGAACGATAGCGACGATCCGCTCGAGCCATCGGCCAGCCCCGATGCCTATATCGTCTACACCTCAAAAAACGGGGCCCCGTTCGATGGCGGCAGGGTGGTTAAAAAGAAGAGTTACACCATTAAATTAGATCCCGACGTGCTCTACCGGTTTAAGGTCGTAGCCGTCAATGCCGGTGGCAGTAGTTTCCCGTCGGAGATTCTGGCCGCGGGGGTTGCCGGTAACCCGCGCGGAACCGCGATGGTGGTCAACGGCTTTACCCGCGTATCCGCCCCCGACTGGGTAGATTACCCGGAGAACAATGTCGCAGGATTCGTCTCTCGGAAAGATGGGGGTGTGCCCTACCTGCAGGATATCGCCTTTATCGGGTATCAAAAGGAGTTCGACCGCTCCCTGCCGTGGGTGGATGACGACAACACCGGTTTTGGCGATAGCCGCTCTACCCATGAGAAGAGCCCCATTGCCGGCAACAGCTTCGACTATCCCGCCATTCACGGCTCGGCCATGTTGAAAGCCGGCTTCTCCTTTGCCTCTGCCTCCGCTTCTGCCGTTGCCAGCCGACCGGAGTTGCTTGACGGGTATGGTGTGATCGACCTGATTTTGGGAAAACAGAAGCAGACTGACAAGGGATCGAGAGATGGTCGACCCAAAAAGTATAAAGCCCTACCTAAACCATTGCGCGGTGCACTGGAGCGGGCCACGGGAAAAGGTGCTTCGCTACTGGTTTCCGGCGCTTATGTCGCCAGTGACCTATGGCATGATAACGACCCCTTTGAGCAGATGTTTGGTAGGGATTTTGCCAACAACATCCTCCATATCCAACTGATGACCGAACAGGCGGCTTCGACGGGCAGCGTGACGGTGGTACAAAACAGGGCGGGGCTTTCCAAACGCGACTACCGCTATAACAGCGAACTCTCCCAGGAGCAATACGTGGTGGAGTCGCCCGATGGCATTATTCCCACCGATGACGCGGTTACCCTTATGCGTTATAGCGAAAACAATATAGGGGCGGCCGTGGGCTATTATGGGAACGATTACAGCTGCGTGACGCTCGGCTTCCCCCTGGAATCAATCCGGGGTGATGAAGCACTGCTGCAACTGATGAATGAGCTGATGACTTTTTTAACTTGGCCAAGGCCATCGCCCGAGCCGACCCAGGCTGCAGATCCTTCGCGATAAGGTTGATGTTTCTTTGAAACGGCTGTTTGCCCTGTTCCTAAAGCTACTGCTCCTTAGCGATAAAGTCAAAACCGCAATAGGGTACCAGCACGTTGGGTACGTGAATCCCCTCAGCCGTCTGGTTATTTTCGAGCAATGCCGCCATGATGCGCGGTAGCGCCAACGCGCTCCCGTTGAGCGTGTGGCACAGCTGTATCTTGCGGTCACTGTCGCGATAGCGGCATTTCAGCCGGTTGGCTTGGTAGCTCTCGAAATTGGAGACGGAGCTCACCTCCAGCCAACGCTCCTGCGCCGCGGAGAAGACCTCGAAGTCGAAGGTTAATGCCGAGGTGAAACCCATATCACCACCACAGAGGCGGAGGATACGCCACGGCAACTCCAGCTTCTCCACCAGCGTCTGCACGTAATCCACCATCTCGCGGAGGCGCTCGTACGAGCTCTCCGGCTTGTCGATGCAGACGATTTCTACTTTATCGAACTGGTGTAACCTGTTCAGTCCGCGTACATCCTTGCCGTAGGAGCCTGCTTCACGGCGAAAGCAGGCCGAGTAGGCGGTGTTCCTCATGGGAAGATCAGCCTCTTCCAGGATCACGTCGCGGTAGATATTGGTCACCGGCACCTCCGACGTGGGAATCAGGTAGAGGTCGTCCAGACCGATATGGTACATCTGCCCCTCCTTATCGGGCAGTTGCCCGGTGCCAAAACCCGAGGCGCTGTTCACCACGTAGGGCGGCTGAACCTCCAGGTACCCTGCATCACGTGCACTGTCTAAGAAGAAGTTGATGAGTGCCCGTTGCAGTCTGGCCCCTTTCCCTTTGTAGACGGGGAACCCTGCACCCGTTATCTTCACACCCAGCTCAAAATCGATGAGGTCGTACCGTTTGGCCAAGTCCCAATGCGGTAACGCGCCTTCCGGCAGCGAGGGCATCACTCCCCCACTCCGTTCCACCAGGTTCTCTTCCGCGGACTTACCCTCGGGTACCGACTCGTGGGGCAGGTTGGGAATGGTGACCAACAGTTGTTCTATCCTCTCTTCGGCATCCTTGAGCGTTTCATCAAGCTCCTTGGATGACTCCTTCAAAGGGCCTACCTTTTCCTTGGCGGCGTTGGCCTCCTCTTTTTTACCTTCCCGCATGAGGGCACCAATCGACCGGGAGAGCAAGTTTATTTCAGCCAGTACCGCGTCGAGCGAGGTTTGCGAGTCACGCCGTACCGCATCAAGCGCTATTACTTCGTCAATAATCTCTTTCCCATCGAAATGTTTCTTCGACAGGCGGCGGACAATCTCCTCCGGATTTTCGTTAATGGCTTTAAGTGTGAGCATATGGAATGATTCAAACGTGAATGATTGGCGCGAAGGTACAAAATAAATCGTCGCGCTAACCCTCAACAATCGGCCGTTAAAACAACTGGAAATGGATAGACTCCCTTAACTCCCTGGATTCCTGCTTTTTTTGACGATAATAACGGGCTATGTAATAGGCCACGCTCGCCAAGGCACCCAACATTAAAAGGTCTTTAAAGGTACTCTTCTTCATCTCTGTACGTTTGGTTTTATAAGTAAGTAAAAAGTGACGTGCATAGATAGTGACGTCCATCTATATAATAAGACGCGAAAAGGCAAAAAACGTTGCATCTAAAATGAAAAAAATGCCATTAACTTTCCTATTCACCTCTTCTTTTACTTTCAGTTCACGTCCGTTTTTGCTCCCTAATTCGTTTTACAACCATTTTGCGATGCCTCAACTGCTCCATTCAATGACGAGCACCCGTTTGGTCGATTCGGTGACCCGGAAGCGATGGTCGCCCCGCTCACCCACTACCCAGGCTACTTGATCGCCCGATAGGAGCAGCCAGGCATCTTCTTTCTCTTTGAGGCTGAATTTTTTATCCACAAAGAAATCGCTCAGCTTCTTCCTTCCCCTCATGCCAAAGGGGATAAACCAGTCGCCGGGTTGCCACCTTCGAAGCGTCAATGGGAATGTCACCTTATCAGCGTCCATGTATAGGAAGCGTGACTCTTTCCGGATAGTGACCGGCATCGCTTCCACCCTAAGGGTCAACTGCACCGGGAAATCGATTTTCCCGACCCCCGCTTCGATGAGAAAGGTCTCTGTGTCAGCACATCTCTCCCTTAGCGGGTGCAGGAGTAGAACCCCCCTATCTTTGATTAACCGGTAAGACTCCCCGTAGAACTGCTTCCCCGGCTCACCATGCAAGCTCTCGAGGATATCCCGGATGGTGGAGGGCGAAAAACCCAGTGGCGAGAGCAACTCAAACAGTACCGCTTGAGGGGAAGCACTCTCCTGCAGCAGATTTATATTGATCCTGGTTTCGTTCCTATCCCTGTTGTCGTTGCTCTTTCCCTTGCTGTTCACATCGCCTTTGTTCCTGTTATCGCTTCCATCCCCATTTCCATTCCCCTTGTCGTCTTCGTCGTTGTCCACGTTTTCCACGTCGTTCCATAACAAGCGCCGTGTCTCCTCGATTGAACGGTTGTAGAGCTTCTCCACCTCGGCCAGGTTACGGGAAGTGCGGTAGATCGCCTCCCTAACTTTGGGGTTGATCTTTTCAAGTTCAGGCAAGATGCGCAACCGAATAAGGTTACGGACGTATAGCTCCTCTTGGTTGGTACTATCGGTCACGTGCGGGATCGACCTCTTGGCCATGTAGGCCTCAATATCGGTGCGGGTGACGGCCAGCAGAGGGCGAACAACCTGCCCGTTCCTGGCTGGGATACCGGTCAACCCTTTGATGCCGGTACCTCGAATAAGGTTCAACAGCACCGTCTCCACCGAATCGTCCCTATGGTGGGCCACCGCGATCGCCTCTGCTCCCTGCTCCTGGCGAATCGCCTCGAACCAGTCGTAGCGCAGCTCCCGGGCGGCCATCTCGATGGAGAGCTTCTGCTCTTGCGCGTGGCGGTAGGTATCGAAATCGATGTTCAGCAGGGGAATATCCTGCCGCTCGCACCACCCTTTCACGAAGCCGGCATCCCGGTCCGACTCGGGACCACGCAGGTGAAAGTTGCAGTGCGCGGCCACGCAGTGATAACCCAGCCGCGTGAGGATATCGATCAATGCCATCGAGTCGGCCCCACCACTAAGCCCCACGATAACTTTCGCGTAGGGTTGCAGCAGTTTTTCACCCTCAATGTATCTTCGTACCCGTTCAAGCATGGTTCATTAATTCGGATCACCCGTCTGATCATTTACACGGCAATACCTCGCGTGGGCAACCACGTGCTTAGTACTGCATCTGGCAGGTGCAAATTCAAATTGAATTATATGCCGCTATCTGCCGTTTATTAGGTACAGCGCCTAGCTAGCTTGGCAAAAGTACAAAATAGTCCCCACGAAACGGGGCGAAATAGCGATAAAAAGTGTATTTTTGCAGTGGAATAGATTTATAGCTTACTCTATGGTAGAAAAAATAGATGCCCTTTTACAGGAAATCGAGCAGTTGGCCCCCGCCAATCCCGATGCGTTGGAGTCGGCACGGGTCAAGTACTTGGGGAAAAAAGGAGTGATTGCCGCGTTGATGGACGACTTCCGGAGCGTGCCTCCCGAGCAGAAGCGGGAGATGGGTCAGCGGTTGAACCAGTTGAAGACAAAAGCGACCGAGAAGGTACGAACGCTCAAAGAGCAGTTCGATAGTCACGCGGTTTCCGACGTGAAGATCGACCTCTCCCGGACGGCTTACCCGGTACCCCTGGGTGCACGACACCCCATCTCCATCGTGAAGGAGGAGATTTGCGACATCTTTAAGCGGCTGGGGTTCTCGATTGCCGAGGGGCCGGAGGTGGAGGATGACTGGCACGTCTTTTCGTCGCTCAACTTTGCCGATGATCACCCGGCGCGGGATATGCAAGACACCTTCTTCATCCAGAACGATCCGCAGATCGTGTTGCGCACGCACACTTCATCGGTTCAGACCCGCGTGATGGAGAAAACCTCGCCCCCCATCCGGATTATCTGCCCGGGACGTGTTTACCGCAACGAAGCGATATCGTACCGTGCCCACTGCTTCTTTCACCAGGTGGAAGCCCTCTATATTGACAAGGATGTATCGTTTGCCGACTTGAAGCAGGCGTTGCTCTTTTTTGCCAAGGAGATGTTTGGTGAAGGCACCCAGATACGGTTGCGCCCCTCTTACTTCCCCTTCACTGAGCCCAGTGCCGAGATGGATATCTCCTGCAACCTGTGTGGTGGGAAAGGGTGTCCCTTTTGCAAGCATAGCGGCTGGGTAGAAATCTTGGGGTGCGGTATGGTTGATCCCAACGTGCTCGAAAATTGCGGGATAGACCCCACGGTCTACTCGGGGTACGCGTTGGGGATGGGGATTGAACGGGTAACGAACCTGAAGTACCAAGTGAAGGACCTCCGGATGTTCTCCGAGAACGACGTTCGCTTCCTGGAGCAGTTCCAGTCGGCGCATTAGCGAACAAGGTTCCATCCCCAACCTGTTCTAGGATATTATTGGTGGAGATAACACCCACATCATTAGAGTATAGCGACAAATATATCACCTGAAAGTTGAACTTTAAAACAGAATGACGATGCAAGCAAAATATGGTATCCTTTTGATGCTGTTACTCACTTTTTCTTGCGCCTCGGCGCAGAAGATTACCCGAGTGAACGCCATTAAAGCGAACAACTATGGCGTTATTTACGCCCTACCGAAAACATCGTTCGAGGTCACCTTGGTGGTAAAGAAAACCACCTACCACCGGGGCGAATTTTATCCCTACGCGCAGCGTTACTTGGGAATCGACAACCCGATCATAGAAAACGAGACACGTTTCACCCTTGAGAATGTGTTGGTTGCCAACAAGGGGATCGCTGATAAAGAGAACTCATTCATGGTGGAATTTCGTGGCAAGACGGTAGAGCCTTTCGTTTATCTCCGTGAAGATGGGGTCATTCTCACGATTAACGCGGAGACAATGGAGGAAGCTCCCGTGGAGGAGTTCAAGTTACCTGAGAAATCGGCCCCCCTGGTCAACCCACGCCGTTTCCTCTCGCAAGAGACCCTGATGGCCGGCTCTACAGCGAAACAAGCGGAGCTGATTGCCAGGCAGGTGTTCGACCTACGTCGCAACCGCAGCGACATACTTTCGGGTGAAGCGGTAAACATGCCGCCCGATGGTAACGCCTACAAGATGGTGATGGAAGAGATTGATATGCAAGAGAAGGCACTTACGGAGCTCTTTTCAGGCAGCGTGGAGAGTGAGTATTTCACCGTCTCCTATACCCTTATCCCGGGTAAGGAGGATATTAACGGGGAGGTTATCGCCCGCTTCTCGGGTAAACTGGGTCCCGTGGATGCCGATAACCTGGCAGGGGAACCCGTTCGCATCACGTTGACGAACAAGACGCCTGCTGTTCAGCTTCTGTTGAACGAGAAGGAGTTGAAACAGCTCGAGAACAAGCTTAGCGAAGGTATCGTCTATAACGTACCCGGCAAGGCCGATCTCGTCATCGAGTTCCAAAATAAGGTCCTATTCAATAAGGAGGTGGACGTGGTGCAATACGGCTCACAAGACGTGCTCGCACGGCGCATGTTCGAGAACCAGAAACAGCCTATTCAGGTTCATTTTCATTCCGAGTTGGGTGCCATCAAGCAGATTATACAGTAAAGGTTTTCACCTTGAAGGCAAATGATCCACACCCTGAAAACGAAAACAATACACAGATAAAGCGTATAAGCTAACCCGCTTGCTTTAAGAGGGAAGCAATATAAACATAAAGCTAAGCTTTTGATGTATGAAATGAGAACCAAGCAGTTATTTATTCTTCTCCTGTTCCTCGTCTTGGGGGTGGGATTCCTTCCATCTTGTAAGGGAGGGTTCGGCAGACCTGGTGGTTCCGATATCGTTTTCGATAGTATCGTGGCAAGGCAACACGTGCCCCTTTTCCTGGTGAGCGACACTGCCCTGCCCTACTCCGACGTGAATATAGCGTTCATCTATCCCAAAAAATACAAGAATAGGAAGTCGCTCACCCGGCTGCAACAGATATTTACCGGCACCTTTTTCGGTGAGGTGAGCTACGACACGCTGGCACCACGGCAAGCAATGATACACTACCTGGAAGCCTACACGAACGAGTACCGGGAGATTGGTGACATGTACAAAGAGGAGAAAGCCAAACTGGGAGATAGAGGTCCTTCATGGTACTGGTACTGGCTGCAGCACACCAACAGGATTCTGTATCAAGACAAAGCCCTGCTGAGTTACGCCGTGGAGTATAGCGACTACACGGGGGGTGCCCACGGATCATACCACATTACCTACACCAACATCGACCTCAAGAAGCTGGTCACGCTCACCGAAGAGGACCTGTTCCTGCCCAACTATTACAAGCCTTTAACAGAGAAGATCCTGCATCAACTGATGCGTGAATACCAGGTTGAGGAGCCCGACTCCCTGTTAACGCACGGATTTTTCACCATCGATGACATCGTGCCCAACAACAATTTCTGGTTGGATGATGAGGGGATTCATTATTCCTATAACCAGTACGAGATCGCACCCTACGCGATGGGGGTAATCAATGTGATGATTCCCTATTCGGAGTTGACCGACCTCCTTATTCCTGGTGGGATCGTGCAGCGCTATATTCAGTCGGAGTAACAGAACTCCCATCAGCCTTACACGACATGCAAGAATTGGATCAAGAGCAAATATTGAACGAGTTAACCTCGCGGGAGTACCAGTACGGGTTCACTACCGACGTGGAGACCGAGGTGATCGAGAAGGGATTAAACGAGGGGGTCATCCGCTTGATCTCCGCCAAGAAGGAGGAGCCCGAGTGGTTGCTGGAGTTCCGCCTGGAGGCGTATCAACACTGGTTGACGATGGAGCCGCCCACGTGGGCACACCTGGAAATTCCCGAGATCGATTACCAGGATATCATCTATTACGCCGACCCCACCAAACGCAAAAAACCGGGTAGCCTCGACGAGGTAGATCCCGAGCTGCTGAAGACGTTCGACCGCTTGGGAATTCCCCTGGAGGAGCAGAAGATGCTCACGGGAGTGGCAGTCGACGCGGTGATGGATAGCGTGTCGGTGAAGACCACCTTTAAGGAGACACTGGCCGAGAAGGGAATCATCTTCTGTTCGTTTAGCGATGCGGTGAAGCAACATCCCGACCTGGTAAAGAAATATATGGCCACGGTGGTACCCTACACCGACAACTACTTCGCGGCCCTTAACTCGGCAGTGTTTAGCGATGGCTCGTTCGTCTATATCCCGAAAGGGGTACGTTGTCCCATGGAGCTGTCGACCTACTTCCGCATCAACACGGCCAACACGGGCCAATTCGAGCGGACGTTGATCATTGCTGACGACCACTCGTACGTGAGTTACCTTGAAGGGTGTACCGCACCCATGAGGGACGAGAATCAGCTCCATGCCGCCATCGTGGAGATCATCGCCATGGAGGATGCCGAGGTGAAGTACTCTACCGTGCAGAACTGGTACCCGGGCGACAAACAGGGCAAGGGTGGCGTCTACAACTTCGTGACCAAGCGGGGTATTTGCAAGGGAAACCGCTCCAAGATCTCCTGGACGCAGGTGGAAACCGGGTCGGCCATCACCTGGAAATACCCCTCCTGCGTTTTGGCGGGCGACGATTCGGTGGGCGAGTTCTACTCCGTCGCGGTCACCAATCACTTCCAGCAGGCCGATACCGGGACCAAGATGATTCACCTGGGGAAGAACACGCGGAGCCGCATCGTCTCGAAAGGGATTTCGGCGGGCAGCAGCCAGAATAGCTACCGGGGATTGGTGAAGGTGACCCGGAGGGCGGAGAACGCCCGGAATCACTCGCAGTGCGACAGCCTGTTGTTAACCGATTATTGCGGGGCGCACACGTTTCCTTACACGGAGATCAACAACCCCACCGCGATACTGGAACACGAGGCAACCACCTCTAAAATCAGCGAAGAGCAGATCTTCTACTGCAACCAACGGGGACTGGATGAAGAGCAGGCTATCGGGCTGATCGTCAACGGCTACGTGAAGGAGGTGGTGAACAAGCTGCCGATGGAGTTCGCCGTGGAGGCGCAGAAGCTGCTCGAAATCAGCCTGGAAGGCAGCGTAGGTTAATATTCACCAATCGATGGGTGCCTTGCCGTGCGCGATCAGGTAATCGTTCGTTTTGCTAAAGTGCTTGTTGCCGAAGAAGCCGCGGTGGGCAGAGAGTGGCGAGGGGTGCGGTGACTTGAGCACGAGGTGCCTCCACGTGTCGATAGAGGCTCCCTTGCGTTGCGCGTAGGCACCCCAGAGAATAAATACCAGGTGATCGCGCTTCATCGCGAGCTGATGAATGGCCGCGTCAGTGAACTCCTCCCACCCTTTCCCCTGGTGTGAACCTGCCCGGTTGGCCTGGACGGTGAGCGTGGCATTAAGAAGTAACACACCCTGTTTGGCCCATCGCTCCAGGTTTCCCGATGCGGGCATCGGTTTTCCCAGGTCGTTGGCTATCTCCTGGTAGATGTTCACCAGCGATGGTGGCAACTGCACCCCATCGTTCACCGAGAAGCACAAGCCATGCGCCTGTCCCGGTTGATGGTAAGGGTCTTGCCCCACGATTACCACCTTCACCTCATCAAAAGGGCAACTATCAAACGCGTTGAAAATCAACCTTGCCGGGGGATAAATCTTCCGCTGGGCATACTCGTTCCGCACGAAGTCGGTCAGCACCTTGAAGTAAGGTTTTTCAAACTCCTGCTGCAAATGGGTTTTCCAGCTCTCCTCAATTTTCACTTCCATACTGTTTCCATTAAAAGAGATTCAACTTTCACCGTTAAAACGCCTTTCGATTTTTCCCATTGAGCGAAACTCTCATTTCGTCGTTAACTCAACCCCAACTTTTACCGTTCAATGAATTTCACCTTTCGTCGTCAGGCGAAATCCAACTTTCCCCAAAAATAGATGAAAAAATGGCTTTTCACAAGCGCAAGGGGGAAAAAAAGGGAAAACGTGTAGCGAAAAGGTGGAGATTTTCTTCGTTCCATTTTGCCGCTTGTCATAAATATGAGCTATTTTTGTGGTATGCAAAAGATACACTCAACGCGCGATTTTGATTTCTATAGCCCCGAGTTTTCGGAGCTAGAACTCGATTTCGCGGGCGATGTGCACGCGGGTTTCCCCTCCCCGGCGGAGGATTTCTCGCGGGAGAAAATCGACCTGAACAAGTTGCTGATCAGGCATCCCGAAGCGACTTTCTACGCGAAGGTAAAAGGGAACTCGATGAGGGGCGATTTCAGCGAGGGGGATCTCCTGGTTATCGACCGGAGCGTGGAGTACTCGGATAACCGGATAGCGCTCTGCTTCATCGATGGCGAGTTTACCCTGAAAAGGATCAGGTACATCGACGGCAAGTGCTTCCTTACGCCTTCTAACGACGATTTCCCCTTGCTGGAGGTCAACCCCGAAAGCAACTCCCTCATCTGGGGGGTGGTCACCTACTCGATAAAAAAACATTGATGTACGCGCTGATCGACTGCAATAACTTTTACGCGAGCTGCGAGCGGCTGTTTAACCCCACGTTGAATAATCGCCCGGTGGTGGTGCTGTCTAACAACGATGGTTGCGTGATCGCACGCAGTAACGAGGCAAAGCGGTTGGGCATCCCCATGGGTGCCCCGGCGTTCGAGTATCGCTACCTTTTCGAGCGGCACCGGGTAGCGGTATTCTCGGCCAACTTCCCGCTGTATGGCGACATCAGCCAACGGGTGATGAATATCCTCGCCACCTACTCCCCCAACCAGGAAATATATAGCATCGACGAGTGCTTCTTGGATCTGTCGGGTATCGAACCGCTCAGGGAGCAGGGACTGGAGATGCGGGCACGGGTGAACCGGTGGGTCGGAATCCCCATCTCGGTAGGTATCGCGCCGACGAAAACCCTTGCCAAGGCGGCCAACCGGATCGCGAAGAAGTTCCCGAACCAGTCCGAAGGGGTACACGTTATCAACACGGAAGAGCTGCGCGTCAAGGCACTCAAATGGTTGCCGGTGGATGACGTGTGGGGAATTGGGCGGCGCTACGCGAAAAAACTGCATGCGGCGGGCATCCACACGGCCTACGACTTTACCCAACTGCCGGAGTCATGGGTGTTGAAAAACATGACCATCGTGGGGTTAAGGCTGCAAAAAGAGCTGAGGGGCATCCCCGCCATCGAGATGGAGATACCCGAGAAGCGGCAGTCCATCGCGACCACGCGCAGCTTCGACAGGGATTACCGCGGGTTCGATGAGCTGCGGGAGCGGGTATCGACCTTCACCTCCATCGCGGCGGAGAAGCTGCGGGCGCAAGGCTCTATGTGTCGCCGGGTGGTCGTCTTCATCGAGACGAATCGGTTCAGGGACGAGGCCGACTTCTACGCCAACCGCGTCACGGTGAAATCCCCCTTCCCCACCTCCTCCACGCTGGAGCTCGTTCACTACGCGGTGGCGGGGCTCAAGGCCATTTTCTTGGAGAACAGGGGGTACAAGCGCGCCGGGGTGGTATTGATGGACTTCGTGGATGCCAACGAGTACCAACCCGACCTCTTCTTGAATTCCAACCCGAAGCATAAAAAGCTGATGGAGGCGATTGATACCCTGAACAACAAGCATGGGAAACGGCTCGTGCGACTGGCCAACCAGGATGCAAAGATCCACAAGATGCGCCAGGAAAGGCTCTCCAAGGCCTACACCACCGATATGAACCAGCTTCTCGATGTAAAGGTGTAGCTATTCCGGTAGTTACTGCCTACGGATCCGGCTGTATCTAAACCGATTAGTTACCGACTCTCGTACGGTCCGTGGATGGATTTCACCGCGTACGCTTCCGAGCTATCGTCCAATACGTAAATGGTGTAAAGGTCACCACCCGGGTGAACCCGGGTAACGATATGACCTTGGTGGCTTTTCAGTTGGTTAACACGCCTTCCCAGCACTACACGGGTAGCCTCCATAAGATTCGTCGCGAAAATATCCCGCTCACCCGGGTAGATTGACTGGTCCAGCAGCCGCTGCAACGTCCGGTGATCGGGATGAGAGGCCGACCACAGCTGCATGATGATGACCCGGGGACGTACCGCCTTCAAAAACGGTTCCCCCATGGCATCATGATAGGCATGATGGTTCGCGTCACACACCTCAACAGGGCCGGTAACCCACCCCACCGGTGTCTCGATATCGCGCCAACTACCTATAGCGTTAGAATGGACGATATCCCCACCGCTAAAATAGTCGAACTTCCCGTAGGAAATACGGATAGCGGCGCTACATTGATTCTCTCCCGGGAACTTATCCGCCTCCAGGGTTTCCAGGGGCGGAAAATGGTCGCGGGTATGGTCACCCACCCCCGTCCAAACAGTCCCGTTGGCAGCTATGTTCCTAATTTCAAACCCGGGGTATCGTTCCGCGTTTCGAAGCAGTACGAACTGCTGGTTGGAACCGACCACAAACTGCTCGGCCGTAGCACCGTTGGCAACATGGCATTCAACAAACCGGATGTAGTTTGCCATGTTCGGATCGCTGGACATCGGCTTCGGGTAGTTGTACTCAGGCCAGCCGCGATCTACGATTTTCTTGAACGGGATCCTGTCGCCCACCTCGGTAATCCCCGTGAGCAGGTAATCACCTTTCTCCGACTTTTCTCGGGCAAGCCGCACCTCCCCCATATGGTCATCGTGAAAATGGGTCAAGAAGATATAATCGATCTCTTTTCGGGGTAGTGGTTCTATCGCACGCTGGATGTAACGGCTAATCCATTCCCCCGTACTTTTACTATCATCGGGACGGGCGGGCGTTACACGAGACGAAGGCACCACCTCACCAGCATCCACCACCAAGGTGGTTCCATCGGGAAGGATGGCGAACAGACACTCCCCCCTACCGGTATTGATGTGGTGCATATCCAGGTAGCCCTCAGACCATGGGGGAAGGGGTTCCCCTGTTTTGACCTGGGCTAACAGTATACCGGGGCAGATAATCGACAGTAATAGCAGTGTGATTCTTAAGTGTATACCTGGAAAAATACTCATGCGTAGGGCGTGGAAATTAGAGGTTTAACCGTAATTTAATTGCTTTCGTAGGGACCATGTACCTCTTTGATAATGAAACTTTCTGTAGTATCGTCCAGTATCAAAACGTGGTAACTATCTCCACCGGGATGAACCCTGATAACGATATGTCCCTGTGTACTTTTCATTTGACCGACCAGCCTTTCACCCAAGACAACCCGGTTGACATCAAAAAGGTGGGTGGTAAAGATATCCCTGTCGCCCGTATAGATATATCGCGACAGCATATTGCGGAGCGCGGTGGCGTCCGGGTGACTCAAGGCAAATCCCTGTATCACGAATACGCGGGGTTGCGTGGCCTGGATGAATCCTACCCCCATGGCATCTTTAGCATGGTGGTTCACCTCACACACATCCACGTTGCCGGTGGCCATGCCTATCGGCGTTTCAATGTCCTTCCAGGTACCCGGCGAGTAGTCATGCACCAGATCCCCACCGTTAAAGTAATCGAACTTGCCATAGGATATCCGTATGGCAGCGCTGCACGCGTTTTCTCCGGGATAATCCTCTTCCGCCAATTGATCGAGCGGAGGGAAATGGGCGCGGGTATTATCGTGCCTGCCCGTCCAAACCTGGCCGTTGGCGGCAATGTTTCGGATCTCGAACCCGGGGTATCGCTCCGGCTGCTTTAAAAGCTTGAACTGCTGGTTGGAGCCGACTTGAAACCGTTCGGCTATCGCGCCGTTCGCCACGTGCCAGGTAACAAAGCGGATGTAGTTCGCCACGGTTGGATCACCGGAAAGCGGTTTCGGGTAGTTGTAATCGGGCCAGTCGCGATCCACGATCTTCCCAAACGGGATTAGCTCTCCCACCTCGGTAACACCGGTAAGGATAAAGTCGCCCTTCTCAGACCTTTTATCGCTGAGCTCCACGTTGCCCATGTGGTCATCGTGAAAATGGGTGAGGAGGATGTAGTCTAACCGCTGCTCGGGTAACGGGCGTAGCATGCGATGTATATAACGGGAAATCCACTCACCGGAGCTTCTGCTGCCATCCGGTTTAAAGTTACGCTTGTCCGTACCGGTTTCGCCGGCGTCAATCATCATCGTGGTTCCATCAGGCAAGATGGCGAGCACGCACTCCCCTTTGCCGGTACTGATATGGTGGATATCCAGGTAGCCGGCATTCCAGTCGGGGTACTCTTGTCCCACCTCAACCTGTGCATCAACTACCTGGGTGATACAGAAGAAAGTAACCCATAATAAGGGCAACATATATCCTTGTCTCATCGCATGCCATCTTTAATACTTTGCACCTACCTTACACGTGACCTTTCAACCATCGCCCCATGTTGGCGGCATACGGCAGTGCCACAGCGTCTTTTAATACCTTGCACGTACCTTCCAGCCCCGTCCCCGGGCGATGCCAAGGTCGCACTCATTTGCTCCCGGGTTACCGCCAATAAACAACGAGCCCGCTCCACCCTCGTGAACTGTGCCGAAGAGCCTGTTTAAAGCTTCACCCGTCAAACGATTGTCTGTACAAACCGCGTAGTTTAGCTTTTTATTGTCACTCAAATCCAACGAGGTGAGTCGATTTTCATAACAGTCCACCCTATTGAGCTCGCTGTTCGCGTGTAGCTGCAGATCGGTCAGCCTGTTTTGGGAGCAGTTCACCCTTACCAGTGCCCTGTTTTCGCCGAGATTCAGCTTCGCGAGGAGGTTGTTGTGGCAGTATAGCTCGGTTAGCAGACTGTTTCCAGCGAGGTTTAACGTGGTCAGTTGATTGCCGTTGCACCAAAGAACCCTTAACGCACCGTTGTGACTCACATCCAAACGTGCGAGTTGGTTGTCACCGCAATCCAGATGGGTCAATTCCCGGGCTTTGCTGACATCAAGGCAGGTCAAACCATTGCCTTTGCAGTCCAATGCCGTGATATTCTCCCCATCCACCGAAATGGTACGGGTGGAGACATGCGGATAGGTGTGCTTGACCAGCGCGCCCTTGTTCTCATCTAGAGTCACGCGCTCCTCTCCCGACCCATCACCCCAGTCGACCGTGGCTACGCCGCTTCCGGATAGCCTAAAAGTGACATTACCCACATCTTGAGCAATCATACGGATCTTCCCGGGATATTCCCTATTTTCCACGAATGAATCGGGGTAGGTAACGAAAAACATCGGCTCGTTTTTTCGAGCGGGCGTCCAGATATCCAGGTCTCGACTGCTCTCATAGAGCTTCACAATCCATGAGTCGAATTTACGTTCGCCTTCGTACAGCACGATGACCCGTGCCCCGGCACCCAGTTCACCGTAGACCTGACGTCCGCTTGCCTGCCCAAACCCCAAGCAGATACCGTCCAAGCAGCCGATATAGTTGTTGTTGTGGTGGTGACCCACGAAAACGCCCATTACATCTTTGCACTCCTGCATCGCGTCAAACAGGTTGGATCGACAACCGGGAGTAGAGGGCTCAACCTCCTGTTGAACCCCCACCGTGGTACTTTTCCCGATAACCTCATTGAATTCCGGAAAGGGAATATGGAAGAAGGCCAACGCCGGAACGGGTATTCCCCCGTTTTGCCCGGTAAACATGGCGCTTTGCTCTTTGTACCATGTCACCTGACTCTGATCAATCCAATTGTACACGCCCGAGTGGCCTTCAGGTGCCTCATTCGTTGCTGACACATCGAACACGTAGCAGCAAGCGGCTGTTTTTGACGAGGTCGCTGACTGTATGGGCAGCACGTAGTTCCCTACCCCGCTTACCTCTACAGGACCGGGTACGGTTAGATTGTAAGGCAATCCCCCGATCACATCCATCGTCTGCTCCTTGGTCAGCTCGTACTCCGCGTCATGATTCCCAAACATGGCAGCCCACGGTGTTTTCGCGTCAATCATCACCTGTGCGACCTTTAACCATGCCCTCTTCCGGTTGTCTGAACCGACCACGTCCCCGGTAAGCATCACCAGATTTGGCTTTTCCCGCTCAATCACTTTTCTCATCATGACGAGCACGCTATCGGAGCGATAGGAGTCAGCTTGCAGATGGAGGTCCGTGAACTGGACGATTTTGAATATCGAATCGGGATTGAATATTAGCCGGGGCTGCTCTTGCCCAATGACCCACAAAGAGGAAAGAATAAGAGCAGCCGCGGTAAATAATTTTTTCATGTAACCCAATTGTATCACTGGTAAGAGTGATTCTGTTCACGTTCCACCACCGGTACCTGCCAGTAGTAATCTGCATAGGGTGGCATCACGGGCGAGAAAACGGCCGGATCCCTATCCCCGATACCGATGGGCAGTTGTAACCCGATCAGGTAATAGGTTCTATCGCCATTTTCGGTCGCCATCTCCTTGATGCGTTCATTGTGAATCATGTCTGCCGTGAGGGCGGCTGATTCAATGCTCGCCAAGCCCGCGCGGTTACGTACCACGTTCAGGTCGGCCGCGGCACCGGTCTTATCGTTCTTATTGTACCGGATAATCGAGCGGGTAAGGTACACCTCTGCCAAGCGAATAAGCGGTCTGTTCGATCGGCGTTGATCGGGTGCCCTGAACCACTTGTGGCTCCACACCATGGGAGGCACCTGGTCCGACCTCGGGTCCACCTCGTTACGGGCGTACACCTGCTGGTATCGTTTGTCGCTCCTGGCTTCTGCCGTTTCCGACAAGTCGTTATTCATCCACCCCACCTGTTTCAAGGCCCAGTGTGACAGGGGTTGGCTTGCCCAAGCGGCCATACTTTTCCTTGAGAAGTGGCTCCATCCATAAATCGTCTCCATACGCCCGTAGGCACCTGAAGTGCTATTGCAGGCCGTTTGCCAGATCACCTCTTTGCCCCAACCATCGGCACCGTTTTTGTTGAACGCCTCGATGGGATCTTCGGTAAGGTCATACAATGGGCTACCTAAGATGTAGTTGCATTCGGTCAAAGCCTTGTCATGCTCTCCCTTGATAAAGTAGAGGCGCATGAGCATCGCGGAAGCGGCCACCTTGTTGGCACGCGCCCTGACGTTCACCTCGTTCACCAGTGGGGCATGATCTTCGAACAGCAGCTTCTTGGCTTCTGTCCAATCCTTCTCTATGGCCGCGTACACCTCTGCAACGCTTCCTAACTCGGGGTTCTTCAACGCTTCTGACGAGGTGACGAAATCTCTTCTCAACGTGAAGTAACGACCATCGTTGCTGCCTTTGGGGTTGTAAGGGGGAGCGTACATCCTGGCCAAGTACCAGTAGGCCACCCCCCTCATGAAGAGGAGCTCTCCCTTGAAATGATTGACTTTATCCCTTTCGGCCTGTGTCATGCTGGGAAAAGGATCTTTACCGGCTTCTTCCGCATCGTTCAGCATCTTTAAAGGACCGTTACAGGCGGTTACCATCTCGTACAGTTTCACAAACGTCCCTTCCATTTCGTAAGCGGGCACCGCCTTGTTGAATTCCCGATTGTAATATGCCGCGGAGGCACTGGCCCCAACGAATTGAGGGAGAAAGAGGGCGATATCCGATTCCGTGAAATTTTTAAGCGCCATCGTGCCAAAAGCGTGCGTCCAGGGCTCACGGTTTTGCAGGTAGTAGGGTTCCCTTACCCCCAGCTCCAGTTCATTAACATTCACCCAGGGAAATTGATTGGGTCTTTCCAGCTCAAAAAACGCATCGTTATCGCAGGCGACGAGCAACACTATCGAGAATATCGCTAATAAATATTTTTTGGTTGTATTCATTGCAAATCAGGTTTATTATTAAAAAATGAGGTTTAACCCAAGGCTATAGGTGCGGGCCTGTGGCATCGAGTTGTAACTTACAAAACTCGCGGCAGAAGCTTGATCGAGGGGTACTTCAGGATTGTAACCCGAGAAGCCGGTTAAGGTAAACAGGTTGGTCACGCTTAAAGAGACGCGTAATGACTGCACTTTTACCTTTGCCGTTAACGATGATGGCAAGGTGTAACCGACGTTCAAGTTGTTCAGCTTCAAGTAATCCCCTTTCTCCAGGAACATCGAAGAGATGTACTTCTCTTCGGTACCGTACGTTACCGGATCGGTCGATGGTTTTCCCTCGTCGTCATAAAAATGTTGTACGTTCATGACCACCCTGGGCCACTTCGCGTTGTCACCGGGTTTTTCCCATGCTTCCGTCAACAGCTTATGGGAAAGAGCACGTACCCCCCTGTTGGGTGTGAGGGTGCTTTGCAGCAAGCGGTTGTAAATGTAATGACCGGTGGCAAATGAGAAATTCATGTTCAAGTCAAAGTTTTTGTAGGTAAACTGGCTATTGAAACCACCGATAAACTTGGGTAAAGAGGTTTTCCCTTTTAGGATCATCCGGTTCTCTTCCAAATTGCTTGTTGTGCCCGGAATAATATTGCCCGTATGAGAGGTTGTGCCATCCTCATTGACCTTAACCTCGTAGATCATGGGTATTCCCTTCTCGGGGTCTACCCCTGCCGATTCGGCCATGTACCAGTTGCCCAGCGGGAGTCCCGTCTTGAAAATCGTGATCACCCGGCTCTCGTACGGTTCTGCCTGCGTGATACCCACGTTGTTGGCATCCGATTCAGGATCCAATGCAAGAATCTTGTTGCTGTTCGTAGAGAAGTTCAGGCCCACTTTCCAGGTAAGGGCTCTGTTCAAAATGGTCGCGTCCACGTTAAACTCAATCCCCTGGTTCTGCATATCGCCTATGTTCTGCCAAATGATATTCCCACCGAATATCCCGGCCGAGTATGGAAGGGCCACGGCCAGTAGCATATCCTCAACGTTTTGCTTGTAGTAGGCAAGTGACCCGTTAATCCTGTTATTTAGCAACCCAAAATCGAACCCAAAATCCAAGGTGCTGGTCGTCTCCCATTTTATATCCGAGTTGCCAATGCTGGCCAACTCTGTACTGGGGATTCCCAGGTTGTTGCCGGTTCGTACTGAATACCTGTCGGAGGTAATCCCGCTGGGTATATTGGTATTACCGGTCTGGCCGTAGCTTCCCCTTAACTTGAGCAGGTTGATGATATCTGCATTGAAGAACTCCTCCTCAGAAATAATCCACCCCGCGGAACCGGAAAGGAAGGTGGCCCACCTGTTCTCGGGTGTAAACTTAGATATCCCATCGCGTCGGGCACTTGTCCCCACGATATACCTATCTCTAAACTTGTAATTGGCCCTACCAAAGAAACCCCTCAAGTAACTCTCGCTGCTTAAAGTGCTACGTCCCTTTATGGATTCGGGTGTACCCACCTCTCTGAAGCTACCGATTAACGACTGACTTTCAAGGTAAGTATTGTGAAATTGTGATCGCGTATTCTCCACGCCCGTTACGATATTTAGCCAGTGGTCTTCGCCAAGATACTTGTCGTAATTCAGGTAAGCGTTGTAGTTAATGACCGTATGCTGGTTTTTCTCCTCCCGCGCCATGGCACCATCAATACGAACACCTTTCCCGCGGTAGGAAAGACCTTTATCGAAAACCAGGTTAGCCCCGAACTCCCCAACGAGGGTGAGGCCGTCAGCCAGTTTCAGTGTCGCGTTTAAACCTTGTAGCACGTTGACCGTTTGAAGGTTGCTCTCGCTATTCACGGGAGAGATACCTGCCAGGGCGTTCGCGCTTGACAAGGGGTTCCAGAAGCCGTTGATGCCCGTATCCGTATCATCGTAAACCTTCATCCATGGCAACGAGTAGGCATTCACTTGTGCCCAGCCACCAGCGGCAGCCCTTCCGTAGTCCGATTTCGACCGATTGTTGTCGGTGAACGAGAGACTCCCGCGATAATTGAGGTTGAGCACCTCGTGTAAGTTGTAATTGAGGTTCGCGTTCGCGGAGAAGAGATCCATATCGTTGAACTTAAGGATGCTTTTATCTTTTCTGTAACGCAGCGACAGGTAGGCACTACCCTTATCGCTCCCCTGGGTCGCGGCTATATTTACCTCATTAAACATCCCTGTTCTGCTTATCACCTTACCCCAGTCGGTATTGGTAGCCATCGCCTCGGCCCTGGTCATGGTAGCGGTTACGCCATCCAGTTGATTAAGCGATGCCTGGGGATCAAAGGTTCCCGACAACTTGCTGTTGGCATACGCTTTGTCCATGATTTCAATATACTGTGGACCTGTTGCCAGACCAATATCCCGGTTGGCCCAGTTGCTAACACCAGATTTCACGTCTACCGAGATATTCATGGCTCCCTTTTTCCCCGACTTGGTGGTCACGAGGATCACACCGTTGGATCCCCTGGAACCGTAAATGGATGTGGCGGCCGCATCCTTTAGCACCTGAATCGACTCTATATCAGCCGGGTTAATCATCGACATAACATTCTGCGACGATTCACCGTCATAAGAACCGCCGAGATTGGTACTCGCGATGGGAATACCATCCACGATCCACAAGGGATTGGTTCCCGAGGAGATCGAGTTTACACCACGTACTTTAATCTGCACGGGCGACCCTGGTATCCCCGATTCGTTGGAGACCATCAGTCCCGGTGCCAATCCCTGCAAGGCGGCATCAAAAGAGGCGGCACTGGTTGCCTTGATCAGGTCTTCACTGCTTATCGTGGATATGGACCCGATAACGTCCCTTTTCTTCTGCGTACCATACCCCACAACAACGATTTCATCCAAAAGCCCTACGTCTTCATGCATGATCACGTTCATCACGGAGACACCGTCCCAGGCAACTTCTTGCGCAGAAAAACCGATATAGGTGAACACCATCACCGCATCTTCGGGAACCTGAATCGAGAAGTTCCCATCTATATCGGTGACCGTTCCGTTAGAGGTGCCTTTTTGAATGACGTTCACCCCTATCAGCGGAGTACCCACTACATCTTTTACAGTCCCCTCAAGTGTACTGTTTTGTGCTACTGCTCTTGTTGAAAGTAGCAAAAAAAATAGGCTCAAGCCTATAAACGCGCTTGACAATTTAATTCTACCCATAGTGACTTAATCAATTTTAAATTCACAATAACGACGCGAATATAAGAAAAAATACACCAAAAATGTTACCTTTTTGTTAAGTTGCTGCTTTCATTTTCATATAAGGAGCGATTTCCAGGAGAGAGAGAAACGTTAACATGAATCAATATGGCTGTACATCTAATGCCAGGCCTCTCTTTTATAGCAGCCGGGTAATTGTCGTGACTAAATAGTAGAACAGTGAACCTGTTTAAATGATTTTTCTTATTTTCGCGTATGACTAAACTGTTTTTCCATCCCCATCATGGTTATCACGATTATCATATTAATTATTTTAGGGGCTTTTTTGGCTTGGGGGAAATTTCGTTCCGACATAGTAACCATGCTGGCGCTCATGTCGTTGACCGTTCTCGACATTTTGACCCCCCAAGAGGCCATCGCCGGCTTCTCCAATCCGGTTGTACTGATGCTGGCCGGGATGTTTATCGTGGCGGGAGGCATTAACCAGACGGGATTGGCGAAAAAGTTGAGTATTCGCCTCCTGCAATGGGGACGCAAAAGTGAGCTCTGGCTTTTCGTGCTTGTCATGCTCGTGACGGCGCTATTAAGCTCGTTTATGAGCAACTACGGAACTGTCGCGTTGTTGTTACCGATTATCGTGAGCATGACCCGTGAAGCGGATTTAAATGCCCGCCGTTTTCTGATGCCGATGGCGTTTGCTGCCAGCATGGGCGGGATGATGACCCTAATTGGTGCACCACCTAACCTGATCGTGAACGAGGCGTTGATTGACGCGCATTTTAAAGGGCTGGATTTTTTCACCGTATTGCCCGTGGGTATTATATTGCTGGTCATCGGGATTATCTTTTTGTGGTTTCGTTCTACCTACCTCGAGAAAAGTAACCGTGACAAACAGGCTGCTGAACGGCACACAAAGTCTCCCCAGGAGTTAATCAAAGAGTATCAGCTGTCCGATAACCTCTACAGGCTGCAAGTTCCTGAAGAGAGCCCGATCCTTCACACCCCGCTCAGAGATTTGGCCATAACCAACCGCTACAACGTGACCATTGTCGAGATCAGGAACTACCAAAGTCCAACCGATAAGATTTTGAAATCGGTAAGCCACTACTTCGCCAATGCCGACAGCATCTTGCATGTTGACGACCTGATTTACGTGGAGGGCTCCTTCGATGATGTGAACCGTTTTGCTGATGAGAACAACCTGGTTTTCGTGGATACCAAACAAGCTGAAAACAAGATCATGGCATTCGATTCTGATATGATGTTCGATGAAATTGGGGTGGCTGAAGCAGTGGTGTTATCAAGTTCAAAACTTGTAAACAGGCAAGTAAAAGAGAGTGGTTTCAGGAGACGCTATCAAATCAATATTTTGGGGATAAAACGGCAAGGAGAGTACATTTTACACCAGATTCAGCACGAGAAAATTCATGCCGGGGACTCGTTGCTTATCCAGGGAGCCTGGGCCAATATGAACGAAATGGCTTCCGAAGAGTTGGATTTGGTCATCGTGGGGCAGCCTATGCAAGAAGCCAACAAGGTGGTGTTGGAACACAAGGCGGGCATATCGGCGCTCATTCTTTTCGCGATGATCATCTCGATGGCATTCAAGATATTGCCCAACGTTACATCCGTTTTGGTTGCCGCCCTGCTGATGATTATTACCGGTTGTTTCAGAAACGTGGAGACGGCGTATAAATCCATCCGTTGGCAAAACATCGTTTTTTTCGCCGCGATGCTTCCCATGGCGACCGCGATGGATAAAACAGGGGCATCGGCCACGATCTCCCACGGTTTGGTCAGCTTTATAGGCAGCTTGGGACCCCACGCGGTATTAGCCGCACTCTATATAGCCACGTCGCTATTCACCCTCTTTGTGAGCAATGCCGCCACCGTGATTATCTTCGCGCCCATCGCCATTCAATCGGCGGTCGCGTTGAACGTGAGCCCCTACACATTCGTGTTGGCCGTGGCCACGGCCGGGGTAATGTGCTTGGCAAGCCCGTACGCCACGCCACCCAACTCCCTAGTAGTACCCTCGGGACATTACACCTACAGTGATTTTATCAAGGTGGGACTCCCGCTCCAGCTTATTTACGTGATCGTGATGATTTTCGCACTACCACTGTTGTACCCGTTTTGATCAGGTGGTTAGCGTGTATTCCCTAGCTTTGTCATCGTACAGGAAGAACAAAACAAAATTGTAAGAAGCAGCCAGGTAAATGAATACAGGTTGAATTTCACCTTAAATGCTTAAAGTTTTTATCGGTTGTAGTTCTTAATATCAGTAAGGATCTTTTCTTCTACATCACTCGGAAAAGTATCGGGCATTCCATACCAATAGAAAGAATCTAACCCTTCGTAATTCCGCTTTTCGATATGCAGGCGAGTAGGCAGGTAACTGGAAACATCGTTTGTATAACCAGCTACAGAAACCATCTCTCCTGGCCACATCTTCTTTACGAGCAACCCGTAGGGTGTGGTTGTTTCCCGTGAGAATCCCACCAGTTTCCAGTTCCCGATATTGAGTGTATGAACCTGAACCGGCATCGGGATTGTTTTCACTTCCTGGTCAAGGTGATTCAGCATGATTTCACTCCAAGTCAAGTTTCTTTCGGCGAGCATAGCGTTAGGATTACCATCTTCTATAAATGCCAAAATCTCGTCTTTACTTTTCACGGCTACCTCAAAATCGATGGTATCTATAAAAAAGGTAAGGGGACCACTTAGCTTTCTCATAGGACGTTCCAGTACCGCTACTACCTCGTTTCCCAACTTCTCACCTGTTGTATATTCCGATTTGTCCGCCGGGTTGATATCGCCTGCCGTACCCTGTAGAAAGAGACTACGGGTAATCCCGCTCTTTTCTTTGATTACCTTTCTAGCAACACCCGGGTAATTAGCAGAAAGGGTGAAGCGATCCTCCGGTAGGCTGAACACCGGATGGCACGCGGCAATAAAGAGGCAACCTTCGCTTTGATCGTCCAGGTAACGGAAGCGAAGTACATCGACGTCATCATCATAGATTTCCGGACGATCCCTGAGGCTCCTGTTGAATCCGAGCTGTGCGCTCCCCCTACCAAAAAACAGTTCTGCCGGTTTCGCGTTGTCAAGAGACTCCTCCACCGCCTTAACGATTGCTTCTCGTACTACTACATAGAGGTAGGTGGAGTCAGCAACGCGGTTGCTCTCCTGCCAGGTAGGCCAGTTCTGGGTGACCGGGGCAAAATGCGTATGGGAAGAGTTAATGAGAACCGCCGAAGGGGATAAGCCCCGCTTTTCGTAAAGCTCCTCCTTAATAATTTGGGCAAAAGAGTCGTTGATACCGGTCAAGTCCAGCGCGACGATTACCGCCGTTTTTTCGGCTGTAGCAATGGAGAGAGCCCTTGCCGAGAGTTCTTTCCGGCTTCGATGCTCTCCTTGAAACACCCTGTTGGCATCATCTATACCATAGAGCTGATTCCCGGCAAGAAGAATGGCCTTGATATCCTCATGCACTGTCACCCCGTTTTTATAACCTATTTTCATCCATTTTCCCTTCTGATAATCCCCTCCTTGTTGATAGAGGACTCCATCCCGGGTGAGGGCAAGCAGCCTGTTCTCATCTCCGGCTACCGAGGTTACATTATTTAAAGGAAGAAAGGGAGCCTTTGTCCATTTTAATTTCCTGGCATTGAGGTCTGCCACGTGGAATACCCCCTCCTGATCAGCCAAATAAAGTTTATCCCCTGCTACAGCCATAGCCACAACCGTGTTATTCCATTGACCCACTTTTTCCCACTTGGACTTTTCGTGGGACAGATCGGTTTTTAACAGCTGCCCATTCGGACCAATGGCGTAGAGGCTGCTTGTCGCAGCAGCGATGTATCGAATGCCAACCGCATCACCCATCTTTTCCCATTGGGATATCCCTGCGCCACTGTTTCGGTACAGCGCAGAGCCATCCACGTAATAAAGGTGCTTTTCTCCACCGGTAATTCCCCAATAAGGGGGTAACGCCCCCTGTTCTTTCCATTGCAGGGAAAACCGTCCCTCCCAGGGAGCCGCATAACCGGCAAGGGTCAATGAAGCAAACTGATTATCTGGTTCAAGACTTGTAGCAGAGTAGCCTACCCGGTAAGTTTCTTGAGAAAAACAGGGGGCTAAGAGCAAAATAACCAGTTGAGAGGTAATAAATACTTTTTTTCTCATACGTATACTGTTAGAGGTGATTTATTGTCAATTCTAAAACGCGTCATAACCATATTTTTCCTATCATGCGATTACCTGATAACCCTCACCTTGTAGAGGTCAATTTCCGGGATGATAATCGTTTTGTCTGGATTCAAGCAGTAGATGTTGTGGGTCCACCAGCTTATTTCACCCTTGGTATAGATGAGATGACCCGTTTTCTCGTCGTAATAGACCGATTTGACGGCAGGTTCGTTCGCGATGGGATGGAATGGCTCAAAAGTGTGGTTGTTTAGATCGAACTGCCACACCTTTGTCGATGTGGATATCAAAAACTGATCCTCGGAAGAGGCGTAGAGGTCGTGACCACCGGTTTCCGGTAGTATCCACTTCTCCTCCAGCCGCAACCCCGGGTTAGGGCTATCCCAATCGGCCAATGAATAGGCTCTAAGCTCATCGTATCCCAGCGCGTAGAGGAGCCCCCTACCCTCTAGCCAGGTAACACCGTGACCGGAATAGAGGGAGTCACTGTACAGCACTTCATTGGAGCGGTCCACATCGTAAATCTCCAGGCGATTCCCCTTGGGATGGATAGACAACGCGACCGCTACCCGATTGCCCGGAAGGTACTCCACGGAATGCGCGTTGGGCGTGAGGGCGTAAAAGAGACACTCCTTGGTCTCCCGGTCAACCATCACGGTACCACCGCTCGAAGAGCAGATTAGGAGCTTGGTATGGTTATCCACCGATTTATGGTCATCCACGGTCTTCATGCGCCGGATCATCGTGTCGGGCATGTTCGGGATTTCGAAGGTGTTCAACTGCCAAATGACCTGCTTCACGCTGTCGGACGAATTCTCAAAATCCAGGATCATCACCACATTATCTCCTCCAACGATTAGTTCACGGGGAAGGCGTGGGTTGCACGATGCCGCAACAAAAAGGAGCAGGGTAAAAAATAGCCAAAAAATGGGTTTACGCTTTGTCATTGTTATATTTGTTTAGATTCCCCCCCTGGGTTTGTTTCAATATGTTCTTCAACGTGGCTGTCCTTTAATGATGCCAAGGCATTTTAACGAGCCACGATTAACACTTCATTAGATTGCCTTGTACTCAAAACATATTTGATTTCATTACTTTGATATACTTTGACACTTTTACCTAATCCTTCCAAAATTTCAACGAGTTCATTTATTGTAGGAATACCATTGGAACGATAGGATATAGCCATCGTTGAATTACGGAACTGTGCAAAAAGGCGTTTAAATGCTTGATGAATGCTTGCTGCATCATTCCAGACATTCGGTTGCCGATACAGACGCCGATGTTTGCTGTTATAATCAATTTGTGAACTCCAATTATCATAATCTAAAAGCCCATTTAGAAAATGATAAAAATCAGCATAATCTACACCAACACCATTTTCATTTAAATAGGGTGTGTCAATGTAGACAAAATCATAATTGTCTTTTATATCAAAAACATTCTCATTTATTGAAAGACAAAGTTGTTCATTATCAAAAATCGCATTGTTAGCTTCTTCAACAAATTTGCGAAAATGAGTATCAAACGGGGTATCCCATGTTTTCTTATTACCGAAACTTCGTTCTACCTTCTGCAACCTAACGTAAAGATTTCTTCGATGAAAAAGGTTATAAGGGCGTTTGATGATGCAAGATTGAAACAAAGCGAAGTAAGCTATGGCTTGCTTATAAGGATTATTTATACATCGGATATTGGTAGAAACAACATCTAACCAGCGATTTTCTTCATCAGTGAAATATATATCCTTGAACGCACGTGTTATAAAATCGGGATACCGGACTTCTCCATTCTTCTTCAACAAGCTGGCAACCTCTGAATTGTCAAGGTACGTATCTTTGTTTTCAATCAGAGCCCTACCAATAATGTGATTAAACGGCAGAATATCATTATATGTGACCTTTTTACCCTCTTCTTTCAAGCGGAAAGAGACACTACCAGTTCCCCCAAAAGCATCCAAAGCCGAGTGGAAAGGAATGTCTTTAACGCAATCCCATATCCAATCAACAAACTTCTGCTTACTCCCTTGGTAACGAGTAGATGGGAACTTAGCAACCGTTGGTATATATTCAGAAAAAAGGGCCAATTGCGATGACATTATTTCAAATGTTTGAATTGTTTATATTCAGCTAGATTTTTGTAATAGGGTTTGGGTAATTCTGCTTTCTTAGCCATATCGGCAGTTAGGTAATACATCCAATAGTCGTTGAAAACCTCTTCGCCAAGATTGGCAAATGTGCCGTTACCATTCAACAAGTCTTTAATATTGTTTACTGAACCAATGTTTTTTGTGTTTCCACTTCCTGGGCGATCAATCGCGATTTTCCATTTTTCTTGTACAAAGAACTGAAAATTCCTAATGACAGAAACAATCTCATTCAGGTTATTTAACGTGTATGTTTTCCGTTCATCAATGTTAGGTACAGTATCATATATAACTCCCAAAACAACATGTGCTTTGTAGTCACCATAAGGGTAAGTAGTATTTTTAAGGCTTTTCCTATCACGGAAATACCCTGTAAAGGCACCTAAAGTTATACCTTTTATTCGAGTTGAGCTTTTACGATAGCTACTTTTCAAATCTACTGCAAACAGATTGCCTTCCTTGTCTTTAAACGTGATGTCAGGATAAAAGTTTTGCTTTTCAGTCAACTCGACAGCTAATTCATTTTGGACTGCAAAATCCAAAATCTTCGGGAAAAGATAAAGTTCTATGATTTTGGAAATAACCTTGGTATCTGAGGATATGGTATAAATGTTCTTGTAAATATCAATAAATCCCTTGACCACCCAATACCCATCTTCCGTACTTATGGTTTTTCCAAACTCGCCAACAGCTTTGCGCAATAACCCGATGAATGTTTCTTTATCCATTTTCTAATACTAGTAGTATTGCAAAGATACAAAAAAAGGTCTGTACCTACCCGTTTTACCTATAAGAAACAGCAAAAAAGCCACCAAGGGTTAAACAAATGATTAAATCATTTGTTTAATTTGAAAAGAGACACTATATTTGCGATTCAAAACTAAAGGTATGGAACCGTTAACCACCGAACAAAAAATCATCAAGGCCGCCAGCAAGCTTTTTACACAAAAGGGGTACGCGGCAACGAAAACACGGGAGATCGCTGAAGAGGCGGACATTAACCTGGCGCTGCTTAACTACTACTTCGGGAGCAAAGAGCGACTTTACAAGGAGGTGGTAAAGGATAAACTCTGGATGCTCCTGGAGGTGATGATCCCGATCTTGTCGGACGAGAAAGTGTCACTCGAAGAGAAAGTAATGACCATCGCCGAGAACTACACCCAACTGCTTCTTGAGCATGAGGAGCTCCCCATCTTTATCCTTAACGAGTGGACCGTGAACGAGGATTTGTTCGTTGATATCACCCGCGACGCACGTCTCTTCGCGAAACCGGTGATAGAGAAGCAGCTGAAGGAGAACGGGATGAAGGTGTCTGTACCCGATTTTATCGCTAACTTGCTGAGTTTGATTATGTTCTCATTCGTGGCCAAGCCGCTGATCGTCTCGTCGGGATTGGTAGAAGAGGGAGAATTCGCCAACTTCGTGAACCGGCGAAAGGGGAAGATATGGGAGTGGATGACCAAAATTAACCAATAAAACAAACAGTTATGCATGCTACCAACTTACCTGTTAGTACACGAAAAAACCAGCTTAACGGGTTTATCAGATCTATCGGTCTCACCAAACACACTATGCTTGCCGAACTTACCAAGTACAGTAAACAACTCAAGAACATCGGGTTTATCTGCCTCGTTTGGCTTATCGGAGCGTTTTCGCTGGTGGCAAAGGGGCAAGAAGTTATCACGATCGATCGATGTCAGGAGTTAGCACGGGAGAACTACCCGGCCCTGGTCCGATACGGTATCATCGAGAAAACCAAGGAATACACCATCGCTAATGCCAACCGTGCCTACCTGCCGCAAGGGAGCTTCAGCGCGCAAGCCTCCTGGCAGTCCGATGTGACGAAGATTAACCTGGATTTGCCGGAGGGGATGCCACCCATCGAGGTACCGGTGCCGGACAAGGACCAGTACCGGGTGGTGGCAGAGTTAAACCAACTGATATGGGACGGGGGACAAATCGCGGCACGAAAAAAGGAGGTGGAGGCAGGTGCCCAACTGGAGTTGCAGCAATTGGAGACGGAGGTGTACGGGTTGAGGGAGCGGGTGAACAACGTCTTTTTCGGCATCCTGTTGATGAAGGCGAACCTGCACCAACAAAACACCCTGGAGAACGAACTGCAGCGAAACCTCGATAAGGTGATGGCCTACCTGGAGAACGGGTTAGCCAACGAGGCGGATGTCAGCACGGTGAAGGTAGAGCAGCTGAAGGCCAAGCAGCAACGGGTGCAGCTGGAATCAGCCCTCGAAGCCTATATCCATCTATTGTCGGTGTTGACCGGCGTGCCGATGGATACCGAGATGACTTTCGTGAAGCCGGAACCGGGAACGGAGGCGACCCTGAAAACACTCCTGCAAGCGACGAGCTTGCCGACCAACCGACCGGAATGGGCGCTGTTCCAAGCGCAGGAGAACGCGATCGATTCCAAACGATCGTTGCTCAACGCGAAAAGCCGACCGGTTATCGGGGCGTTCGCACAGGGTGGGTACGGCAAACCGGGACTGAACATGTTCGAGAACGAGTTCAAACCCTACTTCGTGGGGGGCATTAAGCTCACCTGGAACTTTAGTAACCTCTACACGAGGAAAAATGACCTGAGGATGATCAACCTGCAAAAAGAGGCGGTGAACGCGCAACGGGAGACGTTCCTGTACCAGTTGAACATGGAGATCCCACGCCAACGGGTGGAGATGGAACGATACAGGAAAACGATGGAGGAGGACGATGAGATTATCCAACACCATCGGATCATGCGGGAGGCGGCAGAAGCAAAGGTGGAGAACGGAACGTTGACCATGTCCGACCTGATGAAGGAGCTCCTCGCCGAGGAGGCCGCTAAACAGGCTAAGACGCTGCACGAGATACAGTACCTCATGTCGCTCTACGCGCTTAAAAACACGGTCAATATGGAGTGACGATATAAAAAAAGAAGCATATGAAACTTAACAGAATTATTTTTTTGGCCGCTGCAACCCTCACGGCCATTGCCCTATCCTCTTGCGGTGCTGGGGAGACAGACTTTGACGCGACCGGTTCGTTCGAGGCGACCGAGATTATCGTGTCGTCGCAAGCGAACGGGCTTATCTTGGAGCTGAACGCGGAGGAGGGTCGGCAACTACAGGAGGGGGAGCTGGTGGGAGTTATCGATAGCACGCAGCTGCACCTGCAGAAGTTGAGCCTTCTCTCAAGCGCGAGAGGGGTGCGGGCGCAACAACCCGATATCCGTAAGCAGACGGCGGCTATCCAGGAGCAGATCAACACCCTGGAAAGGGAACGAGAGCGGGTGGAGCGACTGATCGAATCGAACGCGGCGAACCAGAAGCAGCTGGACGATATCGTGGCACAACTGGAGGTGCTCCGTAGCGAGCTGGATGCCCATCAAACCGTGCTGAGACAGAGCAGCGTGCAGGTATCGGCGCAAAGCTCCACGCTGGAAATACAGATTGCCCAGCTGGAGGACCAGCTGGAGAAAACCAAGGTGAGGGCTCCCATCAGCGGCACCGTGCTCAACAAGTACGCGGAAGCGGGAGAGCTAGCCGGTATGGGGACGCCCCTCTTTAAAATCGCGGACACCGAGAGGATGTTCCTCCGCGCGTACGTGACGAACGACCAGTTGGCGAAGGTGAAGCTGGGCGATGAGGTCACCGTTCGTGTAGATGATGGTGAGGGCGGCGCACGCACTTACACCGGGCATATCAGCTGGATCTCCGACAAGTCGGAATTCACACCCAAAACCATACAGACTAAGAATGAACGGGCCAACCTGGTCTACGCGATGAAGGTATCGGTACAAAACGATGGCTACCTGAAAATAGGGATGTACGGCGAGGTGAAGTTTGATTAACAGAGAAGCTGCAAAGCAAACAGCAAATCTAAAGCCGAGGGCTAAGGGTGTAGCAAAAAAATTTAACAAAAATGATTGTCGTAGCAAACCTACATAAGACGTATAGCACGGGGCTCGGCAAAAAGGGCAAAAAGGGTAAGGGTAAGGGCAACGGCAAAGGTGATGGTAACGGTAACGGCGACGTGAAAGCGTTGAACGGGGTCACCTTCCGGGTCAACAAGGGGGAGATACACGGGATCATCGGTCCCGATGGAGCCGGTAAGTCGACCCTCTTCCGGATTTTAACGTCGCTGCTCCTGCCGGACGAGGGTCCCTCCAAAGCTACCGTTGACGGTTACGACACGGTAAAAGATTTCCGGCAAATTCGGCAAATTATCGGTTACATGCCAGGCAGATTTTCGCTCTACCAAGACCTGACCGTGGAAGAGAACCTGAATTTCTTTGCGACGCTATTTAACACGACCGTCAAAGAAAACTACCACGTCATTAAAGATATCTACGGGCAGATCGAACCGTTTAAAAAGCGACGGGCCGGTGCACTGTCGGGTGGCATGAAGCAGAAGCTGGCCTTGAGCTGCGCGCTGGTGCATAGGCCCACCGTCCTGTTCCTGGATGAGCCGACTACCGGGGTAGACCCGGTATCGAGGCAGGAGTTTTGGGAGATACTCGATAGGTTGAGCGAGCAAGGGATCACCATCCTGGTCTCCACCGCCTACATGGACGAGGCCAACCGCTGCACGCGCATCTCGCTCATGCAGGAAGGTCAGTTTATGGCGACCGATACACCCAAGGGAATCACGGAGAGCTACGATGAGCTGTTATGGTCGGTAGAGGGGGAACGGATGCCGGCACTGCTCGCCGAGTTACGCGCACACCCCGACGTGAAAACGGCCTTCGCGTTTGGCGACAATCACCACGTTACCGTAAGAGAGAGATTAAGCGTGGATGCACTGAAAGAATACCTTACCGGCAAGGGATTCAACAAGGTGCGCGTCATGCCAATAGAGCCTACCGTGGAGGATGCTTTCATGAAAGCATCCATGGAGGTGTTAAACGGTAACGAGTAGCTATGCGCTGTTCAGTCAATGGGTATAGGATAACGATGTAGTGAAATTACAGGGTAAATCTTGAAAAGGCGCGTGAAATTCACGCTTGATATATAGGCATAGAATAACAACGAAGTGAAGTTACAGTGCTAATGGGTAACGTAATCAAAGTAAGAGAGTTGACAAAGCGGTTTGGCAATTTCACGGCCGTGGATCGCATCTCCTTTGATGTGAAGGAGGGGGAGATTTTTGGCTTCCTGGGGGCTAACGGGGCGGGGAAAACCACCGCCATCCAGATGCTGTGCGGGATAAGCAAGCCCAGCGGAGGAACGGGCACCGTGGCTGGTTTCGACATCAACAAGGAGAGCGAGAAGATAAAACGGAATATCGGCTACATGAGCCAGCGCTTCTCTCTTTATGAGGACTTGCGGGTATGGGAGAACATACGGCTTTTTGGCGGTATCTATGGCCTGTCGGAAAAGGTGATCGCCAAAAAAACCGACGAGCTGCTGGAGCGTCTGGATTTCGCAAGCGAACGGAACACGATGGTGAAATCGCTCCCCCTCGGCTGGAAGCAGAAGCTGGCCTTCTCGGTCGCCATCTTCCACGAGCCGAAGATCGTATTCCTTGATGAGCCGACCGGCGGAGTGGACCCGGCCATGCGGCGGCAGTTCTGGGAGATGATCTACGATGCGGCAGAGCGGGGCATCACCGTCTTCGTAACCACGCACTACATGGATGAGGCGGAGTATTGCAACCGGGTATCCATCATGGTAGATGGCCGGATCGACGCGCTCGACACGCCCAAGGAGCTGCGAAGAATCCACAACGCGGCATCGATGGAGGAGGTGTTTACCCGACTGGCCAGGCAGGCGAAAAGAGTGGAATAGCAAATGGAGGTGGGTGGAAAAAGTGCAGAGCAGAGCAGAGCAGAGCAGAAAAGAGAAGAGAAGAGAAAAACAGGACAAAGATAAGTAGTAACAGGAGCAGATGAAACAATTTATAGCATTTGTGAACAAGGAGTTCCGCCATATCCTACGGGATAGGCGAACCATGCTCATTATCCTGGGGATTCCCGTGGTGCAGATCCTCCTGTTTGGTTTCGCCATCAACACCGAGGTGAAGGACCTTCATGTGGCCCTCTACGCTCCCTCGCCGAACGGGTTCACCAAAGGCATCACCGAAAGGTTTCACCAGAACGAGTACTTTACCTTCCTGGCCGAGCTGGATGACCCTATAAAGATGGAAGAGAGCATGCGGAAAGGGAAACTCGATATGATGGTACTGTTCGACACGGAGGGGGATGCAGTGCAACTGATCATCAACAGCAGCGACCCTAACCGGGGATCAATCGCGGCAACCTACGCGACGGCCATCATCGGCGGCTACCAACAAGAACTGGCCGGGATCACGAAGATGCCTTTCCAGATAGAGATGGAAAACCGGATGATCTACAATCCCGAGATGAAATCGGCCTACATGTTCGTGCCGGGCATCATGGGACTGGTGTTGATGCTGATATGCACCATGATGACATCGGTGTCGATCGTGCGGGAAAAAGAGCGAGGCACGATGGAGGTACTATTGGCATCACCGCTGAAACAGGGTACGATGGTCTTCGCGAAAACGATCCCTTACCTGGCGCTCTCCCTGGTCAACTTCGTATCCATCCTACTATTGAGCTACTACGTACTGGAGGTGCCCATTCGAGGTAGTTTATGGACGCTAACCCTGATATCGGTACTCTACATCTTCCTCTCCTTGGCGTTTGGCTTGCTGATATCCACCTTGGTGCGAAACCAGATCAACGCGGTGATCATCTCGGCGGTATCGGTGATACTTCCTTGCTTGTTGCTTTCCGGGATGATCTTCCCTATCAAAAATATGCCGCAAATATTACAATGGCTGTCCTATATCGTCCCTACACGATGGTATATCGATATCGTTAGGAAAGTGATGATACAGGGACTGGGATGGGCCGTGATATGGAAAGAGACGGTGATATTGGTCGGGATGTCGCTCCTACTCGTGGGAAGTTCTATCCTAAACATTAAATCGAGGTTGGAGTAAACGAGAACACCAAGCGCGTAACATGAGCCGCGAATAGAGAATCGTTACATGAAATATTTGCAATCAAAAACAGGATGAAGACTTTGAAGTTCCTTATAGAGAAAGAGTTCAAGCAGATGTTCCGCAACCCGCTCATCGCTAACCTGATCGTCTTCTTTCCGACGATGGTGCTCTTGGTCTTCCCCTGGACAATCACCTTCGAGGTGAACAATATACAGGTCGATGTGGTGGATCAAGGGAAGGGTAGCTATTCAAAACGACTGACCGATAAGATAGAGGCATCGCCCTACTTCATATTAAATGACACCCCACCCGAATACGAAACGGCCATGCAGGCTATGGAGAGAGGGGAGATCGATATGATCGTTGAGATTCCGACCACTTTCGATCGCGATATCGTGAAACAGCAGTCGTCAAGGGTGGGATTGGCGGTCAACTCGGTGAACGGTTCGGTGGGGCTCCTGGGCAGCAATTACATGACGCAAATCGTGAACGACCTGTCGAAGGAACTGGCAAGTGAACTGCTACACAAGACATCCCATGCCCCGAAGCATAGAATCTCCACCCTGCCCCGCCTCACCATTGAACAACGCTACCGATTCAACCCCCAAATGGACTATAAGCTGTTCATGATTCCCGGCTTTTTCGTCATCATCCTCACCATTCTCTGCGGAATCCTTCCGGCATTGAACATCGTGCTGGAGAAAGAGAACGGGACTATCCACCAGATTAACGTCACACCGGTAAACAAAGTGTGGTTCATCCTGGCCAAGCTTATCCCTTACTGGACCATCGGGCTCATCGCCTTTATCATCGCCATATTCGTGGCTTACCTGATTTACGGCCTATGGCCGGCGGGCAGTATCTTTACCGTCCTATTTTCGGGAATCGTCTTTATCATCTCCGTGTCAGGTATGGGCATCATTATCTCCAACTACTCCGAGACCTTGCAGCAAGCGGCCTTCCTGGTGATTTTTTTCATCTTGATCATCATCCTGTTGAGTGGCATGTTCACGCCAATCTCAAGCATGCCGATATGGGCCCAGGCGATCGCCGCGATCAACCCGTTCACCTACCTTACCAGCTCGTTGCGAATGATCTACCTGAACGGTAGTAGCCTGGCCGATGTATCGTCGGACCTGCTCATGCTGGCCCTGTTTTCACTCTTGCTCAACACCTGGGCGGTACTCAGCTACAAGAAGCGGGGTTAACAGTTGATCGCCTTCGCTTTGAAAGCAAAAGCAAACGTAAAAACGGGAGCAAGTTCATTGATAATTGTTCATTGCTCATTGTTAACTATCTCCTTGAACTGCTTCCGATAGGTCTCCCCGATCGGCACCTGCTTCTTGCCGATGGTAATCCGGTTTTTTTGGATGCTGGTTATCTTATCCCGGTGAATGATGTAAGAGCGATGCACCCGCGTGAACCGGTCCGCGGGCAGCGTCTCTTCAAGCGATTTAAGGCTCATCAGCGAGAGGATGGGCTTCGGGTCGTTCTCGGTGTAGATCTTCACGTAATCTTTCAGTCCCTCGATGTAAAGGATATCCTCGTATAGCAGGTGGAGGAGCTTGTAGTCCGACTTGACGTAGAAACCCACCTTTTCCCGTTCGGAGGGGGTCTGCTCTTTAGAGGCTCCGGCCATCTCGAACCACGACAACGCTTTTTTGGCCGCAGCCAAGAACTCGCTAAAGGAGAAAGGCTTAAGCAGGTAGTCAATCGCGTTGACCTTGTACCCCTCCACGGCGTACTGGCTGAATGCGGTGGTGAAAACAATACGAGTGGAGTCGCTAATAACGCGGGCGAACTCCATGCCGCTCACCTCGGGCATCTGTATATCGAGGAAGATCACGTCCACTTTCTCGCCGGCAATGTGCTTCATGGCCGACAAGGCGTTGCTGTATTTCCCAGTCAACTTCAGGAAAGGCACCCGCTGCACGTACGACTCCAGTAACGAAAGCGCCAGCGGTTCATCGTCCACTATCCAGCAATTCAGTACCATCTGTCCTCCTTTTTGTATCGATAACCAACACGGTGGTATACCTATCGTCCTTAATATCTGTCCGCCAGGTGTAGCTCCCGGGATAAAGCAGTTCAAGTCGCCGCTTCACCAGCTCCAACCCAATTCCGCTACCGCTTTTGTCGGATTCCGACTTAGGGAAGTAGCTGTTGCTGCAGACGAACTCCACTTTCCCGTCATCATGTTCCACGAGCGAAATGTCGATAAACGAAGGCTTATCACCGCTGACACCATGCTTGAACGCGTTCTCTATCAGTGATATGAAGATGAGTGGGGAGATTAACGTCTCCTTCCCCTCGGAGTAGGCGAAGTGGGTGTTCAGCTTCACGTTTTCGGACAGGCGGATGCGCATCAACTCGACGTAGTTGCGCATGAAGTCGACCTCCTGACGAAGCGGCACATAGGCCTGGTTGTTGTCGTACAACAGGTGACGCAGCAGCTTACTCAGGTCCACCACGGCTTGTTGCGCTTTAGGTGGGTTGAACTCGATAAGCGCGTAGATGTTGTTCAGCGTGTTCAGCAGGAAGTGCGGGTTAATCTGGTTTTTAAGGTTTTGCAGCTCTGCCTCCGATTTGGCCTTCGCCAGTTCCTTTCTTTCGTTATCTACTTCAAACCAGCGGACGGTCATTTTCAGGGCCAGGCTAAGCCCCGTCATCAGGAAGAGCGAGGTAAAGTTGCGTACCACGAACGATAAGGGTATCACCCTCCTTCGCATGCGCCAACGGGGCATTATCTCGGGAAACAGGGCCGTTAACCATCCTCGGCTGTAATGCATCAGAAAAGCGACTCCCACGATCAGGAGCAGGTTGTAAATGACAAACTGCTTGGTTTTACCCTTGAATAGAAGCTTGTCGATCAGCAAGAAGTAGTTGAGGTAAAAAACGAGCATGAACCCAAGCAAATCCGGCAGGGTGCGGGCAAACGACTTCCAATTGAATACCCGCTCGGGATCCATGAAAAAGTAGGGAAGGATAAAAATCACCCCCCACAGGAGGATATGGACGAAAACGTTGTTCCACCTGCTTCTCCGGTTCACCTTTAACGATTGGGCCATTTGTCCATTTTTTTTAATTCCCTTATAACTTGCCTTATACAGCCTTTCCTACAAGCTTTCCTGTTGGCAATTTCTTACAGTCAATGTTTCCAGGCACATCTTTTACATTCCAGGGGGCGGCGGTGGGCCAAACCCTCCTCCTCCTCCTCCACCACCTCTTCCCATACCCCTTCCGCGTCCTTCACCTCTACGTGGCGGCATCATATCTTCCTGCGTCGCACCACCTTTGAACATGGTGAACCGGTACACGAAATGCACCATAAAGTAGCTGGTGAGCGTGTTGGTCGTTGAGTCCCGTATATAGTTCGATGTCACGCTTCTGTTAATATTGCTACGTTGTTGCAGGATGTCATATACCTTTAAACGGATAGTGCCGTTCTTTTGTTTAAAAAGTTGTTTCTGAATGGACGCGTTCCATAGCCATTCGTTCTGTTCGAACCCATCGGTATAACCAGAGTTGGTGGCATAATTGATATCGCTCTCGATCGTTAAGTCCCAAGGCAGGAAGATGGAAGCGTTCGCGCTGCCGCCGTAATTGAAGTACTGTTGGTCGCGTTGACCCTCCAGGCTGTTGGTCACGTTATTAAAGTTCACGTTGCCCCGCACGCTAAAGTCGAACTGGTCGGATCGGTAGTTCAAGCCCAACGTCTCCATCAGGTTGACCCGCTGGTTGAGGTTCCTCTCCAGCACCGGTTCTTCGCTCCCTTTCGTGTAGTACCCGGAGAAACCGTTGGAGCGGTTGTAACTCGCGAACGACATGGAGAAGATGGAGAATTTGATATTCCTCAAAGGCACATTGACCATCACCCGCCCGTTGCTGTTCCAGTTACCGCTCACGTTCTTGAAGGTGCTCTCCTTCCGTCCCGTGGAGGGGTCGGTGATGGTCGACGAGACGATGTCGTTGGTCATGTAGTTCATGTTGGCGAACGCCATTAAAGAACTAGCCTTTTCAGGGTTCGACGTGCGGTATTGGAAATCGAGACGATGGGTAAAAGAGGGCTTCAGATCGGGATTCCCGTAACTCACGTTCAGCGGGTCCGACACGTCGACCACCGGTGACAACTGCGTGACCGAGGGCTGACTGGTATTCCCGAAGTAGCGCAGCCTTAGGTTACGGGTACGGCTCCACTGGTAGTTGAATTGAGCCATGGGCGCGTAGTTGACCACCTTCTGCTCGGTATCGTGGATCTGCTTCGTGCCGATGAACGTCTTGCTGCGAGAGCTAGAGGGCTGTACGGAGAAGCCGACCGTGTAGTCATATTTCTCTCTAACGGAGCGGAAGTTAAGCTCTACCTCCTGATTTGAGAAGCGGTTCTCAAGACGTTTGCTATACGCCGAGTCCAGCACGGTGTAATTCCCCTGGGCGTCCAGCGAGCGGGTATCCTTATCCGATTCGGAAGCGTTCTGCCCGTATTGGTAGGCCAGCTGGAGATAGTTGTCCCTTCCTACCGGTTCCACGTACGAGAAGAACGCCCGCCAGGAGGTGTTGTTGTTCGTGTTGGTGAAGCGCTGATCGATGATGTCATCGGGTCGAGAACCAAAGTAGTAGGTGTTGGAGAGGCTGCTCCCGCTGTTTTCCGATTCACCCCGGTCAGCACGTAGCGAGGCACTGATGACACGTCCCTGTCTCCCGACTTGTCGACTGAAATCGAGGCTTCCCCCGAAGTTACTGCCATTCCCTTCCGACAAGTACCTGGAGTCACCCCGGTTAATGGTATCACTGTCCGATTCACGGCGCGTATAGTAATCGCCCGTTTCGTTACGTTTATTGTTGTAAAGCGACAAGTTGGGTCGGAAGATGATGGTGGTGAACGAATCGGGTTCCCACTCCATGCGCAGTTCCGTGTTGAAGTTCTGGCTCCGGTTGTTGGTCCAGTTGTCCTCTTGTTCCAGCGTGTTGCCGGTACTCAAAAGGTTTCGAGTAAACACATTCGAAAGCACTTCGTTATCGGTGTACCCGTAGCGAGCGTTTCCACCCAGTTTGAAGTTGGGTGCGAACTTCTTGCTAAAGTTACCACCTCCGTTAGCCGAAGTGGAGATACCGTCTCGCCCTCCGAACATCATACGGGGCCCACCAGGTCCACCGCGTCCTCCACGTCCCCCCATGCCTCCAAACATAGAGGTAGCCAGGTCGGAGAAACCGGCGTTGTTGGTGTTGTTGACTCCCCCCAAGAAGGTATATTGATCCGAATCTTTCATGCGGTTGACCATCCCGTTAGCCTCGTATCGATCCTTGCTACCGTAGCCCGCGAAGGCGTTGCCAAACAGTCCCTCCTTCATGCCCGGAAGCACGGTGAGGTTGATCACGTTCTCCTCTGCCCCGTCATCGAAGCCGGTCATACGTGCCATCTCGCTCTTCCGCTCCAGTACCTGAAGCCGGTCGACCATCTTCGCGGGTAGGTTCTTGGAAGCCACCTTCGGGTCGCTGCTGAAAAACTCCTCTCCGTCCACCAATATTTTCGTGATCTCTTTCCCGTTCACCGTGATCTTCCCGTCACTATCTACCTCCACGCCGGGCAGCTTCTTCAATAGATCCTCCACCACCGCGCTCTCCGACACGTTATAGGCGCCCGCGTTATACTCCAGGGTATCCCCTCTAATCACAATTTCGGGTGCTTTAGCGGTGACTACCGTTTCTGAAAGGGCTATATCGTCCCGAATCATCGCTAGCGTACCCAACTTGGCTTGGGGGTTGGAGCGACTTACCTGAACCGCTTCAAAGAGATCGTGGTACCCGATGTACGATACCTGCACGATATAGGAACCGTTGCGTATCGGAATGGAAAAGGAACCATCGTCGTCAGAAGCTTTCCCCGTTACAAATGCGCTGTCCGCTTGTTGCAGCACCCGGATGTTTGCCTGAGCGATAGGCTGTTCCGTGTCCCGGTCCACCAGCTTACCGGAAATAACGCGAGGCGCTTGTGATTGCTGTTGTGATTGTGATTGCTGTTGTGATTGTGATTGCTGTTGTGATTGTGGTTGCTGTTGTGATTGTGGCTGCATCAGTGGCTGCCCTTGACCCAGCCCGTGCGTCTCTGTGCGCACTTCTCCCTGCGCTTTGGCTTGCGCTTGACCCCCTGTTTGTCCACAAATGATAGAGGTGACAGAAATCACGCCCCATATCAGGATGAAAAATAATACCCTTTTCATTTTCGATAAAATAATTGACATGTTCACCAACCAAATGATAGGAATCACGGTGTTGGTTTCCGTTCATCAATAACTAAAAAAGCCGTGTTTGCCTACCGTATGGTTTGAAGTACGGTACAAAAGTAAATCTCGCCAGCTGTAACGACAAAACTAATAGATAAACTACAGGATTTTGTCGACCAACAAAGTGTTTCAAGCGATTAACCCGGTTATACCGAGTGACAGGAGTAACATGAAGAACAGGTTTAACCCATTTTGGCCGATTAATCCAACCAACCAGGCCTCAAAAGGCAAAGAAAACCGGGTTTATCCTTCATTATATGCAAATTATTTATAATTTTGCCCATTGAGTTAAAGTCATAATTATAACTTTCGTTTATTATTTTGTTGTTGTTTGCTTTCAAGGTGAAGACCTTAGCTCGTTTTACGGGGACACATCCTGCGCAGTTCGCGTTTAAAAGAAAAGCTGTTTGAAGCGAAGCTGAGTTCTTTTCTTTTAGCGAGCAAGCAGTTGATGGGTCGTAAAACGAGTGTCAGTCGAAGTTGAAAGCAAATATAGACGTAAATACTTGAGTTAAAGTCATAGAAGAAATTGTTTAATCAAAAATCACCGAGATATGTTAAAATCATTACGAAGTGAAGATTGGGTTTCCACCCTTATGGGGATCGTGATCTTGGTTTTTGTCGTGCTGTTACCCTCAGTCATGAAGAACACCCTTTACATGTCCCTCGTTGTGGCTGCATTGGCCTACTTGGGCTACCTCTTCATGGGCAATAAGGACAAGGGGCAGTTTTTCCTCTCGTTTATCGGGATCTACCTGTTGGCACTATTGGCCGGCTACATCGCTGGAATTAGTAAAATCAAGGCCCTCGGGTTAGAGTCGGTCTTCTTCGCCGTGTTGATCGGGTTGTTGATTCGCAACACGGTGGGCTTGCCCAAGTGGTTGGCACCTGCTGCGAGGAGCGAGTATTACATCAAAGCGGGGTTGGTCATCTTGGGAAGCTCCATCCTTTTTAACGAGATCATGAAGGCCGGGGCTTTGGGAATGATTCAAGCGATAATCGTGGTTTTATCGGTATGGTACTTCAGCTTCTGGGTCTCCAGGCGCCTCTTTAAGATCGATCAAGAGATGTCGATGTTGCTATCGAGCGCGGTATCCATCTGCGGGGTTTCGGCCGCGATAGCCACGAGCGGGGCTATCAAGGGTGAGCCTAAGAAGCTATCATTCGTGATTTCGCTGGTGTTGATCGTGGCCATTCCCATGATGTACCTCCTACCCTACTTGTCTAAATGGATAGGGTTGAGTGAAGAGGTAGCGGGTGCGTGGCTTGGTGGTACCATCGATACTACGGCGGCGGTAGTCGCCTCGGGCAAGTTCATCGGTGAAACGGCCGAGCAGTACAGCGTGATCATCAAGTCGGCGCAAAACGTGCTGTTGGGTGTGGCCGCATTCGTGATATCCATCTACTGGTCCTTCCGGGGTATGAACGCCGATATACGTCCTTCCGGCAAGGTGCTTTGGGATCGCTTCCCCAAGTTTGTCCTTGGCTTTCTCCTCGCTTCGCTGGTATTTAGCTTCGCGTTCGACGCTGAAACGGGTAAGGTATTGTCGAAGGTGGCCAACGGGGGCGCACGGAATCTTCTCTTCTCGCTGGCGTTCGTCTGCATCGGGCTAGAGACCGATTTCCGTTACATCTTCAAGAAGGAGAATGCACGTTACATCTGGTCGTTCCTTACCGCGCAATGTTTCAATATCATTGTCACCCTGATAGTGGCTTGGCTGCTATTCGCCTACTTCTTTTGATGCAATGCAGGGCAGGGGTTAAGCTGTAAACGGCAAACGTTCAACCTATTCCCAATCGAGGATCACTTTTCCACAGTGTCCCTCCTCCATCACGTCGAATCCTTTTTGGAACTCGTCGATGGGGAAGCGGTGCGTGATGACGGGAGTCAGGTCCAGTCCCGAGATGATCATCTGCTCCATCTGGTACCAGGTCTCCCACATCTCTCTGCCGTAGATTCCCTTGAGGGTAAGCGCCTTGAAGATGATGGCGTTCCAATCGACAGTGGTGTTGTTTGGCAAGATACCCAGCAGTGATATCTTGGAACCGTTGTACATGTTGGCAACCATTTCCCGGAATCCGGCGGGCGACCCCGACATCTCCAGCCCCACGTCGAACCCGCGCATGCCCAGTTGCTTCACCGCGTTGGCCACGGTCTCTCCCTTGGAGATGTTGACCGTGAGTGTTGCACCCATTTTACGGGCAATCTCAAGCCGGTACTCGCTCAGGTCGCTCACCACGATATAGCGTGCACCGGCAAAGCGGCAGATGGCGGTCGCCATGTTACCGATAAGCCCCGCCCCCGTGATCAGCACGTCCTCCCCTATTAGGGGAAAGGAGAGCGCCGTATGCGTGGCGTTGCCAAACGGGTCCATGATAGATGCGATCTCGTCCGGGATGCGGTGGTCAAGCTTCACCACGTTAGTTGCCGGTAGAGAGAGGTATTCGGCGAACGCACCATCGCGGTTCACTCCCACCCCTATCGTGTTCTCGCACACGTGCAGCTTGCCGCGTCGGCAGTTTCGGCAATGGCCGCAAGCGATATGCCCCTCGCCGGTCACCCGGTCGCCCACCTTCAGGTTCTTCACCCCGCTCCCCATATCCACGATCTCGCCCACGTACTCGTGGCCGATTGTCATCGGTACCTTGATGGTCTTCTGCGACCATTCGTCCCAGTTGTAAATATGGAAGTCGGTTCCGCAGATGGAGGTCTTCTTGATTTTAATAAGCACATCGTTCACCCCGATCTCGGGTATCGGCACCTCTGCCATCCAAATCCCCTTTTCCGGGCGTGCTTTAATCAATGCTTTCATACTTCCTCCTAATTAGATTACTTTCATCTCTTTTCCCACCTTGATAAAGGCATTGATGGCCTTATCCAGGTGTTCGCGTTCGTGGCCCGACGAGAGCTGGACGCGGATACGCGCCTCCCCTCTCGGGACCACGGGGTAGAAGAAGCCAGTAACGTAGATCCCCTCCTCAAGCAAGGCGTCCGCGAACTCTTGCGATAGCCGGGCATCGTATAGCATCACCGCGCAGATGGCCGACTCGGTCGGCTTGATATCGAACCCGGCCGCTTTCATTTTGCCGATGAAGTAGTCGACGTTCTCGTGCAGCTTATCCTGTAACTCGTTGCTCTCCTGCAGCAGTTGGAAGGCTCTGACGCCTGCGGCTGCCACCAGCGGTGGGATGGAGTTGGAAAAGAGGTAGGGCCGCGAGCGTTGCCGCAGCATATCGATGATCTCCTGGCGGCCGGTTGTGAAACCACCGATAGCGCCGCCGAAAGCTTTCCCCAGGGTGCCGGTAATCGCGTCCACCTGGCCCAAGATGCCGTACAGTTCGGTTACCCCTCGCCCGGTCTTGCCTACCACCCCGGCGGAGTGGCTCTCATCCACCATCACCAGTGCCTGGTACTTCTTGGCCAGCTCCATGATCTTATCCATCGGTGCTACGTTCCCATCCATGGAGAAGACCCCATCGGTAATGATTACCCGAAAACGTTGTGCCTGCGCCTCCTTGAGCTTCTCCTCCAAGTCGGCCATATCGGCGTTCGCGTAGCGGTAACGTTTTGCCTTACAGAGGCGTACACCGTCAATGATGGAGGCATGGTTTAGCGAGTCGGAGACGATGGCATCATCCGCGGTAAAGAGCGGTTCGAAAAGACCCCCGTTCGCATCAAAGCAAGAGGCGTAGAGAATGGTATCGTCGGTATGGAAGAATTCGCTGATGGTTTTCTCCAGCTTTTTGTGGTAATCCTGTGTGCCACAGATAAAACGCACGGACGACATACCGTAGCCACGTTCGTCCAGCGCTTTTTTAGCCGCTTTAATCAGCTCGGGGTGATCTGACAGCCCCAGGTAGTTGTTGGCGCAGAAGTTGAGCACCTGTTGTCCCGATTCCACTTTGATCTCGGCGCTTTGTGGTGTGACTATAATGCGTTCGTTCTTGTAAAGTCCTGCTTCATCAATGGCCTTCAGCTCGGCCTGCAGGTGTTGTTTCATATTCGTGTACATCTCTTATTGAATTAATGGTTTACTGTTATTTAATCCCGCGTAACTGGTGTCCCATCCGCTTTTTTTTCGTCTCCATATAGAAATGGTTGTACTTGTTGAGTGACACCTCAAGCGGCACGTTTTCCACTACCTCCAACCCGTACGACTCCAAGCCGATCCGCTTCTTGGGGTTGTTGGTCATCAGCCGCATCTTCTTCACCTCCAGGTTTCGCAGTATCTGGGCACCTACGCCGTAATCCCTCTCGTCTGCACGATACCCCAGGTGCAGGTTGGCATCTACCGTATCGTACCCCTGCTCCTGCAGCTTGTAGGCCTCCGCTTTAGCCATCAGCCCGATTCCCCGACCCTCCTGGTGAAGATAGAGCAGCACCCCTTTCCCCTCTTTCTCTATCAGCTCCAGCGCTTTATGCAGTTGTTCCCCGCATTCGCACCGCAGCGACCCAAAGGTATCGCCCGTTATGCACGAAGAGTGCACCCGCACCAGCAGTGGTTCGTCATCTGCCCACTCCCCCTTTACCAGCGCCACGTGCTCTTCACCTGTTGCCTTTTGCAGGAAAGGAATCATCGTGAAGTCGCCGTAGCGGGTAGGCAGCTTCACCGCTTCGCCCCGCTCGATAAGCGACTCCGTTTTCAACCGGTACTTGATCAGGTCGGCCACCGAAACGATTTTCATTCCAAACTCCCGGGCCATCTTCATCAGCTCCGGGAGTCGAGCCATTGAGCCGTCCGGGCTCTTGATCTCCGCCAAAGCGCCCGCCGGGTAGAGACCGGCCAACCGCGCGAAGTCGATGGCTGCCTCGGTATGTCCTGCACGCCGGAGCACCCCTTTCGATTGCGCCCGTAGCGGGAAGATATGCCCCGGTCGCCCAAACTCGTCGGGCGTCGTCTCCTCACGGGTCAGCGCCAAAATGGTTTGTGCCCGGTCGTAGGCCGATATACCGGTCGTGCAGCCGTGTGTTAGCAGGTCGATAGATACCGTGAACGGGGTCGAGTGGATGGAGGTGTTCTGGCTCACCATCAGGGGAAGTTCCAACTCCTCCGCCCTTTCTTTGGTGATCGGTGCACATATGAGTCCACGTGCATGCGTCTCCATGAAGTTGATTTTCTCCGGCGTAATGCATTCCGCCGCGATAATCAGGTCGCCCTCGTTCTCCCTATCCTCGTCATCTACCACGATAATGAAGTTTCCTTTCCTTATCTCTTCAATGGCCTCTTCAATCGTGTTCAATCTGCTCTTTTCTTCCATTATCATGCATTTTTATTCGTGCGATCGTTTCCACACTTGCCAAGCGGTTGATTACTCGATTTCCGCTCGATTCCTTCACGGTTGGTGTTAGGCGATAGCCGTTTGTACGGTCTCCTCCTCTCCGTATCGTATTCGCTCTATCAGTTCTCCGCACAGCCGCTGCACGCTCTTCAGGTCGTTCACCGTTCTTGCCTCTATCGGCATAGAGAGGAGCCTCAGCAGGATTCCGACGGGGAATAGGTACATGCAGGCACGGGCCAAGGTGGAATTGGCCTTGAACGGCTGTACCCGATAGGTGAACACCGGGAACTCTTCTGCTTTGGCCAGCACTTCACGCCTTCTGGAGTTCGAGAGCTGGTTCATGCTCGTCTCCAAGCTATACTTGATGGATTGCAGTCCCTGGTCGTATCTTCCGTCCGTCCAGTAAGCCCTGTAGCTTATTGGGCTATACCTCTCCAGGAAGGCCGAGATCTCTTTCGACAGCCTCGTTAAGTCGGCAATGATCTTGTCATATTCAGGATGGTCGATCACCACGCTCTTCACCGGATACTCTCTTCTCTCACGAATAAAGAAGAGCCGCTTGAGGAAGATCGTGTAGGTATCGGCGCTCAGGATAACCGAATCGTTGATCGCCTTGTGGGTCAAGAAGACACCCATTGGCAACAAGATGAAGGAGCTGAACCACATCCCGAACCAATGTGCCCACACCCCATCGCGCGTCATTTTGTATCCCACGTTATCCAAAATGTAGTAAATGATAAACAGGATGACCGAAATGACGATGGGTGTACCCAGCCCCCCTTTTCTAACGATCGATCCCAAGGGTGCCCCGATAAAGAAAAAGATGAGGCAGGTAAACGGCATGGTGAACTTTCGATGCCACTCGATCCAGTGGCGGTTGATCGTCTTCCGGGTAGTTGTCTTGTTGATAGACCGAAAGAGGAACTCGTTGCTGTTATTATCAGCTTTCATGAACGCGTTGTTCAAGATACTCGCTTGTTCATGTAAGGCCTTCGACTGCAGGAGCGTGTCCGGCAGCGGAATCTCCACCTCGGAGTATGGTGCCGAAGCGATAATCGAATCTCTCATCTCCTCTGGGTAGCCACTTCGAAACGCGAGGTAGGAGTAATTCTTCATCGTCTTCCTATCCACGATATTCACGCTATCCAGGATCGTTCGCATCGAGTCAATGGAGACCCCTAACTGAACGAGGTTCTTGGAGACGTAGTTGCTCGTGGAGCTACCCTCGATCACCTCTTCGTCCATCCGGTTAAAGTTGGCATCGTAAGCGACCATCATGGTCTTCTTGGTGAAGTTTTCCCGCGAGTAGGGTACGAACTCCTTCTTCTGCCTTGGGTTGACTTCACCCTCGGTAAAGTTCCTAAACTGTTGCCCGTGATACATGGTAAAGATAAGCATCGTTTTATCCTCCGTCATGCTCATCTCGGCCGAGTCACACACGATGGCGGTCATATCGTTGAACCCGCTACCCACATCGTAGATCAGCACATCGTATAACATCCCCGTCTCGTGGTCCTTCTTCTCCACGTAAAGGTTATACCCGTCTATCTCCTTGTAAAACACCTGCTCGGGCACATCCAGCGCGGGAGATGCCTGTCGAATCGATATGAGGAGGGAGTAGAACTTGGTTTGTACTTTCGGTAGCGCTTTATCCTGGTAAAAGAAGGCACCCACCGATATCAACAAAACCAGGATGATAAGGGGTTTCATCGTTTTCAGCAAGGGAATGCCAGCCGACTTCATAGCGAGGAGTTCCAGGTTCTCTCCGAAATTGCCAAATACCATGAGCGAGGCAAGTAGTACCGCCAACGGAAGAGCCAGCGGGACGAGGTTTAAGGCAGCCACCGCGAACATCTCCGCGAGGACCCCAATCTCTAACCCCTTACCCACCATATCTTCCACGTGCTTCCACAGGAACTGCATCAACACGAGGAAGAGGCATATGGCAAACGTCATCAGGAATAACGGGATGAAAGTCGTTAGGATATAGCTGTATAGCCGCTTTATGTGGAAAAAATCTCTCATTGAGTAAACAGGGTGACTATTAAACCCCCAGCCTTCTTTTCATCTCATCTATTTGCGCTTCCCACAGGGCGATGGCATCCGACTTCTCAGCCGGTTCGGCAAAATCGGTCACCTCAAGGGTCATATCGCCCGAGAGATCCAACTTGCGGAGGCGAAACTCGAAGTAGACCGACTCGTCGTCATCTTCCCAGCGGTAACGAATAAGCGATTGGGGCCTATTTTGAAGGATATACGCGTCGTGGCTACTTTTGCCCCAGGTGAACGTGTATATTGATTCCGTTTCATCCACCTCCACCTCGTCGGCAAACCATTCCGATAGGCCGTCAATCTGGCTAACCATCCGCCACAAGCTATTCTGGCTAGCACTGCCCATGAGGAACTCGATATGAAATTTTTCCCTCGACATCAATTGATTTAATAACGGTTACCAATATACAACTTTTTTCGATACAACAAGTGGAAAATAACCTTGGGTTGGCAAAAAAATCGTCTATTGCAAACAAGGCCGCTCCTGGTGATGGAACGGCCTCATGTTAAATAACCCTTAACTCACTGGAATGTACTCCACGAATGCCTCGATCGCCTCGTACGAAGCCAAGCCTAACTTCCAATACAGATCAGCGGTGGCGCGATTGCGTTCTTCCGAGCGTTGCCAGAAGAGGCGTTCATCATCGCCCAAGAACGGTGCACTTTCCATTTGAGACTGATGTTTGAGGATAGTGTTTCGTTTTTGCCGTAACTCCTCGGGCGAAAGGGGTACTGCCATTTCGATATGGTCAATCTCCCACTCCATCCATGCGCCTCGATACATCCACACGCGGCAATCATCGAACCAATCATCCTCCTTCACCAGGTCGATTGCCGCCAGGGCAGCGTCCAGGCACACCTTGTGCGTCCCGTGCGGGTCTGCCAAGTCGCCCGCGACGTAGATCTGATGGGGCTTAATCGACTCGATAAACTCCTTCACGATGATCACGTCCCTCTCCGAGATGGGATTCTTTTTCACCCGCCCAGTTTCGTAGAAGGGTAGATCCAGGAAGTGCACGTTCTCGGCGGGCAGTCCCACGTAGCGGCAAGCCGACCGGGCCTCCTCACGGCGTATGCGTCCTTTAAAAAAGAGGGTGTCGGGCGTTTCCAGGCCATCTTTCCCCTTCTCATTCATCAGGTAGTTCAGCACCTCGTTAATTTTCCCCTTAAGCGGCTTATTATCGTGATCGAACTGCTTGATGGCGTTATTAAAAAGGAATAGATAGCGGATTAATTCTTCATCCCCCACGGCGATGTTGCCTGAAGTTTGGTATGCCACGTGCACCTCGTGCCCCTGGTTGACCAATCGCTGGAAGGTTCCTCCCATCGATATCACGTCATCGTCCGGGTGAGGGCTAAAGATGATTACCTTTTTGGGGTACGGTTTGGCTCGCTCTGGACGGTAGGTGTCGTCGGCATTCGGTTTGCCACCAGGCCATCCGGTAATGGTGTGTTGCAGGTCGTTGAATATCTTGATGTTCACGTTGTAAGCCGAACCGTACAAGGTGATTAGTTCACTCAACCCGTTGTCGTTATAGTGTTTGTTGGTCAGCTTGAGGATGGGCTTGTCAACTACTCCGCATAGCCAGACTATGGCACGCCGGATAAGCTTGTTATCCCACTCACAGTTGGTGACCAGCCATGGGCGGCTAATCCTAGTCAGTTCTGATGCAGCCTCCAGGTCCACGTAAACCTTCGTTTCGGGATGTGTTTGGAATACCGATCCGGGTACCAGGTCGGTCACGCCGCCCTCCATGATGTCCCGGATGCTCTCCGCCTTTTGTCCTCCCCATGCTACAAGGACAATTTTTTTCGCATCCATCATATCGGCTAGTCCCATCGTGATGGCGCTAACCGGCACGTTATCAGGCGAATCGAAGTTGCGCGAGATGTCTTTCCTGGAGTCGCCGTCAAGCATCACCAGTCTGGTTTGCGAGTGCAATCCGCTCCCTGGCATGTTGAAGCCCACGTTCCCTTTGCTGCCCAGCCCAAGTAGCAGGTAATCAAGTCCCCCCATATCGGTGAGGTTCTTCTCGTACTCCTCGCAGTTATCGGCTATCCTGTCTTTCTCGATGGTTGCATCGGGTGAGAAGATATTCTTCGGGTCAATGTCCACTTTACTTAGGAACACCTCTTTCAGCATCTGCAGGTTGCTAAACGAGAAGTCCTGAACCGGGTAAAACTCGTACGTGTTAAACACCACCATATTCTGGAAGCTCACCTGCTCCTCACGGTGCATCCTGACCAGCTCCTCGTATATTTCCAGGGGCGATGTTCCCCCGCTGATGCCCAAGACAAAAGGTTTCCCCTTTTGCTTCTTCTTCTCCATATCCTTCACGATATCCTTGGCGATCTTGTGGGAGGCCTTTCGGCTCTCCTCGAAAATTGCCAACGGGAGCTTCTCGAAGCGTGCCAGGTTATACTCCTCGAAAGCGTTCTCGGGACGGTAATACTTCTTCGGAACCCTTTCGAACGTGATGTGTGAACTTAAATCTAATCTCATATTTTTCTGGTTTAAATGGCTTATTGACTTATGCCACAAACTTACATAAAAAAACGCTATTATCCATGACTGTTGGGTGTAATTATTCCAAAAAAAGAGACCCTTTTGGTCTTAAAGTGTTAAGTTGAACTTGGGGAAGAAGCCGCCGAGGCACGTGCCTTCTTTTCGTCCAATTTCTTGGTGACCCGCCCGTAGATGAACAGCGCGACAGCAGAGATGGCCCCTATTCCCACGAAGACGTACCAGATATGGTGCGCGTTCTGCGTGGCCGCCGTGTATGCCACCGTATCGAGTACCCCGGAAGCATCTGTAAAGAGGCGGGGGTCGGGACAATATTTATCGAGTAAGAAGCCTGATACAACGAAGGCGAACAGGAAAGAGAAAAACGAGTGCAGGTGACTGAACCCCAGGTATAGCCCTTCCTCTCCCTTGGGTGCCTGCAGCGAGAAGTATTCCAGGAAACGGGGCGAGATAAAGCATTCGGCAAGTGCCTGCATGGCGATTCCCACGATCATCATAAAGGCCACCGGGTGCATACCCAGTATATGGCCATCGCCCAATTGGTTCCCAAACGACATCACTAATGCCGAGAGGGGAATGATACACATGCCGACGAGCATAGAGGAGATGGCCTTTTTTCTTCTCATCAGCGTCGTGACAAGGTTGACGCTCACCAGGACGACCAGCGGGTTCACGTTCGCGTACCAACCGGGTGAAGCCCCCTCGCCGATGAGGCGGATCACGTACTTGGGCATGGTGGCGTACATCTGGCTCTGGATCAACCAGAAGCCGCTCACGATCAATATCAATAAGAACAGCCTCCCGTTGAGCATTACCTTCACCAGTGACCGTCCCAGCTCCCTTAAACTCTTCCCTTTCCCCTCCGTCTTGGTCGATCGGTAGAAGAGGTAAACCGCGATCAGGGCGATGAGCGTCATTGCCGCCGAGAAAAAGTTCAGGTAGACCAACCCTTGGTCGCCCATGCTGCGCCTTAGCGGGTCCACCACCGTCTTACCGGTAAAGGCACCGATATTCACCATCATGTAGAAGATGGAGTAACCGCGGGCCCTGTTCTCGGTCGTGGTCTCCCGTGCCACCGTACCGGAGATGACCGATTTGATGAACGATCCCCCTACCACGATGAGTATAAGGGGCGCCACGATAGACCACTGCAGGTAACTTTCCCTTAGCCCGGTATAGGTCGTGGTCATCTCGTAGTTCACCAATCCCGCGCTTTCCAGCAAAGTAGGCAAGAGACCCAACCCGCCGTACCCAAGTGTGAGCAGCGAGAACGCGAGGATGATAGCAGCCCGGAAACCAATCTTGTCGGCCACGGCACCGGCGAACACCGGTAGCAGGTAGAGCATGGCCGAGAAGGCCCCGGCAATGAAGCCTGCCTGGATATCGGTAAAGCCCCACACGTTGGAGAGGTAGAGCGTGATAACGATAAACACCGCGTAGTAAGCCAAACGCTCGAGGAGCTCTACTACGTTGGCTACCCAAAACGCCTTCGAGTATTTCGCGATGCTCGCGGTCAGTTTTCTAAAGAGTCCTGGTTTGATGGAGTTTGATGATGACTTCGATTTTCCCATTAAAGCGTGTTTAAATATCGTGAACCGCGTAGGATCTGTTCCCAAAAACAAGCAACAGACGTTGCCATGAAAGCAAAAACAGCCTAAGGCAGGATACGAACATTGAATAATAACATAATCGTCGCGAAGATAACAAAATATTTGAACGCGTCACTCCAACTCTACCACCGTTATTCCGGCCCCGCCGAACTGCACGTGCTCGTCTTGGAAGCGGGCAACACCGTTCACGCCGCTCAGGTATTCCCGGATGATTTGCCGGAGCGCACCGGTGCCGGTGCCGTGCAGGATACGAATCCTTGGGATATTCAGCTGGATCGCGTCATCCACGAAGTAGGTCACCGCTATCAGCGCCTCATCGCCCCGCATTCCCCGCACGTCGATGTCCGGCTTGAAGTTCAGCTTGCGCTCGTGCAGCAGATCCCGCACGTTTGACACTTTCGCCTCCCGCTTGAGTTGTCGCCCGCTCACCCTTTCCAGTTGGCTTAGGGGAACGGTCGTCTTGATCATCCCGAAGGCCACGGTCGCCTTTTTCCCGTTCACCTCCATGATCTTCCCCGGTGCGGTTTGCCCTTTCAGCCGCACCGCATCGCCCGCTTGGAGAGTTGGGGTCGACTTTGATGGTTTCGGTGACTTTGTTCCCCCCGGTTCCCCACGTAACTTTGGTGCCCTTGTTGACTGCTCTCTCTTTGATTTGCCGCGCTTGGTGATCACCTTGGTATCATCCATCGCCTCCACCTCCTCACGGAACGCGGAGAGCGATTGCCGTAACTTTTTGGTCTTCTCCTTATCCGCTTTGGCCTCCTGGATGCCCCGGATGGTATTCTCTATCCGGGCGTTGCTCTCGGCCAACAGCCGTTTCGCCTCCTCCTTCGCCTGGGCCAGTATCTCCTTCCTCTGCCGGTTAACCTCCTCAAGGTTAGCCTCGTACTCTGATGTAATCTCCGCGAGTCGCTTGCGCTCCCGGCGTATCTCGTCGCGCTTGCGTTCCCAGTAGCGCCTGTCGCGCGCGATATCCTGTAGGTACTTGTCCATGTTGATGTAGTCGCTCCCCACGATCTCGGAAGCCTGTGCGATGACCTCTTCCGGCAGTCCTATCCCCCTTGCGATCTCCACCGCGAACGAGCTGCCCGGGTTGCCGATGGAGAGCTGAAACAGCGGTCTCATCTCGTGGCGATCATACAGCATGGCACCGTTGACCACCCCCTCATGTTCGTTGGCGAAATGCTTCAGGTTTTGGTAGTGCGTGGTAATCACGCCGAACGCCCCTTTCCGGTTGAACCGTTCCAGTAGCGCCTCGGCGATTGCCGCCCCCATGCTCGGCTCGGTACCGCTTCCGAACTCGTCGATAAGCAGGAGCGACCGGTCGTTGCAGTGCCTTTCGAACTGCTTCATGTTCAGCAGGTGCGAGCTGTAGGTCGACAGGTCGTTCTCGATGGACTGCTCGTCACCTATGTCGATAAAAATGTCCCGGAAGAGGCCCACCCTGGAATTCTCCTTTAGCGGGATGAGCAGTCCGCACTGCACCATGTATTGCAGCAACCCCACTGTTTTCAGGCAGACCGACTTCCCACCGGCGTTGGGTCCCGAGATGACCAGTATCCGGTTCGGTTTCTCCAGCGTGATATCAAGCGGCACTACCTTGCGACCCTGTTTTTTGAGCGAGAGCTCCAGCAACGGGTGGGTCGCCTGCACCCAATCGATAAGCGGCCTCTCTTCTAGTGACGGTTTTATGCCCCCTATCAGCGTGGCAAGCGATGCTTTCGCCTGTATGAAGTCGACCGTCGCCAGGAAGTCATACGAATCCAGCAGGTCGGGCAGGAAAGGACGCAGGTACGCGGTGAACTCCGTAAGCACGCGGATGATCTCCCTCCTCTCCTCGGCTTCCAGCTCCCGGATACGGTTGTTGGCCTCCACCACCTCCGACGGCTCGATAAAGACCGTCTTGCCCGAGGCCGACTCGTCGTGCACGATCCCCTTGACTTTTCGCTTGTACGCGGGATCCACGGGTATCACCAGTCGCCCATCGCGCACGCTCGGTGACACATCCTTGTCGACGTACCCCTCCGCTTGCGCCCTTCGCAAGATCGTGTTCAAGGTTCTGGATATCCCGTTCATGGTGGATGTAAGCTCCCCGCGGATCTCCGCCAGCCGGGGAGACGCGTTATCCTTCACCTGCCCAAACTTATCCAAAATGGCGTCGATTCGCCTCGTGACCTCGGGAAAGGTGGCCACCTCGCTGGCCAACGCTTGCAGGTTCGGGTACTTCGGGTTCTCTTCGTCGCGACACAGGAAGGCAACGATACCGTTCAGGGTCTGCAGGGATTGGCGCAGGTTAAACAGCGCACCCTGCTCTATCCACGAGCCCACCACCCGAATGCGCTTCAGTTCTGCCCGAGTATCGTGAAAACCATCCATCGGGAAGGCATCCTCCTCTTCCCGCAGGCGAACGAACTCTTCGGTTTGCGCCAACCGTGTCTCGATCTCCTCGTGCGAGGTAAGAAAGCACATCTCCCCCACCTTCTCCTCGCCCAGCACGCTCAAGCACCGGTCGACCAGGAGTTGGCGCACCTTCAGAAACTCTATCTTCTGTTCAAAATTATCGGGGTAGATCATACTGCATGTCGTTTCCTACGCGAAATTACAACATTTTGTCGTTTTTAAAACGGATTTAGGGATTAGTAGTTGCAAGATTCAAAAAGTTGTGCTACTTTTGCACCGCGAATTTAGAAGATACGCCGTTGGCGAGATAGCTCAGTTGGTTAGAGCGCATGATTCATAATCATGAGGTCCCGGGATCATGCCCCGGTCTCGCTACGTGAAACAAAAATCGGTCAAGAGTTTTCCTGACCGATTTTTGTTTATCCACCTGCTGTATCTCAACAGTAAAGACAGCCCCTTTAATTTGATCTTACAGAACTACACTATCCCAAGAACGAGATAAGCACGCCGGCCGCCACGGCAGAGCCGATAACGCCCGACACGTTGCTCGACATGCAGTACTGCAAGATATGGTTCGACTTATCGTATTTCAGTGCCAGCTCGTTGGCCACACGCGAAGCCATGGGTACCGCGCTGAGTCCCGTGGCACCTACCAGCGGGTTGATCTTCTTCTTTGTAAACTTGTTAAACAGCTTCACCCCCAAGATACCGCCCGCGACCGACAGGCAAAACGCGAGGAATCCTCCCACGATAATACCGATGGTTTGCAGGTTAAGAAATACCTCGCCCGTCATGGTGGCACCGACCGTCAACCCCAGGAAGATGGTGGCGGTATTCATGATGGGACCAGAGGCGGCATCAGCCAGGCGAGCCGTGTTGGGGCCTATCTCCTTGATAAGGTTCCCAAAGAGCAACATCCCCAACAGCGGGGCAGATGAGGGAACCAAAACGGCTACCACCAGTCCCAGAACGATGGGGAAAGCGATTTTCACCACCCGCATATGCTTTATCTCATGCTTGGGGGGATACTCCCTGTCCATTTTCCGCATGTGAATCTTAAATTCATCTTTTGTCACCAACAGCTTGGCCACGAACGGTATAATTACCGGCACCAACGCCATATAGGAGTATGCCGCGATAGCGATTGGTCCCAGCAGGTGCGGCGCCAGCTTGATCGTGGTATATATGGCCGTAGGCCCATCGGCACCCCCTATGATACCCAGCGATGCCGCTTCAGGGAGCGTGAATCCCACCAACACGGCACCCAGCAGGACGGAGAAAATACCGATCTGCGCGGCACCACCAAAAAAGGCCAGCCGCAAATTCCTCAACATGGGTCCAAAGTCGGTCAACGCCCCCACCCCCATAAAGATAATAGGGGGCAAAAAACCCGTTTTTATCAGCGCGTAGTAGAGGAAGTTCAAAATCCCATAATTGTTAGCAATATCGATGAGGGTCATATAGGTGCCATCGGGGTTCATCACCAGCTCGTTAGCCACGATCCCCAGCCCGGCACCCGGCAGGTTGGCAAGCAACACGCCAAACCCAATCGGCACCAGCAGCAGCGGCTCGTACTCCTTGAAAATCCCCAGGTACAACAGGATAAAGGCTATCATCCACATCAAAATGGTCTCCCAGCCAACAATGCTAAATCCTGTCATCTCCAGCAAGCCGGAAATTATTTCATGCATACGATTGTTTTTTAATTATTCAGTGTATGAAAGTTACACCAGCTTAATGAGCACATCATCTTCATCTACCGCATCACCGTTGGCAAAGCAGATCTCCGTCACCCTACCCCGCTCTTCGGCGGCTACCGCGTTGTAGGTCTTCATCGACTCGATATAACCTATAATGGTTCCCGGCTCTACGATATCGCCCACCTTGATGGCTGTTTCGGAGGAATCTTTCGTGAGGAAAAATTTTCCTTCCAGGGGAGATAGAAGCGTCTTCTCCTCCCCGTTTGCACCTACCCTTTTGGTTTGTGGTGAAGGGTTAGAGGCAGCAGCTTGCTGGAAAGAGGCAGGCTGAACGGTTTGCTGTGAAGAGGCAAGCTGATCAACTTGCGAGGAATGGGTCTGCTGAGTAGCTTGTGGGGTCTCCCCGGAATCGGGATAGGAGATATTGACCACGTACTCCTCGTTCCCGATGCTTACCACCATGCTTCTGGGCTGATAAGCGACCGGCTCGACAGTTCTCGGTGTGGCTGTCGTTGGTGTGGCTGTTGCAGCGGCCACGGTTGTAGGCAGCACCAGCTCTCCCTCTGCCTTTTTCATTGCCAAGTCCTTCTCGAACTCCCGTTTGGCTTCACCCGATTTGTAGGCCCTGTACTGTTCGGGGTGCATGGCCAGCTCTAACAGCTCTTCCTCATCCTCACCCAGGTCCCAGTTGTTTTGCTTCATCTCCAGCCTAAACTCATCAAGCGCATCGGGATAAAGGTCTTGCGGCACCCCGGTATAAAACTCGCGTCCCTGCTCTTCAGCCATCTTCACCAGTTCAGGAGCGAGCTCACCCGGTAATTTACCCGACTTTCCAAGCATCATATCCCATATATTATCGGCGATCATGCTCCACCGTTTTCTCCCCTTCTCAAGTTGGATCACGTTCATGAGCGCCAAGTTCTTCACGTACTGGCTAAAGGGGGTAACCAGTGGCGGGTAACCGACCATGGGCCATATATGTTGAACCTCTTCAAAGAGCTTGATCAGCAGGTCGTCTTGCGTGAGCTCCGGTTGACCGCGTTTCCGTTTCCACTTGTTGAGCGAAGCGAGGTTGTCCTCCAGGTCGGCCATCAGGCTTCCCATCATTCCGCCGGGGAGGCCGGGACCAATCAACAGCGAGTTCATCACCCTGTTTTTAAGATTGATGTAGTAGCCCAAGAAATCATCCATGTACTTCTGCGAAAGCGATCGCACTTTCATGTATGCTTTCATGTTGATTTCCGGCACCTTAAACCCTGCATCCTTAAGCATCGCTTGAATTGCCAACAGGTCGGCATGCCCCGTTCCCCAGGAGAGGGGCTCCATGGCCACATCCAGGTAGTCGGCTCCCGCGTATGCCGCCTCCAGTATGGATGCCATCTGAAAACCGGGACCGGCATGCCCGTGATACTGCATGATCACCTTGGGATGACGCTCTTTTATCTTTTTCGTGATCTTGCCAATGGTTGCCGGGCGGCCAATACCCGCCATATCTTTTATGCAAATCTCGTCGGCACCCATTTCGACCAACTGATCTGCCAGGTTGGTGTAATACTCCACGGTGTGTATTGGCGACACGGTGAGGGAGAGGGCTACCTGTGAAATCATGCCCGCCTCTTTGGCGTACTTGATGGAGTGCTCCAGGTTACGGGGGTCGTTCAATCCGTCGAACGAGCGGGCGATATCGGTACCCTGTTTTTTCTTCACCTTGAACATTAACCTACGCACATCAGCCGGCACGGGGGTCATGCGTATGCCGTTGAGGCCACGTTCCAACATACGGGTTTTGATACCCGCATCGTTAAACGGCTGTGTCCACGCGCGTACCGAACGATTGGGGTTCTCGCCAAACAACAAGTTAACCTGCTCAAACCCGCCACCATTGGTTTCAACCCGCGCGAAACAACCCATGTCGATGATAGCCGGGGCAACCTCAAGCAACTGATCCACGGTAGGCACGTACTTACCTGCCGACTGCCACATATCCCTGTATACCAGGCTAAATTTAATCTCTCTTCCCATACCTGTAATATTTTTGTTATCTCTTTTCAATAGAATCTATGACTCCTTTTCCACCGGTGGCCACATCTACAGCTGCAACGATAGCCGCCATCTTCCCTTTATCTACCCCTCCTGTACGGGGAGTATCTTTTGTTTTCGTTTCGGGCAAAAATCGATTCGATAACCGAATGACTGAATTGCCGATTACCGTTACCAGCCAAAGAACGATAAACACGGTAATCATGCCTATTATCAACAGCCCTAACGCCTCTTGTAAACTTTCCATATCTAAAGACATTATGTTTTTCCGGGAAAGCATGCTTCACCTTCACCCGGAGAATTAAAACAGTAAAAACAACAAAAAAGGAGACCAAGGCCTCCCTGAAATTAACTATCGTGTTGCTTTTGAAAAACAGAAACAATTAACTTCAAGGCAAAGATACGCTATTTATTTGAGATTAGAAGCGGTTTTCAGGATAAAATCTCGTACATTCGCGTGGAGTATGGAATCGAAGGAAGAGAACAAGAGCTACCTGCTGGAATACACGATGCACGCCGGCATCCTGTTGGGACTCTTTTGGATATTCAAGTACCTGTTCGTTATCCTGGGGAACAAATACCCGGGGATGAACGTGATCGGGACCACGTTAAGCATCGGTACGCCCGTCCTGCTCTACTACCTGCTGGTTAAATACAACGCGGGGTGGATGAACCGTGAGATGCGTTTCGGTCAGGGTGTTCAATTCACCATCCTGCTCTTTTTCTTCGCTTCTATCTTGGAGGCGCTGGTGGTGTACATTCACATCCGGTGGATCGATCCCGCCTACCTCGCCCATCTATACGACAGCATGATTGAGCTCGCGGAGGCGCTGGGGGCAAGCAAGGCGATTGTCACACGATTGGCAGAACAGCCCCTACCCAATGCGTTCACTTACATCTTTAATAACGTGATCATGGCCGACGTGTTTATCGGCTTGCTCCTTTCGCTGCTCATCGTTCCACTCGCCCTTCGTTTTACACCGCGACAAAACAACCCACAATAAATGACACCAATGGATATATCAGTGGTCATCCCCCTGCTCAATGAGCAAGAATCCCTTAACGAGCTGCATGATTGGATTAAACGGGTCATGGAGGAACATGACTACTCGTACGAGATCATCTTCGTGGACGACGGAAGTACCGATGGCTCTTGGGAAGTCATCAAGCGGCTCCGCGGCCAGTCCGATCACGTGAAAGCGATCAAGTTCAGGCGGAATTACGGGAAATCACCCGCCCTGCAGTGCGCGTTTCAGAAGGCCCGGGGCGATGTCATCATCACCATGGACGCCGACCTGCAGGATAGCCCCGATGAGATCCCGGAGCTGTACCGCATGATCAAGGAAGAGGGATACGACCTGGTTTCGGGGTGGAAAAGGAAGCGGTACGACAACAAGCTGACGAAAAACCTTCCCTCCAAGCTGTTCAACGCCACCGCCCGAAAGGTGTCCGGCATCAAATTACATGATTTTAACTGCGGTTTAAAGGCGTACCGCTCCTCGCTGGCCAAAAGCATCGAGGTGTATAACGATATGCACCGCTATATCCCCATATTAGCCAAGGATGCCGGGTTCACCCGCATCGGCGAGAAGGTGGTGCAGCACCAGCCCCGCAAGTACGGGAAAAGCAAGTTCGGCGCCAGGCGCTTCGTGAACGGCTACTTAGACCTGATGACGCTCTGGTTCCTGAACCGGTTCGGCAAGAAACCGATGCACATCTTCGGGCTCTGGGGAAGCATCATGTTCCTCCTTGGGCTACTCGCCATCATCCTGGTGGGAGCCATCAAGCTATACGATATGCACCATGGCAACCCCTACCGGTTGGTCACTGAATCGCCCTACTTCTATATCTCGCTCACCATGATGATCCTGGGAACCTTCCTCTTCCTGGCCGGCTTCCTTGGAGAACTCATCACGAGGAACGCCCCGGAAAGGAACAACTACCGGATTGAGGAGGAGTTTTAACGCAAAAGCTATTTTCATGGAGTTGAATATAACGACATACGGTAACAACGGGAGAAGTACCCGAGAAATACGCCCCACCTGGGACGTACAAGGTGGTCAGAATACACAGAGTACACAGGGCACACGAAGCAGGCGGACAATCCAGGGCATTTGGAGTCTCCTTCTGCTTTTGGGAATAACGCTCCTCATGGCCTGCAACACGGGAAGTAAAAAAGAGAACTGGAGCTACTTTCACGACCAGGGCATGGTGTTCGCCACCAACTACTCCATCAAGTACGCCTATCACCGTTCGTTGCAAGGGGAGATCGAGGCGGCGTTTCAAGCTTTCAGCCTCTCGCTGAACCCCTTCATGGAGAACTCTATCATCTCGAAGGTAAACCGCAACGAGCCGGTGGAGCTTGACTCGCTCTTCCTGACCGTTTTTCGCAAGTCAGAAGAGGTTCATAGAAATTCGGGCGGCAAGTTCGATATCACCCTGTCGCCCATTATCAACGCGTGGGGCTTCGGCTTCCAGAACATGGGTCGTGTTACCCCGGAAATGATCGATAGCCTGAGGGAGTTCGTGGGTCAGGAGAAGATATCTATCGACCCTCAAGGAAAGATCGTGAAGAGCGACCCCCGTGTGCAGCTTAACACCTCGGCCATCGCCAAGGGGTACGCGTGCGATGTGATCGCTGACCTCCTCGAACACCACGGGATTAAACACTACCTGGTGGTCATCGGTGGGGAGATTTCCGCCCGGGGTCTGAACGATAGAGGGATCTGCTGGCGCATACAGGTCGACAGACCCGTTGACGACACGATTGGTATTATCCACGAGCCACAGGTTGTTTTGGGTCTGTGCGACAAATCGTTGGCCACGTCGGGGAACTACCGCAACTTCTACGTCCTGGACGGGAAACGGTACGCGCACACCATCGATCCCCATACCGGCTATCCCTCTCAAAATGAACTACTAAGTGTCACGATCATTGCCGATGACTGCATGACCGCCGACGCGTACGCCACCGCGTTCATGGCATTAGGTTTGGACAAATCGAAACAGTTGGCTGCCCGCCTACCCGAACTGGAGTACTACCTGATTCACGAGAGCGAGGATGGCAGTTACGGGGTTACCTGTTCCGATGGGTTCCAGCGACTTATCGTGGATCCGGGGGAGTAGCGGGAAGCGATAGCGCGATATCAACAAGCATTAATAAAACATCAAGCGAAGATTCACGAAAAAATTATAATAGGCTAATAAAAAATATATTACAAGTGTTATACATTCATTTTCAACTACTATAATTCAATGCAAATCAGATTTTTATACCCTTTGACCGTTTTCCTACTCATGGTTATCTCCCAGGCCGCTTTCGCTGTATCGGGAGAAGATGCTAAGCCCTCTCACACCTACAAGTTAGATGGCGCATTGAAAAACAAGTTCGAGTACGCCACGGAGATTGGCACCTCGAGGTTTACGGTACGCAACTCCCGCGTGGGTATCACCGGGGATATCGATGGAGTCTACGGTTACCGCGTGCAGGTGGAGTTGAGCGACGAGGGTCAATTCAAGCCGTTAGACCTTAGCGCTACCATCAAGCCGGTGAAGGGACTTTCGTTCACCTTGGGACAGACCAGCATACCTTTGTTCAACACCTACATCGTTAGCCCCAGCGAGATGATGTTCGCGAATCGTGCTTTCATTGGAAAATACTTCGTAAGCACGCGCGACCTGGGACTGCTCACGAGGTACGATTTTCGTGTAGGGGAAGTGCCTACCCGACTGGAATTCGGAGTATACAACGGGCATGCCATCAATAATCCCGTGTGGAAAAAGAAGAAATCGTACGGTGGGCGCGTCACCGTGGGAAGCATGACGGGAGCACGGCTGTCCGCCAAAGTCTATAACTACCCGAACAATGAGCAGACCCACCACCTGTTTTACGGGGCCGACCTGCGCTACGAGGCTTCGAACTGGAAGGTGGAAAGCGAGGTGATGAAACGGGAGAGCAAAACCGACTTTCACACCGACCTGCTATCGTACTACCTGCAAGGTTCTTACGTGCTGCCACTTAAAACGAAACTGTTTAACAACATGGTGCCCGCGCTGCGATGGGACGGTATAAGCGATACCCAAGGGGATGCCGGCTTCGAAGTGAAGCGATTAACGGCCGGGCTGGGCTTCGGGAGCAGCCGAGGTCGTGTCTCATCAATCCTCCGGGTTGATTACGAATGGTACTTCGTGACGAACTCACCCACCATTTTCAAAAGCCCGGAGGTGGGATCCGATAAGATCACGGTGGAGTTACTGCTCAGGTTTTAAGTAATACTAATGGTTGCTGGCAAAACATAGACTTTTCCAGCAACCATCTTAAACTAACAACGTCTGAACGTTGAATAACTAATCTTAAATGGAGGAATGAATTTCATGGATAAACGAGTATCGCCCGATTTTATATCCGATTTAAAAGCAAACGAAGTGTTCGTGTTTGGTAGCAACCTTGACGGTGCCCATGGAGGCGGTGCGGCAAAGATCGCTCGCGAGAGGTTCGGTGCCATCTGGGGACAAGGTGTCGGCTTGCAAGGTCAATCATACGGGATACCCACCATGCATGGGGGTGTCGAGGAGATCAAGCCGTACGTGGACGAGTTCATCGAGTTCGCACGCTCCCGCCCCGAGCTGACCTTCCTGGTCACCCGCGTAGGGTGCGGCATCGCCGGGTTTCACGACTCCGAGATGGCTCCCCTCTTCGCGGAAGCGGTAAGCATACCCAACATTCACCTTCCCGCGAGCTTTTGGAAGGTTCTACAAGAGTGATGCCAAGGGCTTCGCTTTTATAGCAGCCAAGCAACCACCGGTCAGTAACCAAATGGCGTCTTCTATATTATTAGGCCTGTAATGGCTCCCGGAACAATACTGTCTATTGATTATTCTTTGAATAGCGAAAGAAAATCATTCCCGGCCTGTCTCGCGGTGTTCTGCAAATGCTCAATGATATTATAATTTTTGTAATAATCGTCATGAACCTCTCCCTTTTGAACAATCTCTGTTTGTTGGTTATCTTTCAGGTGTTCAATATTCCACAAAGCATCATAAGTAATTAAAATATTGCCCGTACGCGTAAATACTGGTCCCGTTGAAGTAACATGAAAATCGCCTGTACTATAGCTCGACGAAGCGATTGATGCTCCCTCGAAAACATTACCATTTACCCGAAACTCCAGTTTATTCAGGGTAACAATGTATTCCGGATTAAGTGTTTCTATAATTGAGTCGAGGCTTTTTTTATCACTTTCATGTTCTTCCACATGATAACATATATATTCAGAGCCGGGTAACAACTTTTCGGCCACTTTTTCCAATGCTGTTCTCACTAAGAATTGACTCTGCAGCACTGTATCCGTCTGATAGGAATCGGAAGCCGAACCCGAGAGAGAAGATCGCGAAGAGGACATGATGAAATCGGAAGAATTCTTGCATTCGAAAATATCCATACCCGGTAACACGTAATCGTAAGATGTAGTGGAAAGGTAGCATACTCTTCCTTTTTGCAACGAGATACTCTGATTGGGAATGGTATCATGTGTTTGCCTATTAATAGCTACCGGTTGAGATACCAGTATTTTTTTGGACGTGTCACATGAATATGCCAACAATATCAATAATGCAAAGATTACATGTTTTTCGATTGAATCCATCTTGTGTGTTTTTTTCAATTAGGTAACTTAACTTTCGCACGTAACTGTTTAATAGCTTTCAGGCTCGACAGGCATAGTTCAAGCAAGCTTGACTCTGCGTTCTGCTTATCGCAAATATTTCTGAGGTCTTCGCTCTGAAAGCTGGAACAGTAAACAACATGCGAAAGTTAAGTTAGGTAATACCCGGGAAAGCGTGTAATGACTATCCTGGTTTGTTACAAATTTATTCATAATTTCTGATATCACCAAGAATGGCGGGTAGTGAAGCAGAGGCGTGACCGAGGCGATGTTGCCCGATATCATTTAAAAAAAGCCGCCTCGGAATATCCTGAGACGGCTTTTTAAATATACTCTTACAAGGTAACCCCTATTCCTTTTTTTCTTCAGTCGCTTCCGCTTTGGGAGCTTCCTCGGCCTTAGGTGCTTCTTCAGCCTTGGGTGCATTCTCTACTTTAGCAGTTTCCTCAGCCTTGGGTGCCTCTTCAGCAGCGGCCGTCCCTTCCACGACAGGCTCCGGTGCGTTCGCTGCCCTCAACTCGGCCTTCTTCTTGGCTAGTTCTTCGGCTTTGGCCTTATGAATCTCTTTCTCCGCCTCTAAACGAACCTTAGCTTCGGCCCGACGTTTCGCTTCGTCTTCCGACTTAATGGAGTGTGCGGCTTGTAGCTTCTGCTCCTTCCACGCGTTGAACCTTCTTTCGGCTTCCGCTTCATTAAAAGCCCCTTTAGCAACACCCCCCAGGAGGTGCTTTTTCAGGTAGACCCCCTCTTTCGACAGGATACTACGAACGGTGTCCGTGGGCTGAGCCCCTGTTTGCAGCCAATACAAAGCTCTATCGAAATCTAAAGTGATCGTAGCAGGATGTGTGTTCGGATTGTAAGAACCTATCCTCTCAATGTACTTTCCATCTCGTGGTGCTCTGCTATCTGCAACAATAATCTGGTAGAAGGGATAGTGCTTGCGTCCTCTTCTCTGTAAACGTAATTTTGTTGCCATTTAGTAATTCTTTAAAATGAATATTTTTGCATTAGCGGGTGCAAAGGTACTCATTAGTTCCCTTTTTACAAAATTTATTTGCCGGCAGTTGCAAAAAGCGGTATCAAGTGAGGGTGTACCAGCAGCAAAAAATGGACATTTTTTATATCTTTGTGAAAGTGGCACGTGATACACCGAAATATTTAGAAGATTCGCATGAAGAGAATTATAGATACAGAAAGAATACCCATTAAACTTTGGCTTGATGAGGTGGACGACCAAACGCTGTACCAGGCGAAAAACCTGGCCAATTTGCCCTTCGCCTTCAAGCATATTTGCCTGATGCCTGATGCGCACTCGGGATACGGGATGCCCATCGGTGGAGTAATGGCTGCTGACAACGTGATCGTTCCCAATGCCGTGGGCGTGGATATAGGGTGTGGTATGTTAGCAGTGAAGACCGATGTAACCTTTACTCCAGGCATACGAAAAAAATTGGAGGATATTTTAAACGATATCAGAAGAAAGGTTCCGGTAGGTTTTTCGCACCATAAAAAGGCTCAAGACGAACGACTTATGCCCCAAAAGTACGATCTGAAAAGCTTGCCCGTGGTAAAAACGGAATACGCTTCGGCGTTAAGGCAGCTGGGAACGCTTGGCGGAGGGAACCACTTTATCGAGATCCAGAAAGACAGGGAGAACACCATTTGGATCATGATACACTCGGGCAGCCGGAACCTGGGCAAGCAGGTGGCAGACCACTACAACAGGCTCGCTAAAAAGCTGAACAAGCAGTGGAACTCGCCGGTAAACCCCAAAGTTGATCTCGCTTACCTGCCCTTTAAAACCGATGAGGCGCACCAGTATTACAACGAGATGAACTATTGCGTCGATTTCGCGCTGGCCAACCGCAAGCTGATGCTCACGAGGGTACAGGAGGTGTTTCGCACCTTTTTCCCCAATATCGCTTTTGGCGAGATAATCAACATCGCCCACAACTACGCCGCGTGGGAAAAACATTTCGGCAAGAAGGTGGTGGTACACCGCAAAGGCGCCACCTCCGCGCGTAAAGGAGAGCTTGGCATTATACCCGGATCGCAGGGCACAAGCTCCTATATCGTGGAGGGGTTGGGGAACCCGGAGAGCTTCGCGAGCTGCTCGCACGGGGCTGGTCGCAAGATGGGGCGTAACGAAGCGATACGCTCCTTAAGCCTTGAGGAGGAGCAGCGCAAGCTCGATAGGCTGGGCGTTCTTCACGCGATCAGAAGGAAAAAGGATTTGGATGAGGCACCTTCCGCGTACAAGAATATCGTTCGGGTTATGGCCGACCAGGAAGATCTGGTCAAAATCAAGGTAGAATTGTCGCCCCTGGCCGTGGTTAAGGGGTAATTGCGAAGTATATAATGAAGGAATCTATTCCAACGTGAACCGCGGTATCGTAGGCGGTCGGGGAATATAGCTTGGATAGGGACACAGGTGGACTAATAGAAGAGTTGAGGATTGATAGTAACCGGGGTAAACATTTCAAAAAGCATGGGCACGATTCGAAAACAGTTGACAGAAAAAACACACGAAACAACGTCCGGCATAATCCATTATTGGATCGACAAGATAGATGCCGGTGCTGTGACATTGGTCTTTCTTCCGGGACTAACGGCAGACCACCGACTGTTTGAAAAACAGATCGAATACTTTAAGGGCAAACTGAATGTTTTTGTTTGGGACCCTCCCGCCCATGCCTCTTCATGGCCATTCAAGTTCGATTTCAGTTTGTTTGATAAAGCGAAATGGTTACATGAAATACTCGAGCGAGAAGACATCACGCAACCTATCATTGTCGGTCAATCGATGGGTGGTTACGTGGGTCAAGCTTTTGCTGAACTGTACCCTGAAAAGTTACAAGGCTTCATCTCCATTGATTCTGCCCCGTTGCAAAGAAAATATCTGACGGGGATAGAGCTTTGGCTGCTGAAAAGAATGGAGCCTATCTACCTGTTATACCCATGGAACTGTTTGTTGAGGGATGGAACAAAAGGGACCGCGGAGTCCGAATACGGCAGAAAACTGATATATGACATCATGATGGTTTACGATGGGAATAAGAAACGATACGCCAAACTTGCCGGTCACGGTTTTAAAATGCTTGCCGAAGCGTATGAAAAAGATTTGCCGTATGAAATCAGCTGCCCTGCCCTATTGATTTGTGGAGAAAAGGACAAGGCGGGCTCAACCCTTAGGTTTAATAAGGCATGGCATAAGAACACGGGAATCCCTATTGAATGGATAAAAGATGCCGGTCATAACTCGAACACGGACAAACCGGAAATTGTAAATCAGTTGATAGAAAGTTTTGTCAAAAACATAACCTGAACATACCCCCGGGCATAATACCCATTTGATAATCAGTTTTTATAGTTTCTGTTTTGGCGTCGTAACTTTGTCGCCAAATATTCTTTCGGTTCGTGATATTGGTAAATTCGAGACCCGCTTCATAACTCATTTTTTTCATATTGACACGGTATAACAGCTTGATATTTGCTTTAAAGAAATCAGGATTTTTGTCCCTATAAGCATTTTTATAATCGTAAACCGTGTAACCATCAATTTTTGATTTCTTTATATCTATCGGGATATTGCGCAATCCTCCCGCGTAAACTACATTCGCGTTTACGGTCAATGATTGTTGCTTGGGCAATTTAAATTCGTAACCGCCAAGTGCATTGAAAATATAATGGCTGTTATAAATGGTGTTCCGCCAGAGGTTGTCCGACGCCAAATATTTGGAATTAAACAGCGATGCCGTTATCAAAAAGTAGTAATTATCGGAAAAATATTTCTCTAATGTGAATTCAACACCCCAGTTTTTCCCTTTACCCCGGTTCACCAAACTGTCGTTGATAATTTCGTAAAAGTCAGCACCATAATTGATTACCGAATAGTGCGATGGTTTCATCTCCACCGGTATGTTGAACAGGTTTTGATAATAGAGTTCGGTTTTGAAATTAAAACTTCTTCCAAAATTCAGGTTATAACCCAGTACGAAGTGATGACTTTTTGAAAAATCCAAATTGGTATTGGTCAGCCTATATGTTTGACGTACAGTATCCGTAAGCGTTTGGTGAAAGTATATACTCCCCGGTTGAGTTTGAGAATGCAGGCCGTAGGCAAAACTAATATGACTACGTTGATCGGGTGAATATTTCATGGCGACTCGAGGTTCTGCAGAAAATGAATGATTCAACAGTGAAAATTGAGAAAAGAGTCCTAATGTCGTTTCGAGTTTCTTATTAAAACTATGTTGGTATTGCGCGTTCAACTGCGCGAGCCCGTAGTCCCCCCTGTTTTTAGTACCATAAACGTATTGATGTTGAATTTTCGCGCTATCCGCGAAATGTATAAACGAATGGATATATGATGCCCCCGCAATGATTCTGTTTTTCGGATCGAAACGGTATCGGTATTGGGTTGTCGCGATGAGTTTGTGTTCACTGTAATCGCCCCCGAAGAAATGAAAATCATTGCTATTATTGAAAACACTATCCACAGCTACGCTTGATTTGGAGGTTGTAAAAGCCAATGAAGTTCGCAAGTTTGATTTTGAATTCATGAAGTTTTTCATGGTTATCGCGGTTACATTCGTCTGCCCTCCCATTTCCGTTCTAAGATTTTTGGTGTAATTCAATGTGTTTTTGTCGGGTTCCAATCTCATTGAACAGATACCGCCAAAGCCCCACAACGACAGAGAATTTTTACCGAATGTAAAATCAGACTTGAAGGTTACATCCTGATATTTAGGTATCGAGGGCGTATCGAATTTTATCCCGATTTTGTCGAAAAGCTCTAAAAAAGCGTAGCGGTAGTTAACCATGAAGCTTGATTTTTCGTTTTTAGAAAGTGGACCTTCAAAGCCGGCTTCCAGACCGCCTGTCCCCATTTGAAGGGTATATTCAAAATTTTCGCTGTTCCCTTTTCGCATGGCTAAATCAAACGCGCCTGAAGTGGCGTTCCCATATTGAGCCGGGAAGGCACCCGTCAAAAAATCGGAATTTGATAACTGATTGTTATTCAGCATCGAAATAGCACCCCCGTTGGTTCCCATGGTGGCAAAATGGTTTGGGTTGGGAATGGGGATTCCTTCCAGCATATAGAGTAATCCAAGCGGTGAATTTCCCCTGATGATGATATCATTACGAGAATCGCCTGTTGCCTGCACACCGGCAAAATAAGAGGCCATCCTCGCGGGGTCGCCGCTTGTCCCGGCATATCGCTCCGTCTCTTTCACATTAAAAGAGCGTGAACTCACGTAAGCCAACTCGTTGTTCACTTCACCCTGTTTTCGTGCCACGACGGTTACTTCCGCCAAGCTTTGAATGGATTGCTCCATTTTAATTTCGACTTCAAGCGCTTTTCCACTGGCCAGTATCAGGTTGTTCGCGAAATAGGGCTCATAACCCACATGGTTGGTTTGCAAATTCACCCTACCCGCTTTTACTTTTTCAAAACTAAACTTTCCCTCAAGATCGGAAGTGGTGTATAAGGTCAACGTGTCCACAGTAAGTTCGATCGTGGCATTGACCAATGTTTCACCCGTGAAAGCATCTTTAACCACACCTTTCACGGTATTGGTGAAATCCTGAGAATATGCATGCGCGCAAAACAAAACAAGGATGGCTGTGATAAAATAATTCCTCATTGTTGTCAATGTCATATTACTAGAAAATCGATATTCCAAAAGGTAGCGTTAATCTGCCTTTTGCCTTAAAGAATAGTGCTGACGCATGGGCTTTAAAAACACTACCACCAACAGCAACACACCGTAGAAAAAATAAAATGAATGTAGCCAATGAAATCCTCGCATGAAATAGACCTCCATGTAAATCCAAATAACAAGCGCGAAACCGGTGTACACTGACCAGGACCAGGACCAATGCATATCGGGATATATATTTACCAACTGGGCTATTTTACAATCCTTGCGCTTGATGAGTCCCCAGACAACGTAAATCGGCATCAATCCAAGTACAGTGAATAAAATCAGCCCGGGTATCAAAAAATTTTTAAATGGCGAATGTTGCAGCATTAACTCCGGTGTCATTCCCATCCATCCTTCAGGAAATAATAAGAAAGCTCCGCCACCAAATAAAGCCCCAACTGAAAGGAACAGCAAAAGAGCAACCAATAGATTTCTTGTTTTCATACATCAGGACGTTAATGCTGTTACTAATGCCGTTATTAGACCCATCAGGTTACCTCCCATGTGGACAACGATCGCGTACGCGTTGTTATCATATTTTTCCTGATAATAACCGGCAATCAATCCAAGAACAAAAGTGAATACCAGCGTTCTAACGATGAAAAAAGCGTTCGCACCTGATGTTATCAGGATTAAATGCGCCAAACTAAATGCAACAGCAGCAATCATTACCGGGACGCTAATATGCCTTTTGAATAATTTTATCCCCTTACTTTTCAGTGGATTTAATATGTTCTGAAAAAAGCCCCTAAACAAAACCTCCTCTGCCACGCTGGCACAGATGAATATAAAGAAGAAAAATTGCAGTGGGGACATTACATCAAAGGCAAAATGGGACTCGACCTCGCCTCCCAAGCCTTTCGTCAGAGCTACCATCAGGGTATTGACGATCACCGCCGCCAAAAAGCCAAACAGAATTGGCTTCAGTGTCTTTTTGAACTTTGGCCATGCGATGTTATACTTCACATGCTTTTTTAAACTACAAATCAAAGCAATGGAAAGCACCAGCATGGTCGTGTACGTTACAAACGAGTAAGGAAGAAAGTCAACATTCAACTTGATGATTCTACCCGCTAAAGTGGCTAATACGAACGCTATTATTGTTAATAGCGTTCCATAAATGATTCGTTCACTGTTTTTCATTATTTGTTCCTTTCATATTTAGTTAAAAACCGCTCTCAAACCTGTTGTTACAATTGATCGGCTCCAATATTTGTTTCTTGGATAAGGGGGTTGATATACCTATCTTTTTTACGTCTGTTTTTATAGACTATCGCCTTTTCCGGACAACGGTGGTAGCAACTCAAACAGGCAACACATTGATCGCCAAATATGATGCGCTCGTTTTCACGCTTGATGTTGCCGACCGGACATATTCTAATACACTTTTGGCAATCTGTACAATCCTCCGTGATGTTGAAATGTGTGGCCAGCATATGCCATTTTTCGCGGTTTTCAAGATGTTTTGACGTCCATCTATCTTTCTTGGGCTTTGGGATGATAATCTCTTTATCATCCCGGATGGCAGCAATAACAGGTATTAGACTCTCGGGAGCCTTCCGGAGAGCGCTTTTTATGGCAAACTTTGGCTGAGAAAAGGTCAAGGTATAGATTTCGGGCATCATGACAACCTGAACGGAGCGAATGTTAAGCCCGGTGTCTTTGCAAAGTTGATAAGCAAAGTATGGGGCATTGGCTTGCAATCCACCACAATTGAGTACAATGTACAGTGGCTTGGCGGATTTCATGTTAGCAATAAAATCGTAAACAAGCGTGGGTAAGCCATAACTATGAATAGGCGAAACAATGATAATCTTATCATACACGTTCACATCCCCTGTAAACTTGGGAATATAGCGTATTTCGCCACCTAATTCAGCCTTGATTTGCTCAGCGATAAAAAGACTGTTTCCCGTTGATGAAAAATAAAATATTCCGTTCATTTGACAATCCTCCTTTTAATGATATTTATTTATAAAATCATCCAATGTTTGATCTATCTCTTCACTATGCCCCTTCATCATATGCCCCCCATCAGGAAAAGTTACTAATGTGAGATTAGGAAAGCGATGTTTGGCAGCTTCAACCTTCTTAAAACTTGCTACATTATCATCTTCTGAATGAACAATTAAAGTCGGTACTTTTAATTCCTCAATAGGATACTCATCAAAATTCCTTTCCATATCCGGATTGGTTACTTTCCCATCAATAACTACCCCCTCTTTTCTTTCCGCGATAGGCATAATATCTTTTACCGTTGATGCCGGCATGCCCATAACCAGGGGCATAAGCGGACTGATTAAATACATGGCGTAATTAGATAGAAGGGGTTCCGGAGGTGCCTGATATTCCAGATATTTATCCGGCTTTTCATTGACCGGCATTGCAGAACAATAGAGTACTAAACCTTTAACTCGATCCGGATAATCTAACGCGAAACGAATAGCCGGGGTGCCACCGGCGGAAGTTCCTAAAACAAAAACCTGTTCAATCTCTAAGCTATCCAACAACTCATTAAAAGCCTTAGCTTGTTGCCTTGGTGTAGCATCTTCCTTTAAAGAAGAACCCAAATATCCAAAACGTGATGGCGCGATAACGCGATTTTTTCCGACTCTGCTCTTTATATTCTCATAGGCTTGGTCATAACCACCAAAAATTCCATGAACAGATAGAATAACTTCACCTTCTCCTTCATCTATAAAGGTAACTTTGCCGTACGATAAATTCAATTCTCTTTTATCGTACGCATTCAATTTCTCCTTAGCTTTCCCTAAATCTAAATAGCACCTAACACCCTGTATTAGAAGGTAAGTGGCTAATAATATTACTATCAAAATCAAGACTCTGTTCATTTCAACATCCTCCTTTTGTCTGAATAACATCTTTTTCTCTTTATCTCCAACCGGTACTCAAGTTTTCCCTTGTATGCAGGTTCGTGTTATTGACTGGTGTTATTTGCTCGTTTATTTGTTACTAGTTTTTTGGGTTTAAAGACAATGATGGTCAATATGGCCCAAACTGTTATCAAAAACCCCATGTAATTCACATAGTTGTTGTCGCCAAAGTCGGCTGTAAATGCCATGTTCACAGTTGAATGAAAAACGGCGCAAACTAAAACACTTGCCCTGGATGAGTTATAAAGCCAAGTCAACAAGATACTTCCTGTCAGCAGGCTGAATATCCAACCGAATATGCCTGCAATGGACATTGAGATAAAACCCGGTTTGTAAAAGAAAAGGGGTATATGCCAAACAGCCCAAAACAGTGTCAGTATAACGCTTGATGTTAACGCGTTAAACTTTTGTTGAAGTATAGGTAATGCAAAGCCACGCCAACCCACCTCTTCACCAAAACCAAAAAAAAGTAAGTTGTAAATGAAATAAGTAAACATGCTGAATTGTGGAAACTCTTTTGAGGTTAATAACCCTGAAATGTTGATTGGCGAGTTGTCAACAAAGTAGTTTATTATTGCCGCCACTAGGGCGATTAAAAACGGGCTGAACAGTGCTATAAACAGATAAATTATTGGTCTAACCTGAAAGCATTTTTTAATGAATAGTTTTACTCCTTGCTGTTTTTGGAATATCCAAGTGGTCAAGAAAGCAGCGATTAACGGTCCAAGTCCACCCAACGCGTGATGATAAGGTAAAGTCGGTAAATGGGTCAACCCTAGAGCATTTCCATATAGTGGAAGCCAAATCGTCCAACTAATCAGGTAAGCAAATCCGAAATATGTAATTAGTTGTTTCATCTTTTTGACTTTGGTTTTTTTACTCTTGCCCGTAACTTTTCGGCTGTAATGTGTTGTGGCTCTGTGCTTAATATTCTATTCTTCTTAAAACTGCAACCCCATTATTATTCCCACCGCATCTAAGGCGGGATTATCCACATATTTTTTCCCATTTGACGCGTGAAACAGGCGGACAGTTGTATAACCTTTAAGATTGTTATTTACTTTATATTCCATTCCCATTCCAACATGACTTCCGATATTTACTACTGAACCGGTTGCTCTTCCTATTTCGGTATTTATAACAGGAAACTCTCTTGTATAAACAATCAATGACATTCCAAGTCCTTCTACATACAAACGGGCATCTATTATTGAAATTGGTAATATAAACAGTCTTGCACACCAATTCAGTTCAAATCCGGGCGTTATCCTTGAATAATCCGGACGCGTATTTCCAAAGTTGTCTTTTTTAGGTTCATTGACTTGATCAAAAGCCATTAATACATTTAATCCAACACTGAAATCAAGCAAGTTGTATTTTGGGGTAATGTCGATTAGTTTTAATACGGCATCATATCCACCCTGTAACATCTGTATATTATCTTGATAATATGATCCATAATAGCCAAAATATATTCTTTGGCTAAAATGACTTTTGAACCAATTTGCTGATTTATTGGTTTCATTATCCTGAGCAAAAACGCCAAAAGTCGCCATGAAAAATAGCAGCACGAAAACAATTATTTTATTCAAACACATTAAAATCTAATTTATCAATCGTCCCTTTGTAATACGCGTATTCGCCTTCCGGCAAATGCCACATCACGGTAACCTTCTCGGAAACTTTCAAGTTGTCCTGAGTTTGATAACCCTCCACAATAACCGAAAACCTCACTTTCTTATAGCTGTTTTTGCCGGTTGTAAAATAGCGGTCGAGTGTTTCAAAATGGGTAAACAGTCCCTCTTCGTTAAAGTAGAATATCCCTGAAACTTCAATACCATTATCCACGAGTGTTCCCCGAACCGAATAATCATCTATCGGTTCCCATTTCACATTATCCAACAACAGGTAGCCCGGGATAAGCATAAACTCGCAGAAGGCCGTTATCAATGCCGATTGTGCTACCTCTTTGCTGTTATCAAAAGCTACTTTGATCAGATTCATCAGCTTTACATTCATCTCTCCATAGCCATCATGATACAGGTCTCTCGCCGCCACAGGCATGCCGGAAATCTTCATGTAGGCCAACCTTCCTATGGGCTTCACCGAATTGAATTGTGTTGTTTGAAGTTTTTTCCATTCTTGGTCGGGAGATATTTTTAACCAACTCTCGCTCCAACAGACATTGGCATTCACGGGAACAGGTCTGTTTATGTACCCACAAACCCTCAGGTACTTTTTCAAAGGTTCAGGTAGATCTTTGATTAATTCTTCGGTGAATGTTTCGATCTTATGACCCCTGTTCCTTTCAATTAATTCGGATTTTTCTTTTGTGAAAACGCTTTTCATACTGGCGCAGCTTGTAAACATCAACAACAGCAATAATACAGATACTGTCCTTTTCATACGATTGTTTAAATATTGTATTTCAGTATATGAGGCAGTGACCTTGTGGGTTTAATGATTGCTTCGAACATGTCGGTTTCATTTGAAATATAGCTTGTCGTTTTCTTCTATTTGATCTTTCAGATCAAGTAAAACCTCAATATAGTCGTCGGGCAGGTCCGCGTGTATATCGTGATAGGATTTAAAACCTCCGATATATTTACTATTTGGCACTAAATCAACGACTTTACGCGCATCTGTTTCGTCCATCGCGGCAAGGAGAATCCCGTTTTCATCGTAATAGCTAGGTGCAGTCATTTCACCGGGCGCAACATGCATCACGATGGTAGGCGATTGAATATTTATCAAAATCTCTTCCAGGTCAAATCCTTCGAACCATGAAAAGTCGTAAAACGTTACACCAAACCGTAAATCATAATTGGCGGTTCCATCCTGCATATTGGCGTTTAAGGCGTAGAGAGCGTTTATCCCCAACCTCGGCGGGTAGTACCATACCTTAGGGATTTCACCGGGGTGCTTCTCTAAATATCTCAGGGCAGGCTCTTTTACAATCTTGTCCCACGCTCGTGGGTCTTTAGAATTAAATACTTCCCGCGTGTAGTCATTTTCTAATGAATACTCCATAAAGGTATCGATCTCATCTTGATGGAGATAGTCGTACATGTTTTTAAAACCTAGCCATGAAATGGTTTTTTCCGCCCTCCCGGGAAGGGTAGAAAAGAAGGGGCCATCTTCTAAGACGGTGGCTATAACATGGTCAGGTGCTTTGGCAGAAACGTAAGCGGCAAGCAAGGCCCCCGAAGAGTGGCCAGATATATACACCTTTTCCTTGATTACTTTTTCGATAAACCAAATGATATCGCCTCCTATTTCTACTGCACTGTACTTGTCCGGATTTTTCGATGATTTCCCGTGACCGTAGTAATCGAGGGCGTAAATATGAAAATGTTGGGATAGTTTTGGTAAGACCTTCGTGTAATCGTAGCAGCTCACCTGTTGACCGTGAAGCAAAAGAAGTTCTGGCCCATTGTCAGGACCCTCTATATAATAGATTTCAGAGCCATCATCCAACTTGGCTATATCCTCCCTAAAACCTAATTTATATCCTTTTTTCTCTAAAAAACGCTCATTGAGGGTGTCGTGATGCATATTCCAATAAGCAAAAGCTGCAACAGCTACTATAACCGTTAGTGTTACTATTCCGATGATCACGAAAACCTTAATTTTCATATCCAATGCCATCCTTGAATTTCACCATAAACCATGAATCATGAACCATGAATCTCTACTCCTTGTTTTCGTTTTACATTTCTACTACCGCGAACCATTAACCAAATGGCAAAAGTCACCTCCCAAAGTCCGCCGGGGGCGAGAAGATACATACTCCATTCCTTTCCAAACAGCTCCATGAAAAAACCAAAGGAAAAAAAGGCGTAGCCTATCGCTCCCCAAATGGCCAACCAAGGCGGCGAGATTTTATGCTTGTACAATGTCAAACACATTGGAATACTGCCAATGCCTAAAACCAACATGGCAAGATAATATCCAAAGTCATCAGATAGGTTTACCTTCAGAAATGTCGTAACAACTATACTACTTGAGAGGGCTATCGCTTCAAACAATCTTGTTAAAAGATAAATATCACCAACCAGATAATTGTATCGGATTAACGTTTTTCTCAGTAAAATCCCGATAAACAGTACCATTATCGAGTTGGCAATAATGAGTAATGCACCTACCTGTTTTTCCGGGTTATTCGTGCTGTCGAACAGTTGGCTTCCGAGACCATAGGCTAAGAAGGCCAACAAGAAAAAAGCACCGATAACCCGGGCATTAGAAATTATAGCAGGATTACTGTTGTTTTGCATTTCGTCTGTTTATTATCTTGTCAAATGGAAGACGCCAGCAATTATCTCCTCGTGTTTAAGAGACATCTCATCTGGCTGTTTCATCTCTTCAATATTCGCTGAGTTAATGAAATCATTGTCTTAAAAGAGATATCCGGGTGCGCTGTTTGATTGACAGTACCGGCGATATAGATATTCTCTTTTGGACTGTAAAATGCCAAAGCGCCTGAAAGTCCTGAATGTCCCATAAAGTATGGAATGGCACCTGTAGGATCAAAAATCCGAGGAAGCTTGAACAGATGAATGCCAATCCCTGCACGCATTGGGGGGAAGATCCTGTTCCATTCTTGCAATTTTTGTATATAACCTAATGAGAACAGCTTGCCCGTGAAAAATGCCTCAATAAAAACAAGCATATCCGCGGAAACTGAAACGATTCCACCATCCGCTCCAAAAGAGGTCATCGCTTTGGATATATTCAACTTATTGCTTTTGTGGTACAACATCTTGGGTGTTTCATCGGTGGCATCTTGATAGAGATAGGTCTTTGTTAAACCAAGAGGTTGAATGATAGATTCCTGACAGTTGTCGGCATACGATTTACCCGTTATGGTCTCGATGATTTTCCCTAAAAGCTGAAAATTGGCATCGGAATACTTCGCTTTTCCCTTTGCTCCGGGTACAAAAAGAGGAGACATTTTTTTTGACCTTTCAATGGACTCTTCAAAAGTCCAAAACTGATCATTACCCGCCATCAATTCATCTTCCAAGCTCTTCCCGCTTGCTCCCTTGTCTTGAAAATAGTCGGGAAGTCCCGATGTGTGAGAAAGGAGATGCTTAATCGTCAGCTCTTGGGAATACTCTTTCCCTTTATAAACATGCAGTCCGGATAAAATGGAAGCATCGATATACTTGGCTATTTTATCTTTAAGATTTAGCATGCCCTCTTCTCTCAGCTTCAGAATAATCGCGGTGGTAAACAGTTTCGTGGTACTGGCAATGAAGTAAGGTCGGTCTATGGTTAAGTTACCCGATGCCCCTTGCCAGGTCCACGCATCCTTTTTAACGGCAAAAGATGTTCCAAATACTTTTTTGCCGTCAACCACTTTATCCAAGACGGCTTGCAATGATTTTTCTTTATCCGTTGTCATAGTTTTATTCTTTTGATAGTTTTTTTTCGTTCATTAAAATTAGACATTTTCTCGCAATGGCATAGTCAAATAAATTTGACATCTGCCCACATTGCTTATCGAAAATGTTCATTAAAATTAGACTATTTCTCGCCACGGCATAGTCCAAGTGAACTTGTCCTCTGCTCATTTGGCTTAACGGAATAGTTCACTGAAGTTAGACTATTCCTCGCCATGGCCTTGTCCAAGTTCACTTGTCCAAGGCTCATTTGGCTTAACGGAATAGTTCACTGAAGTTAGACTATTCCTCGCCATGGCCTTGTCCAAGTTCACTTGTCCAAGGCTCATTTGGCTTAACGGAATAGTTCACTATAAAGTCAAACGTTAGGATTGCCAGAGACAGCAGGGTGCTGACAATGACAACCCAATAACTATAATCGTCATACTTGTTGTCTGCCAAGGTGTTCACCAACATGATGATAAAAAGCGCCGAGCAGACAACCCAAAAATTTCTAAGAAAGAGATAAGCAAATCCCAATAACAATCCTATAACTCCCATAGTCGCGGCGAGCTCTAAATCTTGGAACAGTGAGTCAATGTAAAATGAGAGAAAGAAAAAGATGCCGATTGCAATAACCAACAGTACGCTTTTCTTCTTGTCGTTTCTCCAGCCTGACACCATGTTGGGAATCAATAAAAATGCGAACAAACCAATACCAAGTGACATAGGAAAAAACAGCAGGATATATTTCAGAAGCAAAAGCCAGGAATATTGCAGTGCGACGACCTTTAAAAGAGCCCCCGATAGTATGGTTGAAAACAGAATGGCTACAACCAAGAAAAGGTAACCTATTAACCTGTTTGACCCTGTCTCATTGTAGCTCCAACGAAACCTATTCTTGAAATAAATGGGAACCAAGCACCCTATTAGACCAGTAAAAACAATAGAAAACAATAAGCTTGACAGCAGTGAATATCGCGTATTGATACTTATGAGTTGAGAAACTCCCCAACAGGTATAAAAAACCGCGATCGAAATAAATGCCCAAAAGAGTGATTTCGTTTTCATCCACCCAACGTTAAGACCAATACAAATATATTCATCTTAGTTATAGGTATGAACGAAAGGCTGTTAAGATTTTGTTAAGTTTTTGTTACGTAGTCACCTTTCCGCTAAGAATTGGTTAAAATAAAGGTAAAGTTATCGCTGCTAGCCATGATTAACGTGATTGAAAGGTAGTAAAACAGCACTATCGTCTCTGGCTTTAGTTAAGGGGTGGTCTGGAAAATAACCGAATGGGCGTTTTTAATCAACTCGCTTATTTCTGCTTCCGGTGCGTAATCAGTGATGGAGCTACAATTGACCATAGCCTCTACCACGATTGGATCAAAAGGTAGCTTGCCTACAACCTCAATACCGTTCTCGTTACAATAGATTTCGATTTCGGCAGATAGCTCCCTGTTGATATCGAATTTGTTTATTAACACGCTGGTTGGCAGATTAAAGCCGGCAGTAAGTTGAAGCGTACGTTTAAGGTCGTGTACACCAGACACGGAGGGTTCCGTCACCACGAGCACGGCGTCAACACCCGTGATGGCACTGATTGCCGAGCATCCAATACCCGGTGGACCATCGATGATGATCTGCTCTACCCCGGATTCTTTCGCTATCTGTTTCGCTTTTTCACGAACCTTGCTGACCAATTTGCCCGAGTTCTCCTCCCCCGGCGCAAGTCGACCGTACACCATCCTACCATTTTTAAAGCGTCCGGCATAGAAGCGGCTTCTATCCTCCTCTTCTATGGTGATGGCGCCATGTGGACAGATGCGAGAGCATAACAGGCACCCCTCGCACAAGGTATCCAATATGGATACCCCATGTTCGTTCTCCACGATGGCATCAAACCGGCAGTAATCCACGCAGATACCGCAGTTGATGCATTTCTCTTGATCGAGCAGAGCCTTATGTCCGGAGACGAACACGTGTTCCTCATCGTGAACGGGGTTGAAAAGCAGATAGAGGTTGGCCGCATCCACATCGCAGTCTGCCAACACCACTTCGTTTTGCAGGGTGGCGAATGCCGCGCTGATGCTGCTCTTCCCAGTCCCACCTTTTCCACTGATTATCGCTAGCTCCATAGTTGCATTATTTATGTACGTCAAGCCTAAAAGCAAAAAACAGCAGCATGCGAAAACAGCATTACTTTATATTTCCGCTTCAAACTGCTTATTAATAGCGTGGTATAACTCGGTGAATTTTACCATCCAGTCATCATTTAGATTGGTGACCAGTTCGCCTTTCGAGTAGGCGACAGCAATCTCCCTGTCAAACGGCACGCTCATGAGCAGGGGAATATTCTCCTGTTTCAGGTAGTTACGGGCATCATCACTCCCCATATCGGCACGATTGATAATAACCCCGCACGGTATCCCCATCTCTTTTAAAATCGCCAGCGACTGCTTCAAATCGCTAAGTCCAAAGGGGGTGGGTTCCGTCACCAACACCACGTAATCGGCCTTGTAAACCGTTTGAATAAAGGGACACCCAGTGCCGGGGGGTGAATCCAGCAAGACCAAGTCAAAGGTATCAGCAGCCTTTATGGCTGCCTTGATAATCTCAACCGATACATGAACCCCCACCTCCATCCTTCCCTCTATCAGCTCATTACCCGTGCGGAAGCAGTAACGGTTGACATGCCCCAAAAGGTCCTCTTTTTCAGATATGGCCCCATATTCACACGCGACAGAGCAGGCACCGCACCCGTGACACAGCTCCTCCAGCACCTCGATGGTGGGTGGCTCCTCCAGGAAGAAGATGGCATTGAAGTTGCAGTATTCATCACATTTCCCGCAATAGGTGCACTTCGATTTATCGATCACCGGCACCCTTTGGGTAACTGCCCTCGTGCCTTGCAACATCCCTTCCCGGAAGAACTCCCTATCGTTGGGTGCCTCCGCGTCACAATCGACCAAGGCCATATTCAACCCGCTACCCTGCAGCGCGTTGAATAGGTTGGTTGAAATAAAGGTCTTTCCGGTGCCCCCTTTACCACTAGCAATGGCTATGGTGATCGGCGTCATGATTGCAGTAGTTGGCACTTAGGGATAGCTTACCGGCCAAAAAATCGGTTACGATCTCCGTCTCCTTTTTCACGGGTGCCCCAACAAACACATTGATCCCCTGCTGATTGAACAGGTTGATGGCCCGTTGTCCTATTCCCCCGGCAATCACGTCGGTAACCCCAAACGAGGCGATCCAGCTCGGGTACACACCCGGACGATGCTCAGGTGGCACCTCTTGGGTTATCCCCACAATCTGATTGTTTAGCACATCAACGATCGCGAAGTATTGGCAATGGCCAAAATGGGTGGCCAGCATCCCATCTTCCATCGGGATAGCAATTTTCCTTGTCATGATTTTGCAATTACATTGTCTGTCTAAACCCCCTCATACCGCGACCTCTGCCTTGCCTATTCCGACCTCTTCCTTGACCAAAGCCTTCTCCTCGACCAAAGCCACGTCCTTGAGCAAAGCCTTCCTCTCGTACAAAACCTCCTCCGAAAGAATCTAATCCCCGACCAGCACGACCACGGCCAAAACCTCGTCCTCTACCAAAGCCTTGCCCTTGGCCAACTCCTTCTCCCCGGCCGAAACCACGACCAGCACGATCACGACCAAACCTTCGCCCTCGGCCAAAACCAAAGCCTCTCACGTCACTATCCACGTTTTCAATTTGCGGTTCTTCTACAGTTACAGAACCATCTTTTTCAGCACCGTAATGGGTGCATTTACCCATCTTACGTCCGGTCATCGGACCTTCTCCCATGGGACCTCGTTGATCAAATCTTGGCATAATATACCTCCTTGTTTTAACATGTTATTACTGAATGAGCGTTGAATTACTCAAGCTCTTTAATGATCTCCGAAATGGTTTTATCCTTGTCATGTACCATCTCGATTTGAAGCTTGTTTAACATCGCTTCTGCTTTTCTTCCAAACTCCGGTGCCACGACCCTCTTCACCCCTTTAGATGCGATAAATTTTACCGCTTCCGGACCGGCTCCCTCGGGGGAATCCTTTGCCGGGTTGGGGAAAAACTCGGTGGTGTTACTCTCACCGTCATAAATAGCGAAGTAGGCACAGCGCCCGAAACGACTGTCCATCCTCGCGTCTAAACCTTTTTCTTCTGATACAATGGCAATTTTCATGTGACTGTTATTTAAAATGTTATTGTATAGTACTTTATTTGTCGATTTAAATTTCTAATGCATATCCCACGTGAAATTGTGTAAGCTGATCTCCTAACACGCTTTTCAGCTGTTTAAAGGCAGCCTCGCCTGTACAGTGTCCCGTCACGAAGCGGGTGGAAGGGAAACGGTGTTTAAGCGTTTGTCCCAGCTCATCAAGTTCTTCTCTGGATTCAAAGTCGAGGTCGCCCTGACTATCCAGCAGGTGAAATCCTCCCATCACCCAATCAACCTGCCCCACCCCATTATCCGTTGCGCTCTCCAGGATATTGAGCAAACCTCGATGACCACAACCCGTGAACAGGAATCGACCCTCTTTACCAAAGGTAATGATCAGCTCATGGTCAAAGTTATCATTTATCAACCCATCGCTGCTGCTTGTAAAGAGCGTTCGGTTGGCCTTTGGCAATGGGTATTTTGCAGTGTTACCCCTGAAGACGGATATATCCCCTTCAAACAGGGCTGTCTCTTCTACAGTGATAAGACGATCATTGATGGTATCAAAATCAAAGTCGATGCTTATTTTCCTCAACCTGCCCCTGGTGGAGTAAAACTCCCGGTGCAATGGCTGGGAAGAGAGCACTATCTTCGCCTTCTCGTTTATCTCTAAAAAAGCCGGTAATCCCCCTATATGATCGGCATGTCCGTGAGAGATAAAGAGATAGTCAACATCACTCAAGTCGATATTCATGAGCCTCGCGTTGCGTGCGAACAGGCCAGAGGCTCCAACGTCGAGCAGACACTTGTACCCATCTGTCTCCAGGTAAACAGATAGACCATGTTCGGTCTCAAAATCCGTTTTCAATGCCCTATTATCCGATAATACTACAACCCTCATGATCAACTATCTTTTTAAATCACCGTGTTCACCTGATTTACCTAAACTCCCCTCCCCTATGCCTACGGCGGTTGCCACAAGAATGAGGCGTATTATTGTCATCCATCATTCTATTGCAACGGCGACAACGGTGACGTTGTCTACCGAACTCCACGCTGCCACCCTCGATGACCAATGATTTCCCTTCCACAAACGCCTGGGCAACCGTTTGCCTCGCCTTGGCATAGATCCGTGTAAGCGTAGGACGCGAAACATTCATCCGCTCGGCGGCCTCCTCTTGGAGTAACCCTTCGTAATCCAGTAGCCGAATAGCCTCATACTCATCGTATTGCAAAACCACCTCTCCCGTAATCGAGCGGGGAACGCCGAACGGCTTGAACCCCGACATCAAGGGGGGCGATTGAATTCTTCTATACTGTTTGGGACGTGACATACCATTTATCTCTTGAATTGGCCTACAAATATAACAATAGTTTTGAACATATGTTCAAAACATGGGGAAAATTTTTGCTTAATAGTTAATATATTTTGTAAGCGAACATGTGAGAGATTAAATTTACTCAATCAAGAGTGCTAAACAGAGTAAAACCAAAGCAAAAACAGTCGCTATTGCATTTCAGTTGCGATATATCGACCTGTAATCTGCGCTACTTTCGATGGGTTTTTAAATCTCCTCGTTATTCAGCAATTCATCGATTATTTGAGGATAATTTAACATAAAATATTTCGTTAAAATATACTGCTCGGTATTCTCGTATCCCGTTAACTCTAAACCCTTATCGGTTATGAGATATATTTCTGCCCCGGGATAAGCTAGCAATATAGGTGAGTGAGTGGCAATGATAAACTGAGAATTACGTTTTTCTAACTCGTTTATTTTTACTATCAGTTTAAATAAACTGGGTACAGATAACGCCGATTCGGGTTCATCAAAAATATACAAGCCATTGCCTGACAATCTGTTTAAGATCACTCCCAAAAAACTTTCACCATGGGATCGTTCATGAAGTGCGCCCCCGTAATTCTTTTCTAACTGCCATCCATTAGATATTCGGTCTATTTCACTAGCCACATTGTAAAAGCTCTCTGCTCTCAAGAAGTATCCGTCTCTATTTCGATAACTGCCTCTTGTAATTATAAAATCTTTAAAGAGGTCAGAATGGGTATCGTAGGTGCGATAGTTTAAATATGTGCTTCCTCCTTCCGGATTAAATCCTGCACAGATTGCTATGGCCTCAACGAATGTAGATTTCCCTGAACCATTCTCTCCTATAATGAACGTGACGTTGCTTTTGAACTCAAATTCATCCAAGTTGCGTATGGCAGGAATATTGTAAGGGTACTCCGTACGTTCACTCGCCGGCCTTTTGTTCGTTACTTTCTTGATGTAAATCATAGCAATAGAAAAACCTTCAATTAAGCTGAAGCTTCACCACTTCACCTCTCTTCAGTTCAATTGCCAGAAAACCGTTGTCAATAGGCAACTCTCTGCCCTTGCGCTTGACCGATGTCACGTAATCGGGGAGCTTGATAGTAAAACTATTGTCAACATGTGCCGTAAGCGAGATATGGTGTAGCTTGGATTCCGCCCATTGAGCAGCGACTTCGGCACCGCCACGTACGCGAAGTCCCCTGAAGCTTCCGCGCGACCAGTTGTCGGGTAGCGCAGGCAGAAACTCGATGTAGCCGTCCTGGCTCTGTATCAACATCTCGGCAATCCCGGCCGTGCCACCAAAATTACCATCGATCTGGAACGGTGGATGAGCGCAGAAAAGGTTGGGATAGGTGCCGCCATCCGTGTACCTCTGCATTGCACTATCAAAAGTCGGCTCTAAGAGACTTTTCAGCAGCTTATATGCCCGGTTTCCATCGTGCAGTCGTGCCCAGAAACTGATCTTCCAAGCACGTGACCAACCCGTACCCCCATCCCCCCTACGCTCCAACGTTTCGCGGGCAGCCGCGGCCAGGTCGGGTGTGGTGTTGGGAGAAATCTGGTTGGATGGGTAAAGACCATAAAGATGCGAAACATGCCGGTGAGTGGGTTGCGTCTCCCTATAGTCTTCCAGCCACTCTTGCAGGTAGCCGTTGGGACTTATCTGCATAGGGGGGAGCTTAGGTAGTGCTTCCCGGACTTTTACAGTTATCTCATCCTCTACACCGAGGATTTCGGAAGCGGACAGGATATTGTCAAACAGCTCTTTAACCAGCTGGGCATCCATCGTGGGCCCCATGCAGACGTAAATCGAATGTTTATCGTCATCTGGCATGTAAAAAGCATTTTCGGGGGATGAGGAGGGAGCGGTAACCAGCCAGCCGTGTGAGGGCTCTTCAATCATGGAGGAGAGGAAGAATCGTGCCGCCCCTACCAGCGTGGGGTAGATGGAGCGCAGGTAATTTTCATCCCGTGTAAAAGCCCAATGCTCCCACAGATGGGCGCACAGCCAGGCACCTCCCGTGTTGGTGGCGCCCCATGAGGCATGCTCGCCGGGAGCGGTGTACCTCCACGGGTTGCTCATCATATGTGCAACCCATCCCTCGGCACCGTAAAAGGTTTTGGCCGTGGCTTCACCCGAGGGTACCAAGGATTGTGTAAAGTCGATAAGCGGTTTGTGCAGCTCCGACAGGTTGCACACCTCTGCCGGCCAATAGTTCATCTGCACGTTAATATTCAGGTGGTAGTCGCCATTCCACGGGGTTTGCACCTGGTTGGCCCACAACCCCTGCAGGTTGAGCGGTAGGCTGTTTTCGCGGGTTCCCGAAATCATAAGGTAGCGCCCGTACTGAAAATAGAGGGCGGCAAAAGCGGGGTCATCGTTCTCTTGAAAAAGGCCCAACCGCTCATGGGTGGGTGTCTGGTTGTCCTGTTCGCCCAGGTTGAGGTCGACTCGGTTGAACTTTTCACGGTAGGCTACCATATGGCTCTTTTTCAGTGCAGTGTAACCGGTTTTCGCAGCATCACTTAAAAGAGCATCGACCGTCTCCCGGTAGTTTTTATCTAACGTATCGGTAGAGGTGGAGATTAGCAATATAGCCTCATCTGCATCGGTCAGCCTGATTAGTGAGTCGCCGACCTCCTGCACCCCGCCTTTGTTGACAACCTGCAGTTTCGTGCGATAACGCACTCCCGTATCGCCATTGTGGCCATCGTTCAACTGCCCCTCCATCTGCAAGGTGTGGCCATCTGACGAAACAGTAACCCGTTCGGGGCGACTCAACGACGCCTCAAACGATACCGCTCCCCGCTTGTTTGCCGAGAGCCTGATTATCAGCACGTCGTTGGTATGAGAGGCAAAATACTCGCGCCGGTAAATCGTCTCTCCTTTTTTGAATCCGGTAACTGCTACCGCATCGTTCAATGAGAGCGAGCGTTGGTAATCTTCGGTCGGTTCATTAGTAGGGTAGATATGGCGCAGGTTCAGATTGCCCAACATCTGAAAACAGCCATAAGGAGCATCTTTCCCGCTGCCGAAAGCTGAACCCTGACCCCCGCAACGAAAATGGGCGTACATCATATTTTGGGCCTTCAGATTTTCACCCTCCAGCAACAAGCGCCTGATTTCGGGCAGGTAGTTTAGCGCTTCGGGGTTAAGGGCTTCGGGGTCTTTGCTACCCGACCACATGGTGATATCGTTCAGCACGATCTGCTCGCTGTCGATGTCTCCATCGGGCATCATACCGATGCGCCCATTTCCCAGGGGCAAGGTAGCCTCCCAAACGGCAGCCGGCTCGTTAAAAAGCAACAGCATCTCATCGGTATCGGACTGTTGAGCTTGATTACAGCCCATGAACAGGGCCGTAAGGGCAAGCAATAAAAGATTTTTTTTTATCATATTGGTCTTATATTTTTGATGTTTTACATGCCCCTGCCTACAAATTTAAGTTCGTCAATGCCTCTTGCCCATGATATTTTGTCGAAGTATTTAAGCGTAAGCAAAGAAATTTAAACTCCTCAATATCTCCTGCCCGCGGGGCCAAAAACTGTTTGACCGCACTACTCCACCAATTTCAGTTCATCGATAATCCACGGCGCCTTCATCACCTTGTCTATCACGTAAAGCACGTAAAGGATATCGACGCTGATGGTTCGGTTCATCGCGGGGTTGAAAAGGATGTCACCACTCAGCGACTCCCAGTTGCCGTCGAAAGCGAGGCCTACCAGTTCTGCTTGGGCGTTGAGCACGGGACTGCCGGAGTTACCACCCGTGATGTCGTTGTTGGACAGGAAGTTGATCCGCATCCTCCCCTCCTCGTCAGCGTACCGGCCAAAGTCGCCCGACCGAATGGCATCGAGGACGTACCCTTGCACGTCAAATTCGGGATCACCGGGCACCTCTTTCTCCAGCACCCCATTTGTTGTGGAGAAGGAGTCGTACCACACCCCATCACGCGGCCCATACCCTTCTATTGAACCGTAACTCATCCGTTGGGTGAAGTTGGCATCGGGGTAGAACGTCTTTCGCGCATCCATCTCCATCAGCGCAGCCATGAACTCCCGCTCACCACGCAATATCTCCATGTACGCGACCATCATCTGAAACGATATATTAAACCCTATGTCCGAAACAGAGAGAGCAAGCTCCATGGCCGGGTCTTGGGTGAACAACTCCACGTCGCCCCCCTCAAGAAGCGTCATAAGCCCTTCGAGCGAAATGAAGCGGGTATTGGAAAAGAGCCATTCAGCGTACGCTTCGTAATCGCCGTTAAACTTCTCCCGGATGGTCCCGTAAATAGCAGGATGGAACTCTTCCGGTACCCGCTCGGCGTAAAGCCGCATCAACGCGGGCAACACCTGCCTATCCAGCCCCGGTGCGTAATTCTTGTACGACTCTATCAGCCGGTCGTTGATGAACGCCTGCCGCTCCTCTTCCGAGGCGTCAATATCAAAATGGATGATGGCGTTGGCAAAGCGGACCAGCTCGATGCCATACTCGAACACCTCCAAGAAGTAGGTCATGTGGCGAATCATCTCGTTGGAGCGGGTGTAGGCATCCTCTAACGCAGGCAGTGTCTGCCCATATTTCGCGGTTCTGGATGAATCGCTTTCTATCCATTCCCGAAGCCTTGATTCCAGCTCCTCTTTTTCGACCAGCACGCCCCTGTTGACGATTGCTTCGTTCATGCCCATGGAGTTCTTCCAGTAATTGGAGCTACTGGCGTACTTGCTGGCATACTGGAGGCGGATGGTGTCGTTGGAAGTCATAGCATCCCACCAGATAGCCTGCTTCATGCCACGTACCTCTACGCGAGGTATATTCTCGGACTCCATCCGCTGGCGAATAGCCCAGGAGGAGGCGTAACGTTGGGTGCTACCGGGATAGCCCACCGTCATCGCGTAATCTCCATCCCGCACCCCCGCGAGGGAGACGGGCACCACGTACTTGGGCCTGTAAGGCACGTTCTCACCGCTATAATCCGCTGGCAAGTTTCTTTCCCCAGCGTACACGCGAAACACCGCGAAATCGCCCGTGTGACGGGGCCACATCCAATTGTCGGTATCACCCCCGAACTTGCCAATTGACGTGGGCGGGGCAAGGACGAGGCGCACGTCACGAAACAGGTCGTACAGCACCACGTAATAGCGATTGCCGGCAAAGAAAGGGACCACTTGCGCCTGGGTAAACCGATCGTTCTCATACTCTTTGACCAACGCGTTAGAGAGGGAATCGATGGTCAATTTCCGCTGGATGTCGCTCAATTCTGATGGCAGGTGAGGGATAAAGCGGTCGGTCACCTCTTCCATGGAGCGCAGGAACGATACGGTAAGCCCTTCGACAGGCAGCTCATCCGACGGGTTTTGAGCGGCAAAACCATCCATCAAGTAGTCGTGCTCCACCGAACTCAGCTTCTGGATGGCATCGTACCCGCAGTGATGGTTGGTAAAAATCATCCCCTGATCGGATACAGCCACACCGGAACAGCCTCCCCCGAAAATGACGACCGCATCCTTGAGCGACGGGTTCTGCTCGTCATATAGTTGATTCACCGGGAAGCGGAAACCCAACTCCTGCATCCGGGCTATACTTTGCTCATTCAACTCCTTTAACAGCCACATCCCCTCATCGGCCTTCGCGATGAAACAGGCTCCCGCTACCACGAGGCATAAAAGTAGTCTCTTCATGAATATCTATTTGTAAGAAAATCGGCGATTTAGACAATCTTTCCTTTTAAAGCTCAACTTCGTTTTTCCACTTTCATTATAATTTAGCTCACGTCTATTTCTAATGTTCATGTTCTGCTTAACATGTTTCGCTTTTTATACTGCTTGTCAACCACTTAAGTATTATTCTCAGTCTCGATTGACTCGACCGATACGACTCAGTTTCATTATCACCCCCCTAAGCCCCGGATCCTTGCCCACCACGATAACCGTGTACACCGCGATAAGCAGCGTGTTGAGCAGCAACCGCAACCACAGGCCATCCACCTGCCGGTAGACGAGCACGATGCCCCCAAACAGCACCATCGCCAGAAGGAACGAAAACCCGGCTGATTTCAAGTTATAGGGAATAGGGTAATGCTTCTGCCCCAGGAAATAGGAGACGACCATCATGGAGAGGTTGGCGAAGAACGATGCCCAGGCGCAGGCCATGTAACCGTACCGGGGAATAAACAACACGTTGATAAGCAGGGTAATAGCAAGACCGAAAATCGACATGTAAGCACCCCACTTCGTCTGATCGGTCAGCTTGTACCAGAGCGACAGGTTGAAGTAGACCCCGAAGAAGAGCTCGCCAAGCAGGACGATGGGAACCACCTTCAGGCCCACGTGGTACCGTACGGGAAGTAGGTACTTGATAATATCGATGTAGCCTGTGGTGAGCAGGAAGATGAGCAGGCCGAACAAGATAAAATAACGGGTCGCATCGCTGAACGACTGTCGGTCGCTGGAGTCCTCCCGATTGCGCGCGAAAATAAACGGCTCAAAGGCGTACCGGAAAGCTTGGGTGAACATTACCATGATGACCGCGATCTTGAAGTTTTGGCCATAGATTCCCAGCTCGTGAAAAGCGTTGATCTTGTCGGGATGGGCATCGGGGAAGAGCCAGGGGAAGACGATCTTATCAACCGTCTGATTCAGGATGCCGGCTATCCCCAGGATAAGAATAGGGAAAGAGTATTTCAACATCTGCCGAAGCAGCGCCTTGTCAAAGGTGAACTTGATCCGCAGCTCGGGGGAGACCAGTAGGAACTGGATCAGCGACGCCGCGAGGTTGGATATCAAGATGTAATCGATCCCCCTATCCAGCGTGAACCACGAGAAGGCATCGGGGTACTTGGCCTGTAGCCAGGGGCAAGCGAGAAAGAAGAAGAGGTTGAAGAGGATGGTAAGCACCACGTTCAGCACCTTGATGGTGGCAAACCGTATGGGACGTTGCTTAAAACGTAGATTGGCAAACGGGATGGAGCCCAGCACATCGATGCAAAGGATGAGCACCATCATGAGCAAGAAACGCGGTTTCATGGCCGTGCCGCCCAGCGCGAAAGCGACCGGCTTCAGGAAGGCCATGGAGATAAGGAAGAAGAGGAGCGTGGTGCTGGCAATACTGATAAAGGTGGTGGAAAACACCTTCGTCGGGTTATCATCCTTGTTGGCATAACGGAAAAAACCGGTCTCCATGCCATAGGTCAAGATCACCTGCAGAAGGGCCACCCACGCGTAGAAATTGGTGAGCACGCCAATATCCTTTATCTCCGGCAGGGCAAATGCCCAATAAAGCGACAACAACCAGCTCAACAACTTGGGGAGTGTACTCCCTATCCCGTAATAGAGGGTCTCTTTTGCCAACGTTTTCATTCCTCCTGCCATGCTCATCCAAAATAGGTAATCACGCGATCCGTTAAATTGAGTCGACACGATCTTCCATAGTGAACCGTAACAAGAAACACGTTTCGTCATCGCTTTAAATATCGATTCAACACGATCTTATACGGTAAACAAGTAGCGGGGTAAGCGATAGATAGGCACCCGCGACGTTCGCGAAGATAGCATTTTTACAGCTATATTTGGCCGTGGAGGTCGAAAAGATCAAAAAAAAGTGTTTACTTTGTAGGTTGAGACATTCAAGCGATTTATAAACATTTTACACGCGTGTTGCTTTGCCCCAAACGGCCAATCAACATGCCATTTCATGAGTTATGGTACAAGACGACGTTTTCAAGAAACTGGTTTCGCACTGCAAAGAGTATGGATTCGTTTTCCAATCGAGCGAGATATACGACGGGTTAGGCGCCGTGTACGACTACGGACAGATGGGCGTGGAGCTCAAGAACAACCTGAAAAAATATTGGTGGGACAGCATGGTGATGTTGAACGAGAACATCGTGGGAATCGATTCCGCCATCTTTATGCATCCCACCATCTGGAAGGCATCGGGACACGTGGACGCTTTCAACGACCCACTAATCGATAACCGCGACAGCAAGAAGCGGTACCGTGCCGACGTGCTGATCGAGGAGCACCTGGCCAAGCAGGATGAGAAAATCGACAAGGAGGTGCAGAAGGCGACCAAGCGATTTGGTGACACGTTCGACGAAAAGATGTACCGGGAGACCAACCCGAGGGTGCTGAGGTACCAACAAGAGCGGGACGAGATACATGCCCGGTTCGTTAAGGCGATGAACGATAACGACCTGAACGAGATGCGGCAAATCATCGTCGACTGTGGTATCGTCTGCCCAATAAGCGGCTCCCGCGATTGGACGGAGGTGAGGCAGTTCAACCTGATGTTCTCAACCGAGATGGGCTCCACGGCCGATGGCGCGATGAAGGTATACCTCCGCCCAGAAACAGCACAGGGGATCTTCGTCAACTTCCTGAACGTGCAGAAGACGGGACGCATGAAGGTGCCCTTCGGCATCGCACAGATCGGGAAAGCGTTTCGTAACGAGATCGTAGCCCGCCAGTTCATCTTCCGCACGAGGGAGTTCGAGCAAATGGAGATGCAGTTCTTCGTCACGCCCGGCGAGGAGCTTGAGTGGTTCGAGTACTGGAAGAACAGACGCATGCAGTGGCACCAGGCCTTAGGCTTTGGGGCGGAGAAATACCGTTTCCACGATCACGACAAGCTGGCGCACTACGCGAACGCGGCCACCGACATCGAGTACGAAATGCCGTTCGGCTTTAAAGAGGTAGAGGGGATTCACTCCCGTACCGGGTTCGACCTGAGCCAGCACGAGCAGTTCTCCGGAAAAAAGATGCAGTATTACGACCCCGAGCTGGGCAAATCATACATCCCCTACGTGGTAGAGACCTCCATAGGTCTCGACAGGATGTTCCTCTCGGTGATGGCGGCCTCCTACCGGGAAGAGACCCTGGAGGGAGGGGAAACCCGCGTGTTGCTCAAGCTGCCCCCCACCCTGGCACCGGTAAAGTTAGCCGTACTCCCATTGGTTCGGAAGGATGGGCTACCGGAAAAAGCGCGGGCCATCGTGGACGAGCTCAAGTTCAGCTTCGCCTGTCAATACGACGAGAAAGACAGCATTGGAAAACGGTACCGCCGTCAAGATGCCATTGGCACCCCCTACTGCGTTACCATCGACCACCAAACGCTGAAAGATGATACGGTAACTGTCCGCGACCGCGACACGATGGAACAGGAAAGGGTTCCCATCAACGCGTTGCAACAGTTTATCGCCGAAAGAACAGATATGAGTCAACTACTTAAACAATTAACCCACTAAAAAACCACGCGATGAAGCTACGAATACCGCTATTTTTAGCGCTTTGTGCCCTCTTATCGCTCGCCGCTTGCGATAAGGAGGATTCGAAGAAGGATACCCCCTGGAAGCTGGATAACGAGGCGCAGTTTGTAAAGATCTCTGCCGACAAGAATTACACCCGGCTGGTCTCCTTTTCCAATCGGGGACACATCATGTACAAGGAGTTGGCGAAGGGCAGCGGCGAAACCCCGCTATTTACCGACCAGGTAAAGGTGCGCTATGCCGGATGGTACAAGTACAACTGGGAGAAGCCCGACACCTACAATGACGACAAGGGAAACGTTATTACCAACAAGATCATTTTCGACTCCACGGAGAAACGAAACAATGTCCCCAGCACGTTTGACGTGAACCCCAACGCGACCTATGGAGTCGTCGACGGCTTCTCCACTGCCCTGCAACATATGCAGGTGGGCGATAAATGGGAGGTTTGGATCCCTTGGGAGCTGGGATACGGGGAAGTGGGGTCCGGGAGCTCCATCCCGGCCTATACCACCCTGGTATTCGAAATCGAGCTTATCGAAATCGTGGAATAACCACGATAAGTCAACGATAACGAAAACGATTGATGTCGAGTTATAGCTAAAGGCTTCGCGGAGTAACCACTATAAGTCAATAATGAAAAACCTCGTCCACTACCTGGTTATATCCCTCATGGTATGCCTCCTCCCTCACGTGGCATATCCCCAAACGTCGCTGCAACACTTTGTAGGCAACCCCGCCCTGAAACATGCATCGGTAGGGGTATCCGTGGTAGAACTGGAGAGCGGAAAGAGCATCGCGAACCACGACGCGGAGAAATCACTCACACCGGCATCGGTACTCAAGCTGATTACTACGGCCACGGCGTTAGAAACGCTTGGCGAAAACTACCGTTACAAGACGAAGATCGCGATGGACGCGGACGATTTTTCACGTATCCTCGTGTTGGGAGGTGGCGATCCAACGCTGGGAAGCGGAGCGTTTCCCGATAACCCTTACATCTTCTTTATCAACGGGACGGAAGCCTTGACAGAAAGCTTGCCCAAAGATAAGGAGTACACCATCCTCGTGGTGGATAACCTGTTCGGGTACGATGGCATCTCACCGGAATGGACCTGGATTGATATCGGCAACTACTACGCCGCGGGGGCGTACGGTATCAGCATCTTCGATAATAGTTACAAGCTGGTATTCAACACTATGAATAGGAAGGAGAGACCGAAAATCCTGCGCACGGAGCCGGAGATCAAAGGGCTGACCTTTCAAAACCTCCTCACGCTGAACGAGACGGGACGTGACAACGGTTATATCTACGGGGTACCCTTCGGTTATGAAAAAGAGTTGCGGGGCAATATCCCGGCCGGCAGGAGCGAGTTCTCCATTAAAGGGGATATCCCCGATCCGGGGCGACTGCTTGGTGAGACACTTGGGGAGTACCTAAAACAAGCAGGATACCAGATAGGAGCCATAGAAACTACCCGTCAGGACTACCTCTCACGGGGCAACACAAACGGGCAGACACCGCCCTACCGGGTGGGTAACGTGCCGTTCACCCTCGCCTCAAGGCCGCTGAAAGAGATTATCAGGGAGGTGAACGTGGAGAGCAACAACCACTACGCGGAGCACCTGATCCGGACAATCGGCCGCCATGCCAATAGCGATATACAGACCAACGCCTTGACAGAGGGAATCGATTACACCGTGAACTATTGGAAGAACAAGGGGATAGATCCTACCCCGCTAACAATGCATGACGGAAGCGGGCTGGCACCGCAAAACACGGTGAGCGCAAGGTTCTTGACCGACCTGCTGCTTTACATGCACAACCAAAGCAGTGTCTCCGCCACGTTCTTTAACTCGCTCCCCAAGGCGGGACAAGAGGGAACCTTAAAATACTTCTTACGGGATTCCCGTCTCACTGGCAAGGTATCAGCTAAAAGTGGTAGCATCGGCGGTGTACAATGCTACTCGGGGTATCTTATCGATGGGGAGAAAAAATATGCCTTCGCCGTGATGGTAAACAAGTTCAGCGGTACGCGAAATGAGGTGAGAAATGCTATCGAGCAGTTTCTGTTGGGGCTGTAATGGAACGAAAAAACCAGAAGAGAATATCGTTTTTTCAAGACAGTAAACCGTTAGAGCTGTAATATAACGAAAAAGAACAGCTCGGTTTCAAGAGGGGATTCATCCGAAAAAACTTCCGCATGATGTGAAAAAAAGAGCCGTCTCGTTTGAGACTGCTCTCTTTGTATTTATGCCTTCTTTTATTAGAACTTGAACCCTATCGACAGGTAAGCACTTTGATTTTTAATGGATGCGTTATCGCTTCTGGCAATATTAACCAGACCCATATCCCAGCCCAAGTCGACCAAGAAGGAACCAAGTTCGGCACCTACGCCAAGACCCAGCCCGGCATCAAAGGGCTTGAAACCGTTATCACCAAAGACATCTACCCCTTTCGACTCTACCGACTTATCGGCGATGGAAACCTTCCCGGTGGATTTTCCCCCTACCCCGTAAGCGGCATAAGGACCGGCATGCAATACCACACGCGTCCCGGGTGTAACCGCGATCTTGTAGGCGAAATGTACCGGTACTTGCAGGTACATCGGGTTAACAGTCACTTCCCCGGAAACGCCCGCGAACGACCCATGATACCGCGACCCTTTGGTCAAGAAAAAGAGTCCCGTTTGAACTGCACTGTTGTAGCTAATCTCGAAATCAGCAAGCAAACCCACGTTAAAACCGATCTTCATGTTTTTGTCGGTCAGTTCATCACCATAAAAGTTGGACATGGTCATACCACCCTTTACGCCGAAGTTTAGCTGGGCGCTGGCAGATACAGCCACGGCAAGCATGGCAACGACAAAAGTTAATCTCATTTTTTTCATAATTCCGTTGTTTTAGTTAAATGATGGTTTAGTTATATGTTACTTCAGATGAAGAGGTCTCTTCAATATAGAAACGGGCCTTGCGACCCGTCCAACCCTTGCACTTCACCTTGCTCTTCCTCTTGGACTTGAACCAAGGACCCCCTGATTAACAGTCAGGTGCTCTAACCAACTGAGCTAAGGAAGAATATGTATACCCATCACCTCGCCATCCCAGCTCTTCCTCTTGGACTTGAACCAAGGACCCCCTGATTAACAGTCAGGTGCTCTAACCAACTGAGCTAAGGAAGAATGATGGCTCTCCATTAAAGCGATGCAAAAGTAGTATAAATTTCCGAACTATCCAACAGCTCCCTGAAAAAAGTGCATTAAACTTTTACGGAAGGGGCAACAAAGATTACCTTTCTAAAAGGGCTAACGCTCCCCGCAGCACGTCTACCCCTTCGCGTGAGAGATTGATCCAATGAATATCCTTGTCTCGTCGGAACCAAGAGAGCTGCTTCCGCGCGTAATTGCGGGAGTGCTGCTTTATCTTGTCAATGGCGAACTCAAGGGTACACTCCCCCTCGAAATGGGCGAACAGCTCCTTGTACCCCACCGTGTTCAACGCGTTCAGGTGCCGCATGGGAAAAAGGCCCCTCGCCTCCTCTACCAGCCCATCAACCACCATCTGGTCTACCCGCCGGTTAATGCGGTCATACAGCTCTGCCCGATCACGGGTGAGTCCCACCTTGACAATCCGGAACGGCCGCTCCTTTCGCGGGTTGGTACGTAGCGACGAGTAAGGCTTCCCTGTCATCAGGCAGACCTCCAGGGCGTGAATCACCCGCTGGGGATTTTTCAAATCCACCTCGTCATAAAAAGTGGGATCCAAAATCTTTAGCTGCTGGCGAATGGGGTCGAGTCCCTCCTTGCGGTACAACGCCTGCAAGTCACGCCGCAACCCCTCATCGATGTTGGGTATTTCATCGATGCCATTACAAACCGCATCGATATACATCATGGAGCCGCCCGACATGATAACCACCGGGTGTTCTTGGTGAAAGGTGGAGAGCAGCGACAACACCTCCCGCTCGAAATCGCTCGCGCTGTAATAGTCGGTTGGATCGAGAATCCCCACGAAGTGGTGTGGCACGCGCCGCATCTGCTCAGGGGTGGGCGCCGCGGTCCCGATAGAGAGGCCACGATACAACTGCCGCGAATCGGCCGAGATAATGGGGCAACGCAACACTTCGGCTATGGACAGGCTCCAGTCGGTCTTCCCCACCCCGGTAGGCCCAAGCAGCACGAGAAGGGTTTTCATTGTCGCTAAGAGAGAGGGTCAATCAAACATCCGGGTAGGTATCAATAAAGGTCGTCCAACGCTTCAAATCCATCGGCATCCAACTCGTCTAAATTGAAACTCTCGTCACCGTACAGGCTCTCCTCGGTATCCAGGATAACGCTAATAGGCAACACCTCTTCAGGCTCCATAATCTGAACGGGAGCTTGACCCGTGGAGAGCGTGCAGACGGGCGATTCCAGGTTCTTGCCCGGGATAATCTCTGAAAGTTCGATATATAGGGCCCGTTCATTCAGGTAATCAAATACGAACATGAGCTTTTGCTTCTCATCCTCCAGGTGGTCGCTCAAGACGGTGTTTTCCATCGTGTGTGCATCCTCATCGGAGTAGGTATCCATCTCCACGAGGGTGATCTCCAGCTTCTTACGCCACTTGTTATTACAGAGGTAAAACGAGGCCATCTCCTTGTCACTGAAACCGGTGCAGTCCAAAATCGCCTTGTAAAAGTCAAGAAAGGTGGCATCGGCATCCAACTCGATAGCCCTTTTAAAGTCGTCAACCTCATCAGATAAGATCAGAAATTTGAATATCATCGTAACGTCTGTTTTTACTATTAGAATCCAAAGGTAACAAAAAGTTTTATATTTCACCCGCTTGGATATAGAGAGAAAATCACCTATTTTTGTTTTTGAATAGACAATCAATAAAAATGTATGGCGCTCAAGCAACAACAGGAATTAAAACAGGTCCAACGGCTATCTCCCTTGCAGATGCAGGTGATAAAGCTGGTGGAGTTAAACTCTGTTGAGGTCGAAGATCGCATCAAGCAGGAGCTGGAAGATAATCCCGCGTTAGAGGACGCTGAATATGAACCTCGTAGCGAGAACGACGAGCCCTATAGCGAGGAGGACGACCGAAACGGGAACGAGAGAGAGGCAATATCGGAGGAGGATATCATCCTGGGGGATTACTTCTCTGAGGATGATGTTCCTGACTACCGCCTCAACACGCCACGCGGCCGGTCGAGCGAGCCCAACTTCTTAGAAATAGGCAACTTCGATGAGAAGTCACTCAGCGAATCGCTCATGGAGCAGATTGGACTGCTCAAGCTCGATGCCCAAAAGCAGCTCATCGCCGAGTACATCATCGGGAGCCTCGATGAGAACGGCTACTTGGAGAGGGAGCTTCAAGCGATCTCGAACGACCTCCTGTTCCAGCGGCAGCTGGAGGTATCGCCCTTGCAGCTGGAAGACGTGCTATACGAGATTCAAGACCTGGACCCCGCGGGGGTAGGTGCACGCGACCTTCGGGAGTGTCTCCTCCTGCAGCTTCACCGGCTAAAGAGCAGCCCGCCCATCGAACACGCGATCGAAATGTTGACCGACTACTTCGAGGAGTTCTCCAGGAAGCACTACGACAAGATCATGCGCCAGATGGATATCGGGGAAGATGAGTTGCGTGATGCCATCAAGGAGGTGGTTTCCCTCAATCCCAAACCGGGCAACGCGGTAGGTGGAAAGATGCAAGCCGCGATGAACAAGATCACCCCCGACTTCCTTGTCGACACGTACAACGGCGAGGTTACCATACAACTGAACAACAGCAACATCCCCTCGCTAAGGGTAAACCGTACCTTCTCGGAGATGTTGAAAGGGTACAATGACAACAAGGAGAGCATGTCGTCGGACGACAAACAGGCAATGCTCTTCATGAAGCAAAAAGTGGATTCGGCCAGGTGGTTCATCGACGCGGTAAAGCAGCGGCAAAACACCTTGCAACGCACCATGGAGGCAATCGCGAACATCCAGTACGACTTCTTCCTCACCGAGGATGAGGCCGATCTCAAGCCAATGATCTTGAAGGATGTGGCGGAACAAACCGGATTCGACATCTCCACCATCTCGAGGGTAAGCAACAGCAAGTACGTACAGACGAATGGCGGCATTTACCCGTTGAAGTTCTTCTTCTCGGAAGCGATGCAAACAAGTGATGGAGAGGATATTTCATCGCGGGAAGTAAAGGCGGCACTACGGGAATGCGTGGAGGGGGAAGACCCGGGAAAACCCTACACGGATGAACAGCTTACCCAACTGCTGAACGAGCGGGGATACGTAATCGCCAGGCGGACGGTAGCCAAATACCGCGAACAATTGAACATACCTGTCGCCCGTTTGAGAAAAAAAATATAACTTTGTCTGTTCATGGCAACGTTTACCGCGGCAGTCACTTATAAACACTTTATATCACCCCGGTTGCAACGTTGCCAATCACCAAAAAGGATTAAAGCAGGATGAAGCATTCGATAGCACGTGTAATCTCAACCATCTTTCAGCCCCTCTTGATGCCCACTTACGGGGTGATGCTGCTTTTCGTGTACACCTACTTTGGCACGATGTATGCTCATCGGTTCTGGTCGATAGTCGCTCCCGTCTTCCTTTTCTCGTTTCTTATCCCGGCTCTCCTTATCGTCATGCTTTACCGCATGGGACTGGTATCAGACCTCTCTATTAAGGTGAGGCGGCAACGGTTCATCCCTTACATGATCACGCTGCTTTCGTACGGTGCGATGCTCTTTTTCTACTACAGGATGCGGATGCCCACCTGGTTCCTGATGATGATCGCCGCCCCGATCGCCATCGTGATCATCGCCGCCCTGATCACCTTGGCTTGGAAGATCAGCGCGCATATGTTCGGCATAGGGGGGTTGATCGGTGGGGCCATGTCGGTAAGCTATTTCGTGGAGCGCTCCAACCCCTATTACATGTTCATGGGACTGTTCGTCCTGGCAGGGCTAATCGGTTCGTCACGCCTCATCCTGAAGCACCACAGCCTGGCGCAGGTGAACATCGGCTTCCTGCTCGGCTTCATCATCTCGTTCCTCTTCGTATGGCTGGGGGTCAGGTAGGGTAAGGGAATGTGTCAATACGTTCTACTTCTTCCAAAAGAGCACCAGACCGTGCATAAGTGATAAGAGAAAGTAAGGGAAAGTCAAGCTATAGCATTTTGACAAACAAGAATAAAGTTGTATTTTTACCACGTGAAACGGTTCTAAAAAAGACAGGGCTACTATCGCCGAAAAGAGATACATAAAGAGAACTAAATAGGATTAAGCCAATTTTAAAACTTGCATGCATATGAAATTTCCTGAGAACTTGAAGTATTCTTCCGATCACGAGTGGGTGAGAGTGGAAGGGAGTGAAGCGTACGTGGGTATTACCGATTTTGCCCAGGACGAGTTGGGTGACATCGTATACGTTGATGTGAGCAGCGAAGGCGAAACCTTGGACAAGGGCGAAGTGTTTGGAAGCATCGAGGCGGTGAAAACCGTGTCAGACCTGCTGATGCCGGTCGGTGGTGAGGTGCTGGAACTGAATGCCGAGCTTGACGATGCCCCCGATCTGGTCAACAAGGATCCCTATGGCGAAGGGTGGATCATCAAGGTAGCTATAGCAGACGAGGAGGAGCTGTCTGACCTGATGACGGCAGCAGCGTACAAAGAGTTCATCGGAAAGTAACCAACGCACATGACACCTCTAATTAGTATCATCATGGGCAGTACTTCGGATCTGCCCGTGATGGAGAAGGCTGCCCGTTTCCTTAACGAGATGGGAGTGCCGTTCGAGATGAATGCGCTTTCGGCACACCGCACCCCGGAAGAGGTGGAACAGTTCGCAAAAAACGCCAAGGGAAGGGGTATCAAGGTAATTATTGCTGCCGCGGGGATGGCTGCCCACCTGCCGGGGGTGATCGCCTCCATGACCCCGCTGCCGGTAATTGGCGTACCGATTAACGCGTCGCTCGACGGCATGGACGCGCTGCTGGCAATTGTCCAGATGCCCCCGGGAATACCGGTAGCGACAGTCGGCATTAACGGATCGCTCAACGCGGCCATCTTGGCACTGCAGATGATCGCCACCGGCGACGATGCCCTGCAGGTCAAGCTCAACAAATACAAGGAGGGACTGAAAACGAAGGTGAAGCAGGCCAACGAGGAGCTGGCTTCCATCTCCTATCCCTACAAAACGAACTAAACTGTCACAAAACAGTCGTATGAAACGAGCATGATTAGAAGCGAGTCTCATACACAATATATAATTAAACATTCGTATGAAACGAGCATGAAAACTGTTCATTAACATTAGACTATTCCTCGCCATGGCCTTGTCCAAGTGAACTTGTCCAATGCTCATTTGGCTTAACGGAATAGTTTTCACACAAGAACATGATTAAAGCGAGTTCCATACACCGAAATGTAAAAAAATCAAATAATCGTATGAAAAAGATACTCTGTATGTTAACAGCAGCTCTCACGCTGATCGCCTGCAACAACGCGGGCAAGCAAACACCCGTGGATGACGGGATCGATTACGCCACCTTCGAGTACAAGGTGGACCGGTTTGCCGATATTGAAATACTTCGCTACCCGGTACCAGGCTTCAACGCCTTAACGCTTCAACAAAAGGAGTTGGTGTACTACCTCTCGCAAGCTGCCCTCGAGGGACGCGACATCTTGTGGGACCAACATAATCGCTACAACCTCACCATTCGCCGCGTGTGCGAAGGACTGTACGAGAACTACATGGGTGATAAATCGACCGAGAACTGGAAGCTGTTCGAGACCTACCTGAAGCAGATATGGATGGCCAACGGCATCCATCACCACTACTCGGAAGACAAAATAATGCCGGGATTCCCCCAGGAGTACTTCGTCTCCCTCGTCAAAAGCGTGGACCCGGGACGGATGCCCTTCCGTGACGGGATGGCAGCCGATGAGACGCTGAAAGAGATACTGCCGGTAATGTTTGACCCCAACGTGATGCCCAAGCGGATGAACCAGGCGGCCGGCGCGGACATCGTGGCAACCTCGGCCGTGAACTTCTACGAGGGGGTTACCCAGAAAGAGGTGGAGGCGTTCTACAACGCGATGAAAGACCCCAACGATACCACACCGATTTCGTACGGCCTCAACAGCAAGGTGGTGAAGGAAAACGGGCAGGTGACCGAACAGGTCTGGAAGCTGGGGGGCATGTACGACAAGGCCATCGAACGGATTATCGGTTGGCTGGAGAAAGCGGAGGCGGTGGCAGAGAACAACCAGCAGAAAGAGATTATCCGAGCGCTTATCGGCTTCTACCAGACGGGCGACCTGGAAACGTTCGACGACTACTCGGTGAAGTGGGTACAAGATACCGACTCGCGGGTCGACTTTATCAACGGCTTCATCGAGACCTACACCGACCCGCTGGGAATGAAGGGATCATGGGAGGCACTGGTCAACTTCAAGAGCCTGGAGGCATCAGAGCGCACCCGCATCATCAGCGAAAACGCGCAATGGTTCGAAGACAACTCGCCCATCGATGACCGCTTCAAGAAAGAGGAGGTGAAAGGAGTGTCGGCCAAAGTGATCACCGCGGCCATCCTCGGGGGAGACACCTACCCCGCTACGCCCATCGGCATCAACTTGCCCAACGCCGACTGGATACGCCGTGACCACGGCTCCAAGTCGGTCACCATCGATAACATCACCTTCGCGTACGCCAAAGCGGCTGAAGGGAACGGCTTTAGAGAAGAGTTCATGTGGAGCGACACCGAGCGGGAGCGGGCCAAGCAGTACGGCACGATTACCGACAACCTACACACCGACCTGCACGAGTGCCTCGGACACGGCTCGGGCAAGCTGCTTCCCGGGGTGGATGGCGATGCACTGAAAGCGTATGGCTCACCGCTGGAAGAGACGAGGGCCGACCTGTTCGCGCTTTACTACCTGGCGGACCCGAAGCTGGTAGAGCTGGGACTACTGCCGGACGAAGAGGCATACAAAACGGAGTACTACTCATACGTCATGAACGGCGCGATGACACAACTGACCCGCATACAACCGGGCAAAGATATTGAACAGGCACATATGCGCAACCGGGCGCTGATCTCCAACTGGGTGATCGAGAAAGGGGCGGCCGACAACGTGGTGTCCATGCAAAAAAGGGACGATAAGACCTACGTGGTCGTCAATGATTATGAAAAGCTGCGCCAACTGTTCGGTGAACTGCTGACGGAGGTACAGCGGATCAAGTCGGAAGGGGACTTCGAAGCCGGGAAGAACCTGGTGGAAACCTACGGGGTAAAGGTCGACCCGACCCTGCACCAGGAGGTACTCACACGCTACGAGGCGCTGAATATCGCTCCCTACAAGGGATTCGTGAACCCGGTATACAAGCTGGTAACCGATGCTAACGGAAAGGTCACGGACGTGACCATTTCGTACGACGAGAATTACGTGGACCAGCAGATGCGCTATTCACGACAATACTCGGTGCTGCCGCTCAAGAACTAACATGACCTACCCGGAGACGCTGGAGTACCTGTACAGCCAGATGCCCGAGTACCAACGGATTGGTCACAAGGCATACAAGGAGGGGCTGGACAACAGCCTCGTGCTGGACGGGATATTCAACCACCCTCATTACCGGTTCAAAAGCATCCACGTGGGTGGGACCAACGGCAAAGGATCCGTCTCCCACCTGCTGGCCGCTATCTTGCAGGAGGCAGGCTACCGGGTGGGACTCTACACCTCACCTCACCTGCTCGACTTCCGGGAGCGGATCAAGGTGAACGGACGGATGATCCCCGAAGAGTACGTGGTGGACTTCGTGGATAGGTACAAAGCTCTTTTCGAGCCGGTAATGCCCTCGTTTTTCGAGCTGACCATGGCGATGGCGTTCCTCTATTTCGCCGAACAGGCGGTGGAAGTGGCCGTGGTGGAGGTGGGATTGGGCGGTCGACTCGATAGTACCAACATCATCTCGCCCGACTTGAGCGTGATTACCAATATCGGGCGGGACCACGTGAAGATATTGGGGAACAGCCTCCCCGAGATAGCTGCCGAGAAAGCGGGGATTATCAAGCCCCGCACCCCGGTAGTGATTGGTGAGGCAGGAGACGGTGACGTGGAGCGGGTATTTACCGAAAGGGCCAACTCGCTCAATGCTCCCCTCCATTTCGCGGAACGAAAGCGGGCGGACTTCACCGCGGAACGAAACCACTTCGGCTGGCTTTTCCACGCCGATGGATACCCACCCTTCATCAGCCAGTTAAACGGCTGGGCACAAGACAACAACGCGCGAACAGTATTAACGGCAGTTGACCTACTGCTCGAAAAAGGCTACAATATTCCACGGGAAGCGGTTCTCATCGGGTTCGCACGCGTGGTCAACACCACCGGGCTAATGGGACGGTGGCAAACGATCTCCTCTACACCTCGAACCATCTGCGATATCGCGCACAACGCGCACGGCATCCGCTATGTGGCCGAGCAGTTGCGGTCAGAACCCTACGAGCGACTCCACATCGTGTTCGGCATGGCCAACGATAAAGAGGTGGATGAGGTTCTTTCACTTCTGCCGAAAGAGGCAACCTACTACTTTACCCGGGCAGCCATCGACCGGGCACTCAACGAAAAGGAGTTGGCCGCCATGGCGGATGCGCACGGATTGAGAGGCCTCACCTACCCCACTGTTCCCGATGCGGTTAACGCGGCACGAAAAACCGCCGACAAAGAGAGAGACCTCCTCTTTATCGGCGGCAGTGCCTTTATCGTCGCGGAAGCGCTTTCGTTATGAGCAGTTTTACCAGACTAGAACGATCCTAAAGACCGCCACTGTTTTCCTGCTTATGGGCTTTTCGCGTGTATTACCAGATTAACACGATCCGGAAGTTGTAATCAAAAACGAACTGATCGTCCCTGTACACATCAGAGGGCTGAATGAAAAACGCCACGCTGGGCTTAACCACTCCTTCTACCTTATACTGAATATCATAACTGATGGTTTCGGTGTAGGTGTAGGTAACCTCCCCGTTATCGTTCGTCTCGTAATAGGTATGGACATAGGGAAGCAATTTTTGCACTTCACTGTAGTTTTGTTCGCCTAAGAACAGGTAACCAATGTTCGCCCCGTTCTCGTAGATGAACTCCGTCAACTCGGGTAAATCGCAGACGACGAAGTAGTGCTTCACATCATCATCCCACTGCCAGTCACCCTTTTTAATGGCGATATTCACGATCTTCCACTGGGTGAATTCAAGCTGTTCGTTGTTCTGCCGCAACGACTCCTCGATCATCCGGCGCACATCGTGCTCAGTTAGGTAATCGTCATTGCCACAAGAGTAGCTAGCCAGCAGCAACGAGGCCGACAAAAGGGAAAGCAGAAACGGTTTGGTCATTTTCTCTATCATGTCAGTAAGTTTTAAATCGGATTACGGTAATATGACTCGAAAACATCTCGAGCGTTTAAAGCGCCAAATGTAGTTATTTTTATCTCTACCGAGAGCCATCACCGCCATAAAAAAGTGAAATCGTCTGAAATCGCTTCTAATTTAGTCCCATCGTTTAACGGTTATTCAATGAAATAAGGGTATATTCGCGGTATAGGGAAGGAATGGGTATTTCTGACCATAACCATTCCAGTATTGAATGCGAAGATGTCAGCCATAGTTGAATAAATAACAACCAATCAATATGATTCAATACCTCGATTTACTGCAACGCGTACTTGATGAAGGGGTGAAGAAAGAGGACCGTACCGGCACGGGCACCATCAGCGTTTTCGGTCACCAGAGTCGCTACCGGATGAGCGATGGCTTCCCGGTACTCACGACCAAGAAATTGCACCTGAAGTCGATTATCCACGAGCTGCTTTGGTTCCTAAACGGTGACACCAATATCAAGTACCTGAACGATAATGGAGTACGTATATGGAACGAGTGGGCGGATGAAGATGGCGACCTGGGTCATATCTACGGGTACCAGTGGCGTTCCTGGCCCGACTACAATGGGGGCAGCATCGATCAGATATCACGTACCGTGGAGGCCCTTAAAAACAACCCCGAATCGCGGCGGATTATCGTCAGCGCGTGGAATGTGGCCGACCTCCCCAACATGAACCTTCCACCCTGCCACGCGTTTTTCCAATTCTACGTGGCCGATGGGAAGCTGAGCCTGCAACTCTACCAACGCAGCGCCGATATCTTTTTGGGCGTGCCCTTTAACATTGCATCGTACGCCCTGCTCCTGAAGATGATGGCGCAAGTGACCGGGTTAGAGGAGGGAGATTTCGTGCACACCTTTGGTGACGCGCATATCTACCTCAACCACATGGAACAGGTAAACCTGCAGCTCTCGCGAACGCCCAGGGCATTGCCGCAAATGAAGATCAACCCGGACGTGAAAGATATCTTTGGCTTCCGGTACGACGATTTTGAACTGATTGGCTACGACCCGCATCCCCATATCAAAGGCGTTGTGAGCGTATGATGATCCGGAATAAAAAGCGCCACCCCGGGGTAGCGATTATCGTGGCGGTAGACGAACAAAACGGTATCGGCAGGAAAGGTGAACTCCTATGCCACCTCCCGGCCGACCTGAAGCATTTCAAGGAGGTGACGACCGGTCACGCCATCATCATGGGCAGAAAAACCTACGAGTCGCTCCCCAAAGGCGCCCTACCCAATCGAAGGAACATCGTCCTCACCTCCGACAAACACACCGACAACTACCCCGGCTGTACCGTGGTGCGCTCCCTGGAAGAGGCATTTGCCTCCACCAACGATGAAGAGTTCGTGTTCATCATCGGGGGTGAACGGGTCTACCGTGCCTCCCTGCCATTGGCCGATAGGCTCTACATGACACGCATACACCACACCTTTGACGAGGTGGACACCTTCTTCCCGAAGATAGATGTCAACGAATGGGTGTTGGTAGAGGAAAAAAGGCATGAGAGAGACGAGAAGCATCCCTATAGTTTTTCATTTCAAACCTACATAAAAAAAGGAGCAGTGACGCCAACATGTTTTTAATAATCCTTACATGCCCTTTAAAAGGATGATTTTAAAACCTAAAGGCTCTATACACTGAAATACAATCATTAAATAATCGTATGAACAAAATTGAAACAGCGCAACAGAGCAGCCGTTTGCTCTCACTTGACATCCTCAGGGGAATAACCATCGCCGGGATGATTCTGGTCAATAACCCGGGTTCTTGGGGCAACGCGTACAAGCCGCTTCGGCACGTTCTTTGGGAAGGGCTTACACCCACCGACCTCGTGTTCCCGTTCTTCATGTTTATCATGGGGGTTACCACCTTCATGTCACTCCGTAAATTCAACTTCCAACCCAGCAAGGAGAGCCTATGGAAGATTACCCGACGCACCCTCCTCATCTTCCTGATCGGGCTGGGGTTGTCCTGGTTCAGCCTGTTCGTGGGAGGCTTGGCAAAGGGCGAATCGCTGATTGAAGCGGCCACCCACTTCAGCACGCTACGAATACTGGGTGTGCTGCAACGCCTTGCCCTGGCATACGGTTTCGCTGCCCTGTTCGCGGTACTGGCGAAGCCCAAACACCTGCCGTGGATTATCGGGGTGTTACTCGTGGGTTACTACTTCATCCTGCGGTTTGGCAAGGGGTTCGAGATGTCGGAAGAGAATATTATCTCCGTGGTAGACCGTGCCGTGTTGGGAAGAGATCACATGTATACACAAAGGACACCGGAGGGCGTACGCATCGCGTTTGACCCGGAGGGCATACTGAGCACCATCCCCTCCATCGCGCACGTGCTGATTGGCTTCCTTTTCGGCAAACTGATCACCGAGAACAAAGACAACCACACCCGGGTGGAGAAAATCATGATCTGGGGAACCATTCTTGCCTTCTCGGGGCTGCTCCTACAGTACGGCTGCCCCATCAACAAGAAGATATGGAGTCCCACCTTCGTGCTCGTGACTACCGGGTTCGCTGCCCAACTCCTGGGATTGCTTATTTGGATCATCGATATCCGTAAAAAGAGACGCTGGAGCCGCTTCTTCCACGCGTTCGGGGTGAACCCGCTCATCGTCTACGTCTTCGCGTGGGTGGTGGCGGTACTCTTCGGCAACATCCGTTTCGACTGGCAAGGCGAAGCCACCGCCATTAAAACGTTCACGTACGAGGTGCTACTACGTTCTTGGGCTGGCGCTTCCTTCGGATCACTGCTTTACGCGCTCCTCATTGTAACGATCAGTTGGTTATTCGGCTACATCCTTTACAAGCGGAACATTTATATTAAGATATAATCCCATTCAAGTGCATCCTGTAACCCTTGAGCGGTTACACGAGTATCATGCCACGGAGACAGTTCGTCACTCAATAAGGAGTGCTCCTGTTTCCTTATGAATATGAATAACCCGTTAAGCAGGAAAGCAGAAGATGAGTTTCGTAAAAATCACCGAGCAGTCGTCGCTCTACGATGACCTGGAGAAAAAGTCGATCCGCGAGATACTGACCGAGATTAACCAGGAGGATCAAAAGGTGGCACTCGCCGTGCAGCGGGTCATCCCCCAGATTGAAGAGCTGGTAGCAGGTATCGTGAAGCGAATGCGGCGCGGGGGTCGGCTCTTCTATATTGGCGCGGGTACCAGCGGACGGTTGGGGGTACTGGACGCCTCCGAGATACCGCCCACCTTTGGCATGCCCAACACCTACGTTATCGGGTTGATCGCGGGTGGCGATACCGCCCTGCGCAACCCGGTGGAGGCCGCGGAAGATGACCCCGAGATGGGTTGGAAAAACTTACAGGCGCACGGGATCAATCAAAACGATGTGCTGGTCGGTATCGCCGCGTCGGGGACTACCCCCTACGTGATTGGGGCACTCCGCCACGCACGTGCCGAGGGCATCCTCACGGCAGCCATCTGCTGCAATCCCGGCTCACCCGTGGCCGCGGAAGCGAAGATCAAAATTGAACCGATTGTCGGCCCTGAGTACGTTACCGGGAGTACCCGCATGAAAGCCGGTACCGCACAAAAAATGGTGCTGAACATGATCACGACGAGCAGCATGATCAAGCTGGGAAGGGTGAAAGGGAACCGGATGGTCAACATGCAGCTGACCAACCAAAAGCTGGTTGACAGGGGAACAAGGATGATCGTGGATGAGCTGGGGCTCTCCTACGAACAGGCACGAAACCTGTTGCTGCTCAGCGGATCCGTGAAGGAGGCGGTAGATAGGTACCGGCAGGGTGAAGCCCATCCTTAAGGCAGAAAACGTAGTGGCTTATGACAACGCAAAAAGATGACAAGATGAAGATAGAGCATATTACAGAAGTGGACGAAAGCACGGTAGAAATTTTCAAAAAGCTGATGCCCCAGCTGACCGGCAAAGATGAACACCCCTCGCTGGAGGAGTTGCGACGGGTAATCGAGTCGGATGAGCGGTTCCTCTTTTTCGCGACCGAAGAAGGGAAAGCAATCGGAACCCTCACACTGGTATTTTATCAACTCCCATCGGGACTTAAAGCGTGGATTGAGGACGTGATCGTGGACGAACAGGCACGCGGGAAAGGGGTGGCCACCGCGTTGCTGAAGCACGCGCTTCAGGTGGCACGCGACAGGGGAGCCCTGAAAGCCGACCTCACCTCCATGCCCTGGCGCGTAGCGGCCAACCGCCTTTACCAGAAAATGGGATTCGAGAAACGAGAGTCCAACATGTACCGCTACCACTTCACGGATAATCAATAAGTAACGTCCTTGATCTCATCAATCGGGAACCTTCCGTTCGGCACACCGGCATACAACATGAATCTCAAGAGCGGCTTACATAAGGCAAGCTTTCAGAAGCAGGAGGCGGAGAAAAAAGTGAAGTGCCTGCTTCCTCATGTCAGCAAGCGGCCGACGGTTTGACTGGTGCAAGTGGCCAAATTAAAGGTTTTTTTTCACAAACTCCCTTAACTCCTTATGCCTTATATTTTTCGCGACAATCTGTTTGTTCCCGTTTAAAACAATAATGGTGGGGATGCCGGAAACGTTATAATTTTTTGCGACCTCGCTCTGCCAGTTTTCCTCGGCTATCAATTGCAGCCAATTCATCTTGTCCGCTGCAACGGCTTTTCTCCAACTCTCCTTATCCTCATCCAGCGAGATGCTTACGATCTCGAGACCCTGCTCCTTAAAATCATGATACAGGTTTCGCATGTTGGGATTTTCCTTGCGACAGGGGCCGCACCAAGAGGCCCAAAAATCCAGGACAATGATTTTCGCGTCAATATCCATCAGGCGATGCAAACGGCCATCCAGATCGGGCAGTTCAAAATCAGGAGCCGTTTCGTAAAGGAGAACATTTTTTTGAGCGTCGATTAACCCTTTTATCCGTTTTCCCGCTTCCGTACCCCTTCCCTTTTCAGACAAGCGTTGGTAAGCCGTTTCCAACTGTTGCAATGAGGACTCCCTATCCAAATTAATGCCAAGCAGGTATGCACCCAGCACGTTATCCCTATTCTCACTGATCACGGAATCCACGTAATTTTGCCCGTCAACGGCCATTTTTTCCAGCTCGACCTGCCGTGTGGCAGCAGTACGGTATTTCTGTTCCTCCCTGGCCTGCTCTACCGCCCGTTTCGCCACATCAATCGCCCGGTTTCGGCGCTCAATTTCCTGTACATACCGGTTCATCTCTTCTTGCAGCGGGCCCGAACTTTCAATGAGCGTGCGTTCCCCTTTCCTAAGCGCCATTGAATAGGATTGTCCCGGTTCGAGCATAAAAACGTTGCTGTCGGAATAGCCTGCCATCCCGAGGTAAGCCACCTCGGGATGGGTTACCTCTCCCTTTATAACAAACCGTCCCTCATCAATGGGTGCGATTTGTAGCGTATCTACGCCTGATTCCTTTAAAACAGAGAGGATAACGGTTCCCCCATCACTCTCCATCCCCTCCAATGAACCCTTTATAACATACTGGTTCTGAGCAAATAGCGGAAAAGAAGCGAACGCTATCACTGTATAAGCTAATAAGTGTTTCAGTGTCATACGATTGTTATATTTTTAACATTCAGAGCGTGAAACCTGTTCATCGGCTTGATGCGGTGATGTGGAGCACCCCCACGCGCTAATGATCGATTTCATCAGCCGCGAACACCATGTCCACAATTGGCCCAAAGCCGGCATACACGTATTGGTTTACCACGTCTCCGCTATGTCCCAGCTCCAGCTCTACCACCTCTCCCCTATCGGAATAGTTGATGGCTAACCCTATTTGATAGGTAAACGAAGGATGGCGGTAAAACTCCCTGAGAAGTCGGAACATGACTTTTTGAATGGTACTTCCGGTGGGTGCCGTGTAGATAAGGGTACTCTCCTGGTTGGTCATGTCATAAGAATAGAGTGAAGCCCCGTTTGTGTAGAAAAACTGATTCTCAAAAGCATCACTATACGCGAAGCGGCTTTCATACTGCAACTCGATACCGGGCAACAGGTACTTTTCTACCCGTAGGTCGGTCTCTTCTCCCAACACGGTTTGATAATTGTATACCTCTTTTCGCGAATTGATTGACAAAGCGTTGAAGGCCACCTCCCCGTAATCCCTGTAAGAAGGGAAAATGCTCAGCACCTCAATGTCATCCAACTCGGCTTGGCTAACCGCATCTTCCGGGAATGTTAAAAGTTTAGCCCAGTTCTGTTCGTCATTCCGCACGTTATCGGTAAAAGTGATCCATGGGTTGTACTGATAGTAATAGAACTTTTTATGGGTGTTATCCCACATCACGGCCAACGGCTGTTCCGAAGAGATACCGACCTTATCGATGCGGTAATTTTCATTGTCCTCGCTGGGATGTACCGGGTACAGGAAGCCAAATAGGCAAGAGAAGTAAGCCCTCCCTTGATCATCGTTAAAAAAGCTGACCCTGTATTGATCATCACGCGTGGTGTAAAATTTCGGCCGGGGGTAGATACCCGAGGGAACCATCCTTTCGTATCGTTTGTAAATCTTCATGCCAAACGGTCTAAGACCGTATAGGCTATCTCCCGAGGCTACCAAAAGAAGCTCCGGACCATAATTCCGGTAATCGGTGGTACCCATACGNNGTCTTAAACTTTTGTTTCGGGGGCAACTTAACCTCCAGGTAAGGCAGACGTATGGTATCATCGTTTCTATACCAACAATATTCCAAGTCGGTTTCATGCAAACTTTCACCGGTAACTTTTACCATTACCCTCGCGTTCACCGTGTCCTTTACCGGTTGCTCAAAACGAAAAATCAATGAGCTATCTTGTCTAACGGTATAGTTATCTCCAAGGAATTCTATAGATAACCATGGCACATCTTGGTAATTGTAATTCCCCAAATCTTTATAGCATCCGGGTAAAAAGGGTATCAACAAAAGGGAGGCCATCAAAATGATGTTGCTGTATTTATTCATTTTCTTCATAATTACCAGTCGTTAGTGTTTATGGGAAACGTGAAATCTTTCGGTTGGTTCGGATGCGCGGCATTGTATGCGGCAAGTGCCTCTCGCAACTGAATATTCACCGCCCCAAGGGGATACATGTAAAAGAAATACGCGTTTTGCAAAACGGTTACACAGAACGCGTGCTTTTCAACGGAGTACTCTCCAAACCAAGCGTCCGGCCACCAGGTGTACGGGGGGAGCGCGTACCTATCTTCCAATACAACCGTTTTCGTCATGTTCTCAGCTGCCCCTTCGGCAAAGTCGCTACCCGGGTGCAGATAGTCAATGACCAATCCAATTCCATAGGCAGTTTGCCGTTTCTCGGGCCGATGCACCACCACTTTCACCGTATCGACCAACAAGTTGGCCCTAAAAAGAAAGGGCTCGGGATATGTCACGTAATGCAACCCGTTTGAATCCCAATCCTTGTTTTCAGTACCCTCTACTTTAAAGTACACTTTCCGGTCATGTTGAGCCGGTCTGCCCAAAACCCTCAAGTAAAATGATAGGGTATCGGTGAGCAAAGAGTCACCAAGGTTGGCTTTCGGATGATCAATGTAAGCGAAATTAAACGCTTTTTCTTGGCTTCCACTTGCATTTTCCGGGATAAAGTAGATGCCATCTTGCTCCAGTGAATACTCTAGTATGGGCGATTCTTTACAAGAGTGCGCCATGAGCAATAACGGAACGCTTATCCAGAAGATTCTTCTTGCTATTTTTTTCTTACTCATACGGTTATTTTTTTATTTCAATGTATGAAACCATTACATTACCCCACGCTATTCGCGTGAGCCCAATCCATGTTCCTGTTCGGCCTTCGGTATTGGCATCACGTAAAAGTCCCGCATTCCCTGCTGCAACGGGCAGCGATGAAATGTCTCCATGTTATGTCGTTTTAAAAAGAAAAACCATTGCCCTTCTCCAAAAAACTCCTTTTGATACTCCTTGTTTAGCTCATCGATCAACATCTCCCGCGAAAAGCTCCCATCCGCTTTTAAGTTAAATCGAGAAGGGATACCTCGGGTTTTGCGTACCGTGTTCAAGTCGTTAACCCCCTCTTCCAGGGAACCACATTCGCCGCGGATGTAGTACATCTCGGTCAACCGTATGAGCGGTACGCGATCTTTTGTGAAACTACTCAACTCGCTAACCGCCATATACTTTCGCAGCAACATCCGGTTATTGGCGTGCAAAAAGCCGTGTTGGTTTTTATAGCGGGTATCATTTACCCCCAGTCGACCAACCTCGAAAACATCCCTTCCGTTATCGATGGAAATATAGAGGATAGAGGGGGCAGGGGTTGAGGTGAGCAATCCACTGGTAGAGGGAGGGAAAATATCTTTCAACTCCTCTTCCATGTTGTAGACGTAGAGCCCAAACAGGTATTCCGAAGTCATGCTCGGGTCTCGCTTGTTATCTGTAGATAAGCTCAACCCACTCGTTTCGATTACCTCGTTCGCGTAGCGGTAAGCGTTGCTTGTATCGCCTGACCACAGGTAAACCCGCGCTTTGAGGGCTTTCACGGCGAACTTGTTCATTCTCAGATTGCGATTTTGCAAGAAAGGATGATCCACCACCCCATCTAACGTGTCGTCTTGCAACAGCTCTTCCGCCTGGTCTAAATCGGCCAAGATATGCTTTATCACATCCTTCGCGGGCATCAGCGGCACCTGTTCCGATGATAGTTTATCGCGCCAGGGCAAACTTTTCAGCCCTGGGTCTATCGAGTAGACAGGTCCCCAAAGGCGCAACAGGTCAAAATAGATAAAAGCCCGAAGCCCTAACGCTTCTCCCTTGATGATATCGAAAAGCGTGGCATCCAAAACCTCTGCTCCCTGCTCCTCTAAATTTTTCAATATATTGTTGATGTTCGCGATGGTCGTGTACTGTTCTGCCCAAATGGTGGCGAGGCTATACCGCGCGTTATCGTCTTTATCGTACTCGTACAATTTGGCACGGTCTGCATTGGAAACCTCCCATGAATTGTAATTATCGTACCGCTGTACCAACTTTTCCATGAAGTCAAAACTCATGTTGCCTCCATAGAGCTCCTGCTTAGCCATGCGCTTGTAAATACCCGTTAAAGCGCTCTTGTAACCCTCTTCGGTAGAAAAGAGAACCTCCTCTTTTATCTCGGTATCGGGACGCACGTCCAACCAATCACTGCAACTTGCAGTAAGCATTAGAAGCACGATAAGCATTGTATAAGGGAAATGTATGTATCTCATAAGGCAAATTATTTAAAAACGATGGATAAAGAGCAGCTGAACGTGCGGGCGAACGGGTAATCCAACCCTCGCTCCTGCTTGATAGAGGAGAAACGACCGATATCGTTCATGTGTCCGCTAAGGGTCATACTGCCTATATTCAGCCTGTTCAAAAACTCGTGCACTCCAGGCTCAAACCGGTATGATAGAGATATGGCACTAAAGCGCATTTCGTTATAATCCTGCAAGAAACGGGTACTGGCGTTCGTGCTTTGCCCCTTAATGTTGATAGCCTTGTACAGGGCTTCCCTGTTATCTGGCGACCACCTCTCGGTAAGCACCCTTGCATCGGCATTGTATGCCAGGTCGGCATTCTCGATCTTTTCCACCAACGTGTTGTTGTAACGCTGGGCGCCAAATTCATACATGAACGAGCATGAGAGCGACAAGTTCTTATAGGTAAAGGAGGAGTTGATGTTCCCGTGCAAATCGGGATTGCTATCCCCTACCGCGCGTTTATCAGCGGCACTCCAAATAAAGGTTGGCTGGTCGTCTTTGTTTAAATAGAGCTCTTGGCCAGTTGCCGGGTCGATACCCAGGGAGGGAACCAAAAAGATCCGACTGGTCGATTCACCCTCCACGTACATGGGGGGAGCGGCGTTCTTGTTCTCCAACGCGGCCCGGTTGTACGCTTCCAGCGAGTTTGAAATCTTTTCGACCCGGTTACGGTTATTCGCACCATTCAACGACACGATCCATTGTATCCGTTCGCTTATATTCTCATAAAGGAACAAAGAGACGTTAAACTGGTACCCGGTATTCTTTATCGCACCCGCGTTCTCGATGTAAGAATCAAATCCCACGGAAGGCGCGGCAGTGAAATCCACCAGCAACTGATCGGTATAGTTATCATACATGCTGAATGAGGCATGGAGTCTATTTTTAAGGAAGGAAGCGTTGACACCCAGGCTCTTTTCCAGCGTGCTCGACCAGCCCAGGTTGGGATTGCCCAACGCCATTAACTCTGCTCCAATCACGTCTGAGGAGACGTAGGGGTGCATAAAATGATTAAACGTGTAGGTTTGAATGGCTTGATATGGAGAGTAGTTCTGCGATCCGGTCACCCCGATAGAGCTTCTAAGCGAGAGCTCGCTGATCCAGTCGTTCCGCGTGAACCATTTTTCGCGGTCCACGTTCCAGCGACCTCCCAGCGACCAGAAAGGGGCCAGGCGGTTATCTGCGCCAAACGAAGAAGAGAGGTCTGTACGCAAGCTTAAATCCACCGAATAGCGCGTGGCGTACATGTAGCTAACCTGTCCTATCAACCCGATGCTCCTCGTTTTGCTATCCCCACCGGTGGGACGGTTAGGCATGTCAAAGCCGAAAAGAAAATCATTCATATGCTCGTTGGGGTATCCATGGGCGGTCAGGGCAAGGGCATTGTTCACCCTCGATGAGATATCCCAGCGTCCGAACATGGTGAGCGTATGCTCTCTCTTTTGCAAATTGTAGTCGATGGAAACATTCCCATTCCATGTAGTGGCCTCCCCTATGCTCTTGTCGTAAGAGCCTCGCTTGGTCAAATCGATATCTTTATAGATTTCAAAACTGGTATGATTGGGGGAGAGAAACTTCTCCGAATTGGCGAACGTTTTGATGAACCCTAAATTACCGGAGAGTCGCAAAGTGGGAAGGAACCTATATTCCATCATGATATTTTCCGTGAACGAAATCGACCGTTGACGATCTTTATGCTCCAGGGTTGCATTGTATAACGGGTTGGAAATAATGGCTGATGACTCACCCACGCCCCTGTTTTTCACGTCCAGTATTTTTATCAGCTTACCCTCATCATCATACATACGGTAATAGGGGTTTACCCTCGTGTATTGACTGAATGAACCGTATGGGGAGTTATTGCCGACGTTATCGCCTAAATTCAGGCTGTTCACTATGTTTAACTTACCGGTCCGGTACGTTAAATCGAAATTGAAGGAGGTCATGTTCCTCCCCGATTTCTTCATCACCCCAGGATTGCGGTTGTGGCTCAAGCTCAAATTGTACCTCAATTCGGTAGCACCTCCCTGCAGTGAGAGGGTATGCCGTTGGATTAGCGGTGTCTGCAACGCTTGCGAGAGCCAATAGGTGTCAACACCGCGCATCACATCTGCCTTATACCGGTTATAGGTATTCATCTGGGTTGGGTTGTTGGGATTGTAGAATCCCGCCAACCATTCCGCCTCAAGCTTCTGCTCCGCGTTCATCAGGTTGTAATCGGTCAAGTCGGGTACGGTAAGCCCCATGTTGGTGCTGTAGATCACGTTCAACTTACCCGGCATGGGAGCCTTGGTTTCAAAAACGATGATACCGTTAGAGGCTTTAGAACCGTACACGGCGGTCGCCGCGGCATCTTTCAAAATAACGACCTCCTTAATGCGTTCCGGTTCCAGTTCCATAATACGCTGCAATGAGACCTCAAAGCCATCCAGCATGAACAGCGGCATATTGGGCAGGTTGGCAATACCCCCCAGCATGATGTCCATATTTCCCGGATCGATTCCCGTGCCAAGTTGCACATCACCTTTCATGCGAAATTCCGGGAGCGCGTTGGGGTTGGAACCGGCACTGTTGTTGTCGAGAATACGAAAGCTGGGGTCAAAAGCTTGGAGGGCGGCCAACACGTTGTTGGGGTTTATCTTGATGATATCTTCTCCTTGAACACGCCTGTAATCACCAGTAAAAGCCTCCTCTTTTTTGCGCTGCATACCCGTGATGACCATCTCTTCAATCTCAAATGATGTAGGCATGAGCAACACCTTCAGATCCCTCTGCTTATTCACCTTAACGGTCTGCGTTTCGTATCCTAAAAAGGAGACCTCCAGCTCTGAAACATCTTTAGGAGCCGTGAAGGTAAACTTTCCATTTACATCCGTGGCAACCCCTCTGGCCATGTCTGCTTTTAACATCACGGCAGCACCAATAATGGGTTCAGCCGTTTTCGCATCCAACACGACACCTGTAATCGTCACCTCTTCCGGTGGTGTTTGGTCACTCCTTGTAAAGAAGGTTGATTCCAAGGTAGCCGCGTTCGCCTGTCCCAAGAAGACCAAAACAGATAGAAGTAAAAGGCAAATTTTTTGTCTGTTCATATTTAAAATAATTACATCGCGCTTATTGCATCACGCGGTTCAACTCCTGTTTATATTCCTCGTTTAGGTTGTGGGATGTAAAATATTCGTTTACCAATTTGTCAATGGTCTCAAAATCGGGATTCCCGGAGACAACATTTTGGAACAGGTAAGAAAACAATACAACGTCCCGCACCTTTTCGTTCTCGTAAAAATCCACGAGCCGATAGAACAACGACTCCAGGTTAAAGGGTTTTATCTCGGATATTTTTCCGGATTTCACCAGGGGCAGGTTATCCATATACTGGCAGTAAAGAACCAAAAAAGAGGTGTAGTTGCGGTTCCGTAACGATGCGTCATCGCTCTTCACCCCGTAACCCTCCAATAAAGAGGTGTACCCCTCTGTAAAACATGAGTCAAGGGGGATGTTTCTGGTTCCTGATAAGACATAAGGATACTCTATTCCCACGGAATATATGGTGGCTTCAGATTCCGCCAACAGGTAGTTATACCCAGCTTCCGAAAGGGAGCCTTTGGCGGCTTCCAAACGCTCTTTCTCAGCAGCTACCTGACTGACACACAACTGCTGTTGCTCCTCGGCAGAAACTTGGGTAACCACCGCGGCAAGACCCTGTTTCTTAAACCGGTTCTCTCGTCGCAGGGAGTTAATCGCTTGGATAAGTTCATTCAAGGCAACACTCTTCTCGTTATTGCCTCCTGTAATCTCCAGGTTGCTGAAACGGCCGTTCTCGCCATAATTCATTGTAAGCTCCAACTCGTCGTCCGGTTCCACGCATACCAGTTGCCCGTTGATGTACACGGCCGTGATATCATCCATATCGAGGTAAAATTCAACGGGTCGCCCTGAAGCCGCGTTGTAGGGTATCATCACGCTTTGCGTGGGATATTGCATGATATCCATTGACACGCTCTCCTTCGTAAATCCGTTCAATGTTACGATAAGACTGGCACCTTTGTCCTCTTGGCTCAAACGGTCTTCCGAGGTTACATAACCATCGTGCCCCTCATGCCCCCATAGCTGGGCGGAAAAACAAAGGAGCAAGAAGCCCAACGTTGCTCTAACAAGTAGTTTCATAGGATTAAATCGTTAATTTTTTTAATCGAGGAGTGATTTAATAAGCTCAACCAGCTTTTCTCCCCTTACATCAATAGCCACTATTTTCCCTTCGGGATCTACCAATACAGTCTTGGGAACAGCCTGAACGTTGTAATTGACCGCAATCTCCCCGTTCCAGGCGAACGAGTCACAAATATGAATCCAGTTCATCTTTTGCGCTTCTATGGTCGAACGCCATTTTGCCTCGTCCTCATCGAGGGAGATACCTACAATCTTCAATCCTTTCTTTCCATAGGTACTGTTCAACTGCTTCAATATGGGAATTTCCCTCCGGCAGGGAGCACACCAGGTAGCCCAAAAGTCCAGGAGCACGTAGTCCCCCCTCAGTTCTTTCAACTCAACGGTTTTTCCGTTGCTATCGGTTGCGGTAAAATTCGGTGCGGTGGCTCCCACGATATCCGCGTACTTCGCGTTGAGCACGGTTTGAAGCTCTTTCGTGTAGGGGTGTTCGTCAAACTTATCATCGATGGTGCCAAGGTACATCTCCAGCGAATCGGCCGACAACTTGGGAGCAAGCGTCCTCAACATGATCAGGGAAATTACTTCATCGGGGTAGGTCTCCACAATGGTCATACGTAACTGACGCGAAATTTGGGTTCCCTCCCTGGAACGACGTTGGAACTGCTGGCTTTGGTACTCAGCATCCTCCATTTTTTCAGGGTACCTCAACATCTCTATCATCACCTCGGCCCGATGGGTCGTAACCGTGTAATACTCCTCATCAATTCTGTATTTGTTGAAAACCTCGTTGTTCAAGGTGTTATGTGCCCTGGTCGAGTGATAGAAAAACGCGGTATCATTGCTTCTAATATTGATTTCTCCGTTCTCTAATATAAACGAGCCCATCCCACTGACTCCTTCTAACTCAATGTGCATCATACGCGGCCAATCAACGTTGCCCCCTGAAAACGAATAGACCCCGTTCACCGCCTCGGTACTATCCACCCGAATGTATTGTCCTTTCACCTCATCGGTTAAATAGACTTTACCGTTGTAATCCTTGACAGTACCGTTTATTGTAAACCCGTTCTTATTCACCGCCTTCTCCTGTGCATACCCTCCGCAACAAAGAAGGAGACCCATAACAGCCAAAAACAATTTTTTCATACGATTAAAACTATTATTTTCAAATGTATCGTATGGAACTCGCTTTAATCATGTTCTTGTGTGAAAACTATTCCGTTAAGCCAAATGAGCATTGGACAAGTTCACTTGGACAAGGCCATGGCGAGGAATAGTCTAATGTTAATGAACAGTTTTCATGCTCGTTTCATACGATTATTTTATTTTTTTATTTCAGTATAAAGGAAGCCTTAGCCTATTCTCCAATCGCCTTAGCCCTATCCCAATAATAGTTAAAGGCCACCTTCAACAGGGAGTACAACTCTTGATGCTCGATGACCAGCGCGGTAAGATTAGGACCCGTTACGATGGGGTCTTTCAGGTTAATCATCGTTAACCGACGATCGAACAGGGACATTTTCACGGGTAAGCTGTCAATAACACGCGATTCAACCCCTACCTCCATGTTCTTTTTATGCGCGTACCGCAACCACTCGCTGTCAATCTCGCTATATTCGTAGATAACCCTCAATCTTACACCCTTACGCACGAGCTCTTCTGTCCACTCAGCCTCCAAGTCGAACTCCTCAGGCGTCATCGCGAAGGGAGATTTCGTGAACTCCAACACCTCTTCCTGAACATTTTTACGAAACACCGTGTAGCGATGTATAATCTCTTGCCTCCCCCGTAACACTTCTATGAAATCTGCATCTTTAAGCCGATCGGTACTCGTGTTGTATATATTTTCAAGAAAAAGAATCAGTTCATGATTGACTTTCTTCAATTCGTTCAGCTTCTCCTCCTCATTGCGCAATAAGCCCGTCAAAGCAATCTGTGGACTAATTGCACAATAAGTCTGACCATCTGCATTACTGCTCCCCTCTTTACAAAAACCCTTGACAATCAAAGAGTCAAGAACCTCATATACTTTAGTCCTAGATATACTCGTGTATCGAGGAATGGCTGACGCCGTGATTTCAGAAACGCTCACCAGGACTTGATACACCTTTGCTTCGCGCTCAGACAGGCCCATCCTCATCAAATCGGTAATAACTTGTTGCTTTGTTGCACCCATAAACTTGACCATTTTTGTCCCCCCCCACCAGGGTAACAGGGTGCAAATGTATAACTAATTTTTAAACAATGGGTTTCATAGATGATAATTAATATAATAAAATGTTTTTTATGCTTTCTTAATACACGTATGGGTAGCTTTCATTTACAAACTGAGGAGAACCTTACAAGTGAAGCAAAGGAACAACTGGTTTCCGATAACTGTAATGTTTTTGTATCATTTAAAACAAAAATCGAATGGGGAATAATAGATTATTTTCATTACCTTGCAAACATGAATCTCAAGAGCGGTTTACATAAGGCAAGCTTTCAGAAGCAGGAGGCGGAGAAAAAGGTGAGGTGCCTGCTCTGCCCCCATATCTGCCTGTTACAGGAGGGCGAGCTTGGAAAGTGCCGTGCCCGAAAGAACGTGGATGGCACCCTCTACTCGTTAAGTTACGAGAAGTTGTGTTCTATGGCCATCGATCCGATTGAGAAGAAGCCGCTCTTTCACTTTTTCCCGGGTACCCCTATCCTGTCGCTTTCCACCGCGGGTTGCAATTTTCACTGCCTGCACTGCCAGAACAGCCACATATCGCAAGTGCGCCCCGACGCTATCCCCTACCGCGAACTGTCGCCCAAAGAGGTGATAGCCATCACCCTGTCGCATTCATGCCAGCTAATCGCTTTTACCTACACGGAGCCCACCATCTACTACGAGTACATGTTCGATATCGCCAGGCTCGCGTACCAAAAAGGCATCAAGACGGTGATGATCACAAACGGTTATATCAACCGCGATCCTTTGCTGGAGCTGATTCCATTTATTGACGCGATGAATATCGACTTGAAGTTCTTCGACAACAACCTCTACAGAAACACAACCACCGGCTCACTGAACCCGGTATTGCGAACGCTAAAAACCGTGAAAGAGAGCGGTGTCTGGCTCGAGATAACCAACCTGGTGATCCCAAGCCGCAACGACAGCCCGGAAGCGATCGAAGAGATGTGCCACTGGTTAGCCACCAACGGGTTTACGGATACGCCGCTGCATTTTAGTCGCTTCTACCCCACCTACAAGCTTACCGACACGCCTCCCACGCCCGTGAAAACCCTCCTGAAAGCCAAGGAGATTGCCTTGCAACAGGGTATACAGTACGTCTACCTGGGTAATGTAACCCACTCGAAAGATGAGGACAGCCACTGCCACAACTGCCATGCGCTGCTGATTGAGCGCGACAACTACGCCATCCGTGAATACCTGCTTGATAATGGAAAGTGCCCCGATTGCGGAACCGAGATTCCCGGTCGTTGGCACAACGACTAAATGATTTTTCGCCCAACCTTCGCTTTTTTATATTTTATATTTTCTCTTTTCGCTTTCAAGCTCGACTGACGCAAATTTCACTCCGTAGATATTTGCTGCGTTCGGCAAAGTCAAAGCAAGCTTTGCATTTGCTCTCACTCATCGCAAATATTTACGACCCATCACCTGAGAAAGGTGAATTACAAAAAATCTTTTTCTGAGAAAACCGTTGAGGTAAAAATGTAGATGTCGGCACTTTTCCAGCCATCCCAGCCGATACGAGCCTTCTCCCGCGCGCAATGGCCGAGAAACTGCTCCACGTCCCACCCCGCTTCGGTGGCAACTTGCGGGAGGTAAACACCGCTCGACCGCCCTTTCACCAGGTAGATACCATGCTCACCAAGCACTATTTCCGAAGCATGCTCGATTTTCTTCAAGGGCGACAGCACGGAGATCTCTATCTCAACCTCCTCCATCTCTTTTAACGAGACCCGGGGGAACCTGGGGTCCTCCACTGCCGCGGCTACCGCCATATCCCTCACGGTATTCAACAGGGGCTCATCACTCTTCATCATACCCATACACCCCCTGAGCCTACCCCATTTGGTGAGCGTGACAAAGGCACCGCACGGTGCTTTGATCGACCCGGAGCACTCGGAAACATTTACCCAGCCCTCTACCGAGGCCTCCTCCCCCTCTTCCGCCTCTTTGGAAAAGAGGCCCATAATGCTTGCACGTGCTTCCTGCAGTAGGAACTGCTTGTCGGTCTCGGTCATAAGAAACCCGTTGTCGCTCGGTTGGTCATTCACCATTTTCGCCATCAGACTAACTTTGTTATACTTTTAAAACAGCATTGTTAATTCAGCTTCGCTGCCTTTTCTGTCGTCACTCGGCAAAGCTCAAGCAAGCTTGGCTTTGCTCTCGCTCCTAAGAAAATTGCTAATTGCTAACTGCTCATTGAATAAAGTGCTATTGCCCAATAGCCCACCACCTCGTCCAGATCGCCATACCGCTTCTCATCGCCCGAGTTGCAATAATCTATCGCCTCGTATTGGTAGATGGGATTACCGGTCGTCATATAGATCAGGGTGAGCACCGCACTCCACCCGCAAAGGGAGGTAAACAGGTTCGGGATTTCACTGCGTCGGTTGGCGGAGAGGATCGACAACAGCTCCTCGGGCTGATTGGTAAGTATGGCATCCTTGGTGATCGCGTCTACCCGGTTGGCATCATCATAATCGGGATAGTGCGAGAAATCGGAACTGATCACGAACAGGTTTTCATCGGTCATATAGGGCTTAAGGGCATCGGCTACCGCACGACAGGTGTCGGGATTGGATGTCCCCAACACTATTGGCACAATGGAGAAGTCGCTCTTCAGCTGATGGTGTAGAAACGGCAGCTGCACCTCGATGGAGTGCTCTCCCATATGAGGGTTGTGATCATCGGTAAACAGGTTCGGGTATTCTTGCAGCAGTTGTTCCGACAGTCCGGTATCCACCGTAACGTTGCCAAAAGGCATCCGGTAGTCACCCCAGAGATAGAGGGAGGCCCCATCAAAACTGCTTCGATGTGATGAGGCCAAGATAAAAATTCGCTTATAGGTGGCATCGGGCGGCAACTGATGAAACCCCGAGGCGGCAATTTTGCCCGAAAAAACGTAACCGGCATGGGGTACAATCAGCGCCCTGATCTCTCCCGGCTTCCTGGGGATACTCTTTTTAAAGTATCCCTCAACCTCCCGCTTCAACGCGCGGGGGTCGGCAGGGTAAAATCGGCCTGCCACCGCGGGTTCTCTATGTCTAACCTGTTTCTTCATGTTATTGACAGGCTATTTATCCAGTCAGGCCATCCTATACACCAGGCTGTTGATATTCATACCAGCCCCCACCGAAGCCAGGATCAGGTTATCCCCCTTTCCAATCGAGTGCTCCTTCATACCGCCACGGACAAGGATGTCGAGCAGCGTGGGCACGGTAGCCACCGATGAGTTGCCCAACCAAGAGATGGTCATCGGCATGATCGATTCCGGCACATCATCGATATCGAACAGGTTGAAGAGCCTCTTCAGGATGGCATCATCCATCTTCCCGTTGGCCTGATGAAGAAGCACTTTCCTAATTTCGGAGATATGCAGCTTAAGCTTATCGAGGCCTGACTTAATCGCTTTGGGCACGTTTTCAAGCGCGTACTGGTAGAGCCGCCGGCCATTCATCTTCAGGTAAAAGTTTTTCTTACTGGCCAGTTCCGGATTGTAGGAGTAGCCCATCCGCAGCATGTTCACGTACCGCACCGCGTCACTCCGGGAGACGTGGCTAATCAGGCCCACGGGCTCATCGCTCTCCACCCCCTCCATGATCACGGCACCGGCGCCATCAGCGTAGATCATGCTATCGCGATCGTGCGGGTCGGAGATACGCGACAGCACATCGGCCCCTACCACCAGTATCTTTTTCGCGTCACCCGAACGGATGTAGTAGTCGGCATGGATCACCGCCTGTATCCACCCGGGACAGCCGAACAGCACGTCGTACGCCACCGCCGATGGGTTATCGATACCTAGCTTTTCCTTTAATCGAGCAGCCAGGGTGGGCAGCACGTCCACCTGGATGTTATCGATGCGGCTCTCCCCGAAGTTATGGGCAAAGATGATGTAGTCGAGCTCCTCCTTGTCGATCCCCGCGGCTTCAATGGCCCGCTCGGCAGCAATCAAGGCCAGGTCGGACGTCACCTGATCATCCTCGGCGTAGCGCCTCTCGGCAATCGTGGTGATCTCCTCGAACTTCCTCGTGATCTCCTCGTTGGGAGTATCCAGCTTCTCCCCCGTTGAATCGTAGAACTCGTAATCGAGAAAATAGTCGTTCCCGATTCGCTTGGTGGGGACATAACTCCCCGTTCCAGTAAACACGCTATACAGTTTCTTCATTCTTTATTTCCTTGTTACACGTTGATATCGTTATAACGCTTTGACCCGCGTTTTTGTTAACCAATTCCTACAAAGATAGTCGATATTTTGCTTTATTACCAAATCAGTTCAAAAGCAATTCCACATTGACTCCTGGGATTGCACACTATGTTGATTTGTGAGCATAATCAACGTCCTTTTCCGGAAGTTAATAGGGTGGATTCCACGGGCAACGCTTCGACTTCCAAGGGGGGAGACGCGGTAATCGGGTTGGAAATATCTTCAAAGAGTTCCAGGTGGAAGTACCCTGCAGCGGCAATCACGTGATCAAACACGTCAGAGACGATATTCTCGTAATCCGCCCACACGATGGTGTCGGTAAAGAAGTAGAGTTCAAGGGGAAGCCCTTTGGAAGTGGGATCCAACTGTCTAACCATCAGCGTCATATCCTTACGCACTTCGGGATGGTAGTCCAAGTAGCCCTTGATGTACATCCTGTAGAGACCCAGGTTGGTGAGGTTGCGGCCGTTGATGAGCAGCGACTTATCAACATCCCCCGATTTGTTATACTCAGCAATCTCCTGGCTTCGTTCACGGATATAGTCCGAGATAATGGTGATCTTCGACAGCTCTTTCAGCTCTTCATCGCGTAAGAAACGGATGGTGGAGTGCTTGATATAGATCGAGCGCTTGCGCCGTCTTCCCCCGGCCTCCTGCATACCGCGCCAGTTCTGAAACGAATCAGACACCAACGCGTAAGGCGGGATGGTGGTGATCGTCTTGTCGAAGTTCTGCACCTTCACCGTGGTGAGCGTAATTTGGATCACGTTACCATCGGCCCCGTGCTTGGGCATGGTAATCCAGTCGCCTATCCTGACCATATCGTTGGCCGATACCTGCAGGCTAGCCACGAAGCCGAGGATAGAGTCCTTGAAAATCAACATGATGACGGCGGATGCGGCACCTAGCCCGGCAATGATGGCACCCGGTTTTTGACTGGTCAAGATGGAGAACAGGATGATGACGGCGATAAAGTAGAGCACGATCTTCACCACCTGCGCGAAACTATCCAGCGGTTTGTCCTTTAATCCGGGCTTCTGCCTCAGGGTTTCGGTAAACGCATTCACCACCGACATGATCAACCAAACCATGTAGAAGATGAAGAATATATCGGCCAACTTGTCCATCACGTTCATCAGCTTGGGAAAAGCTTCAAAGATGATAGGGATGGTACCCTTGACCAATGCAAATGGGACCACCATGGCCATGAAGTACGCGAAGCGGCTTTCCGACAGCTTCTGTAAGAAAACGGTCTTCGAAAAGCGAGCCGCCCGATTAAGGAAATACTGCAGGATAGCCTTGGTAAGGTGCTGGAGGATCAATACCGACACCACCAATAAGATGCCAAGGAATAACGTGTTTATCGAGTTTACCCACTTTTCGGGAATACCAAACCCATTCAGCAGTTGGATGGACCAATCACTAATCACGTGCGTGGATTGCGAGATTTGTTCAATTCTCTCTTCGTTCATAACAGTTTCATTATTTAGATTTACGAAGCCACAAAGATACACTTTTTAAAGGAGCAGGCCAAATCGCTTTTTTTAGCCGTAAACCTGGGGTCATTTCATGGAATCGTTGTATATTTGTAGAGTTTCAGCCCCCAAGAGTATCTTGGTGAATAGTTCAATTGACCCGTATCAAACGGTGCGGGGGGTATAGTGTAGTGTAATAATACACGGGAAGAGAATGAAACAAACCTGAAATGGAACGAGGTAAGAGTGATAACGACTAAATGAAAAAATAATACAAACAATAAATAGTAACAACATGGGAAAAGTTTTGATTATTGGCGCGGGTGGCGTGGGAACGGTAGTGGCTAACAAGGTGGCGCAAAATAGCGATATCTTCACCGATATCCTGTTGGCGAGCCGTACCAAAAGCAAGTGTGATGCCATTGCCGAAGATGTAAAAAAGCGTACCGGCGTAGAAATTAAAACGGCCAGGGTAGATGCCGACATCGTGCCCGAGCTGGTCGAGTTGATGGACCGTTTTAAACCGGAAATCGTGATCAACGTGGCGTTGCCCTACCAAGACCTGACCATAATGGACGCGTGCCTTGAGGCGGGGGTGCACTACCTGGACACCGCCAACTACGAACCCAAGGATGAGGCCAAGTTCGAGTACAAGTGGCAATGGGCGTACCACGACCGGTTCAAGGAGGCGGGGCTGACCGCCATACTGGGCTGCGGGTTCGACCCCGGCGTGACCAGCATCTTCACCGCGTATGCCGCCAAGCATCACTTCGACGAGATCCATTACCTCGATATCGTGGACTGCAACGCGGGGGATCACGGCAAGGCGTTCGCGACCAACTTCAACCCGGAGATCAACATTCGGGAGGTGACCCAGAAAGGAAAGTATTGGGAAAACGGGCAGTGGGTAGAGACTGAGCCCCACGAGATCCACAAGCCCCTCACCTACCCCAATATCGGCCCCAGAGAGTCGTACCTCATCTACCACGAGGAACTGGAGTCGCTCGTGAAGAACTTCCCCACCCTCAAGCGCGCCCGCTTCTGGATGACCTTCGGGCAGGAGTACCTGACCCACCTCCGCGTGATCCAGAATATCGGTATGGCACGCATCGATGAGGTGGAGTACAACGGCCAGAAAATCGTGCCCATCCAGTTCTTGAAAGCGGTACTTCCCGACCCCGGTGAGTTGGGCGAGAACTACACCGGCGAAACCTCTATCGGCTGTCGCATCCGTGGGATAAAGGATGGCAAGGAGCGAACCTACTACATCTACAACAACTGCAGCCACGAGGCGGCCTTCAAGGAGACCGGAGCCCAGGGGGTGAGTTACACCACGGGCGTACCGGCTACCATTGGTGCCATGATGTGCCTGCAAGGGATATGGAAGAAGCCGGGTGTCTTTAACGTGGAGGAGTTCGATCCCGACCCGTTTATGGAGCAGCTCAACAAGCAGGGGTTGCCCTGGCACGAGCTGTTTGACGTGGACTTGGAACTGTAAAGTGGACTTTATGCTTTAAATGTAATTGAACTTCGTACTTGGAACTTGGAACTTGGAACTTGGATCTTGGATCTTGGAACTTTAAACTTTGTACTTTAAGCCGAAAACAACATGAAATACTTGCGCGCTACCGCCTACCCATTTTTGTTCTTACCCATCATCCTCCTCCTTCTCTTCACGGGATGCAAGGAGGAGGAGGTGCAGACACCCTTGAACACCGAGAAGGAGCTCCTATCGTTCAAGTTAGAGTCGGCACGCAACCCACAGCTGAAAGATGGAGACATCGCGGGTGAGATATCGGGTACCGTAATAGCGTTGGAAATTCCCGAAGATGTAGATATCAGCTCGCTCATCGCCACCTTCACCCATAGTGGGGTTAAGGTGCTCGTGGGTGACAAGGAACAGGTTTCCGGTAAGACGCCCAATAACTTCAGTAGCCCCCTCACGTACCGTGTGGTCGCGGAAGACGAGAGCGTGCAGGAGTACCGGGTGGTTGTCACGCTAACACCGGTTATTGTCCCGGAGGTCATCGCCATCCCCTGCATCCGAGTGGAAACGGAAGGGCGGAAGCCGATTGTTGAAAAAAAGACCTACCTGCCGGCCACCATCGTGATCGAGGCAAACGGCTGGGGCGATGATTACGAGGGAACGACCCAAATTCGGGGCAGGGGCAACTCCACGTGGGAGATGCCCAAGAAGCCCTACCGGCTGAAGCTGGACAAAAAGTCGGTCATCCTCGGTTTGGGCGAAGAGAGGGACTGGATCTTGTTGGCCAACTACATCGACCCCACGTTGATGCTCAACGCGGTGGCCTTCAAGATTGGCCAACTGCTGGAGCTACCCTTCACCAACCACGCCATCCCGGTAGACCTTTACCTGAACGGAGAGTACGCGGGAAACTACATGCTTACCGAACAGGTAGAGCTCTCCTCCACCCGGGTCAACATCGACAAAAAAGAGGGTATCCTGCTGGAGATCGATACCAACTTCGACGAGGATTTTCAATTCAAGTCCACACACTACAAACTGCCCGTGATGGTCAAAGACCCGGACATCAAGTCGGATGAACATTTCCAACGGGTGAAAGATGAGTTCCACCAGCTGGAAGCAGCCATCGCGTCGGATCAGTTCCCCAACACCCGGTACAAGGAGTACCTCGACGTGGAGTCCCTGGTCAAGTACTTTATCGTCTACAACCTCACCCACAACATGGAGATCAATCACCCCAAAAGCATCTACATCCATAAGGACAAGGGGGGCAAGTACACGATGGGACCCATTTGGGATTTCGACTGGGCGTATGATTACGAAGGGAAGGGAGTCCATTTCGGTTCGCATGAAAGGCCATTTCTAACCAACAAGAACTTCCCCGCGCCCGCGCTTGGGTATACCTTCTTCAATCGCTTTTTCGAGGATCCCGCGTTCGTCGCGCTCTACAAGGAGACGTGGAGACGCTTCCATTCCCAAAAGAAGGCGGAGCTAATGGAGTATGTCGATTGGTACGCCAAGCAGGTCACGGAATCGCAAAAAAAGGACCAGGAGAAGTGGCAAAAAGGAACCACCAATTATGGTTATAAAATCCGTCAGCTAAAGAGCTGGCTGGAGGGACGCTTTGCCTTCATCGACGCGGAGACAAATGCACTGAAGTAAATAGACCCGTAAAAATTGTTTGCATGAACCCGAAAAGCTTAGTCAACATCGGCGATTACAGCCAGGCCGACATCCTGCGCATCCTGGAGAGTGCCGCCCGGTTCAAACAGCAGCCGAATCGCGGCCTCCTGAAAGGGAAGGTGGTCGCTACCCTCTTCTTTGAACCCTCTACCCGAACGCGGCTCAGCTTCGAAACCGCGGTGAATCGCCTGGGAGGCCGCGTGATTGGCTTCTCCGACTCGGCAACCAGCAGCTCCACCAAAGGGGAGTCGCTGAAGGACACCATTCTCATGGTGAGCAACTACGCCGACCTGATCATCATGCGCCACCACCTGGAGGGGTCGGCCCGCTATGCCTCGGAAGTCTCGCCCGTGCCCGTGATCAACGCGGGCGACGGTGCCAACCAGCACCCCACGCAGACCATGCTCGACCTGTTCACCATCTTCGAGACGCAGGGCACGCTGGAAGACCTCACCATCACCATCGTGGGGGACCTGAAGTACGGGCGCACCGTGCACTCCCTGATTCAAGGCATGTCCTACTTCCGACCCACCTTCAACTTCGTGGCACCGGATGAGCTGCACATCCCGGAAAAGTATAAGCAGTTCTGCGATACGAAAGGCATTCCCTACCGGGAGTTCACCGAATTTTCACCGGAGGCGATCAACAGTGCCGACATCCTTTACATGACCCGGGTACAAAAGGAACGGTTTACCGACCTGATGGAGTACGAGAAGGTGAAAAACGTCTACATCCTTCACGACCAGATGCTGGAGCAGTCTAAAGAGAACTTGAAGGTACTGCACCCGCTCCCCCGTGTGAAAGAGATTAGTCAAGACGTGGACAAGAACCCCAAGGCCTACTATTTTGAGCAGGCCAAAAACGGGATGTACACGCGGCAAGCCATCATTTGCGACCTGATGGGCATTGATGCTCAGTAAGTTACACAGTTATATATTTACACGATATGGGAAAAGAATTACAAGTGGCTGCCCTGGAGAACGGTACCGCCATTGACCACATCCCCACCTCCGCGGTGTTTAAAGTGGTATCGCTGCTTCAGCTTCAAAAGCTAAACAACCGCATCACCATCGGTAACAACCTCAATAGCAAGAAGATGAAAAGCAAGGGGATCATCAAGGTAGCCGATAAGTTCTTCCGTGAGGATGAACTCAACCGGATTGCCCTGGTAGCCCCCAACGTGAACCTCAATATCATCCGGAACTGGGAGGTGGCGGAGAAGAGGAAGGTGGTGCTCCCCGATGAGATCGTGGAGATCATGAAGTGCAACAACCCCAAGTGCATCACCAACAACGAGCCGATGAAAACATGGTTCCACGTGATCGATAAGGAGAACGTGGTGCTGCAGTGCCACTACTGCGAGTTAAAGATTCAGAAAGACGAAGTGGTACTCCTTTAGGGAAAAAAGTGACCTATGCCCCTCAATTTACCCGATAAACTACCGGCAATAGAACTGCTGAAGAAGGAACATATCTTCGTGATGAGCGACCTGCGCGCCTCCACGCAAGATATTCGCCCCTTGAAGATACTTATCCTCAACCTGATGCCGTTGAAGATAACCACCGAGACCGATTTGATCCGCCTCTTGGCCAACTCGCCCCTGCAGGTTGAGGTGGAGTTCCTGAGCCTGAGCAGCCACACCCCCAAGAACACGCCCATAGAGCATCTGATGATGTTCTACACCAGCTTCGCACGCGTGAAAGATGCTTTTTACGACGGTATGATCATTACCGGTGCCCCGGTGGAGATGTTGCCTTTCCGGGAGGTCACCTATTGGGATGAACTGACCGAGATCATGGACTGGGCTCGCACGCATGTCACCTCCACCTTTTACATCTGCTGGGGTGCCCAAGCCGCGCTGCACCACTTTTACGGAATCGATAAGTACACGTTGGAGAAAAAGCTGTTCGGGGTATTCCGCCATACCTTGAACGACCCCACCTTCCCGCTTTTCCGGGGGTTCGACGATGAGTTCTACGTGCCGCACAGCCGCCACACCACCATCCTGGCGGAAGAGATCAGGCAACGACCAGAACTGACCATCCTCTCCGAATCCGAGGAGGCTGGTGTCTATATCGTCACCTCACGCGGGGGGCGGGAGTTTTACGTGACCGGCCACTCCGAGTACTCGCCGTTGACCCTGCACAACGAGTACACCCGCGACCTTAAGAAGGGGTTGGATAACGTTGATATGCCCATCAACTACTACCGCGATGACGACCCGTCTAAACCCCCTATCGTGCAGTGGCGGTCACACGCCAACATGCTCTACATCAACTGGCTCAACTACTTCGTCTACCAGGCCACCCCGTACAAGATCGAGGAGATCGCACAGTTAAACGAGCTTTAATAGGTGGCTCAATTTATAGGTGTTGCCCGTCTATAAAAAGTTTCTCTCGCCATCAAACCCATTTTGTCGCTCCGATTTAATCGATGCAGCAAGTTGACGCTTACCTACTTCAATGTTGCAAACTTCAAGCAGGCCGGTTGAGCAACCCGAATATCCTTGCCGGTATCGGTCAGCAGCCCGGTCTCTTTGTCGACCGCGAAAACTTGTACCTTATCGTCGTTCCTACCGCCTACCAACAGGTAGTCGCCGTTGGGCGTGATCACGAAGTTGCGCGGATGTTCAGCAGTAAGCTGATACCCTACCCGCGTAAGCGTACCCTCATCCGGATCGATGGCGAAGATCGCGATGCCATCGGCCTGAAGGCGGTTGGAGGCGTACAGGAAGCGACCGTCAGGCGACACGTGGATATCGGCGCTCCCTCGTGCGCCGATGGAGTCAGCCTGGATCACCTGCTTCTGCTGGAGCGCACCACGGTGGTAATCGAAGACGATCACCTCACCCGACAGTTCACCCAGCAGGTACATGTAGCGACCCCCGTCCGGGTGAAAATCGAAATGACGCGGCCCGGTTTCGGGAGGCAGTTCCCACTCGCTGTAACTGCTTTCACGCAGGGCTGGTTGCCCCTCGAACGGGGTGTCGTTCACTTCAAACCGGTAGAGCTTATCCGTCCCCAGGTCGGCCGCGAAAAGGAATTGCCCATCGGGCGTGTATCTCACCGAATGGACGTGTGGGCTTTCCTGTCGCTTGGCGTCGGGCCCCGAGCCGCGGAACGACATCACCAACGTTCCCTGGGCGAGGCTTCCATCCTCCTCAACCCGGATAGAGGAGATACTCCCTCCCCCGTAATTGGCAGTATGGATGTTCTTCCCCCGGCTATCGATCGTGATGTAGCAAGGCCCGTCGCTATTGACCGGTTGTGAGTTCAAGGGTTCAAGCCTACCCTGTCGCTTATTAAAGGTGAACGCGTGCACCGCGCTTCTCTTCCCATCCTTCTCGCTAACCGCGTAAACGAACTTCTCATCGGGACTCAACGTGAGGTAAGAGGGGTTATCCGCCTCCACCATACCCAGCGAATCGGACTCTCCCGTCTCGCCATTGAACCGATAGAGGTAAATCCCTTCGCTACCCCCTTTTTCGGTGTAGGTCCCCACGAGCAGAAACAGGTCCCTGCCCGTGCTATCCGTACCCCATGAGGCCTCCTCCAGCTGGTCGCCATCTTCATTGGCCCCCAAATGACTGCCCGTTTTCCCTGAACGGTTCCCCGTGCATCCCACCAACAGGGTGGCCACGATGCATGCTATCCCAATTTTCTTGATCATGATTCCTCCTTTCATGATTATGTTACATCAATGTTCGTGCCAAAAATTAGATGTCATCCGTTTGAAGGCGAAAGATAAATTAAATTTGCGAATATGAACTCTACTGCTTACTTTTGCACTGTTAAAACGAAACCAGAAAGGTAAATAATTGATTTATTATGCTATCCAACATTTTATCCATCGCTGGTAAGCCCGGCCTTTACAAGCTTATTTCGACAAACAAGAACCTGAATATCATAGAGTCCCTCTCCGATGGAAAACGTGTTCCCCTGCACGCGCGTGAAAAGGTCATAACCTTGAGCGACGTGTCGGTCTACACCAACGAGGGCGACACCCCGCTGCGGGAAGTATTTAAAGCCATCAAAGAGAAACAAGGGGGGGAAAAGGTGTCGATGACTGCCAAATCCTCCAGTAAAGAGCTTTTCTCTTTCCTTGAAGGGGTGCTGCCCAACTACAGCCGTGAAAGCGTCTACGCGAGCGACGTGAAGAAGATCGTGGCGTGGTACAACCTGCTCACGGAGCATGGAATCGACTTTGAGGAGGAAGAGAAAACGGAAGAGGAACAAGAGGAACAAGAGGAACAAGAGGAACAAGAGGAACAAGAAGAGCAGGAAGAGCAGGAAGAACAGGAAGAGCAGAAAGAACAGGAGGAACAGAAAGAACAGGAGGAACAAGAAGAACCAGGGACAAAGTGAGCAAATAAGAAATTTGGAAATCGAAGAGAGCAAGAGGGACAGGAAGAATAGAAAGAACAAAGGGAAGGGAGTAGAGTGTAGGGAACAGGGAGAGTGACAAGCCCGTAAAGAGATCAAAAGGCAATAGCCGTAGCGACAGTTGATGAACGCAGGCAAAACATACAAAGGCAACCCGGTAAGTTGAAAGTAAAAGAGATCGCGACACGTGCGGTGGCAGGAGTCATTTACATCCTGGTCATCCTGCTTGGTATACTGGGAGGGCGTTTCACGTTCCTTCTCGTCTTTGGTAGCATGCTGGGAATAGCCCTGTTCGAGTTCTACCGGATGGTGGAGAAGAAGATGTCGCATGCCATCAGCAAGGTGTTCAACATAGCGTCGGGGGTTCTCCTTTTCCTATCGGTATTCCTCTACTTAGAGGGTCTTACCCCATATGCCCTGCCCACGCTCATCCTGCTATACCTGCTCGCCCTGCTCGCGACCGCCATTTTCCTGCGCAGGGACGACATCCTTCACAGCACCATCTACTCGGGGTTCGGGCAGATGTACATCACCATGCCGCTTAGTCTCCTCATGCTCCTATCCTACACCGATACAGTAAGGAACCCCGGCAGCTACAACTGGGTACCGGTGCTGGCGCTCTTCGTTTTCATTTGGGTGAACGATACCGCGGCCTACTTTTTCGGTTCGCTTATAGGCAGACGAAAGCTATTGGAGCACGTCTCCCCCAAGAAGTCGGTAGAGGGATTTATCGCGGGCATCATTTTCACCGTGCTGGCCTCGTTGCTGTTCGCTCACCTTTACCCCGCTTACAGCACCCTCGTCTGGGTCGGTTTCGCCATCGTGGTTTCGCTATTCGGGACGGTGGGTGACCTGTTCGAGTCGCTCATCAAGCGCACGTTCGGCGTGAAGGACTCGGGCAACCTTATACCCGGACACGGGGGCATACTCGACCGGATCGACAGCCTGCTGGTCGCCGCTCCGGCCGCCCTCCTCTACCTGAACATCATCTACTACTTTGCCGTGTAGGGAAGGGTTTTTCACCCCTCCCCTCTGCATGATTCTCTTCTCCTTAGGGTTTCTCTCCAGTCTAAAGAGACGAAGGACAGGTACTTCCTACATGATCCCTTTCTCCTTGAGGCGTTGTTGCCACTTCCAGGCGGAAGCCATGGTCTCCTCGACGGTCGCCTCGGCCTTCCAGCCCAGCACCTTGTTCGCCTTGTCGGGTTGCGCCCATATCTGCTCGATATCGCCTTCACGCCTTCCCACTATCTTGTAGTTCAGAGGCTTACCGGACACCTTCTCGAACACCTTGATCAGTTCTAAAACAGATAGCCCGACACCCGTTCCCAGGTTAAATATCTCGATCGCTTCATCGGACTTATCCGTCAACATCCTATCGATGGCCACCACGTGCGCCTTGGCCAGGTCCACCACGTTGATGAAGTCGCGGATACAGGAGCCGTCGGGCGTGTTGTAATCATCGCCAAACACGCTCAACTGCTCCCGGATACCAATCGCGGTCTGCGTGATGTAAGGCACCAGGTTCTGCGGCACGCCGATGGGCAACTCACCAATCTCGGCCGAGGGGTGAGCCCCAATGGGGTTAAAATAGCGTAAGATAATGCTCTTGATGGGGGCACCGGAATGGACAAAATCCTGGATGATCTCCTCGTTGATCTGCTTCGTGTTGCCGTAGGGCGATTCGGCTGGCTTAATGGGTGCGCTCTCGTCGATCGGGTTCACGTTGGGCTCCCCGTACACCGTGCAAGAGGAGGAGAAAACGATCCCCTTCACCCCGTGGGTGGGCATCAACTCCAGAAGGTTGATCAGCGACACCAGGTTGTTGCGGTAGTAGAGCAGCGGCTTTTGTACCGATTCTCCCACCGCCTTGCTGGCGGCAAAGTGGATGATGCCATCGAACTGATGCTTTTCAAACACCCCTTTCAGCGCCTCCAAGTCTACACAGTCCAGCTTCTCGAATATGGGACGTTCGCCGGTAATCCGGGTAATACCATCCAGCACATCGGTGCTCGAATTCGACAGGTCGTCCACGATCACCACTTCATAGCCGGCCTGTTGCAGTTCCACCACCGTGTGTGAACCAATATAGCCGGTACCTCCAGTTACAAGAATTTTTTTCATAATTCAGTTATTTATGCTGTTTGTAATTGCTATTGATTTTTTCCGTTGATCTTCCTTTCTGTCAATTGGGCCTTAGCCTGCTCGTGAATGTAGTCGCTTGATAAGAAGCAGGTCGGTTGTCGATTCACAAAAATAACAAAAAAAATGGAGAAACTATCCTTTTCTTATTCCCTCTTTTTTTACTATGTTTGCTTTCGTGCGACATAAAAATGTTATTTGCTTTCAAGGCGAAGCCCCGGAAGCGTGCAAAGCGGAAACGTAAAGGCAAACCAAAGAAGCATGAAGTACGTTGTTAAAACCTATTACCGTAAAGAGGAGCTCCCACCTTTGGGAGAGACCACCTTTTTTCATGACTACTCGTCGTTCGACTGGTACAGCCACTCCCCTACCTACACCCCCCTGATGCTGGTCGCTTTTGACGGGGAGAAACTGGTGGCCGCGCTATTCGCGCATATCGCACGGATTAACCGTATCTTTAGGGGCAAGCTGTTCAAACGCTGCTTCGTGTCACAGCAACCAACGTTTTTTGATGATTCCTGTTCCCAGATCGACGTTTTTCACGCGCTCATCACCCACCTGGTGCAGGAGGTAAAAAGGAAGGCGTTCCTGATCCGTTACGAGAACCTGGGCAACGCCATCTTCGGCTACAAGGGGTTCCGGGAGAACAAGTTCTACTCCATCAAGTGGATCAACGTCCGCAACTCGCTGCAACGCAAGCGAAAGATTTGGGATCAGCTGTCAGCCACCCGCAAAAACCAGGTCAATAAAGCGAGGCGAAAGGGGGTGGTGATGGAGGAGTTTACCTCGCCCGACCGGCTAGAAGAAATTTACACCCTCGTCAAAGAGACCAACTACAAGAAGGTATCGCGCCGATTCCCACCCTTCGCCTATTTCGAGAACTTCTATCACCACTACATCCTGAAAGGGAAGGGGAAGATCTTGCTCACGCGCTACCAGGGCAAGATCATCGGTGGGGCCATCCTGGGGTTCGAGAAGAAAAAGAGCGTCTACTGCCTCTACTACTGGGGAAAATCCAAGCGGTATAAAATGCTCTACCCTACCATCTTCACCATCTACTCGGCCATGCAGATGGCGGAGGACGAAGGTTTTCACTACTTCGACTTCATGGACGTGAGTTTTCTGAATAAAAAAACCGGGCGGGCACGATTCCTGTTACAATTTGGCGGAAAGCAGAGAGCTACACGGCGGTGGTACCGCTTTAACTGGTCGTTGTTTAACTTTTTCGCCCTAAAAATATACGATTAGGAAAGCACGTTGCCTTCATTTGCGATTTTGCTTTCAAGGCTTGACTAACGCAAATTTCACTCCGTAGATATTTGCTGCGTTCGGCAAAGTCAAAGCAAGCTTTGCATTTGCTCTCACTTATTGCAAATATTTACGACCCATCAACTGCTTGTTCGCTAAAAGAAAAGAACTCAGCTTCGCTGCACTTTTGCTCGCAACGGCATATATGAACACGTTCATTTCTGCTCGTTTTGCTTATCGCAAAAGTTCGCATTGCTTCAAACAGCTTTTCTTTATTAACGCGAACTACGCAGGATGTGTCCCCGCAAAAGTTTACGAGGTCTTCGCTTTGAAAGCAAAATATAGCAGAGCTAAAAACCTCACCGCAAACACTTTATTAAAATTCACAAACAATACCAAATATCTATTTCAGATAGCTTAAAATAAACAGCTAATTTACTAAATAATTTTAAATACTGACCCTTTGGGAGGGAAAGATTTGGAGGGTATAGTTATTTGACTTACTTTTGCCACGTGTTTTTCATGGTATTAGATTTAAGGTTAACAATGAAGATTGGTTGTCGTGAGACAACCATTCCTTTTTTATAGCCCTGGGGTTTTTCCACTCGATAATTATCCCTCATCCGTTTCTCCGTAATAATCCCCGATGTATCATCACATAGATAATCCCTGTCGCCGGGTGTTTTGTGTAATGTGCCCTTACCGGTATTTCTCCCACAGTGCGCCATGGATGATGTCACGCGTCTGCTCCATCAGCTCGGGCAGTTCATCCTTCGACAAATTATCCGTTTGTATCGGCGGGTGGATTATCAACTCCATCCGCTTGCCCGGGCATAGCCGGAGTGAGTTGCGTTTCAGCACCTCGAAAGGACCGTTGAGCGTCAACGGCACGATGGGCAGTTTCATATCGTGGGCAATCTGGTAGGCACCCCGCTTAAAGCGCCCCATCTTCCCGGTTCGGGTGCGCGCCCCCTCGGGAAAGATCACCATCGATATCCCGCCGATGATATGCTCCTTAGCCTTCTCGATGGTCGCTGCCCTCGCGGCCACGCTCGAGTTATCGACGAACACGTGCCCAGCCTTCTCGGAGGCAAACCCGACGAACGGGATGGAGCGGAGGCTTTTTTTTTGCATCCATATGATGGGGTGCCTCAAGAAACCGTATATCAGGAAGATATCGAACGCGCTCTGGTGGTTGGCCACGAAGACGTACGACTGTTTGGGGTCGAGGTGTTCATGCCCGCTTGTCTTGATACAGCACAACGCCAGCCAGCAGGTGAACCGCGACCACCACTTGGGCGGCTGATAGCCCCAAAACCGGCTGCCGAAGATGGGGGCCATGATCATCACCACCAGCGCCGTGATCAAGGTCAGCACGAGGAACAGTGGTATGAACACGATCCATTGATAGAGGAACGAGGCTACTATTTTCATCTTTTCTTCCTCACGTACAGTTGAAAATTCTCGTAGCGCACCACCTCCACCTCATCGCCCTTATCGATAAAACCCTTGAGCGAGTTGGCATCGTAGTACTCCCCATCCAGCAACACCCGTCCCGAAGGCCTCAGGTCGGTCGCCGCCACCCCCACGCTGCCCACCAGGGAAGCCGGCTCCATGGGAACAGAGATAAAACCCTCCTGGTCGGCACTCAACGCCACCTTCCTGAGGAATCCCCTCTTCCCTATCCGGCTCGACATGTATATAATCCCTATAATCCCCAATCCCAAGCCGCCAAGAACCGTCATCGAAGCCTTAAAGACCTCCCGGAACGGGATAACCCCGAAGTTAAACCGAATGTTGCCTATCGCCGCCAGCACAAGGGCCGCCACCATCAACACGATCCCCGTGATACCGACCACCCCGAAGCCAGGGATCACAAATATCTCGAAGACGATAAAGATAAGGCCCAGCACGAAGATCAACACCTCCCAGCTCTCGGCGTACCCGGTGAGGTAGAGGGGCGTGAAGTAGAGCAGTGCCGCCGTGATGGCCACCGCCGTGGGGAAGCCCACGCCCGGCGATTGCAGCTCGAAGTAGATTCCCCCGATGATAAACATGATCAAGAACGCTTGCACCACCCCGTTGGTGAGGAAGCCTTTAATCTTGTCATAAAACGAGGGGTTGTATGTCTCCAGTCGATAATCATCATACTTCAGGTGGGTCACGATCACCTCGTGCACGCTCTCGGCGATCCCTTCGCAATACCTCAAATCCATGGCTTGTGAAGCGGTCAGGGTGAGTACCTGCGTGGAGTCCACGTAACCCGGTATCACGACCCGCTCATCGACCATCGCCTCGGCAATAAGCGGGTCTCTTCGCCACCGCTCGATGGTATCGCCGTTCTGCACGATCACCTCTTTCCCATGGCTCTCGGCCGTTGCCCGCATGGTAGCCCGCATATAGGACTGGTACTTATCGGGGGCTTGCTCACCCGTCCCGCCATCTACCACGGTGGCCGCGCCAATAGAAGCGCTCTCCCGCATGAAGATGCTGTCGCACGCGATGGAGACGAGGGCACCCGCCGATGCCGCGTTGTTATCTACGAAGACGTAGACGGGAATCGGCGAATTCAGGATGGCCGTTCGCATGGAGTCGGCTTCCAACACTGCGCCACCATAGGTGTTCATATGCAGCAAGATCGCGCTCGCGCCACTTTCGTTGGCTTCATGCATCCCATTCTTCAGGTAAATCCAGGTGTTGCTACCAATATTCTCTTTGATGTTGATTTGGTATACCAGGGGACGGGTTTCCTCGGCATGCAGATTCACGCCCACGAAAAGGGCTAAAAGGAAAGGAACGAACCAGTAATTTTTCATTTTCAAGACGTTTAATCAGACAAAGGTAATCTATTTTGACCTTAATTGCACGTTTTCGGTAAAAATGTGTTATATTTGCACCTCAATTCATCTATTATGAGCAGAGCTTTACTTACCATAGGATCCAATACTTTCGCTAAAACGAACATCGATAAGGCGAAACGAATGCTTACGTTTCTTTTCCCCAACATCATATTCAGCGACCCCATCCTGTCTGAACCGGATGACGACAGGTATTCTTACCTGTTCAGGAACATCTTAGCCGTGGTCGATACCGATATGCCCCCCGAGGAAATTATCAACAAGATCAAGCAGACGGAGCGCGCCGTTGGGCGTACCCCCAGGGACAAGTATGTAGGGAAGATGGTTATCGACATCGACCTGGTGAAGTACGGAGATGCCATCCTGCGCCCCAAAGATTACGAAAGGGAGTACGTGCAACACCTACTGGGCACAATGGATCTTCCGGAAGAGGAAGTGACGATTCCCCAACCCGATACCGATGAAATCGACGCGCAAGCAGGGGTATCAGCCGAAATAGATACTGATATGCTTGATGTTCAAGACGTTCAGGCCGACCAAGAAGCATCGGATCTACCCGACCCCGACGAGGTAGAACCCGCGGAAACGGAGGCTTAATTCAACCGCTCTACCGACTTCACCCCTTTCACCACCTTGAGCTTTTTGATCAATCGCTCCAGCATGGAGGTATTGGCCAGCGTCACCGAGATGTTGCCCTGAAACAGCCCGTCGTTCGAGTCGATGGAGATGGAGCGCATCTGCACCCCCTCCTCCTTGGAGATAATCGACATGAGGTTGGTCACGATATTGAGCTGATCGTTGCCGATAACCCGCAACACGATGGTGTAGCTTGAGGAGCCGGTCGGGCTTGACCAGCGGGCTTTGATGACCCGGTAGCCGAATCTCGAGAAGAGGTCGTGCGCGTTGGGACAGGTAACGCGGTGTATCTTGATCCCTTGCGATGATACGAACCCGAAGATCTCATCCCCAAAGATGGGGTTGCAACACTTCGCGAGCCGGTAATCTATCCCCGTTAGGTTCTGATCGATAATCAGCTCATCGCCGCCACTCTCTTCACGTACCGGCGTCTTCAGGGTGAACTGCTCGGCGCTCACCGTGGGGTAAGCATCCCTACCCTCGGCATCCTTGTTCTCCAGCTCCAGGTAACGGTCCATCACCCAGTTCACGTCCAGCTTGCCGCTCGCGATGTCCGCGTAGAAATCGGTCACCGTCTTGTAGTGCAGCTTCTTGATGAGCTGCATCAGGTGCGACTCGTCGGGCTCGATCTTGCGGTTCTTCATCCGCCTCTGCAGCGTCTCCTTGGCGATATTCGCCTGTTTAGCCGCCTCCTCCTTCAGCAGCTGCCTGATCTTGGTGCGCGCCTTCGAGGTGACCACGAAGCTCAGCCAATCCTGCTTGGGTGTTTGGTTCGAAGAGGTGTTGATCTCCACCTGGTCGCCGCTCTTCAACTGGTATCGGATGGGCACGTTCCTCCCGTTCACCCGGCCCGAAATGCAGGTCGCACCGACATTGGTATGTACCGCGAAGCCAAAATCGAGCACCGTGGCCCCTTTCGGGAGCTTGAACAGGTCCCCCTTGGGCGAGAAGACGAAGATCTCCTCGTCGTACAGGTTAAGTTTAAAGTCGGTCAGCTTCTGGTTCACGTCGCTGCCGCTATCCTCCAGCGATTCGCGCAGCGAGGCCAACCAGCTGTCGAGGGTCGACTCCTCCTTCACCCCTTTGTACTTCCAGTGCGCGGCCAGCCCCCGCTCGGCGATCTCGTCCATCCGCCGGGTGCGTATCTGCACCTCCACCCACTTCGATTCGGGCCCCATCACGGTGATGTGGAGCGACTCGTAGCCGTTGCTCTTGGGGATCGACAACCAATCTTTCAGCCGTTTGGGGTTGGGTTGATACATATCGGTGATCACGGAGTAGACCTGCCAGCAGTGCGCTTTCTCCAGCTCCGCGGGCGAGTCGAGTATCACCCGGATGGCAAACAGGTCGTAAACGCTCTCGAACTCGATCTTCTGCTTCTTCAACTTATTGTTGATGGAGTGGATCGACTTCGTCCGCCCCTTGATCTCGTACTTCAACCCCGTTTTATCCAGCCGCTTGCTGACCGGCTTGATGAACTCCTCGATGTATTTGTCCCGCGAACGCTTCGTCTCGTTCAGCTTGTGCGCGATATAGTCGTACCGCTCCCGGTCGGTGTACTTCAGGGAGAGGTCCTCCAGCTCCGACTTGATCGAGTAGAGCCCCAGACGGTGCGCGAGAGGCGCGTAGAGGTAGATCGATTCCACCGAAAGGTCGAGCCGCCCTTGCGCTGTCAGCCCCTTCGCGTCGCGCATAAGTTGCAACTGCCGGGCGATCATGATGAAGACCACCCGCACGTCCTCCGCCATCGAAAGCAGCAGCTTGATGTAGTTCTCCGACTCCACCGCCCCCTTCTTGTCGCTGAACCGGTTCACGTTCAGCAACCCCTTCAGCAGGAGCTCCACCTCCGCCCCGAAGCGTTTCTTCACCTCGCTCAGCGACACCCCGTGCTTCCAGACTGGCCAGTAGAGGAGGGCGGCGCAGGCAGTCGACTGCTTCAAACCAATCTCGTGGATAAGCACCGCCGCCGTCTTCATATCAAGCAGCAGCCGCCATACCTCCTCCTCGTTCAACCCCTTATCCTCATTCCCCCTATCGCCCGCATCGCTGACCTTCTTCACAAGGCGACCATCCCCACTCGAGGGCGCAGCCCCAACCGTTAGATCCGCCTTACCTTGAACCGTGAGAAAGCGCCAACGCATCTCCTTGAGCGCGTCAACCTGCTCCCTATCCCAAGCCTCCCGAAAAAACGGGTAAAGCCCGCGATACAGTTGTAGGAATTCCTGAGTTGCTATAGTCGTGTTGGTCGTCATTCAACGTGAGTCTTCTATACAGTTTGTACGTTGCATTCATTGTTCAACGTACACGTTAATCCCTTATTCAACTTCGTGCTTATAACTTTTCGTTCAACATGCGCATTCATCCCTTATTCAACTTACACCCTTCATCCACTGGTTCATCCTATACGTTCACCTATCGCTCCCCATGCAAGTCGTCTTCACGCAAATTTACAACTTTTTCCCCAATGGAGGGCGCTCCACGGCATGAAAAATCATACCGACCAAAATCAATTGACTATTCGTAAACTTATCGTTATATTCGCGTAGCAAACCATTTAATAAAAGATGCACGAACAATGAAAAAACTAACCCTATTCCTAACCTTTTTACTCATAGTCCTTTCCCTTTCCGCCCAAACCGGGGAGACAATCTCGTTGAACAACGGGTGGCAGTTCTCCCAAATGAACAAAGATCAGTGGTACGATGCCGAAGTGCCGGGATCGGTGCAACGCGACCTCGTGCGCCACGGTGTCTTACCCGACCCGTTTTACGGCACCAACGAGGAGAAGGTGCAGTGGGTGGAAGACGAGAACTGGGACTTCCGGAAGAGCTTCACGGTCACGGCCGAGCAATTGCAACGGGATGATGCGCTCCTTTTCTTCGAGGGGCTCGACACCCATGCCGACGTCTTCCTGAACGGCTCGCGCATCCTCCGGTCGGAGAACATGTTCGTCGGTCACCAGGTGTCGGTAAAACATCTGCTGCAAGAGGGGGAAAACAAGCTCTACATCCGCTTCTACTCGCCCGTGCAGATGATGATGCCGGCACGTGCCACCTTCGGGCACAACTACCCGGCGGGGAACGACCACCGGGAAGAGAAGCTCAGCGTCTACAACCGGAAGGCGCCCTACCACTTCGGGTGGGACTGGGGCATCCGCATCGTGCAGATGGGTATCTGGAAGCCGGTATCGCTTACCTTTTACGACAAGGCCCGCATCGATGATTTTCACGTGAAGCAGCAGAGCGTCACCCAAGAGAGGGCATCTATCGAGAACCAGATCGAGGTCTACTCGCTCATCGACACCCCCGCCACCCTCACCGTGGGCTACTCGTTCGACACTAAGGTGGCCAAATCATTCAACAAAGAGTCCCGAAACCAGCTCGAGACCGTCGGTAAGGATGTCATGCTGAAAAAAGGCAAAAACGTGATTCCCATCGAGATGGTCATCGACAATCCCAACCTCTGGATGCCCACCGGCTGGGGAGCGCAGCACCTGTATGACTTTTTCGTCACACTACAGGTGGGAAATCAAGTGGTGGACCAGAAAGAGGAGAAAATTGGCTTGCGCTCGGTACGGCTGGTGCAGGAAAAGGATTTACATGGTCGCACCTTCTACTTCGAGGTGAACGGCATCCCCCTCTTTGCAAAGGGCGCCAACTACATACCCGGCGAGATATTCACTACCCAACAGTCGGGGGCGTACTACGACCGGCTGTTCGACAACATCCTATCGGCCAACATGAACTTTGTACGCGTCTGGGGTGGCGGCATCTACGAGAACGAGGAGTTTTACCACCACGCCGACGAGAAGGGCATTCTGGTGTGGCAGGACTTTATCTTTGGCTGCGTCCCCTACCCTTCGGACGATGCCTTCCTGGCCAACGTGCGAGAAGAGGTCATCTACAACATCAAGCGGCTCCGCAACCACGCATCGTTAGCCTTCTGGTGCGGCAACAACGAGGTGGAAGAGGGTCTACGCCACTGGGGCTGGCAAAGTCAGTATCCCGAGGAGGTGATGAAGGGCTGGTTCGAGGGGTACGACAAAACCTTCCGAAATCTGATACCCGGGTTAGTGGAGGAGTATGACGGCACGAGGAGCTATATCCACGGGTCGCCCTACGACTCCAACTGGGGCAACCCCGAAAAGTTCGCGGCGAGCGATGCGCACGACTGGGCCCTGTGGTACGGTCATTTGCCTTTCGAAGGGATGGCCGACCGGCTGCCCCGCTTCGCCAGCGAGTTCGGCTTCCAATCGTTCCCCGAGATGAAAACCATCCGCTCGTTCGCTCCCGAAGAGCAGTGGAGCCTCGAGAGCGAGGTGATGAAGGTGCACCAGAAAGCCTCTACCGGCAACTCGCTCATCAAGAAATACATGGATATGTATTACCACGAACCGAAGAACTTCGAGGACTTCGTCTACATCGGCCTGGTGATGCAGGGCAACGGCATGGAGGAGTCGGTGGAGGCGATGCGCCGTGGCCGCCCCTACTGCATGGGGGCGCTCTACTGGCAGATCAACGACGACTGGCCCGTGGTCTCCTGGTCGAGCATCGATTACTACGACAACTGGAAGGCGCAGCACTACCGGATGAGGGACGTGCTGGCCCCGCTCGCGCTGGGCGTGGAGTATAAAGACGACAAGCTGCGCTACTACACCATGTCGGACTACCTGAAAGATCACGACAACCTACGGCTCACCGTGCAGGTAGTCGACTTCACGACCGGGAAGCGGAAGGAGTTCAAGGAGTGGGTGAAAGCCAATGCCAACGACAGCCGGGTCGTGAAGACATTTCACGTGGCCGACCTGGTGACCGAGGAAGAAAAGGCACACACCATGATCCGTGCTTTCCTGACCGACCGCCGGGGGAACGTGATCTCCACCAAGGATCACTTCTTCTACTGGCCCAACAAGCTGGACTTGCCGAAGACGGAAGTGAAAACCAGGATAAAATACAAGGACGGCGAGTACCAGGTCACCCTATCGAGCAAAAATCTCGCGAAAGACCTGTTCCTGGAGATCCCCATACAAGGAGCCCGTTTTAGCGACAACTTCATCGATCTCCTGCCGGGCGAGAAGCGCACTATCGTGATCACTTCGCCCCAGTTAAAGGCGGCCGACAGAACGCCCATCACGCTCAAGCACGTCCGGGAAACCTATTAATTCTCCGACCTGTTAAGTTTCACTTGCATCACCATGGTACTCTTCGCCTTTGCCCTCACCCTCTTTGCCGGGCTATCCACCGGCATAGGCAGCGCCATCGCCCTCTTCGCGCGGCGCACCAACACCACCTTTCTGACGGTGGCACTGGGGTTCTCTACCGGCGTGATGCTCTACGTTTCGTTCGTGGAGCTGCTGGCCGGTGCCTTCGACACGTTAGGTGAGCTTCACGGCGAGAAGCTGGGTGGCCTCTACGCCATACTGGCTTTCTTCGGGGGCGTAATGCTGATACTGATTATCGACCGCTTGATACCGCACGATGAGAACCCGCACGAGATGAAAAGCGTGGAAGAGATTGCCGAGCTGGGGAAGACAAAACGGAATACCCAACGGAAGACCAAGGAGCAAGACTCCAAGCTGCTTCGCACGGGACTGATGACCGCCCTGGTGCTGGCCATCCACAACTTCCCCGAGGGGATGGCCACCTTCCTGGCCGCGCTCAAGGATGTACACATCGCCATTCCCATCGCCGTGGCCATCGCCATCCACAACATTCCCGAGGGCATTGCGGTGTCGGTACCCATCTATTACGCCACCGGGGATCGCAAGCGCGCCTTTTGGCTCTCCTTCCTTTCGGGACTGGCAGAGCCCCTTGGCGCGCTGGTGGGCTACCTCATTTTAGCCCCTTTCCTCAACGACACCCTCTTCGGGATAATGTTCGCCGCGATCGCCGGCATCATGGTCTTTATCTCGCTGGACGAGCTACTCCCCGCTGCCAGGGAGTACGGCAAACACCACCACGCTATTTACGGCCTGATAGCCGGTATGGCGGTGATGGCGTTCAGCCTGCTGCTGCTCGGGTGATAGATTTGGCATAAGCCATATCACCCTGCAAATCAAGTATAAAGGCTGCGTAGATAACGACGAGCTGATATTTCGTCGAGATAAGACAAGATAGAAGGGAAATTCCAAATCACTTATATCATTGATATACTGATGTATACATGACACACAATTGAATTTACATTGAAATAATATGCAAATGTTGTGAATTTATATTTATGAATGTTGTATATTTGTTTTGAAAATGAAATGTTGACAGTATTTATTAAATATGACAATCATTATTGGATTGATTACAAAATCATCAGCGCTAGTAGCAAGTGATGGAAGAATTTTAAGTGGTGCTTATTATGAAGGAGATATTCAGAAAAGAAAATCTACTGTAGAATCAGATGAATTTGACAAGACTTTTTCTCTCAAAAATGGGAAAATAATTGGAGCAATCTCGGGTTTAATGAGGTTTCAAGACAAAACTACAATTGAGCATATAAAATCAATAGCACAAGAAAATTATATTGTTCCATACTCATTGGATAAACTTGCAAATTGCATATGTAAAGAACTCAAATCTGGTTTAGTAGTAGTATCAGATGAAGAAATTCTTTTTCAATTTAGATCACTTGATTTGATTCTTATAGGACATAAGTCAGATTTAGATTTAACATATCAAATAAAAAGTTGTAGAATAAAAGCAAACGCGAAAAATCGAAATATTGATTATACGATTGATACCATAGACCCCGTAATTAATAACCATGTTTATTGGCAATTATTTGGTGATGAAAGTTCACAATCGAAGGTTCATATTTTTTTAAACAGAGAAATTGGCTTGCTCAACAAGCAGAATATAAATACACTTAGGCCAATAGCTTATAAGGCAATTAGGCTTGGTATTAAGCATTCTATGGTTAGTATATTTGGAGATCATCAAACCTGTGGAGGAAAAGTCTATGTTAAAAATGCCATTTAAGCTATGCCTGACAGGCATTTACCTCAATAGCTGGCGAAGCGGTAAATAGAAGGTCATTTGTTATAAAAAACTTTGCGCTAAACTGACAGGATTTTATTTCTTTCCGCCAGTGCACAAACCGTTATGGGCAAGCATAAAGCAATATCAAATCAAAATAAACAATTCATTAAAATGACACATTACTGTCCACTAAAAATCGCCAAGTGCTCTTTGAAATTACTGAAATATAGTAAGTTAGAATGATTTTAAGGGTGTGACGATTTGATTTATATCTTTGCGGTCAAAAAATGGCTGCATATGAACAAAACCAAATATGTCTTCACCCAACTGATTTCATTTTTAGATGATAACAAGTTTCGCCACATTGTTGACAAGTATGCTGGCTATCGCTACGTGAAGCACTTCACATGCTGAAATCAACTCCTTACATTGATGTTTGGCCAGTTGAGCAACCGTGAGAGTCTTCGCAACTTGATTATCGCCGTTGAAGCGCATCGGCAGAAGTGTTACCATCTTGGATTGGGAAGGCACGTGACCAGGAGTAACTTGGCTAAGGCAAACACGAATCGTGATTATCACATTTTCAAGGAATATGCCTATTACCTCGTCAGTGAGGCCAGACGTAAGCGGGCCACGGAAATCTTCAAACTCGACGATAACGTGTACGCTTTTTGGATAATCCGGAGCATTCCCACCCACTTTCCGGTAAAAAAGCCAGGATTCAAAAAGAAATTAATTCTTTAAAAAATCCATCATTTCGTCATGCATCTATGATAAAAAGGGAACAAATTGTAAAAATGGCAAGCTAAAAACAGGGTAAAAAAGGGTACGTACACCCTTTTTCCGGAGCATATGCACCCAGGGAGCTCCAGGGGTGCAAAAACGCGTGGTGTTCCGGAGCATACCCACCCACTTGTTAATTATTTTTCTTATCATCACGTGATGTTTCAATCCAATCACGTGATCATATGGCAGGAACGATAATTAACATGAGTAAAGTAAAACAAGTGTTGCGCATGCACGCGCAAGGGATTTCCAACCGTCGGATAGCCGGTGAACTGGGGCTGTACAAGGGGACGGTGAACAACTACGTGAACAAGGTCAAGGACCACGGGTACGATATCGAGGAGCTGTTGGCCCTGGATGACCCGGTGCTGGAGGGCAAGCTTTTCGCCGGGAACCCGGCCTACAAGGAAGAGCGTTTCGAGGCCTTCAAAAGCCAGATCCCTTACTTTGAAAAAGAACTCCGCAGGCCCCACGTGACACGTTACCTCTTGTGGCAAGAGTACCGGGAGGAGTACCCCGGCGGGTACGGTTACTCCCAGTTCTGCTTTCACCTGAGGCAGCTGCTTAAAGCGCGCCAACCGGGAAGCATCCTGGATCATCACCCGGGTGAGAAGCTCCTCGTGGACTTCGCCGGGGAGACGTTCCCTTACATTGACCGGGAAACGGGAGAGGTGGTGGAGGCCCAGGTGTTCGTGGCCTGCATGCCTGTAAACGGAAACTGAGAATACAGCATTTTCGGTAAACACGAGTGCAGCACTTTCGGTAACAATCGTGCAGCGTTTTCGGTAACAATCGTGCAGCGTTTTCGGTAACAACGGTGCAGCACTTTCGGTAACATAGATAATCCGGAGCATACCCACCTATTTTATCGATTTAAAACTCTCGTGTAAAGCAAGTTACTCGTGACGTTGCCATTTTCAGGCGCATTTCTTTTGGTCCATATTGTAAAATTAACACAGAGAATTTAGCCTTTTGACTGTACTTACAAATTTAATGGATGGAGAGATATATTATTACTTCTTCCCTCTCACATAATGAGAAAGAAATTCCACCCAAATTGTAACACATTTGTAAACTCCGCGAGACGACACTAAAAAAGTTAGCAAAAGAGTTGTAACCGACCAAAGGTAGCTTACATACAGCTTTGATAATAGAGTTTTCCATGATCAATTTTGCTTGTAAAACCGTGTTAAATTATTACTTTTGAGAAATGAATAAACAAATTGGAATTAAGATATAATGCAAGGGAAACAACTTAGAAAATTGGAAGCCGAACTGTGGCGAGCAGCAGATCAACTGAGAGCAAATAGTAAACTAACAGCTACGGAATACTCTATGCCGGTATTGGGTCTTATATTTTTACGACATGCATACAACCGTTTTCAGAAAGTAAAAATAGAAGTAGAGAAAAATTTGCCTGTGCATCCGCAACGTGGCAAAAGATCAATTACCAAACAAGATTTTGAAGAACACAATGCGATGTTTCTGCCCGAAAAGGCACAGTTCAACAATCTGATTTCATTACCCGAAAGTACCGATATAGGCGAAGCGATTGACAATGCAATGAAACTAATCGAGGATGAATACGATAATCTCAAAGGTGTATTGCCTAAGAATTATACCATATTCAGTAAAGACTTGTTGAGGGAACTGCTTCGCATTTTCAATAAAGAGGTGTTGCGGCAAGCCGAAGGCGATTTGTTCGGAAAGATTTATGAATACTTCCTCAACAAATTTGCCATGACTGGTGCCCAGGAAGGCGGAGAGTTTTTTACACCTATGAGTTTGGTACAAACCATTGTAAACGTCATTGAACCTAACCAGGGCATTGTGTTTGACCCTGCCTGCGGCAGTGCAGGCATGTTTGTGCAAACGGGCTATTTCATTGAAAACGAAGGACTAAAACCTGCCGAAAAAGTTACGTTTTACGGGCAGGAAAAAGCCGAACTCAACACCAAACTCGCCAAGATGAACCTTGCGGTGCACGGACTGGAAGGCAACATACAGGAAGGAAATACTTTTTACGAAGACAAACATGACCTGCTCCACAAATGCGATTTTGTGATGGCAAATCCTCCATTTAATGTGGATGGAGTGGATAAAGGCAAGGACGTTGTTAAGAAAGATCCGCGCCTGATGTTGGACGGAAAAGTAAATCTACCGAAAAATGACAACGCTAACTATTTGTGGATTCAATATTTTTATAACTACCTGAAACCAACAGGCAGAGCGGGTTTTGTAATGGCTTCATCTGCCAGTGATGCGGGGCACAGTGAAAAAGACATTCGCGAAAAGCTGATAAAAACAGGTGCAGTAGATGTGATGATGGCTATTGGCAACAACTTCTTCTATACCCGCTCGTTACCTTGCACGTTATGGTTTTTTGACAGAGCAAAGGAGCAGGATATTGAAAGAAAAGACAAAGTGTTGATGATCGATGCCCGAAAAATTTACCGAAAGGTAACAAGTAAGGTAAACGACTTTAGCCTGGAGCAATTGCAAAATCTCATATGCATTGTAAACCTCTACAGAGGCAACACTGAAAAATTTGAAAGCACCGTAAAAGAGTATTTGCAAACATCTGCCGACTTAGCCGAAGAAACAGCCGAAGCAACTACCGAATTGCAAAAGCAATTGCAAAAGGTATTGAAAACAGTTAATAATTTCGCAACCAAATACGCCAAAGAAAATAAGGAAGCACAAGCGTTTGTAGATGCTCTGAAGATAGAAGAAACAGCGAGCATTTACGAACTGCAAAATAAACTGGTTACGGAAGTAAAGAAGGTAAAACCCAACATTGATGTTTTAGAAAGTATTGCCCAATTGTGCAAAGCAATCCGCAAACCACAAGACAAACTCATAAAACAATTGCTCGATGTTATTAGCACAGCCACTAAAGAGTACCAACTAAACAAAAACAAAGAGTGGAAAGAGTTGAAGTTGAAAGAACAACTTGACCGACTAAAAACCATACAACAGCAACTAAGTGGCAATCCCGATGAAGAAGAACCCGGCTTGTTGCACGATACCGAATATTTTTACAAACAAGCCTATTGGCTCACAAGCCGTTTCCCAAAAGGCATTTATACCGATGTGGAAGGACTTTGCAAAGTAGTAAGCCAAGCCGAAATAGAAGCTAAAGACTGGAGCCTTAGCCCGGGCAGGTATGTAGGTGTAGAGATAACCACCGATGATGATATTGATTACGAAGAACGCCTTAAAGAAATACATATTGAATTAGATGATATGAATGAAGAAGCGATTAGTTTAGCAAAATTAATAAGCGACAATTATGCGGGTTTGATTATTTGATAACAATATGAAATGTCAAAATCAATAGTTTATGAGTAAAGATTTAATCATATCTCAAAAAGAAATTGAAAATCGAATATTTCTTGTTCGAGGAGTTCAAGTTATGCTTGATAATGACTTAGCCAAAATTTATCAAGTAGAAACAAGAGCGCTAAATCAAGCTATAAAAAGAAATATAGAGCGTTTCCCTAATGATTTTATGTTTCAACTAACACAGAGCGAATGGGAGAACTTGAAATCACATTTTGTGACATCAAGCCAACATGGGGGACGTAGAACTCTTCCTTTTGCTTTCACGGAACAAGGAGTTGCCGGCTTGTCAGGAGTACTAAAAAGTGAAACAGCTGTCAAAATGCACGTTGCCATTATGCGTGCTTTTGTTCGAATGAGAAAAATTACCAATGAAAATATTTGGTTAATTCATCGTTTAGAAGGAGTTGAACGCAAACAAATTGAAACCGACCAAAAAATTGAGCAGGTTTTCAAAGCTTTAGACAGTAAGGACAACATTCCCACCCAAGGCGTATTCTTTGAAGGAGAAATTTTCGACGCTTACGAATTGGCGTCAAAAATTATTCGTTCTGCCAAGGAAAGTATTGTTTTGATTGACAACTACATAGACGAAAGTTCTCTGACTCATTTAGCTAAAAAAGCAAAAACAGTAAAGGTGTTTTTACTTACCAAAACCATTACAAAGCAATTAACTTTAGATGTGAAAAAGGCAAACGAACAATATGGAAATTTTGAATTAAAGACCTTTACCACAAGCCACGACCGATTTTTAATAATTGATAGAAAGGAGCTTTACCACATTGGGGCTTCTTTAAAAGATTTGGGCAAAAAATTGTTCGCTTTTTCAAAGCTTGATGAAAATATCTTGAAGATGATGTTGGAACAAATTAAAAAAGAAGGAGCAATATGAAGTGGGATACAATAGCATTTTCTGAGTTAGTTGAGTTTCCACCAAAAGTATATTTAGAAAAGGGTGAATTGTATGATAACATTCCAATGGACGTGGTTAATAGTGGAATAAAATATGTTCAGGAAATTAACCAAAGAGTTTATACTGGTGGAGGAGCAAAATTTGAAAATGGCGATACAATCTTTGCAAGAATAACCCCTTGTCTAGAAAATGGGAAGATTGCTAAAGTAAAGGGACTTGACAGAGGAGTCGGTTTTGGTTCAACTGAGTTTTTTGTATTCAGAGCAAAGAAAAACATATCCGACCCTGACTTCATCTATTATTTAGCAAAAACAGATTTAGTAAGACAACCAGCGATAAAAAGTATGGTTGGCGCTTCTGGACGACAAAGAGCAGACAAAGGAGTTGTTGAGCAGATTCAAGTCCCCAATATTCCACTCCCCACCCAACGCCGCATCGCTTCCATTTTATCGGCTTATGATGATTTGATAGAAAACAATTTGAAACGAATAAAGTTGTTAGAGGAGAAGGCGTTTTTGAGATATAAACAGATTGTGAAAAGTGAAAAGATGATTTCAGAAAATAAATTGGAGGATATTATTCAAACAGTTAAACGAAAACCAAAAGTTCTTAAGTCAGAATATAAAGAGGCAGGAGAGTTTCCAATTATTGACCAAAGCACAGATTTTATTGGAGGGTATACAAATGAGAAGGAAACAATTTACGAAGATCTTCCTATGATAGTTTTTGGAGACCATACAAGAGTTTTGAAATACATTAATTTTCCATTTGCTTGTGGAGCGGATGGAACTCAATTGGTAAAACCAAAGGATGAAAGTGTTTGTGTAGCTTATTTGTATTTTGAATTAATTAGTTGTAATCTTTCAAATTATCACTATGCAAGACATTTCAAGTTTTTGAAAGAACAAGTAATAAAATTACCAAGTAAAAAAGTATTGTTTGAATACAAGGAAGAAACAGATAAGATTTTTAATCTAATGCAAGTCATGAGATTACAAAACAGCAAACTCCGTAAGGCACGGGATATTATACTGCCAAGATTGATGAACGGGGAAATAGATGTGTAAGTTGTGATTTCAATCATAAAAAACAGATGGATTAGAGTTCGAACAATTAAATATCATACGATATACTTATGACTTGGGAATACTCAGAAGATAAATTAATAGAACAAACAGCAATTGATTTATTTTACAATCAATTAGGGTGGGATACTGCTATCGCGTACAACAAAGAGACATTTGGCGAAGGTAGCACCTTAGGCAGATTGAACAAAAAAGAGGTAGTTCTTAAAAAGATATTTTTTGAAAAGCTGAAGCAGCTCAATCCAAACTTACCCGAGCAAGCTTACCGTCAAGCCTATGAAAAGCTTGTTGAAGAAAGTATTACCAAGTCATTAGCTGAAATTAATTTTGAGAAATTCAAACTGCTTCGCAACGGTATTCCTGTTGACTTCATTAATGAAGAAGGAGAACAAATAAAGAACAAAACATTAAAGGTTTTCGATTTTGACAACAGCGAAAACAACAACTTTTTGGCTGTTCGCCAACTCTGGATTCGGGGCAAAAGTAACCGTGAACGTAGACCTGATATAATTGGCTTTGTAAATGGCATTCCGCTGTTGTTTATAGAACTAAAAGCTGCACACCGGAAATTAGAAAACGCTTACAATGATAACTTTACCGACTATAAAGACGTAATCCCCAAACTCTTTTATTACAATGCTTTTGTGATATTGAGCAACGGTATCGAAAGCCGTATCGGCAGTATTACCGGTATATATCAGCACTTTCACGAATGGAAACGCATTACTGAGGAGGACGAAGGCATTGTTGCCTTAGATAGAATTATTATGGGTGTTTGCGAGAAAAGTCGCTTTCTGGATTTGTTCGAAAACTTTATTCTATTCGATAATTCCTTAGGCAAAACAGTAAAACTCATAGCACGCAATCATCAGTTCATCGGCGTAAACAAAGCCATTGAAAACATTAGGCATAAAGAACAACTTTATAAACTGGGCAAAATCAGCTTCGAGGAGAAACAAAAACTCGGCGTATTTTGGCATACACAAGGAAGCGGTAAATCCTACTCAATGGTATTCTTTTCACAAAAAATCCACCGCAAGTTTACCGGTAGTTATACTTTCTTAATTGTAACCGACCGCAACGAATTAGACACGCAGATTTATGGCACTTTCAGTGGAGTGGGTGCAGTGCCAGTTGTTAAAGCTGGCGCGAGTGATTCAATAAGAGCCAACAGCGGAAAACATTTGCAAAAACTGCTTAGTTCAGACCATCGCTATCTATTTACCCTTATTCACAAATTCAACTTCGATGATGAAATAACCAAGCGAGACAATATCATTGTCATTTCAGATGAAGCGCACCGGACACAAAACGGGCAGTTAGCAATGAACTTGCGTAACGCTTTGCCAAATGCTTCATTTATCGGTTTTACAGGAACACCTCTTTTCAAGGACGATGAAATAACCAAGCGGATTTTTGGTGATTATGTTTCCCGGTACGATTTTAAACGAAGTGTTGACGATGGCGCAACCGTTCCACTATACTACGAAAACAGAGGCGAGCATTTAGGATTGAAAAATCCTGCTATTAATGAACAAATAAGAGCCGTGATAGATGCCGAGAGTGAAGATTTAGTCAGCGACCAACGTGCCAGGGTTGAACAACTTTTCGCAAGAGAATATCCGATACTTACCGCAAAAAAACGGTTAAATGCTATTGCCAAAGATGTCGTTTGGCATTTCTGCAACAGAGGTTACAAAGGAAAGGGAATGTTTATCGCATTGGATAAACTAACAGCTGTAAAAATGTATGACTTGATTACCAAGCATTGGGAAAAATATGTGGAGCAATTGGAAAAAGAAATTTCCAAAGGTAAATATGGCGACCAGGAATTATTGGAGAAAAGCCGTGAACTGAAATGGATAAAGGAAACGGAAATTCGTGTTGTGGTGAGTTCGGAGCAAAACGAAATACAGAAGTTTCAGAAATGGGATTTAGATATTGAACCTCACAGAGAGAAAATGAATACCCAAGACCTCGAAACAAGGTTTAAGGACGAAAACGACCCTTTCCGTTTCGTAATAGTTTGTGCGATGTGGATTACCGGTTTTGATGTGCCTACTCTTTCAACTTTGTATTTAGATAAGCCTTTAAAATCACATACATTAATGCAAGCTATTGCAAGAGCCAACCGAATCAGTGAAGGCAAAAACAATGGCTTAATTGTGGACTACATCGAAACGTATACTGCCTTATTAGATGCATTAGCAATTTATGGTTCAGGTGGTGAAGAAAGTGGTACCGTGGGTGGAGAAATACCAGAACCGCCAGTTAAGCCAAAAGAAGAACTCATCAAGCAATTGAAAGAAGCATTAGAAGCAACCGAAACCTTTCTGCAAGAAGAAGTAAGCTTTGACTTACAGGAGCTCATCAACGCAGACGGTTTGTATAAATTGGCTGCAATGGAAAAGGCTGTAAATGCTGTTTACACCAATGACGAGACCAAGCGGAAATTTCAGATTTTAGCGAGAGAGGTTTTTAAGAAATACAAAGCCCTGCAACCTGACAAAGTATTGAATCAATATGCACCAAGAAAAAACGCGATTGATGTTATCTACACCGCCATTGAGGATAATATTGAAAGTGCAGATGTTGCCGATATAATGCGAAAGATTCAAAATGTGATTGACGAATCCATAGAAAATATGGTTGCTGAACCAAGACATAACGAAGAGAAAATCATTGACCTGAGTGGTTTAAACTTTGACTTGTTAGAGCAATACTTCTTAAAAACAAAGAATAAAAATATAGCCGTTCAATCACTCAAAGACAAAGTTGAAAAACAATTGAAACGAATGGTAGAACGCAATCCCTTAACAGTTGACTATTACAAACGCTATCAGGAAATCATTGTAGAATACAACAGAGGGAAAGATGAAGTTGTAATAAAGGAAACTTTCAGAAAACTGATTGAACTCGTAAATTCTTATTCAAAAGAAGAAGCCGACACCAAACGAGAGGGTTTGACAGATGAACAAAAAGCGATTTTCGACATTCTTAGACATGGTAAAAAGTTAGAGGAAAAAGAGAAAAAAGAAGTCAAAAAAATATCAATCGAACTACTTGAAGAATTGAAAAAAGATAAGTTGAAAGTGAATCAGGTGTGGGAAAAAGCTGAAACAACAGCTGCTGTTTACCGTTTCGTTAACGACACATTGTTTCAAAAGCTTCCTTATCCAACCTACCTAACAGATGATATTGATTTAAGGACAAATCTGGTTTTTGAACACTTGCAACAACAATATTTTGGGGGAGGAATGAGTATTTATGGACGATATTAGCCAACATACCTGTTTAGTTGAAAAAAAGTGGTAAACTGAGAGACTTTTAAAAATACTACTATGCAAAAAGAAATTGAAACTATCCAAAAGCATGCTAAAGAGCTTAAGAAATTAGAACAAAATGAACAGGAACTCTTTAGCTATTTGAATAACAAATCGGAATCTGAAATTGAAGGATTTATAAAAGATTACAGTTTTGTGCGTTCAGATTTTACTGCAACCTGGTTTCAACCTGTCAATTTATTGCGTTTCGACTTACTCCACTTGTTAAAAGAAGGTATACAGATTAATCCAGAAACGGTTGAAAATATTAAAAACAAGATAATTGAAAAGGATGAGGGATATTTTTCAAAATATGGAGACACATTAGTACATGCCTTAAAAAACTTCCCAGAAAAGAAGAAATCTCCTTTCGTTAATTGGCAAAAAAACTTCTACGTTTTCTTTCCGTTTATCTACACAAATCCAAAGAGAGATGAAACAAATTCTGCACTAAACAAAGTTGCTGACGGAATCCAAAAAGCATTAAAGCTTAAGAATTACAAAAGCCATATTGTTGATTTTTACGGACCTCAAAATTATGGCACATCATATTGTTGGATTGCCTTATTTCCTAAAAATAAAGTTTCACATCGGAAAGCTTATCAATTATTTATAAAAATCAATACGGAAAACATTGAAGCTGGAATTTTGGCGGGCTATGATATAAACGACAAAACATCTAACACAGTTGAGGATTTTAATACAATAGAAGAGGTAATTGAAAAACTTAAAGCTTCAAAACAAACTGTCGAGAACAAAAACCAAGCGTTAATCAATTATTGGAAATTCGCACCAGGAGCGAATGGAATTTATTGGGACGAATTTTATAAAGAAAGCATAATCGCTATTGGTTGGGACGATTTAAAAGACCTTAATAGTTATACAACAGAAACACTTGCAGAAGAATTAGGTGTTGAAGATTCTAACTACTCTAATCAAATATGGAATCTTGAAAATTTTAGGGATGCAAGTATTGGAGATGTAATTGTAGCCAATAAAGGTAAAAGTAGAGCTCTTGGAATTGGTATAATTACTGGTGAATATGAGTATAAACCTGAAAGGGAAAAAAATAAACATGTTAGAACTGTTAAATGGTTAATTAACCACCTGGTTGATTTTGAAAAAACCATATTCAGACCTGATACGTTTTCACCAACATTAAAATGGAATAGTATAAAAGATAAATACATTCAAAGTAATCCTGCATTTGAAAAAATCTTAAATGATTTAGAAATAGGGAAAACAACCCTACCTCCTCCTAAGGTGGAACGAAAAGATCCTGAATCACAAAATTTCTGGTGGCTAAATGCTAATCCTAAAATTTGGCGTATCGATAGTTATGAACTTGGGGATATTCAATCTTATACATCTCATAACGATAAGGGTAACAAACGAAGAATTTATAAATATTTCGAAGAAGTAAAACCTGGTGACTTAATAGTTGGTTATGAGAGCACACCTGTAAAACAGATTAAGGCCATATATGAAGTTACAGAAGGATTGCACAATGATGAAAATGAGGGAGAGATCATTAGCTTTGAAATTAAAGAGATAGTCAAAGACCCAATTTCATGGGATGAATTAAAGGAGACCAAAGGACTTGAAGAATGCGAAGTTCTTAACAACAATCAAGGAAGTTTATTTAGGCTAACTGCTGAAGAGTTCGATATAATACGTGATTTAATTGATGAGAAAAACATAATTACTGAAAAAGAAACCGAGGAGATCGAAATAAAGCCATATTCCTTTTCTGCCGATCCTGACAAACCATTTTTAGAAGAACAGGAAATCAAAGAGATCATTCATTCGCTTGAGGTGAAGAAAAACATAGTTCTTCAAGGACCTCCCGGAGTCGGAAAAACATTCATAGCAAAAAAAATTGCTTATGAGATGATGAAAAAAACCGATGATACAAAAATCAGAATGATTCAGTTTCATCAATCTTATTCTTATGAGGATTTTATCCAGGGAATTCGACCTTCGGAAAAAAGCTTCAAGGTTAAAAACGGCATTTTTTATGACTTTTGTAAAAAGGCTGAATCGGAGCCTGACCAAAAGTTTTTTTTCATAATAGACGAGATAAATAGAGGAAATCTTAGTAAGATATTTGGCGAATTAATGATGCTGATTGAATTTGATAAAAGAGGAAAGTACAGAGTCCCACTGACCTACTCTGAAAAAGATGACGCCCCATTTTCAGTACCTGAAAATCTGTATCTGATTGGTACAATGAATACTGCCGATCGTTCATTGGCTATTGTTGATTACGCTCTACGTAGGCGATTTAGATTCATCACATTAGAACCTAAATTTAACAACAGGTTTAAGGACTTTCTTGGTTCCAATGGATTTTCGAAAGATTTTATAGAAGAAATTTCCTCTAAAATTAAATCATTAAACAGTAAAATAAAATCGGATAAAAACTTAGGTTCAGGTTTTTTAATTGGGCATAGTTTCTTTTGTAGCCCCAATAATGGAGATGAAAGAGAGTGGTTTGAAAATATTGTAAAGTTTGAAATAAAGCCATTACTGGAAGAATACTGGTTCGATGATAGTGAAAAAGTTGAAAATGAAATAAATCTGCTTTTGTCGTAATCATGCAAATACCGATTCAAAATATCTATTACTTGTTGTGCTACGCTTGGAACAAGCTCGAAGAAAAAGATATTGTCAATGTAAATGAAATTGACTCAACCGAATTGGTAGACCTGTTTGCAAAAGTTCTTACAAACAGTTGTTCCCGCCTATTAAAACAAGGTCTTGACAGGTATTACGTTGAGCATGAAGACATTGTAATGGGAGTCAAAGGGAAGTTCAATTTCACAGCGACAATAAAGCAAAATATTCTTCCTCTTAGCAAAACCGTGTGCATTTACGATGAGTTCGATTATAATATTCTACACAACCAAATTTTAAAAACGACCATCGAAAAATTATTGAGAACCAAAAATTTGGATGCATTAATCAAAGATGAGTTGAGAAAAGTTTATTTGAAATTTCCTCCAATTTCTGAGATAGTTATTCGAAAAGCGATGTTCAACCAAATAAGACTACATCGCAATAATTATCACTATGATTTTATATTGAAAGTATGCCAGATTGTTAATGAGAATTTGTTTATCGACGAGTCTAAAGGAAACTATAAATTCAAAGATTTTACTCGTGACGAGAAAGCTATGGCAAGGCTATTTGAAGCGTTTGTGAAGAATTTTTATAAAATTGAAACGAACCTTTCTGTTTCAAGTGATTATATTGAATGGCAGTTTGAATCAGATAACGTTGAGGATATAGAAATGCTACCTATAATGCGTACTGATATAACTTTGCGAAGCGAAAATCGAAAAATAATTATTGATACAAAATATTACAAAGAGGCATTCCAAACCAGATACGATAAACAAAAAATCAATTCGAGTAATTTATATCAGCTTTTCTCATATTTAAATAATCAAGTGACTGATTCTGAAATTACACGAAACTGTGAAGGGATATTACTTTATCCTTCAATCCGAGATGATTTTATGTACTCATATAAATACAAAAACCATAAAATAAGGGTTATGTCTATTAACTTAAATCAAAATTGGCAAAAGATAGAAACAGATCTATCAAACATTGTAGCATGAGAAACAGTCCAACATACCTGTTGAGAGACAGTACATACCCTTGAGCCATCTATTTTTAGTGTTCTCTACAAGTCTGCTGACACGGTAATAATGGAGAAAACATAAATACCAACAATTTAAACATATAACCAATGGAAAGAGAAAAAGCGCTTGAGCTGTTAAGAAAGTACAATAAAGAAAGATTGATCATTTTTTTCCTGTGCTGCGGTATGGGATTGTTGTCGTCATGTGGACAGCAGAAGGAGGGACAGCAGAAGGAGATGAATGTGCTCCTGATTGTTGGCGGACACGGTTTTGATGAAGGACCTTTCTACGCGATGATGGATAAACTGCCGGGTATAACCTACGAAGTGGCTGAACATCCTGACGCGTACCAGTATCTGAAACCGGGGAAAATTGAGGGTTATGATGCGGTTTTGCTGTATGATATGCCTTCTGAAATACCCGAAGACGCGAAAAAGGATTTTGTTGCCATGCTCGAAAAAGGGACAGGGCTTGTTGTGCTTCATCATGCTTTCTGTAGTTATGATTTTTGGCCGGAATACACGAATATTGTAGGGGGGCGTTATCATCACTTTCCCTGGCAAAAAGATGGAGAAGAACAGCCACCATCAACGTATAAACACGATCTTGTCCTGAATGTTAAGGTGATGGACAGTAAGCATCCGGTTACAAAAAGGATAAGCGATTTCCAAATAGTGGATGAAGCGTACGGCGGAACGGAGATCCTTGAAAGCGTTCATCCTCTGTTGGCTACCGATGAACCGGCAAGCGCCCCTTTGGTGGGCTGGACTAACCATTATGCCAATGCAAAAGTGGTCACGTTAACGCTGGGACACGATAAGCAGGCATGGGAAAACCCGGTTTTCTCACAACTTCTTTCTCAAGCCATTTCGTGGGTGGGCGATAGTGTAAACGGTAAGTGAGAATATTGATTTACCAAAGCACATTGATATAGAAGCACCATGGTTTGATGGTTGTATGAGAGGTCGGAAAACGACAAGTTAACTGGTCTATTTTGTTATTAGTACAAAATAGACCACCGGTTACCTTTTATTCTAGCCCAAGACACAGTAATATTGCTGAAAAATCTGAGGAAACATCCTCTAAAGTTAACTAGAACCTTTTAAATTAAAAAGAGAAGGAAAAATGAAAACGAAATTCCAACATTTTGCCCTCGTGATCATCCTGGCTCTGGTCGGGATAGCTGGTAACGTAGCGGCACAAGAATCTGTAGCAGTGCCGAATCCATATGAGCCGGAGGCAGTACCCGTCCATCCAACGCTCCTGGACAAGTATAAGGAGTTCTTTCCACCCGCGGTGTTAAAAGTAACAGATGGTGTCTGGGTTGCCAGAGGATATAACCGGGACAATCCCGTGCTTATCGAGGGCGACGACGGCTTGATTGTGGTGGATCCCGGTGAGAGCATTCCCGCAACACAGAAGGCCAAGGATGCATTTAATGCCAACCTGGACAATATCTTCGACAAGAAACCCGTCAAAGCAATCATCTACACCCACCACCATGATTGCCACATCAACGGCGCCTCAGTCTTTGCCGACGAGCAAACGGAGATCATCGGTCACGAGAAACTGTTGAGTAACATGTTCAGCGAGTGGTTTGGCCCGGTCTACCCGTCGCGAGTCGAAGGCGGTATCAAAATGACAGGAATAATGTTCCAGGATTCACCCGTCCAGGACGGGAAAGGCTGGTATGCCGGCTACGTGCTTGCCGGGCCGCAGATTCTTGGGCCATCAGGCTTCCTGGCGCCGACAAAGACTATCAAGGAAGAGACAAGGTTGACGATCTCCGGTGTTGATGTAGATCTCATTCCAGTAGCCGGTGAGACGACAGATGTCCTCTTGGTGTGGTTGCCGCAAAAAGAAGTCCTGATCCAGATCGCCGTCGTCTACGAGGCATTTCCGGCTATCTCGACGATGCGAGGCAGCCGCCTGAGGGATCCGTTGGATTACGTCAATACCTTGAAGATTGCCAGGGGACTCAAACCCGAAAACCTCGTGACAATCCATGGACCCAATCCCATCACCAGCGGAAAAGAAAACGTCAGCCAATACCTCACCAACTTCAGCGATGCCATCCAGTTCGTGAATGACCAAACACTCTACTACATGAACAGAGGGTATACGGCCGGGGAGATGATGGACCTGATCGTGTTGCCGTCCCATCTTGCCTCCAGTCCCTATTTGCAGGAGACCTATGGATCGAAAGAATGGAACATCGTCCACATCTTCCGCTATTACCGTGGTTACTACACCGGCGAAGTAAGGGATCTGTTTCCACAGACTACCCAGAGTGAGGCAGAGATGTCGGCCTTCCTCGCTGAAGGCGATGGTGATCTGGCAAGTAAAGCCCAGGCGGCTCTGGACATCAACCCGGAATGGGCATTGAGACTTGCCGACGATGCACTCTTGCTGGACCCGGATAACCCTGTGGCATTCGAGACCAAGAAGGCGGCCATGCTGACCCTGGCAGAAAACACGATGAATTCGCAGGCGCGCAACATGCTTCTGTCCGACTACTTGTTGATGACCAACCAGACCCGTAGGGCCTTTGCACTCGCTGATCCAAAGCTGGTTTATTCGAGGATCGGCGATCACTTTGTTGAGTTGATGCCCATGGCAACCCTGCATCGCATCCTGGCCGTCAGTCTCAATGCATCGAAATCGATCGAGAAGGAGATCGTCGTTAGCGTTCGGCTGACCGACATCAAGACGAATGACCCCAAGGCGTCAGATCACTACACGTTTAATGTTCGTAAGGGTATCCTCGAGGTGGATCCCCCATTTGCGAGCAGGGGCGAGTGCGAGATCGTGACCGACTCGATGACCTGGAAGCAACTGGTCCTGACGAAGCTCAATCCTAAAGACGCCGTAGCAAATGGAAAGGTGGTTATTTCCGAAGGAACTCCGGAAAGCTTCTATTCTTTCATGGAGCTTTTTAATTAAAGAAAGAGAGGGAAGCGGCTCAGTTACCAATCCTAATTGAAGAAGAAGGTGTAAACGGTAAATGAGGATACCGCATTTTCACATATAGCTAACGCCACCACGCCATACCGGCTATCAGGCCGCATATGGCGTGGTGGCGTTAGCTTGCTACTACTCGGGTGATAACGAAGGCGGGGAAATCGTTCTTAGAAACGTTTTTAGAAACTCCTTTTCACCTTAAGGTGATTCACTTTGAAAGAGCTAAGGTTTCGTTTACACCCTTCTTAGAAACCTAATTTCACCCCCGCGAAAAAGCTTCTGGGTGCCGTGGGACCGTAGGTGTAGGCAGAGTCCCTACCCGCCCCCGTATCGAAGTCGTCCTGAAAGGCGTTGAACATATTCTGAACACCGCCGTTAAGCTGCAACTCTATCTCACCATTCAGTTTGAAAGTGTAGGCCAGCCTGAGGTTGGTCTCGAAAAAGGAGGGACTCTTTTCGGTCACATTTATTTTCGAGAACTTATCCACGCCTTCCACTCCCTCTCCCGCGCAGTGGGGCACAAGCATCGAGCCGGTATAATTTCCCGAAAGCGTCACCGCAAGAGGCTTGACCGGTGTCCAGGTAACCACGGCATAGGCATACGCATCGGGGGTGCGCATCACCCTTCTTACCGGCTCTACCCCATCCAGTTCCTTCTCCTCTTCCGAAGCGGGTTCCCACCATTTACGCGGGTTATCGTACAGGCTCCGTTGGAGTGTAACGCCCGACTGCACCTGGAGGTTGCGTCCCAATGCCACCCGCCCCTCTAGGTTGGCGCCATAGACGTTGACACCGTCATCGGCATTTTGCACGATCACGTCGCGCCCTTTGGTGACCGACTCGAACGGGTCAGTCAGTCGGGTATAGAATCCCTCGAGCATCAGGTTGAGCTGAACGGTACCGAACAAGTGATAATAATCAACGGAGCCGCTAACGCTCCTCGAGCGCTCCTCCTTCAACCCTTTTGCCAGGTGACGCACCAGCTGCTCGCCCCCAGCGATATCCACGTGCAAGTCCTCATCGAAGTATTGCGGCGCACGAAACCCTTCGCTGTAGGAGAACCTGAAGTTGGCGTTCGGTGTGGGATTGTAGCGCAAGTTAACGCGCGGGCTGAATATAAGTCCATCGACCAGGTTGTGCTTATCGAGCCTGCCCCCCAACAAGAAGCTCCACCTTTCGTCTTTCCACTCGTTTTGCAAGAAAGCGCTACCGTTACGGGTAACCTGGTCTATCCCCTCACGGCGATAACCACTCACGTCGTTCAGGTTATCCTGCAGGTACTCCAGTCCGCCCGTCACCTCGGCCGGCATAAACAGTAACCGGTCAAACCGGTACATGTATTGCGTACCCGCTTGAAACGTCAGTTCGGTAGAGCGACCATAGGAAGTCAGCCGGGCGTTATTGTTATCAAAAGCATCTTGCAACTCATCGGCGGTAGCCTCGCTCACCATTGGGTCGCCCCCACCGTAGTAGCTCAGACGCAGGACATGTTGCGCCGAAGCGTACAAACTTAACGCGTTATTGCCATCGGAGTCGGTTCTGCTGAAGTTCAGCCCTCCCCCGTTAATGTAGTGCTCCAATTGCTCTGTTATGTAAGCCTCGAACGGCTGGAGCTTCAATCGATCGCCTCCCCGACGATGTTCGTGCATATTGCGGTAGTCGAACGTGAGCTTAGAGTAGAGACCGGTTTTGAGGAAGGAGTGAAATCCCAGGGTCCTGTTTTTCAGCTCAGCGAGTTCCGAAAAACCATCGTTATCGTAATCAAACGCATCCCTCACCCTGTTCTGTCCAAACACGGTAATACCCGCTTTGCGGCTATCGGTGAGGATAGAGGCGTTGAACGTGGTACTTTGCTGCCAACTGCCCGTACCGTTGTAGTTGAGCGTGTTATGGCTCACCTCGCCCGAGTTGCGAATCGGCTCGCGGGTGATGATATTTACCACCCCGCCAATGGCCGAAGAGCCAAACAGTGCTGAACCACCACCCCTCATCACCTCTACCCGCTCGATCATGTTGGCGGGAATCTGCTCCAAGCCGTAAACGGCAGCCAGCGCACCTACCGTGGGACGGGAATTGATCAGTATCTGCGAGTAGGGACCTTCAAGCCCGTTAATGCGCACTTGTGTGAAGCCGCAGTTCTGACAGTTGTTTTCTACCCGAAGTCCCGGCTGGAAACGCAATCCTTGCGACAGGTCGCAGGAGTTGGTAACCTCTAAGGTTTTCATATCGAGAATGGTAACCAGAGAGGGCGCCAGTTTCCGGGAGGTCTCGTTCCGGTTGGCCGAAACTACCACCTCGTTGAGTGACAGCGGTTCGGGCTCCAATTCGAAGTTCAGTTCAATGGTCTTGTTTTTCTCAAGCAGCACCTCTTGCTCCACGGTTTTATACCCCACGTATTTGACAAGAATGGCAAACCGCCCTACCGGGAGGTTTTTGATAAAATAGTGTCCCGTCGCATCGGTCGTAGTTCCCACCGTTGTACCCTTCAGCTGAATGGTAACGTAGGGTAAGTGCTCTTTCGTGCTGATATCCAGAACATGCCCAAAAACGTTGGCATCCGTTTTGTCCCTCGAAACCGGGGTGTGATCGCCTTCGGCATACATGCTATTTGAAGAAAGCTTATCGGGACTTCCACTTACCGCATTGGCAAACGGGACATCAGCAAACGGGGTATCGGCAAACTGGGCATCCGCAGACAAAGGGTTCGCGGACAGGTAACCTGTGGTCGGGTTGCTTGCTGATAAAAGACCTGCGGTCAAGTGGTTTACTGAAAACTGGTTTGCAGACAAGCCGCTTGAAGTCACGCCGTGTACATTCAAACTGTACACGAATAGGGCAAGCAGGATGCCCACTACATATAATCGTCTTGTTGAATTTAATTGTTCTTGCATAATGATTACTTTGTTGATATTAAAATACTTGGAACCTGTTTATAAAGCTCCACACCAACGCCATCAGATCACGGACATTCTGAGGCAAGCGTTGATTAATGTTTTGGAATTAAATATCGCCCTTGTTTAGAAGGGCTTTTGAATGGTAAAAACAACGTGATTGAAGTTCACGCTGCCGAGGCGGGTGGTGCCCTTGGGGAGAGGGTTAAGAAATATAGTTTCGGTATAAAAGGGTCGGTCGCTCTACCATTGAGGTCATCCAATACAACGACCGGGGTGTTCAGATCAAAAAGGGGAACGATATCCGCGGTTGATGCAAAGTGATTCAACTGCGCTATTAGGAAAAATTCGGATGAGGAGTGATGATGGTCGGCATCACCGAAAGGGTGAGAGTGTACAATCCTCGCATTACCGATACGGTGTTCATGATAAAACAGCGTTATTCCCGCCATGTAAAACGAGAAGAGAACGATCAGTCCCCATTGCAATGCCCTGGATATATTATGGCTCTTCTTTCTCATTGGACTACACGGTAGACGAAACAACGTTTCGCGAAAATGTTTGGCCTGCTGTTGGCGTAACACGAACGATTACAAAAGTAGGCGAAAAAAGGTGTACCGCCAAAACAAAAACAGTCGGGACTTGTATCTCTAAGTTGAACTTAAGAGGTCTAAGTTAAGTTTAAGTTAAGTTTGACCCAAGCATTTCGTTTAACTTAAGACATCTTTGTTATCTTTGCAATGCGAAAGCAGTAGTTGTCTAAAAATAATTTTGCAAAGCTAGCACTTCATGGAATAGCAAACAATCCCCATAAATGGTGATTTTTTGACCTGAAAATCCCATGATGTGGGGATTGACTCCCTTGCCCTTTCTTGTGAACTTTGCATGTTTATTTTTCTTGAAACTGAAAAGAGGTGTTCACACCCCCATCGTTGCTTATTGTAAACTTTGTCCGCGGGAAAACGGGACGAATAACAACGGGAAAACGGGGACGAAAGGTAAGATAATGGGGAGAGGTATCATACTACATGTCGTACTCCTTGTTTTGTCCGGTTCGGTGGCCGCACAAGCTACCTTCCCGGTCAAGGGTTCCGTGGCGGACGCCAGCAACCGGCAGGCCATCGAGCTGGCCACGGTTTGGATTCCCGAATTGGATCGCTGGGCAACGACCGACAAGGAGGGACGATTTACCATTAACAACGTGACGGAAGGACGCTACGAAGTTCAATGCAAGGTGTTGGGGTACCGCGATACCACTTTCCAGGTGAACGTGAACGACAAGTTGAAGTTCCTGGATATAGCACTATCCCCCAGCTCGTTGGCACTCCCCGAAGTGGAGGTAACCTCCAAGATGGGTTCCCGAAACCTCGCGACCACCTACAACATTGACCAGACTGCCATACAGCACATGCAGCTGCTCAACGTGGCCGACGTGGGTAGCTTGCTACCGGGCGGCAAGAGCAGCAGGAACAACACGCTCAACTCAGCGTCCTACATCGCCCTGCGGAGCAAACCGGGCGGCGAAAGCGATAACCCCACGTTCGGTACCGGCGTGGAGGTAGACGGCTTAAGGTTATCTACCAACAGCGCTTTCTCACAAGCTAACGCCCTGCATACCTACGGGGTGGATACACGCAACATCGCCAGCTCGAACGTGGCTTCAGTAGAGGTAATCACCGGTATCCCGTCAGTGGAATACGGGGACATCTCGAACGGGGTGGTTAAAATAAGCACGTTCCAAGGGAAAACGCCCCTCCGGCTCCTCTTTTCAAGCAATATAAACAGCAAGCAGCTGGCCGTGAGCAAAGGCTTCGCCCTACCTAAGCAGCATGGGATCCTTAACATGAACATAGAACGGGTCAAATCGGTAAGCGACATAGCTTCACCCTACACCTCATACAGCAGGAACAGCTTGTCGCTCAAGTACAGCAACACGCTGAACCGGGAAAATGGGCGTCCCCTATCCCTCGTGGTGTCGCTGACGGGCAACGTGGGCGGCTCCAACTCGGCAAACGACCCGGATGCCTTCCGTGACACCTACTCCAAGCGAAGCGACAACACCCTGCGGGGTGGTATCCAAACCACGTGGCGAGTCAACACCGCGTGGTTAAGCAACCTGGCCTTTTCCCTGTCGACAGTGCTTTCCAACAATACCTCCGAACAGAAAACAAACGCCTCGTCACCGGTTTCAACCGCCTCGCTACACGGCAAGGAGGAGGGCTATTTCGTGGCTACCCATTACGCCGAAAACCCCAACGCCCAGATCCTTATCGTGCCTCGAGGCTATTGGTACAACACGGTTTACGAGGAGAACCGGCCATCGGATCTCCGCTTGGAACTGAAGGGCGATCTAACCAAAAAGGTGGCGAATTGGGTCTACAGCAAGTCAAAGATCGGCACACAATACGTGGCAAGCGGCAACGGCGGGCGAGGCATTTATTACAAGGACCTGAGCCTGGCACCCACGTGGCGAGAATTCAGGTACAGCGATGAACCCGTGATGCACAACACCTCTTTTTTCGCCGAAGAGAAGCTCATCGTGATGATCCATTCACACAAGCTGGAAATGATAGCCGGCCTGCGAAACGATTTCACCTACATCGCCAAATCGGAGTACGGACTGATTAGCAGCCTCTCGCCCCGATTCAATATCGGTTTTCAATCGGATTACCGGAACGACCGGTTATTCCGCCGTTACTCGCTGCACGCGGGATGGGGTGAAATGGTGAAACTGCCATCGTTTACCATCCTCTACCCCCGCCCCTCTTATACCGATGAGCTCACGTTCGCCCCCGGCACATTGGCAGATGGCACCACTTTCTACGCTTACCATACCATGCCCAGCCAGTTGATCTACAACAGCGGGCTAAGGTGGCAGGAGAACCAACAACTGGAAGTGGGGATAAGTGGCACGGTAGGCAAAACAAATATCAGCGTATCGGCCTTTTACAACAAAACGGGAAACCCGTACATGCAAAACGCCGAATACGTACCCTTTAGCTACAAGTTCACGGGACAAACGGCACTGGAGAACAGCCCGATCCCCTCGGTGAACAGGCGCTACCGGGTAGACCAGGAGAGCGGTATCGTGAGCGTGGTGGATAAAACAGGCACCATCCCCACCTACCAACTAGATTACAAGGAGCGCACGCGGTTCAAGGGAAACTATTATTACGAGAACGGAACACCGATACACCGCGTGGGGTTGGAGTGGGTAATCGATTTTGGCAAGGTGAAATCGCTCAACAGCTCCGTTCGGGTGGATGGCAACCTGTATCACTACAAGGATGCTGAGGACCGGATGCTACCGGGCACATCAGGCAACCGGATGTCGGACGGGAACCACTTCAAGTACTTGGGATTCTACCCCGGGGGGACGTCCGTTTCCAACGCCTCGCTCTCGAAAGAGTGCAACACGAACCTAACCCTCGTCACCCACATCCCAAGCGTACGCCTCGTGGTATCGTTGCGGGTAGAGTGCTCGCTCTACAGCTACAGCCAAAGGCTTAGCGAGCTGCATGGCGAAAGACGCGGTTTCGTGCTTGACGCGAAGGAGGATTACTTCCCCTCGGAAACGAAGTGGGACATCTACGAGCGTGATCAGTTCGTGGGACTTTACCCCGATTATTACGTGAGTATCGACGATATGCGAACCAAGATACCCTTCGAGGAAGCGTTCAGATGGGCTAAAGAAAACGACCAGGTGCTCTACAACGACTTGGCACGCCTGGTGAAAAAGTCGAACTACAAATCCACCTTTAACCCCGCGCGGCTCACCCCCTTCTACTCGGCCAACATCAACATCACCAAAGAGATAGGGGAAAGCGTTTCCATCTCTTTTTACGCCAAGAACTTCCTGAACAACCTAGCTCAAGTAAAAAGCACGGAAAACAACCGGAAACAGACGCTGTTCAACAGCAGCCGGATACCCGCGTTCTATTACGGGCTGACCTGCAGGGTAAAAATATAGGCGACGACAGAAAAGCGCGTTAGCGAATTTCTTAGGAGCGAGGGCAAAGCTGAACTTGTTCAAGCTTTGCAGAGCGACGACAGAAAGGCGCTTTAGCGAATGAACAATAAACTATTAACAATAAACAATGTAGAATTATGATTACGAGAACAAAAGGACATTTACTTTACCTGGGGTTGATCGCCATCATGCTGACAGCCCTTTCATGTGAACGAACCACGGACGAGTACAAAACTTACCCGCTGAACGTTGAACTGGTGTACCCGGATGGATATAACGCGAAAAAAGATATCACCGTAACGCTAACCAGCACGGCAGATAGCAAGACAATGGAGGCCCAAACCGATGAGAACGGGATGGCCAAGTTCACCGTAACGGCAGGCGTGTACGACGCCTCGGCTACGGATAACCGCACCGGTGACGGCGTGGCTTACGTGCTGAACGGTGCGGAACGCGGCATTATCGTCAACGAACAATGGACGGGAACAGAAAACGTGAAGGTAAGACTTAGCGAGTCGAAGCTCAGCCAGGTAATCATCAAAGAGGTGTATTACGGTGGAACACCCACCGATGACGGTTCCAGACCGTTCGCACACGATAGGCACGTGATACTGTACAACAACTCTGCCCTACCCGCCTCGTTAGACAACGTCTGCCTGGCGATTACCCTTCCGTACAACCCGCACGCGACCAACTCGGATTACGTGGACGGGAAACTTTTTTACGAGAACGAGGGCTGGTGCCCCGCCGGGCAAGCATTCTGGTACTTCCAGAATCCGGTTACCCTGGAACCCTACTCGCAACTGGTCATCGCCCTGTTCAACGCGGTGGATAACACCCAAACGTACAGCAAGTCCGTCAACTTCGCGAACCCCGAGTACTACTGCACGTACGATATCGAAAAGTTCGACCACGAGGCCAGTTATCCTTCTCCATCCGAAGTGATTCCCACCTCTCACTACCTGAAGTCTCACGTCTACGGAACAGGGAAGGCATGGGTGTTCAGCCAGCTCGGGCCCGCGTTCTTTATTTTCGCACCCGAAGGGCAATCTATCGAGCAATTTGGCACGGATGCGAACAATCTCGACATGTACGGAGGCAGAGCCACCCAGGTACGTAAAAAAGTGCCGGTGAAGTGGGTATTAGACGGGGTGGAGATATTCATGCAAGGCTCCGATAGCAACCGGAAGCGCCTGAACACGGAGATTGACGCCGGATACATTCACGGCATCAAAGATATGGGCTACAGCATCTACCGGAACGTGGATAAATCGGCCACCGAAGCCATCAAGGAGAACGAGGGCAAACTGGTCTATAACTACGCGATGGGTACCCAGGATATTGAAGGCGGCACCACGGATCCCAGCGGCATCGACGCCGAAGCATCCATCAAGAACGGGGCGAAAATAGTCTTCATGGATACCAACAACTCGTCCAAAGACTTCCATCAACGCAAAGAGGCTTCGTTGAGGCACAAGTAAGCGGGTATGAAGCCACGTCTGCTATCCCTGGCCGTTGTGCTGCTGATTGGCGGGGCACTGCGCTCCGCCAATCCGGCTGGTTTCGCCAATTCGTCCGGCCTCCCCTCTCCCGACTCGCTACGGTGGCTTAGCTTCCGTTACGTGAAGGGGAGCGACGCCCGTTTGGTGTCGGAAAACGGGGCTTGGCTTCACGCGTTGCCCAATCTACGCATTTCGGAAGCCCGCTTTCTGGTGAACAAAAGCGACGGCCAGTTCATTGATTACTTTCAATCGCCCGACAGTTACACGCTGGGGGGCGAAGCCGAATCGTTCTATCGCGTCACCCCCCGACTCGTGTTTCACGGGTGGGTGAGCTACCACAACTTCACTGGCAAGCAGATGGGCGGCTCAGCCTTTATCGACCCGAACTCGACCCCGTTCAACATGGTGGAGTCAACCGACACCACGAAGGGGGCAAAGCAACAGGAGGTTTACCGACTGACCGGATCTTTGGCGTACGACCTATCGAAACGGGTCACCCTGGGTGCTAAGATGGACTACACCTCCACCAATTACACCAAGCGGAAAGATTTGCGCCACCGCAACAAGCTGCTCAACCTGGTAGCCACCGCGGGAATGAGCTATCGGTTGACCCCGAGGATCGAGGTGGGTATAAACACGTTCTACCGCAAACGCGTGGAGGGGGTTTTCTTCAACACCTACGGGACGACAGACAGGCAATACACCTCGCTGGTGGATTTCGGGACCTCATACGGTCGCCACGAGCTCTTCGTGGAAAACGGCGATGGCTACACCTCCGGGAAGAAGGAGCGACCGCTGACCGACACGTACCACGGGGGATCCTTGCAACTACAGCTCAACCTCTCTCCCCGGTACTCGTTCTTCAACCGATTTCATTACCGACACCGAAATGGTTATTACGGCATCCCCTCCTCTTCAGAGGTGACCTATACCGAACATAAGGGAGACGAATGGGGGTACTTGGGCAGCGTGGTATATAAAACCGCCGGAAACCGCCACAGGATAGACCTGGAGCTGGAAAGCGAAACGCTGACAAACGCCGAAAACATTTACACGATAGAAAATGAAATCGGGGGATTCTCTTTTGTGGAGTACCACGGCGAAAACGAGCGGCTACACCGGAGTCAAAGAAAAATAGGGGCTGAATACAGCGGCTACATCGACGTCAAAAACGGCCGCCCCCTATGGCTCGTCACCGCCGCGGCAAGCTTTAACACGAGAAGCGATAAAACATCGCTCTACCCGTTTTTCCGGGAACAACGCCTCGCGTATTGGCGCGTGAACGGTCGCGTGAGCAGGAGCCTCGCGAACCGCTCACCTCACTGCCTTATCCCGGCCGTGGGCTTATCGTTTGGTAGGGGTAGCGGTTCCCCTTTCTCTGACGGACTATACGCTACACCGTCACCAACGGAAACAGCACCGCCGTCAGCCGACTTCAACCTGTATACCCAACACCATTACATCACGGCCACGCGCATCGGCTTTCACCCCGCGCTGCGGTACGAGATCAAATTGAAGAGCCGGACCACGGGGAGCGTTACCCTCCATTATGACTGGGTACACGCGTTGACTGGTCACCCCGACAAAACGGGCGAACAATATACATCTGGCGATCGGGGCACGGCAGGCAATCGAAACAAAGCGGGCCAACGGAACAAACCGAACGACAGGCAACAACTGCTCCTTTCATTGGGATACCAATTCTAACGAAACGGTCTGGCTATGAACCATTGGTCAGTGACATTATTAATACCCGAACGATTCTACTATTGTAAACGAGTTCCGGAGTGAACCATAAGTCGTTTGAACATACTGGTAGGAACCGCTATTTTTACAGCCGAGAAGGTAGGAGTAAAAAATCAGCGAGTCAACGATAATCCACGATTATGGGGAAAAAAGCAGAAAACGATAAAACAACAGCTCGTGGCACGACCGATGGCTGTGCGCCTCACCACCACGTGCATCCACACAGCCATCATCACGCGCATAACCACCACGCGCACGCTGAAAACTTGCGGGGAAAGAAGTTACTGTGGGTTACGCTGCTCAACTTCTCGATCAGCGTGGTACAAGTCGTAGGCGGAATCGTGTCCAACAGCCTCTCGCTTATTTCAGACGCGATACACAACCTGGGGGACACCTCTGCCATTTTCATCGCCTTTTTAGCCGGGAAGCATGCCGCAAAAAAACCCGATGCCCAAAAAACGTTCGGCTACAAACGTGCCGAGATCCTGGCGGCACTCTTTAACGGAGTGGTGCTGATCGCTATCTGCATCTTCCTGTTCGTGGAGGCCTACAAGCGCTTTATAAATCCACAACCTATCAAAGGTGGCGTGATGCTGACGGTAGCCGTTTTCGGGCTGCTGGCCAACCTGATCTCGGTACTGGTGTTGCAGAAAGAGAAGTCACACAACCTGAACGTACGTGCCGCGTACCTGCACCTGTTGGGCGATACGCTGTCGTCGGTAGCGGTCATCGCGGGCGGTATAGCCATTATCGTCTGGGACGTTTACTGGATCGACCCGCTCGTAACCGTCGCCGTGGGGGTTTACATCACCTATCACACCTGGGGCGTGGTACGCCAAACGGTCGATATCCTGATGCAGGCCACACCCCGCCATATCAATATTCAAAAAATCAAGCAGGAAGTAGAAACGTTGCCGCAAGTGGAGAACCTCCACCACCTGCACGTGTGGCAGATGGATGACGAACAGGTTCACCTGGAGGCCCACCTCAACATCTCCCGGGACATGCCGCTCAGCGAGGCCCAAACCGTCCGCCATAACGTGGAGACCTTGTTAAAAGATAAGTTCAACATCGGCCACGTCACCCTGCAAATCGAGTATAAAGGGTGCGAGGATAATGACGGGCTGATTTTTCGTCTGGATGGAAAAAAATAGAAAAATAAGTGGATGTTAATGAAAAATGACAGGCAGCACGAAACATAATAAGGCCTACGCGAAGGTTACCCATCTCTATGACGATGTGTTGAAAACACGCGAGTGGTGAAGCCACATTTTCTCAACTCCAACATACCGATGCTTGCAACTTTTCCACCAACATCTTTTCCACGACGCATCCAGGTAAAACGAGTAACTGCCAAAGAGGGCGTTCGGTTATCAACACCTTGACCCGGCTATCAAGTCCGGGTAAAACTAACAACTGCCGAAGCGCGGGAAGCTCATCCGCGTGTAACATCAAGCAGGTGCGTGTTGGAGCGATTGGAATCCTTATCTTCCTCCGATACATGCTCTTTTTATTGCTTTCCTCCCAATAATCGCCGTCAAGCTCGTGAATATACTCGACGAAACGGTTGTATTCGGACTCGGACAAATTCAGGTTGAAATTGTTGAACTCGATATGGATTTTGTTACAAACGCTGCATTTAAACACTATGCCATATTGGGTTTGATTGATGATATGCATCTTTTCCACCGGGTTAGAATGATTGTTTAATGTTTTGCACCCAAGAGGAGACACGCTCATCAGTCAGGTCGCTTTCATTATCCGCGTCAATGGGTAGTCCCACGAACTCGTTATCCACGAGGGCACGCGAATCATCGAAACTATATCCGGTGGTGGCCACAGCCCCCACTATTTCACACCCCTTTCCGGAGAAAAACTCGTACAGCTCGCCCATACCATCCACGAAGGTATCAGAGTAACTACTTGCATCGCCCAAGCCAAAAAGGGCGACGGTCTTACCGGACAGGTCGACCGATTTCAGTCGTGGCAACATATCGTACCAATCGTCCTGCAAGTCGCCCAACCCCCAGGTAGAGGTACCCAGGATAAGGCAGTCGGCGGCCGTGAAGTCATCGGCGCTACACTGCGCCACATCTTTCAGTTGGGGTGAAAACTCGCTTAATTGCTTCGCGATCTTTTCGGCCGCCTCTTGTGCGTTACCGGTTGTAGAACCGTAAATAATCGATATCTTCTTCATCTCGTTGTGACTTTAACGTTAAACACGACAAAAATATCGCGAATAGAAACGGTAAACAATCCCCAAATCATGGGATTTTATGGATACGTATTCATCATTTATGGGGATTGACACGGTCATTTTTGGAGGTTAGTTTTGCATGTTAGAACCAAAGAACATTGTTCACGAAAATTGAAACGCCTTACCGAATATGACAACAGAAAAATTCAATATCACGGGTATGGCTTGCTCCGCCTGCGCGGCTCACGTTGAGAAGAGCGTGAGTAAATTGGTCGGTGTGCAAGATTTGAGTGTCAACTTACTGACAAACAGCATGTCTGTAAAGTTTGATGAAAAACAGTTATCATCACAAGATATTATCCACGCTGTTCAAGAAGCCGGCTACAGTGCTTTTTTGGTACAGCCCGAAAAAACCGAGTCATCATCCACCGGAATTGATTACGTGGCAAAAGAGCAACAGGCATTAAAGAAGCGTTTTATTGCCTCTTTAATATTTCTTTTACCATTGATATATCTCTCCATGGGCAGTATGGTTGGGTTGCCTTTACCTCTCTCTATCTCTATTGATAAGAATCCCCTCTTGTTTGCCCTCGCGCAATTCTTATTAACTCTACCTATATTTATCATCAACGGCAAGTTTTTCACTAACGGTTTTCGCGCTCTCGGCAAATTGGCACCTACTATGGATTCGTTAGTCGCTATCGGTTCGTCCGCGGCGTTTATCTACGGGGTTTACGCTTTAATTAGAATATATTTAGGGTTGAAGCAGGGTGATTGGGAATTGGTGAGTCAATTTTCTCACAACCTGTTTTTCGAGTCGGGTGCTACTATCCTGACCTTAATAACATTGGGCAAATATTTGGAGGCTCGTTCCAAGCGGAGGACTTCAGACGCCTTGAGCAAGCTAATTGATTCAGCACCGGAGACAGCTACCGTGATCCGTTTCGGTGAAGAGGTAGAGATCCCTGCCGAAGAGGTGGTCGTGGGCGATATGGTGAGCATTCGGCCCGGTCAGAAAATCCCGGTTGACGGAGAGGTCACGGAAGGTATTAGTGCCGTTGACGAGTCGGCTATCACGGGCGAGAGTATCCCCGTAACCAAGGAGCCGGGCGATACGGTTATATCCGCGAGCATCAACAAAACGGGCTACCTGCTTTTCAGGGCTACCAAGGTGGGTGCAGACACCACCTTTTCGCGGATAGTGAAGCTGCTGGAAGAGGCTTCGGCGTCAAAAGCACCTATTGCCCGCTTGGCAGACAGGGTTAGTCGTGTTTTTGTGCCGACCGTAATTCTTATAGCCCTGATATCGACCGTAGTATGGTTGCTGCTCGGGCAATCGTTCGAGTTCGCGTTGTCCATTGGCATTTCGGTGCTGATTATTTCATGTCCCTGCGCGTTGGGATTGGCCACGCCCGTTGCGATCATGGTGGGAACGGGCAGGGGCGCTGAAAACGGCATTCTCTTTAAATCGGGCGAGGCGCTTGAAATGGGAAGCAAACTTGACGCGGTGGTGTTCGATAAAACCGGGACGGTAACTAAAGGTGAACCGCGGGTGACCGATATCGTGCCAATTCGGGATTTAGATGAAAACGGATTGTTGAAAATTGCCGCGTCGTTAGAGGCCTATTCAGAACATCCTATTTCAAAAGCGGTATTGAATAGAGCCGAAGAGAAGAAATTGTCGCTTTATCCCGTGTCGAATTTCGTCGCGGTACCCGGCAAAGGTGTATCGGGAGAGATAGTCGAGAAACAATGCAAAATAGGCAATCAGGCTTACATTTCAGAAAATATTGATACGGCAGCTATTGATACTACAGCTCTTGATGAATTGCTGTTTACTGTCGCTCAACAGGGAAAAACAGCGCTATTGGTGGCGGACGATAAGAAAGTTTTGGGTGTAATTGGGGTGGCCGATGTGTTAAAGCCGACCAGTCGCCGAGCCGTGGATGAATTGAAATCAATGGGTATCCACACCGTGATGCTTACGGGCGATAACCGGTTAACCGCGCATGCTATACAAAAGGAGTTGGGTGCGGATCAAGTTATCGCCGAAGTTTTGCCGCAAGATAAAGACATGGCCATTCAGGAACTTCGCCAAAGCGGGATGAAGGTCGCGATGGTTGGCGACGGCATTAACGATGCGCCGGCGTTGGCGCGTGCCGACTTGGGTTTTGCCATGAGTGCCGGTACCGATGTGGCCGTGGAGTCGGCAGACGTAGTGTTGATGAAAAACGATCCGCACGATGTGGTAACCGCTATACGGCTCAGCAAAGCTACCCTGAAAAACATCAAGCAAAACCTGTTTTGGGCATTTTTCTACAATACTATCGGAATACCCTTGGCGGCGGGTGTTTTTTACACGATATTGGGCTGGACGTTAAGTCCCACCTTTGCCGCCATAGCCATGAGTTTAAGTTCAATAACAGTGGTGTTGAACGCTTTGCGATTAAAGCGAGTCCCCCTTTAAAGTTTTCACTTTATTTCATATCTTTGTATTACTCTAATTCACTAATTGTATTTGTTATGGAGCGAATTGTACTGAAAGTAAAACCTGAAACGGCACGCAGGTGGCGCATGAAAAGTCGGGAAGCAAAGCCGTCGGATATTGAAGATCTTGATCGGCTTTTGAACTTTTGGCTCAACGCTCAAGAAGAAGAGCTTTGGCCTTTTTTGGAACGAGTGCGCCGAGATGCAGAAAGCAAAGGATTTAATGATGATGTTTTGACTAATATTCTGAATGAGCCATAATCTCTTTGTTTTCGATACTAATGTATTGGTAAGTGCTGCACTTTCGCCACATTCAGTAAGTGCCGATGCTTTGAAAAAAGCGTTGCTTACCGGCAGAGTAACCTATTATAAATATTCCTATTCTTTCCCCTTCAGATTTTTTGAATACCAGTTTCAATTGTTAACCTCTCATTACCTGTAAATTGCACATTGCTAATTCGCTGACGCGCTTTTTCTGCTCTCGCTCCTAAGAAAATTGTACATTGCCGTATCCCCAAAAATGGTGATTTTTAGCTCCAAAAATCCCATCAACTGGGGATTGACATGGTCGTTTTTCCAAGTTAATTTTGCGTGTCGAATTCAAAGAACAGTGTTCAGTCGCGAAATCGAGTGTCATCCCGAGTATGAAAACGGAAAAAGAAGAGATACGCCAAGTGCTAATAACAACGGCACGCGAAGCCTTTTTAGAAAAGGGTTACAAGGCCGTTTCTATGCGTGAGATATCGGAAAAATCGGGTGTGGGACTGAGCAATATATACAACTATTTTGACAGCAAGGACGAACTGTTCAAGGTGGTGTTAACGCCATTTTTACACTCTTTCGAAAAGATGATGATTGAACACTCGGAAGCAAGCAGGGATACCGAAGTAGACATGTACACTTCCGAAAAATATCAAGCTGAAACAATTCGATCTTTCTTGGAAGTCTTTCGTCAGTATCGCCCCGAACTGAAATTGCTCTTTTATGCCTCGCAAGGTTCCTGTTTCGAGAACTACTGCGAAATGCTTATCGATAGCAACACGCGTCGCAGCCTGGAATACATGAAGTTGATCAAAGAAAAAAATCACCTCTTGTCTATCGATATTTCCACGTTTTTTATACATCTCTGTTGTGTATGGTGGGTAAACGTTCTTAAAGAGATCGCGGGACACGATGAGTTGACAGACATTGAGATAGAGCGCTTTATCGCGGAATACGTGCGATTTGCCGCCGCCGGATGGGAAGCCCTATTCAAAACACGCGAATCCAAAAAACAGGAATGAAATGAAAACTTTGATACTCACGATTATTGAAGCCTTGCACAAGGCCAAGCGTACCGCCCAATTCAGGCGGTACGCTTTTTTTATGAACAAAATTGAACTTTGTTCACTGATTAAAAGCACCAATAGCAACATGGAAACAACAGGCTTACAACAATCGCTGTCCATGGTATTGAAGTATGGCAAACGTGAAAACCTCATGATAAGCAACTTAACGCAACAACAATATGACAATAACAAGTAAAAACCCAACCCATCTTACCGGCGTTCCTGCCACCTTGTTTATTTCACTTAGAGCAAGATGCTTGGAGAGCCTCGACCCGAAAGGAATCATAAAAGACGAACGGAGCGTGGACATTGCCCGTGCCCTCGGCTGCGACATCACGCCCGGGAGCGAAAGTTTTTTCACGCAAGTGGGAACAGCACAACGTACCGTGGTATTTAACGACTACACCAACGACTTCCTTTCCCGCTACCCGGACGGAACGGTAGTCAACCTAGCATGTGGATTAGACACTCGCTTTGAACGATTGGATAACGGTCAGGTAAGATGGTTCGACCTTGATTTGCCGGAGCTTATTAACATTCGCCGACGTTTTTTCAAAGAGGGTGAGCGATACCATTATATAGAAAAATCGGCATTGGACTTCTCGTGGTTAGATGATGTACCGAAAGAGCGACCCGTGTTTATAACTGCCGAAGGACTGTCCTGCTACTTTACCGAAGAGCAGATGCGTGAACTGCTAACCCGCGTAGCCGAAGCCTTTGACTTCGTGGAGTTTGCCATAGAGGCCATAAGTCCTTTTATGGTGCAACACACGAATAAGCACCCGAGCATGAAAGGGCAAGAAGCTCAGTTTAAATGGGGCATAAAAACGGGTCGCGAAATAGAGGATTGGAACACGGGCTTTCATTTCGTAAGCGAACGCTACTTCATGCTGGAATGCAAAAAGCGGACTTTAAGCATACGGTTCATGTGCCTGTTTCCCTTCTTCGGCAAATCGATGAAAATATTTTTATTGAGAAAAGGAGAATAAGAGATGCTACAACTTAATGAAGTAAATGCCGGTCAGAAGGCTATTATCACAGACATCAAAGGTAACCCCCGATTTCTCAGTCGGGTGACGTCCATCGGATTGACGTTGGGCTGTGAAATAGAGATGCTTTATAACGAGAAAAAGCTCCCCTTGCTTTTCTACGGTCGAGATACCGTGATCGCGCTGAATCAAGAGGAGAGCAAGGATATAATGGTGGAGGAAATGGCATGAATATAACAGCGAGTAAACAGCCGACGATCGCCCTTTTGGGTCAGCCCAACTCCGGGAAATCCACCCTGTTTAACGGGTTGACCGGGGCAAGGCAGCGGGTTGGGAACTGGCCCGGCAAAACGGTTGAGAAGAAGGAAGGACACTATGACAAAAACGGGATACGCTATCATGTTACCGATTTGCCCGGGACCTACAGTCTTTCCGCCAATTCAGAAGAAGAGATCATCACGCGCGACTATATCGCTTCCGGTCAAGCGGACATCGTGTGCATATTGGTCGATTCTTCTCAATTATCCCGTAGCCTATTTATGCTGGCAGACTACGCGGGTATTCAATGCCCCGCGGTTCTTTTGTTGAACTTGATGGATGTCGCGGAAGAACAAGGGAAGAAAATTGACGCGCACGCCCTTGAGAAAAAACTGGGCATTCCCGTGCTTCCTTTCATAGCCGCCGACCAGCGTCAGTATACTACCTTTCACACCGCTATCGATCAGGCGTTAGAAGAGAAAAAACTGCTGGACATTGACTCGTTAACGGCAAAGTACCGCTTAATTGAAAACGGGGCTTACAATAAAGTCCTCGAACTAATGCCGAAAGAGGGGATCGACAACTTTTCGCCTTCCTGGCTTGCCGCGAAACTCATCGAGGGAGACGCGGCCGTGATGACGAAAATAAACGATGTTTTATCTCAAGACGAACTTCAGGAGCTGGATAAGGTTTTGGCTTCGGTTGACAACGGTGCTTTGGAAACGGCTGGCTGTAAATTTCAATGGATTGATGAACTACTTAGAGACGCTATCGTCCAAAAAGGTGAAAAACCGATTCTATCGAAATTCGACCGCTTGGCCACCCACCGAAGATGGGGAAAGCCTCTCGCGATATTCATCATCCTGTTGGGACTAATCGCTTCATTTATTCCCGCCACGCCCATCATGTACGTCGGCAGCCTTATCCCCTTACTGGGAGAGCCCATCACGGCAGCCATGACAGCCATTAACGCGCCGACAATACTCACCAGCCTGATCACGCAAGTAGTGCTGAACACGCTGTACTTTACCGTGGCCATGATCGGTTTTGTTTTCGGTGTGAACCTGGTGTTCGGATTTTTGGAAGAGGTGGGCTACATGGCCCGTGTTTCCTACGTCTTCGATGGCACGATGGCACGGTTGGGACTACAAGGAAAGTCGGTGATGCCCCTGGTGGTGAGTTTTGGTTGTACCATTGGCGGAGCGGCGGGAACGCGCGTTATCGACTCGTGGGGGCAGAAAGTTCTTACCATCGCTTTGGCATGGGTTGTGCCCTGTGCCGCCACGTGGGCAATCGTACCCGTGCTCTCTTCCATGTTCTTCGGGGCCTGGGCACCGTTAATCATTGTCGCCATCTTTTTCGTGGCGGCTCTCCACATGATGATAACGGCAAAGATTTTCGGCTCCAAGTTATTAAGAGAGGAGGAACGAGCGGGTCTAATCATGGAATTGCCACCTTATCACAAGCCAAGGTGGAGGGCACTGTTTAGATCCATCTGGGTTAGAACACGGGATATTTTGTCCAGGGCACTGCGGGTCATCTTTATTGTCTCCTTATTATTTTGGTTGATGACTTACAGTGCTTCTGGCAATCCCGAGGGAACCGTGTTGTATCGCTTCGGCAGGGCCATAGAACCGGTAACGATGGTATTTGGCTTAACCTGGCAGACGTTTTTGGCCTATTTCGCGTCGATGTTCAGTAAAGAGGCGGCCTTGGGTGTTTTAGGTTCCCTATACTTGGGTGCCGGGAGCCTATTCTCAGCAACCGTTGAAAGCGGGGGCGAAGTGGCAGCAGGCTTAAGTAGCGTCTTGCTCTCGTCGCTTTCACCATCGGCGGCCTTGGCGTTTATCTTCGCGGTCACTTTCAACGCCCCATGTCTCATGGCCATCACTTCAACCTACCAGGGAACCCGGTCTTTGAAGTGGACCTTGCGTATTTTGGGGTATTATATCGCGACTTCGCTGTTCCTTGCCTTTGTAGTATATCATGTCTCCAATCTGTTCTTTTAACATGGAAGGAGGATAGTGATGTTGCAAAAACTTATCAGCCTGTTGCATGACGGGAAGCTATATTCGCAGTATGAATTATCCAAGGAGCTGGGGATTTCAACAGAAACTTTGCAAGGGTTTATGGAATATCTCTCCCAAAAAGGATTTCTCACGCCGGTGGAATTTCAAAAGGAGATCAATCGCGAGACCAGCAGGTGCAGCAAATGCACCGGTTGCACAAGATGCCCTGGGACAAATTCTTCGTGGAAATTGCAAGGTCATATTACGGAGCCTACGCGAAAAATCAGACGGTAATTATAACCTTCAAGCATCGAACTTCGGACTTCAAACACATTTCCAGCATAATGGGTAGCAGAAACATAAATTATAAGAGTAAGATCAATATGCCATCAGAAAAAATACAAATAAAAAGGAACAGTGTTCAGGAAACATTAATAATCCCTTTATACGGGAGAAAAATGTGTTCCGAAAAATTCCCTGAGCTTTATAATGATGTTTTTGCAAAGAGATTGTGTGACAGATTAGATTATGATTTTTCGGAATTAGAGAAAAAGAACAAATCGTTTTTGTATGAATTTGGTTCTCTCGAAGCAGCAATGCGGCAGTTAGATATAATGTGGGAGATTCAGGCGTATTTAAAAAATCACCCCAAAGCAACGATTGTAAATCTCGGCTGCGGTTTGGACGACACCGGAAAAGCCTGCAACAACGGTCTTTGCCATATCGTGAATGTCGATTTCCCTGATGTTATATTGGTTCGCAAGCAGTTGATTGTTGAACAGGAGAGAGAAAAAAGTATCGCATGCGATTTGAAAGATTATTCGTGGATGGAAGAGGTTGACGGAACTAACGGGGTTATTTTCTTTGCAGCCGGGGTGTTTCATTATTTTAAGAAAGATGAAGTGAAGTCCTTGGTATTAGAGCTTTCAAAAAGATATCCGGGAGGATGCTTGCTGTTTGACAGTGTTGGAAAACTCGGTTTAAAACTGATGATGTCAAAAGCGATAAAAAACATGGGCATTAACGATGTAGAGGGTCTGTTTTATGTGAATAACCCCATAAAAGAATTGAATTGGTCAAATAGAATCAAGGTTACTTCAAAGGGTTATATGTTAGGTTATTATGATATGAAAAGTCCCGGTATTCTTTTTTCACATCGTCTGCTTGCAAGGATTGGCGATAAAATAATCAAGATGGCGGTAAATAGGATGATTTTTGAATAGATTGAGATATAAGTATATGTAAAAACATTATGAACAATAACACACGGTTTTGGGATATTGTTGCCAGTGTCTATGATATTTTCGTGAATGTCATAAATGCAAAAACACACCGACAATTGCTCGGGGAAATTACCCGCCTTATTCAGCCGACTGACATCGTTTTAGAGTGCGCGTGCGGGACAGGCATGCTCACGGAAGTTATTGCACCACGTTGCACTAAACTGATAGCGACGGATTTTTCAACAAAAATGTTGCAACGTACCAAAAAAAAATGCAAGTACTTTACTAACACAGATTTCAGGACGGCTGACATAACGAGTTTAGATTTTAAAACCGATTCATTTGACAAAGTTGTCGCGGGCAATGTTATTCACTTGCTTCAATATCCGCGCAAAGCTTTACGTGAGATGGAACGTGTCTGCCGTCCCGGTGGAAAAATAATCGTGCCGACTTATATCGTCACAAGCAAACAAGAGAAAATTACTCGTATCTATGGCAAAATGGGTGCGAGGTTTCAAAACAAATTCACGTTCGCGTCATACGAACAGTTCTTTATTGATGCAGGTTATACCGATGTGGCGTTTATCAAAGTAGAGGGAAAAATTCCTTGTTCGGTAGCCGTAATAGAGAAAAAGGATAAAATAAAGTGGTGAAACACAAGCCCATATTTTATCAAGAGTTAGCACAAACCAATGTATGTTCTATAGACGGAAAAAATCATGAAAGAAGAAATTAAATTTACGGGAAATATTAATTGGGACAGGGTACGTCTCTTCCTGAAGATAGGTATTGTTGGGGCTATTATTATCTTTGTAGGCGACTTGCTTATGGGCTGGGGTGTTAAGAATATGAGTTTGTCCGGATTAGAGCAACAGGTCTCTCAATATCTTACGGTGTCCGACCGTAGAATGTTCTGGTCGTCACTTTTGGGGTTGCTTGGCGTTCCCATCGCCTGCGTTGGTCATTTTGGAGTTTATAAGCTACTCAAACCCTATTCACGGAAATATGCCAAATTGTATCTAATAGGAATTTTGGGGTTCTTAGCTTTTGGAGGTGCCGGTGTCCACGTCTCTTCCGTGGAGTCCGCCTTTTTTTATAAGTATATGACAGCGACCGATCCGAGCACCGCCTTGGCTACTTCCATGAAATTCGCGTCTTATTTCCTCTTGCCTCTTTACATAGCTCTTGTGAGCTGCTGGATTATAATGGTTTATGCACATATAAAGGCTGTTGCAAAGGGTTTCAGCCCTTATCCCCGTTGGTGCTGGGTTTTTTCTATGCCGGTAGGTACGTTGCTTTTCAGCCTTATTGCTGTTTTCGGCAACCACGCGGTGGTAAACGCCATAATGGTCGGCACCTTTAGCCTGGGCAATATATGGGCGTTAAGCGGAGCTTTGTTGATGCTGGGGAAGGCAAAAGAGAACCGGGATAAATCTATCTGTATGACGAAACAAACAATTTAAAAAAACAGAGAGATGATACATGTTGATATGGGAAAAGTCACGACAAAGAAGAATACCGTACAGGATTAGTCATGGAAATAAACGATAGAATACGCGACGCTTACCGGCTTACAGGCAGCAATAGCTTTTATGACGGCATGATTACTTGTTCTACAATTCTTGGCAGGTTAGTCAGTCGTATCGTGTGGGATATGAATAAAGAGGATAGCGCTGGCTATCAAACGCAGGCGCTATCCGGTATACCGGAAGACTTTTCAGGGCATCTACTGGAAGTTCCGGTTGGAACGGGTGTATTGACAATGCCTGTCTATCAAGCAATACCTAATGCCTTGATTACCTGCCTTGACTATTCGCCGGATATGATGGTTCAAGCGCGGAGAAAAGCGGACAATTTGGGGCTTGATAATATCGTTTTTCAGCAAGGTGACGTGGGTGCCTTGCCTTTCAAGGAGAATAGTTTTGACACTGTACTTTCACTTAATGGTTTCCACGCTTTTCCAAATAAACATGCGGCATATCAAGAGACCTTTCGGGTGCTCAAAAGCGGAGGTGTGTTCTGTGGCTGCTTCTACGTTACCGGTATTTGCAAACGAACCGACTGGTTTATCCGCCATATTTACCAACCGCTTAAATTCTTCACCCCGCCATATGAAACCATGGAGAGCTTGAACGCGCGTCTCAAATGCATGTACAGCCAAGTGAAGATAAATCATGTGAAGTCTATCGCTTGGTTTATTTGCAAAAAATAATATCCGCAAGTAAGCCTTTAATAGCGATTGTTAACTATAAAGGAGAATATTACATGTCAAAAAGGGCTACGAATTTTCAAAAGAAATTCATGAGCAGGTTGTTCAGGGGCAAGGGGATTTTCAAGCCCCTTAACACCGGCTTTATTGATGAACACGTGGCGTCCATCAGAGAGTGGGTTGCCCACACATCAGGACACGGACCATATGGGGGCGGTAGAGAGGGATAGTAAGCTTTTATTCAAACATGCAACGCTTTATATCGGTGAAATAGAAAACAGGTATCTCACGGGAGAAGTGCGACGAAAAGTTTTCCGGGGTCTTTACAAGCTTCCAAAAGTGCAAACGGATAACAAGAAAGTACTTTTAAAAGAGGGACAAATTATTTATATTCACGACATTAAAATAGAGTGCATCCTTGTTCCCGGGCATACATGGGGGCATATGGTCTTTTTAATTGATGATAAGTATCTGTTTACAGGAGATACAATCTGGTTTGGAGCGGACGGCGGGTATAGTTTTTTATCGACATTAGCAGAAGATAATAAGCTTTCGGTGCAATTTCTCGCCCGATTAAAACGAATAGTAAAGGGAAAACAGAGAAGCATAAAGGTCATAACGGGTCATACGGGATATAGTGACGATTTGGACTTCGCTTTTAAACATATCGATAAAGTATGTAACCCTTTATCTAAGAAGTTTTATAACCCTGGCGCTCCTTATGACGGATACGACGAGTCAGATGATTCAGAAGAGCATGCACGTAAAAAGACTTTTTATGAGAACAAAAACGATTGTCAAGTCTTCTATGTTTCATGCCAACAAAGAGGAAGTATTTCATAGGTTGCAAAAACTTGAAACCTTGCAACATATTGCTAAAGCTTTTGCAATCCGATAGCTTAAAAGCATAAATTAGTCATATAATTGACTCATAGAGCTCTCTTTAGCTTTGACTATTCCATCCCCCTACCGTAGAATAATATCTGAAATAACAGTCCTCTTTTATTGCTTTTATATTCACAAAAATGGTATATTTGTTTCGTAAACAGGATACTGTAGTCAATGTAAAAAAAGCAACCTAATTACAGTTTTCGATATCTTGGCAGGAACACTAACCGTTTTAAGCAAAAAGAGATGAAAACAAAACCATTACTAACCGGACTAATTATCGCATTTTCAGCTTTTTGTAGTTGCGATATGCAAAAAGAGATAGAGGGGGATATTTTTTCAATATCATTTTCTAAAAGCAATTCATTGTTTGACTATTTTTATGAGGCGACAATTGACCAAAATGGTTTGATGCAAGTTACAGATATAAATGGACTGACAGAAACCAACAGACAATCGGAATATATACTGGATGATTCAGATATAAAGATGATTAAGGAAAAGCTGAACAGCTTGGTTAAAGTAGATATTTCTGACAAATACGGATTTGATAATGAAAACAGCCCAACGGATTTGCCTGTAACTAAATTGAAATATAAAACAACAGTAAAATCAGATTCTACATCAATCTATTATCCGAAAGAGAATGAATTACCTGTTGAATTAAACGCATTTTTACAGACTATCAAGCAAGTAATATTGGATAACGATACATTGTTAAATCATTGAATGTAAACGCAGAGCTGACACCTTACCATCAACCGTTGTACGTCAGGTATAACAAAAAAAATAATCGTATGCGAAGACATGTAATAGCCATTGTTATTTTGACACTTAGTTTGCATACAAATCTATTTGCAGACATCGCTCCCAATCCCATTGAGTCAAAATCGATAAGCCCGAAAGAGCAGACATCCATCAGGATGGTTTCTGAAAAAGTTGTCGTTGACCTGTATAATGACAGCTCCGTCGTTACATGCTCATTTGAAATGGAAAACCTTGGAGAACAAGAGAAAGTGCAAATAGGATTTCCCGAAATGACATTCCACTATTATCAGCAAAAAAGTAAGGTGGATGAGGCAAGCAGATTCCTGGTAAAGGAAAACGGTAAAGTGGTACAAGTTGACTTTCCCGACTCATTGAAGTATAACCAAGAGTACCGAGAAAAGGTAGAACGTTATCAAATCAGAGAGGAGTGGTATTTATGGGAAAGTGAATTTCAAAAAGGGGAGTCTAAAACCATTGAAGTGGAATACTCATTGCCATTCGGGATGCTCAGAAATACAAACGAAAGATTCTTTACTTACCTGTTAAGCACGGGCGCGGATTGGAACGGAACAATTGGAAAAGCCGAGATTATTGTAAACCTGAAAGATATAGAACCAGATTCACTGGTTTCCATGACGCCTGATAACTATGTTATAACCAACGACCGACTGACATGGACTTTCACTGATCTTGAGCCAACGACGAAAGATGATATTCAGATTTATTACAATTCGAACAAAATCCTCTATACAGGAAAAAAGCCTGTTCCGGCTGTAATAATGATTGATGGAAAGGTAGAAAAAGATTTTAAATTAAATACAATGGATCCTAAAGATATTGCAGGCTTTAAGGTTATCAAGGATCCTGAAGAGGCCAAGAAATACACGGATCAAGTTGAGGGTGGTGTCGTGATCATTTACACAACAGACCTCATTCTAAATACAATAAATGAACTGATACAATCAAAATCTAAAGAAAAAGCCGATTTTTCTGATTATCAACAACTAATAGAGGGTTATGACCTGTTTATTAATCAGGAAAAAACTGATTTCTGGCAAATTGTGGATGTTGAGAGCAAATCAGTAACAAAGGTGGAGATCATTGATTCAAAAGAGGGGAAGAACAAAATAATGATTCATCAGGATTAGACTATTTTTAGCCACGACTTAATCCAATTAAAACTTCTCCTTTGCTCGTTTGGAAGCCTAACGCGTAACCCCCAAACCCGCACGCTACAAAGCAGAGGGGCGTTAGCGTGCATTATTAGGAACAACACCGACATGGGTAAAAACGGAAAACAGATGAAGAGACTATCTGAAATCATCTTGATGGGAATTTTGATCGCGATGTCAACAAAGAGTTTTGGAGAAATATGTATAAATACCATTCTCAAAAACAGTATGGCGCACCAAAAATTATTGACGGTTGGATGGTCAAATTCTTTCCCTACGATAAAGAGGGTAAACGTAACGACTTAAAAAAACTTGAAGGCGGGGGTAATTTACCGGAAGAGATAGTGAAACTGGTAAAGTATTTACATTTTAAAAGAAGAGGTCATCTTCATTCACTGGCATTGAACCTAAAAACATTGCATAAAAAACATACACTTTTCAATATAAAATCCAGCTGTAAATATACACTTTTCAAATTTTAGCAAGGATTCGAGAAAGAGTTATTGCTAAATATGAATATTGACCAAAATGAAAGTATCTTTGTGTACATGTGAAATTGCCGATTACAACTTTCAAAAAATATTCAAAAGTACAACAGAAAGCGAAAACATTCACAATATGCCATACTAGCAACAATTAAAAACAAACGACAATGAAACATCTGACCAAATTATTAGGAGTGATTATTCTTCTGGCATTTTTCGGTTGCGCTCAAAACCGTGACAGTGCTACGTTTGAAATGGCTGACGAAGAGATGGTCGCACCGACAAGCGAACAAATAATCAACGAAACGGATGAAACGGTAGAAACAACTGAAACGGCTGAAACAGCTGAAACGGCTAAAACGGCTAAAACGGCTGAAAAGGCAGAACGGAAATTAATCAAAGAGGGACGGGTTGAATTCGAGACAGACGATTTGAACTCGACCAGGGAGAGCATTTTTGAAGCGGTCAAAAAATACAAAGGTTACGTCTCTTCAGACCAGGAGTTCAAATCGCCGGGAAGAAAGAGCAATACCGTTATCATTCGTGTTCCTGCTCACAATTTCGACAACTTGCTAAGCGACGCGACCCAAGGTGTCAAGAGATTTGAAAGCAAGGAGATTAACGTGAAAGATGTGACCGAAGAATTTCTTGACATTCAAGCGAGACTTAAAACGAAAAAGGAACTTGAACAACGGTTTATCGACCTGCTTAAAGTAGCCAAGAACGTTACTGAAATACTGGAAATTGAAAAACAAATTGGAGAACTGAGGTCAGATATTGAATCCATTGAAGGTCGACTGAAATACCTGCAAAACAGGGTGTCGTTTTCGACGTTGACAATGTCATTCTACGAGACTATCCCAAACGAAACAGCGTTCGGGCAAAAATTCAAAAATGCCCTTAGAAATGGCTGGGACAACTTGATTTGGCTGTTTGTCGGGCTGACTAACATATGGACATTTATCTTAATTGCAGTCGCCATCGTAATTGGAATTAGGGTTTATAGAAAAAGAAAAAAGCAGCGTGGGGTTTAGGCAGTTGCATGTTGCATTCTGCGTCGCACTAGTTTGTGCCGGCGGATAGCGAATAAGCCCGTACCCCTTACCAACCATACCGTTATCAGCTGCACATCACCATAGTATCCGAAAATCTCCTTAAAATAGTTGGTTCATATTTTTGTAGTTGAGTAGTTGAATTTCTGCCGTGTCGTTTTCAAAGTCACCGGCATAAAGAATGGCTTTATGGGTTAATCTGCTTTTCAATAATGAGTTTAACGATTTGATGCTTGTCTCAAATTCAGGATGATAGGTTTGTGACGATTTGATTTCAATGGCAGAATAATCATTGCCGTTTTTAAATAGTAAATCAACTTCAACACCGTTACTGTCACGATAGAAAAACAGATTGCTCTCCTTGCCATGATTGTACCGATGTTTAAATGCTTCCATCACGATAAAGTTTTCAAAAAGGTGACCACGCATTTTATCCCTTGCCAACTGCTGTTCCGTTTCTATGCCTAACAGATAACAGGCTAACCCGGTGTCGCAAAAATAGAGTTTGGGCGTTTTGGTCAATCTTTTTTTTATGTTTTCATAGAATGGTGGCAGCAACTTGATAATATATGATGCTTGCAAAACGGAAAGCCAAGATTTAATGGTATTTACCGACACCCCCACTTCACCGGAGAGTTCCGAAGCATTAAATAAACTCCCTATACGTCCCGCGCAAAGTCCGAGAAATGTCCGAAACTGCATCATATCTTTTATTTTTAACAAATCGAGAACATCTCTTTCCAAATAAGTTTTCACGTACGATGGATAAAACAAGTTAGGGATGTTTTTACCGGCATATAGCACAGGGTAAAATCCTGTTAGCAACACTTCGTTTAACGTTTTTTCATCCACCTGTTTTTTTACTTCGTTATAAGAGAAAGGCATCAGTTCTAATACTCCTGTTCGTCCGGCAAGAGATTGAGTGATCTTCTTGATGACTGTAAATTGAGAGCTACCCGAAAGAACAAATCGCTTTTCCGGATTTTCATCTACCATACCTTGTATGTAGGAGAGTAAATCGGGTACGTGTTGCACCTCATCCAATATCATTCCTTCCGGATGTCGGTTAAGAAATCCAATGGGATCATTTAATGCAAAATGCCGAATATCCAAATTTTCTAACGAATAGTATGGCAACTGATTGAATACTTTGCGTAGTAAAGTTGTTTTCCCTGATTGACGAGGTCCTGTCAACGTGATAACGGGGAAGTATTGATACATCTCAAGCATCACGGGGGCTATGTCTCTTTTGATAAAGCTCTTATCCATTATATGCAATTTTGAAGTTGTACTGCAAAATTACATAAAGGCATGATGTTATGCAAACAAAAATCATATAATCTGATTAGAGCATAACAAGAAGTGATTCTTAACAGTGACAGATAAATAAGGTGAAATTGTTAAAATGATATCGCCGAGTTGTTGGTTTATTATTTACGAATGTGGTACTTTTGTTTTGTAAATTAAAAGCCAGTGCAGACTAGCAAAAATGTACCCTATTATTTGACGGCAGTAGGACTTTTTATCTTGTTGAAGTTCGCCTTTACACTCGCCGACAATGAGGATTTGTTTTTTCTCCTCAAACCAACCGATATACTTGTCGGACTTTTGACCGGTTCACGCTCTGTCTACCTCCAGGATAGCGGGTATTTCCATGAACAACTAAACATCCTCATTGACAAATCTTGTTCGGGTTTCAACTTTTGGGCTTTGTGCTTTTTACTCTTTACTTATCTGACAGTAAGGCACTTTGACAAGACCACAGGCAAAATCCTGACTATTCCTACTTCCTTAATCGGGGCCTACCTGCTGACCCTATTTGTAAATACATCGAGAATTTTCGTTTCAATCATCGTGCAGGGACAGACGAATAACATTTTACTGAACCGGCAACCTATTATACACGAGGCTATTGGAATCATCACTTACCTATCATTCCTGATTTTGGCTTACTTGCTGATTGATTATCTTTTAAAAAATCGACGACAAAATGAGAAATCTGCATAATCCGAAATGGCTTTATATTGTAAACACGCTGCCGTTAGTGGTGCTGTTTTTCCTTTTCTTTGGTCAGTTCAGTATCATTAAAACCTTATTGGATGAAGACTGCATCCGACTTTGGAAAATTTTCGGGCTATCACTGGGAGTTCTTGGCTTGCTCAATTTTGTTTACGCGGTTTACTTGACGTTAAAAAGGAAAAGTGTTTCGGTTTGGTATGGCGTCATTGCCCTGGTCTGTTATATCTCTTTCCTTTACCTGTACGCTTGTTATTGGCTCAAGATCTTTCCTTCTTCTATCCCTCGATGGATGGTTTCGGGTAACCTCTTTTTGTACGTTGGAACCTTCCTGATGCCCACGCTTGCCTATGCTTTATTCATTTTGGTGTCTCATTTCACACCTGAGAACAAGGAACACAAGGCTGGGGTGAATTTTTTGATTGCCGTTGGGATTCCTCTTTTGGCTTACCTGTTCGTACAAATCGTTCTTCCATTATGGCAGCATGTTGAAGGGAGATTTTACACGCATGTTTTCTTGGTGCTTGCTATTTCCGCCACCGTGGTTTTTCTCTTTTTCCTGGTTAGGGGCGTTTTTATCATCGCAACAAAAAAGGCGCATGTTTGGCAGAAGTATCAATTAGCCTGGAAAATTCCTATCGCCATTGTACTGCCACTGTTGGGTTTACTAGTAAATAACGGACTCCTGTTTGATGATTTTGGCACGAGTGATTCGGGAATTTTCGGAGATTTCAGCAATGCTTGGTTTTATATCCTTGCTGTTATCAATGGCACCTTGGTTTGCTTGCCCAACCTTGAAAATAAAACATATCGGCTACTGTTATTCATCGGAAGAAGTATAACATTCGCTTACACGCTCTATTTCTTTTTGGTGTTCCTCCCCTTTTTGCCTCTCTCCGTAATAGCCATCATTGCCATCGGTACAGGATTTTTAATGCTGACCCCTTTACTGCTGTTTGTTATTCATCTTAACGAGCTGTCAAAAGATTTCGCCTACCTGAAACCACTGTTTTCAAAAACAACTCTTATAGGGATGTCAGTAGCGGGATTTTTGTTGATCCCGGCAGGTATAACCGCAACTTACCTGAAAGACAAAAGCGTTTTACATGAAACGCTATCCTATCTATACACTCCGGATTACTCGAAGCAGTATGATATGGATAAAGTTTCGCTTCAAAAGACGCTGAAAGTGATAAAAAGCCATAAAAAAGGTAGCAGGGGCGGAGTATTGGGTAATGGAATTCCCTTTTTATCCTCCTATTTTAACTGGTTGGTAATGGATAACCTCACCCTGTCTGATGCAAAAATCAGTACCATTGAAAAAATATTCTTCGGCAACAGCTCTTTCAAGTTGCGACCCGAAGATATCCAAAACGATAATGTCCAAATAACCAACATTTCTACCCATAGCACTTACGACAAAGTCCAACAAGCCTGGAAAAGTTGGGTCGACCTGGAGATAACCAACAAAAGCGGAAATCTTTGGGGCGTGGAATACGCGACGACCATTAACTTGCCGATAGGTTGTTGGATCAGCGACTATTACCTGTACGTGGGGGACAAAAAAGAGCCGGGGATTTTAGCAGAGAAAAAAACGGCGATGTGGATATTCTCACAGATCCGAAATGAGAATCGAGACCCGGGGATTCTATATTACCTAACGGGGAACAAAGTGGCTCTCAGGGTGTTCCCTTTCGCCAAAGACGAAGTAAGAAAGACAGGTATAGAGTTCCTGCATAAAGAGCCAATACAGCTCAACATTGATGGCAACGTGCTTGAACTGGGTAACGATGAAGAGACGATGTACGAAAATATTAAAACCGAAAATGTGGCTTACGTATCAGCCAGACAAAAGCAACAGTTGAATTGGGTTAAGCGCGAACCCTATTTTCATTTTTTGGTTGACGTTTCCAAGGAGCAAAAGGGCCATTCAACCGATTTTATCCAGAGAGTTGAACGGGTCGTGGACGCTTATCCCCCACTTTCGGATAACGCCCGAGTCAGCTTTGTCAATAGTTATGTAAATACGATAATGTTGGATGAAGAGTGGAGGGACCAATTTGGCTTGCAAAATTATGATGGCGGATTCTACTTGGATCGGGCAATAAAAACAGTCCTGTATCACGCCTACCTAGATAATTCGAACAGATATCCTGTCATCGTGGTTGTAACGGACAGTATGCAACATGCAGTGCTCGATAAAGATTTCGCGGACTTCAGGTTTGCCTTCCCTGAAAGCGATCTGTTTTATCATCTCGACGAGAACGGGAATCTAAGAGAACACTCGTTAATGGATAATCCACTGAAAGAGTTACCGGAAGTAGAAAGAGAATGCATGTTTTGTGAAACCGTTTTGGAATACAGGTTATCAGACAATTCAATTGCCTATTTACCCAACAACAACGAGCCAAGCATCATTTTAAAGAGAGATATATTCGAGGTTACCGAAACAGAGATAAAAGAAAAAAGTTGGCCATCAGCCTTGACTATGCAGGGGCAATGGATGTCGCAAACACTTCATCCCGAGACTTCAAACGAAGGATGGCATCATTTGGTCAAACAGAGTTTTATCTCTAAGGTGATGACGCCGGTAACCTCCTACCTGGTGGTAGAGAACGAAGCGCAAAAAGCCATGTTGAAAAAGAAACAAGAAGAGGCTTTATCCGGCGACAAATCATTAGACCTTGGCGAAGAGACTCAGCGAATGAGCGAACCAAGTTTAATACTATTGACCATCCTGCTCTTGCTTGCCGTAGGGTACTGGGAAAAAAGAAAGCGGCAAAGGATAGAGTGAAATGATTAACCCATGTTATTGCTTGTTTCCCACGAATGTGGTACTTTTGCCTGTAGATTCATTTAACAACGGTTACAGATGACCATTTCAACAGAACTTATTTTACTCATCGGCTCAGTACTGTTTATTATCAGTATGCTGGTAGGGCAAGCAGGACACCGTTTTGGAGTACCCATTTTATTGCTTTTCCTTTTAGTGGGCATGGTATTCGGTTCCGATGGGTTCGGGCTCGATTTTGAAAATATACAAATGGCGCAAGCCATAGGATCGGTTTGTTTGGCCATCATCCTGTTTTCGGGGGGATTGGATACCCGGTTCTCGGAGATAAAACCTGTAATCGGTCCCGGGGTGGTGCTGGCTACCTTGGGGGTGCTGCTTACCGCTGTTCTTACAGGGGTGTTCACCTACTGGATGACCGAGAGGTTTTTCCCTTCGTTGGGATTAGGTCTTCTCATGTGTATGCTGCTTGCTTCAACGGTTTCGTCCACCGACTCGGCTTCCGTTTTCGCGATTTTACGCTCCAGGGGACTGACGCTGAAAAACAACTTACGCCCAATGCTCGAGCTGGAAAGCGGGAGCAACGACCCAATGGCCTACTTGCTAACGATCATGTTTATCGACATCATTCAATCGGGTGATAATCCCAACTACCTGATGGTGGGACTGAACGTGGTGATTCAACTGGTCGTGGGTACCGCGATGGGGATCCTGTTAGGGCGTTTGGTGGTGAAAATCATCAACAAAGTAAAAATGGATAACGATTCGTTCTATCCCATTATGCTGCTTGTCTTCGGGGTGTTTATCTACGCTGCCACCTACTATTTAAAAGGAAACGGTTACCTGGCGGTGTACATCGCTGGCCTGGTCATCGGCAATTCCCGATTCGCGCATAAGCGCTCCTCCATGAGGTTTATGGACGGTTTCGCATGGATGAGCCAGATATTGCTGTTCCTTACGCTTGGTTTGCTGGTTAACCCGAGTGAGCTGGTTGAGGTAATCGTTCCTGCGCTGATCATCTCATTCTTTATGATTCTATTCGCCCGTCCCATCACGGTTTTCTTATGCCTGGCTCCCTTCCGAAAAGTGGGTTTTAAAGACAAGATGTATGTATCGTGGGTGGGGTTACGCGGCGCGGTTCCCATTATTTTCGCTATTTTGCCTTTGGCAGCAGGAGTGCCCGGTTCGCGTTTGATATTCAATATCGTGTTCGTGCTTACCCTTGTTTCGTTGTTGATGCAAGGGACCACCTTGCCGATGGTAGCAGGTATGTTCGGGTTGGCTGAAAAACCGAAGCAATACAGACCGTTAAAGGATTTTGACGTGGACTTTGCGGAAGAGATTAAGTCGGTAATGACGGAGATCCTAATTACCGAAGAGACATTGAATTATGGTAAAAACTTGTTGGAGTTGCCCTTCCCCGACAATACCCTGGCGGTTATGGTAAAGCGTGGCGAAAACTATTTTGTCCCGACAGGGCAAACCGAACTACACGCCGATGATATATTATTGATCATTTCAGACGATGAGAAAGCATTAAAAGAGACCTATAGAAACATCGGTATTTCGGATTTCACCTACCGCAAAAATCAATAAAAACTGTATATCATCAACTTAAACAGATAATACAATGAGAACTATTTTCACGCTGATCGTTGCATTCATTCTTTTCACACCGTGTAAATCTCAAAGTACTGACTTATCCCTAAAACTTGAGAAAGGAAAAGATTACAAACAAGTTACGCAATCAAAAGTGACTCTCGTTCAAGAAGTTAGCGGGCAAAAAATTGATGTCGTCACGACTATTGGCGGCACATTGACTTTTTTCGTTAAAGATGTGAACGAAAATGGGTATGTCATGGACGCTACATACGAGACGCTGGGCATGTCTATGAAAATGCCACAAGGCACAATGAGCTTTAACTCCGAGAGTAAAGACCCAAATGATATTTTCTCCACCATTTTAAAGGCCATGAAATCTAAACCCTTTGAAGTGATCATGAGCAAAACGGGCAAGGTAACGGAAGTTAAAGATATTGAAAACCTTTGGGAAACAGCGATCAATCAATTTGAGTTACTAACCGACGCGCAAAAAGAGCAAATTAAAGCACAGTTAACGAAATCATACGGGGCAGATGCACAAAAAGGCAATATTGAATCAGCAACGGCAATTTACCCAGACAGGCCTGTCAACAAGGGAGATAAATGGACTATTCAAACCAAACTGGAATCGGGAATGGTTGCAAAAATGAGCACGGAGTATGAATTTGTCGATTTGACCTCCGATTACGCGTTAATAAAAGGCCATTCGACAATTAAAACAGACGATAAAGACGCGTATGTCGAATTAGAAGGAACTCCCATGAAATATGACTTGACCGGTACCATGGAGTCAGAAATTAAGGTAGACACACAGAGTGGATGGATTATTGAAGCTATAATAAATCAAGAGATAAAAGGTGAGGCTTCTGTCAAAGCAACTCCTGAACGACCCTACGGAATGGTAATACCTATGACAATGACTACCGAAACGGTGATTACCAATGAATAAAGTCGGACAGTCGGTATACGTGTCATTCAATGGCAATCCATACAAAAAGTAAACATGAAAGAGCTAACACGTCGTAATTTTATTCGCACCGGACTCACGGGAATCGTCGGGTTAACAGCTGCCTGCACAGGGTTGAGGAAATTTAATGTTGCCCCCGGAGAGGTTATGGTTGACAGGGTCAAACTGGGAAACTCGGGACTAAAAGTTTCGCGCATTGCCTTGGGAACGGGCACCAAAGGTTACTCAAAAGCATCGAATCAAACCCGGTTGGGCATGGAGCAATTTGTAAAAATGGCCCGACACGCCTATGACAGAGGAATACGGTTCTTTGACATGGCCGATGGGTACGGATCGCATCCATACGTGGGTGAAGCGATAAAAACCTTTCCTCGCGAAAAAGTCACGTTGCTCACCAAAATCTGGACACACGAGGACGGCTCAGAGAATAATGTTCCCGTACGGGAAACCCTTAACCGTTACAGGAAGGAGATGGGGACCGATTATATCGATATCGTACTGATGCACTGCCTCACGAGTGGCGGATGGAGCCATAACCGCAAACATTACATGGATGGGCTCGCGAAAGCCAAACAGGATGGGATCATCAAAGCCGTAGGCGTTTCTTGCCATAACTGGGATGCCATGGTTGAAGCAGTGGAGAATCCCTGGGTAGATGTAATCATGGCACGCGTAAATCCGTTTCAAACCCTTATGGACAACACACCCGATGCTGTAAAAGAACTTCTCGGGAAAGCCAAAAAGAAAGGAATTGGCGTGATCGGCATGAAAATTTTTGGTGAAGGCCGTAACATAAGTGTCGAGGAACGCGAGCAGTCATTTAAATTCGCGCTTACCGAAGGTAACACCCATTGCATGACACTGGGAATGGAATCCATTGATCAGGTTGACGATGCCGTAAACAGGGTGATGAAACTTGTCAAGGGATAGGCGGCGCACCTGGCTGTTAGGAAAGCAACTATGTTATTACAATACGCGAGAAAATACTCCAAATTAATTGCCGGGCAACTCCTGTTCGCGACCATTTGGGTGCTTTCGCAACTCGCGATTCCGCGACTGATGGTGGATATCATCGACTACGGGATCATGGTGAACGATATGAACCAAATCGTACACCGTGGTATGCTTATGTTGCTGGCAACCGTAGTGAATATTGTTTCACTGTTGATTTCGATATACTTTTTAACGAGGGTAACAGCGGGTATTTCAAGGGATTTAAGGGGCGACCTGTTTGAACGAATCATCGACTGGTCGAAGGAGACCAGAGGGGGCTTCTCCAACTCTACTTTGATCACCAGAACGGTAAATGATGTGAAGCAAGTGTCGATGCTTATCGACATGTCGTTGCGCAAAATTTACACGTTAACCATCACGGTAATCGGCGCGGTAATTATCTCATTTTCCATTGACGCGAAAATGGCATTGATCATCCTGATCATCATCCCGGTTATCTTTATCCTCGCGCTTAGGCTAACCTCAAAAGCGCTTCCAAAATATAGCCGCATTCGGAAGGCCATCGACCAGATGAACCAGCGTTTCAGAGAAAACGTGACGGGCATTCGCGTGGTGAAAGCTTTTAACAAGTCCGATTACGAGACGAAAAAGTTCCGGGAGGCGACGAAGGAGGCGTGCCAGGCGAACGTGCAAGCGGAATCGACCATGATGCTGTTAAGTCCCCTTGTACTGCTTTTCACCAACATACTAATCCTTATCCTGCTCTACCTGGGGGGTGTGCGGTCCGTACTGGGAACGATTACCGTGGGTGCCCTGATAGGTCTGATTGAATACGCCATCATGGCCCTCAATAACATCCAGCAATTCGCGTCGATCATCACCATTTTCCCGCGCTCGAAAGTGTCCATCGACAGGATTCAAGAGATACTGGCGACCGAAGAGGTGCTACAGGTAAAAGAGAGACTCCCGGGAGTCAAAGAAACGAGTGCGGGTGTTAAAGAGACGACCGCGGCAGCTGTAAAAGAGAATGTCCCGAAAAAAAACACCCCGCGGAAAAACGTCCTGCGGGGAAGCGTACCGCTAGAAAATGAGTCACAGGAAAACACTCCACGGAAAAATATCCTGCGGTTTAAGGATGTCGATTTTTACTACCCCAACTCCTATGCCGCCGTGTTGCACGACATCCATTTTGATCTGAACAAAGGTGAAACCAAGGCGGTGATTGGCTCGACGGGCAGCGGCAAGTCGACCCTGGTCCGTTTAATGATGCGGGATTATGACGCGTATCGAGGGCAAATCACCTATAACGGTCAAGATATAACGAGCCTGACCAACGAAGAGATCAACCATACCGTAACGCATATTCCCCAAACCACTTTTCTCTTCTCGGGTACCATTCGGGAGAACCTTCAAACGGGTAAAAAAGACGCGTCGGATGAGGAGATTTGGGAAGTGCTGGATATGGTTCAAATGGGCGATTTCTTCCGCCAAACCGAGGAGGGATTGGATTTTTATATCGCGCAAAATGCGGTCAATCTCTCGGGGGGACAAAAGCAACGTATTTCCATCGCACGCGGGTTGATTAGGGAGACCGATTTTTACGTTTTCGACGACTGTTTTTCGGCCCTGGACTACTCGACCGAGAAGAAGGTGCGGCAAGCCATCCAGAAAAAGCTGTCGGACAAAGGGGTGTTGGTGATCGCGCAACGGGTAGCGACGGTAAAAGACGCGGATGAGATTCTCGTGATCGACAACGGGACAATCGTGGGCAAGGGGAACCACCAGGAGCTCGAAGAGAGATGTCGGGTGTATCAAGAGATCATCACCTCACAAAAGAGGATAGATAACGGGGGAGCCAAATGATGCAAAACGCGAATCAGACAGAAGATAAAAGGGATGATGGCTTGCCTGGTGTATCCAGAGGGGTTGGTGGTGCCGGTCGTGTCGCGGGCCTGCTGACATCAGGCAGCGCGAAGGACAGCAAGGGGACCTTATTGAGGCTACTCAAAAACGTGGGGCCCTTCAAATGGTTCTTTATTACCGCCATCATCTTGACTCTGCTGGCTTCGGGTGCCCAAATCTTCATCCCCCGCTTGATTGGTGATATCATCAACATCATCACCTCTGTTTTCCAACAAGATGTCGGTCTCGATTGGGTCGCTTTTCGGAAGATAGCGATTATTCTCATTCTCCTCTTTATCGTTCAGTTTGGGGCGAACTATTTTTCGAGCGTTCTGCTGGTCAGGATGACGCAAAAGTTGATACGCGCTATTCGTGATCAGATGCAGGTGAAACTGAATCGCCTCACCTTGAACTACTTCGACCGCTCCTCAACGGGTGATCTGATATCGCTGTTAACCAACGACTTGGACAATGTATCCAACACCCTGCAAAGCGGCTTGACCAGTTCCCTCACCGCCGTCGTCATACTGGTGGGGGTAGTGATCATGATGTTCAACATTCACGTAACGTTAGCATTGTTGGCACTTATCGTCGTCCCCATCGCCTACCTGCTGGTCAAGTACCTGGTCAAGAAAGCGAAGCCTATATTTCAGCGGAATGCCAATTATACCGGCCATTTCAACGGGCAGGTGGAAGAGATCTATAACGGCGAGGATATTGTAAAGCATTATAACCTGGGTGAAGAGTTGAAAGAGGAGATAGCTGTTTTGAATGAAAGGCTGTACGAAAGCGAATGGAAATCATCGCTGGTCTCTTTCATTACCCGACCCGCGGGCGATCTGATATTAAACGCGAATTACGTGTTGATCGCCATTTTGGGCGGTAAGTACGTGATTAGCGGTGCGCTTTCTTTGGGGGCCTTTCAGGCGTTTATCCGGTACACGCAGATGTTGCGCAACCCCTTCAACCAGGTATTGGGCATCCTCAATACCATCATGTCCGCTTTGGCATCGGCAGAACGTATTTTCTCATTCTTAGACGCGGAAGAGACGGTTCAAACGGGCACGGAAGCCATTGATATCAACAAAACGACAGGCGAGATCGAGTTTAATAACGTGGACTTTGGCTATACCGATGAGTTGCTGTTTAACAACGTCAACTTGAAGGTGAATCCCGGTGAGCAGCTGGCTATTGTCGGCACGACGGGCGCGGGCAAAACGACACTGGTAAACCTGTTGATGCGCTTCTATGAAATCGAGGGCGGCAAAATCATGTTGGACGGGCACGATTCGAAACAGTACCATACCGATGAGCTGAGAAGAGCCTATTCCATGGTGCTGCAGGATACCTGGCTTTTCACCGGGACCATCCGCGAAAACATCGCCTACGGTGCAGATATTTCAAACGAAAAGGAGCTGTGCGATGTGCCGTTTTCAGCCATTAAACGGGCAGCTAAACTGGCCCATGCCGACAGCTTTATCGAGTGCCTGCCGGATGGGTACGACACGATGTTGAGCGAAGGGGCGACCAACATCAGTCAGGGCGAACGCCAATTGCTGACCATCGCCCGTGCCATGATTAAAAAGGCACCCATCATCATTTTGGACGAGGCCACATCATCCGTCGACACCCGTACGGAGCTGTTCATCCAACATGCCATGAAGGAGCTAACTTCCAACAGCACCAGCTTCGTCATCGCCCACCGGCTCTCTACCATTCACGATGCAGACCGTATTATCGTGATGGACAAGGGCTCCATTATCGAGGTGGGTACCCATACCGAGCTGCTCGAACAAGGCGGACACTACGCCGAAATGTACACCGCAGGGCAGTTGTAAAACAGGGCAGTTGTAAAACAGGGCAGTTGTAAAACAGGGCAGTTGTAAAAGAAAATCCCGCTGTTAAATGGGATTTTCAGGGTCGCTGATTAAAGCACTGGCCTCACGCCAACAAACCTCTCAAATATTCTACAAACTCATCAATATCCTTATCAGTGGTGTCCCATGAACAAACCAAGCGTGATTCATCGCGTTCTTCGTTCCAGGGATAAAAGAAATAACGTTCTAACAACTCACCGGTAATCTCTTTCGGGAGAGTGAAAAAGAGTTGGTTCGATTCCACCTTTTGGGTTAACCCGACACCGATTTTCTTCATTTCGGCAGCCAATCTTTGAGCGGCCGCGTTGGAGCGACGGGCATTATCCAACCAAATACCCTCTTTCAGGTAAGGGATAAATTGCGCCGAAATAAAACGCATTTTAGAGTAAAGTTGCGTGGTCTGTTTGCGGTAATATTTCAGGTTTTCGGCAAGTTCTTCACGTAGCGGAACAATGGCTTCGCCCATCATCAAGCCGTTTTTCGTGCCACCTAACGTAAAGATATCCACACCACAATCAACCGTTATTTCTCGCAATGAAACATCTAAATAGTCGCATGCATTGGCAATACGTGTGCCGTCAACGAAAAGATACATACCGTGCTCGTGAGCCAATTCGGCAAGTGCTTTCAACTCGTCGGGGGTGTAAGCCGTACCCAGTTCCGTTGTTTGCGATATGGCAATAACCTTCGGTTGCGAGTGATGCTCAAATCCGAAACCGTGCAAAAGGGGTCGGACCAATTCGGGGGTAAGTTTTCCGTCGGGTGTCTCAATCTCTTTCAGTGAACAACCCGTGAATTTCGTGGGGGCGCCACACTCATCCACCGCGATATGGGCTGTTGATGCACAGATAATGGAGTGAAACGGCAACACGCAAGCCTGCAAAGCAACCACGTTTGCACCCGTTCCATTAAAAACAAACATCGGTTGTATCTCTTTTTCGCCCAACAACTCCCTGACCGCATCTTCGGCACGACGCGTCCACGCGTCATCACCATAAGCCACCGTGTGGTTTGTATTGGCTTCGGCAATGGCCTGCATGACACGGGGATGCACGCCTGAATTATTGTCACTTCCAAAGCTCCTCATAGGTTGTTGTTTTATATCATTTCCTGAAAGGATTTTCTTTAAAATAGATATACCCATCCTCAGCACCAATAATCAATGTAGGATAATCGTCGTCAGATAAATTGATCACGGATGGGCTGCTGGTGTGACCAGCCAACTTCCTCTCATCCAGCAGTCCCATATCCCTGAAGATGGTCGTATCGTTTTCCTGACCCATATTTTTAAAAAAGGAGGCATTCCTGCTATTGAGCAGGATATCCAACCGACCATCACGGTCAAAGTCCACAATCGCCAACTTGCGACGTCCGCTAGCCCCTGCCCTACCCTCATTGAGACGCCAAGGGGTATCCTCACCTTCAAGTCTGAATATCCTCTCACCAGGCAAGAGGATCAGTTTACCATCACGTTTTTCCCGTCTATATAGGGCCAAGTAGCCCTCGTGATCCAACATCACCAGATCCGTAAGGCCATCACCCGTCCAGTCAACCGCCACGGGTGTTGTGCGCCATTGTGTCACAAGTTCCTTACCCATGGGATCCCACCAGTTCCAGCTTGGCTTGGGAGCCTTGCCCTTCCACTCCACGGTTATGGGTTGGGCTTTCGTCAGTTTGGGATGATGGCGGGTACCTATATTTTCATACCAGATTACTTTGCCCCAAATGGAGTTGACGATTACATCCGGTAAACCATCATGATTCCAGTCGGCCACTGACAGGGTAGTATAGCCCCATTTTGCTTCTGCCGGACCCTGTATAGAGCCATTCACACCAGCCTGTATACGAATAACCTCTCCATCAGCCTCCAAGAGCCGTGGGGCGACCCACCTTACAGGGTCTCCTCCCAGGTTTTCAATAAAAGCGATTTGGCCAGCCGTATTGCCGCATAAGATGTCATCTTTTCCATCTCCATTCCAATCAAAACCGACCGGGGTGGCCAATGCACCAAATTTAATCTCATCGGCCTGCTGTTTAAAATAGCGGGGAGGCAAGAACAGGGGCATGCCATCGACAACATCACCCGTATGCTCAACCAATGCCACCCTGCCGTCCTCGTCTCCCACCACGATATCAAGCCAACCGTCACCTGTAAAATCAAAAGCCACGGGAGTAATCATGCACAGATCCATGCGTATTATTTGATCGCCATTGGTAAGGGGTCTACCCGGGGCAAAAAGAGGATTGTACAAGGAACCTACATTTTCAAAGAAAGTAAACCCATCTCGAAATTCACCACATAACAAGTCGGGTTTACCATCCCCGTTAAAATCAGCGAAATTGGGGGAGGGCCTGCCGAAAACATCCAAGGGAATTCCGTCGGTATTGCAAAGCTGAACCGGGTCTATGTAGTTGGGATTTTCGTTGCTGCCTATATTTTCAATGAGATAGATGTAGCCATGCAAAGGTCCGTTGGTCCATTTGCCGTTTGCATCATACGCGTCATCCCACCCGTAGTCTCCCCACACGCCGACACCTACCAGTATATCCAAGAGATCGTCCCCGTTGAAATCAATAAACTTCCACTGGTTTGCCCTTATATACACTCCCTCGGGATAGAGTTCTTTTATATCTGAAGAGAGGATCTTTTCCGGATGTTCAAACAGGGAGTTTTTAAAATCCGGATAGGTCTTTTGGGGTGTTGTGATCACGGCTTTATCCTGAATATAGGATATACTTGCGTTGTCTACCGCTTTTCCCAAGCGTATAGAGGGTTTAAATATAGGCAAGTCAGTTTCTTCATCAATGACCCCGCTGTTTTCAAAATAGTATACCCCGTTGTAAGGTGTATCTGTACAAACCACCAGCAAATCAGTCAAGCCATCGTCATTATAATCCATGGGTAAAGGCCATGCCCACAAACCGACACCTAAATCGACCACCAAGCCCGGATTGTTATAGGATAAACGCTTGAGTTCCTGGGCAAACAGACCAGGAGTGACACCTAACGTTAAAGCTATGTAGGTTGCAAAAATGACAATGCTACTTCTCATGCGGAAAGTATTTTTCATTTTCAAACGCGGAAGAGGGTGACGTGCCGTTCCCGGCTATCGGGGATACACCCCGTTATAACGCTTTTATAACGCTTTTTTGATGGCAGGCTTGATCAGTGCTTCCATGACCGCGTATCCCTCCTTGGTTGGGTGCACACCATCTTTGGTGTAGGCGGGGTTCAGTGAACGTTCGGGACCGCTCACCATCTCCTTGTAATAGTCAACGTAAGGAATTTTATTGGCCTTAGCGTAAGCTTCAATCATTTGATTCAACAGGGCAATACGATCGGCCGCATCGGTAATCTCCTTGTTCCATCCAAAACCCGATGCCGGGAGAACGGAGGTGAGGATAACCTTGATCTTATTCGCCTTAGCCAGTTCCACCATGCTCACGATGTTGCCCATGGTAATATCGGCATTGAATGGTCCGGTATTTTCGGCGGCATCATTGGTACCCGCGTTGATCACGACCAACCGAGGCTGTAGGTTGATTACATCCTCACGAAAACGAAGCACGAACTGATACGATGTTTGCCCACCAATGCCACGGCCCACGTAATGGTTCTCCTCGAAAAACTCCGGGCAAAGACGTGCCCACCCCTCGGTGATGGAGTTTCCCATGAAGACGACCCGCTTCTCCTTCTTGCCCGGTGCCGGAAGCTCCTTGTTGGCCTTGGCGTACCGCTTGAAGTTCGCCCAGTCACGGTTCTTTTCCTGAGACTGAGCCTGAGCCTGCGCCCCTGCACCTACCCACGACAAGCCTAAACAGCATATAACCACACACAAAACAGGGTTAAAAGTTAAGTTGCCCATAACATGACGTTTTACAGTTTAACTACAAACTTAGTTTATTTGTGGAATCAAAACCAACTTTTCAGCCAATTATTTCCCAACACTTTTAGACACCCTCCGCTTTTGTCTCTCTACCCACATCTTATCCGATACAGGTAGCCATTCGTCAGCGGCTTCGGCCGTTTTAGCCGATAAGCTGTTTACATCTTCGGGATAAACATCGGTTGATTTCGCACCCGATATTTCAACCATTTCTGCCAGCTTCCCCTTGTTATCGAGCAATGGACATGGACGGTAAGGGTTGTCGCTGAATGGTTGGTTCGCTCTATACTGCTGGAACAGGGGAGATTGAAATGCCTCTATCAAACTTTTATCGTAGATGTTTGAATCTGAATAGTGAATAAACGCGCAAGGCTCTATGTCGCCATTGGCGTTGATATGCAGGTAGCTTCTGCCTCCGGCTATACAACCGTTGGCAACTTCACCATCATTCCAGAAATCCATCGTGAACAGCGGTTTTGTTTTTCTGAATTTCGTGATCTGTTCAAACATGAATCGGCGCTGTTCTGCCGATACCATTAGTTCGGGAGTTGAATCAACCCCTATAGGCATAAACAGGAAAAACCATACAAATTTCGCGCCTACATCAACCATAAAGTCAAAGTACTCTTCACTGCCCATCACATCGACATTCTGACTGGTATAGCAACACGACAGCCCAAAAAGTAAGTGCCTCTCTTTCAACGATTTTGTAGCATTAACAACACGTGCAAACGTTCCTTTTCCGCGACGAGCATCGGTAGCTTCTTCGAATCCCTCTATGCTAATCGCGGGTACGAAGTTCTTGACTCTCTTTATTTCATCTGCAAACTCTTCATCTATAAGTGTGCCATTGGTGAAAGCGAGAAACGCGCAATCATTATGCTTTTCGCAAAGTTTGATAATGTCTTTTTTTCTAACGAGTGGCTCCCCACCGGTAAAAAGGAAAAAATAACAGCCGAGCTCTTTCCCCTGTTCAATAATATTATCCAACGTTTCATATTCCATACTCATCTTGTTGCCATAGTCGGCAGCCCAGCAACCGGTACACCTTAAATTGCAGGCAGTTGATGGATCCATGATGATAGCCCAGGGTATGTTGCAGTTATATTTGTCTCGCGCTTTGGTGCGAATAGTTCTACCTATGACAAACCCATTACCAAGAAAATTATTGATAATCGTGTCAACCTGAGTCTGATCTATTTCACTCAACAGGCTCTTTACCAGACGATTCTAATTGTTCTCAGGTTCTTCAAAATAGACCCTGATACCCCTGATTTTTGGAGTGTATCTCTTTTCTATATCCCATTTTTCTGCTTTATCCAACAGTTTTAGGATGTTCTTATCGGGATCTTTTCGGATTTGTGTAACAATCTGCTTAATCCCAACCTTTTGTATTTGCGTCACTAAGTTCATAATTATTATATTTAACAGTTATTGTTCTATGATTTTTTCAAACACAATTAATTGTGTTACAAATTTATAGTGTCGATGAGATGAAAAAAAGGAATAAATGCTATTATTATTGTAATAAAAGTCGTATTTTTGAAGAAATTACGACTTATCTTCAAATAACTTTTATGAATCAGACAATTTCGTTTTTCAATTGGCGTTCGGAAGTAAATCTTAATAGGGCTGATAAAATAGGTGAAGATTTAATATTGTTTGAAAGCCCTAAACAAAATGTACCTTTCATTAATCCTTTTAAGTTGGATATTTCCGCCGTGATTATTTCTACTAGGGGAACCATGAGGGGCAGTGTAAATTTAAAGTCGTTCAGCATGGAGTCTCCCGCTTTGATAGTAGTTGTTGCCAATCAGATTTTGGAACTGCATGAACTCAGTGACGATTATTACGGATACTTTATTTTAATGTCGCCAAATACAGCTCACACCTTAACTACAACCTTCAGAGCCATGTATAATTTGAGAAGTTTGGTGTATGAGTACCCGTGTGTTTCGCTAACAGGAAGTGAATCGGCTCTCATGTTGTCTAATTTTAAAAGCATTCAGCAGATGATCAGGGCGACAGATAACATTAACAGGTTAAAAATTATTGAGTTGTTGATTCAGGTTATGAGTTTGGAGGTGGAGAATATTTTTCATAATCTGACCGATGATAAACCACAGACGAAAAAAGAACTTTTTATTAAAGATTTCATAGACCTGGTTGAGAAAAATTACAGAGAGCATCGCGATATCAAGTTCTATGCCGATAAGATGTCTCTTACACCAAAATATTTTTCAAAAGTAATAAAAGAGGAAACAGGGAAATCTACCGCGGAATGGATAAACAGTTATGTACTTTTGGAGGCTAAGGCATTGTTAAAATCGACAGATATGACAATTCAACAGATCAGTATTCATTTAGATTTTCCAACCCAATCCCATTTTGGAAAATATTTCAAGAACCACACAGGTCTATCTCCCAAAGCTTACCGTTCGCAATAGCGTGCAAAAACACTACCCATAAGCTTTTCAATGTGTTTCAGAATCACACTCTTCTTCGGCATAGCGCGAAGAGTGTATGCCCGGTGCTAATGGTTGGTCGACGCTGACCCTCATAGTGGACTTGCACCACCTAGATGATACGCATGCACGGCACACCCAAACAAAAAGTCCCGGTTGCTATTAACAGCCGGGACTTTTCTCCGTTTCACGTCTACCTTTCGTGATTCGCCTGGGGTTCGAACCCAGGACCCCATCCTTAAAAGGGATGTGCTCTACCTGCTGAGCTAGCGAATCAGCCTAACTTTCTTTCAAAAGCGGTGCAAAGATATATCGTTTGTTTGAATATTCCAAATGTTAAAGCGAGAAAACACCCGGGTGTTGCACTTCTAACTTGAACTTAGGCGGGCGTTACACTTCTAAGTTGAACTTAGGCGGTTTTAAAGGTTTCTTGCGCTTAGTACCGGTAATGCTCCGGCTTGAACGGTCCATTCACGGGCACCCCGATGTAATCGGCCTGCTCCTGCGAGAGGGTGGTCAGCTTCACCCCTATCTGTTCCAGGTGAAGCCGGGCTACCTCTTCATCCAACTGCTTCGGCAGGCGATACACCCCGATCTCGTAGTCGTTCTCCCAGAGGTCGATCTGCGCCAACACCTGGTTGGTAAACGAGTTGCTCATCACGAACGAGGGGTGACCGGTGGCACAACCGAGGTTGACCAAACGTCCTTCGGCGAGAAGGAATATGGAGTTACCGGACGGGAAGGTATACTTATCTACCTGCGGCTTTATGTTGAGGTGCTCGATTCCCGGGTAGTTGACCAGCTTGTCCACCTGTATCTCGTTATCGAAATGACCGATATTGCAAACGATGGATTGGTCTTTCATCTGCCTCATATGCTCTATCGTGATCACGTCGCGGTTCCCGGTAGTGGTCACGAAGATGGTCCCCTCCTTCACCGCCTCCTCCATGGTGGTCACCTCGAAGCCCTCCATTGCCGCCTGCAACGCGCAAATGGGATCGATCTCGGTCACGATTACACGGGCACCGTATGAGCGCATCGAGTGCGCGCAACCCTTGCCCACGTCGCCGTACCCAAGCACCACCACCACCTTACCGGCAATCATCACGTCGGTTGCCCGCTTGATGCCATCCGCAAGGGATTCACGGCAGCCATATAGGTTGTCGAACTTCGATTTGGTCACCGAGTCGTTCACGTTGATGGCAGGCACCAACAGCTCGTTCCGATCCATCATCTGGTAGAGGCGATGAACGCCGGTGGTGGTCTCCTCCGAGATACCCTTCATGTCAGCCACCGTGCGGTGCCAACGCTGGTTATCCTCTTTCAGTATCCGGTTCAGCGTGTCCAGGATAACCTGCTCTTCACGGTTAGACCCCTTTCGGTTGATGGTGGAGGCATCCTGCTCGGCCCGGTAACCCATATGCACCAAAAGCGAGGCATCGCCGCCATCGTCCACGATCAAGTGAGGCCCTTTCCCATCGGGGAAACGGAGGGCCATATCAGTACACCACCAGTACTCCTCCAGGGTTTCGCCTTTCCACGCGAATACCGGTATCCCGGCAGCGGCTATCGCCGCGGCAGCGTGATCTTGCGTAGAAAAAATATTACAGCTCGCCCAACGCACACCGGCTCCCAGCTCAACCAGTGTTTCAATCAGCACCGCCGTCTGGATGGTCATGTGCAACGAACCGGTTACCCGTGCTCCCTTGAGTGGCTTAGACACGGCGTACTTCTCACGGACGGCCATCAAGCCGGGCATCTCCCGCTCGGCAATAGCTATCTCTCTTCTTCCAAAATCGGCCAACGAAATATCGGCTACTTTATAATCCATCTTTTTCGTTTTTCCCATGATTATTTTAAACTTGCAAAGATACAAAATTTATGGGAAATTCCTAACTTTACGGTTGGTAACATCTTGGGTTTTGAAAACAGTTGGTATTTGAGGAAACTCCCTATGTAATAATGGAATTGATTATCAAAAAGTATTACAATTTTAAAAAAGGAACAGTATGAAAACATTACGTGCATTATCTATGGTAGCCCTTATCCTTGCTCTTGGAATGGGCGCAACATCGTGTAAACAAGTGAACGATGCGGACTTGCAGACCGCCGCGCAAGAGTTGTTGGTTGCCAATCCCGACATGGCGGGAGTAACGGTAACCGTGGCAGATAAAGTAGCCACTTTAACAGGTACTGTAGCGGTTGACTCAGTGAAAGCGCTTGCTGAAACCACCGTAGCCGGTGTGAAAAACATTAAGTCGGTAGTCAACGAACTAGAGGTCGTTCCGCCCGCTCCCGACTACACGGAATTAGATGCGACTATTAACGCGGCCCTCGCAGATGCATTGAAAGATCACAGCAAGGTTACAGCCGAAGTTAAGGACGGCGTTATAACCTTGAGCGGTAATATCGCTGAGAAAGAGCTCCCCACCCTGATGCAGAAGCTAAACGCGCTAAACCCCGTCCAAATCGTGAACAACCTAACTGTTAAATAAACCCAAGTTATGACATTAGCAGAAAAATACAAGGAGTTAATCGATTTGGCCAAAGCACACCAACTGAACGTGGACGATTCAGGGAAGGTGTTGAGGGTGGAAGGTACCGTTACTTCTTCAAATGTTAAAGATCAACTATGGGCGATTTACCAGCGCATTGATCCCCACTTTAAAAGCAACGACGTGATACTGAACGTGAAAACCAACGTCACGGAAGGTGGGAAAGTAAAGGTGGTGACCATGCAAAGCCGCCTGAACATCCGTAAAGGCCCAGGGACAGATCAACCCATCGTGGGCAAAGCCGAAAAGGGCGATATCATCACGCTCATAAGCAAGGCCAACGACCAGTGGTGGTTGGTACGCGATAACGATGGGGAAGAGGGGTACTGCTACTCGCAATACTTGGAGCCAGTGCAATAAAACCAGTGCGGTAAAACCAGTACAGTAAAAATCAGTTTACATGGAAAAGAGGCCGTTGTAGTTAAGCATCGGGCCTCTTTTTTATGCCACTACTCCATAAGTCGTCACTCAGCACTGGCGTGGTAAAAGGGAATACCTGGTTTTATAAGGGTTCAAAAACAAAAGTCATTCGGTTCCCCGATTCGAACAGCCTCTTCGCGAAAGTATGCACTTTCCGCGCGTTCACCTGTTCCAGCAGCTCCAACTGCTCCAGCTCCAAGTTAGGTTCACCTTTCAAAGCACTGGAGAGAATAGCCATCCACGACACGTTTTTCTTCCGGTCGGTGAACCTCTTCTCCAGGTACAATTTGATCTCCTGCACCTCCTGTTCAGTCGGTCCCTCTGCCACCAGGTCATCTATCTCCTCCTGCACCACCTCCAACGTTTCAAAGGTCTCTTCGTCTTCCACCGGGATGGCCGTCGAGGTGAACAGCTTGCTGGCGTAACTGATAGTGCTAAACACCGGTATCACCGTTCTGAAAGGAGCCTCGGGATTTGTGGCAGCCACCCTGAAGCGATTGCGCATCATCTCCAGGAAAACCTTATCGAGCAACTCCTCGTACAGGTACAAATCGCTCTGCTTCTCTTCATGGGTGAGGGGTGGAATCTTAATGGTGATTCGTGTTGAAATAGCGGACGTTTCCGGGTCGGTGAAATAACCGACGATGGGTTCTTTGTTGTCCGGCACGTCGTACGTTTGCCTGACGGGTGCATCTTTAACGGCAGGGATGGTGGAAAAGGTTCGGATAATACGTTGCTCCATCTCCGTTTTATCGATATCCCCCACCACGATTACAGCCTGCAAGTCCGGTCGGTACCACCGGTGGTAGTAATCGATGAGCGTCTGCCGTTCAAAGGTGTCTATCACGGAGGGCAGGCCAATGACATCCCTCTCGGCAAAGCGGGAGCCGGTCTGCTGAAACCGGGAAATAGCCTTCATCATCCGGGTCGCGGACACGTCGCCCCGGCGCCACTCCTCCCTCACCACTCCCCGCTCCTTCTCTAACTCTTCCGCGTCGCAGGTGATGTAGTGCGACCAGTCGTGCAAAGCCAGCAGGGCAGAATCGACCACGCTGCTCCGATCTACCGGCACATCCGAGATATTGTAGACGGTTCTGTCCATAGAGGTATAGGCGTTGATGTTGGCGCCAAACTTCACCCCGATGCTCCCGAAATATTCCAGTAAGCTCTTCCCTGGGAAATTTTTGGTACCATTGAAAGCCATATGCTCTAGGAAATGGGCCAACCCCCGCTGGTCATCCTCCTCCTGTAGCGACCCCACGTTGTGGACGATAAAGAACTCGGCCCTCCCTCGCGGGTTGGTTGCCTCCCTGATGTAGTAGGTAAGTCCGTTATCCAAGGTTCCTATCAGGTACTCATCGTCTACCGGGAGGGGAGCCGACAGGTTAGCGGGTTGGGAGAAGGGCACGCTGCTTCCCTTGGTGAGTACACTCTTAAGGTACAATGCACCCCTCGATGACAATACGCTCCTCGTGGAAAATGCACTCCCCGTAGGAAGTGTGTTCCCCGTGAGCAACATGCCTTCCGCAAACAACACCCCCCCCAGGAAAAACACCCAGAGAAGGCAAAAGATTTTCTTTCCCCTTTTCATTGGCTTACTCGTATGCTATTCATCCTAACGCTCATGAAGAGCGATGCCACTCAGCTACCTCTCGGTACCCAGAATCTCATCCAGTAGGTAAGGGACACCGGAAAGCTTATCCAAGTACCAGAGCACGTACCTGATATCGACTGAGACGCATTTCGACATCCCCTCCTGGAAATAGTAGCTCGACGCGAGCGACTCCTTATTGCCATCGAAAGCCAACCCGATAAGTTCACCCCGGGCATTCAGCACCGGGCTGCCGGAGTTGCCTCCCGTGATGTCGTTATCGGTCAAAAAGTTAACATAAAGCTGTCCTTTATCCCCGTACTCGCCCCAATCGCCGTTCTGAATCAATCGCAGCGTCGACTCATCGAACGAGAAATCGTAGTCGCCCGGATTATACTTATCCAAGATACCCTGGGTGGTGGACTGGGCAGCGCAATAGATACCATCGGAGGGATTAATACCCGCGATCTTCCCGTAGGTGATCCTCATGGTGGAGTTGGCGTCGGGATATTGCAGTTCACCTGCTTCCATCCTTTTCTGATACAGTCTCCTCGCGTATTCCGCATCGAGCGTATAAAGCTGGCCCGTCTCCTCGAGGTTAACATTCTGCTCTTGCCTGAAATCCATGATCTTCACGTCGGCAGCCAGCTTGACGGCCGGGTCATCGAAGAACTTCGCGATATGGCTTTCATCCCGCGTGTGCGCCTTGAACTTCTCCGGGTGCAACATGATCGACTGCCCAAACACCTCGTTCATCATGGCGAAGTAGTCGGTACCGTGCCTTTCGTGCAACTCGCAGGTGTAGGTTCCCCAATACTTTTCCGGCACGTTCTCAAAGAAGAGGCCCAACTGGTACTCCATCAGATCTCTCTCCACGCGCACGTCGTACTCCTCGTACAATGCCTCCACCCGCTTCACAAACTTGTTAAAAGCTTCAGGGTTACTATCGTGGTTGCGCAAAGTATTGATCCTATGGCCAATGGCGATAAAACCCTTACCCGACACCAGAGATTGTCGGTAGTAGTTGATGTATTGTTCAACCTCTTCAGCACTGCTATAGGCCGTTTGAAGCTGTTGCAAAAAAGAATCGTCACCGGCAAATAAACGTCTCTCCTCCGCCTGTTTCTTCTCTACCACATCAAACCTTCGCAGGCAGGTAACCTCACCTTCAAGCATCTCCTGCACATTGCTAAGACCAAAGAATATGTTGGCGTACTTCAGGCGAACCAACGGGTCTTTATCCATCCATTTTCGGATGATCTCCATTTTCGCCTTCATCGCGTTTGCCGAGATGGGGCTCGACACCCTCTCGGCTAGATCTACCTTGAATGAGGAGCTATACCTATCGGTCCTTCCAGGGAAGCCGATGACCATGGCGTAGTCGTTCTCCCGAATTGGCTTTCGAGCTACCCGGAGAAACCGTTTGGGCACAATAGGCCTGTTACCCTCCAAATAGTCTGCCGGTCGCCCATGCTCATCCCCGTACACCCGGTAGAGGGCAAAGTCGTTTTTATGCTGTGGCCACTCCCAGTTATCGATATCGCCCCCAAAGGAGGCCACCTGTACCGGTGGAGCACCCACGAATCGGATATCGGTATACCGGTCATAGTAGTACATGTAATACCTCGACCCGCTCCACATGGAGGCACAGGAGGCCTCGTGACCACTCTGCGCGGAGTGACGCCTTTCGATGATGCTATAAACCCTACGCATACCGCTGGGTTGCCGGATACTGTTCAAGGAATCACGGATCTGATTGATCTCCTCGGTGCAATCGACCACCTTGCGGAGAAAGTAGACCGACTTTCCCTTGATGGGAATTTCCTCAGAGGGGGTGGCCGCCCAGTAACCGCTCTCCAGGTAGTTGTTTTCGGGCGTGCTCAGTTGATAAATGTCGTCATAGGCACAATGGTGATTGGTAATCAACAGCCCTTGGTTGGAAACCATGCTGCCGGTGCAGCCGAAGTCCAACGCCACCACCGCGTCTTTGAGAGACGACTCCGTCTCGCTGTAGATTAGCTTGGTGTTGATTTTCAACCCCTCGGCCCGCATCTTTTTCTGCAAGCCCTTGTTCAACTCGTGGATGAGCCACATCCCCTCGTCTGCCACCACGATGGCGTGGGCAGACAGTAACCACAGCAAAGCCAATAAAGGCGCTATCCTCCTCATACCTTGCCTCTTCTATCGATCAAACTTCATGCGCGCTTCCACCTCGTTGATGGATCCATCCTTCATCTTTACCTGCCAGGTCTCCTTCTGCAGCACCTGCCACAACGCCTCTTCAGAGATGACAGAAGGAACGTACCGTATCCTAATGGTGGGCTGGTCATCCACTTCGTCAAGATAGGTATCCATGCTTAGTATCCCGTCTGTAAGCGACAGGTAGCTGGAGAGGTAAGGCATATTCCTCGACACGATGGGTCGGCTAAGCGTAGGATACGGGATAATCAGCTCGGTGGAATCCCTTCCCCCGAACTCCTCGTTATTCTTTTTGTAGACCATGCTGTAGCTGTTAAACTGGCGTTCAAGTAGCTCCCGCCTGGTGATGGTATCCACCTCGTTGCTCAGGCTCACGAACTCGTAAGCCAACTTGATCGTGTTCTCTTTGCCGTCCGCGGTCTGGATCACCAACTCCGGCTTCTCTACCACCTCCTTCAGGAAATCTTTATCTATCGGCTCCTGAAGCCCCATGAAGAGCCTCACCGTGAGGGGGCAAGAGAATTCGGTTTCCACTCCGAAGTACTTCTTTCCCTCCTGCTGCCTGAGTTGCATCCCCAGGTAGTTAGGATCGAGGCTATCGTACATCTTCTCCGTGAAGAGGGTGATCACTTTGATGAGGCTGTCGCTCTTCTCCGGTCGGGCAATGGTAAACTTTGACGGCACGTATATAGCTCCCCGGATAGCCTCCTCGTTGGTCTGCGCGGGATCGTACTTGATGTTGGCCTTATGCCGTCTCACGAACGTGGCTACACCGTAGACGCCCGGCACCCGTTGCAGTTTGGCCGAAAAGGCTTTGGAGCTGCCGTAACATTTCACGGATCGCAAACCGTCGAGTTCCAAGGTAATTAAGGCACCATGTTTCGATTCATCGCCCCACTTCTCATCGATGGTCGGCAACTCCCACTTGGCACCCAGCAACAGCGCCAGCGCGAAGAGCACCACCGTGAGGATGGCGGGCAACCAGCGAAGCGACTTCCTCTTGTTGAATGTAAGCACGTTGGTAGGACAAGCGGCAATACACTCGCCACAGAGCGTGCAATCCACATCTTTTACCACCAGGCTCTTATCGACCGGCAGGTTGTAAGGGCACTTTTTGGCACAGAGACCGCAGTCGGTACAACCCTCTTCCTCACGGTACACCTTGATCAACGGGAAGTACTTGGGCTTCATCAGGATGACTTCCGCAAAGTAACCAACAACGCAGACCGCTATCAGCAGGTAAACCCACGGGAGGGTCAACCCGAACAGGTGCAACACCACGTAAATCAAGACAATACCGACAAACAGCAAGGTAAACTTGAAAAGGTTGCTGAGCGCACCCAGCGGACAGATATATTTGCACCAAAACATCTTGATGAAGAAGCCGCCTAAGAAGAGGAGCGCGAGCGCCGTCCAGGCCATCCACGCGGTAATCTCACCTTTCATGCCGGTAGCCACCGCGTAATAGGGATCGAAATTCTTGCAGAACAACTCAGAGCTGGAGAGCGTCATGTAAAAGATGATAAACAGCAGGATGTATTTTACCGACCGCAACAGTTTATCGCCTATGCTGCCGTACCGGATTTGAAATCCCTTGATTTTAATTTTCTCCCTCAGCCGATACAGGTACTCCGAAACCCATCCCAGGGGGCAAAGGTAACCGCAAAAAAGCTTGCTGAACAGGATGACCCCAACGGCCAGCACGATCCCCATCATGATCTGCACCATGGTCATGCTGCATGCCATAGAGCCTCTTGTGAGGTAGGTACCAAACGTCTGCAATCCACCGAACGGACAATAGGCCTCCGGGTCGGAATTGGCAAACGTAAAGACACCGGTAACCGATAACACGATAGCGACCAAGGCACTCCATAAAATAATGTGCCTCAGCCAGTTTCTTTTGAATGTCTTGGAAAATAATTTCATGATGTAATGCAGTTTAGAATACTTTTGCAGCCCTATATACCACACGGCTTTAAATAATATCTGCAATCCACAACTTGTGGAATTTCAGAAAACCCCCAAAGCGGTGCGATTTAAAAATTATTGCTTGTCCCTAACGAGAAATAAGACTTGGAGAGGAACTTTGCCACCTGGACGTAGAACGTGTTCACTGCGAACTCCTGGCCATACTTGACCGGATACACCTTAAAGGCCCTATCGCTCCGCAATCTGTTATAATCGGCAGTCACGGTGAAGTTATACCACCGGCCGCTGTTCTTATAACAAAACCTATAATGCTCCTTATCATAAACCGTTTCTTTTGCATGATTCAACCTCTGTTTGAATGGTTAATTGTAGTTACAGTCACTAGGATATGAATTAGTGCATAGAGCTACTCTCCTTTCAAGACCATTTTAACTTGATACAAGAGCGCAATACCTTGGCTAAAGTACACTTTTCTCGTGTACTGACAAAGAAAAGCAGCAAAAAAGGAAAAAAGAAATAAAAAAGGGTCAAGAGGAAACAAGAGGGAAGGGGAAGGGAAGCCCCTGGAAAGTATAGGGAATCATGCGGGTCAAGAGGTGGGAATAGGCCAAGTAAAACGAAAGGTAGAGATCCCAAGGATGGGGATATCCCTCCCCTAAACGAGAAGAGCCCGGTCGCGGGATCTACTCCCGGCCGGGCCCTAACTGTAAGGGACGGCGGCTACCTACTCTCCCGCGGGGTGCGCAGTACCATCGGCGCCACTGGGCTTAACTTCTCTGTTCGGAATGGGAAGAGGTGGATCCCCAACGCTATAACCGCCTGAATGCCAAAAAAAGACACGATGACCCGAAAAGAACAGGAACGGGGTTTACGGCAAGCACGAACCAAAAGGAACGCGGCTAAAAGAACCCGAGAAACGCCTGGTAATCGTCAAACCCTCGTCGAAACCCGAAAAAAAAGGGCCAGAAGGAAAAGCTCGAACGGGTTATTAGTACCGCTCGGCTCCACGCGTTACCGCGCTTCCACCTGCGGCCTATCAAGGTCGTGGTCTACAACCACCCTTAATGGGAGATCTAATCTGGAGGTAGGCTTCGCGCTTAGATGCTTTC